>Ga0182742_1000019_pt1 | contig 385775 bp, 404 predicted proteins | sample eDN5th37CBELigMG_FD_128880 | JGI IMG/M metagenome (GOLD analysis project Ga0182742, IMG submission 128880) | Enriched Miracle-Growth compost microbial communities from Emeryville, California, USA - eDNA 5th pass 37_C BE-Lig MG (version 2)... ... | reverse complement strand
GGGCTTCAACCTTAGGATCTCTCCACCAGTTGCCTGTCAGCTACGAGGCGACTTGGCTCTTACCTCGGTTGGACTTTCACCAACTAGCAATTAACGGCTTGCTGGGCGCGCTGGCCGCTAAAAACGTGTTCCGCCTTTTTCCGTTCCGGCTTTTCCTCTGCCAGCTCTTCTTGGTCCCCGTAGCATCACTTGTGGGCTACTCATGATGCTTTTCACACAAAAAATCCCTTCCGCATTTGATTGCAGAAGGGACTCTTCATTATAGTTGGCTATCCTAGATCACAAAGCGACTCACATTATTTGTCAAATCATCCGCCATCTTTTTCAATTGTTCCACATTCTCGTTGATCCTTGCGATGGAATGAAGCTGCTCATCCACGGTTTTCACCACTCCGTTGATGGACTCCTTGATTTCGTCCGATACGGCTGCCAGGCGGTGGATGGAATCCGTCACGACCTGGTTGCCAGCCGCCATCTCTTCGGAGGTGGCGGTCATCGATTCGCTTTGCTCTGCTGCTGATTGGATGTCTGCCACGATATTCTGGAAGGAAACGCCAACGGACTCTACGGACTGCAAGCCTTCACCGACCATGCTGACGATTTCGTCCATGTGCTTGCTCATTTCCATGGCTTCGTCATTGATCGAATGCGCGATCGCGGCAATTTTATCGGAAAAGAGGTTGCTTTCCTCCGCAAGCTTGCGCACCTCTGTGGCGACGACAGAAAAACCGCGCCCCGCGTCTCCTGCTCTGGCCGCCTCAATCGCCGCATTAAGCGCCAGCAGATTGGTTTGGGAAGCAATGCTGCTGATCATTTCGACGATGCTCGTAATCTCCCGCGCTCGCTCGCGCAGACTGTGCATTTGCTTGGCTGTACGTTCTACCTCACTGGAGGCATGCCGAACAGTGCCAATGACATTCCCGACCAGCTTCATGCCATCCTGCGCCCGCTCAAAAGTCCGAGTCGTTGCGACAGAAGTTGATTCCGCTGCGACAGCAACCTGTTGTACGCCCTGCGAGATTTCTGAGACCGTCTGAGCCGTAGCCTGCACTTCGTCCGTCTGCTGGGAGACGCGCTGTGCGATCGAGGAGATATTATTTGTAATCACCTGAATGGCACCTTTATTTTCCTCAGCGAATTGCGTCATTTCCTCTGTAGCCACGTTCAGTTGGGTAGCTTGTCCCTGGACCAGGGAGATCAGCTTGCGCAATTCTGCAGCCATCTCGTTCATTTTCGTACCGACCATCGCCAGCTCGTCATTGCCCTTCACCTGGACGTTCACGTCAAAATGACCGGAACCGATGCGATCCATATCCTGCGCGACTGCGAAAAGCGAGGAACGGATTCGCTTGGAAAACCACCAGATGAGCCACATCGATACGGCAACGATTGGAATGGCAAACAAGATAAAGTACCAGACCATGCTATTGACCTCGCCATACACCTCTTCAACACCTGTCGTAAGTACGAGGCTCCAGTTCAAGAGCGGAATCGGTGCAAGTGCTGCAAAAGATTCTTTTCCCTGGTCCATATAAACAAGGCTGTTGCTGACTTGCTGATTTGCTGTTGCCATCAGATCCGCATATTCAGGTTGATCCTGCAGCACCAGTTCATTGTTGAACTCCGGATTTTTATGGGCTACAACCAAGCCGTCCGGGCGGATGACCATTGCATGTCCATTTTTCATAAACGATATTCCCTGCGCTTTGACAATCAAATCAGTCATATCGAAACCGACAACCAGCAATCGCGTATCGTTACTATTCTGTTCTCCGACTTTTGATGCCACATAGAGATAGCTTTTGTTTACTCCTTTGACAATCTCTTCGTCGGACATGACGGCGTCCGATGTGCTTAGCGCCTCCTGAAAGTACCTCATCGTCTTAAAATCAAAATCGGTTTTCCCGGTCAGGGAGTACAGCATTTTCCCGGTACTGACATCAATCAAATATATTTTGGTAATTTCTTTATGCTCTTGCACCAATAGACGGAATTGCTCCATGATGAGCGGCTCCATCTCCGTCAGCATGATCCGCTTGGCAGCTGTCTGTTTTGCTGAAATCCGGATTGAATTGATCCAGTCATTCATGCTCTCGGCGTGCTGCTCTGCCAGCATGATGGATTGGTTCGAGGTAATGCTCATCAAGGTAGATTTCGATAATGATATAGCTATGTAGTTCATAGCTCCAAGAATGATCAGAACTAGAATAAGACCGAATAACATCATTTTTTTCGCGATGGAACCTTTGAAGCGACTTGTCGTTTGCGCGAATAGGGAAGACTTGTCGTGAATGCTTGCTTTGGAAGATACGGTTTTCTTGTTTCTATTCGGAAAGCGGAATAGGTTCATGTTCTCTGCTCCCTCACTAAGTGATCCCATATTTTGCTGAAATAGTAGTTAAAAAAAAACGGGTTCCCAGTCAGTCTATGCTGGAAACCCGCATCGTGTATTTGTCTCTTAGTTGTATAAATGGCAGGCCGCGAAATGTCCTTTTTCGATTTCCTTCCAGACTGGCTCTTTTGCAGCGCATTCTGGCATTGCTTTCGGGCAGCGTGTACGGAAATGACAGCCGCTTGGCGGATTCATCGGGCTCGGTACATCTCCCTGCAGAACGATCCGCTCACGATTGCGCTCTACTTCCGGATCTGGAATCGGAATGGCTGACAACAGGGCTTGCGTGTACGGATGGAGAGGCTTTTCATACAAAGCTTCACTGTCTGCCAGCTCGACCATTTTACCCAGATACATGACCGCTACACGGTCGGAGATGTATTTCACCATCGACAGGTCGTGGGCAATAAACATGTAGGTCAGGCCCATTTTTTCCTGGAGCTGTTCAAGCAGGTTGACTACCTGCGCTTGAACCGATACGTCCAGCGCAGAGATTGGTTCGTCACAAACGATGAACTTCGGTTCTACAGCCAACGCGCGGGCAATCCCGATCCGCTGGCGCTGACCACCGGAAAACTCATGCGGGAACCGGTTCATATGCTCCGGATTCAAGCTTACCAGGGAGAGAAGCTCCTGAATGCGCTCTTTGCGTTTTTGTCCGGTAGCCAGACCATGGATGTCAAGCGCTTCGCCGATGATGTCTCCTACTGTCATACGCGGGTTCAAGGAAGCGTACGGATCTTGGAAGATCATCTGCATGTTGCGGCGCATCGCCTTCATTTCCTGGTTGTTCAATTTCATGATGCTTTTGCCTTCAAACAAAACATCCCCGTCTGTGGCATCGTACAAGCGCAGAAGCGTGCGGCCAGCAGTCGATTTTCCGCAACCGGACTCTCCTACCACACCGAGAGTCTCGCCGCGTTTGATCTCAAAGGAGATGTCATTCACAGCTTTGAGTGTATTGTCGCCAATCGTGAAAAACTTTTTCAGATTGCGTACTTCAATTAAGGTATCTTGATTTGCCACTGTATAACCCTCCCTCTTACGATCCTGAGCGGTTCTGAGCTAGCGGATGCTGTAACCAGCAGGCTGCACGCTGCGTGGAACTGACGTCGTTCAATTCAGGATCCATCTCCTGGCATACACGCATCGCAGATTCGCAGCGAGCCGTAAATCCGCATCCTGTCGGCGGACGCAAGAGATCTGGCGGTGTACCGAAGATCGGTGTCAACGGTTCATCCCGATTCAGGTCCAGACGAGGCACCGAACGAAGCAGTCCTTTGGTATACGGGTGTTGCGGATTGTAGAAGATGTCATCTACCGTCCCTGTTTCAATTACTTTACCAGCGTACATCACGATGACGCGGTCGCACATCTCGGCGACAACACCCAGGTCATGCGTGATCAGAATGATGGATGTACCCATCTTTTTCTGCAGGTCTTTCATCAAATCCAAAATCTGCGCCTGAATCGTCACATCGAGTGCTGTCGTCGGCTCATCCGCAATCAACAGCTTTGGCGAGCAAGCCAGTGCGATCGCAATCATGGCACGTTGCCGCATCCCGCCAGAAAATTCGTGCGGATACTGTTCGACGCGCTTTTCCGGCTGCGGAATGCCCACCAACTCGAGCAGCTCGATCGCCCGGTTGCGAGCGTCAGTGCGGGACATGTTCTGGTGTTTGATCAATCCCTCTGTAATCTGGTTCCCAATCGTCATCGTTGGGTTGAGAGATGTCATGGGGTCCTGGAAAATCATCCCGATATCTTTCCCGCGGATGGCTTCCATTTCCTTATTGGATTTGTTTACAAGATTTTCGCCATTGAAAAGGATTTCTCCTTTTTTTATATCTCCCGGTGGCATCGGAATCAATTTCATCAGGGATTGTGCCGTAACGGACTTGCCGCAGCCGGACTCCCCTACAATCGCAACCGCTTCACCGCGATTGACGTGAAAATTAACACCGCGAACAGCTTTGACTTCTCCCGCATAAGTGTGGAAGGAGACATGCAGGTCTTTGACATCAAGTATACGTTCCATTATGATCGTCCCTCCTATTTCCGCAGGCGTGGGTCTACTGCGTCGCGCAGACCGTCACCAAACAAGTTGAATGCCAAAATCGTAATCGAAATGAACACTGCCGGGAACATCAGCCGCCATGGGAAGTACTTCATCGCCGGCAAGCCCTCCGAAGACATCGTGCCCCATGAAGCGATCGGTGCTGCAACCCCCAAACCGATGAAGGAAAGGAAGGATTCTGCAAAAATCGCGTTTGGAACTGTCAAGCTCAAGGTAACGATGATTGGACCCAGAGCATTTGGAATCAAGTGTTTGAAGATGAGACGACTGCTATTAGCACCCAGCGAACGAGCCGCAAGTACAAATTCCTGTGATTTCAGCTGCAAGATCTGCCCGCGAACGATCCGCGCCATCCCGATCCAGCCCGTGATGGTCAAGGCGATAATAATGGTCGTCACCCCTGGTTCTAACACAACCATGAGCAAAATAACAACGAGAAGATATGGAATCGCAAACAAAATATCGGCGATACGCATCATGACCTCATCCACTTTGCCGCCATAAAATCCTGCAATTCCACCCCAGATCACACCGATAATCAAGTCGATCAAAGCGGCAAAAATCCCTACTTCCAAGGAAATTCTCGCGCCATGCCAGATGCGGACAAAAATATCGCGGCCGAGATCGTCTGTCCCAAACCAGTGTTCAGCAGATGGTTTTTGGTTCTTACCTGCCAGATTCGTCGTAAAATAGTCATTGTTGGTCATCATTGGCACGAAGATCGCGCAAAGAATCAAAGTAATAATGAAAATCATGGAAACCATCGCAACCTTGTTCATTCTCAGGCGGCGCCATACGTCAGCCCAGAATGAAAGGCTGGGACGCTTGATGGATTCTGATTGACGGAGGTCAACGGAAATCGGCTCAAAATGCTCTTTACTCAATTGCATCATTCATTACTCCCTTCCTGCGTCTGCCAGCTTGATCCGTGGGTCTACAAGGGTGTACGCGATATCGACGATCAAGATCATGACGACGAGAATGATCGAGTAAAATACCGTCGTACCCATAATAACTGTATAGTCACGGTTGGTAATGGAGAGTACGAATTCGCGTCCCAGTCCAGGAACCCCGAAGATACGCTCGATTACGAATGCCCCTGTCAAAATGTTGGCAACGAGTGGGCCCAGGTAGGTAATGACCGGCAACAGAGCATTGCGGATCGCGTGCTTCACTGTAATGGTAACTGTATGCAAACCTTTTGCTTTCGCAGTCTTGATGTAGTCTTGCCCCAGTACCTCAATCATGTTGGAGCGAGTCAAGCGTGCGATAAACGCCAATGGTGATGCAGCCAAAGCCAAGGATGGAAGAACCGTATAAGAAAAGCCTTCCCATTTCGCAATCGGGAACAGGCCCCATTGAATCGCGAAGAAATATTGAAGAAATGATGCCAAGATAAAGCCGGGAACCGATAAGCCAAGTACTGCTATGACCATCGCCGTGTAATCTTGCCATTTATTATGTTTGAGTGCCGCTATGACCCCCAGGATAATTCCACCGAAGATCGCGATAATGAGCGCTTGAAGGCCCAAGTGCGCCGATACAGGGAAACCGCGATTAATCATCTGATTGACGGTTGACGATTTCTCCGTAAAGGATGGCCCCAGATCCCAGGTTATGACCCCTTTCAGATAGTTCAGGTACTGTTCATGCAGCGGCAGGTCAAGCTTGTATTTCGCCTCGAGTGCTTTTTTAATTTCCTCAGGAACATTTTTTTCTGATGTAAATGGGCCGCCTGGTACTGCCTGCATAATAAAGAAGGTGGCCGTTACGATCAGAAAAAGCGAAATGAGCATAAAGATGATACGCTTACCAAGATAACGGATCAACTAACTTACCCCCTTAACGGTTTCTGTGAAAAACGTCGAGATGTTTTTCATATAAGTAAACCTGACCGCTTGCGGTCACAAAACGGTCCAACCCGTTTTGCATGCTTTCACGTCCCATCTTTACACTGCGGACGTTTATAGACACAGTGCAAAAATCGGCTGTGTAAATAACCCGTAAATGATCTCTTGCGCATTGCTTCTCTCTCTGTTTGGCTTATTAGCCCATTCTCTATCGGAAGAGTCGGCATAAGATAAGGTATATGGAAGGCCATATACCTTATCCTCGTCGAACTCAATTCCTTCGTTTCAATTACTCAACGTAAGCCCATTTCCAGTCTACGTCGCCAAGGCCTGTAATTTGTACGCCTTTGACGTTTTCGTTTTGCACCCAGCTTTGAGTATAGAAGTAGATTGGCGCGATCGGCATTTCATCCATGAGCACTTGCTCTGCATCTGCCAGAATCTTTTTGCGCTTGTCCACATCCATTTCCAGTGCAGACTGGTTCAAGAGCTCCTTGAACTTCGGATGCTCCCAACGAGTATCGTTGTTTCCGCCGTATTTATCCTTGTACAACTCGAGGAAGTTGATTGGGTCGTTGAAGTCACCCAGCCAACCCATACGACCGATTTGGAAGTTCCCCTCGTGCATGTCTTCGAGGTATACTTTCCACTCTTTGTTCTCCAGCTTTACTTCTACGCCAAGATTTTTCTTCCACTGGTCCTGAATCGCTTCGGCAATTTTCTTGTGTCCTTCCGAAGTGTTGTAAGACAAGGTGATTGGCGGCAGGCTGGAAATTCCCAGTTCTTGCATACCTTCTTCGAGGAGTTTTTTCGCAGTTTCGACATCGTTGTCTTTGAAATATCCGTCTTTGTTCAACGCCATGGATGGAGGAACTGCTCCAGTCGCAGGGAGTTGGCCAGCTTGCAGGATATTGTCGATCAACGATACGCGATCGATCGAATAGGTGAATGCCTTCCGGATCTTCACGTTGTTGAACGGTGGTTTTTCTGTATTGAATTTGTACCAGTACGTTCCTGCGATCGGCTGCGTGGTCATTTTTCCAGATGCTTTCAAAGCTGGAATCGCATCTGTCGGCAGGGCGCTTGTTGGAGCACCAGCCCAATCCAGTTCGCCATTTTCAAACATGGACAATTCTGTATTTTCGTCTTCCACCATCGAGAACTCGATGCGGTCCAGCTTTACGTTGTCTTTGTCCCAATAATTGTCGTTCTTGACCAGCGTGATTTTGCTTTTGTGCTCCCACAACTCCATTTTGAATGGACCGTTACCTACGTGCGTAGCTGCTTCAGCGGCCCATTTCTCATTGGCCTCATGCACTTTTTGGTTGATTGGGAAGTAGGTACGGAATGCGAGCAGCTCCAGGAAGAATGGAGTCGGGTTTTCCAGCTTCACTTCCAGCGTTTTGTCGTCGAGTGCCTTCACGCCAACTTCGTCAAGCTTCGCTTCGCCTTTGTTCGCTTTTTCTGCATTTTTCAAATAGTACAGCTGATATGCATAGTTGGAAGCTGTTTTTGGATCCAAGACACGCTTCCATGCAAATTCAAAGTCATGTGCAGTAACAGGGTCGCCATTGCTCCATTTGTGATCACGGATCTTGAATGTGTAGGTCAGCAGGTCGTCAGATACTGTGTAGCTTTCTGCTGCTGCCACTTCTGGCTTGTCTTTTACGATCCTTGTCAGACCATCGAACGTTGCCAGGATGATCGCTCCGGACGTGGTATCCTCAGCGAGACCCGGGTCAGCCGTCGGCGGCTCGGAGTGGAGGTTAAAACGCAGTACTTGCGGTTTCGCTTCTGCCGCAGGTGCTGGTGTCTCTGTGGTTGTACCTGTATTCCCTGCCGGCTGCTGCGCAGGCGGTGTAGCTGTTTGTTGTCCACCCGAGCAACCAGCCAATGCCGTTCCCAATACTGCCAATGAACTTACTACTGCAAATACGCTCTTTTTCAACACAATTACCCCCAGTACGTTTTTCTTTATTTGTCTCTTTTCAGAAAACAGCGAACGAAAAAAAGAACAATACGCGAAACAAGCGTGACTTCAGCCTGGAGGCATCAACCCCTTTCATTGCAATGTCACATCGTCATCCTGAACGAAAGAGAAGGAATCCTTGTACTGCTTGAGTTCGAGTGAAACATCAGCAGACACAATTCCTTCAATTTGAGAGAGTCGCTCATTGACGAACGTGATAAGCTCATCATTGCTATGGAAACACGCTTGGATGATCAAGTCGTGCTTACCGCTAAAAGAGCCCACAAACCGGACGGCAGAAAATTTGCTCAACTCTTCTGCAACTTTTATCTGCGATCCAAGCCTCGTGGTCAACCCGATGATTGCCTGCACGTGTAAGCCTAACTTTTCGGGGTCTGGATGAATAATGAATTGAAATACGCCGTCTTGCAATAGGCGGGTGATTCTGGCTCGTATCGTACCTTCACTTACCCCAAGCTGATGGGCAATTTCAGTGTAAGGAATGCGGCCATCTTCCTGGAGGATCTGCAGGATCTGCTTGTCAACATGGTCCAGCTTTTTCATAGATACGAATTTTTAAGAACCTCCATCCTTTTTTTACGAAATTCGAAAAAAACTTTCATATTCGTTTGTTACAATAAAAGTAATCGGAAATGATAGCGGTGTCAACGAAATTTGACAAGTAGAATAATAAAATATTATAAAGAGCATCCTAACAATAAAAAAAATTTTACAAAACTGCTCCAAAGTATACTTCTATTGAATATGAAAAACTGATTTTGATCAATATATTTTTTTCGAAAAAAATACTTACAACAGATGCCAAATGAGAGGGGTTTTCGAAGAAATCCCCTCTTTTATTTGGAAACATCCGTGGATTATTCCACAATTTTATAGATCAACGCTTGTTCTGCGGGAGGCTGCTGCGCGATCAGAAAGGCATCTTGCATGGCTTCCAAGGCGCTTCCCAACAGCGTCTCCTGATTGGCGTGAATCGTAGCCAAAGGCTCTCCTGCCGACACCTGATCCCCGCGTTTTTTGTGCAGCACAATCCCTACAGCCAGATCAATCGGCATGTCTTTTGTCTGTCTGCCTGCGCCAAGCACGACGGAAGCATGGCCGATCGCCTCTGCATCAATCTCGTTGACATAACCGTCCTCTTTGGCTAGGATGGCATGCAAAATCTGCGCCTGCGGAAGCTTTTCCGGGCTGTATACCTCGTCTTTCACTCCACCTTGCGCTTCTACCATCTCTGCCAGTTTGTCAACGGCCTTGCCGGAAGCCATAATCTCCGCGAGCTTCTCGCGTCCTTCATCCACAGAGGAGACGAGTCCACCGAGGACGAGCATACGCGAGCCGATCGCAAGAGCCAGTTCTGTCAGATCTTCAGGACCTTTTCCGGCCAGGGTTGCAATCGCTTCCTTGACCTCCAGGGCATTGCCTACAGCGAAGCCAAGCGGCTGGTTCATATCGCTGATGACCGCCACCGTTTTGCGTCCTACCTGGCTGCCGATCTCCACCATCGCACGGGCGAGTGTCTCGGCCTGCTCTAGGCTCTTCATGAAGGCTCCTTTGCCCACTTTGACGTCGAGCAAAATCGCATCTGCTCCTGCCGCAATTTTTTTGGACATGATGGAGCTCGCGATCAACGGCACCGCTTCTACTGTCGCCGTGACGTCGCGCAGGGCGTAGAGCTTCTTGTCAGCAGGCGTGAGATTGCCGGATTGACCGATGACCGAGACGCCGATATCGCGAACCTGCTGCAAAAATTGCTCGCGTGAGCGTTCCACCTGATAACCCGTGAAGGATTCCAGCTTGTCGATTGTCCCGCCTGAATAGCCCAGACCTCTGCCAGACATCTTGGCGACCGGAATCCCTGCGGCAGCGACCAGCGGGGCGACGACCAAGGTAATCTTGTCCCCTACTCCGCCCGTGCTGTGCTTGTCAACCTTCACCCCGGGAAGCGAGCTCAGATCAAGCTGCTCCCCGGAGCCTGCCATCGCCAACGTCAAATCTCCCGTCTCCCGAGCTGTCATGCCGCGAAACAGGACCGCCATCGCCCAAGCGGACATCTGATAATCAGGAATGCTTCCTTCCGTGTATCCCGTGACAAGGAAACGAATCTCTTCTGTCGACAGTTCCCCGCCGTCCCTTTTCTTGGCAATGATATCCACCATACGCATGGGTATATCCCTCCGCTCTTCCTTACAGCTTCGCAATGACTCCTTGCACGAGTGACAGGAACTGCGCCTTCACGCGCTCTGTTGTCGCCATGACCTCTTCATGGGAGAGCGGCTGCTCCAGAATCCCTGCTGCCATATTGCTGATGCAGGAGATCCCCAGCACCTTTACATTCATGTGGCGGGCGACGATCACTTCCGGAACGGTCGACATTCCGACTGCATCTGCTCCCAAGATGCGCAGCATGCGAATTTCCGCAGGTGTCTCATAGCTTGGTCCCAGGAGACCTACGTAAACACCCTCTTGGAGATTGATGCCCAGCTCGGCGGCCACGCTCTTCGCAAGCTGCCGCAGCTCTTTGGAATAGGCTTCAGACATGTCGGGAAAACGAGTTCCCATCGTCTCATCATTTGGTCCGATCAACGGATTGCGCGCAGTCAGGTTGATGTGGTCGGCAATCAGCATCAGATTGCCTTCGCCGTAGCTTTCGTTGATGCCGCCAGCCGCGTTGGTGATGACCATCGTCTCGACACCCAAAAACTTCATGACGCGGATCGGAAATACAACCGCATCCAAATCATGGCCTTCGTAAAAGTGGAAACGTCCTTGCATGGCAACGACCTGCTTGCCTTGCAGCTTCCCAATCACCAGTTGTCCTTTGTGGCCGGCGACAGTCGACTTGGTGAAACCAGGAATCTCATCGTAGGGAATGACTACCGGATTTTCGATTTCATCTGCCAATACTCCCAGGCCAGAGCCCAACACCAAGCCAATCGTTGGCTTTTCCGTTACTTTCGGTTGAATATACGCAACTGCATCCTGAACATTTGCCAAGTGAAACACTCCTCTTTTTTTATGTCTGGACAAACATACAATCTAGATCTTTTTCAGAAAGCTTTCCCCGATGGCAGGAGCCTCCACGTCGAAGTTGTCCGCGATCGTCGCGCCGACATCCGCGAAAGTTTGCCGGATGCCCAGGTCGCTCCCCGCATCCATCTGCTTGTGGTAGACGAGAAGCGGCACATACTCGCGGGTGTGGTCCGTTCCATGGTGGGTCGGATCATTCCCGTGATCCGCCGTAATGATCAACAGGTCATTCTCCTGCAAGGCAGACAAAAGCTCGGGTACGCGGGCATCGAATTCCATCAGCGCCTGTCCGTAGCCCTGCGGATCGCGGCGATGACCGTATTTTGCATCGAAGTCGACGAGGTTTACAAAGCTCAGACCGGTGAATTCCTCTTTCATGGTCGCCAGCATTTGATCGACCCCATCCATGTTGTCCTTCGTGCGGATGGCTCGGGTAACTCCCTCATCTGCGTAGATGTCGCTGATTTTGCCGATTGCGATGGAAGCGAGGCCTGCATCTTGCAGTCGGTTCATCACGGTTGGGGCAAATGGCTTGACCGAGTAGTCATGACGGTTGGAGGTACGGGTGAAGCTGCCCGGCTTCCCGACAAACGGTCTGGCGATAACCCGTGTGACGGCATACTCGTCGCGCAGCGTCAATTCTCGGGCTACCTCGCAAATCCGGTACAGCTCCTCTAACGGAATGACCTCCTCGTGAGCAGCGATCTGAAATACGCTGTCCGCAGAGGTATAGACGATGATGTTGCCGGTCTTCATGTGTTCTTCGCCCAGTTCGTCCAGAATGTCGGTCCCGGAGGCCACTTTGTTGCCAAGTACCTTGCGTCCGATCCGCTCCTCAAACTCTGCGATCAGCTCTTTTGGAAACCCGTCCGGATACGTATTGAAAGGCACCGCTACATGCAGCCCCATGATTTCCCAATGCCCTGTCGTCGTATCCTTGCCCATCGAGATTTCCTGCATTTTACCGTAATGCGCCTGCGGATTGGCTACTGCAGGCATGTTGTGCAAAGGCACGATATTCGCCAAGCCCAATTTTTCCAGATTGGGCATCCGAAAGCCCGGTACTCGCTCGGCAATATGTCCGAGCGTATGGGCGCCTTCATCCCGAAATCGCGGTGCATCCGGCAGTTCGCCGATTCCCACACTGTCCATCACAATTAAAAACACGCGAGAAAAACGCAATTGTAACGCCTCCTAGTCGAAAAAGGATTGTCTGCCCGCGAAGGTTGTCAGACGTCTGACCTGCTGTGTAAAAGTTGGCTCCGTCCGGAATGCGACGGAGTAAAGGAATTCAGATGATGTTTTTACGCCCGTGGATGCGTTTTGGCATAGATATCCTTGATCCGGGTGCGGGTTACATGGGTATAGATCTGGGTTGTCGATATATCCGCATGACCGAGCATTTCTTGAACCGACCGCAAATCGGCACCATTCTCCAGCAAGTGGGTAGCAAAGGAATGGCGGAGAGTATGCGGCGTGATCTCCGTGCGAATATTCGCCTTCAAAGCGTACCGCTTGATGATCTTCCAAAAGCCCTGCCGCGTAATCTGCTTGCCCAGATGGTTGAGAAACAGTCCGGTCTCATCCTTGCCTTTGATCAGTTTGGGCCGTCCAGCCAACATGTAGTGGCGGACCATCTGAATCGCTACCGATCCGAGCGGTATTATTCTCTCTTTGGAGCCTTTCCCCATGCATTTGACAAAGCCCATCTCCAGATTGACATCTGCAACATCCAGGCTGACCAGTTCAGAGACGCGGATTCCGGTCGCGTACAACAGCTCCAGCATCGCTTTGTCGCGAAGACCTGCCGGATGATTGACCGGCGGACTATCCAGCAAACGCTCCACTTCTTCGATCGAGAGAACTTTCGGAAGGCGCTTCTCGATTTTTGGGGTCTCCAGATGAATGGATGGATCCATGTCCAGGTACTTGTCCCGTACGAGGAATTGATAAAAGGCGCGAATCGAAGCCATATTCCGCGACAAGGTCGCAGTAGCGCGCCCCTTTTCCCGCAGGAGCAGCAAATATCCGAGAATATGCGTTCGCGCTGAATCCTCGATTCGCACCACGCCTTGTTCCTGTAAATAGGAGGTATAGGCCACCATATCCCGCTGGTATGATTCCAAGGTGTTGGGAGAAAGCCCCTTCTCTACAGCCAGGAAATGGATAAATTGATCGATCAGACTGTCCATGAAGCCGTCCCCTTCGGATGTTAAGTATCTCGTATTGCATTCCACGTGGATAAAAAAAATCCTCCTTTTCCTCCGAAAAATATGCACTTATTCACCCGTAACATAAAAAAGCTGAAGCCTGGCCAGATAGCCCTCCCAGTCCTGCGGTTCGGACGAATGAATCAGTTTGACCACTTTGACGGCTTCTCCGTCCGGTTCATGATAGGGATTGGACGGAAGAAAGGCGTGGGATAAAAAGCTAATAATACCATACGACAAAAGCGTGCAAGTGACAAACAGAAGCAGGAAACGAAGTACCTCCATGAGGCGACGGTACGACATTCGCATCCGGGCATCTCCTCTCCGCGCGTTTCCTTCCACTATATGCTCTTGTCCCATCACCCATGACAGGGTTGATCTCGTTAAGCCAGACTTGCAGAAATTCCACATTCTGTTTTAGGTTGCCACAGGCATGCATACCCCATAACCAAAAAAGAAAAAACTTCTCCGACAAAGAGAAGTTACCTTATTTGAAATCTTCCACATTTACTTTATCAATGCAACGGCTGCAGATCCCGTAGAAAGTCAAGCGGTGATCGGTAATGTAAAAGTTGTAAACATTCTTGACTTTTTCTTCCGCGGAGACGAGCAGGTCTTCAAAAATTTCGTCCACCGTTCCGCAATGAAGGCAGATCAAGTGATGGTGATGGTATGCGGCATTGTCATCGCGCAAATCGTAGCGAGATACGCCGTCTCCGAAATTCATTTTGTGAAGGATTTTCAACTCGCTCAAAAGCTCCAGGGTCCGATACACGGTGGCCAGCCCGATTTCAGGCGCTTTATCCTTGACCAGCAGATAAACATCCTCAGCGCTGAGATGGTCTTCTTCATTTTCTAACAAAACGCGAACAGTGGCTTCACGTTGTGGCGTCAACTTGTAGTTTTGTGCATGAAGTTGTTGCTTTATTTTTTCTAACTTTTCTTCCAACATTAGTGCCCCTCCCCGCTCGCTTGAAACCTGCTCCTATTATAGTAGAGGGGTATAGAGTAAGTCAAATACATAAGTTCTTACCTGATAATCATTCTTAATTGAGGACAAGCTGCATCAGCCGGGGCGAGACAAACGTCTCAAACAAGGAAGCGAGCATCAACACAGCAAGCATGGAAATCACCAGCACCGTGTAGCCAACAAAATGCGGCATAATGCCGTCTCGCTTGCTGACCAGCCTCGTCTTGATCAGACGCAGGGAGAAGGAGATTCCGCTGACTCCTACGATAAGCAATGCCGGGACGACCAGCAGATTTTGCGGCAATACCCCCATCATGGCAAATCTGAGTCCTTCCCACTGCATCTGGCTGACGAGGAAGCCGACGGTGAATCCGACGACGACCCCTTTTAAAAACAAAATCAGAAGGATCATCGGCAGGCCAATAATGGAAAGGCCCAATACCCACATGATCCCGACTGTCTTGGCGTAATGGCCAAAGGACTCCTGAAAATGCGGCCGTGATGCGGGTATGCCCTGCTGACCCAGATGATGAAAAAAATACTGCAGAAAACCAAGCAGCTCCTGCTTTTGCGAAAGAGGCAATGATTGCACGAGCACAGCTCCGAAAATAATCCCCATGGTAAACAGGACTATCGTGAACCAATAGAGCGATTGATGCTCCTTGGCATAGCTTTGGATGGTTTGTCCGATACGTGTACGCAAGTTGGGTCCCCTCCCGCTTCGCTGATTACTGTACAACTTATGCGGACGAGTCTCCCCCTATGCCACTAACGGTCCACGATCCTGCCATATGTTCCTGCTGCCCCTGCCTGAACTGCCAGCGCGCCTTCCCGGGCCCGGACGATCAGCGCGGCTATTTTTTCTCCTGCTACATTCGCCAAATCCTCCTCCGATGCACGATGCAGGACGTCCATCTGTGTGCCGAAGGAGGCGTAAAGCTTTTGCAAAAGCTTGGGACCCACGCCCGGAATGAATTCTAATGGAACCTGCTCTACGTATGGCGGGCGAAAGGACGGATGCTGCCCCAGCTCCCTGTCCGCCAACTGCTCAATGCGGGCAGCCACACCCCGCACCACCCGTTTGAAGCCACAAACCGGACAGCGAAGCGTGGAATCTGGTGGCAAAAGCGTTTGGCAGCCCTGGCAAGCGGTCAGATGGTACTTCCCGAGCTGAGGAGTGAGACCGTAGTTGACCAGGACGCCTCTGCCTTGTTCCCGCTTGAGCGCTTTTCTCCATTCCGTGTAGGAGCGTTCCGCCATCAGGATCGATTGATACTCCCTGCCGATTTTGCCCAGCGAATGGGCATCCGAATTCGTCAGAAATGTTTTGTCCCACAGCTCCGAAATCTGGTCGGCCATCCGTGTATTGGCGCTTAGCCCGAGCTCAACTGCTTCGACCAGCCCCGGATCCATCACTTCGCGCATGGAATCGGTGCAGCTGCCGTACAGCCCTTTATGCGGGGTAAAAATATGCGCTGGAACAACCGTTCCGCCCAGCTCGCTGGCGATCTCCTGCAGATCTTGAATGCTGGCATGGATTCGTTGGGAGCTGAGATGAACATTTTTACAACGGGCGCTCAACCAGCGGGTAAAAGCCTGCATCGCTGCAAGGGTAGGCAGATAGACGAGAAAATGCGCTTCCCCTCTCCCCTCCTCCTTGATCTCTACCTCGCAGCCCAGGATCAATACGGTCTGCTGAAAAGCAATGCCCCCCGCAGCAAGCTCCTGCGCCTCGCCTTGGGAAATCAAATCGAGAAGCTCTTCTTGAACCTCCGGGGAGTGGGCGTCAATGACTCCGATCATCTCCATCCCTTTTCGATTCGACGCTTCTTCCAAAATCCGCGTGATCGTCATGGAGCGGGAAGCCGTGATTTTTACCGGTCTTCCGGAACGGGTTCCGCCGATGTGGATATGCATGTCACAAAAAAACGGCTTCCATGGACTTTTTCCTTTATCCATGGGCACGGAGCAATCGGTTCTCCCAGGCGAACAGCGCAACGATTGTCTTGGCATCACAAATTTCTCCCGTGCGATGAAGCTCATGGGCTTCATCCAGAGTCAGCTCGATCATGTCGACAAATTCATCCTCGTCTGGGCGGCTCTCTCCTTTGGTCAAGCCTGTGGCCACGTAGACATGCAGCAGTTCATCCGCAAAGCCGGGAGATGTATAGAAGGAACTCAGCTTTTCGTAATGGCGAGCAGTATACCCCGTCTCTTCCTCCAGTTCACGCTTGGCGCAAGCAAGCGGATCTTCCCCCCGCTCCAATTTGCCAGCAGGTATCTCTACGATCGTTTTCTCCAATGGCTTGCGGAATTGGCGGACCACAACCATTTTGCCATCCTCAGTCAAAGGAATGACTGCGACTGCTCCCTGATGCTTGACAATTTCCCTTTTGGCTGTATTTCCGTTCGGGAGCAACACTTCATCGACCTGCACCTTTATGATGCGGCCGTCGTAGATGGGCTGGGTAGAAATGGTTTTCTCATAGAGATGATTCTCTTGTCGTTGATTCACGTTTATCCTCCTCGATTGCAAATCTGGTTCTATTCGTATACAAACCTCCATAGGCTGGAAGCATGAAGCCTGTCCACACTATTGTATCGGAGGAGATCAAGGATGAAAACCTATGTCAGCGAAAAGGAACTGCGCATGGTCGGCAAAGCATGGGAGATCAGAGCAGCCCTTCGTTCCTGGTCAAATAAAGACCTAACGCTGCAAGCATATCTGGCGAAGCGGAGCAATCCAAACCGGCGTTAGTGCGCTCCTTGATATAATCCAGACTCAGAACCGTCTGGTCAGCCGCCAAGACAGCTGTCAGAAACGGAATGGGGTCCTCGCGCCAACTGCGCCCCATCGACGTGAATGGCAGTCCGTACTCCTGTTCCAGTTCTGCAAGACGCGATTCGGATTCACACTCTCCCCAAACCACTACATGGCTATGCGATTTTTGAAGCGAAGCGATTTGCTCTCTCATATACCGTTCCCGATCATCGCCTGTTTTCGGCGCAAACAAAAGAACGGACCGCAGAACGTAGCGTCCAAGAATCGCCTGGGTATGATGGCTGATCCCTCGATGGCGTACCCGCGGGTCGGCAAAGCTGAGCCGCGGCAAAAAATACGGGATTCCGCCCAATACCGAAACCGCATGAACCACTTCCGCCAGTTGCACGCCAGAAAATCCATAGGGTGTACCTGTGCCAGCGACACCAGGCCCCAGCATGCAAAGAATCACATCTGCCTTCTCAATATGACGCGCTGCCAGCAAGCCGCTGTGGATCGTGACGGCTTCCCGATCTCCTCCCCATGCATGTCCCGTGGTGATGACCGCATCCAGCATCCCCTTTGCTTTTAGCTGCTGGACATGCCGGCTCATGGAGACAGGCAACGACGCCGCATCCGGCATCACATAGGCTATTCTGCCCATTTTCGAATGGCTTCTCAAGGCAGCAGCAACGACAGGGAGCATGCTATGCAGCTCACCGATAATGACAGGCGTGGATTGCAGGGAAAGGTCCTTACGCAAAAAAAGCCGATGAAATGGGCTCGCCTGTTCTTCGACCGTATCGACGGCAAGCTGCCACGGCGCATAGCGCATTTTCATCACATGGCCCCAGTTCCCCTTTGCGAGATCTCGCTCCGTGTGATCCCCTGCTTTCGCCACTACCAGATGAAAGCCGCCAGTACCCAGCTTTAAACGGACAGCCGTTGTATTGAGAATCAGGATTTCTCCCGGCTCGTAGGATTCATCGGCGAACGAGATGGCTTGCGCGGTTTCCTTTTGCTCTCCCTCACCAAGCTGTACTTCAATGATTTGCATTCCCGGGCGTTTCTCCATGACTCTTGAGACCATTCCTACAGCCATTCGAAGCATTCCCGTTCCCCTTTCCGTTACCATGTATTGTGCTCGTTGGCGATATCAGCAGACACCCTTTTTACCATTCTATGTCCATGCAAGCCCGTCCCACTCACCGGAACGAAAAAAAGTCGGAACTCCCGAAGGAGATCCGACTTGTTGTTACCCTTATTCTTATTTTTGCACTTCCTGAATAACCGCAAGCACCAGCTCGGCAGCTTTGTTCAATTCTGCAATCGGCATGCGCTCGTTCTTGGTATGAATCTCTTCATAGCCAATCGCAAAGTTGACGCTTGGCACGTTGTATCCATTAAATACGTTGCCGTCGCTTCCGCCGCCGCTTGCCACCAGTTCAGGATTGCGGCCGATGCTTTTCACAGCTGCGATCGCTTTTTGGACAACTGGCGTCTCTTCGCTGAATTTGTAGCCGTGGTACATGAAAATAACGTCATTCTCGCAGGTAGCGCCCATTTCGGCTGCCGCTTCTTCAAAAGCCGTCGTCATTTTTTTCACTTGGGCTTCCAATTTGTCCATCACCAGGCTGCGTGCTTCGGACCATACTTCCACGTAATCAGTGACGATATTGTAGGCCTTTCCGCCCTCGAAGCGGCCGATATTGGCTGTCGTATCTTCATCGATACGCCCCAACGGCATCCTCGAAATCGCCTTGCTAGCCACCGTGATCGCGCTGATTCCGTCCTCGGGATTGACACCTGCATGCGCCGCTTTGCCGTGGATTTTCGTCACGATACGGTATTGGCCCGCGCCCGCTACAGTAATTTTTCCGACCGGCCCTTCCGAATCCAGGATAAAGCCCATCTCGGCTTTCAGCAGGCTTGCATCCATCGCGCGGGAACCGACCAATCCGGATTCTTCCCCAACCGTCAGGACAACCTGGATCGTCGGATGCGGGAGGTTCTGTTCTTTCAGGGTGCGAATTCCCTCAAAAATCGCTGCGATCCCCGCTTTATCGTCTGCTCCGAGGATGGTGGTCCCATCCGAGTAGACATAGCCATCGCGAATCTGCGGTTTGATTCCATTTCCTGGAACAACGGTGTCCATGTGGCTGCTGAATAGAATGGTCGGCCCATTGCCTGTCCCTTCCAGGGTTGCGATCAGGTTGTTGCCTCCATGTCCGGTCTTGGCTGCCGCGTCATCCTCTTCTACCGTGAATCCCATTGCGGTCAGTTTTTCTTTCAGCACTTTGTTGATCTGCGCTTCGTTTTTCGTCTCGCTGTCAATCTGGACAAGCTCCAAAAATTCGTTTAACAAACGCTCCTGATTAATCACAGGCATAACCTCCAGATCATGCTCCAATTTAGATATGTACGCTACTCTTCCAGTATACAGCAAAAAAATTTTCTCGACCACGTTCTCTCAATCGAGGTGTTCCTCTCCCTTGGATGGGTATTGGCAAAGCTCGTACAAAACACCGTGGGCCGCTTTCGGATGCAGGAATGCGATCATGGCATTGTGCGCCCCTTCTTTTGGCTGTTCATGAATCAGCGGAACTCCGTCTTCCTTCAATCGGTCCAGCCGTGCTTGCACATCCTCCACATCCAGAGCAATATGGTGAATCCCTTCCCCGCGTTTCTCGATGAATTTGGCGATAGCGCTTTCAGAAGTCAGCGGCTCCAGCAATTCGATCCTGCTTTCTCCAATCTCCAGAAAAGCGACTTTTACCTGTTCACTCGGTACCACCTCTGTTCCGAGCAGCTTCAACCCCAGATGTTCCGTATAAAAAGAAAGGGTTTCTTCCAGGCTTTTTACGGCGATTCCAATATGGGCAATTTTTTTGGGTGCTGTCAATGCTTTTCCTCCTCTTCTCCACATGCTTTAGAGTATGCTTATTTGGGTGATTCCTGCCGCGTTGTCTTTGAAAAAGGTACAGGCTTATTGCCTCCGCTTGAACAGTTGGGTACAATTTGTAGTAGTCTATCCCTATTTATTCTAGCACAGCTTACGACCAATAAAATGGCAATTCCGCCAGTCTGATCTAGTTTTATGCGCGAGAGGAGGGATATTCCATTGAAGCAATCCGTCGTAGCCAAAGCCCTGATTGTAGTTCTGGTCATTTCTTTGGTTGTTCCGATGTTTTTCTATTTTCCCTGGTAAAAAAGCTGAGGCCACCCTGTCTGGTGACAATGGGTGGCCTCTTTTTTGCTGATAATGTCATATATTATTTATAGACGTAGACGCTGGAGGTGTTGGCATCCCAACCTACTTTATAGCCAAGGTTGTCGGTGACGAAGCGCACCGGAACCATCGGCATGCCGTCTTTGAGCACGACCGGTGAAGTCAAGGTATAGGATTTGTTGCCGACAGTCGCCTTGTCAGAGCCAACGTTGAATTTCACAACTGTAGTGCCGCTGATGATGGCTACCGTGTAGTTGTTCCATTGAGTGGTCAGAGACAATCCTTCTTTGAAGAACTGTGCTGGCACCATTGTCGTATTCCCATTCGCCAGGTAAGGTGCTACTTTCAGTGGGTGGCTCTTGCCCGCCATTGTGTAGCTGTTTGAGCCCAGTTTAAACAACACCGCGTTGGCAGGGATGTTTGCTGGTTGTTGTGCTGTAGGTGCTGGCGTCGGTGCAGGTGCTGGTGTAGGAGTCACTGCAGGCTGTGCAGGTGCTGGCATTCCTACGCCAACAGAGCGCGCGAACAGCAAGCCTTTTTCCTCCGAAGTAAATACGCTGATGCTATAGGCGTTCTTAACCTTCGGATTGATGATGTTCGCGCTCGGACTGATTACCACATTGGCTGCAGAAGCTGCAGGCAGGTCCTGCGAAGGGTAGATCAGCACGTTTTGTCCGCGAACGGATACGAAGTTGGCGGCAGTACCGTTTACAGAGACAAGGCCAGGAGCGATATAAGCAGGGACGGTATAGCCGGCAGGGAAAACAAGCTCAATGAAGTCGCGCTGCTTTGCCAAAGGCGCTCCCAAGCTCTTGATCGAAACAGTCAGTCCAGTCGCTTGGCCGATCGCTGTAGAGCCCAGTACGATCGTGGCTGTATTGTTGTTATTCACATTGGTAGGCGCTGTTGGATTCGTTGTTGTTGGCGTCGTTGGTGCTGTCGGTGTGGTCGGAGTCGGATAGAGGGACGAACCCGATACCGTGAAGTCCTTCGACGTAGCCGTGCGATTGTCCACAGTCGCTTTGATATTGTAGGTGCCTGCTGTTTTCGGGTTGGTAATCCATGCACCAAAAGCGACTTCCACCTTTATGTTGCTGTCCTTGGAGAAATTGCTCGGTGCTGTAACGTACACCTTGTTGCCGGAAGCAGCTACTCTCTTGGCCGTTTTGCCATTGAGCGTGAAATCCGACGCGGACAGCATGCCTGGGATCATATCTGCAGATGGGAATTCCAAGAGAAGCTGCTCATCCGGCAACAACTGCTTGTTCCCAAAGTCCACTTCAAAGGAGTAGCTGGTACGCGCACCTACTGCTGGGTCGGACAGACTCACCGTGAAGGAACTGGCTGTAGAAGAGCTGGAACCCGAGCCTTTGATGGAAACCTTCTCAGACGTGTATGTAGTGCCATCGTATTTGATTTTAAAGGTGTGGTCGCCGTTGGAAGGCGTCACAATGCCGGCGCTTTTCAGGAATTCAAGATTGATGTAATCGTCGCCGTTCGCACCGCTTGGCACTTCGATTTCTACTGTACTGCCATCGATGCTGACATCTCTCGCGTTTTTACCATTTACTTTGACGTCGCTGGTAGAGATCTTTTTAGGCAGCATGCCTTTTTCAGGGAAAGTCACCGCGATGACCTTACCTGTTTTCAGCTCGTCGCTGCCGCTCAGACTGAAATCGCCCAATTCGATCGCGGTTTTTTCATCTGGTTTTGTAGAGTCCAAATCGACGCTGAAGTTCTTGCTGCTGCTCTTGCTGCCACTGCTGCTGGAACCGATTTTCACTTTTTCGTAGTCGGAGCTTTCATTTTCCGTTTCTACTTCTACTCTGTAATCCCCTTTGGAATCAGGGTTGGTGATGACACCGCTGATGACGATTTCGATTTCATCGCCTTCTTCGTAATCTTTGCTGAGCGTGATGGTAATCTTGTTATTTTTGTGCGAAACGCTTTTTGGCGACTTTCCGTCAACCTTGATATCGCTCTTGGAAATGCTTTTGCTAATAGAAAACTCGTCATCGAAGGTAATGTAAATCTCCTCACCAGAATCGAGATCTTCTTCGAGTTCAAAGGTAATTTCGTAATCCGACTTCTTGTCTGCTGATGTGTTATCCGCTTCTACGCTCAAATCTGTGATCGCGAAAGCTTGTGGCGCTGCCACCAGCGGCGTAGCAGCGAGCGCGGTCGCTACGACAAGAGAAAGGGGTTTTTTACTTTTCTTCATGTTTTTCCTCCCATAATTGCCAATAATAATCCAAATCTTTCAATGATCCATCCCAGTTTACCATATTCATCACAGAGAGGAAATCTATACTAGAAAAATGATAGGCAGATCTTCCCCCTAATTGGTAAGACGATGTACCCCCAACATTTGTTACGCTTTAGGAAGAAAAAATTGCTAAAAAAGCCGCCCGTGCCACGGAAATGGCCTGGACGGCTTCTTTCGCAATCTGTCAATACAATTTGGTATCCGGTCCGATGCTCTCCAAACGCTGCTTGACGCTTTGCAAGAAACGTCCGCAGATCAGACCATCCAATACGCGATGGTCAAGGGACATGCACAGATTGACCATGGAGCGGATCGCGATCATATCGTCGATGACGACTGGACGCTTGACAATCGCTTCTACGCTGAGAATCGCAGCCTGCGGCGAATTGATAATCGGCATGGATTGTACCGAGCCAAAAGAGCCCGTATTGTTGACCGTGAAGGTGCCGCCCGACATGTCATCCATCGTCAGTTTGCCGGCACGAGTGCGTGCTGCCAGATCATCTACCGACTTGGCGATGCCGAGAATCGATTTTTGGTCGGCGTCTTTGATCACGGGAACATAAAGCGCGTCCTCTGTGGCAACAGCTATCGAGATATTGATATCTTTCTTCACGATAATTTTGTCGCCAGCCCAGGTAGAGTTGATCATGGGGTATTCCTTGAGGGACTCTACGACAGCTTTGATAAAGAACGGCAGGAAGGTCAGATTGAGTCCTTCCTTGCGCTTGAACTCATCCTTCGCCTGATTGCGGAAGTTGACCAGATTGGTCACATCGACCTCGACCATGGTCCAGGCATGGGGCGCTTCATGCTTGCTTTGTACCAGGCGGTTGGCAATCGTGCGGCGAACCGAACTGATCGGGATGATTTGATCCCCTGGTGCCGTTGCCGCTTCGACAGACGATGATGCCGTCGAGGCTGATACCGCTGTTTCGCGGGTGACTTGTGGTGCCGCGGTGTCTGAAGTCTGTGCCGGAGCCGTCGCGATCGCTGGTGCTTGACCGCCAGCATCGATGATGGCTTGCACGTCTTTTCTGGTCACACGTCCGCCCATTCCTGAACCTGTGACACGTGACAAGTCGATGCCATGCTGCTGGACCAAATGCATGACCGCTGGCGAATAGCGCGGTTTGTCGCCGCCCTGTGCTGGCTGGGAAGGTACGGCCTTCACGTCTGCCTGCACAGAAGCGGTCGGTGCGGTTGCAGGAGTTGTCGCCTGTTGCGTCACGGCAGCAGCAGACGTTTGTTCTGGAGCTGAAGGCGTTGACTCGCCGCCCTCTTCTGCACCTGTTTCTTCTATATATAATATCAAAGTTCCAATTGCTACTGTCTCGCCCTCAGGTACTACGATTTCTGTGACACGGCCCGCCACAGTTGAGGGGACTTCAGCGTTTACCTTATCCGTACTGACTTCTGCCAACGGATCGTATTTGTTAACCGTGTCGCCCACCTTCACCAGCCACTTGCTGATGGTGCCCTCGGTCACACTTTCGCCGAGCTGGGGCATGAGAACTTTTGTCGCCATGCTGTTCGCTCCTCCTCACCTTTAAAAATGGGCCAATTCCTTCATTGCTTCATATACTTTGTCCGGATTGAGCATAAAGAATTTTTCCATAGGAGGGCTGTATGGCATGGCCGGTACATCGGGTCCGCACAGGCGTTTGATCGGAGCATCCAGATCGAACAGACACTTCTCCGCGATAATCGCCGCTACTTCTCCGCCAACGCCGCCTTCCTTGTTGTCTTCGTGCACGATCAGGACCTTGCCTGTCTTGGACGCAGCTTCTGCGATTGCTTCCTTATCGAGAGGATAAAGCGTGCGCAAATCAAGCACATGTGCGCTTATCCCTTCCTGGGCGAGCTTTTCTGCCGCTTGCAGACAGAAGTGAAGAGCCAGACCGTACGAAATCACGGTAATGTCACTGCCCTCGCGCTTGACGTCAGCTTTGCCGATCGGCACCGTATAATCCGTCTCGGGAACCTCTCCCTTGATCAGGCGGTAGCAGCGCTTGTGTTCAAAGAAGAGCACCGGGTCCTCATCACGGATCGCGGCTTTCAGCAAGCCTTTCGCATCATACGGCGTGGACGGAGCCACTACTTTCAGACCTGGGACATTGGTAAACATCGCTTCTACCGATTGAGAGTGATACAAGGCGCCATGGACGCCACCGCCATAAGGAGCGCGGATGGTAATCGGACAAGTCCAGTCGTTGTTCGAGCGATACCGCATCTTCGCAGCCTCGCTGACGATCTGGTTGACCGCGGGCATGATGAAGTCCGCAAATTGGATCTCAGCGATCGGACGCATGCCGTACGCCGCCGCGCCAATCCCGACACCGACAATTGCCGATTCTGCCAGGGGTGTGTCGATCACCCGCGCTTCCCCGAATTCATCGATCAGACCGACCGTAGCACGGAACACGCCGCCGCGCACCCCGACGTCTTCACCGAGTACAAATACATTGGAATCGCGACGCATCTCTTCCCGCATCGCCATCGTAATTGCATCAATATATGAGATGACTGCCATCCGAATCCCCCCTATTCCCCGTATACGTGAGTCAGTGTCGATTCCGGCGTCGGATACGGTGCTTGTTCCGCATACTCCGTCGCTTCATCCACTTCCTGCTGCACTCGCGCCAACAGCTCTTTTTCCTTCTCCTCGTCGAGCAAGCCGATGTCCCTCAGATAAGCGGCGAACACGATCAATGGATCTTTTTTCTTCGCTTCCTCCACTTCCTCGCGCGTCCGGTACACACGGTCGTCATCGTCGCTGGAATGTGGAACGAGTCGGTACATGACCGCTTCAATCAAGGTAGGTCCTTCACCGTTGCGGGCACGCTCCACCGCTTCCTTCATCACGCGGTACACTTCAATCGGGTCGTTCCCGTCGACACTGTAGCCGGGAAATCCGTATCCAATCGCGCGATCCGCTACACTTTCGCAAGCCAATTGCTTTTTCAATGGAACGGAAATCGCGTACTTGTTGTTTTGGCAAAAGAAAATGACCGGCAGCTTGTGGACTCCTGCAAAGTTTGCTCCCTCATGGAAGTCCCCCTGATTGCTGGAGCCTTCGCCAAAGGATGTATAAACGACCAGGTCTTCCTGTCTCATTCTCCCCGCCAAAGCAACTCCTACTGCGTGCGGGACCTGAGTAGTCACTGGACTGGAGCCCGTCAGGATATTGAATTTTTTGCCGCCGAAGTGGCCGGGCATTTGGCGGCCGCCGCTATTGGGATCTTCCGCTTTGGCGAAGGCAGACAGCATGCAGTCACGCGCAGTCTGTCCAAATACCAGCACAAGCCCCAAGTCGCGGTAGTACGGACACAAGAAGTCCTTGTTTGGTTGCAAGGCAAAAGCGGCGCCTACCTGCGCGGCCTCCTGCCCCTGGCAAGAGATGACGAACGGCACCTTGCCCGCTCTATTCAGCAGCCACTGGCGTTCATCGATTTTGCGAGCCAACAGCATGTAATAATACATATCGACCACTTGCGCATCGGTAAGTCCCACTTCTTCATGGCGTTTGCTAGTCATCGTCGGATACCCTCCTTCACTAATTGTGAATCGCTTTGCCGTCTACGGCCAATGCTGCTTCCATGATGGCTTCGGACAGCGTCGGATGCGGGTGGATCGTCTGACCGATCTCCCACGGCGTCGCATCCAGCACGCGTGCCAGTCCCGCTTCGGAAATCATATCCGTCACATGCGGACCGATCATGTGCACCCCGAGGAGGTCATTGGTCTTGACGTCGACTACCAGCTTGACGAAGCCGTCATTCTCCCCTTCGATTAATGCTTTGCCCAGAGATTTAAAGCTGAATTTGCCGACCTTCACCTCAAAGCCTTGCTCGCGTGCCTCTTTTTCCGTCCAGCCGACATTCGCCACTTGCGGACGGCTGTAGGTGCATTTGGGCACCTGTGTATAATCCAGCGGATGCGGCTGCAAACCTGCCATGTGCTCGACTGCCAAAATCCCTTCGTGGGAAGCGACGTGCGCCAGCTGCAAACCGCCGATTACATCACCAATGGCATAGATGTGCGATTCAGCCGTTTGAAAATGCTCGTTGACCACGATAGCCCCTTTTTCCACCTTGATTTCCGTCGCTTCCAGACCCAGGTTCTCCACGTTGGCCTGTCGCCCGACGGAAACGAGAATTTTGACAGCTTCAAAGGTTTGAACACCGTTTGCCGTCTCCGCCTGAATCTTGACCAGACCGTCTCCCTTTTCTACGGACTCAGCCAACACCTTCGCTCCGGTCACGATCTGCACCTTGCGCTTTTTCAGCAAACGCGCCATTTCCTTACTGACTTCCTCATCTTCCGTCGGGAGGATCCGGTCTGCGTATTCGACTACCGTGACATCTACTCCGAAATCATTCAGCATGGATGCCCATTCGATGCCGATTACGCCACCACCCACGATGACGACGGACTTGGGCAGCTCTTCCCACTCCAATGCTTCATCGCTCGTTACGACTTGTGTCCCGTCGATCGTCAGGCCGGGCAATGTCCGAGGCCGCGAGCCTGTCGCCAGCAAAAGAAAACGAGGAACGATCATTTCCTGATCGCCGTTCTCCTTCTCGATTCGCACGGCACCTGCCTGAGGGGAAAAGATAGAGGGGCCCATGACGCGGCCGAAGCCCTCAAAAATGGTGATGCTGCCTTTTTTCATCAGAAACTGGACGCCTTTGTGCAGCTGCTCAATGATGCTTTTCTTGCGCTCCTGAACCTTGCCGAAATCGTACCCTACCTCACCAGCCAGCACGCCGTACTTGTCGCTCTCCTTCAAGGTTGCGAATACTTCCGCACTGCGCAAAAAGGCTTTTGAAGGAATGCACCCTTTATGAAGGCAGGTTCCCCCGAGCTTTTCCTTTTCCACGATCGCGACCTTCATCCCCAGCTGGGAAGCGCGTATCGCTGCAACATAGCCTCCTGTTCCTCCACCCAGGACAACCAGATCAAACTCCTGAGACATGTTTGACATCCCCTTTCATCCCGGAAGCAAGCAGCACCGGGTTTCTCCACGATGTATGGAATGGCTAGTATGAATATTCGAAAGAACGTTGCGTATGTAGACCCTGACCCCTCTACCAGAGGGAGAGCAGGCCAGGGAATCGATCATGCTTCACTTCTATTAACGATGGTAAACAGTCTTGCCATTTTGCAGGAAAGTATTACGTGATTTTGCGACACTTGCGATTCTTTCTTCCGCCATGCGGTCTGCCGCCTTGTAGGAAGGAACACCGTCGCGCTCGGCAATCTCGAATACCCGCAAGATATTTTCGTAGATGGTCTCCACTTTTTTCAGCGCGCGCTCGCGATTGTAGCCCTGGAGCTCATCGGCCACGTTGATGACACCGCCTGCATTGATCACGTAGTCAGGCGCATAGATGAGGCCCATCTCGTGAATTTGATCGCCGTGTCTTTCTTCTTTCAGCTGATTGTTGGCTGCCCCAGCGATTACTTTTGCCTTGAGCAAAGGAATCGTGTCGTCGTTGATCACTGCACCCAGTGCGCAAGGAGAGAAAATGTCGCATTCCACTCCGAAGATTTCATTGACGCCGACGGCTTTTGCACCGAAGTCATTCACGGCGCGATTGACATTTTCTTCATTGATGTCCGTGACGATCAGGTGGGCGCCTTCTTCATGCAGGTGGCGGCAGAGATTGTACGCGACATTCCCGACACCTTGCACTGCCACGACGCGACCGGATAAATCATCGCTGCCGTAAGCACGCTTGGCTGCGGCTTTCATCCCCCGGTATACGCCGTAGGCAGTCACCGGAGAAGGGTTGCCGCTGGAGCCGAATGCAGGAGAGACGCCTGTGACGTAATCCGTTTCGAGATGGATCAGGTCCATGTCGGCTACAGAGGTTCCCACGTCCTCGGCAGTGATGTAGCGCCCGTTCAACCCCTGGATGTAGCGTCCGAAAGCGCGGAACAGCTCTTCGCTCTTATGCTGGCGCGGATCGCCGATGATGACGGCTTTTCCGCCTCCAATATTGAGTCCTGCTGCGGCATTTTTATAAGTCATTCCGCGTGCAAGGCGCAAAACGTCGACAATCGCTTCTTCCTCGTTTTTGTACGGCCACATGCGGGTACCGCCCAGTGCCGGACCAAGTGTTGTATCGTGAATACAAATAATGGCTTTAAGACCGGAATTCTGATCCTGGCAAAAAACCAGCTGCTCGTAATCGTATTTTTGCATGTAATCAAAAATGCTCAATGAAGAAACCTCCCTAGTATCATTCAGTCTCTGCTTCGTACGTCGATCAGCGCTCGGCCTAGATGCAGGAGAGAATACATGACTCGCCATAATCTACGTTGCAAGTGCCGTGCCAAAAGACAAGCAGTCTTGAAAGCGCTTTATTTTACTGGCTTTTGATACAAAATAGGATCGAGCTACCCTGCAAAATTTTGCACTACAACGCAAGAATTTGCATGCAAAAATTTGCGCAGTTCATCTTTCTGATTACTGCTCCTCTTCTGTTATCCCGAGTTTTTCCATTTTGTAGTACAGGCTGCGTACTGCAATCCCCAATCGCTTTGCTGCCATGGTGCGATTTCCTTTGGCCGCCTTCAGTTCTTGCAGGATATGCTTGCGCTCAGCTTCTTCAACGGCTTCCTTCAACGTTTTTCCGGATGACTGGACGTCCATCGCTTTTTCCGTCTCCGCGCTTGCAATGTTGCGCTCCAGTGGAGGAAGATGCTCCGGCAAAATAACCCGTTCGTGCAAACGCATGTGGATCATCGCTCTCCCAAGGACATTTTCCAGCTCGCGCACGTTTCCGGGCCATGAATAGCTGTGCAGCATCTGCAACGTGTCCGGGGCGATTTGCTCGACATTGCGGCCGTACTCCTGGTTTTCTTTGCGCAACAAATGCATTGCCAAAGGCTCGATGTCATCCTGACGCTGACGCAGCGGCGGTATGTAGATGGGGATGACATGAAGCCGATAGTAGAGGTCTTCGCGGAATCGGCCTGCTTGGATGGCGGATTCCAGATTCACGTGCGTCGCTGCGATCACGCGGACGTTGATGGCAATTGGTTTGGTTCCTCCGACGCGGACGATTTCACGTTCCTGCAGTACGCGCAAAAGCTTGACCTGCATCCCCATCGACAATTCGCCGATCTCGTCCAAAAATATCGTCCCATCGCTTGCCTCTTCAAACAGACCCCGCTTGCCGCCGCGCCGCGCACCGGTAAACGCCCCTTCTTCATAGCCAAACAGCTCGCTTTCCAGCAGACTCTCGGAGATCGCGGCGCAATTGACACGGATAAAGGGCTTGTATTTTCTTGCACTCTCATTGTGAATGGCATGGGCGAAAAGCTCTTTTCCCGTCCCCGATTCTCCCCTAAGCAAGACCGTGGCCGGCGTCATGGCCGCCCGTTTGGCCTGTTCGATCGCAGCATGCATCGATTCGCTGCGCCCGATAATATCCGCAAACGTGTACTTGGCTTCCAACGTACGGATGATGCGGTGCGCCTTCTCCAGCTCCTCGGTCAGACGCTTGAACTCGGAAATGTCGTGTACAACCCCGACGCTCCCTTTTAATTGGCCGTCGACGAGGACGGGGGCGACGTTGACAATTACGTCCTTGCGTTTGGAGCCTACCTTCATAGGCACTCCGCGAACGGCTTTTCGCGTTTGGAGCACTTGCATGTGCATGCTTTCGCCTTCCGAAATATCGACAGTCGCCGGTTTTCCGATGACGTCCTCTGGAGTAAGTCCCGTCAACCTCGTGTACGCCGGATTGATCATCAGCCCGTTGCCATTCTGGTCCACGACCGAGATCGCCTCGTCGGAGCATTGGATGATCGCTTCCAGCATGCTTTGCAATTCTTTCAGATCTGTAATTTCCTCCGCCAGCGCCATCACTTCCGTACTGTCCCGGAAAATGGCGACTGCCCCGACGACCGCTCCCCGCTCATTTCGCACAGGCACCCGATTGGTGATAATGCGCGTCTTGTTGGGAAGGATCTGCTTCTGGTTCAATTCGGGCTGACCAGTCTCTAATACGATATGTAACCGGGTGTTGGGGATTCGCTCTTCTACTCTAGTATCCAGCACAGAAGCGGCATCCATCCCCATCAATCGTTCTGCTGCCTTGTTAAAAAGCGTAATGATGCCATGGCGATTGACGCCGATAATGGCATCGTGCGTAGAGTTGAGCATCGTTTCACGTTCCCGCTGATTTTGCATCATGGCTGCAATCAGCTTGTCTCGCTCGCGAATCAATCGCATCACGATCCGCGTAAAGGTGCCGGGGATCAGTACTGTCTTTTCGGGCTTCAGTCGCCTTAGACACTCGTACTCCCGTACATCACCGGTGGCTTCCAAAATGACATCCAGATCTTCGTCCAGGTAATCCCGATAGTCCGTGTCTACCGGTATTCCGAAGGATCGGGCCAAGGCGAGTCCTGGTGCGTCCTCACTCCGATCCACAACCGCGACGATCTTCATCCGTTCCATCTGATTGAGCATCCGCAGCAGGGCTGTTCCGCCCCGTCCCGCTCCTACGATCAGCAGCTTGTGCATGGCACGCCCCTCACTTTACCCTTACTCGCTATCCATTGTACTCCAATGAAGCATGGATGGACAGGCGATCTTCCCTAACGTGCGCTCGCTCAATGCTTTCCGCTTCTGGACAAGCCACAGGGCTTCCGCTATGATGGGAAAAGGAAGAAACAGCGGTCGTCGATGCATCGCCGGGTGAGAGTCCGGTCATGAAGAAAGGTGTGAAACACCCTTGCTAGGTCAAAAATTAGTCGCGCTTCTGATCATGGTGATCCCTGCTGCTATCGCCATGTTTGGAATAAAGCTGATTCGGGATGCCTTTTTCTTTTCCATGGACCCGGATGTCGGCTTTTTATGGGGAAAACTGATCCTCGGGGTGCTGTGCTTTGCGATCCCGATGGCGTTTATAGCTGGCTTTATCTTGCATCACGAGCGCAAAAAAAATCGGGTTCAGCCGCGTTTCATGATTCCTGAACCGGAAGATGATGAGTAAGAGGACGGCGTCAGGGAGAACCAGGCATTCAGGTGCTTGGTTCTTTTCTATGATTGGCCATCTCGGATGATCGGCCCCATCTGTCCATTCGCTCCAGCCACTTGACGCGCGCGATGATCTGGGAAAACGAGACGAATTCCGCGAGCACATGGAGCAGGACAAAAAACAGCAGCAGCAATGCTTGTCCCTCCCAGGAGATTCCCCGAATGAGCGCAAAGCCAGCAGCGAAGCCTAGCGCATTGGCCCCGGTGTCACCGAGCATGATCTCCCCCCTGGCATCATGGCGGAACAGCAAAAGGGACGAGACAAACAGCGGACACAGCCAAATCCAGACAGACGGCTGGCTGAAGTCGCGCAGGGAGAACAGGGAAACGATGACCCCGACGATGAGAATCAGCCAAAAAACCTTAATCGCCCGGGCTGGCCGCAAGTCAAACAGATTGAGCAGATTCGAGGAGACAGCCAGCAGACAAGCTGCGAGCAGCCACATGACCAAAGAATCGGTCAACCCGTACGCGACCGCCATGGCTGTGCAGCCTCCTCCCCACACTTTCCACAAGCCGCTCGTCACCTTGCGCTCGCGCAACAGAACGCCAAAATGACCGCGAAAGCCCTTGGCCTCCTTATCCAGCGAAACATCGTCCAGCCAGCCCCAATAAGCCATCGACAAAAGCCCTGCCAATAGCAGGCAACCCTCTACCAGAACTTCCTTCTCTACCTGTTTCCATCCCCAGTAAGCGAGTATTGCCGCCCAAGCCGCCACACTGGACACGACGAGGACGAGACCTCCGGCAGTCACTACTTGGAGACCTTTATAGTTCGTCCGGGTCAATCCTCTGTCCCTCAATTTTTGCCGGACAACAGGTAAAAGCGGCCCCTGCAACAGAATGGGAATCCCCAATCCAAGCACCAAGGCCGTTATCCATTCCGTGCCCATATTTGTCCCTCCCACCACTTGCGGCAAAGGGTTCGACCGATTGCCAAAAACTCTTTTCCCCGGTGTCGATAGCCAGACCAGTCATTTCCTGTTTCCCGATGAGAAAACGGCACAGGAACTTCCATGACCCGATACCCTGCCCGAAGTGCGTCCACCGTCATTCCCACCTCGACGCCAAATCCGCCATCCAGCTTTCGCAAATGATGTAGAAGTTCACGGCGTACCGCTCTTTGTCCAGACAAGGGAGCATTCGGCTCGAATCCCGTCAGGTAACGAATGCCGTGATAGGCCAAGCCCTTGGCCAGTCCCATGCCTGCCCGTACTTTCGGTCTGGGCAGTACTGCGACAGCCAAATCACAACGATCCTCCAAAAGCGGTGCCAGCAGATGGACTGCCTCCCCGGCGCTTTCCCGCAAATCCGCATCGAGCAGCAGGATGATGTCTCCCGTCGCTTGCTGCCAGCCAACCTGCAGCGCAGCACCCTTCCCTTGGTTGGCGGGCATGGGGATGACCAGATCGGCCCATTGACTCGCCAACTCCCGGGTGTTGTCTGTGCTGCCGTCATCCACAACGATAACCTCTTCACTGATAAATCTCTCGCGAATGGCCCGCAGAGTCGCACTGATAGTCTCCGCTTCATTGTAGGCCGGGATCACGATGCTAACTCTTTTCATGTTCGATCCTCATTTCAGCAAGGAGTTTTTGTACATTTTCAAGCAATTCCCATTGGGCGGCCGGCGTGATCGGGACCTGCTCCACCTGCAGCCAGCGGCTATCACTGGGCAACTGCGACAGCCAATCCGGCTTCGCCTGCCCAAACAGCAAGACCGGGCCATCGATCTGCGCAATTCCACCCTCGACTTTCACCAGCTCGATTCCGACGGATTCCATCACTTGAGCTATTCGCCCCAATTGCAGGTCAGGTTGATGCCACAGGTACACCCTTTTGCCCTGCAAGTCGTTGGCATAGCGCATCGCCATCAGATGGATGACATCCTGATTGCTTTGTTCCATTTCCTTCAACAGCTGCCTCATTTGTTGCTTCAGCTCATTATTGCTCTTCAAGGCCCGATCGTATTTCTCTTCCATTCTCGTCAGCACTTCTTTTTCTCCCAGGGCGAACCAGTTCTGACCCGCTGTCCCTCCCAGCAGAATCCCTATTCCCAGCGCAAAAAAAACCGCAATCAGGGAAAGGAGATGATAGCGAAAATGAATCATGCCCTACCTCCTAAAACGCCCATAATCGCCACTGCATCCAAATCATTTGGGCCGCGTGACGGGCGACGGGATTGATGGCGAGAGCAGCTCCGATCGGCACGAGCATCGCGACCAGACACCAGCCCCACAGCTTCCACGACCAACGCGGCTGATACAATTGGCTTACTCCTTTGGCATCGACCAGCTTGGGCCCGATCTTGGTGCGTACCAACAAGGTGCTCGCCATGCCTTTTCGTCCTTTTTCCAGAAAATCAATCATGTTCGTATGCGTCCCAATCGTGACGATCAGCTCTGCCTCGTGCTCAAAGGCCAACAGCATCGCTACGTCCTCGCTCGTACCGGGGGCCGGCAGAATCTGGTAAGGAATACCCAGCTGCTCCACGCGCTCTTCTCCCGGGCAGCTCCCGTCGGGAAATGCATGGACGACTACTTCTGCGCCACACAGCAGGGCCCTGTCTGAGATGCTGTCCATATCCCCTACGATCAGATCGGGCTGGTACCCCGACTCGAGCAACGCATCCGCTCCCCCATCCACACCAATCAGGACAGGACGGCACTCTCGGATATACGGGGCGAGTGTGGTCAAGTCTTCCTTGTAATGTTTGCCTCGCACGACGACGACCACATGCTTTCCTGTCATCTGGACTTTCAACCTCAACGGACAAAGCGGTTTTAAAAACAGGTCCTTTTCACGTCCCGCATACTGCAGGGTGTTGTCAATAAACAGGGACAAGGTATGGTCCAGACGCGAATGGGCTTCCTTCCTTTTCGCGTAAATCTTCTCGTCCGTTACAGGGCGCAATGCTGTGAGCGGATGCCATTCCGACGTTGAATATGTAAACAACACATGATCGCGAATGCTGATATATCGGCCGTCCAAAGCTTCGATCCAGTCTGTGGGACTCTGTTGTGAATCTTGCTCCCACTCAAAGAGCGGCACCCCGGCTCGCAACAGCAAAAGGGCTCCTTCCGCCGGATAATGGCCTGTCATGAAAGGAGACAAGTTGATGACAGCCTTCACATCCGCTTCCAGCAAGGAGCGGGCGGCCATTTCGTCCACATCGGCGTGATCAATCAAGGCGATCTGCTGGGAGAGGATACGCTTGCATAATTGCTTCGTCCTGCGGTCGGCTGCTACGACGGCGGTATACGATTGAATACCCGGATGTTTACGCTTCGCCACCTGCTCCACCTCCCTTTCTAGTATGCTAAATATTTCCGGCTGCCATGCGTGAAAATGCGAAAAAGGGGCTGACTCCAAAGTAGAGAGAATCTACCTTGGGTCAGCCCCTTTTTACCTAGAGCGTACTTGCTCTATCCTTGTGTAGCGTAGTAAATGATCAGTCCATCACAGAACAGAAAAACCACCAGAGAGATGAAAGCGAAGGCGCTGGCGAATTTGTTCTTTGCCTTTACAGAGCGCAAGAAACCCCATGCAATCAAGATTGTGAAGACCAACATCAGAAAATCGAAGAAAATAATCTTCATAGTTGTAACAACTCCTTTAAAGAGATGAAGCTAACCGGAATACAATGCCAATTTTCATTATATAGCTTCGCCCATTCTGTTACAAGTCGAATCCTATTTGTGACAGCGGAATTCACAATTACTAGGTTATTTACGCTAGTATGCCTCCATCTCTTTTCCCTATCCAAATGCTCCAGCGATCCTGCTCAACAATTTCAGTTTGCCCGTAAAGCTTTTGTCTCATCGCATCAATCAGCTCGTCCAGTTCCGCATCTGTCAGCGCATGCAGGATCGAGCGCCCCGTGCGTGCCCGCACATCAGCTTCGAGCTCGCGCCAATCCGCGTACCTTCGTCTGGTCTCCAGCAAGCTGCGGCATTCCAGCGCTGTAAATCCATTCTTTGCCATCGCATCTTCTACCTGCCCTCTATCAGGGCGACGACTTCTCTCTTTTTCCAGCAAAAAGGGAAAGACTTCGAAGAAAAAACCGCGGATATGTCGGGGCGAACCCGGAACCATGACGTCCTCCATCGTCCGATCCTGCACGATAGCCACTCCTCCCGGTGCCAATAGCCTGCACGCCTCGGCAAAAAAACCTTCCAGGTCCGTCAAATGATGAATCAAGGCCCGGGCAAAAACAATATCTACGCTGGCGTCAGGCAAACCTGTATGAAGGGCATCTCCATATACAAAAGCAAGTGAGTCCTGCCCCGCGGCCTGACTGCGTGCTGTCCCTAGCATAGCGTGGGAAAAATCGACACCGACGACGGATTTGGCTCCGAACTCAAGCCAAGCCTGGCTGTAAATGCCGCCTCCACATCCCACATCGACCACCCGTTTGCCTGCGGGGTCGATAATGGCGCGCATCGCTTCAAGCCAAGTCTCGTCTGCTGAACGCCCGCTGTAAGCCGTTTTGTTCTTTTCATCATGAAAATTGATATTCACGATTATCGAACCTCCATGAACTCCAGCCGATTGCCAAAAGGGTCCTCGGTAAAGAAACGGATGAGCCCAGGGATCTCATCATCCAGCCGATAAGCAACTCCATGCTCCTCCAGATGCCGCATCAGGGTTTCGATATTGCGGACGAGGAAAGCAGGGTGTGCTTTTTTGGCCGGTACAAAGGAAGCCTCTACTCCGACATGGATCATTTGCATGCCGCAGCGAAACCAAGCTCCGCCTCTGACCCGCAGTTTTTCTGGCTTTTCTACTTCCTCCATGCCCAGCAATCCGGAGAAAAAGCGGCGCGCCTCCTCCTCACAACCCGCTGGAGCCTCCAATTGCACGTGATCCAGTCCCATCCATTCAAACCTCATCGCCATGTTGATCATTTCCTTTCTTTTGACAGATCGCCATCCACTCGTCCAACTGATGGGTCAGCACACGCTGATTTTCCACTTTTACCTCCAGATAGGCCTGCCATTGTTCTTTTGCTTCAAGAATGAATTGCTCCACCGCAGCTTCTTGCTGCGGTCCTTCGGAAGTCCGCCGCACCCACGCGGGGAAGTCAAAACGCTTTTTCCGATCACGCTGACGCAAGACCTGCAAGCGATTGGCTGCAAACAGCTGCTGCCATTGTTCTACGGAAAGACAACGGCCATGGCTGCGGTCGCGCATTTTTTCGATGCGGTTGATAAAGTCTGCCAGCTCTGGGTCTGCGGGGACCACATTATCGATAAAAAGGAACCGTCCTCCTGGCCTTAATACCCGTGAAACCTCGCGAATAAACTGCTCCGGCTGCGGGAAATGGTGTGCGGCAATGCGGCAAGTCACCGCTTCAAAGGATTCGTCCAGAAAAGGCAATTGCTCTGCGTCTGCCTGCACGTAGAGGATATTCTTCGTCCCCGCTCGCTGATTGGCACGGGATGCCGCTTCAAGCATGGGTCTCGTCAGATCGGTGGCAACGACCTGTTGGACATGGGGAGCCAATGTACGGGCCACATGCCCGCCACCGGTTGCGATATCGAGCACGATCCACTGCGGCTGCGGTTCAATCCAATCCTTCAGCAATGCAAGATCGTCCCCCTGGGCATGGCTCGGGCTTTGCACGTAGTGCTCCGCATTTTTCCCAAACTGTTCCTGCACGGCCTGTTTCTGCTCATTCGTTGCTTTCTGTGGCATGACTACCACCTCCTGTCCTCATTGTATTCCCAATACGTACCATTTTGTTATAGAATATCGATAACCCGTTATCGAAAAACTCGATAATCAAAAAGGAGAGCAACAGATGGATCAACAAAGCTTGGAGGTTTTTCTCGCAGTCGCCCGTCATGGTTCAATCAATCGCGCAGCCCAAGCCCTCTTTTTGGCTCAGTCCACCGTCACCCACCGCATTCAGCAATTGGAAAAACAGCTGGGGACGGCTTTGTTTATCCGCAGTTCCTCTGGCGTGGAGCTCTCTGGCGAGGGAAGAAGATATCTCCCGATCGTCGCGGGCATCGTCGAGCAGATGCGGCTATTGACAACACCATCTGAGCAGCGCCAATCCCTTACCATCGTCGCCGGCAAGTCATTTATTGCCACGGAGCTGCCGCGGCTGCTAGGAAAATACCATAAAGCTCATCCACAGTTCACCTGTTATGTACGCTCGACGCTTTATGAGGAGTCGCTTTCGGCTCTCCTGAGCGGAACGGCAGACATCGCTTTCTTGGGAAGCGAAATCTACCACCCGCACATCCACCAGGAATTTCTGCCAAGCGATCGCATTCTGCTGGTTACAGCACCGACACATCCTTGGGCGAAGCATTTTCCCGGCTTTCAGGGTTGGGGAAACGAACCGATGATCGTTTTTGGCAATCACACGGCACCCTTTCGGCAGCGTGTAGACCGTTTTTTGGCGCAGCAAGGCATCTTTCCGAACATCATCATGGAATTGGACAGCTTTAGTGCTGTCAAAAAAATGGTGGAGCAACAATTGGGCATCGCCTTGCTCCCTTCTCGCATCGTGGAAGAGGAAGCCGCTGCAGGACGCCTGTGCGTACATGATATTGCCGATGGCGCCTTGACCCGTCCGACTCTTCTTGCTTATTTACTGCCAAAAAAAGAGGACGACCTGGTTGTGCAGTTCGTCCACTGGTTAAAAGCCCATTATTAAGGTTGAATATTGAAAAGTATGCTCGTTCTATTTCACTTCGTCGTAGCCATTGACTACCACGTCCAACCTTCCTGTAGCCGGATCAATCAACAATCCGTGTACCGGAATGTCAGGCGGCAGCAGGGGGTGATTTTTGATCGTCCGCACGCTTTCCTTCACACTGTCGTCTACACAGTCGAAGCCTTGCAGCCAGCCGTTCAGATCAATGCCAGCATTCTCGATGACGGACAAGGTCTCTGGTGAAATCCCTTTCTGCGTCATGTTCTTCATGACACGTTTGCCATCGATGACGCTCATCCCGCAGTCGTAATGACCGATCACCATGACCTCCGCAGCGTTCAATTCGTAGATCGCCACCATGATGCTGCGCATAATAGCGCCGAATGGGTGGGATACGACTGCTCCCGCGCTTTTTACATGCTTGATGTCGCCATTTCGCATGTTCATCGCTTTGGGAAGCAGCTCTTCCAGCCGCGTGTCCATACAAGACAAGACTACCATTCGCTTATCCGGAAACTTGGTCGTATGGTATTTTTCATATTCTTTGTTGGCGACGAACTCGCGATTGAAAGCGAGAATTTCATCCAAATTACGCATGGTGCACCACGTCCTCTCGTCTCGTAGGTTTTTTCATTTATTTTACATATTTTCTGCCGAGGATCAACATGATTGAGCACTTTCGGAAAATTGCACCGACTGCTACTTTTTGAACCGGGATGGTTTATCCACGTAGCTTTCCAGCACATAGCCGCATTGCGTGCAGATGTGGTGGAAGATTGGTGATCCGAGCGAAAAAAATTTGTTGTCGGGCAAGACGAGCGCGTGCCCCGCTTGTTTCCCTCTGCCGATTTCTTTGCAGCCGCATTTCGGGCATTGTTCTGATTGTTTTTCCATGGTTGGGTACCTCGTTTTTGAATTCGTGTAAAGCAGGTAGGATTGTTATCCTGAGTTGATCCGCACCTATACGTCTATTGTACATGATCCTTTTCGAGCAATACCAGACCTTGTTTCAGTCCAGCCCCGTTTCAACCTGTTCGCCACTTCACATTGTCGTTTATTTATCTGTCTTATAAATCCATATCCCATGAGGATTGATGAACGTATCGACAATGAAATATAGAATGAAAAGAAACAATAACAGCTGAGTGATACTGATCCCTAAGATTAAAGTAACCTGCCCTTTGACTTTAGCACGATGTAATTTGTAGAAAGTAACTCCAGCCAGTATTAGTGAAGTAAGAGGGATTATCCAAGAAATCATCAATAAAACAGATCCAAAAGGATTGACTAGATAAGCAGATAATAGCAACGAATAATAATTAGCAATGGAAGCTATCGAGACCAATAACCTTGTAACTAGAGGAGTAAATATTCTCATCTTATCTTCTCCAATTTTTTAACAGTGAAGAGCCCTCCCGCTAAAGAATAGCGGTCATGCTTTATTTGACTCGAGTTAGATTGGCTACCGCATTTTCATTTGTGGGATCAAGCTCTACAGCTTTTTGGTAGGCCTCCTCCTCTTTCGTTAGATCCCTCATAACTTCGTAACAAATCCCCATAACATTGTAACCGCCCGCCTGCTCCTTTTTTCCTTCCGTTGATGATACTAATTGTTTTGCAGCAGCTATGGCTTCATCATACCTACCCAACGAGGCATATGCTATGGACAGGCCGTAATGCGCTTGATAATAGGAAGCATCGCGTTTTAAAGCTTCATTAAAACCACTTGGCCGCCTCTTTTTCATTCCTCCTCTCTATTTTAGATCCATTTATGTACAACCACCCAATACTATTTTGTAGGGCAGGAATGCCTTCCCCGAAATTCTTGTCCGCAAATACCTTCAATTCCCCGTTCTCAACCACCACTGAACGTTTATAAGAGACACTCTCTTCTTTATCCTTGTCATGATCGTGTAGCTTTTCGACTACGTCAAATATGACCGAAGCGCCGCTCTGATCCGCTTGGTTCACCTCAACCTCGTTCAACTTGTAGAGATCTGCGGTCAGCTACATAAATAGAGTGAAATTCTCTTTACTTGTTGCTTTTCGATCCGCTTCCGCAAGAAAATCATAGGCCGCGTCATAATTCGCGTCTATTACGTTGCTATAGAATGTCTTTAGCGTCTCTTGAGGATCGCCTTTCGGAGAGCATCCGACAATTGCGGTAATTAGAAAAAATATGAAAAATAATAGCGTGACTCGTTTCAAAGTGCTTCCCTCCATTTTACCGAATTATACCACAGAACACGGTGGGAAGCGGCCTCGCACCAAGACCTTACTCCGCCGGAGGCTAAGGGTCTTTTTCCCATGTTTCCCCAAACGCGATAACATCACGGTTCTCCCGGCCATGTGGTTACATACCGGTTGTGAGCGGTCACCCCTAAGATTTTGAGGTTACCGCTCCGTAGCCCCGTTGAATGGATTACCCAATCGTCCGATGTCGATTGCGGAAGGTTGGCCGGCGATATTTAGTACGTTACATTAAGTGAAAGTGATCTCTGTCAAGCACCGAAAAAAAACGTCACCCAATCTGGGCAACGTTTGATTTCTCATGAACATAACCTCGTTCAAATACATGAGAGAGACCACCGTACTTTTTCGGAATGGCACCCGTTAAGTTAATCGGAACGATCCCTCAAATACCATAGAATTTAAAGGAAGAGATTGATCAAGTGCCGTTCAACAACGTAGTAATAACGCACTTCAGCTTATCTTCGCCTCAATCCGCAGCTTGTCCGCCACCATGGCAATAAACTCGCTGTTGGTCGGTTTTGCCTTGGTATTGGAGATGGTGTATCCGAACAGGCTAGAGATGGAGTCCAGATTCCCGCGGGACCATGCCACTTCGATGGCGTGACGGATAGCCCGCTCAACACGGCTTGCGGTGGTGTTGAACTTCTTCGCGATGTCCGGGTACAGGACTTTGGTGATAGAGCCGAGCAGCTCCACATCGTTGTACACCATGGTGATCGCTTCGCGCAAATACAAATAGCCTTTGATATGAGCGGGAACGCCGATCTCATGAATAATGCTGGTAATGCTCGCATCCAGATTTCTTCCTCTGACTGCAAGGGAGGATGACGGTTTGCTTGCGGAGACAAAGGAAGATGCTGGCTTGGAATTGGTGATCTGGCGAATTCGCTGGGCCAAGACCTCCATATCGAATGGCTTGAGAATATAGTAGGCCGCACCTAGTTCAACCGCTTTTTTCGTGATTTCCTCTTGGCCAAAGGCCGTAAGCATAATGATTTTGGGTTGCGGACTCAGTCTCATGGCTTGAATCTGCTCAAGGACAGCCAGTCCATCCAGGTGAGGCATAATAATATCCAGGATCAGTACGTCTGGGACTCGTTCTTGGAGTAATTTGACTACCTCATTGCCATTGTAAGCTACACCGATGACATCCATGTCATGCTGGCTGCTCATGTACTCTTCCAACAGGCTTACAAATTCACGATTATCATCTGCCAACAACACTTCAATCTTGCTCAAGGTCGTTCCCCCTAACAAATGAACGGTCTTTTGGAAAGAAGATGACATTCTAAGGAGTTATGGATCCGGATTAGTCTACACCATCTTTTCACTCTGAAAAAGATTCGACAAACCCCATTCCTTTCCTGCCAATGACGAAAGTTTGAATGATTTACCTGATATTTCGACAAAGAATCCTGATTCTTGCCAGATATCGCTTAACCGTTCTTCAAATTTAGACGTTTTGTTCACCTGTCAGGTTACACTCCAATTTATAGGCAAAGCCGCCTCGCTTAGATGCGGACGGCTTCGTAGAGGCTTCATGCTGCCGAATCGGCAGGACCTTGTGATTTCGGGGTTGGACGGACGTGGATACCTGCATCTTGCAGCATCCATTCGATGTAGCAGCCGTAACCGGACGTAGGATCGTTGACAAATACATGCGTCACGGCACCTACGATTTTTCCTTTTTGGATGATGGGACTCCCGCTCATGCCTTGGACAATCCCGCCTGTCTTTTCCAAAAGGCGCTTATCTGTCACCTTGATGATCATGCCTTTGGTTGCGGGGAAATGCTGTTTAACTACATTGGCGATTTCAATATCGAATTCTTCTACCTTCTGTCCGTTCACGACGGTCAGGATTTTGGCAGGGCCTTCCTCTACCTGTTCTGCCAATGCGACCGGCAAGGGCTCATTGTAGTAACTGCGTTTTGGCTGTTCCTTCATTTTGCCGAAGATGCCGAACTGCGTATTCTTGGTGATATTGCCCAGCACTTCGCTTTCATTGTAGAAGCGAGCGAACTTCTCTCCAGGATTTCCGCTTTGCCCTTTTTCAATCGATGTTACGCTGGCTTGCACGATTTGACCATCTCCCACGACGATAGCCTGTCCCGTATCCACGTCGGAGATGACATGGCCCAATGCTCCGTACGCCTTGGTATTGGGGTCGAAAAACGTGAGGGTTCCAACTCCTGCGGCAGAATCCCGAATGTAGAGCCCCATCCGGTATTCATCGTCCTTCCGATCCTTGACGGGATGCAAGACGAGCGTCAATTTCTCCTTGCCGCGAACCACCAGCAACTGAACCGGGCTGTTCTTTTTGCCTGCTTCGTTGATCAGCTTTTTGACCTCGTTCATGTCGTTGATGTACATGTCGTTGATTTTAACGATCATATCGCCTACATGGATGCCAGCCTGCTCTCCCGGAGAAACCTTTTCTCTTCCGTTACTGACGAGATGATGTCCCACTACGAGTACTCCCGCCGTTTGCAATTTTACCCCGATGGACTGGCCCCCCGGGTAAAGACGCAAATCAGGCAGCACATTCACTTTCACTGACTTCAGCGGAATGTTTCGCCATTTTACCTGCAGGTTGGCTTCACCTGCACGTCTCGGCTCAACTGACATGGGCTTGCTCAAATCAACGGACACTTCGCGCGCTTCTGTCCCGTTAACGTGCAAAATGTCTGGATTACTGTTGACCAAAGTTCCCATTACTGGCATGGATACACGCAATTGTTCGAGAGACCCCTCCATGATGCGCAGCTCGCGGGGGAAGGAGGACAGATCGCGGAACGGGGTGGAACAGACGACAAGCGCCGTGAGGAGAAGCAGCAGACTTCCCATCCATTTTTTATTCTTCTGTCGGATCACCAGCAATCACTCCTACCGTTCCCTACCTACACCTACATGAAACACCTCCACCTTGTGTAGTTATAATGTTGCCTTGAGCCATGCGGATTATGTCAGGAAAATAAGCCTCCTGCACAATCCATTTTGTTAGCAGGAACGAAAAAAGACTGCCCTAGTGAGCAGCCTTTCGTTCACGCCCGAGCATGATCATCTCGCGCGCGTGTTCTTCTGTTTTGGTCGTCACTTCCGCTCCTCCGAGCATTCTTGCCAGTTCGATTACCCGTTCGTCATCTGACAAACGCTCGACCCGGGTCATCGTTTCCATTTCGCTCATTTCTTTTTTGATGAGAAAATGGGCATCTGCCATGGAAGCTACCTGCGGAAGATGGGTAATGCACAGCACTTGCCGTTTGTTGGCTACTCGCACCAGCTTTTCCGCAATCGCCTGCGCGGCTCTCCCGCTTACACCCGTGTCCACCTCGTCAAAAATCAAGGTTTCCACCTGGTCTGTCCCGGCCAGAATCGTCTTGATTGCCAGCATCACCCGTGACAGCTCCCCGCCGGATGCGATCTTGGCAAGCGAGCGCAAGGGCTCACCAGGGTTGGGGGAGATCAGAAACTCCACCTGATCCATGCCGTTGGCGTCGATATGGCGGCGCACTCCTTCGATCTCCACACCGTCTTCATCCGTTGTCTGGCGAACGTCGATGGCGAAGCGTGCACGCTCCATATGCAGCTCTTTTAGCTGCTGCTCGATTTCTTTAGCCAGCTTGTCTGCACAGTCCCTGCGGATGACGGACAGCTCCAGGGCTTCCACAGCCAAGTCTGCAGCCAGCTCTTGGAGACGGCTCTGCACCTGAAGCAGGCGATCCTCATAGTGGTGCATGTCATCCAGCTCGTCCTGAATGGTGGCCGCGTATTCCAGGATGTCGTCCACATTTTTTCCGTACTTGCGCTTGAGGGTTTGGATCTGATCGAGGCGGCGTTCGACTTCCGCCAGCTGCTCAGGGTCAAAATCCATCTGGTACGAGAGGTTGCGCAATTGATGAACGGCATCCTCCACTTGATAATACGCACTTTGCACAGACTCCACGATCGGGGTCAACTGCTCGTCAAAGGAGGCTACGCGCTCCAGCTCGCTCATGGCATGTCCGAGCCAGTCCATGCCCTTCTGATCGCCGTAGAGCGAACGATACGCATCCTGGATAGAGGCGTACACCTTTTCGATATTCATCCACTTCTTGCGCTGCTGGGCCAGCTTCTCATCCTCGCCAGGCGTCAGGGAAGCCGCTTCGATCTCGTTGAGCTGATACTGCAAAAGATCGATCCGCTGCGCCAGCTCCCGATCATTGCGAGCCATATGTTCCAGATCCTGCTTGGTCCGACGATACGAAGCGTACAGCTTGCTGTACTCCTGCTTGGCTGCGCCAAGAGCTTGCTCCCCGTAGGCGTCCAGCCAGTTGATGTGCTTGTCTGCCTGCATCAGCATATGGGTGTCGTGCTGTCCATGCACAGTCACGAGCCATGGTCCCAGCTCCCGCAGCATCGCCAGCGTAATCAGCTGACCGTTTAGGCGGATGATGCTTTTTCCCTGGCTGGAGATGTCTCTGCGCACAACCAGCATGCCATCCTGTTCGATCTGCACCCCTATGCTTTCACAAACTGCCAGTGCTGGATGACCCGCAGGAAGCTCAAACAAGCCTTCTACCTCTGCACGGGCCTGACCATAGCGGACAAAATCCGCCGATGCCCTCCCGCCAAGCAGCAGTCCCAAAGCATCGATGATAATGGATTTACCGGCGCCTGTTTCCCCCGTCAGGATATTCAAGCCTTTTTGGAACGAAATGGTGACTTCCTTGATAATCGCAAAATTTCGGATCGAAAGTTCCACTAACATACCTGGTACCACCCTTTACAGCATCTTCAACAATCGCTGTGTCACTTCATCTGTCTGTTCCTTCGAGCGGCATATGATCATAATCGTATTGTCTCCGCTGATCGTCCCCATGATCTCTTCCCAAGGGAGGTTGTCGATCAGCTCGGCTACCGCGTTCGCGTGCCCCGACAAGGTTTTCAACACGATAAAATGATCTGCGTTATCGATGCTGACGAAAGAATCCACCAGCATGCGTTTTAATTTTTGCAACGGATTGAACTTTTGCTCCGTCGGCATCGAGTACTTGTACCTTCCATCAGGCAGCGGTACCTTAACGAGATGAAGCTCCTTGATATCGCGAGAAACCGTCGCTTGGGTCACGGAGTATCCAGCCGCCCGCAGACGTTCCACGAGCTCATCTTGTGTTTCCACCTCTTCGTTGTTGATGATGTCACGAATTCGGATATGACGTTGCCCTTTGTTCATTGTGATTTACTCCCATTCTCCTTGAAATTTCGTGCGAATCGCCTCGAAAAAGCCACTTTTATTCAGCTTGATCAGCGGCGTGCTGTACGGGGATTTGCGGATGTAGATCTGGTCTCCTCCCTCCAAGCGATAGCCCAATTGTCCATCGATTGATAGTCCCATCTCCTGGTGAATGGCATCAACCTCTATCCGAATGGTCTCCTCCCCGCTAAATATCATCGGCCTTGCTGTCAGCGAATGCGGCGCTACTGGCGTCAGCAGGAGCATGTCTACATTGGGCGCAACGATTGGACCGCCTGCGGACAGGGAATACGCTGTGGAGCCCGTCGGCGTCGATACAATCACACCGTCGCCGCTAAAGGTCGCCACATACGAATCATTGAGATAGACGGCGCACTGAATGATTCGGCAAAAGGAGCCTTTCGCGATGCCGATATCGTTCATGGCTGTGTACTTGCCAAGCGCATTGCCCTTGCGTATCAATGTCGCTTCCAGCATCATGCGATCTTCAATATCGTATTGGCCTGACAATAGATTATCTACCGCATGAGGCAGGTTGTCGGGCTCTGCCTCTGATAAAAAGCCCAACGTACCCAGATTGATCCCGAGAATCGGCACCGAGCGGCCGGCCAGCTTGCGGGCGATTCCGAGCAGAGTCCCATCCCCGCCGAGCACGCAAATCAAAGCTGCTCGCTTGCCAATCTCCTCAACAGTCATGCCCAACTCCGGTCTCCCTACGTCAGAGGCTACGCTTTCATCCAATACCACCTGGGCTCCGCGCATTTCGAGGAGGTAAAGAAGCTCTCTGGCTACGATCCGGGCCTCAGGCTTTCCTTTATTTACGATGATTCCGATATTCTTCACATGGCCCACCCCAAACTGGTTGGAAATCCTTATACAAGTATACAACTTCTTATGCATAAATAAAAAGCCTCGATCGAGACAAAAAACTCGAGGCTTCTGTGTTTTTTTGTTATTTCAATGTTGCATGCGCGGTACGCACCACTTGCGTTACATGATCCCGCCATGCTGCTTCATCCATTCCGCCTGTATTTTTTTGCAGATGCATCACGAACTCGATGTTCCCTTCTCCTCCCGTAATCGGCGAGAAGTCCAAGCCGCGCAAAGAAAATCCAAGTCCCAAGGCGAACTGGCCGATGTCAGCAAGGACAGCCTCGTGAATGGCAGGGTCGCGGACGATGCCGTTTTTGCCCACATTTTCTTTCCCCGCTTCAAACTGCGGTTTGACCAATGCGACGACATCGCCATTCTCCTGCAAAAAACGGTACAGCACAGGCAAAATAATTTTCAGCGAAATAAACGAAACGTCGATGGAGGCGGAATCCGGTTTTTCATGCTCAAATGCTTCGGGGTCCAGGTGGCGAAAATTGGTCCTCTCCATCACTACGACCCGCTCGTCCTGCCGAAGACTCCAGGCAAGCTGTCCGTACCCGACATCGATGGCATACACGCGTCGCGCGCCGTGCTGCAGGGCACAATCGGTAAATCCTCCTGTCGAAGCCCCGATGTCCATCATCACACGATTGCTCATATCGATGCCAAAGACCCGCAATGCCTTCTCCAGCTTGAGGCCTCCCCGGCTGACATAAGGGTGCACTTCTCCTTTTACCGCAATAACGGCATCCTCGGCAATCTTCGTCCCCGGTTTGTCGCACCGTTCACCCGCGACCTGGACCAGACCAGCCATAACGGCTGCTTTTGCCTTTTCACGGGTTTCATAATGTCCGCGCTCGACGAGGAGGACATCCAGCCGTTCCTTTCTCACACTCATGCTTCCACAACGCCTTTCGTCACAGGCATCCAGGCGCGAGCACGGGCAGCGATGTTCTCTGCCGTCAGTCCTACTTCGCTCCGCTGTTCCTTCACGCTGCCGTGCTCCACGAAATAATCCGGAACAGCTACGATTTGCACAGGGACATCATGGTAGCCCGCTTGCGCGAAGTACTCGACGACCGCGCTGCCGAAGCCGCCCATCTCGGCACCTTCTTCCACCGTGATGATCTTGTACCCTTCCTGTGCCAAACGGGACAGCAGTTCTTCATCAAGCGGCTTGCAGAAGCGTGCGTTGACCAGCATGGGGTGGATGCCTTCCCGCTGCAGTTTCTCGACCGCCTGCTCGGCGATTTCGTAAATATGTCCAAAAGCCAATATGGCGACATGCTTGCCCTCTTTGACGATCTCTGCCTTTCCGATCGGCAGAGGATGCAACTCCTCGTCCAGTTCCACCCCTCGTACCGGGAGCCGCGGATAGCGGTATGAGATCGGTCCGTCTTCGTACACCGACGCTGTCTTCATCATCAACCGCAGTTCATTTTCATCCTTCGGCGCCATGATTACCATGTTGGGGACTGTTCGCATGAAAGCGATGTCGTACATCCCCTGATGCGTCTCGCCGTCTGCTCCTACCAGACCGGCACGGTCGACAGCAAACACGACATTCAGCTTCTGCCTTGCTACGTCGTGAATCAACTGATCATAGGCGCGCTGCAGGAAGGTCGAGTAGATCGCCAGAACGGGCTTCAGACCTTGCGTAGCAAGCGCAGCCGCAAATGTACAAGCGTGTTGTTCGGCAATTCCGACGTCAAAGAGGCGGTCGGGATATTTTTCCCCAAATGGGATCAAGCCGGAACCCGCAGGCATGGCAGGCGTCACTGCAACAAGCCGATCATCCTCCTGCGCCAAGCGAATCATGGTGTCCGAAAAGACGGAGGTATAAGTTGGCGCAGATTTTGCCGTATCACCGGATTCGATCTTGTAAGTGCCGACCCCGTGAAACTTGACGGAATCCGCTTCTGCAGGCGCATAGCCTTTTCCTTTTTTGGTGATGGCGTGAATCAATACCGGACCTTTGTTTTGTTTGGCGATTTTCATCGTCTCCAGGAGCAGCTCCATGTTGTGTCCGTCGATTGGTCCGATATAGGTGAAGCCCAGTTCTTCAAAAAGGACGCCGGAGACGAGCAGATATTTCATGCTGTCCTTGAAGCGTTCTGCCAGATTCATCAGCTTTCCGCCAACAGCAGGGACCGATTTGATCCAATGTCCCAATTCGCCTTTAGCCCACTGATAGTTCTGCGCCGAACGCAATTTACCCAAATAATTATGCAAGGCCCCTACGTTGGGCGCGATGGACATTTCATTGTCGTTTAATACCACGATGACATTTTTTTGCTCATGCCCGATGTGGTTCAATGCCTCCAGCGCCATTCCGCCTGTCAGGGCGCCGTCCCCGATCACGGCAACGACGTGGTTCTTCTCTTTTTTCAGATCACGGGCTGTAGCCATCCCCATCGCAGCAGACAAAGACGTGCTGCTGTGTCCCGTCTCCCAGACATCATGCGGGCTTTCGTTCATTTTTGGGAAACCGCACAAGCCTTTGTACTGGCGCAAGGTCGGAAACATCTCGCGGCGGCCAGTCAATATCTTATGTACGTACGCCTGGTGGCCTACATCCCAAATAAGCTTATCCTTCGGGCTATTGAAGGCATAGTGAAGAATCAGCGTCAGTTCGACCACGCCAAGGTTAGGTGCAAGATGTCCGCCTGTCTTGGAGAGGTTTTCTACGAGAAACTGACGGATTTCGCCTGCGAGCGTATACAATTCTGGCAAGGTGCATTTTTTCAAATCCTGGGGATCATTTATCTTCGTAAGCAGCATTGAGTATTCCTCACTTTCAACTGGTTGCTTCTCCGGTGATTCGGCATGCTGCGATCCAATTATCCTGCTCATGCAAAAAGGGCTCCGCCTTTTGAGGCAATGCCACTGGATTTTTTTCTTGAATCAGCTTGATTCATTATAACGGTTTCTTATCAAAAACACCACTTTTCCTAACTGGAGGTGATTCATTTCCAATAAAAAGGAAATGCTTGATTGTGGTTTTATGTTGTATTACGGTTTGCAGAATCCCGTTGTTACGGGCGATTCATGCGAACAGCTTGCCAATCCGAAAAAAAGCTGGTTCTCCCTAGACGGAAGCCAGCTTTTCCTGTCCGTTATTTGGTTCGGTTCTTGACATAGTCTGCCAGGGGCAGCAGTGCCGAATGCTGCAAGCCGACTTCAACGAGTGCTGTTTTGGCTTCCGTGATCAAGGCATCAAGACGTTCCTTGGATTTTTCCAGGCCCAACAAAGACGGGTAAGTAGCTTTTTCCCGGTCGGCATCGCTTCCTACTGCCTTGCCGAGCTGCTTCTCGTCACCCTCGACATTTAATATATCGTCCTGGATCTGAAAAGCGTGGCCGATACAGAACCCGTAATGCGTCAACGCCTTCATCTGGCGCTCGCTTGCTTCTGCCAGATACCCGCCGCCGCGCAGTGCAGCAACCAAAAGATCGCCCGTTTTATGCTGGTGAATATACTCGAGCTGCGTCAGATCGAGCCTCTTTCCTTCGCCTTCGATGTCCGCCATTTGGCCCCCGACCATCCCGGTTGCGCCAGCCCGCTTGCCCAGCTCGGCGATCAGCTTCACGGTAGTGGTCGGCTGTACATCCGCGTCCGTCAAGTAGGACTCCGCTATGTAGGAAAAGGCCCGCGTCAATAGCGCATCCCCTGCCAAGATCGCCGTCGCCTCGCCGAACATCTTGTGATTCGTCGGCTTGCCGCGGCGCAGGTCGTCGTCATCCATCGCAGGCAAATCATCGTGAATGAGGGAATACGTATGAATCATTTCGAGGGCGCAGGCAAAAGGAATGCCACGCTCCAGCGGCTTTTCCAATGCTTCCAGCACAGCTAGGACAAGCATCGGGCGCAAGCGTTTGCCACCTGCCATGAGCGAGTATTTCATCGATTCGTACAAGGAGGCAGGTACGCCTTCTTTCTCCAAGGCTGGTACCAGATGCGTTTCAATATAAGCAGTCTTTTCTTCGAGGTAGGTATGGAGAGAATCGACCATCATGCTTCCCCTTCCAGACGAAACGCCTTTTGCTTTACTTGTCCGTCTTCCTCAACCAGTTGGGTGATCTTGGCTTCGATCGCCTCGAGCTTCTGTCCACAGATTCGGGACAGCGTCACTCCCTCCTGGTACAGATGAATGGATTCCTCCAAGGGGATATCGCCCTCTTCCAGACGCTGTACGACTTCTTCCAATCGCTTCATTGCTTCTTCAAACGGCATGTCCATCTCTTCGGGGGACACGTCAGCTTTTTTGCGAGCCATTTTCTTTCTCCTCCCGCTCTATTCGTTCCACGCGCGCAGTAGCGCTGCCATCACTTAATCGTACCACGAGCTCGTCTCCAGTGGCAAATTGCTTCACGGATTTCACGAGCTGATCGCCAGAATAGACCAGGGAAAAACCGCGCTGCATCACCTTCAGGGGACTTACTGCATCCAGGTGGGCCAAGCGGGAGGCGAATTCCAGCTTTTTTTGCTTCAACGCTGCGTTCATTCGCTCATCGAGGCGCAGACGCAGGGTACGTACCTTTTCTCTTCGTTCCTTCACGTGATCGGCAAGGCGATACCGTCTGATCTGCTCCTCCAGTCGAATGTATTGCTCACGGCGCAGCCGCATGAGCTGACGCATGGCTTGTCTCATTCGCAACTGGGCTTGGTCGAGTCGCTGAGCTGCTTCCTCCAGCCTGCGCTGAGGCTGACGCATCGCATATGATTGGACCAGCCCCTGCAGACGTTTTCGCTCCTGCATGACGAGCTGGCGCATCGCCCGCTGGGTTCTTATCTCAAGCTGCTCAACGCGCTGCTGCCATTCCAGGTAATGGGGCACTGCCAGTTCTGCCGCAGCCGTCGGAGTAGCTGCACGAACATCTGCGACGAAATCGGCAATGGTCACATCGGTCTCGTGTCCCACAGCGGAAATCACGGGTATTGCCGAGCTGGCAATCGCGCGTGCGACCTGCTCGTCATTAAATGCCCACAGTTCCTCAATCGAGCCTCCACCACGCCCTACGATCATGACATCGATGCCCGCGAGCCGGTTGAGATTGCGAATGCCATTGACGATGGAGTGGGGAGCTTCCACCCCCTGGACAATCGCGGGGGCCAAGACGATGTCCGCTTGCGGGTAGCGGCGTCTGATGGTGATGCAGATGTCACGGATCGCCGCTCCTGTAGGAGAGGTGACGACTCCGACCCTTTTCGGAAAACGCGGCAAAGGGCGCTTTCTTTCCACTGCGAACAAGCCTTCCTGCGCCAGCTTTTCCTTTAGCTGCTCAAAAGCCAGGTACAGCGAGCCGAGTCCGTCCGGCTGCATTTCTTTTGCATACAACTGATACGCTCCATCCCGTTCAAAAGCCGAGATGGAACCGCGCACAATCGCCTTGGTCCCGTTCTTGGGGAGGAAGCGCAGAAAGCGGTTGTAGCTGGCGAACATGACGACCTTGAGCCGCGACTGATCATCCTTGAGCGTGAAATACATGTGTCCGCTGGAGTGATGGGTAAAATTAGAAATTTCTCCTCTCACCCAAACATCCTGCAAGTGCGGATCTCTCTCCAGCAGAAGCTTGATGCTGCGATTTAACTGACTGACGGATAGGATATCTTGAATGGCCATAGGCCGCTCCCCCCCTCGACTGAAAACGGGAAATGGGTTTTCGACTCCCATTTCCCGGATGATTGGTTCCCGACTTATCTGCGTTTGGCTTGCTGCTTTGCGGCTTCTACCGTATTTTTCAGGAGCATGGTGATGGTCATCGGTCCGACTCCGCCCGGCACTGGCGTCAAATAGCTGGCTGTCTCCTGGACTTCGTCAAACTTGACGTCCCCAACCAGCTTTCCAGCTTCATTGCGGTTGACCCCGACATCGATCACTACCGCTCCGGGCTTCACATGCTCTTTGCCGATCATATGCGCTTTCCCGGCTGCTACGACGAGAATATCCGCCATTTTGGTGAAGGATGGCAAATCCTTCGTACGCGAGTGGCACATCGTAACTGTAGCATTTTCACGTTGCAGCAGGAGCGAGACGGGTTTCCCAACGATGTTGCTTCGTCCGATCACGACGGCATGTTTGCCCGCGATCTCTGTTCCTGTGCGTTTGATCAATTCAATCACGCCATGTGGAGTACACGGAAGCAAGGTCTCCTTGCCGATCACCATATTCCCGACATTGATCGGGTGGAAACCGTCCACATCCTTGCTCGGATCGATGGCATCCAAAACTGCCTCCTCCGAGATATGGGATGGCAATGGCAATTGGACCAAAATCCCATTAACGTTCGGATTTTGATTCAATTGCTGGATGATTTCCAGAAGCTCCTCTTGGGTCGTGGAAGTCTCCTTCAAAATCACCTCGGATTGAATGCCAACTTCCTCGCAGCCTTTTGATTTCCCCCGTACATAGGAATGGGAAGCGGGATCATCTCCCACAAGAATCACGGTCAGACCAGGTGTAATTCCCTGTTGTTTCAGTCCGGCGACTTCCTCTGCCAATTCGGCACGAATGCTTTTCGCTACTTCTTTTCCTTGAAGAATGGTTGCAGGCATGGAGAAATAGCCTCCTTCTATAACGTCGATACCTTTAGTGTACCGATTTGACAACACCCTGTAAAGGCGAAATATGAAACATTCAAGATTGATTATTGTTCGTCTTTTGCTTCATCCAACCGAGCATTGCTACTCCGTACGCATTGTCTCCGGAGTATACCGGATCACAGAAGTACAGCTTGGCCTTCACTGCGGGATGCTCGAGACGTTTGATCAAGCGCTCGCGCATGTACTGGTTGGCGGCAACTCCGCCGACGATCAGGATGTCGCGGGGCAAGCCTTGTTCGATCGCGTGACGCAATGCCTTTTCCAAGGTGTTGGCAATGCATTGCTCAGTCGCCCGCGCAATCTGCGCATGAGTCGCATCTCCAGTTGAAATAGCCCGCAAAAGGGAGGCTTCTGGTCCCGAGAAGCTGAATGTGAGCCCGTCTACTGATGAGGAGACGCGGAACTCTCCCTCTGCCTGCTTCGCCAACTCCTCGATCTGCGGCCCTGCAGGGAAGGACATACCCATCGCGACGCCGATCCGATCCACCAGTTGGCCAGCATGCAGGTCAATGGTTCCACCGACCTTTTCAATCGCATAACCGGATGCCTGCCGCTCACACAACAGGATTTCGCTTGTTCCCCCTGAGAGGTGAACCGCCAAAAAGCGGTCCTCTGCAGGACGCTCTTGGGCCGTGTATTCCCCTGCCGCGATATGGCCCTCCTGGTGAGTCGTCAAATAAAGCGGCACCTGCAAGTAGATCGAAAGCGACTTGGCCAATCCTTCTCCTACCTTGAAGACAGGCATGTACGACTGGTCCACTGGGCGCGGCTTTTCACTGACGCAAATCGCGACAATTTCGTGCTCTTCCCATTTCATCTGCTCGCTTAGCTCTGGCAAGTTCATCACATGCTGAAAGACGGCTTCGGATTGTTGCAGACCGCGTTTTCCCTCCTTCACCTTCAGGAGGCGTTTTGCTTCCGCGACAATCCGGCCGTCTTCCCGAGCCAGGCAGAGTGATGTCCGGTAATTGCTCGTATCAATGCCCAACAATACCTTCGTCATCCTAGTATCCCCTGCCTTTATGCCTGTGCTGTTTCACGAGCATGCAGGAAGCTGGACAAAACGCCGTTGATATAACGGTGGGATTGCTCGTCACTGAAAAGCTTGGCAATCTCAATCGCCTCATTCATCACGACCTTGTCTGGCGTCTGCTCTTCATACATGATCTCAAAGAACGCGAGCCGCAGAATCGCGCGGTCTACGTTGGCAATCCGCTCCAGCTTCCAGCCGCGCAGATACTTTTTAATTTCACTGTCAATTTCATTCTGATTACGGATCACGCCGTCCAGCAAATACCGTAAAAACGTGGTATCTTCTTGTGAGTCCTCCATCACCAGTGCAATTGCTTCATTCAGCGGGACTTCTGCCATGTCGATCTGAAACAGGCATTGGACTGCTTTTTCTCGTGCTGTTCTACGCTTCATTTCTTTCACCTGCTCATTAAAGTGAGTGTGGGAGCAGACCAGCCCTGATCATGACTCCCGCGCCGATGTCACCGAAATTTCCCAGGAAGAATCCGATCGAGGATTTCCCGCAGATCTTCCTTGTGATCCAGTTTGCGGCCTATGTAATATCCGGTTCCGATAAACACGACAAAGACCAGTGTATCCCAAAAACCGACGATAAGGTAGATGATGCCGAAAAAAATACCGGCCAATATCCCCAATAGCTTCCCCTTGTGCTCCCACAACAACTCCCAAATCATGGTGTTCACCTTCTATTCCACACGCTTGCGTGCCGCGTAGTTTTCTTGTTGAGCCACCTCAGTCACGACGATTTTTACTTCTGAAATCAGCAGACCGGTGATGGTCTCCACCTGATCTTTGACGTCATGTTGCAGATTGTGGGTGAGTTCGGGAAACGGGGTTTCCCCATCTACCGAGACATGCAGAGTGATCATCGTGCCGCTCTCCAGCAGTTTGATACCGCTGCGCAGATCTCGTACGCCCTTGACGCGTCTGGCTGCTCGTTCCGCGATGGTCTGGATCGTCTGGATGGTGATGTTGATTTCCCCCAGATCGCTGCGCTGGCGGATACTGCGATCCTCTTTGGATTTTTTGAAACGGAAGGAACTGAAAAAGAATCGGAGACTGACGATGAGGAAGATGATCGCGACGATCAGGTAGGCGATATTGGTGCCTGACAAAATCTGTTCCATGTAGGGACGAAACAGGTCTTGGGAAAACCAGCCGCTGGTAACCGCGATCATCACGCAGGATAATACGATCAGCGCAAAACTGTAAATCGTTAGGATAAACCGATCAAACAAGTTCACTTGCATCTCTCCTTCAGCCCTGCTTATCTTATCTATCCAGGGCGCGGTTCGGGTGCTTCATCGTCATAGCCGACGTGCAGGACGTGCCGGGCGCGCTAGTGGAAAATGCCCCCTGTAAGTAGGGGGCATCCATCCGCAGCTTGTCAGCGAACCCGCTGATAGTCTTCCACTACAGTTGTTACCGGTGCTTTTTCTTCAGCCTTCAACTCTACGTCTACAATATGTACATTGACTTCGACGACCGACAGTCCGGTCATGCTCTCAATGCCGTTGCGCACACTATCTTGAATATTACGGGCGACTTCTGGAATTCGGTGTCCGTATTTCACAATAATGGATACATCTACAGCCGCTTCACGGGAACCGACCTCAACGCGGACTCCGCGAGCTATATTTTTACGGCCCAAGCGTTCCGCTATATCCCCAACGAAGCCGCCGCTCATCGAAGCCACGCCTTCCACTTCTGCGGCAGCCATGCCAGCAATCACTTCCAAGACTTCAGGGGCGATCTGGACCTTTCCTAATTCTGTTCTATCTAGATCCGGAGTAAATTCTTCCACGCTTCGCACCTCCCTTTGGATTTGTATTCCATTATAGCAAGTAGACTGCTGTTTTACAAACTTGCTCTTTATTCGGCATCAAGCTTGAGATCATAGGTTTCGAGGAATTTGGTATCAAAATTTCCGCTGGCGAACACCTCATGATCCAAAACTTTCAAATGGAACGGAATGGTTGTCGTAATGCCTTCCACGACAAATTCGTCCAATGCGCGCTTCATTCTCTCGATCGCTTCCTGGCGATCTTTGCCCCAGACGATCAGCTTGGCAATCATCGAATCGTAGTAGGGCGGAATGGAATAGCCGGCATAAGCTGCGCTGTCGACGCGCACGCCAAAGCCTCCTGGAGGAAGGTACTCGGTAATCCGGCCAGGCGACGGCATGAAGTTTTTCGCTGGATTCTCCGCATTGATCCGGCATTCGATAGCCCAACCATTCAGACGGATGTCTTCCTGGCGGAACGAGAGGGGTTCCCCTGCCGCTACCGTCAACTGCTCCTTGATCAGGTCATAGCCTGTGACCAGTTCCGTGACCGGATGCTCTACCTGAATCCGCGTATTCATTTCCATAAAATAGAATTTGCCGTGTTTATCCAGAAGGAACTCGACCGTCCCTGCACCGTGGTAGGAGACCGCCTTGGCGGCTGCTACCGCTGCTTCCCCCATCTGCTGGCGCAATTCCTCGCCGAGCGCAGGCGATGGAGCTTCTTCGATCAGCTTCTGATGGCGCCGCTGAATCGAGCAGTCCCGCTCTCCCAAATAGACAGCGTTGCCGTGCTTGTCAGCCATGATCTGAATCTCGACATGGCGCGGTCCTTCCACAAATTTCTCCAGGTAGACGCCCGGATTGCCAAATGCTGTCTTGGCTTCGTTCTGCGCCTGGCGAATGGCTTTTTCCAGATCTGCGTCATCGACGGCAACCCGCATCCCGCGTCCGCCGCCGCCCGCTGTCGCCTTGACCATGACGGGATAGCCAATCTCATTGGCTGTTTGAATAGCTTCGGCAATATCCTCGATCAAGCCGTCTGTACCGGGAACCGTAGGGACGCCAGCCGCTTTCATTGTTTCCTTCGCAGTGGCCTTGTCGCCCATTTTCACAATCGCTTCCGGATCAGGACCGATAAAAGTGATGTTGCAGGCAGCGCAAATCTCTGCAAAATCCGCGTTTTCAGCCAAAAAGCCGTAACCGGGATGGATGGCATCTGCTCCTACCTTAGTCGCAACGCTCATGATGCTGGTTACGTTCAGATAGCTTTCCTTTGATGTTTTTGGACCAATGCAATAAGCTTCGTCGGCCAATTTGACATGAAGCGCTTCACTATCCGCTTCGGAGTAGACAGCGACCGTACGAATGCCCAGCTCGCGGCATGCGCGAATGACCCGCACAGCGATCTCTCCGCGATTGGCAATCAATACTTTTTGGAACATTTCGCTCTCCCCCACCTTATTCCGGCTTTACTAAAAACAAAGGCTGACCGTATTCGACCAGTTGACCGTCCTCTACCAGGACCTTGACGATTTCGCCGTTTACTTCAGCTTCGATCTCATTGAACAGCTTCATCGCTTCCACGATGCACACTACCTTGTTTGCGCTCACCTTGTCTCCGGCTTTCACGTAGGCAGGCTTGCCTGGTTCTGGCGCGCTGTAGAAGGTCCCTACCATCGGAGATACGATTTTGTGCAGGTTGGCATCATCGGCAGCAGGTGCTGCGGGTGCAGCTTTCGGTGCTTCCGCTGCAGCAGGTGCTGCAACTGGCGGTGCGACCGGTGCTGCAGGTGCCGGAGCCGCCTGCAAGACTGGAGCAGGTACCGCCGACTGGGTGACTACCACTGTCTCCTTGCCGGAGGATTTGGTCAGCTTTACTTTGGCGCCTTCTAATTCCAGCTTGAATTCTTGAATGGATGATTGATCAATTAGCTTAATAAGTTCTCGAATTTCATGGATATTCAACGAAAAGCACTCCTTCACTTCAATAAATGTCTCAGGGAGTTCCATATGTAGCAGATGGCCAGACCATAAAACCATGGTAGCTTGTCGCCAGATGCACGTCAAGAAAGGATTTCCCTGCTTTTCCCGTAAGAAAGGCGAGGAAATCCTTACCATCATGCCCGATATGGCCCCTTCCTATAAGTCGGCGGCGTGTTTAGGAAGCGTTGAATTGAACCTTTACGTTAGTAGCCGGAACATTCAGATGCTCCTTGACGTGCGCGATGATTTCGACCGCTTCACTCTGGCTCAGCTCATTTTTTTGCACAATGACGGTCACTTTGTCATTTTGCATGAAAACGACCGCATCCTGGTAGCCGCTTGCCTTCAGCATCTCTTCCACATTCGTCGTAGCAGTATCCTGCGTGGACAACTCTTCGAACTTGGCCTTCGCTTCGGCCACGGCCTGCGGCGAAGAATCCGGGCTGCTCATGATCGCGAGCTGCTCATCCTTCTGCTGCTGGAACTGCGCTTCGCGTTTCATTTTATAGCCCTGGAAGATCTCGCTTGCCGTCTCCGAGACGGGAGCTACAGCAGCGGGGGAATTGCTCTTGGCTTGATCCTTTGGCGTCTCTTCTTTGGTTGCTTGGGCTACTGGCTGTCCGCTCTTGCCGTCGACTGGCTTCGCATCAGGCGCAATATCGACTTCGTGGGATTCCACGACGACTCCTGAGATTTGTTCCTGCTTTTCTACCGCCTGCTGCTGTCCGGATGTCGGGACCTGCTCCTGTGGACCTTTGGCGAGATAATAACCGGACAGAACCACCATGACTGCCAGCATTGTCAACAACCACACCGTTTGCTTTCTTAAAATCATAGACCATTACCTCCTACCCTTTTTTTGGCAAAATCGATATCTTGTAAACCGGAACGTCCAATACCTTTTGCACGGCTTCGGTAATCCACGCTTTCACCTGGATGTTGTCGGCGCCCTTCGCAACGACCAGAACGCCACGGATGCGAGGCTTCATGGTTTTGACGATGACTGGCTGGTCTTGCTTGCCGCCTTGGACAATGACCACCTCCTCGTCACGGGACTGATCGTTTTGATTGCGGGTCGCTTTATCCTTATCCGTCTCCTGATTGGTCGAGGATCGGGTGTTGGTGTTTTTTTCCACAATCAACTCTGGCGTTGAGTCCAGATTGACCATGACCTCTACGGCACCGACCCCGACGACGGTTGAAAGAATCTCACGCAATTGCGTTTCGTAAATGTTCTCGTACTCCGCGATTACATCCGGTACGGGAGCTGGGCCCATCGCCGGGCTTGCCAGCTCGCCAGCAGGCGGACCAGTCGAGTCATTGCCAAGTGAGCCAAACCCGAGCGGCTGATCTTTTTCTACTCGCATGAAGTCGGTCAAAATCATGATTGCCAGCCCAATGCCCAAAACGACGATGAAGTAGTGGATCGGCTTCAGCTTTTTCGCCCCGCCCCCGTCGCCTTCCCACCATTTTTTCAACTTCTCCAGCATTCTTCTCACCTCACTTTTTTGGACATGTCCGTCTACTGTTTACCAGTTGCTGGAGACTCGTCCGTCACAGTTACCTGATCTGCGGCAAGTCCCCATTGAAGGGCGATATCGGATGCGATGCGCGCATGAACCGGATTGTCCTGGCGCGCGCTCACTTCCCGATCGGGCGGTGCGCGGTCTGTTTTGACTGCTGGTGTACTGATCTGGATGTCTACGGGCTGAATGGGTTGAATCGGTTGCACGGGTGTCTGCTCTGAACGCTTTTCCTGGCTGTCGCTGTCTTCGACGATGAGAGCGATTCGCTGCAGGACGGGCTGGTCGGGATTGGATTTGTCCATCTGAATTTCTATATGCTGGACATCCATTCCGTATACTTGTTTCACTCTTGTTTTCACTGCCGCGCTGATCTGGGCTTGTACGTAGGCGGTGGTTTGCTCGCTTTGGTGGCTCAGCAGTTTACTGGTGATCCGCTTCCATTCGCTGTCTGCCGGCTTGTTCAACTCCTCCTGATAGCGGTCCAGACGCAACGCCAGGTCGTCCTGCGACAGATTGAACAGGGCGAACAAGGGAGAGATGATGGTGAGCAGCAGGATCAGCCCCATCACCATTTTCACGTAGCGCTGCAAGGTGGTGTTGGGCAGGATCAAATCAAGAAAGGCGGCAAGCAGGACGAGCAGGATGATTTTTTTCAGCCATAAGGTTAACCAGGTCATCTTCCTCACCTACCGAACCATCATAGAGATGTTGCCCGCTGCGATGATGATGGTAATCGCCAGAAAAAACATCAGGCCAACTGTCGCCAGCGCGGCGAAAACGAACAGGAGGCTTTTGCCGATCGTGCCCAAAGCACTGATGATCGGACTGTTTCCGAGAGGTTGCAGCACCGCTGACGAGAGATTGTAGATCAGGGCAAGGACGAGAATCTTCATAGCCGGAAAGGCGCAGAGGATCACTAAAATGATGACGCCAGCCAGGCCAATCGCATTCTTCACCAGAAGCGATGCATTCAGGACGGTATCCGCCGCGTCGGAGAATACGCGACCGACAATCGGCACGAAATTCCCTGTGAGGTACTTGGCTGTCCGCAGCGTGACGCCGTCTGTCACAGCCGAGGTGGCTCCCTGAATCGAGATCACCGCCAGGAATATGGTTAAAAACGATCCCAGCACCCCCATCGCGATATTTCGAAGTAGAGTAGCCAGTTGAGTGACCTTGTAGCGTTCCGAAAACATGCTGACGATAGAGAGCATGGCCGAAAGAAACAACAGGGGAAACACTACGTACGTAATCATCATGCCGCTGATGTTGATCATGAAGATGATCAGCGGATGGAACATCGTCGCCGTCGCCAGATTTCCTACCGACGCCAAAAGCGCTATCACCAGCGGGATCATCGCCAGCATGAAGTCGGACATGTTGACGATCGCGTCCTTGGCGTAGGTAATCGCCAGATGAAAGCTGTTGATCGCCAGCACCATCAAAACCAGGTAGGCAATGGAATAAGCTACCGTGGAGACCGTGTTGCGCTCAAAGGCGTTTTGCATCGTCTCCAGGATCATGGCAAAAACGGTGATGATGATGATAGAGCTGAGCAGTTTGCCGTTCATCAGGATTTCGTGAAAGGCGAATTTCATGAGTCCCTTCAAGAAACTCGAAAGGCTGAATTCTCCCTCCTGCATGAGCATCTGGACAAAGCCCTTCGCCTTGAGATCAGGAAGGTAGCCCTGGTATTCCTGCTGAAGCTTTTTCCAATACTGCTCGACACTTTCGGTATTGAGATGGCTAACCTGCTGCCGCACCAGCTCATTGATGGGATTGGCGGGAGCGGCAGAGGCAGCGAAGACAGCTTGTACAGGCGTGAGCAAAAGAAACAGGAAGAGCATGCATGCGCTGATCCAACGGTATCGCGTCATCGACATTCCCCTCCCCTCACGCTGGCAACAGGTCGATTACAGTCTCGATAATAATTTGGATGATCGGGACCGCCATGACGAGAATGAGAACCTTGCCTGCCATCTCGATTTTGGATGCGATGGCGCCTTGTCCCGCATCTCTTGTGATTTGTGCGCCGAATTCCGCGATATACGCAATTCCGATGATTTTTAAGATCGTCTCTAGAAACACGAGATTCAGGTCTGCCTGGACGGCCAGTTTCTCCAGGATTTGGATGACCTCCGCAATTTTGCCGATGAGAAAGAAAAAGATAATGACGCCGCTCGCGATGGCGATCAGGAATGCAAACATGGGCTTTTGATCCTTGATGACCAGCGCGAGAATGGTTGCGACCAGCCCAAGGCCGACAATTTGTACGATCTCCATCTGTCTCCCTCCTATTTGAACAGGAAGACGCGTTTTACCTCGGTAAACAGGTCGCCGACATAGTGGGCAACCATGTAGAGCACGATAATGAACCCGACCAGCGTCGCCCAGTGTGCGATATCTTCCTTGCCTGCCTGCTTTAAGACGGTATGCAGGATGGCTGTAATGAAGCCTACCGCTCCGATTTGGAAAACAGGTGTCAAATCAAAATCCACTTGTGAACACCTCGCCTTTAAAACATCAGGATGACTGCCAGCAGCCCACCCAAGAAACCGAGACTTTTATACATTTTTTCGTATTTATCTTGTTCGGCACGCGCCTCTTCCTCCAGCCCCCGCAGATGTGTGACGGCAAGTCGCAAATGCTTTTGCTGGTCTTCCCGATCGGAGGATCCAAGCACCTGCGCAAGGCTCGCCAGCACTTCTTGCTCCTGCTTGCGAAAAGCGGTCTGGGGCCAGTGACGCATCATGGCCTTTTGCAGGGACTCCTCAGCCGACAGCGCCCTACCCTGCTCCAGCAGTTCCGCAGCAGACAGAAAGAGATTCCCGACTTCCTTGTTGACTCGCTGTCCCACTTTGAAAAATGCCCGTTGCAGAGGGGTAAGACCGTAGACGATTTCCGTCTCCAGCATCTGCAGTGCTACCAGCAGGGCGCGAAGCTGAACAGGACGCTTGACGTAGGTCCGGCTGATTTGCCAGCCGACCATCGATGCGGAGACGAGGACCATCAATGCTCCAATCAGCTTGATCATGCGGGCAGTTCCCTTTTTACCGGATTCAGGCTGCTGTCGTAGATCGCCTGGATGGTGCCGACACCTCGGCTTCGACTCAAGACGATGTAGCGGGAAAAGGCCCCGTGACGGATCAGCTTGCCCAGCATCGGCCTTCTTGCTACCTCCTCTACGTTGGACCCATGGGCCGAGCAGATGACAGCGACGCCTGCATGGATGGCTTCCCAGACTGCATCGCCATCTTCGGGTCTGCCGATCTCGTCCACGATCAGGGCATCCGGAGACATGGAACGGATCAGCATCATCATCCCGATTGCTTTGGGACAAGCGTCAAGCACATCTGTGCGCGGGCCGACATCGCGCTGTGGCACCCCCTGCAGGCAGCCCGCCAATTCGGAGCGTTCGTCCACAATGCCTACCTTGCGACTGGAGGACCACTCGCTCCCGTAGCTGACCTGCCGGGCTATGTCGCGCAGCAATGTCGTTTTGCCGCACATCGGCGGGGAGATGACGAGGGTGTTTTGCAGATTTCCTTTTTCAAACAGATAGGGCATCACTTTTTGCGCGACTCCTTTTTTCTCACGGGCAATCCGTATGTTGAAGCTCGTCACATCGCGTATGCCTTTTACATCGCCGCGCTCCAGCACTACTTTGCCTGCAATTCCGATGCGATGGCCCCCTACCACGGTGATGTACCCCCGCTTCAGCTCCTCTTCCAATGCGTACAAGGAATGCTGGCTTACCTGGTTCAACAGCTTGACCACATGATCTTGCGTGAAGACCCATCCTTGTCTGGCGATGGAAGTGATTTGACCAGCAGGGGTCACGTAGCTGGTTTGTTGACCGTATCGAATTTCCAATGGCTGATTTTGCCGAAGACGGATTTCTTCCAATACTTCGAGGACCGTGGAGGGGAGCGCAGTTATGATGCTTCGCACGGATGCCGGCAGAATTGCCATGATCTCTTGCATGGATGAACCCTCCTTATCACCTTTGTCCAGCATTGACTTACCTCCATCCTATGCGTGCGTGGACGAGGTTTATGCTAAAAAAAGGCGATGTGACGTAGATCAGTTGAAAAGGAAAAAAGCCTGTCGCAGCGCTTGGTCGCGCATGCAGACAGACTTTTGGAGTAAGAATCGCTTTCGAAAACAATCGGGCAATGCATGCTCAGGTCGGATTGATCGGCTCGAATCCTTTTGATTGCGGGTAGGGCTCGATCACATAGTGAAGGTACCCTTCCTCGTCCTTGCCCTCGTGAAGCATGATCCCTTTTTGACAGCTTGGGCAAGTAAACTCATAGGAGGTCTCGAATTCTTCCTCCTCTTGCGGATCGTAGGCGTACATGTCATCCGATGCATCCAGATCAAGATCCACGTCATCCTCTGGGCAGTCGCCCACAGTCTCATAAAGATCATCCTCGTCTTCAAACAGCAAACGCTCGATGTCCTCCAGATCTTCATCAATTGCCTCGACGTAATCCTCTGTCTCCTCGATTCGGCTATGCAGCACATGGATCTCGGCGTGCATCTCATCGAGGATTTCAATCATCTCCGCCAGCATTTTTCCTTCCGAAGTCTGTGTGCCGACATCCAATCCATCTGCCAATCCCCGCAAATAAGCTATGCGATTCTCCAATGCATCCATCACTTGCATTCCCCTCCTTGTCGTGTGCAACTCACCACGTATCTTTCCCAAACAAGATGGAGATTAGCAACAACTTTGCAAGGATGGATTATTTGCGGACACCGATCAATATGCAGGAGATGCCCAGCAATATCCAACCTATTTTGGCGAAGCTGATCCGATCTGTCATTCCCAGCAAACCGACTGCCGTACTTGTCAACAGCACCAGCGGCCCCACAATAGCCAAGCCAGAGTTGATCAACAAGGCCTTTTCTACCTGATTTACCTTTAGAATCAGCAAGGCAGCAAGAATCTCCAAGCTCCCGGAAAACACCCGCAAGGCTGCCATGCCCATGATCGCTTTTTCCCACATCGAATCTCGTCCCCCCTTGTTCTCACTCTATGCTTGTACGCCCATTTCAGCACTTTTCTTGGGCAATCGCCTACGGGATCGCGCTTCACTCCTTCTTTTGGCTGGGCATAGACTGTACGAAACGTCTTGAGAAATGAGGAAACCACCTATGCCAGAACGTTTTGACAATCCTGGAAGCATGATCCCGCTATCCTGGAGCGACCCATCCGGAAGCAGAAGTGCCGAGCGGCAGCGCAAGGGACTCACGATGGTCATCGACAAAGGGGCGGGAATCAGCGCATTCCGTGACCTGCTTGAGCTCGCATCTCCTTATATCGATATATGCAAGCTTGGCTTTGGGACAGCCGCTCTATATCCGACGGCACAATTGCGGCAAAAACTGGAGCTGGCCAAGGCATACGGCTTGCAGATTATGCCAGGCGGGACGTTTTTTGAAATAGCTCTTCTCAGCACCCCTGTATCCCAGTATATGGAAACGATGTGTCAGCTCGGCTTCACCGCTGTCGAAATCTCCGACGGTACCTTCCCTCTCTCGCAAAAGGAGCGCAGGGAAGCCATTATGAGCGGCTTGGCTTGCGGCTTGACCGTCTATACAGAATTCGGGAAAAAGGATGCCAACTACCGCGCGGAAAAAGAGGAGCTGCTGCAGACGCTTGCAGCTGATCTCGATGCAGGTGCCAGCCACGTCATCGTGGAGGCGAGAGAAAGCGGTACAGTCGGGGTTTTCGATCGAAACGGCAACATTGATCAGCAATTTGTCCAGGATGTCACAGATGCAGCAAAAGAGATGGGCACAAGGCTTATTTGGGAGGCTCCCAAAAAAGAGCAGCAGGTCCACCTGATCCAAACGCTTGGCAGCAATGTTCACCTGGGCAATATCGCTTATTCCGATGTCTTGTCGGTGGAGACGCTGCGCCGTGGCCTGCGGGGTGATACCGCAGCCCGTTTCGCCCAGAGGAGTGCTGCTCCGTGCGAATAGAGGTCGTGCCGACGGTGGAGGAAATCCGTGCGGATCAGATCCGCAACCGCGTCGTGATCGTCATCGATGTCCTGCGTGCAGCCAGCACCATCGTGACGGCGCTTGAATGTGGCTTCTCCATGGTTCTTCCGGTCGAGACGATCGGTCAGGCACAAGCGCTGCACACACCCGGATGTCTGCTCGCAGGCGAACGCCACTGCCGCAAAATCGCGGAGTTTGATTACAATAATTCCCCTACGCAAATCATCACAGCACAATCATCCGGCCACCCCCTGATTCTGACAACGACAAATGGAACGCGGGCAATCCAAAAGGCAGAGAAGGCCGTATCTGTTCTGATCGGCTGCTTCCTCAATGCAACGGCTTGCATCACCCATGCACTGGAGCAGCATCAAGACATCACCCTGTACTGCGCTGGCACCCGTTCGGAGTTCGCGCTGGAGGACGGTTTGGCTGCCGGATTGATGGTTACGGTGGCAGAAAGGAAGCTGCCCCAGATCGAAATGTGCGATCTGGGGCAAGCGTTGAAAGCAAGCTATCTGCATGTAGCGGACAGACTGGCTGACGTGCTGCCGCATACCACTACGGGAAAGCGGCTTGTACAGCATCGATTTACCGATGATCTGGCTTATTGCGCGCAAGTCGACCACTGCCGGCTGGTTCCCTATGTAAAGGAGAAGCGCATACTTCCCCACCTTGTCTCATAGAGTGAAAAGAGAAAAGGGACAGGGGTTTTGATGCCGATGATGTCTGGAGAAGTGATGCTCGTCATCCTGATCGTGATCGGGTTAATTGGCCGTTCACCCATCATTGCTACTGCCGCCAGTATTTTGTTGGTGCTCAAGCTGACGGCATTGGAACGTTTTTTTCCTACTGTAGAACGCCGCGGGCTGGAGTTGGGCCTGCTCTTTTTAACCATATCTGTCCTCGTACCATTCGCGAGCGAGAAAATCTCCTGGAAGGATGTGACGCCTCTCTTCACGACTGTCATCGGCCTGACAGCACTTGCAGGCGGCGCGCTGGCTACCTGGATGAATGGAAAGGGACTTGATCTGCTGCGTACCGAGCCTCATATGATCGTAGGCTTGGTCATCGGATCGATCATCGGAATCGTATTCTTGCGAGGAATACCAGTGGGTCCGCTGATGGCGGCTGGCATTACGGCTTTCGTGCTGAAGCTGTGGGAGTGGTTTGGAGGCAGATAAAACATCCCCCTCTTTGAGGAAGAGGGGGATGTTCCTTTATCGCGCTTGTCAGTTGCCTGTTTTGATCGGTACCTCCCAGTCAAGATCGCGGTACTGTCGCTGCTGGACCTCATAGGACAAGACCAACGTCTTCGGTTGATGATCCAGTCCCCGGATATACAAGCTTCCCTTCACTTCCACCCGGCCGTCTTCCCCTCTTCTGTATGCTTCATTGCGCGACACAGGATACTCTTTCCCCTTTTCATCCTTTGCCTTCCATTCGCTTGTGTAGACGATCCCATCAGGAAGCTTCGCCGAGAAGGGAATGATTGCTCCTATACCCCGATAGGTAAAGTCTCCAATCCTTTCTTCCTGCTCGGTTGTTTTCAGTAGGAAGCCTGTCAGCGAAAAGAGGTTGTCCTGGCTGTCAATCGTCACCTGTTCATTGATCAGCGTGTCAACAGGTACTTGCGCCTTGAATGCTGCGGGTTCAAACAAGTACAAGGAGTGGAGTTTTACATTCAATTTCTGGTTGTCGGCAAACGGAGCAAAACCATTCCAAGCTGTAATCCGGTTTTCGTTTGGAGCCTCTACTCCTCTTCTCGTCAGGTCTACGGTGTTTGCCTTGATTTGATTCACTTCATCATACAAGGCATCATCCCATCCGGCGATGACTTTCCCGTGTTCATCGATGATCTGATACGCCAAGCCGATTCTTTTGAAATAACCCTGCATTATCTCTGCTTTTGAAATTTTCCCTCTCTCAGGCTCCCCCGCTTCCCAGCCATTTTCCTTCATGATTGCCTCGACCTGTTCCGTTCGCTCTTTTGTCCAGTCTGTTTCCAGCTCAAGCAAACTGGCGCTCGGAACCGTCATCATGCGGTTAAGCCTGAGAGAAATGCCTTGTGGCGTCGTGTACTGCTGATTGATGTCCGTATAGGTTACGTGTGCCTTCGCCTTTTTCATATCCACAGGAAACTCGATGAGCCAGTTTCCTTGCTTTCCTTTCAGGCTCGCAGCATGTACGCCAACGAAAAGCTCATCCGGGATGTCTGTCGGATCAGGCAGAAAGCTGAAAATTTCTTGGTTGAGTACGAGATATTCGCCTCTCTGGCTGATCGTCGAACCGCCTCCCCCATGCAGCTCTGCGCCTTCCTTGTCTTTAAAAACGAGGCGAATGTCGTCTCCTTGGATCGAAGTTGTCGAGATGCGATTGCCTTGCTGGTCCAGGACATCGCAAAAAATGGCAATCCTCATCGGATCCGCTACGACTTCCTTTACTATCAGGGTAATTCCTTGATCTGTCGTTTGCTTGTTGATCTCCTGGGCGTAGCCATTCTCCGCAGCTTGTTTCATCCCCTTGTCAACGCCCTGAATAGATTGAATGACGCTGTTCACATAGCTTGCAAATGTAGGGGAAACCATCGAAGTAAATGTAATCAATGCGGCAACACTCGCCACGGCTACTGTCGTACGTTTCAATATGGTCACACTCCTTTTTTTCCAATCGGGTTTCGGAACCGGAACAGGAAGATCCTCCACGGCCTGCATCACCTTTTGGCTAAAATCGGGCGGCAGTTCACTTTGAACCTGCAAATCCCCCGGTTCCCAATCCTCTTCTGTCTCCATCTGCAATTGGCAAGAAAGGCAACGTTCTACATGCCGTTCCAGGAGTCTGCTCTCCATTTCCGAAAGCTCTCCATTCATATAGGCGCGCAATGCATCAGTTCTGGAGCATTTCATAGATCGCAGCACCTCCTGACATTTCTTGCGCAAGACCAGTTCGCAGCTTTCTTTTGGCATGATGGATTCGCATCTGAACCGTGGTGACGGGCAATTGCAAAATGTCGCCAATTTCCTTGTAACTGAGCTGTTCCATATATTTCAGCAAAAAAACTGCGCGGTAGTCCTCCCCCAAAGCCATGATGTGCGCTTGCAAGACATCCTGTTTTTCCTTTTTCAGATAAACTTGCTCCGGAGTCTGTGTCTCGATTAACAGCGTTTCTTCCAGCGGAGCACCAGAGTAACGCTTGTTTTTTCGCCAAGCATCTACACACAGATTGGATGCAATCCGGTAGAGCCAGGCCAAAAAGGCATCTGTGGGCTTATATTTGTCCAGACTGCAGTACGCTTTGAGAAAAACCTCCTGTGTTAGGTCCTGGGCATCCTGTGACTGGCCTGTCATTCGATAGAGGAAGCTGTACAATCTGTCCTTGTATTTGTTCACAAGATGCGCGTAGGCTTCCCGATTTCCATCGTGCACCTGTTGAATCATCAACCAATCGTCCTGCACCAATAAGTCCTCCTATCCCAAACATGCTTCGCTGCGCAGCGTTCTTTTGGCAGGCTCATATAGGTTAACGGATGAAGGCGAGATTTCTTTCCAAATGTTTATACCTTTTTCTAAAAAAAGCAAAAAAGCTGCACCCATGATTGAACAATGGGTACAGCTTTTCTTTTACGATCTGACGCTTATGCGCGGGAAACGTATGCTTCCGTACGTGTATCGATAACCAGAGTTTCGCCTTCCTCTACGAAAAGAGGGACGTTGACGACAAAACCAGTTTCCAGCGTTGCCTTTTTGGTCACGTTGGAAGCGGTATCGCCTTTTACTCCTGGCTCACACTCGACTACTTTCAATTCTACCGTGTTCGGCAGTTGAATACCGATGGTTTCGCCGTTGTACTGCATGATTTGCACGTTCATGTTTTCCTTGAGGAAACGAAGCTCACGCTCAATTTGGTTGCGAGTAAACGTCAATTGCTCGTAGGTTTCGGTATTCATGAAAGTGTACTCGTCCCCGCTTGCATACAGGTATTGCATGGTCATTGACTCGATGCGGGCAGGGTTTACTTTTTCACCGCCGCGGAAAGTCATTTCCGTTGTATTGCCGTTGCGCATGTTGCGCAGTTTGGAGCGAACAAATGCCGCGCCTTTACCTGGTTTCACGTGTTGGAATTCCAGCACTTGAAAGATATTGCCGTCCACTTCGATCGTCAAACCAGTACGAAAATCGTTAACAGAGATCATGGTAGTCCTCCCAAATCAATCAGTGGGAAAACCTCTGTAGCAGTGCCCCCGTAAGGAACGGCTGCAAAATAGAGGTGTCCGCTAGAGTAACAAAAATAGTATAAATTAGACAGGCAAAATGAGCAACTCTTTCGTGGATTTGTTCAGGACCTCATGACCATCCGGTGTGATCCAGACATCGTCCTCGATTCGCACGCCGCCAAGACCGCTGATGTAAATACCCGGTTCCATCGTGACGAGCATGCCTGGTTCGAGTACAAAGGCACTCACTGTAGACAGGGTAGGAAGCTCATGCACTTCCAGTCCCAAGCCGTGCCCTGCGCTGTGTCCGTAAGCAGCGCCGTATCCCGCGGCAGTAATGATGTCACGAGTAGCAGCATCGGCCTCTTTGCCGCTCACGCCTGGCCGCAGCGCGGCTACGCCCGCCAATTGGGCCTGCAGGACGATCTCGTAAATTTCCTTCATTTTGGGATCTGGCTCCCCTACCGCTAGTGTGCGTGTGATGTCCGAATTGTATCCTTTGTAGGCCGCACCGAAGTCAAGCGTCACCATTTCCCCTGCCTGAATCACTTTGTCGGAAGCCCGTCCGTGCGGCAAGGCACCGCGCGGACCTGAAGCTACGATCATGTCGAAGGCAGAGCCGGTCGCACCCTGCTTGCGCATAAAATACTCCAGCTCGAGAGCGACATCGGACTCGCGCACGCCAGGTCTGATGTAGCCTTGAATGTGTTCAAATGCGGCTTCCGCGATCCGTACCGCTTCCCGGATGATCACCATTTCGGATTCATCCTTGAACATGCGGATTTTTTCGATCAGGCCGCTGGTCGGCACCAGTTCGACAGGCTCGAATGCCTTGTTCCAATCCGAATAAGTCTGAAAGGACACGCTGCTTCCCTCAAACGCCAGTCGTTTGACCCCATTTTCTCTCAGGACGCGCGCGATCGTCTCGACTGCCTTTCGCTCATTGTCAATGACGGAAAAGCCCTGGGCTTGCTCCTGCGCCTGCTCGACATAACGGAAATCGGTAACCAAAAAAGCATCGTTGGCAGTGACGATGACCCATGCTGTCGATCCTGTAAAGCCGCTCAGGTAGAAGCGGTTTTCTGCCTTTTCGGTAATGAATGCATCTGCTTGAATGCGCGCCAGTTCCTCACGCAGTTTGTCCAATCGCTTGCTCATGCTTATCTTTCCCCTTTCTCTTCTTTACCCACTCAGCTGTTTTTGAGTTTACGCACCAGCGCTTGCAGCGCCCATTCATAGCCGTCGGAGCCGAGACCCACGATCTGCCCGGACACGATCGGGGCAATGACGGAATGATGGCGAAATTCTTCGCGTGCATGGACGTTGGACATATGTATTTCAATCGTCGGCAGCGCAACGCTTGCCAGTGCATCCCGAATCGCATAGCTGTAGTGCGTAAACGCTCCGGGATTGATGATGATGCCGTCATGAACGCCCTTGGCCTGGTGAATCGCATCAATCAGAACGCCTTCATGGTTGGACTGCACATGCTCCAGTTGGCCGCCCAGCTCCTCTTCCATCATTTTTTTCAATCGGCCAACGATGTCCTCGAGCGTCTCACTGCCGTAAATCTCCGGCTCCCGCTTTCCCAACATATTCAGGTTGGGGCCATTCAATAACAGAACGGATGCCATGCCAGAAACCTCCTCCCTATTTTCGCTGATCAATCAAAAAGTTTTTATTAATGAAACATTTTAACATAAGCATTACAAACTTCAACAAAGGAACGACTTCTCCTGTTTTCTCTTTGCAAAGATTTTGACAAAGGCGCACTCGAGATGGACTTCCTGCGTCCATCTGATGTTATTACTGATCGGAGCTCTCCAGGGTCAACGTCATTCCAATAAAAAGCCCGTAGGACAGAAACCATGCTGCTTCCGTACTTAACGTGGACAGCTCCCATTTTTCGAAGCGAAAGAAAAACCCGATGGCAGCTCCCACAACTGCTCCCAGCACCAAACCGCTCCACCAGTTCCGGGTCCTGAAAAATACCAGCCTATAGATGAAAGAAGCGACCAGTGTACCGGTAAACAGTACAAGAATGCCAAGAGCAGTTCCTGCATACGTCTTTTCTCCTGCTATTCCCAAGAAGGGACGACCATAAGAAGCCAGACCGTAGGGAGTAAAGTTAAGAAAATGGATCACAAGACGGATGATCCCCCAGAAAACGGTCCCCCAAAAGGCTATCTCCAGGAATTTTTGCAATGTGATGCGGTTTCTGGCACGCTCACGTCCCTGCTCATGCAAGTTCTCCTTCTGTCTGATGCCTATTTTTACACGTTCCACCTGTCATCACCTCTGGGTTAGTATGCGCGATTCCCTCTTTTTTCACTACGGATATCCAGTTCCTGACACGGCCATCAACTGCTTGTGGATTCAAGGCCTTTTTTCCGGTAAAATGAAAAAGAAGGATGGTGATAGGAGTTGGCGCAGCAACAAGTACCTAACTATGGTGGCCAGGCTGTAATCGAAGGCGTCATGTTCGGCGGGAAAACAGTAACCGTGACAGCCGTACGTACAAAAAATCAAGATATCGAGTATTTCGAAGCACCCCGCACCGAATATACATGGATTAAGCCCTTGAAGAAGATACCCTTCCTTCGCGGATTGGTTGGCTTGATTGAAGCGAGTGCAAACGGAGCGAGACATTTGAATTTCGCTTCCGAACGCTATAGCATCGACTCCGGGGAAGAGGTAGCCGAGTCCCCTTCCAAGTTGACGATGATCCTGGGTGTTGCGGTAGTAGGTGTGTTGACCTTCCTTTTCGGAAAATTTGTCTTCACTCTAGTGCCGGTGTTTCTAGCGGATTTCCTTCTGGGCAAATGGGTCCCGGACGGCGTCCCGCAAACCCTCGCAGAAGGAGGCTTCAAGATTCTCCTGCTGCTTGGCTATATTACCGCTATCGCACAGGCCCCCATTATCAAACGCCTGTTCCAGTACCATGGAGCGGAGCACAAAGTGATTAACGCTTTCGAGTCTGGGGTAGAATTAACGGTAGAGAATGTGCAGAAATTTTCCACCTTGCACTATCGTTGCGGCAGCAGCTTTTTGATTTTCAGCGTATTCGTCGGCGTGGTCATCTACTCGCTGTTCAGCTATGACAGTCTGACGGAGCGGGTCGTGCAACGGATCGTTCTTCTGCCATTGGTGATCGGTGTCTCCTACGAGGTTCTGCAGTGGACAAACAAACTGCGTGACACTCCTGTTCTGCGCTATTTGGGATATCCCGGTCTGTGGCTGCAAAAGATCACAACCCGCGAACCCGACGACCATCAGGTGGAGGTAGCCATCGCATCTTTCCAAAAAATGCGTGAGCTGGATCAAAAGCAAGGGCAGGAACGTTTGGTGACAATTGGTTAACGACTTGACTTCACGTGGGACAATATTGATTATCCTTTGAGGTGAGGCCTATGTTACGCCGAATACCACCCGTGATTCTGATTATCGTAGTACTTGCGGTTTACGGCTTCTTGCTGACCTTGTTTACAGATCCGATAAACACATTGATCGTGTTGGGTTTATCTGTCTTGCTGTTTCTGATCGTGCGCAATTTTCTTCGGACGGGACGCTTTTTTTCCGGAAAGCTCTTTTCCCGATCGAATGCTTCCAGGAAGTCTCCCGTTCATAAGCCAAAGATCAACACCATGCGGCAGACGGGAAAAAAGCCGGCCCCCCAGCAAAAGAAAAACCACCCGTTTCGCGTCATTGACGGCAAGAAGGGAAAGTCTGGCGAAAAACAGTCGGAACAGGATTCCAAGGACAATTTCTTTCAATAAAAAACAGGTTGCCAAGTACATTGGCAGCCTGTTTTTTTAGATTACCTGAGCGGGGGTGCTGTTGCGAAAGACCTGGATATAATTCTGGAAATTCCAATGATTCAGGAATTTCCGCGCGGACGCCTCTCCCGATAGAAGCAATTCTTTGCGCATCTCCGCTGAAAGCTGAAACTGGGTAGCGCGCACCCCCAAGGTATTGATAAAAATCGTGCGTACAGCATGCGCTTTTTCCACAAACAGACGATCATGGGCGTCCAGCATTGTCGTAAGCAGATTGCGCGTAAAGCTGAACAAGCCCGTCACCTTCGTCTCTTCACTCCTCGTCTGCCTGTCGTGGAGGCGAAAGCCAATCGTCGGCCACTCCGGGACGCCGGGCACATCGAACAGCCAAACGGGATAATTGCTCAGCAAGCCGCCATCCACAATGTAATGGACCTTTCCCTCCCGCTTTAACCGAACCGGCTGAAAAAAGAACGGAATCGAGGAGGACATTCGAACTGCTCGCGCAATGGAAAAGTTTTCGGGCATCAGATCGTATTCCACCAGATCATCCGGCAGCACAAGCATCTTTCCCCGACTGATATCAGAAGCGATGATCCGCAGCTTGCCACCCGGCAGATCTCCGAAGGTGCGAACCCCCTTGCGGCGCAGCAGTTCCTCGATGAAAAGCTCGATTCTGTCTCCCCTGTACATTCCCTCATTCAGGACCAGATCGATCATGGGTCCAACGTAGGGCAAACGGCCAATCCCCGATTTTTTCAAGAAATACATATAGTCGAGTTCTTCAAAAATGGGTTTCAGTTCCCGGCTTGTATAGCCGGCACTAACCAGCGCTGCAACGATGGAGCCGGCAGAGGTGCCCGCCAGCTTCTCCCATGTGTATCCGTTCTGCTCCATGACCTGCAGTGCCCCTACAAAAGCGATCCCTTTAACCCCGCCGCCCTCAAATACTGCATCCGCCTTCATTTGGCCACCTCCTGTTGCCACTCTCTATATCCATATAGGGGGAAGGCTCATCTCATACGGCTTATGGATGGAAAACAGGGCTGGCCCTCACACAGGATCATCTGCACGTGGACCAGCCCTTCTTCTTCGCTTACTCTTCCTTTTGTTCGTCTTCTTGTCTGATTCGTTGCAATTCTTCCATTCGTGCCGGATCTGCCTGGAAGTATTGAACCAAATATTCGATACAAGTAATCGATTCCCAGCTCAAATGATGCTCGATTCCTTCTACGTCCTGGTAGATGTGGCTTTCATCCACCCCGATGATGCGCATAAATTCCTCAAGCAAGCTATGACGGTCTACCAGCCTCTTGCCGATCTTTTTTCCTTTTGGCGTGAGGACCAGACCACGATATTTTTCATAAATGAGATACTTGTCTTTGTCCAGCTTTTGAACCATCTTCGTGACCGAAGAGGGATGTACTTCCAACGCTTCAGCAATATCTGAGACTCGAGCATAGCCCTTTTCTTCGATTAAGCTGTAAATGCGTTCCAAATAGTCTTCCATGCTCGGCGTCGGCATGTGACCCCCTCATTTCCATACCGTATTTCAAAAAAGGCACGTAAAAATATCATACCTTGGAATGAGAATGATTTGCAAGAGGAACCTGCCCTAAAGAAGCTGTTTTTCTTTATTGCCGTTCATGATTTGGACGTAATCTACCAATTGTTTTCCGAGGATTTCCAGCCGAGCCTGCAGGCCTTCATCCTTCAACTTCCCCTCTGGAGTAAAGGCATTGTAGGCAGACGGGATGGAAGGACTTGCAGGCAGAGGCCAAGCGTGCAAATTTCGCATGATTTGCTGCAGGGCGTTCACGGTATTGGTCGCACCCATGCTCCCTCCCGCAACACCTAGGAGAGCCACCTGCTTATCTTTGAGGTGACGTCCCTCCAGGAAATCAAGACTGTTTTTCAGCGCGCCTGTAAGTGATCCATGGTATTCTGGAGAGCCGATGACAAGTCCATCTGCACGGGTTACGGTTTCGATAAAACGAAGCACTGGCCCTGGATAGGTAGAAAGATCGCTGCGGCCGTCGTAGAGCGGCAGGGTCCAATCCGCCAAGTGGATTAATTGTGTTTCGGCTCCAGCCTTCTTGGCTGCCTCCAAGACGATGGATACGGCTTTTTTCGTGGTAGATTCAGGACGCATGCTGCCCGAAATACCGAGAATTTTCATTGCAATCACCTCGTTGGAATGGATCCTGTACCATATGTAATCAGGATACGCTGGTTGGTCTATTTTACAAACAAATATGTATGCTGCATATCTTTCATATCCGTGTTCTGAACGAGCCCTGCACCTACATACACTTGTACCAAGTTGGAAATAAGGATGATGCCTATGGACAAAAACGCTTGGCAGATCGCTGTATTTTTCGCAGGAGCTGCGCTCGGAGGGATGTACCTAGGCGGCTACGAATGGCTCCGTTTCTTTGCCTATTTTGGTTCTTGGGGGACATTCGGGCTGATAGGAAGCAGTATCGGGCTGGGGTGGTTCGGCTATCAAGTGCTCCTCACCTGTTACCGCCATGGCTTGCGTTCCCTGCATGATCTGTTTTCCCACTTTTTTGGAGAAGCCATCGCACCCAGTCTTTCGGCATTGACTCATTTTTTTCTTCTCACCTACGCTGGAGCGATCACAAGTCAATATGCAAGCACGCTTTCAAACGGTTTTACTGCCTGGTTTCTCATCCTTTTGCCTATTTTGATTGCCGCCGCTCTCGTTTTGGGAGGATGGCAACGGATTACCTCCGGGATGGCTATCTCTTTATCCGCCGGCTTTCTACTGTACGCCCTGATTTTCATGGATCAGCTCCATGTCCCGATCCCCTCGCTTGGTTATCAGCTTAACTTCTATTGGATGGTGCATGCTCTTTCTTTTCTGGGACTTCATTTTTTATTGTGTCTGGTGCTATGCCTGCCATTTACCAGCAGAGCAGCCAATGAACGCAGCATTCTTCTTGGCGTCAGAACCGGCTGCCTCTTGTTTTTCGCAGTCGCCCTGCTCGGGCATGCGATCCTGCTGGCTTATTGGCATGATGTGCACAGCTCGGCCGCTCCCACCATGCTGATCATCAGCCAACTGCTTCCTTCCGCGGGGTGGGGACATATCACGCTGTCCTTCCTTCATCTCGGCATCTGGATCGCAGCCCTTTTCTACTCCCTCGCTGCTCCAGTCGCACATCGGAATGATCTGCGGATGCAACCGATCATTCTCGTGATGATGGGAATCATGCTGGTATTTGGCGGACTGGCGCAGGCATTCCCCTGGAGCCTATCGATTCTTGCGTCGGGGGCTACCTATTGCGGTCTGCTCCTTCTCCTGCGCATGCTGTGGGTTCGGCAACGCCCCTAGAATCGGATCGAGAATTCCAAAAAGCGTCCTGCAATCTCGGACGCTTCTTTCCGGTTTATTGACTCTCTTCTCCATCGTCAGTGGATTTCCCTGCCGGTTGGGCGGCGCTCGTTTCTACGGGATACGCGCGGGTTTTCGGGTCTATCATTTCCCCTACCGCCTGCACCAGGAGATTGGCGGCTTTGACTAGCGGTTCGGTGTCAATCGTTCGAGGTGCTGCGGGCGGCGTGGCTCCGCTTGCGGCTGTTCGCGTCAATAGAGCCGTCGGAATTCCTGAATGTGCGAGGATTTTATCCGTTTGAGACAGTCCTGTTCTCTGCTCGAGAGACGGAGTGTACTGCGCTCCATTTTCCTGCGCTACCCGGATGGGAAGAAGTTTGCTGCCACTGCCTTCTCCCGGCGTGACCAGCAGATCGTTGCCCTTCCGGCTTCCGAATCCATCGAGGACAAAGGCCGCGATAATTCTCTGCCTGTCTTTTGGCTCCAAATAATCGACGAAGGCTCGGGCTCCCTGATCCTGCGCGGTCGAAGCGCCAAAGCTGACGACATAGATATCCGTATCATGGGGATGTTCTGCGAGCAATCTGGCAGCCTCCAGCATGACAGCCGCTCCATACCCTGCATCATAGGCTTCGGGCGTTCCCTTTACCATGTCATGTCGCGCGCCCAGCAGAACAGCCTGATTCCGATTCGAGGTGGTAGCTGGCTTTTTGCCGAGGAACGAGTATGAGGTCTGCCGGAGCGTCAGAGCCCCTTCTACACGCAGGGAGGCCTTTTGTTCACCGTTGCTGCGCATGCGCTTTCGCAACTGCTCGCCTTGGCTTTTTGAAATGCCCACGACCGGGATCGCCATATCGAGCGGCGCCCCCAGCGTTGCCGGAACGAACACATCCCGATCGTTTTGGATGAGGAGTGCGGCCGCTCCGGCAGCTGCTGCCTGCCTGACCTTCTCCGCATACGTGATTCCGCCCCGCTCAACCAAGGCTATCTTGCCCCTGACATCCACTCGCTGGTAGTCCTGGGCTGTCCCCAGCCCGCAGGCTACGATCGCGCCTTCTGCTTTCCCGTTCGGCGCGTAGGTGAAGCCCTGCAAGCTCCACTGCTGATCCGGCCACCCCTCGATATTCAGGGACTGCACTTCAGGCTTGCGATACGTATAGTACGTAAACGGCAGCAATTCTGTCTCATAGCCGTAAGACCGCAGTGTGTTTTCTATGTACACCCCGGCTGCGAATTCCGTCTCGGTAGCAGGTGGTCCTGATAGGGCTGAGAGCTTTTCCACATGTCCCGCGAGAAGCTCCCCGTCGCCTGTCGCTGTCTGAATAGCATTGGCATCGGTCTGGGTTACGAACAGCAGAGGCAAAAACAGCAATCCGCTGACAATGGCGTTCTTCCATACGTACCCGTGTACATTCCGCATCCCGATCTCCCCTTCACCAGATTGTACGTTTCATTATGGGTGCAATAGACAAAACGCGTCTAGTCAGAATAGTTAGTCAAATACCATCATTCAGCGTCAGTGAACGACAGCTTTTCTCCCATTTTGGCTTCAATCGATTCTGGGTGTCTGTCGAATGCAGATCTGACCAATTTTTCGGGTATGAAAAATCTTTATAGCCACCTGGTTTGAGTTGAAAAATGATTGATACTTGTTTCTTGATTTTAAAATTGATTCTGAGGTAGCGATTTGTTAAGGTTGAATCAATCAAGTGCAGGAACGATTAGAGGAGGATTCAACCATGCTATATGTAGATGGAAAATGGGTAGGGGCAGGCGAAGCGGCTGTCGATCCAGAAGATCGTGGCTATAACTTCGGAGACGGGGTTTACGAGGTAGTCCGCATTTATAAAGGGAAGCTTTTCCAGTGGGACGCTCATATCGAACGCATGGAGCGCAGCGCAAAGGAAATCCAAATGAAGATGCCATGGAGCGCTCAAGAGCTTCTGGATATTGCCAAGCAGCTGATGGAGAAAAACGGCATTACGGCTCAAGACGATGCCACTCTCTACATGCAGGTCTCGCGCGGCAATTCTCCCCGTGTCCACGATATCCCAGGAGACGTCAAGCCTGTTCTGATGGGCTTTGCCAGAAAAAAAGACCGCCCATTGGCCGATCATAAAAAAGGTTTGAAAGCAGCGCTGATCGAGGATATCCGCTGGCTGCGCTGTGACATCAAATCAATCAGCCTTCTCGGTGCGGTGATGGTCAAGCAATACGCCAAGGACACAGGAGCTCAGGATGCGATCCTGCATCGTGACGGAATTATTACGGAGTGCAGCGCCGCCAATCTGTTCGCAGTGAAAAATGGCGAGCTGTACACCCACCCTGCCAACAACCTGATTCTGAAGGGAATCACTCGCGATGTCGTGATCGAGCTGGCGACGAAAAACGGCCTGACCGTCCATGAAAAACCTTTTGACACAAAATTCTTGCTTCAAGCTGACGAGATTTTCCTGACCAGCACAACTGCCGAAGTCATGCCGGTCATCTCTGTTGACGGCCAAGCAATTGCCGACGGACTGGTCGGTTCTGTGACGCAAAAGCTCCAGACATTGTTTGAGCAGCATATCGAGGAAGCAGTCCTCGTCTAGGTTTGGATGAAAAAGAAGAAGCTCTCCAGGCGCATCTGATCGCCAGGAGAGCTTTTTTGTACTACGATCCTTACCGACGGAGATTCCATTCCTCCGTCCCGTATCTCGTCTGTGCCAATTCCTTCGCCAAAGCTAGTTCTTCCTCGGTCAATTCCCCCGGGACCAGCTCCACATCCAGACCGGACGCAAAACCGCGTCCAAACGCATCAATGGCTTCCTGCAAACTGATCGCTCGGGGACTTACCTCGTTGATCGTCACCGCTTTTTGCCTAAAGCTCTCCATCATGCGCTGCTTGAGGCGATCCGAGGAGAAGTTCAGCAAAGAAAACAGCAGCTCCACATCCATATCGAGCAAGATGGAACCATGCTGCAGGATGACCCCTTTTTGTCTGGTTTGGGCACTCCCTGCTACTTTTTTGCCTTCGACGACAAGCTCATACCAGGAGGGGGAATCGAAACATGCCGATGATCCGGGAGAAGAATATTTCTCTTTTTCCTCTTCGCTTGCCAGCGACACCATTTCCGCCTTCAATCCGAGGTTCTGAAAGCCGTGCAATAAGCCCATGCTAATGATTTTATAGGCTTCTGTCACACTGGACGGCATCTTGGGATGCTGCTCTGACACGATCACGCTGTAGGTAAGCTCCTTGTCGTGCAGAACCGCCCTTCCGCCTGTGGGACGGCGAACAAAACCGAGTCCATGCTTATGTACTTCCTCCAGATTGATCTCCTTGAGAGCTTTTTGAAAATAGCCAATCGACAACGTGGCCGGGTTCCATGTATAGAAGCGCACGGTAGGCGGAACCTTTCCTTCTGCGTGCAGCTGCAAAATTGCCTCGTCTACTGCCATATTCATCTCTGGTGACATGGCTTCCGTCACCAGATAGCGCCATTTTTCCATCTTGCCAGCCTCCCTCTACCGTTCATTGTACGCCTGATCGCAAAATGGCGGCAACCCCTCAAGTCTCTGCTTCGCCTGCCGCTTGCCGGATAACTTCCAGCAGTCGGGTCAAGCTATCCGCCTCTTGCGACTGGCGCATCCGCTCGCGATAGACCATTCGCTGCTCCCACAGCTTTGCCAACTCCTGATCAAAGCGCTCTTGGGTCATATCCTCTTCCAGCAATACATGGCAGAATCCCTGCCGTTCAAACGACCGGGCGTTCAGGATCTGGTCTCCGCGGCTTGCCTTTTGGGACAAAGGGATGAGCAGCATCGGCTTGGCTAAGGCCAAAAACTCGAAGATCGCATTAGAGCCAGCCCGGGAAACCACCAAATCGGTCATCGCCAGGAGATCCGGCAACTCCTCTTTGACATAGGCGAACTGCTTGTAGCCTTCCAGCTGCAGCGAGTCATCCACCTGTCCCTTGCCGCAAATATGAACGATCTGGAACCTCTTCAGCCTCTCGCTCAATCGATCGCGAATGGCCTCGTTTATCCTTTTTGCGCCCAAGCTTCCACCCATGATCAGCAAGACGGGCTTATCCGCAGTGAATCCGCAAAGGGATAGTCCCCGTTCTCTCTTGCCGCGCATCAGTTCATCTCGCACGATCGCTCCGACCCATTCCCCTTTTTTCGCAGGGAGGTGCTCAAGCGTTTCCGGAAAAGTCACACACACCTTCCGGGCGAACGGAACCGTCAGGCGATTCGCCAGCCCGGGCGTCAGATCGGATTCGTGGATGACGACCGGAATCCGATTCAGCCATCCGCCCATGACGACGGGAACAGAGACGAAGCCCCCCTTGGAGAAAATGACGTCCGGCTTCCAATGCGATAGAAAACGGGTCGCCTGCAAGACTCCTTTCGCCACCCGGAACGGATCCGTTGCATTTTTCCAGTCAAAGTAGCGACGCAGTTTGCCTGTCGATATTGCTTCGTACCTCACACCCCGCAGGTCCTGCGTCAATTCTCGCTCGATGCCATTCTCCGAGCCGATGTAGGCGACTTCCCACCCGGCCTCCAGAAAATGGGGGATGCAAGCGAGATTGACTGTCACATGTCCTGCCGACCCGCCTCCCGTAAAAGCAATGCGTCTTTTCATTGGGCCTTCGCCTCTCCCTTCCTGCTTTTTTCCTACCCCTCATCCTACCATGAAGAAGCCAAAAAAACCGCCCTGTTCAAAAGGCGGTTTTCGTCGGCCTGGCTTATTGTGCCTGATAGCGCAGGATCGGCTTTCTTGCTGCTGTAGCTTCGTCCAGTCGCTTGACCACTGTCGTATGGGGAGCTTCCTGAACGATTTCCGGATTTTCTTCACATTCGCGTGCGATCTGCAGCATCACGTCGATAAATTCGTCCAGCGTTTCTTTGGTCTCTGTCTCTGTCGGCTCGATCATCATGCACTCATCTACAATCAGCGGGAAGTAGATGGTTGGCGGATGGTAGCCAAAGTCCAGCAGGCGCTTGGCGATGTCGAGTGTGCGCACTCCCAGTTTCTTCTGGATGACACCAGACAAGACGAATTCGTGCTTGCAGACGCGGTCATAAGGCAATTGGTACGCCGTAGCAAGCCTGCGCATCATGTAGTTGGCATTGAGCACCGCATTTTGCGAGACCTGAAGCAACCCTTCCGGCCCCATCGTGCGGATGTAGCTGTAGGCGCGAACAAGGATGCCGAAATTGCCGTTGTACCCTTTTACGCGGCCGATGGATTGCGGGCGTTCGTTGTCCCAGTAGAACATGCCTGCTTCATTTTTCGCGACGATTGGCTTCGGCAGGAATGGCTCCAGAACTTTCTTCACGCCAACCGGTCCTGCACCTGGTCCACCGCCTCCGTGAGGCCCGGTAAAGGTTTTATGCAGGTTGAGGTGAACGACATCGAAGCCCATATCTCCAGGGCGTGCGATACCGAGGATGGCATTGGCGTTGGCTCCGTCGTAGTAGAGCAGACCGCCGGCATCATGGACGATCTGAGCCATTTCCACGATGTCCTCTTCAAACAGGCCCAGCGTATTCGGGTTGGTCAGCATCAAGGCTGCCGTATCGGATCCGACCGCATCCCGCAATGCCTGGATATCGACCAGACCGCGCTCATCAGAGGCAATCGTAACGGTCTCCAGCCCTGCTACCGCGGCAGATGCCGGATTGGTTCCGTGCGCCGAGTTGGGCACAATCACCTTCGTGCGGTGACCTTCGCCGCGGCTTTCGTGGTAGGCGCGGATCATCATCAGCCCTGTCCATTCGCCTGCAGCACCTGCCGCTGGTTGCAGAGTGACCGCGTCCATGCCGGTTATCTCAGCCAGTTCTTCCTGCAGATTGTACAAAAGCTCCAAAGCGCCTTGCACAGTCTCTTCCGGCTGATACGGATGCGTCTGGGCAAAGCCCGGATAACGCGCCACATCTTCGTTGATCTTCGGGTTGTATTTCATCGTGCAGGAGCCGAGCGGATAGAAGCCGTTGTCTACGCCGTGATTGCGGCGGGACAGTTCTGTATAGTGACGCACCAGCTGCAATTCCGAAACCTCTGGCAGCTCCGCAGGGGTCTCACGGATCAAATGCTTGGGCAGAAGGCTGGCTACGTCTACCTCGGGCACATCCAGCTCCGGCAGATTGTATCCCACGCGGCCCGGCTTGCTCATTTCAAAAATCAGTGCTTTCTCCTGGTCGTTACGCACGAGTGATCGCCTCCAATTCCTGCACCAATGCATCGATTTCTTCTTTGGTTCTCAATTCGGTTACGGCCAGCAACATGTGATTCGCCAGCTCTGGATAGTCCAGTCCCAGATCGTAGCCGCCGATGATGCCCGCCTTCAGCAGTTCCCGGTTCACTTCGGCTACCGGTTTGGACAGTTTGACGGCAAATTCGTTGAACGAAGGGCCGTTATAGGCTACCTCAAATCCTTTTGCCTGCAATGCCTGCTTCGCATAGTGCGCTTTTTGCAGGTTGATCATCGCCATCTCCTGTACGCCTTGCTTGCCGAGCGCTGTCAGTGTAACCGCAGCGGCCAGCGCCAGGAGCGCCTGGTTGGAACAGATATTGGACGTCGCTTTTTCACGGCGAATATGCTGTTCACGTGCCTGCAAAGTGAGTACGAAGCCGCGCTTGCCGTTCTCGTCCTTGGTTTGGCCGACGATGCGGCCAGGCATTTTGCGCATCAGCTTGGTAGTCGTAGCAAAATAACCGCAATGCGGGCCGCCGAAGGATGCCGGAATCCCGAACGGCTGCATGTCGCCCACCACGATGTCCGCCCCCAGTTTGCCTGGAGCCTCGAGAACACCCAGCGACAGCGGATTGGAGGAAACGATCAGAAGGGAGCCATTGCCGTGCACAATCGGTTCAATGACACCCAGATCCTCTACAATGCCGAAGAAATTCGGGTATTGGACGATGACAGCAGCCGTTTTGTCGTCGATCAAGGCTTCCAGTGCGGATACATCGGTCACTCCCTGACTGTCGGCCCCTACTTCGACCAGCTCCACGCCCTGGCCATGCGCGTACGATTTCAGCACTGCCCGCGATTCCGGATGGACGGCACGGGAGACGATCACTTTTTTCTTGCCTGTATGGCCGGATGCCATCATCGCAGCTTCAGCCAGTGACGTAGCGCCGTCGTACATGGAGGAGTTGGCTACCTCCATCCCGGTCAGCTCGCACACCATCGTCTGGTATTCAAATATCGCCTGCAGCTCGCCTTGACTGATCTCTGGCTGATACGGCGTATAGGCGGTAAAAAATTCGCCGCGCAAAAGCATATGATTGACAGTGCTCGGGATGTAATGCTGGTATACCCCTGCACCAAGGAAGTTGACATGCGTGCTGAAATTGACGTTTTTGTTGGCCAGACCTGTGAAGTATTTCACCAGCTCCGGCTCGGAGAGTGCAGCTGGAATCTGGATCGGGCCTTTGGAGCGGACTTCTTCCGGTATATCGGAAAAAAGCTCCTCGATACTGGAGATGCCCAACGTCTCCAACATTTCGCGCTTATCCTGATCGGTTTGGGGCAAGTAGCGGTATTTCACGAGTGATGTCCTCCTTTAAATAGATGCTTATCGGGTATCCATCAGTTTTTTGGACGTTTGTAAAACGGGGTTGCCACAACTTGTGCCTTGAGGCGTTTTCCGCGAATTTCTACTTCCACCTCTGTACCCAAAGCTGTGTACTCACTTTTTACCAGCGCAAGACCCACGTTCTTTTTCAACGTCGGCGACTGCGTGCCGGTGGTCACTTCCCCGATCAGCTCTTCCCCGACATAGACTGGATAATGCGTGCGCGGGATGCCGCGGTCGATCATCTCGATGCCGATCAGTTTGCGGGCTGGACCGTTTTCTTTTTGTGCCTTCAATGCTTCCTGGCCGATAAACGGCGTTTCCTTGTCTACCTTGACCGCAAAGCCGATGCCTGCTTCGAGCGGCGAGATCGTCTGGCTCAGCTCTTGGCCGTAGAGTGGCAGCTTCGCTTCAAAGCGCAACGTGTCGCGAGCGCCCAAGCCGCATGGTACAAGTCCGTCCTCTTTTCCTGCTTCGAGCAGACGATCCCACAACTGCTCGGCAGATTCGGCGGGCAGATAGACTTCAAAGCCGTCCTCTCCGGTGTAGCCTGTGCGCGAGACTAATGTGGGGATGCCATCCACAAGTACATTGTCCTGGAAGCGGAAGAAGCCGATTTGGGACAGGTCTGTGTCTGTCAGCTTTTGCAAAATGGATTCAGCCAACGGCCCTTGAATGGCGATCTGCGCTGTTTGTGCGGAGATGTTTTCAATGACAACACCCTCGATCAGATGCTCGGTAAGCCAGGCGACGTCCTTTTCGATGTTGCCGGCATTGATCACAAGCAGGTAGTGGTCATCCGCATGCTTATACACAAGCAGATCATCGACCACTCCCCCGTCCGGGTAGCACAGCACGCTGTACTGCGCTTGCCCGACTGCAAGCTTGGACACATCATTGGTTGTTACATACTGGAGATAGGCGAGTGCATTTTCTCCTTTTACATCCACTTCTCCCATATGGGATACGTCAAACAAACCTGCCTTTGTCCGCACGGCTTCGTGCTCCTGGGTAATGCTTGAGAACTGCACGGGCAAATCCCAGCCGCCGAAGTCAATGGTCTTGGCCCCGTATTTGGCATAGCTGGCATAAAGCGGCGTTCGTTTCAATTCGGACATGAATGGCACCTCCGCAAGTTATACGTTCTTTCACTTCTTTGACAGAATGAAAAAAAGACAGAAAAGTAGAAATGGGATCACCAAAACAATGTCTGGGCCCATTTCTCCTCCTCTGTCCTTGGTACCTGAGAGTTACCTTGCTACTTGCCAGCAAGTTTCCCCTTTGGTGGCCCTTGATCGGGCACTCTCCAGAGATGCGTCCAGTAGAGGTTCTTTTGCCTGAGAGATTCACCGTGACCGGCTTGCTCCTTCGGCGCTGCTGTGAAGCAGTCTCTCCCTGCTACTATCATTCGCGTTGGATACTTGGTCATACATAAGATTTTCATATCATTCCATACTAAAGGATGAACTTCATCTTTATCCTACCATGAGAGTCGCCACTTGAAAATATCAAATAAGCGTCTGCCTCTAAAAAACTGAACAAAATTTTTAACAAAGCCATAAATGTTCATTTTTTATTCAGATAAAAAGAATGATATGGCAGAACGATAGTAAGGAGCAACCAATATGCCGAATGTTCCCGTTTCATTCGATACTTCCTGGATCGAACCGCTGACCACTCGCATGCAGGACGACGGGCCCTGGGACAAATGGGAGCTGTTCAAGCTGGCTTTGGAAGCGGAGGAAGCGATGGCTGTCCGGGATTTCGACCAGCTGCAGTGCCTCAAGTACTTGCCTGGTCTGACACCCTATCCCCATCAGTTGGATACAGCAGAACGTGTCCTCAATGAAATGCGGGGCCGTGCCATTCTCGCAGATGAGGTCGGTTTGGGCAAAACGATTGAGGCTGGCTTGATTATGAAGGAGTACATGGTGCGCGGTTTGGCAAAAAAAATTCTCATCCTGGTGCCCGCCTCGCTGGTAATCCAATGGACGAAGGAATTGAACCAGAAGTTCGGGATTCCCGCTGTCGCGCAAAAAAAAGAGTACATGTGGCGCCAGCATGACGTCGTCGTCGCATCCATCGATACGGCCAAGCGCGACCCGCACAGACGCCACGTGCTGGATATCGAATACGATATGTTGATTATCGATGAAGCCCACAAGCTGAAAAACAAGCGCACGCGCAACTATCAATTCGTCAAAGAGATTCACAAAAAATACTGCCTGCTTTTGACAGCTACACCGATCCAGAATGAAATGGACGAGCTGTACAATCTGATCAACCTGTTAAAGCCGGGACATCTCGGTCATGCGACTTCCTTTTCCTCCAATTATGTCGAGGGAAAACGCCAGGCCAAAAACAACGAACAGCTCCGCGGGGAAATTGAAAAAGTCATGATTCGCAACAAACGCAGCGACGGCGGCGTCCATTTTACCAGCCGACGCGTCCAATCCGTCCCCATCGAGCTGTCAAAAGAAGAGCTGGACCTCTACCAAGGCGTCACCCGCTTCGTCCGCGACCAGTATTACACCGGTTCCGGCGGATTCAACTCGCTCGCCTTGATCACCCTGCAGCGCGAGGTATGCTCCAGCAAGGAAGCTGCGTTTATGACGCTGTACAACATGCATCAGCGCCTCCCGGAAGGCTCGGAGCTGCGCGAACAAATCCTGGAGCTTGTCGAGCTGATCAAGCGCATCGAGACTCATTCAAAGGCGGCCAAGACGGTAGAGCTGATTCAAAGCATCAATGACAAGGTCATTATTTTTACCGAGTATCGGGCGACCCAAAATTACCTGCAAAAATATCTGCATGATCACGGAATTACCTCTGTTCCGTTTCGCGGCGGCTTTAAGCGCAGCAAGAAGGACTGGATGACCGATCTCTTTCAGAATCGCGCCCAGGTGCTGATCGCGACGGAAGCTGGCGGTGAAGGAATCAACCTGCAATTTTGCAATCAGGTAATCAACTATGATATGCCCTGGAACCCTATGCGCGTCGAACAGCGGATCGGCCGTGTCCATCGCTTGGGGCAACAGCGGGATGTTCATATCTACAACCTCTCTACCGTTGGCACAATCGAAGAACATATCTTGAATCTGCTGTATGAAAAAATTGATCTGTTCGAGATGGTAATCGGCGAGCTGGATGACATCGTAGAACGACTCAGCCTCACCCAAACCCTGGAAGAAAATCTGGTGCAAATCATCATGGATTCGCGCAGTCCCGGTGAAATGGCCGTAAAGCTGGATAATATGGGCCAAGCCATTCGCGCCATCCGTTCTGCCAAGCCATCTCGCACGCTTGCCGAGGCAGCGGAACAATAAAGAACGAAATCGTACAAGGAGGAAGGATGCGCTATGCAGCAAGATCAGGTCAGGCAGTATGTGGAGCGTTATCTCGCTTCCTTTTCCAGCCATATCGTGGAAGCGCATCCCGACTACCTCACAGTCAAGCTGCCTGTGGAGGTCGACAAAGACATCGGCAACCGTCCTTTTTACTGGAGCTGGGTAGAGAAGATGAATCTGGCGTACCAGCCTCTCATCCTGACCTTTGCCTTTCATCCGGAAGCGAGTCCTGAGGGCCAAAGGGCGGAGTACCTGCATCTGGGAGCTGGGCGGATGCAGCAAATCTTCGACTCCACCAAAAAGCATGGCCAATTTGTGTGTATGTATGAGCAGGTCCCCCGGGAGGGACTTTTGTCTTCTTCGGGCAGAAGGCGATCGATGCCGCTCGTCCCCTGGCTTGGTCTCAACCTGAAGGTCTCGCTTCTCTGCGACAAAAAAAGAGATATTCTCCTTTACATGGGGGTCAATCTGCACGAGCCGCGGATCGTGCATGACTTTCCTTCTGTCCTGTATCGCCTTCCGCTGTCCCCCGCCATCCCGGACTACTGTTTCACGCTGGAGCGGCGGATCGCCATCCCGCAAGCTGCCCAGCTCGTCCAGCAGGAGGTGGCGAGGATGCTGGAAAAAGAAGATCAGACTTGGGCGCAGGAGGCCCGGACCCGTCTGGAAGAAGAAAGAGCCATCCTTCAAGCGTATTATGAAGAATTGGCGCTGCGTGAAAAGGAGCCGGAGGATCAACCGGAAGAGTCATCTGCCGACCACCCTGAACCCGAAGATGCGCTTCCCGAGGAACCGGAGATCATGAATCAAACTGTCGAAGTACCCGCGCAAACGGCATCTCTTGACGAATACCGCAGCAGCGGGGGACGAATCCTCGACTTTTTACGTGCCAATGGCATACCGGTCACCCCGCGCGAACAGATCGACCAGACCGAGTGGCGCAAAAGCACACCGTCTGAGGAACGCCAGCGCCGTATGGAGGAGCTCTCCTGGCAGTATGAGCCGCGCATTGAGATCAAGCTGATCAACGCCGGATTGTTTTACCTCCACTCCACGCCGCAAACGAGGCGAATCCTGTAAAACATCAACGAGAAAATGTGAGGGACAAAAGACAAGTTGCAACAAATCTTTTGTCCCTATCTGGTTACAATAGGAAAAGAAAAGCCTTTTGCAAAAGGTGGTGTTATCCTGATGGCCAGACGAATCGCTGCGATTTTCCTTGCCTGGTTGGTTATTCTGCAGATGGTCCATCCTCCTGCTGCGCACGGTGAATCCAATTGGGACGCACAGTTCCAAGCGCGGATCCAGGAGTGGATGAATGCGATAGCCGAGCGCGACCCTCAATTTACACAGTGGCGGAATGCACGTACAGAGGTGCAGACATTAGGCGCCAATCAGCATCAATGGCTCGTCAGCATCAAGCAGTCTGACCAGCAAGTCGGCTATATGGTCGTCGGCGAAACCCCCGATCCGGCACAGCAGCCCCAATTCGTGCTGTTGGAATACGGGGTCGGAGATTATATCCTGTTCGATGATGCGTTCGCACCCCGAGAGGTTGCCGCAGAGCCGGTATACGACGGTTTTGCGTCGCACTGGCTGATTGCCGAGAATTCGTCTTCTGCCCCCCAGATGGTCAATGCCAAAACGGGGGAAGTGTATCCTTCCGCCTTTCATGCCAATGAGCCGGTGATGGGCAAGCTGTCACCTGATTCCGTCGTTCACGAGGGAGGGCGATTGACACAGACCCGCATTTTGAAGTCTGAAGCACAAAACCCCTTCGACCAGATTGGCTGGATACACCAGCTTTATGCCAACAAACGCATTTCCTGGGGACAGCTGTGGCAGCAAAGTGCTGACCACCCCCGCGTCACCTATACCGTCCCTTTGTATCATGAGCAGGTGCTCGCCCCCTATGTCGTCGCATCCCTGCATCTGTGGAATGACCAAAGCCCCTATGTCGGTGTCTGGGATGAAGGATTGCGGTTTGTCCCTTTCGCCTACGCGGAACAAATCGGCCAATTTTACCTGAATGAAACAAGCTCTCCAGCCGAATAATCGGTTTGGAGAGCTTGTTTTCATTTAGTGATGCTCGGTTTGGGACAGTCTTTGGTGAACAGCATGGAATACCTCTTGGGCTGTCATGCCTTCTGCGTTGATGACAGGAGCCCCGGTGGCGATGTTTGCCATCCCCATCATGTTGTCATCCTGTCCGGTGATCACGACAGCATCCACTTCCTGCTGCCAGTTTCCGAGCTGCACTACCTCATACCCATTGTCACGCAGCATTTGACTGATTGGGGTCAGCGATTGCTCCACAGCTACTCTCGCCATACGATCCCTCCGCCCGTTCTTGTAGTATTATTTACGCAGCAAAAGCTTGATGGACATGGGGATTGCCCCAAACCAGCGCGACGACCAGGATTCCCGCGGACGCTTGTTTTGCTTCCGCTCTTCCTTGGGCGTCTCCACGTATTGGACGAACAATCGGGTCAGGTACTTCAAGTACTCCTGAAAGGACATGGCGCGTCCCTCCTTTACCTTTCGGGTCCCGCCCCGAAACACAACAGGCAAGGCCCTCTCCCCTATTTTGTCCCGGTTCCGCCGCTTTCAATCCCGCGACAGGATTTCCCCCTGCCCGAATTGTCTTTACAAGGTTTTGGCTTTGCTGATCGGTGACGGTTTGGCGATTTTGACTGTTTTTTGCTCCGCGTCATAATAGACGTCAAATCCGAGAGCATCTTCAAACAAGGAGAGCGGCACCATGGCCCGCTTTTTGATTTCCAGAAGCGGAACACCGAGATCAAGGGGCTTGCCGTCAACCTCTGCGATCCGATCCTTCTCCGGAATCTCTACAGCCCGCCCGTTTGCCTGAAGATGGATGCGCTTCTCTTTTTCATTCCACTCGATCTTCACTCCGAGCTGTTCACCTACGTCCCTCAACGGAATGTAGACTGTGCCATCCTTGAGCCTTGCGGGAATCGGCGGATAGTAGCTCATGCCATTGAGAACTGTCGTGATGTATGGTTCGAAGCGCACTGGAAGAAACGGCTTGTCATTGGTTTGGTTGACGTTGGGGACAAAATAGCTGGCTTCGCCCTGCAAGGCCTGTCCCAGCGCCTGATCCAGATGTTCGGCGCCGATGACGTTGCCGTGATAATTTTGTTGGACGCGTTTCAGGAAATTTTTGTACGCATCGTCCCCGATCTCGCGGCGCAGATTCTCAAACAGCAGCGCGCCTTTGGAATACCAGGTCCAATGAAACTCTTCCTCCGTCGCAAATTGCTGCAATGACTTGCTCAACCTACCGTTCGGGTATTTCACCCGCAGTTTCTGCAGGTCGCGCTCGTACTCCGCCAGAAGCGAAGAAGAAGACTGTGAACCGTATCTGCCTTGCAGGTAGTAGGAGACGCTGATCTCCACCAAGCCCTCATCCACCCAGCCGTGTACGGACTCCAGCGTCGCTACGCTGTTGTACCACCACATATGGGCCACTTCATGCGGCAGCCAGTGATCGATCAGATTGCGTTGGTGCATGTCCCGCTTGAAAATCGCCATATTGGCGTACTCCATCGCATAGGTCGTGCCCGTACTCGTCTCGGCAATCGCGGCGTGTGGATAGGGCAACGGCCCAAACCATTCGGTATAAGTAGGAAAAACGGACTCTGCTATGCTTTTGATCCGCTCAATATTGCCCTTGTCCACCGAAGCGATGTCAACCTGCAATCCTGATTCAAGCGTAATCGTTTCGATTTGGTATAAAGGACTGCCCACCAGTGCGAAATTAAGCAATTTTTGCCCTTGATAGCGGACTTTCTGCCGATTGTTGCCTGCATCTTCTGCCGTTCCCCGGCCCCAAGAGCTGACCCATTGATACCCTTTCGGTGAAATAAAGGAGACATCGAAATCAGCGTAATGGTAGACAAAAGGGTCCCCGTAATTGATCCGCAGCGGCGGCTCATACCATTGTCCCTGCTGGTTCTGCGCTCCAAGCATCGGATACCAGGTCGTCAAGGTCCAAATATCATCCTTGACCCCGTATCTGGTTCCTCTGCGCGGCACCGGATGCTCGAATTCCACCTCGATTTTGCCCCGCTCCACATCGCCGAACGGGTTGCTCAGCTTGATCTGGGAAAGCCCTCGTTCGAACGGAAGGGACTTGTCCTGATAGCGGACTGCCTTCACACTCATCTTGTTCCAAAGATAATCGTACACGTACAAGAGCAAGCTCTCACTGCGCGGATTGTCAAATTCGATGCTCATCTTCCCCGTTATTTTCGCATCGCTCGGATGCAATTCCGCCTCAATCGTATAGTACGGATGCAGGTTCTTTACATAGGAAGGAAGCGGCGGATCATAAGAAAAGGGATCGACTCCCGCATCCTGTGGTGCTGCAGTTTGCTCGCTAGTGAAAAAAGCGACCAGGCTCGGCCAGTACAGAACGACTCCTATCGAGCTGAACATAGTAAAAATAGTCAGGCACACCAGCAAGCTGGTTTTATGTATCGATTTCATAACAGCCTCCAGACGCTCGGCTGCAAGCGTTCATTATTCTTCCAAAACGGTCACGACCATTTTGTTCATTGTAGCAAATCTTTGTCAAATTGAGTAGAAATATGGCATATTCTTCATTTATGGCGTCTCGTACATGACCTCTCCTGTATGCGTGAGGTCATAACCGCCGATGGCTTCCAGCGCCTGGCGAAAGGAAGTCGATGACAGGATCTCCCTGATTTTGCGGATCAGCATTTCATTTTCCTTCTTTTTCATGATGACCAGGTCGTACCGCTCTCGAATCAAAGGGATAAAATCAACTCCAACCATCAATGAGGCCTTTTCGATTCCGACCCCGACATCAGCCTCCAGACGCGCTACTGCCCCCGCGACGGCAAGGTGATTCTTCTCTTCCCTATCATAGCCCACAATTTCTCGACCTGTGATGCTATGCTGACGAAGCTTCTCTTCGATCAACGTTCTGGCTCCTGATCCTTTTTCGCGGTTGACCATGATGATCCCGGGCTTTTTCAAATCCTCCCAGCTGCCAAGCTTCCGAGGGTTTCCTTTTTGCACATAGAACCCTGCCCAGCGCGCAACCAGGTTGACCATCAAATAGGAATGACCTGAAAGTAAACGGCGAACGTACGGCACATTGTATTCCTCGGTATCGCCGTCGTACAGATGCGTGCTGACGACATCCGCTTCACCTCGGTACATCGCGATCAAACTGTTGATGCTGCCGACATAGGAACGCAGGGCGCGAAATGAATCCTCCTGCTTTTCCAGCTCATTCGCCAACAGGTCCAAGCTAATGTCTTGTCCGCTGATAATGATGTTTCTTGTCGTAGCGGGCGGCTGCTCCTGCGGTACGGAAGGCGCCATGTAGGAAACTGGCGGTGCAGCTGGCTGCCTGCTGTACGCTCCCTTCGCCCGCGCTTTATAAGATTCCAGGTCGGCCGCATCGACACGCATCTGTCTGCCTACCCGATACGCAGGCAGCTCGCCTTTTTTGATTAAGTCGTAGACAGTCAGTTTCGAAATGCGCAGCAGATTGGCGATTTCTTCTGTCGTATAAGATTTGTCTTGCGTCATATCCGGCCTCCGTTCTTGCTTTCTTCTATTCTCGTCCAAGGAAGAAAAATTCGCAATTGATTTTTGGATATGGAATCTTTAAACTAACTATAACCAATTATAACTAAATATAATTAAATATCACATTCGGAGGGAAATGATGTGAAAAAAATCAGCCTGATCCTGACAGCGGCCATCCTGTTCATCTTGGCTGCCTGCTCAGGTCCAACATCACCGAACGCGACGGCGGACAAGCCCCAAGCCGAGAACGAATCCGTCGAGCTGATGGTGCTGGCGGCAGCCAGTTTGACAGATGCTCTCAACTCGTTGAAAAGCTCCTATGAGGAAAAACATCCCGGGGTCAAGCTTACATACAGCTTTGGCAGTTCCGGCAAGCTGGCCCAGCAGATTGAGCAGGGAGCTCCGGCTGATCTGTTTCTCTCAGCCAGCCAAGCAGACATGGACAAACTGGCCGAAAAGCAGTTGATTGTGCCAGAAACGCGCGTCGATTTTTCGGGCAATTCGCTCGTATTGGTCACCGCAAAAGAGAACGGTGCAGCGATTTCTTCCTTCGAGGAGCTGACAGACTCATCCCTGCAGCATATCGCTGTCGGAGCGCCTGAATCCGTACCGGCCGGACGCTATACCAAAGAGGTTCTGGACAACCTCAAGCTGTGGGACAGCCTGTCTGACCGCCTCGTATTTGGCAGTGACGTACGGCAGGTCTTGACGTTCGTCGAGGCCGGCAATGCCGAGGTCGGCGTCGTCTACTCCAGTGATGCAGCTACGTCCGAGAAGGTGAAAGTGCTCGCCGAAGCGAAAGAAGATTTGCACAAACCGATTGTCTATCCAGGTGCAGTCGTTCGTGACTCTGCTCACGCCGAGGCTGCGAAGCAATTCCTCTCGTACCTGACGAGCGAGGCGGGTAAGAACGCCCTGCAGGAGTATGGTTTTCGCTAAAAGAAAACATGAATTCGGAAAGGTGGAACGCAGCGTATGGAAACCAATTTGACGCCATTGCTCTTATCCTTACAGGTTGCCGTGCTTTCCACCTCCATCGTATTTGTAATCGGCATCGCGCTAGCACGTTGTATGACAAGACGTCACTTTTTCGGCAAGCATGTCCTGGAGTCTTTTTTTCTGTTGCCGCTCGTCCTCCCGCCGACAGTCATCGGCTTCGGTCTTCTTCTCCTGTTTGGGAAAAACGGCTTTCTTGGCAAACTGCTGGACCAGTGGTTTGGAATTACCGTCGTGTTTACCCTGACTGGGGCCGTGATCGCATCTATCGTCGTCTCCTTTCCCCTGATGTATCAAAGCGCGGTCGCCGCCTTCACCAGTGTAGATCGGCGTCTGGAGGATGCAGCGCGGACCATGGGAGCTTCTGAATGGCGCTTGTTCTGGACAGTCGTCTTTCCGTTGGCATGGCCCGGATTGCTGGCTGGCTTCGTCCTCTCCTTTGCACGTGGTCTGGGAGAGTTTGGGGCGACCCTGATGCTTGCCGGCTATTTGCCCGGCAGAACGGATACGATCCCGGTCGCCATCTATTTCGCTGTGGAATCAGGGCAGATGGAGAAAGCGATGTTTTGGGTCATCATCATCGTCGCGCTCGGGATGAGCACAACGCTATGGCTCAATTGGTGGAGCAGGCGGAATCTGCGCCGCTATGCGAATCAAAAATAAAGCAGGTGGTCAACATGTTGACGGTCTCCATACAAAAACAGCTTCCTGATTTTCTTCTGGACGTCTGTTTTGCCATACAGAAAGAGATCGTCGTCTTATTCGGTCCCTCCGGCTCCGGGAAAACGACGATTCTCAACAGCATCGCCGGGCTTGTCACACCCGATGCAGGCATGATCCGGCTGGGAGACACCCTTTTTTACGAGCATGGAACCAAAGCGCTTCCTGTACAAAAGCGAAATATCGGCTACGTCTTTCAAGACTACGCGCTTTTTCCCCATATGACCGTCGCCCAAAACATTCGCTACGGGGTCAAAGAAGGAAAAGAAGTAGGGCTGGATGAGTTGGTCGCTGCCGTAGGCATTGGCCATTTGCTCGACAAGTACCCGCATCAGATCTCCGGGGGGCAAAAACAGCGTGTGGCACTCGTCCGCGCTCTGGCCACCAAGCCCGATTTGCTGCTTCTTGACGAACCCCTTTCTGCACTCGATGCGGATACGCGCAAGGAATGCCAAGATGAATTGCTTCGTTTGCAAGCAGCGTGGAAAATCCCCTTTTTAATGGTGACACATGACCGGGAAGAAGCCGAACGCTTGGCTGATCTGATTTTGACGATAGAAAACGGTAAACTGACAGGAGAAAAACGGGTCGCCCGCGATCTCCTAACAAAGTAGCAGAAAAATGAAAAAGCCGTGAACCGGGGTTCGCATCGGGTGCGAAATCCTTGCTTCACGGCTTTTTGGTTGATGATTATTTTGCTGTAATCGGTTCAATGGTGACATCATGCTGTTTCGCCCAACGATGCAGATCGGCGAGAAACGGAATGACATCGTGGCTCTCGTGATGGACGCACAACGTGTCCGCAGCCAGGTCGATGTGCTGTCCGTTTACGGTCATCACCCGCTGATGCAGAACCAATTGTCTCGTCTGCTCCATCCGCTCGTCCTTGCTGATCAGCACACTGCCTTCCAGCTCACGCGGAGCGAGTCTTCCGTTCGGCAGGTACGCCCGGTCCGCAAACACCTCTTCTGCGACCTGCAAACCGTGCTCCAGGCCCGCTTCGACCAGCTTGCTGCCAGACAATGCGTAGAGGATCAATTCCTCGTCAATATCCGCTACGGCACGGACAACCGCCTCGGCCAGCTCGGGCCGCTCAGCGGCCTCATTGTACAGCGCGCCATGCAGTTTGACGTGATGCAGCTCCCCGCCGAGCGCTTTGGTCATTCCCGAAAGCGCCGCCACCTGATACAAGACCAGTTCGTACACTTCCGTAGACGACAAGTTCATGGGGCGGCGGCCAAACCCATGGATGTCTGCATATCCCGGATGCGCCCCTATTTTTACTTGCTGCCTCAGCGCAGCGTCAATCGTCCGGCGAATGATGTGAGGATCGCCCGCGTGCAAGCCGCAGGCAATATTGACCGAGGTCACCCACTTCAAAATGCCCAGATCTTCTGCTTGCCGCCCTCTGCCGAAGCACTCGGCCATATCGCAGTTAATGTCAAGTTGTATCATCTATGTACACTCCCTTCCTGGTATGATCTATATTCCCCTCGATGAAAACGCATACATGAGCGTTGTAATCGCTTTTCGTCTCTCTTTAGCATACCATGTACGAGACCTGGGCAAAAGCAGAAAAGCTGCCGAAACATGGCAGCTTCCCAACATCTTATGGCGAGGCAACCTTCGTGTGAATGCTCTCCTCGTTCAACAACGTCTCCGCTAAAGCCATCACTTGGCTCTTTTCTTGTTTGTAATCGTATTCCTTTGCCTTGTCCGGTCTCGCATTATTGTACTCCACCGGGATCTCATGCCGATGGGAACGTTCCACTTTGGTCACGAAATGAAGCTTTTCCATGATGCGGATCGTCTCGTCGATCTGATTGGCGTCCACGTACATCGAGACGTAGTGCAGCCGCTTGGAGATGTAATGAATGGTGCCAAATTTGCGTAAATTTTTGGCTGCGCGTGTGTTCTTTACCCACACGGCGACCCCCAGCCGTCGATCTCTCATGTTTGGTCGTCGGTCTCCTTCCCAAACGATGGTATGTGATTGGCAAGCCTCGGGCGGATGCATTAGTGCTTTTTCACACTGCATCCGCAACTGCCGCCTGTACCGCAACCGCTGCTCTTCGCTTCCAGAAACGGGTTGTTGCTCGGGACCTTAATCGTCTCTGACACGGCGTCGGCAATCGTGCGGCTGACCTGGTACAACAATTCATCCAGCCGCTCCTCGGCACGTTTGAAAGCCTGTACCGAATCCCTCAGCTCGATCGTGCGCTTCAACTCGCGCACTTCCTTGGATATATGGTTGAAATCGGGATGGTACTTCCCGAATCGTTGTACATCCTCGTACTGTTCTTTCTTCTTCTCAAACAAGGAAAGCAGCCGCTGCACTTCCGCGTCCTCTTCCATCGCTTGCTTGGCCTGCAGGTACTCCGAGACCTCGCGCGACTGGTTAATCATCGTGGACAGTTCGTAGGACTCCATGATCAACGCAGTTACGTCCGCTGTTTGCAATGACTCCATTATGGCGAAGCCTCCCTTCTCTATCATCAAGGTCATGCTTTTTTATTGTACCACGATCATTTCTCTTCGTACAGATAATCAGGCACCAGGATGCGCACTCGGCCAATGTCATCAAGCCGCATGCGTTTTTTGCCATTTCGTCCAGCGATGGTGACCATCCAATACCCCATTTCGACGCGCAGGTCGCTTGGCTTGCCGCTCCACGTCGATGGCCCGTCTGACTGCAATTCCACATCCAGCTGCAATTCAGTGGCTCGCTTGAGCAAGTCACGCAGCGATTGAGGATGGTAGGATTGCATATGCTGTGTCCAAACCTTGGGCAAAGCAGTAATCCGAGCCACCTCGTCCCCCAGATCCGGAAACGTGTTTTCGACCGCATACCCCTCCCAAGGCTGCGACACTTGTATCAGACCGACGCGGGTTTGCTCATCCTGCCTGTCATAGTGGTTCTTCTTCACCTCATCAGCTGTGTCGAGCAGATGCGGCTCATAGCCGTAATGCCGTAGCAGATCGACCCATCTCCCATGCTCCTCTGCGGTAAGCAGGAATTCTGTAGGCGAGAGAAGTTGTTTTAAAAACGGTTGAAAATCCGCCATTTCCTTCCACTCAGCCAAAAAGCCCGGATGTGCTGTCCTCACTCGATAAACCGGTTCGATCTGGATTTGTCGGGCAGTCTTTGCCCAGTGGCTGACCAATTCCCCGATCGCATCCGGCAAGGGATGGATGCAATGAGCCTGAAGCAAGCCAATGATTTGTGTCTCATCTCCCCCCGCTGTCAGATAGGCTTGTACGGACTTGTCCTGTAATTCCGCGCGCAGAAGAGTGCCGTCCGACTGGATCGTACAAAAATCACTAAGCTTCCAGATGGCCTGCAAGGGAACGAGCGGGGGAATCGTAACCTCTCCGGATGGATCAACATACCAGCCTTCCTGCTCTTCGGCTCGCGCCATCGCATTCCAGCGCCAATAGATTTGCTCCTTCTCATCAATCCCGAGCTGGACCCAGCCGAGTCCTCCCAGAAGATGCAGCCATTGCTCAGCAACTTTCTTGCCGGCCTCAACGGGTACGTCAAATCCTGCTTCTCTTAGCATGCTCAATTGCGCTTCCAACGAACACCACTGATCGGCAGGCGCCTGATCCATGACGCAGACCATGGCATCCCACCAAGGCTCTTGTGGCAGATACTGCTCACAGACGATGCGGTACATGTCACTGAAGCGGCTTGACGGAGATTGGCTCAACCAGCGCCCTATCCGCTCTTCGTCAAGTGCGAGAAGGCGGTCGCGTTCCCAGACAAGCCCCAGCTTCCAAGCCAAATCCAGAGCGATCAGCAATTCTCGTCCTGCTGGCGGCTCCGTCTCCCAGGCAGGAAGCTGCAAGCCTTGAAGATGCATGTCCTCGATCGTCAGAAGTTCTGCCATTTTTTGCTGGTAACGGCGATGGACCGTCCCTTTTTGGGTGACGGGGATCTCGTGATCGCGGATGAAGATCAATAATCCAATAAGATCCAGATGAATCCCTCTGCCTGCTGGTATATAATAAGGGAGCGTTTTCGACAGCGTCACATAAGCCGCATCTGGTTCCGGAAGCAGACATCCTGTCAAATGCTCCCGGATTTCATGCGGCATCATATAACCGATTTCACTCCACATTTTTCTCACGGTAATCACAATGCCCAATCTGCGCAGCCTTGTGAGCCCGACAGACATGAGACGTTGCTCTTTGATTGAGACCTTTTCCCAATCCCGTCTTGTAAAAAAGCCTCTCGGGGCAAATTGGACAAACTGTCTGATGACGCTGCGCTCCCATTCACTGGAATGCTCCCATACATGCTGCGCAAAAGCCGGGTCGGCCAAGCGGTCGAATAAAGGCTCCTGCGTATCCAAGCCAAAGCGGCGGGCATGCTCTTGTAAGATTGCCTGCTGCGTCGTCTCGGACAAATATTCTAGTGAATCCTGTAAGTGCACTTCTGCCACCTCGACTTTTTCTCTTTCGGTCATAGATAGAATACACAACAAATGGAGGGATTTTCATGTTAGCCATGCTGCCCGGTTTGTTGCTTGCCGCCACTCTTGGCGCATCCGTAGGAACACCAGCGTTGCCTTCTACTCATCCTACCCCAAGTGCTGCGATGAATAAAGAGCTTGCGCAGGACGGCTTTTCCCAAGAAAGCGCAGTCGCTTCTTATCCGCCTGCTGTCAAGCAAGCCTTGAAAAAGGTTCGGAAAAGCGGCGGTTACACCTTGGTTCGGGCAAACGGCAAAACCTATGTCGTGATCGGTGCAGGCCCAAAACCGACTGGAGGCTATCGCCTGGTCGCTGATCCGGTCAAGAAAACGGCTCCGCATCAGTACAGCCTGCTCGTACGCTTGCAAGCGCCTGCAGCCGGTACCATGAAAACACAGGTTATTTCCTACCCGACACTGGTAGTTGCGGTTCCTGATCAACAAGCAAATGTAAACGTCCAAGTGCGTTAAGATTGATATACGCTTACCAAAAAAGCCGACACTCGCAGCGCCATCTGGCCCTTCGGATGTCGGCTTTTCTTCAGTGGAGTCCTCTAATACACTCCCCGCTACGGTTTGACCTCAATATGAAACCGCTGTGAAACCCCATACGAATCGTGATTGTTGTGAGCCAATTCCACCATGACCTCATGCTTTCCTGCCGCGATGTCTTTCAGCACATATGTCGGTTCAAATACCTTGGCTACTTTCTTTCCGTCAAGATAAAGATGGACATGGCCTTCTCCAGGGCGGTTTTCCTTGCCCATATTCTCCAGCGAGAAAGAAAAATGATTGACCGCAAGCTGCAAATGCAGGTCATCTTCCTTCAGCGTATACTTCACGTCGAGGGTAGGAGGCTGCTGATGAGAGCCTATTTCTTCGACCGCTTCTACGGGTGATGCCGTCTCGGAGGAATCCTTGTTTACATAGAGCAGCGTTTCGACGCAAGCGGCGAAAGCGATCAAAAGCAACAAGCGAAAGAGAAAACGTTTGGCTTTCATGGGGATACTCCTTTCCAAAATCCGTTATCCCCAGTCTGCCCAAATCACCGCTTAAAAAACCTTCTTGCGCTGCTGATCTTCCTTCAAAATTTCGACCGCTTCCCTAAAGCGCAACGAATGGACGATTTCCCGCTCGCGCAAAAACCGCAGACTGTCCTGCAGATCGACGTCATCCGTCATATCGATCAGCCATTGGTACGTCGCGCGCGCTTTTTCCTCCGCAGCAATGTCTTCGTACAGGTCCGCGATCGGATCGCCCTTGGCTTGGATATAGCTCGCCGTCCACGGCACTCCTGATGCATTTTCGTAGAACAGCGCCTTGTCATGATTCGCATAATGCGCCCCAAGGCCTGCCTCCCTCAATTGGTCCGGGGTCGCATCCTTGGTCAGCTTGTAGACCATCGTCGCGATCATTTCCAAATGGGCAAACTCCTCTGTCCCAATATCTGTCAAAAGCCCGATCACCTTGTCAGGTATCGTGTAGCGTTGATTCAGGTATCGCAGCGCCGCAGCCAACTCGCCGTCTGCACCGCCGTATTGCTCAATCAAAAACTTTGCCATCTGAGGGTCGCACTTGCTGACGCGAACAGGGTATTGCAGTTTTTTCTCATAGATCCACATAACCTCTTTGATCCCCTCTTTCTATACTTGCCAAGGCCAGGGAACATTGTTCCACTGCCAAGGGTACCCGGAATAGCTGTGGCCAAAATTGAGCAGCGGACCATACAAGGATTCAAACTCCTGCGCGATGGCCCAGCGCTGTTCCGCTTGTTGGTTGAACTGTTCGAGTGCGTTGCTGTCTGTCGGATGCGTATCCAGGTACAGGTTCAGTTCGACCAATACAAAGTCGATGGCTTGCAGCTGTTCCAGCAGTTCATAGTAGCGTTTGTCGCCTGGTTGATTTGCGGAATTCATGTTACCCCTCCAATCCTTCTTGATCCCCACGACCGGAATAAGGACTGTACAAGGCAGGCCATAGCGTGCCAAGCCTCAACGCTTCCATCGGGGAAAACTGGGGTAAATTCTCCGGTTGAAAACCTATGAACAACTGAGGGTTAACTTGGTAGGTCTTGACGCGGATCGGCGGACAAGGATCAAATGGACTAATGTACGGATAGTAGACGCGAATCTGTGAATACAATACTTACTCCCCCTCCCAGGAACTAGGTATCTGACTAGTCACATTACCTTATGTAACCTGCCCTGGGATGGTGATGGGCATCTGCCTAATCGCAAACCGGCATCTTGCTGTCCCTATCGTTTGGGAGCGCGGTAACCGGCCGCCTGCGCTTCCTCTTCTGTCGCGAACCACTCTTCAGGGTTCGTCCGATCGTAGTTGGCAGAGCCGGGGACGTGATAGATTTTCTCACCCTTGGAATTGATATTGCCTTTAATCAGCTTGCCTTCCGGTGCTTCTGGGGACTGAGCTGATTTTTTCGATTCACCGGAAGTGTTGGTCTTCTTCCCGGAGGATTCCTTCGCCTGGCTCTCCTCCAACGCCCATAACCCGCGATTTTGCTCACGAGCCTCCCGTTCCGCCTCCAAAAACAGATCAGCGTGCGCGACATTGGGCGGTATCGTCATAATCCGGGCGTAGCCCTCCCGAACCAGCTTTTCGTTGACAAAACTTCCATCAGGCAAATAGACGTAGGCGAGCAATCTGCCGTATCGGTCTTTTACTTCGACATCAAACTTTAAGGTCACTTGTTTGCCCGTCAAAAGCTCTTTGGAGTAATCGCTTGCTTCCTTGCCATATGGCTGCACGGGAGTGTTTGGTTTTACGGTTTCCGGCGTATCTACTCCGATCATGCGGACTTTTTCCCCGCCAGACAGTTCGAACGTATCGCCATCCACTACCCTTTTAATTGTCGCTTCCATTTCTCCATTTGGCTTGGGCTGTTGATCAGCGGCACATGCGGTTCCTACGAGCATCGCCACCACCATCATTCCTGCCAGCATCCATCGTTTCATTCTCCTGCTCCTCTCTTGGGGTATTTTGCACTGTGTACAAGGGTAGTGGAAGAAGGCACAGTGGTCAAGAGAAAGGAAAACGTAAAAACGACCCCGCGATTAAGGTCGTTTTGTCTATACTTCCAGATATTAATCTCGATCGGCGTTGAACAAGAAGAACAGCACCGCGACGACGATGATGATCCACAGCAATTCATCATTATCACGATCAAAAAAACCGTCGAACAGACCCATTGCCGAGTCCTCCTTTCCCTTCTCGCTACAGCCTATGCAAAAACCTGGATGCGTGTCATTGCATGGAAGAGCCCAAAAGAAAAAAAGAAGTAAGACTCACCGGGGCAACGCCAAAAGGAGGTGAACATAGCGGGTCAGTCTTTTCGCATGGACCTCAAAGCCCAAGTCCTGAAGACCGTCGATCAGGCGGGAGCGGTCGGCATACCATTTGTCTTCGATGAGGCGTATGGCATCTTCTTCCCCTGCAACGCGCAAAGCTCGCAGATGCTTAGTCCGTTCCGTCTGATCCTCGAACATCAAATCGGCAATCGCCAATCTCCCGCCCGGCTTGAGAACGCGGCTGAATTCCGCCAGCGCGAGCAGCTTCTGTTCATCCGTAAGATGGTTCATGGCATAGCTCGTCACGACAAAGTCAAAGCCGTTTTCCAGAAAGGGAATCGCAAAAAAACGTACCCAGCTTCGTCGGAACGAACGGATGCTTTTGTCTGCATCTTTGCAGCATTTGCAAGGATTGGTCAAAACCGCACATCTGGATTCCCCGCCGGGCAAAACGGCTCGCCAGATTCCCCGTGCCGATTCCTGCGTCCAGCCCCTGTTCTCCCTTCTGCGGGTTCACGGCTGCTACGACTGTATCAAGCACGAATTCATAATTTTCATGCGGATTAAAACCCTCCCGCTCACCCAAAACAAGCTCATCGTAATGGTCTGCGATCTGATCGAAATTCCATCGATCCACCCAATTGTCCCGCGTCTGCCGCAGCCGCTTGTTGCCCTCCGCCAGCTCGTACAAGGCAGCGGCATCCATTACTCCATCGTGCTTGACGCGTTCGATCATGGTCTCCGTCGTTTGAATCAATTTGCTCATTTCGACCCATCGGCTATAGAGCACAGACCGCTGCAATTCCAAATGCTGCAGGAGACTCCCCTGATGATCCTCCATTTTTTCCATTACCATGCGAATATCCTCAATCTGCATGCCAACCTCCCGCAACGTGACGATGGTCTGCAGCTTCCAGACGTCCTCTTCGGTAAAATGGCGATAGCCCGACTCGTCCGCTTTCTGCGGCTTGATCAGTCCTTTTTCCTCATAGTAGCGTATGGCTCGCGGCGTGATTTGCAGGCGAGCAGCCATATCCTTGATCAGCATCCGGTTCCTCCCCGTCCCTTTCACTCCAGAACATCATGCCTGTACCAGTATCATAAACCTTGCCGTCGCGTGAAGGTACAGAAAAAAGCTGCCGACAAACGCCGACAGCTAGACAGATTGGTAATGGGTGCAGGTTAGGACTGGGTAGGCTGGGAGATTTCCCGAATCGCCTCGTTTGTTTCATCCTGATGAACTTCACGAACAGCCATGTCAGCGATGGCTACAATGCCTACGAGCTTGCCGTTTTCGACCACCGGCAGACGGCGAATTTGGTGCTGGGCCATAATTTTCGCAGCTTCGTCTACCGTCATGCCCGGCTGACCGAGGATGATGTCGCGTGACATGACTTGCTCAATAGCAGCCGATCCCTGGCGCTTCTCGGCCAGTCCGCGGATGACGATGTCACGGTCCGTAATCACTCCGATGACGTCGTCCTTCTCGTCCACCACCGGGATCACGCCTACGTTCCAGTCACGCATTTTGCAGGCTACCTCGTATACATTATCCTTAAGCGTCACTGTCGCTACATCTTTGGTCATGATTTCACGCAGGGTACGATTTTCTACTTTTGCCATTCCTTCTCCTCCTTTTTCTAAGAGACGTTTTGTAGTGTGTCCAACTGCCAAACCTGTCATTCAGAGAGCGAAAAGGTAGGAGATCTCTTGACAAGAGCGAACTATGCATTGCGCTTCTTGCCAAAAGATACTATATTAATAAGTGAAAATCTCACCTTGTGTAGGAGGAAAAATAATGGTTATCAAGGATAGCGGGATTGGCACAAAGGAAGTTTTCTTCGCCGATCTTGAGCATTACATGAGTGATCTTGGCTTTGACCGCGGCGCATGGGATTACAAACACGCTACATACGATTATAAAATCGAAGATAAAGGCAATACCTACTATTTGCGTATCGAAGCTACCGTTACCAAAGGCAAGCTGGAAGATACCCACGCAGAGCTGAAGCTGGAGGAGCCATACCTGGGCAAGCACCTTTTCCCGCATGGTTTCGACTACGACTGCAACATGCCGGACTCTGTCGTTCAAACAGCGAAAAGCAAACTGAAATTGCTCAATGAAAAACTGTCTTCCCATTAAGAATCGCCATTAATTCCACAGACTGTTAGCAGGTGCAGAGAGGTATCCCCTCTCTGTTTCACGTAGAAGGGGGTTTTCGATGATGAAGACACGGGGCGTTCCCGATTTTTTGCTCCTGTTTTTGACTGCCCTGCTTGTTGGATTTGGTTTGCTGATGGTACTTAGCGCCAGCTCGATTTTTGCCCTGACCAGCTTCACAGCGCATGGCTGCAGTTACTGCAACGGCGATGAATTGTATTTTGTAAAAAGACAAATTGTCTTTTTGCTGCTTGGCATTTTCGGCATGCTGGTTGCCATGAATATCCCCTTCTCCTTTTATAAACGCAATTTTTTGGGGATTGCCCTCATCAGCTTACTTGCATTATTTCTGGTACTCATACCGGGAATCGGGATAAAAATCAACGGGGCACGCTCCTGGTTCAACCTGGGGATCGCCAACCTTCAGCCTGCCGAATTTGCCAAACTGGGCTTGATCTTGTACCTGGCTGCAATTATCAGCAAGAAAGGGGACGGCATACGCAGGCTGAAGTCTGGCCTCATGCCACCACTGGTCATTACCGGATTGTTTTTTCTGCTGATCGCCCTTCAGCCTGACTTGGGCTCTGCCGCGATCCTTCTCGGGGTCGCACTGGTCATTCTGATCTGCGGCGGTGCCAGAATCATTCAGTTGATCGGAATCGGCTTGCCGACTATCAGTGTCGCGCTCTTTGCCTATATCAGCACAAAAGACTACGCGATCAACCGGATCAATTCCTATTTGGACCCTTGGAGCGATCCACTGCATACGGGCTACAACATCATTCAGTCCTGGATTGCCATCGCCCACGGGGGCATTTCCGGAACCGGCTTTGGCAGGAGCATTCAAAAGTATCTGTACCTGCCGGAAGCGCATACCGATTTTATTTTCTCCATCATTTCGGAAGAGCTCGGTTTTATCGGCGCCACACTCTTTTTACTTGTGTACCTGCTTTATCTGCTTCGCGGAATCCATATCTGCCTGCGCGTCAAGGATACGTTTGCCAGCCTGGTCGGAATCGGCGTCATTACCATGATCGGCTTGCAAGCGATGATCAACATCGGTGGCGTAACCGGGTTGATTCCCTTGACAGGCGTCCCGCTGCCATTTATCAGCTATGGCGGGTCCTCTCTCCTGGTGTGTCTGATCGCCACAGGAATCTTGCTGTCGGTATCGCGGGAAGTAAGCCGTCAGAAGATAGAAGAGCAGCTTCAGCAGCAACACTCCTTTTCGATGTAAAGAGAGCTATCCTTGTTGTCTATCAGAACCTTTGACAACGGGATAGCTCTTTTTTTGATGGAATTCTCTCACAATTCGATAGTATCGACGCGGACATTGATCGCTTCCACAAAAAGTCCGGTAATATGCTCCACCGTCTCCTTCACCTTTTTCTGCAAGGTGCTGCATGCATGATGTATCGGAATGCCATAACGAACGGAAATACGCAAATCAATTGTAACCCTGCCGTCCAGAATGGAAACATTGATGCCTTTCGTTCCGCCCTGGATTTTCTTTGCCAGATCCTGATACAAGCCTCCAGAACGCACCGAAACATCCGCCACTTCTTCAACCGCCACACCAGCCACGACTGCGACAACATTGTCAGCTATTCTGATTTCACCGATATTGTCCGCCATCTGGACGCCCTCCTTTTCGCCCGAATCCTTCCTGCTTTCCGATTTTTCTTTCATTATAAACAATCACAGCTTGGGCTTGAAAGAAATTTCTCTGCTTTTTTGTCGAAGATCGTCTCCAAAATTTTACTATGCAAGCCCTGCGAAAACTGGGAATCCTATAGCCTGAAGAGGTCTTGAGAACCATACCTGTGAACCATATGTAAACGGCTAACCCAGGTATAGTCAGTCATGATAAGGAGTGGATTTTTCATGAATCGGCCTGTAAAATGGCTTATCGCTTTCCTGCTCGTCGCCGGTCTGTTGACGACAGCATCCGTTCTTTCTCCCGCACGTTCTGATGCCTTTAGCGAGCAAATTGTAAAAGTAGGCGCGGAAGGCAAGGACGTCCGGGAGATGCAGGGACGACTGAAGCTTCTCGGTTTCTACACGGGAAAAGTGGACGGTGTTTTTGGCTGGCGTTCGTACTGGGCATTGCGCAACTTCCAATACGAATTCGGGTTGAACGTAGACGGCGTACTCGGTCCAAAAACAAAGCTGAAGCTCTACAATGCTACCACGCACTACAAACCGACAGCGGAGGAGCTAGGCGTTCCCCAAACGGCTCAGCCAGCTGCCCCTCAACAAAATCAAACCCAATATGCGGCAAAGGGCATTTCCAGCAATGACCTGAGGTTGATGGCAAATGCCGTGTACGGTGAATCTCGCGGTGAACCTTATATTGGCCAGGTGGCAGTCGCCGCGGTCATCCTGAATCGGACCAAGAGCCCTTCCTTCCCCAACACGCCCGCTGCTGTCATCTTCGAGCCGCGTGCTTTTACAGCGGTAGCAGACGGGCAGATCTGGCTGACACCCAACGAGACGGCATCCAGAGCTGTCCAGGATGCATTGAAAGGTTGGGACCCTACAGGAGGAGCCTTGTACTACTTTAACCCCGATACGGCTACCTCTGGCTGGATCTGGTCTCGCCCGCAAATCAAAAAAATCGGCAAGCATATCTTCTGCCGATAAAAAAAGGCACATGCAAGGTGTCCGTCAGGCTGTCGTCGATCTCGACAGCCTTTTTATATACTGAAAAAAGCATCCCTACCTACCACTCGTAGTGATAAGGGATGCTTTTGAGTCACCAAGCCGGTTTACCCGCGCTGTCCTTGCATGTGTTCCGCCATTTTCGCAAAGCGTTCTTCCGGTTCCGTGGTTCCGCACACGCCGCATTGCACCATGAAGGCTTCACCCTTGTAAGGCTGATGAAACATGTCCAGCTCTTCCGTACTCAACTCCGCTACCACTTCTCCCGTCTGCGGATCGAGTCGCATATAGCGCGGGGTCTGTTCAATGACAGTGAATCTCATGCGATTGGATTTGCAGGTAGGACAGAGCAATGGTCTGGTCATGATTGCCACCTCCCAATAATGTTCACCGATTAGTTTCCTTCCAGAAGAGGAAAGCTATACCCACATCCCCTGCCCTTGCAGGGAAACCATTCGGAGATTGCTGGAGGAACCTGCATGAATCAACGCCTATTTTTTTCGTTGGTCGCAGCGAGTCTGGTGCTTGCCGCGTTCGCCCACTATTTTACGGAACATGCTATTTTTCAATTCGTGACTGCAGCACTGGCCGTCGTTGTCCTCGCCGCTTGGCTGGGCAAATCGACGGAGAGCGTGGCCCATTATGCTGGAGACCGCATCGGCGGCTTTCTCAACGCCACCTTCGGCAATGCTGCCGAGTTGATCATCTCGTTTTTCCTCGTGCGAGATGGCTTGTTTGAAATGGTTAAGGCATCCATCACCGGCGCGATTATCGGAAACATGCTTTTGGTGCTAGGTCTCAGCGTTTTGCTCGGCGGCATCAAGTACAAGGAACAGAAGTTCAATGCGAAGCTTGCCGGACACAACGCCTCGCTGATGATCTTGGCTATTGCGGCGTTGTTTATCCCCGCCGTCTTCTTGCGCGAGCTGCCCGTAGTGAAAATTGAGTCGCTAAGCATCGTTATCGCCATTCTGCTCATCATCGCCTATGTGCTGTGGCTGATTTTTTCCATGGTCACGCACAGCGACTTTTTAAGCGATATCGATCCGCAAGAAAGCGAACCGCTCTGGTCCAAGGGCATTTCCATTCTGATGCTCGCCTTGTCCACGCTTTTCGTCGCCATTGTGTCCGAATGGCTGGTGCACGGTGTGGAGTACATCTCCCACACCTTTGGCTGGTCTGATCTCTTCGTCGGTGCCTTCGTGATCGCGATTATCGGGAATGCGGCAGAACACAGCGCCGCGGTCCTTCTGGCTATGAAGGGAAGAATTGGCGGGGCTGTAGAGATTGCCATCGGCTCCAGCCTGCAAATCGCTCTCTTTGTGGCGCCAACGCTGGTGCTGGTCAGCCTTTTGATCGGCAAGCCGATGGATTTCGTCTTTACCCCTTTTGAGCTGGCCGCGATTGCAGCAAGCATTCTGATCACGATCTCCATCACACGCGACGGAGCGACCAACTGGTTTGAAGGAGTTCTGCTGTTGACTGTCTACATCATCCTGGGCACTGCCTTCTTCTTCGTCTGACCTCGGAGGTCCCGGAATCGACTAAAATACCCCCAGCATATGCACAAAGACGACGATGATAGCGATCGGCGCTGCGAAGCGAAGCAGGAACAGCCAAAGCAGAAACAGCCTGCGGCCCCAAGTAGAGCTGACTTGCAGTTCGCTTTGCAGCACCTCCCGCTTGAGCTTCAAGGGAACGAAAACAGCGATCAGCAGTGCGCCCAGGGGCAGGAGAATATTGCTCACGAGATAATCTGCCGCATCAAAAATGGACTTTCCGAAAATCTGCAGATCAGCCAAGGGACCAAAGGAGAGTGCCGACGGTGTACCTGCTGCGAAAATCAGCAAGCCGATCACCCAAGACAATCTTTTTCGCTTTTCCTCATTCCCTTTGGACAATGAAGCGACAATGATCTCCAAGAGAGAAAACGCTGAGGTTAAGGTAGCAAACAGGAATAATGCCAGGAAAATGAGCAGGAATACCCCGCCGAAGGGGATCTGCTCGAAGACAGAAGGCAGTACGATAAACAGCAGGCCAGGCCCCGCGGTCGGTTCCACGCCAATAGAAAATACGGCAGGAAAGATCGCCAGCCCCGCAAACAAGGAGACCAAAAGGTTCAGAGCCACGATGGAGCCGGCCGAGCGGACCAGATTTTCATTTTTCGCCAGATAGGAGCTGTAGGTCACCATCACAGACACCCCGACGCTCAAGGAAAAGAAAGATTGTCCCAGCGCATAGAGAATCGCTTCCGCATCGAGCTTGGAAAAGTCCGGCCAGAGGAAGAACTTTACTCCTTGCATCGCTCCATCCAGCGTCAAGGAGCGGACCATCAGGACGAGAAACAGAATAAACAAGGCCGGCATCATGTACTTGTTGGCTGATTCAATACCGTTTTGGACGCCACGCGCTACAACCCATGCCGTGATCAGCATAAACAAAAATTGCGCGCTTACCGCACTGGCATGGTTGCTGATCACGTCTCCAAACAATGCATCATATTGCTGCCCCATTAACTGTCCGCTTACAGCCTGGTACAGGTAGATCAGAATCCAACCTCCCACTACACTGTAGAAAGAGAGCAGGATAAAGGAGGTCCCTACCCCCAGCCTTCCAATCCAATGCCAAAGCGACCCGGGCGCAATCGCTTTGTACGCGGAGATCGCTTCCTTCTGCGTACTGCGGCCAATCGTAAATTCCGCCAATAAAAGCGGCAAGCCGAGCACAATCGTAAACAGCAGAAACAGGAGAAAAAAAGCTCCCCCACCGCTCGTCCCTGCTACATAAGGGAACTTCCAGATTGCCCCGAGACCAATCGCCGACCCTGCCGCAGCCAGGATAAAGCCCAGTCTGCCTGTCCACTGCTCTGTTTGTTTCATCAATACCTACACTCCTCTTGCTGATTCTCGGATGTGGAAAGAAAAGAAAAACCCGCTCCACAAGGGAACGGGTCGGGTCTCGCGGTGCAAACATGAAAAACGAGGATGCATAACGCTCCCCTCGTTTTTACTTGTTCCTATACATTTCATGAAGATCAGCCAGTTTGCGCTCCAAAGAACCCATGATCTCCCGGCCAATCTCTTCGTCTATCAAACCGAGTCGTACCGCGTACTCTACTTCTCTTGAGAGCCCGAACATTTGCGTATCCAGTACTTCCTCATAAAGTGGGCACTGCGGCATGGTCAGGTTTTCCATCTGTACGTCGATCAGTTTAAAGATTTTGTCTGCGTCTGCTTGAAGCAAAGCTAGCGCTTTTTGTTCCAGATCGATTACCTTTAATTCTGTCAAAACCTATCCCTCCGTTTGCCTCCATCCTTATCATACATAGTACGCGATTCTGGGCCATTTGAAAAGGGGAGAAGAGAGTCGAAATGCAGCCAGCTAAAAGATACCAAGTTTTCACTCTTTATTTGCTGGTTTAAAAGTGGTTGAACCCATAGACTGTATCGCCCTCTCGAGCCGTTCCATCGCTTCGACGAGAAAGGAGCGAGGGCAAGCAAAATTGATGCGAATAAATCCCGTGCCGCCGCTTCCGAAGATTTCACCGTTGTGCAGACCGAGCTTCGCTTTTTGCAGCAACCACATCAGTGTTTCTTGCGGAAGGCCCAGCTTGCGAAAATCTATCCAGCCCAAATAGCTGGCTTCCGGCACCCGCATGGAGACTGGAGGCACTCTTTCCGCCAAAAACTGATGGATAAACTGCGCGTTTCCTCGCAAATATACCAGCAATTGATCCAACCATTCCTCGCCGTGCTGATAGGCTGCGATGGTGGCTTGCACGCCGAACAGATTGACAAACTCATGGCCCATGCGCGTGGCGGCCGACTGGAATGCTCGCAGAATCTCAGGGTTGGACGACAGCGCAAACGAGGTAAACAATCCGGCGATGTTAAATGTCTTGCTTGCAGAAAGAAGCGAGAGGCTTTGTTTGGAAAGCTCGTCCGGCAAAGCATAGTATGGAAGATGGCTTCCTTTTTCATAGACCAGATCTGCGTGAATCTCGTCCGCGACCACCAGTACATCGTGATCAACGCACAACCTTCCCAGTCGCTGCAGTTCTTCACGACTCCAGATGCGTCCCACCGGATTGTGCGGACTGCAGAGGAACAACAGCTTCACCTGGGGATCTCGTACTTTTTGCTCCAAATCAGCAAAATCGATGAAGTAATTCCCGTCATCCTCCAATAACTTGTTCTCCACTACCTCACGCCCCCGGTTTTTGACCGACAAGAAAAAAGGGTGATAGACCGGAGTTTGTACAATTACCTTGTCCCCCGGGGAGGTGTAGGCTTCAAGCGCTACATGCATCGCAGGAATAATGCCTGGGATGCTGGTCATCCAGCTCTCCTCTACATCGACTTGGAAGCGGCGGCGAATCCAATCCTTTAGCGAAGTGTAAAATTCCTGCGGCTCGATGGAATAGCCATAGATCGGATGCGCCACCCGTCTTGCCAGTGCTTCCGTAATTTGCGGGGGGCAAGCAAAATCCATATCCGCGACCCAAAGCGGGATCATTCCCTCCTCATTATAGCCCCGCATGTTCGATTCCCATTTCAGGCTGCAGGTTCCCGTACGATCGGTTACCGCATCAAAATCAAACTTCATCTGCGCCACTCCATTCTGATTTTTCTGTCTAGTAAGCATACTCCTTTTTGTGCTGCTTCTACAAGTAGCTTCCCCATTTGCCAGTACTTCGGCACCTGCGTTACAATGGGTACGATCAAGTACCCAAGAGTCGGAGGAATGCCTCATGTCAGAAGTGATTGTATTCAAAGGGGCGGTCTCCTACCCCATTACCCTGGACCCTACCGTCTGGATTTTTGATGACCGCAAAATCGATTTGAGTACGTACGTCGGCGATGCAGATGGATCGGACGACGGAAAGGCTACGTATCTGAAAGGGACAGGCTCCCAATGGGATAAAGAATTGCAGGAAGGCGCGACCCCTCCATCTGAGAAACCAACCAGTCTGGTAGAAGCCCGAAAAGCCTTGGAAGGCGATTACGGGATGCGGCTCGATCCGTTTATCACGAACGCCCAGCCGCATCCAGAGGCGACCCATGTCCGTCTGCATCGTCATGACGAAGAGCCGATCGTCCTCCCCATTGAGACGGCCAGAAGAGCGATCCTGCAATTTGCAAGCGGCGGCAAACCGATTCGCGAGCATGGGCCTGTCCATTTTTATTTGCCTGAAGCTCTGCTCGCCAAGGAAGAGCCCGTCAAGGGAATATATGCCATTGAATTTTTTGCAGCAAACTGAAAACCTGAATCGAACGAGAAAAAAAGCCATCACTTGCATGAAAAGTGGATGGCTTTTTGCCGTCGAATGCACGGCTTCTCTATGAACGATCAGTGATCAGGCACTAGCTTTTGTAATGGATATGTTGCGATGTTTTAATTCAAGGCTCAGCAGTTCAATAAAAGCTGCGTCCAATTGAAGGTCGATAGCACGATGATACACTTCTATCAACATTTGATCGCTCATGTATTTCACCCTTGCTCACCCCCATCCTTGTGTTGAGCCCATTTTATCAAATGCTTGTACATCGAACAATCGTTCCTCTATCCACAGGACTTGTGGGCATCATGTGGGTATCTTGTGGGCAAGCTGTGAGCAACTTCAATAAAAGCTGGCAACGCCACTGTGCATATCGTTGACAAAGATATCCACAATTAGTCGATATTTGTCGAAAGAAAAAGTGAAAAAGACTGCTTGTAAGCGGAAATTTCCACCTAAAGCAGTCTTATCCAGATATTTATTACGCCTTTGCTGTTTGTGTAGTGTGCAGCACTTGCTTGATCCGCTCGATGGACCAATCCAGGTCTTCCTTGGATATGACCAAAGGCGGCGCAAAACGAATCGTCGTTTCATGTGTTTCTTTGCACAGCAGTCCCAGTTCTTTCAGTCGCTCGCAATAGGGACGAGCCGCCGTTTTGAGTTCAAGCCCAATGAACAATCCGCGTCCGCGGATTTCCTGGATCATAGGGTTTTCGATTTCCTGCAGCTTTTTCAGGAAGTACTCGCCCATTTCCAGTGATCGCTGAACCAGTCCCTCGTCTTCCAGGACATCCATAGCCGCGATAGCTACTGCACATCCCAACGGATTGCCGCCAAATGTCGAACCGTGGGAGCCTGGTTCGAAAACGCCGAGGATCTCTTGGTCTGCAGCCACAGCCGAGATCGGGAACACTCCGCCACCCAGGGCTTTGCCCATGATGTACATATCTGGCTTGACACCCTCCCAGTCGCTCGCGAAGAGCTTGCCGGTACGGCCAAATCCGGTCTGGATCTCGTCACTTACCAGTAACACGTTATGTGATTTGCACACCTCATACGCCTCTTTTAGAAAACCATCCGGCGGGATGATGATACCGGCTTCTCCCTGGATCGGCTCCAGCATGAAAGCAGCAGTATTCGGAGTGATGGCTTTTTTCAGCGCCTCTATATCTCCATAAGGGATGATCTTGAATCCCGGGGTAAACGGTCCAAATCCGCGGCGATATTCTTCCGCTGAGGAGAAGGAGGTCACAGTCACAGTCCGGCCGTGGAAATTTCCTTCACAAACAATGATCTCGGCTCTGTCCGCCTCTACCTTCTTCACATCATAGGCCCAGCGGCGCACCGCTTTGATCGCCGTCTCCACCGCTTCGGCTCCCGTATTCATCGGCAGGATCATATCCTTGCCTGTCAAGGCTGACAGCTTCGCGTAGAATTCGCCCAGTTGATCGTTGTAAAAGGCGCGGGAAGTAAGCGTCACCTTGTCTGCCTGATCCTTCAAAGCCTGGATGATGCGCGGATGGCGATGCCCCTGGTTCAGCGCAGAATAGGCACTCAGCATGTCCAGATATTTGTTGCCCTCCGGATCGTACACCCACACACCCTCCGCGCGATTGATCACGATCGGGAGTGGATGGTAGTTATGGGCTCCATATTTCTCCGTTTGTTCGATGACGGTTTTCGTCTTGTTCATTTCGTGCTGCCTCCTTCCAGAATTGAAACCTTTCTTGATTGTTAGAGAATAGCAAGAATGATGCCAAATCACCCGACCAGCAATAGCAATGCTTCCTGATGATGAAGCAAAAATTTTTTGCAGTTTTTCATGCCGAATATTTTTGCAGCAAAATCTGTTTGCATGTATTTTGCTTATGCTATGATCAGGATACAAGGAAAGGCGGTGAAATGGCTGTGTCGACCCCTGTGAATCAACCCGCTGCCGACACGCTGTTGCGGATCTATGAGCAAATTTTGAATGAGATCAACGAAGGCGTCCATGTCATTGATGCCAACGGAATGACGATTCTCTACAACCGGAAAATGACCGAGCTGGAAGCAATGAAGCGGCAGGACGTCTTGTACAAGCCGCTTACGGAGGTTTTTCGCTTCCCCGCCGGTCAAGAAAGTACTCTTCTGACCTGCTTGCAGACCGGAAAAGGGATCCGCAATACCAGACAGACCTACTACAACGGCAAACGAAAGGAAATCACAACCATCAATCATACTCTCCCGCTCGTAGAAAATGGCGAGTTGATCGGTGCCGTAGAAATCGCCAATGATGTGACGAAAATGGAACGGCTCATCCGTGAAAATATCCAGGAGAGGACCGGAGCAGGATATACCTTTGCCGACATTATCGGAAACAGCGCTTCACTGCAAGACGTTGTGGCAAACGCGAGACGTGCAGCCCGCACCTCCTCCTCCATTCTGGTGGTCGGTGAGACAGGAGCCGGAAAAGAACTGTTCGTGCAGAGCATTCACAATGCCAGTCAACGTGCCGCACGCCCGTTTATTTCGCAAAATTGTGCAGCCCTCCCTGATTCGCTGATCGAAGGGCTGCTGTTCGGTACTGCGCGTGGAGCCTTTACTGGGGCCATAGAGCGCCCCGGACTCTTTGAGCAAGCGGAGGGCGGGACGCTTTTTCTCGACGAAATCAATGCCCTTAGTATGCCTCTGCAGGCTAAATTGTTGCGTGCGTTGCAGGAGAAGACAATCCGTCGCATCGGAGATACGAAGGACCGTGCGATCGATGTGCGGATTGTGGCTGCCATGAATGAAGATCCAGTCGAGGCGATTGCCCATCAGCGTCTGCGCAAGGATCTTTTCTATCGGCTCGGCGTCGTTACCCTTCTGGTTCCTCCATTGCGGGAGCGAAAGGAAGATATTCCGGCCTTGGTGGATCATTTTACAAGGAAGTACAATTCACTCTTTCAAATGGATGTAACGGGAGTAAGTCCAGAGGTGATGCAGTTTTTCTACCAGCACGATTGGCCGGGGAACATCCGCGAGCTGCAGCATTTGATCGAAGGCGCCATGAATCTGATGGGGGAAGAAACGCTTATTACACTCGAGCACCTGCCTCTTCCCTTGCTGAGGCGAACTCCTGCCAGCATTGTCCAACCTGCCGAACCGGTCTATCCCATGCCGGAGCAGGAGAAATCGCTCAGGGAAGTCATGGAGGAGTACGAAGCCTCCTATATCCGCCGCATCGTCGACAAGCATGACGGCAACCTCTCCCACGCGGCCAAAGAGCTTCAGATCAGCCGCCAGAGCCTGCAATACCGTGTAAAAAAACTGGGACTTCGCCGCTCGTGACGATGCAAATAAAAAAGCTTGTGCCTCCCTGCCGCAACGGCCAGGGAATATGCACAAGCTTTTTTGATGATACCTATAAACTCCTATACAGAGGAGATGCTCACAATTTCTGTTATGACAACCATGGCAAAAACAGCAAATCCCAGGGAACTCGTAACTAGCAGCATCCGCTTTAGTTTTTTCATATCTTCCATGAAATCGTCCCTCACTTTCCTTTTAGCCCATTCCTATACCGTTATATACGATAGGCCCAAGGAAAATGTTTCACCGCAACTGCGTTTTCATAAATTTGCCATTTTTACATCCTTTTCAAATCGTCCTGCATCCCGCTCCATCTGGTACAGCTTCCAGGCTACGATGAGTCCGACGATGAGACAAATCATCCATGGCATCCACGGCATCGCCAGGCGATGGCCCATGTCATAGACCCAGCCTCCCACGATTTGCCCTACAGAACCGCCAATGGCCACCGAGTAGCCATTAAAGCCGTAGTAAGCGCCCACCATCTCTTTGGGGGCAAAGCGCGGCACCATCTCTACCATATTGGGTACAGAGATCATCGTCCCCAAAGCGTACAGAAATACATTGATCAGCATCAGCCAAAGCGAATCGGCAAAAGCCAGCATGAACAACCCGACGCCCATCACCAGAGCGCCGATCCCGATCAGAGTCAAACGCTGCTGAAAGCCCTCCAGCCAGCGTGTCACTTGCATTTGCAAAAGGATGACAGAGATCGAAACGGTCGATAACACGACCCCTACATAAAAGGTATCGCCTGTCACGTCCTCCACAAACCGGGGAATCGTCAGGAAAATTTGCATATTTAAGTAATAATAGCCCATAAGAATGATCGTAAATCTGACGAATTGCCTGTCTTTCAACACATGCGACATGCTCTCCCAGACGCTGTAACGAGTATTTTTCGCCGCAATCGGGGGTAGAAGCAGGAACAACAGCAGCCCGCACAGCGCGAAAATACCTCCGGCAAATAGCGACAGGTACGTAAAATCTACGACGGACAAAGCTGTGCCGACGAGCTGCGAGCCTACGACGCCGATATTTCCCAATACGTTGCGAAATGCAAATACTTCCTTGCGCACCGAATCAGGCGTATGAACGGCAAAAGCTGCTGAAACAGCCGGGTCGAACAGCGAACCGCCAAGTCCGGACAAAATGGCTGCCAAAAAGAAATGCCAGGCTTCCGTACAGTACGCAAACATGGCAAAGCCGACGGCACGGACAAGCATTCCGATGACCATCGTTCCTTTATACCCGAATAAATCCGCCATAGCTCCCCCGAGGAAGGCAAATCCCTGCTGGGAAAATTGCCTCACGCTCAAGACGAGAGCGGCCATGGCCAGGGTCCAGCCAATGCTTCCGGTCAAATGCAGGGTGAGATAAGGGATCAACGCATAAAAACCCAAGTTCATCATAAAGGAGGTAGATAGCAGCAGCTTGACTGCCAGCGGAGTCTCCCTCCATACTTCCCGCTTCATGTCCAATACGCCTCTCTCTCACTTCTCCCGAAAAAAGTTTAGGGATACTCCCAGCTTAAAGAACAAGGTATACTTTGGGAAACGAACAATTTTGTATATGGTTATCAATTATTTAGATAAGAGGGATCATCCAGGATGGACTTTGAACAATTGCGCGCATTTTATACATTAGCCCAGACGAAAAACTTCACCAAGGCAGCCGAGATGCTTCACCTGGTCCAATCGACTGTCACCATGCGAATCAAACAATTGGAGGAAAAGGTGGGGAAGCCGCTCTTTATCCGCGACAAGCGCAGCGTGGAAATCACGCAGGCCGGCTTGACGCTTCTGCCGTATGCCGAACGCATCCTGCAGCTCTCACATGAAGCCGTGAACGAAGTTGCCTCGCTGCAGCCGTATGAAGACTACTTGTCCGTCGGAAGTCTGAATGCCATCTGGACTTCGACGCTTGAACCTATATTGAAAGCGTATCACTACCGCTACCCGTCGATTGCCCTAAGCACCAAAACCGGACGCTCCTCGGACGTCATTCAGTACCTGCTGGACAATGTCATCCAGATCGGCATCGTCTACGTCCCGCCTTCCCTGCCGAATTTCGATGTCATCCCGACATGGGAGGACGAAGTGGTGCTGGTATGCGCCTCCGACAGTACATACGCGGCTACCAATCAAGTAGATGCGAGCGAGCTTCGCCATCTTCCTCTCCTCTACATGAGCTGGGGTCCTCCCTTTAATGAATGGATCCGGCAAACGTTGCCGCGAAACTACGTCCCGCGGCTCAATGTAGACAAAGCGGAGCTGGCGATCGATCTTGTAAAGGAAGGATTGGGAGTCAGTCTGTTGACCCGCTCCACCGTTCAAGCCGAGCTGGCGGCAGGCACGCTGAAGGAATTGGCCATCACAGGAAACAAGCCTCCCAAGCGCTCCGCCTATATCGTGCTGCCCCGCGACAAGAAGAACAAGCCCAGCGTAGAAAAATGGCTGGGCTTGATGAGAGAGTTTGGTTATCGGACGTAGTTTTACAGACCTTAAGGTTACCCCTCTCGTACTGATTCGAGGACGGCAGGCGCTTCACGATCACGATGCCTGTCGCTCCACTGCGCGAGGGCAAACCGCGAAAAAAAGTAAACCATGATAGACAGGCTAAAGCCGCAAATCACATCGCTGAAATAATGAACCCCCAGGTACACCCGGCTCGATGCGATCAAGATGACCAGCAGGATTGCTGCGGGCTGAATCAGCCAAGACCAGTTCTTGTCCCTGAGCCCATTGTGCAGAACGACTGCCAGCAACAGGTAAAAGGCGGTTCCGACCATCGCATGACCGCTTGGGAAGGAAAAGGAGGCCGGCAACTCTACCAGGTGAAACAACGTCGGGCGCGGCCGGGCAAAATACGCCTTCATTCCTTCATTCAGCAAAAAAGCCGATAGCAAAGTGAGAAAGATCACCAGCGCTTCGACACGCTGTCCCTTACAGAAGCAGACCAGCATGACAATCAGCCCGACGAGAGCCAAAGCAATGCCCCCGCCCCAAAATGTAAGCATTCCAAGAAAGGCTGTCAACCAATCCGTTCTGATTGCAGACACCCATTCGAATGCAGTCTGATCAAGCGAAATGAGCAGACCGCTGATATGTAAGCCAACCAACAACACGGACAAGATCAAAAAAACAAATGCACCGAGGAGGGCGCCTTTTTCCGCATGCCGCGTCATAAGGAGATCTCCCTATCCATCAGTTCACGCAAAGAAGCGGCGAATCGCTGATCGTCTTCCCTGGTCCGGGCGTGAGGACCGCGCGTTCTGCCCCCTCCACGCCGAAAACGGGCTTTTTCGTTGCGCTCTTCCAGGTGAAAGGCAATCCTTTCGGGATCGAAAATCAAGCCGTGCGGAGTAAGCGGCAGTGCTTTTTTCCCCATCACCAGCGCTGCCAAACCGATATCCTGCGTGACAACGATGTCTCCCGCCCGTGTTTCGTTTGCCAGTTTCATATCGACAGCCTGCGGACCTGCGTCAACCACGATGTGGTTATCTCCTTGCAGCTGGTGGTTCAGGCTGGCGAAGGTCAGGCATCGCCAGCTCTTCTCTTCACTGAGTGATTGTGCAATCGCCAAGGCCTGGCGAGGACAGGCGTCTGCATCGATCAGGATGCGGCGCTCAAGCATGGGCAGCCACCCTTTCCTGCTCTTTTCTCTCCCCAATCAGGCACTTTTTTTGATATGATGAGAATGGAGAGGAGTGAACGTACTATTGCGTTACGCATTCAAACACGATGAACGACTCGGCATTTCGCTGCCGTGGGTCCCATTGGAGTGGGAGGAGTACACAAGCGAAGAGCGCGCGGACATGTTGCTGGCCTGGGAGGAGATTCGTGCCACCATCCCTGACCGCATTCTCCAGCTGGAAGCGATCATCATCGAGAAGACCCGGCAAATGTCAGAAGAGGAAAACTTCGTCCGCTCTTGTGAATTGAACAGCGAAATTCATGAATTAGCCAGTCTCATTAATGATCTTAATATATGGTTCCGCGTTCAGCAAGATCACGATACCAAAGTCCATCAATGACGATGTGCCAACAAGCAAGACCCCTGGGCAGCCATTCCCTGGGGTCTTCTCCTTTTTCTATACGGTTGCTTTGGCCTTGGAGGAGCGGACTCGGCGGGCCATCTGCAGAGCCATCAGTCCCGTCACATGCGGCGCTGCCATCGAGGTGCCGTTTAGCTTGCGGAACTGATTTCCCGGCCAGGTTGACAATATATCGACTCCTGGCGCCTTCCGATTTGCTCCTTTCCCGCGGGAACTGAAGGAAGCCAGCTTGCCGTTCTGATCGATCGCGCTCACGCCAATCACCTGATCGTATCGGGCGGGATACTCAACTTCTCCACCGTTGTTTCCGGCCGAGGCAACCATTACGATTCCCCTGTCATTCGCCTTTTTGATGACGCGGGCCAAAGCTTCGCTGTACTGCGGCATCCCAAAGCTCATATTGATAATGTCCATCTGATTGTCAATCGACCAGTGAATGGCACGCAGTATCGTCGCAAGCGAAGATCTCCCCTCTTCATCAAAGGCGCGGATGTCGTAGATATGCGATTCGGGAGAAACACCGACGATCCCCCGCTGGTTCATCTCTGCGACGATGATCCCGGCTACATGTGTCCCGTGCCCGTTGCGTTTGCCTCCGACAAAATCTACTCCGCCTTTTAAACGATGCCTTAATTCGAAATGCTCGCCCGAAATCCCGGTATCAATGACACCGATCTTGATCCCGGCTCCCATCCCCTTCTTCCAGCGCCGCTGCGCCCCTACGTACTGCACGCCCCAGGGAATCTCTTCTTCCGCATGCACACTGACCGTCAAGTTTTCTTCGACCGTCGGCTGATAGCGTTCAACATGCTTTTGCAACAGCCGATACATCTGTTTGCTCACACACATGCAGGCCATATCCTCGTAACAGCGCCACGGCTTGCGCTCCCTGTTCGTGCGAATTTTTCCTTGCAGATCCCGGAGTATTTCATGAAAAGGCGTCTCTCGATGAAAGCTGAGTATCTTCAACTCTGTGGCCTCCTGTCATGCTTCTTTCTGCCTCATCCTATGTACCTGCCGCATCACTCGGCTTGGGCAGATACACACGCCTGACAAAATAGGCACCCATTACCGCGGCATTTGTCCAGACAAGGAGGAGATTACTTCCATATAACTGCATAGGAGACCAGCTATTCGAAATGAGGGGAGAGAGCAGCATGGGAAAAGAAAAAGCCAGCGATCTGCTGAAAAAAATCAACAAGAAGAGCAAGAAAAAAGTAAAAATGAGCGATATTAAATCGCTTGCCAAAGGGTATTCCAAAAAGGATCTGAAAAACGACAAAAAGCTGGGCGAGCTGATTAAAAAAGTAAGCAAGGCAGTCGGGATCAAGCTAAGCGACAAGCAAATTTCTTCTGTCAAAAAACAAGTGCACGATCGCCTCGGATAAGCAAGAAAAGGGAGAGCCGCGAAGCTCTCCCTTTTCTCGTTTTCTCTTGACCGGATCCTATCCACTGATTAGTCGCAGGCACACCCTACAATCGTCAGCAGGACGAACAGCACCAATATCAAAGCAAAATCGTCGAATCCGGAACCGTTGAATATGCTACTCATTTGCTTTCCCTCCTTTTATCGGCAACTAGTCATACTGTATGAGCGAAACGTCTAACCTGATTGGACGATCGCCTATCTGCGTGCCCTTTTTTTGGACACCTCACTACTGCCGTAGAGGAAAATCAACTGGCTCGGCGCTCAACTGGCTCCGGCAACGCGTATTGTTTTTTCATCACCATTTGCCAAAAGGGAATCGTCCGCTGTATCAACGGGCCAGTCAACAAGGCAATCAAGACGGTACCAACCGATACCGGCCCCCCCAGCGACGCTCCTGCAATCAAGACCGTAATCTCAATGATCAGGCGAACCCTCTGGATGCTCCAGCCAAGGCGTTCATTCATCGCCAGCATAAAGCTGTCACGAGGCCCCGCCCCCAGTTTTGGAGAGAGGTACATTCCTATCCCCACTGTCATGATCAGAACCCCGACCAGAAACATGACAGTGCGCTCCACCATCATTTCCGGCTTGGGCACGATCCCCCACCATATGAACAAATCCAGAAAAAGGCCAAAACAAACCATGTTCAGGAACATGGCAAAAGTGGGCTTGATCTTGGCGAGCAGGTAAGAGGCCATGATGACTGCGACACCCGCAATCTGAGACCAAATCCCGATCGTCAATCCAAATGTTTTTTGCAAACCAATGTGAAACGTATCCCAGGGCGCAACCCCCATATTCGCCTGAATCGTCAGCACGCAACCGAAGGCGCAGACAAACAGCCCCAGCACAAACATGGCGTAACGAATCACGATCGGCCTGCCAATCCGTATACCGGACACTGCCTTTCACCTTTCCTCTCCTATTCTCCGCTCTATCTATCCCTTACCAGTTACCCTTGAACAACCACTTCAAAAAAGATGCCATCCTTGCGGTAATACGCCTCGGCTTTTTCATAGCGCAAATAGATCGGTGCCTGGGAGAGCTGCTCCGATGCCAGGACGATCTGCCGTTGCTTGTTCGCTTCATCCTTGTACTCGACAACCAGGCTTACCTCTTCGCGCAGGCAGTGCTCCACCAGCTCCTCCGGGGTCGCAAAAACAATCCGTTTCATGCTTCCTTCCCTTCCTGTATGTAATGATCATCCATTATAGCAGGCTTCTTCATTTCCTCCCATGGTTTTTCGCTCACGTTTGACCGGCAAACTGTAGAAATCCTCCGCCAATGTCGTATTCGGAAAAATCGCCTGCGCCTCGGCCAGCAGGTCCTCCATCGTGAACTCCCCTTCCTCATCCTCATAACGCGGGCTGAAGTGAGTCAGGCAAAGGCTTTTCACCCCTGCATCCCGTGCCAATTGAGCCGCTTCCTGAGCAGTGGAATGGCCGCTGCGAACCGCCAGATCCTTGTCCTGCTGCGAATAGGTCGCCTCATGCACCAGCAAATCTGCTCCCTGCGCAAGCTGTAGAACCGCCTGGCAGGGCTCGGTGTCGCCGCTGAATACGATCTTACGGCCTGGCTGAGCCTCCCCGACGAAATCACGTCCATCCAGGACCCGCCCATCTGGCAGAACAACCTGTTCTCCCCGCTTCAACGCCCCGTAGATCGGACCTGACGGGACCCCGAGCGCTCTCGCTTTTTCTACCTGGAAGGCACCCGGCTTCTCTTTTTCTTCCACGCTGTAAGCAAATGACATGACCCGGTGCCGGGCGGGACGGCAAGTGACAACGACCTCCTCATCCTCATATACGACTCCCTCGCTGACGATATGGATCTGCAGGGGATAGTGCAGATGGACAGGGCTCGTCTCCATGATGGCGCGAAAGTAGCGATCCAGACCCGGGGGACCGTACAAATCCAACGGAGATGCTTCGCCATTGCGCAAAGAACGGCTGGCCAAAAGTCCGATCAAGCCGTAGAGATGGTCCCCGTGCAGATGTGTAATAAAGATTTTTTCCAGCTGGCTGATTTTCATCGGGGCGCGAAGCAATTGATGCTGGGTCCCTTCCCCGCAATCGAACAGCCACCATTTCCCGGCTTGTAAAAACCGAAGCCCGATTCCACTTACATTGCGCTTGGTGGTCGGCGCTCCTGAACCTGTACCCAAAAATGTAACAATCACGGTGCGTGTGCATCTCCTTTTTGATTGGAAGTCTTCTCCTTGAGCCCTGATCACGCATTTAGGTGTCTGTCCGCTCATCTGGGCATTCACCCTTTTTTCCCGAATCGCATACCTTACCTCAGACGACAAACCTAGCAAGGAGGGACATTTAATGATCAAACGCCTTCTCTATCTGGGAATGGCAGTAGGCCTGGGAGCCATGGCAATCTTGGGCGGCTGTTCCAGTGCTCCAGATAAAATCCGCATCGGTGAAGTAACCCGTTCTCTATTTTACGCCCCCCAGTACGTCGCATTGGAAAAGGGCTTTTTTCAAGAAGAAGGGCTGGAGGTGGAATTATCCACCATCCCTGGCGGAGACAAAGTCATGTCTGCACTCCTCTCTGACGGCATCGATGTGGCACTCGTCGGTTCCGAAACCAGCATTTATGTCGCACAGCAAGGAGCTGCGGATCGAGTGGTGAATTTTGCGCAGCTGACACAGACAGACGGCACCTTCCTCGTCGCCCGCGAAAAGACAGATACCTTCTCCTTTGATCAGCTGAAAGGCAGCGTCTTCCTTGGGCAGCGAAAAGGCGGCATGCCGCAAATGGTCGGGGAATACGTGCTCAAAAAACACAATATCCATCCACAGAATGATCTTGAATTGATCCAAAACATAGAGTTCAAAAATATCGCCGCTTCTTTTGCTTCTGGCACAGGCCAGTACGTGCAACTGTTCGAACCGGAAGCGTCCCGCTTTGAACAGGAAGGCATCGGCCATGTCGTCGCTTCGTTCGGAAAAGAAAGCGGAACGGTCCCGTATACCGTGTACATGACAAAGCAAAGTACATTGGATAAAAATCAGGATGCTATCCAAAAGTTTACCAATGCCGTATACAAAGGGCAACAGTGGGTTGCCAGCCACTCTCCCAAAGAAACAGCAGAAGTCATTGCCAAGTACTTTGAGGGGATCAAACCCGAGATCATGGAAAGTGCTGTGAAGCGTTATCTGGAACAAGGCTCCTACGCTGCTGACCCGATCCTGGATGAAGAAGAATGGAAACAGCTTCAGGACATTATGAACGAAGCGGGAGAGCTGAAGGAACCTGCCGATTACACCAAGCTGGTGAATACGACGTTTGCCAAAGCTGCTAAAGAAGGGAAGTAGACCATGATGAACAAGACTCCTTCTACGCCGGCCAAAATTGAACTTCGCCACGTGACCCATCTCTACCTATCCGCGCACAGGGCTTTCATGGCGGTCAAGGATATAAACCTGCGCGTGGAGGAAGGCGAGTTCATTTGTCTGGTTGGTCCCAGCGGTTGCGGGAAAACGACCCTGCTGTCCCTGATTGCCGGACTGGAGCGGCCCACATCCGGTGAGCTGTTCATCGATGGCAAACCCGTCAGCGGGACGTCTTCGCAGGTCGGTTATATGCTTCAGCAAGACTACTTGTTCAACTGGAGAAGCATCGAGGACAATGTATTTCTCGGTCTGGAGATACAGGGAATCCGCAACAAAGAGACAGAAGAATACGCGTTGCACCTGCTGGAAGAAATGGAGCTGGTCGATGTTCGCAAATCATCGCCGACCCAATTGTCCGGCGGCATGCGGCAGCGCGTAGCTCTCGTACGGACGCTCGCCTGCCAGCCGGATGTGCTGTTGCTGGATGAACCTTTTTCCGCGCTCGATTACCATACCAAGCTGAAGCTGGAGGACCTCGTATTTACAACTTTGCGCCGCCATAAAAAAACCGCTCTTCTGGTGACGCATGATCTCTCCGAGTCGATCGCGCTCGGAGATCGGGTGACCATCTTATCCCGCAATCCGGGACAGGTGCGCATGGAATTGACGATACCGCCGGCGATTCGCAATACCCTCCCGTTTGAAGCACGGAATCAGGAAGGCTTTCAGGACGTATTTCATCAGGTATGGAAAGAGATGGAGGTGGTGTCGGATGCAAGCAAAGGAAATTGAAGCCGTCCATCAGCAGTATCTCCAGAAGGAGGGACGGACTCGAACCTGGGTATTCGTCACCCAGCTCTTTCTCTTCGCGGCTTTTATCGGCCTTTGGGAATTGCTGTCGCGCGCCAATCTCATCAATTCCCTGATCTTCAGCTATCCGTCGAAAATCATCGCGCTGCTGTGGACGCAACTGCTCGATGGCAGTCTGCTCCCCCACGTCGGGCTGACAGTATGGGAGACCATTGTGGGTTTTGTACTCGGAACGCTGCTGGGTACCTTGCTCGCCTCTGTCATCTGGTGGTCCCCCTTCCTCTCCCGCGTGCTGGAGCCCTATCTCGTCGTCGCCAACAGCATGCCCAAGGTTGCGCTCGGACCTGTGTTTATCGTCTTATTCGGTCCAGGTCTGACCTCCGTCATCGCGATGGGATTAGCGATTTCCGTCATTATCACGACCATCAACATCTACACCAGCTTTCGCGAGGTAAATCCGAACTTCGTCAAGGTCGTGCAGACGCTGGGCGGCAACAAGCGGCAAATCTTTACCACCGTGATTCTCCCGTCTACGATTCCGACCATACTGGCCACATTAAAAGTGAATGTCGGCCTCTCCTGGGTCGGAGTGATCGTCGGAGAATTTCTCGTCTCGCAGATGGGATTGGGATATCTGATCATCTACGGCTTCCAAGTCTTTAATTTTACCCTGGTCATGATGAGCCTCGCCATCATCGCAGTCGTCGCCACCTTGATGTACCAAGGGGTCGCGTTTCTCGAACGGCGGCTCACCAGCCAGTTTAAATAGATAGCATCAAAAAACGGTGCTGCTCGCAAGCGATCGAGCAGCACCGTTTTTTGCGTAAGTCCTGACGTGTTTGTCACGCATGCTGGAGCAAAAACTTTTTGCCGTATTCTCCATGATCCAAAATAGCTGGATCCTCGATCTGAATCGTCGAATGTTCGATGCCGTACTTTGTCTTCAGAAGATGGTTGATTGCCATGATCACACAAAACGGCTGAATCGTTTCCCGAACAAAAACATGCGCAGTCAGCGAGTAATGGTCTGTAGTCACCGCCCACAAATGCAGCTCGTGAACATCCTCTACTCCTTCGACACGTCCGATGTCTTCCCGGATTTGATCCAGATCGAACTTCTCGGGGACGGATTCCATCAATACAGCTAGCGACTCGCGAATGATTTTGGCCCCTCCGACAAAAATGATTCCCCCGATCACCATGCTGATCAACGGGTCAAAGATGTAATAGCCTGTAAAGTGGATCAAAACTGCAGATGTAATGACGCCGACGGAGCTGAGCAAATCTCCGAAGAAATGCCAAAGTGCGCTTTTTACATTCAGGTTGTCTTCTTCCTTGGTGCTCCGGCTCAAAATGACCGTCAGCACGACGTTGACCACCAAGCCGATTGAAGCAATGAGCAGCATGAGCTGCAGATTCACGTCTTGGGGATGGATCATCCGATTAATTCCCTCGATAAAGATACCGATCGCAATAATGGCAAGGGCTAACCCGTTTAAGAACGAAGCGATGATTTCAAAGCGCAGGAAGCCAAACGTGTACTTCTGGTTCGGCTTTCGTGTTGCCATGTAGATGGCTGTCATGCTCAAGCCCAGCGCAATGACATCAGAGATCATATGGGCCGAATCGGACAGGAGTGCAAGAGAGTTGGAGAGAATTCCTCCCACGACCTCTACGATGGTAAAAAACAGGGTCAACAGCAATGTGATCCAGAGGGTTTTCTTTGATTTTTGCTGTTCCTTTACATGGTCGAGATGATGATAATCGGCATATTTCATGGGAACGCTCCTCTCAATATTAAAATAAATACTATCTAATAATTATTTTAATCATACATCTTCTTTTTCTTTTTTTCCAATGAACATTTTATGGATCATACAAGTGATACTCATTCCCAACCTCCCAAAAAAACAAAGGCTATCTCAATCGTCCGCCGACGAAGAGATAGCCTCTGTTCATTCCACATCTTTCATCATGATTTCCAAAACTTCCACCAGCTTTTTTTATGTGCCGGATTTTCTGCTTGCTCAAGCGCCACTTTTTGTTCCGCGGCAGCTTCCACTTCAGCCGCACCAGGGATTCGGGCCAGGAAATGGTCTACCATCGGCTTGTAGTTGTCTGCCAGATGGTCCTGCATGTGGCGCAGGATCGCGATGGCCTTTTCCTTCTGATCCGTCGCGAGCAAGGCGTTCGCGTAGTTGAAGCCGGCATAGGGATAGGGAAAATCAGGCTGCCAGTAATCCTCGCAGATCTGGATCAATTGATACACATACCCTGCTTGTCCCAACTCTCCAGTGACGGTCATGACAACCTCGAAGCGGTCGTTGGTTCCTTCGATTGCCTCCCGGTAGCACTGCATCGCTTTGAGCAGATTTTCTTCCGTCAGCGCTAGCCGCGCCAGATGAAGTTTGGGACGCCATGCGCCTTCCTTGGAAGAGAGCGTTTCCAATCGACGTCGCAGTTCATCCTTTCTGCCGCTGTTCACAAACGCCTGCGCGTACAGATTAAGGGCATTTTCCTGGTTGGGATCCTTGAACAGGCCCGTCTCCAGCATTTCAAAAGCCTTGGCTTCGTCTCCCTCTGCTCCGTATATTTTCGCCAGATTGGTACAGGCCGTACCGGAGGCGGGAAAACGGTCGAGACAATTGATCAGGATGGTTTTGGCGCGCTCAAATTCCTTCGCTTGCATATGTACGACAGCCCGAAAAATCAGGGCTGACTCGATCGGGCCGTAAAGTTCCAGCAGTCTGTCTGCCGCACTTGCCGCCTCTTCATTGAACTGCTCCTTCGCCAATTCCATGGCGAAATTCCGCAACTTGTCCTTGTCGTCCCAGTATCGATCCAGATTGGCAGGGATCACCTTTTTCTGGTAATCCTCGCGCGACATCTGAACCGTTTGGCCAAATTCATTTGTAAATGTCACAAAATCAGACATGAAACAGCCTCACTTTCATTTCCCGTAAAATGTTCTTTAGGGTGCGACGGTCCTTGTCCCCGTTTAAATCCAGGCCTTCATGTTTACTTTGCGGATAAATTCTTCCATTGATTCCTTGACCGGTTCGTCATTAGCCGCATCCGCTTCCTGCATCCCCAGCAGTTGGCGAAATAGAGCTTCGTTGCGTGTCGCTAGTGCGTAATCGAGCAAGGCCTCGCGAGATACTCGCTCCGCCTCCTCTTCCAGGATTTGTTGTTCCAGCGCAATATCCTCCTCGACAACGGGGAATTGCTTATCTATTTTAGGGATTCGCACAATCCACGCAAAAGCACTGTCTGGATTACGGTCGCGAGCGATCAGGTAACCGTATTCGCTAATGGGCAAACCTTGTTCAAAGGAGTCGGCCACGATGACGACGCGTTGTCCAAGCTTGAACATAAGCGTCAACTCCTTCATAAGTTTACTACCTATCATACACAATGTTAGGTGCGCTTGGGAAGAGCAAACACCGCACTTGGGCAATGGCACAAAAAGTTTGTTGTCGCGGGCAAAATGCGTTACACTTTGGGTAATACGCAATTTTTGCCTGGTAAACGAGGTGTACGAGCATGCAAATGACCACGGGGTTCTCCCTCTTTATTGTGGGATGGTCGATCGTTCTGGTCAGTCTGATGTTTATTGGCGGCTTTTTCATGTTCCGCAAATTTTTGAAATCGATGCCCAAGCAAGACGGCAAGTCCGATCTTGACTGGCAGGATTACTATATCGATCAGACCCGCTCTCGGTGGACGGATGAAGGACTGGAGCTGTTGAATGAGTTGGTGTCACCGGTGCCGCAGCTGTTTCGCGACGTAGCCAGACGCACCATCGCGGCCAAGATCGGACAGCTGGCGCTGGAGGAAAAGGCAGAGACGATCTCGACCGAGCTGATTGTAAAGGGTTATATCGTCGCCACGCCAAAACGGGACCATAAATGGCTGATCGCCCATCTGGAGTCCAAGCAGATTGATTATACTCCGTACAAAAAGTATCTGCACACGGAAGCCTGATGCCACTAAGTTACATAATCAGAAACAGGCAGGAAGTTGACCCGCCTTTTTGATTGGTGGTCCTCCAGCTGTTGCGGAGCGGAGGAAAAAGGGAAAAACGCTCCGGGCGGGTTGGGATCTTTGCTGAGGGTCGGCCAGGGCCGGCTCCACTCCAAAGGCGGAACCGCGGCCAAAAGCAGCCAGTTCCAGGGAGTATACCAGGGTTGGCCGCTGAAACCGTGTTCCGCCTTTTCCGTTGCGCCTGGGTCAAGCTCCCAAATGCCTTCGCTTTTTTTCCCTTTTTCCTCGACCAGCTTAGCCTGGTCTTCATTTTATTATTGAGGGTTATTCATGGAGCGCCTCTCTTACATGAAAAAAGCTGCCATCATGATTCGATGGCAGCTTTTCCTATTCCAATGCTTAGTCCAAGGTCAATACAACCCGGCCATTGATTTGTCCCTTTTCCATCCGCTCGAAGACCTCGTTGATCTTCTCCAGCGGCTGCGTCTCGATGATTGCCTTTACTTTGCCTCGCGCGGCAAAATCGAGCGCTTCCTGCATATCCTTTCGGGTCCCTACAATTGAGCCTTTAACGGTCACTCCGTTTAGCACGGTATCAAAAATCGGGATGGGCAGGTCAGCGTTCGGCAAGCCGACGACCACCACTGAACCTCCTCTTCGGACAGACTTGTACGCCTGTTCAAAAGCCTTTTTGGTAACCGCTACGCTGATGGCGGCATGGACGCCGCCTACCTGCTCCTGAATCGCTTGGATCGGATCTGTTTCACTCCCGTTCACGGTTACGTCTGCCCCCAGCTCCTTGGCCAGCTCCAATTTCTCCGGGTGGATGTCAACAGCTACGACATTGTACCCCATCGCTTTGGCATACTGCAGCGCGACATGTCCCAGTCCGCCGATTCCATAGATGGCGACCCAATCGCCTGGTTTGATATTCGCTACCTTCAACGCCTTGTAAGTAGTCACACCGGCGCAAAGAATCGGAGCGGCATCCACATCGCTCAGCTCATCGGGAATGCGTGCCACATAGGCTGCCGGGGCGACGCAGTATTGCGCATAGGCTCCATCTGCCGAATAGCCGCCGTTTAATTGATGCTGGCACAGTGTTTCCCAGCCCGTCAGGCAGTAATCGCATTCGCCGCAAGCTGAGAACAGCCAGGGAATCCCTACGCGATCCCCCACCTTCAGCGAGGTCACTCCCTCACCCAGCTTTTCCACGACTCCTACTCCCTCATGCCCAGGAATGAGGGGCAGCTTCGGTTTGACCGGCCAGTCTCCTTGTGCGGCATGCAGATCGGTATGGCATACACCGCAGGTTTTGACACGCACCAGCACCTGACCATACCCTGCCTGAGGCACCTCCACCTCTTTTACCTCCAGCTTTTGTTGGAATCCGTTGACGACCGCTGCTTTCATTGCTTCTTCCTCCTCTTTTCAGATGTTTTTCGACTCTGCCAACTCTTTTTGCAATCCGTGTGCCAAGATGAAAACGCTTTTATTTCCTGCCTATCAGCTTCAAATATCGTTTCATCTGGCCGCAATGTTGGCTGAACGGGCCGAAAAAACGGCCGCTTTGCCGAGCTTTTGGCTGCGACAGGAAATCGGCTCTGTCCTGATGTATTACTAGGGGAGAGAGAAAGGAGGATGCGGCATGCAGATTTCGAAGTTTATGACACCGGAAATCATTTTTGGGAACCAGTCCCTGGGGCAAATCGGCGAAAGCCTGCGCAGGCTGGGTGCGACCCGCGTCTTTCTCGTCAGCGACCCCGGAGTTGAAAACGCAGGCTGGATCGAGCAAATCATTCATTACCTTCGGCAGCAGAACCTCGACTATGTCCTGTGGACGCAAATTACAGCCAATCCGAAAGATTATGAAGTCCATGCCGGGGTAGCCGAGTACCGCTTGAAGGAGTGCAATGCCATCCTTGGCGTCGGCGGGGGCAGTGCGATCGATGCAGCAAAGGCCATCGCCCTGCTGGGGACCAATGAAGGCCATATCGTCGATTACGAAGGCGTCGATAAAATCAGCCACCCTTTGCCGCCCATGGTGATGGTCCCGACTACAGCCGGATCGGGCTCCGAAGTTTCGCAATTTTCCATCATTGTCGACAGCGCGAGAAAAGTGAAGATGGCGATCATCTCCAAGTCCCTGATTCCCGATATCGCGATCATCGATCCGCAAACCTTGATGACGAAGGACCAGCAGCTGACCGCCAATACAGGCATGGATGTGCTCACCCATGCGATCGAATCCTATGTCTCTCTTGCCGCCACCCCGCTGACGGAGGTGCATTCGCTGCAAGCCATGCGGCTGATCGCCAAGCATCTGCGTCCGTCTGTCGCGAGCTGCTACAACGAAGAGGCCAAGCATGCAATGGCCATGGCCAGCTTGCAAGCCGGCATCGCCTTCTCCAACGCCATTCTGGGAGCAGTGCACGCCATGTCCCACCAGCTCGGCGGATTTCTCGACGCTCCCCACGGAGAAGTAAATGCGATCCTGCTTCCCTATGTCCTGGAATACAATTACTTAGCCGTACCTGAAAAATACCGGCACATCGCAGAATGTCTGGGGGAAAACACTTCCGGCTTAAGCTTGCGCGACTCATCCCGCCTCGCATTAAAAGCTGTCAAAGACCTGGCGCGGGATCTGAACATTCCGGAGTCGCTCTCCGCGATCGGCCTGCAGCCCGACCAGATCGAATGGCTGAGCACGCATGCCCTTCAGGATGTCTGCATGGCCACCAACCCGCGCGACATGACTGTAAATGATGTTGCGGCCATTTTTCGGCAAGCCCTATAGGAGGACCCATATGTACAGGAAACAGGAGATCTTGGAGAAGCTGACTGGCATCCAATCCTCCCGGAAGAGCTACTATACCGAGCTGATTTATCTCGTGGAGGAGATGAAAAAGAAAAACAACCAGCTTGCCGTCATCAACCAGCTGACCCAAATTCAGATCAACGCCACCTGGCCCGAGACGAGTATCGCCATCGCAACACAGCTGCAGCTGATCCTTCCCTTTGAACATTTTGCTCTTTCCCTGCAGCAAGGAAGTGCTTTATCGACCTATCTTTCCCGCTGGAACGGAGGGGAATGGCAATGCCAGTCGTGGCAGCAATCGGCCTCGACCGATCTCGCGCAGGCTGCTCAACGATTGCATGCCTCGATCAGCGAGATCCTTCCCCAGCACCTGGCTACCTCTGTTCCCTTGCAAAATCTACGAAAACAAACCTTCGGATTCCTGACCATCCTTCACCGCGGAGGACAGGGGCTTTCCAAGGAAGAGAGCGAATTGTTTCAACTGACCGCTAGCCACGTCGGAGTTTGTGTAGAAAATATTCTGCTCTTCCAGGATCTCAGCGAGAAAGTAAAAATTGAGGCTCAACTGGTTCAGTCTGCGAAGATGGCAGCCATCGGCGAAATCGCTGCGGGCATCGCTCATGAGCTCAACAGTCCATTAACGGCCATCCTCGGCAATTCCCAGCTGCTCTTGCGTGAAATGGGTGCATGTGAAGCTGCTCCCTTGATGAACGACATCTATCGCTGCGGTGTCCGCTGCAAGAAGATCATTCAAAACCTGCTCACCTTTTCACGCCAGGAAGAGTATCAGTTCGAAGAGGTCTTCCTCGATGATGTGGTAGAAGACGCACTCGGATTGATCGGTTATCAGCTTACGGTGTCAGGCTTGGCCATCCAATTCGAGCAAGCACCAGCAAAGCTCTCCTTTTACGGGAGCCGCCATCAAATCGAGCAAATTGTGATCAATCTCTTGCTGAATGCCCGTGATGCCCTTGCTGGTCAAGAAGACGGGCGCATCACCATACGCACGTTTTACCAGAAGGACGAGGACCGCTCCTATGCGGGACTATCCGTCCACGACAATGGAATGGGCATTTTGCCAGAGCATCTCCCGCAAATCTTTCAGCCCTTTTTCTCTACCAAAGAACGCTCCAAAGGGACCGGGCTCGGCCTGTCCGTCAGTTTGGGCATCGCCGCTGCGCATGGAGGAAAGCTTTGGGCAGAAAGCGAAAGCAACGAGTACAGCCTATTCACCTTGTTGCTGCCACTGTCATCCGATGAGGAGGTTCATCATGGAGAAGAAACAGATCCTGATAGTCGATGACGAACACGAGGTTACTTCCTTCTTCACCTATTTTCTCAAGCAAAAAAACTGTGATGTCACGGTCGCCCATACGGGACAGGATGTGGAACGATTGCTGCAGAGCCATTCCGCTGGCTTTCATGCAGCCCTGCTTGATCTCAAGCTCCCCGATGCATCAGGTCTGGATCTGCTGCAGCGCATCAAGTCGGTCTATCCGGCTTGCGAAGTCCTGATCATGACAGGCTACAGCACGATCAAATCGGCGGTGACAGCGATCCAGCTTGGAGCCAAGGATTATCTGGAAAAACCGTTTGATGATCTCGACGGCCTGGAGCGAATCATCGATTCCGTGCTCGAGGCATCCGTCGACCAGGAGCATGATCTGGTCCAACAAGCTGCGTCGTACGGCATCGTGTTTACACCCGGCAGTCCCATGGCGAAGGTGGCTGCCATCGCCAAAAAACTGGCCCCCAAGGCCATCCATGTGTTGATCGAGGGAGAAACGGGGACAGGAAAGGAATTAATGGCGCGTTTTCTTCATGGTGAAAGCTCGCGAGCCCACCACCCTTTCGTTGCTTTCAACTGCGGGGCTGTCCCCGAATCACTGTTGGAAAGTGAGCTCTTTGGCTACGAAAAAGGGGCTTTTACCGGGGCATTGAAAGCACGCAAAGGCTTTTTCGAGCTTGCCCATAACGGGACGCTTTTCCTCGATGAGATCGGAGAAGCTCCGGCATCCATTCAGGTCAAGCTCTTGCGCACCCTGGAGAGCGGAGAATTCATTCGTGTCGGGGGCGAGCAGGTAACGCAGAGCAACATCCGCTTTATTTCTGCTACGAATCGGAATTTGGAGCACGAGGTGGAAATGAACCGGTTCCGCCGAGATTTGCTTTACCGTCTGGAAGGGATCAAGCTCGCGATTCCTCCGCTGCGGGAACGCGTGCAGGATATCCCTGCGATTGCCAAGGTCTTTTTGGAAAAAAGAGGGGGCTCCTCATGCGAAATCGATCGCGAGGCAGTGGAGGTTTTGCAGCAGTATGATTGGCCTGGCAATGTCAGACAGCTCATCAATGTTTTGAATCAAACACTGGCCCTTCACGAATGCCGGGTATTGCGCGCCGAGCATTTGCCGGCAAATGTGCGTGAAAAAGCTCGGGACCCACGCCCCTCCGCCTCTTTTGCATCAGAATTCTCCGAGCGCTTGGATCAGGAGTGCTCGAAATTCATCCAATCGGTTACCCACAATGTCAAATCGATTGATGAGCTCGATTTTGCCTATCTCACCAGCAGACTGAAACAGCTGGAGACAGAGCTCAGCAGAGCCATCATCGAAAAAGGACTCACCGAGACCAAGGGCGACCGGCAGCTTCTCAGCAAAAAGCTCAATATCACCAAGCGGACCATTCGGTATATCTTGCATGAAAAAACGTAACTCTCCTGACGCCAAAACGGATCAGAGCAGGTATAATAGGGAGCAAACATCCTGAATCATCAGACAAATCCATAGAAAGGGGCACCCTTTTTGTATTCACGTCTGCGCCAACTTCGCACTGACTTCTCTATTTCTGCTTTTATCGTCGGACTTATCGCCACTATGGTTTCCTATGCGGGTCCTCTCCTGATCGTCTTTCAGGCAGCAGAGGTCGTCAACTTGAGCCATGAGCTGGTTTCCTCCTGGATCTGGGCCATCTCCTTCGGGACGGGGCTGAGCGCGATCGTGCTGAGCATCTGGTTCAAGGCGCCGATCATTACCGCCTGGTCTACTCCGGGGCTGGTACTCCTGGTTACAAGCTGGTCTGCCTACTCCTTTTCCGATGCGATCGGAGCCTTTGTGATTTCCGGGCTGGCCATTACCCTGCTTGGTTTTTCCGGTCTTTTTTCCAAAATCATGGCTTATGTACCGCAAGCGATCACGACAGCGATGCTGGCCGGAATCCTGCTCTCCTTCGGGGTTCAGGTATTCGTCTCGATACCGGATTTCCCAGCGCTTGCCACCGCGATGCTGATCAGTTATTTATGCGCCAAACGCTGGACGCCGCGCTACGCAGTCGTTATTGCGCTTCTCGTCGGAACAGCTGTGGCTCTTGGCTTTGACCGGATGCATTTTGACACGATTCAGGTGGAGCTGGTAAAACCGATTTTTACCATGCCCACGTTCTCTCTGGATGCCATAATCGGGTTGGGTGTTCCGCTGTTTATTGTGACGATGGCCTCGCAAAATGCTCCCGGCATGGGTGTATTGAAAGCGGACGGCTACGACACGCCCGCAAGCCCGCTGATCGCCACGACTGGGTTGGCCTCGCTCCTGACGGCCCCCTTCGGCTCGCACGGCATCAACCTGGCAGCCATTACAGCAGCGATTTGCACCGGGAAGGAAGCGCATCCCGACCCGGGCAAGCGCTACATCGCCGGCATTTCCTCCGGCTTGTTTTACCTCTTGTTTGGCATGTTCGGGGCGACCATCGTTTCTGTCTTTTCCGCTTTTCCCAAGGAATTGACTGCCGTCATCGCCGGTTTGGCCCTCTTCGCTTCTCTTTCATCCAGCCTGACGTCAGCCATGAGCGTACCCTCAGAGCGGGAAAGCGCCTTGATTACGTTTCTCGTAACGATCTCCGGGATCTCGATTGGCGGCATTGGAGCGGCCTTCTGGGGCCTCGTCGCCGGGGTACTGACCAACCTGATTCTCAATGGAGATGTGCGCCGTATTGTGAAGAAAAGCAAGAAACAGGATATCGACGTCTCGGGTTGAAAGACGCTTATTTACCTGACACACCGCCGGAGACCAGAAATGCCATAACCTCCGTGCTGTCGGCGTCGAGCAAGGTTACCTGTTCGGCGGGGAAGATCAGCAGATTGCCCGCAAAGTTGTACGATTGCGGCAGATAAACAGCTACGTGATCGGAAAGTCCAAACGATTCCAGATCTTCTTTGGTAATAAAGCCAATAGCTTTCGGAAAACCGTCTTTGGTCAATGTGACGAGGACGGGCTTGTCAAAGCTCTTTTTCTCTCCGACAAAAGCGCTGATCAAGTCCTTGATCGACGTGTAGATCAGCTTGATAAACGGCATTTTTTCAAACAGGCGGGATATCAACGACATAAGCCCCTGCGTGAGCACATTGGAGGCCAAAAATCCGATGATGAAGATCCCTGCCAAGGTCAGGAGAAAACCCACTCCCGGAATGGGCAGATTCAGCCAGCTGTCCACGATGACAAAGATTTTATAGAGGATATAGACGGTCACAGCCAGGGGGATCACATACAGAAGTCCTTCTAAAAAATAGCGGAAGATGCGTTTCATTCGTCCAGCTCCTTTCTCTCTCGTTCCATTGAATATTCTACCTGATCCCTCCCCCATCTGCTATGATGGAGAAAAAAACGAAAGTAGGGAGAATGATGCAAACATTCGTCAGCCCGCAGTGGCTCCACGACCATCTCGACGATGAGCACATCGTCATCGTCGATTGCCGATTCGTCCTCACGGATGCGGAAGCCGGAGAAAAGGCATATCAGGAGGATCACATTCCCGGGGCCCTTTACTTTCATCTAAGCCGCGATCTGTCGGGTGAAAAAAAGAAGCACGGAGGCCGTCACCCTCTGCCGGAAATCGACGATCTGGTCTCGCTCTTTTCGCAGGCCGGGATCGATCAGAGCAAAACCGTCATCGCCTATGACGACCAGGATATGGCGTATGCGGGCCGCTTATGGTGGCTCTTGCGCTACCTCGGGCATGACAACACCTCTGTACTTGAAGGGGGTTACTCTGCCTGGAAAAAGGCTGGCTTTGCTGTAACGGCTGAATTGCCTTCTCCTGTCCCAAGCGCCTTCGTCCCGGCTGTGAGACCCGATATGCTTGTCGATGTCCAAGGGGTGCGGGAGCGTAGCCCAGAAACGGTGCTGCTCGACTCCCGTGCAGGCGAACGGTACCGCGGAGAGGTGGAGCCGCTCGATCCCAAGGCAGGCCATATCCCCGGGGCTCTGAACTTCTTCTACAAGGACAACCTCACCTCTGAACTAACCTTGCTGGCCAAAGAAAAGCTGGACGAACGGATTGCCCCTTTTGCTGATAAGGAGATCATCGTCTACTGCGGATCTGGTGTAACGGCCTGCTCCAATCTGCTCGCCCTGCACGCTGCGGGAAGACCGGATGCCAAGCTGTATGCCGGAAGCTGGAGCGATTGGGTGAGCTACCCTGATAATCCGGTTGCGACAGGAGACGAGTAAGAATCGATAGGACGTTTCATAAGCAGGTTTGCGGGCAGTGACAGGTTGCCGTTTGGTGGCGTGTCACTTTCGCCTTAGAATTAAAGCCCCCTGAGAGGATACGATGACTATGAAAATTACATTCCGTTAGGTCCGAGACCCGCCGACATACTCTATACACTCCACAATTAAGACTACGCATGCATATAGGAGGATGAGTATGGATATTGTGATTCGGGAGTTCGCGGTTGGAGATAAAATGAACGGCAACGATATAGATGACAGTTTTACTGTCGATTCCACCATCGTCCTGTCCCTGTCGGGTCGACAAATTAGATATACGGTGAAAGAATGTCCTCGCTATACGAAACGTTATTCGGACGAACAGTTTGAAGAGGCATCGGACGAAGACTATTCCGAATACATCGATAACCCGAATCAAATCGTGTACTTGGCCTGCGCGGAGAATCAAGTCGTAGGCCGAATAGTATTAAAACGGAACTGGAACAAATATGTTTATGTAGAGGACATAGCAGTTGACAAAAAATATAGAGGACATGGTGTAGGTCGTAAACTGATCGAACAGGCTAAGCGGTGGGCGATAAACGGCGGAATGCCCGGAATCATGTTGGAGACGCAAAGCAATAACGTGAGTGCATGCAAATTTTACGAAAGCTGTGGCTTCGTAATTGGCGGGTTTGATCTTCACCTGTATCAGGGTATTCATAAACACAGTGATGAATTTGCAATTTTTTGGTATTTGATTTTTGATGAGCATCAGTAGCTCATAACCGAGATGTCTTTGCAAGTCCTAACGGAGAAATTGACTGGCATGATGCTAATGACGAGAATATCGCGTTGCCCAAGTTCATAAATCCGCAAAAACCTGCCTTTGGCGCTAAGCTTGGGGTGGGTTTTTTTCTTTTTCTGATTTCCATATTTTCCTTAAAGAACAGCTAGAGATGGAGGGAATTGGGTTTCACAAAAACTGTTATATACAATTTATGTTTTGTGTTTCATACGATTTTACACAATAAAATAAAGGTAATTTGACACATATAGAAATCTGTATTATATTAATCACTAATCCTGTTACATTCTATGCTTCACCTATCGTCCATCCATACAAGCAGGATTGGGGAGGAGATTTGTATGTCAAACCATTCACCGATTATTCCACCACAACATGACAGCGGCATTCACTATTATCAAACCTATGACGAAAGCCTGGCTCTTTGGCCCGTCGATTACGAAACCTTCTACGTATCTTCCCGCTTCGGTCAAACACATGTGATTGCAAGCGGTCCAAAGGATGCCCCTCCGCTCGTATTGCTGCATGGCGCACTGTTCAGCTCTACCATGTGGTATCCCAATATCGCCGACTGGAGTGCCCAATACCGAACCTATGCAATCGACATCATCGGTGATAAGAACAAAAGCATTCCTACTGATTTACACGGTACAAGAGCGGGTTACGCCGACTGGCTTCTTGACGTGTTTGACAACCTCGGGATCGAAAAGACGCACATGATCGGACTTTCGCTTGGTGGACTTCACACCATGAATTTTCTTTTACGTGCGCCGGAAAGAGTAGAAAGCGCCATCATCCTGAGTCCTGCTGAAACGTTCCAACCCTTTTATCAAGATTTTTATACATACGCCTTTGGTCTTGTACAGCCTAACGGAGTTGAGAATTTTATAAAGTGGATGATGGGTGATCGTAATGGCTTACACCCGATTTTTGCAAAACAGTATCATGCGGCAGTCATGTGGAACGATGAAGCAAGGAGTGTAAAGCCTCAAGCTGACGGATTTCCGTATGTTTTCACTGACGACGAGTTACAATCAGTACAAGTTCCCGTTCTGTTGTTGTTGGGAGAGCACGAGGTCATGTATGACCCGCAATCAGCCTTACTTCGCGCTTCTGCTTTGGTCCCCGGGATTGAAGCCGAAATCGTGAAAAATGCCGGCCACGTTGTATCGATGGAACAGCCAGAATACGTTAACCAACGTGTATTGCGTTTTTTAGCTAAATGAATCCGTTTGCTCAATAGGAAAAGGCTATGATGGAATGCCTGCTGGCACTCGCATCATAGCCTTTTTCAACTCAAGCATAACTTCGTGGAATTTCTCCGTCTCTTCAAAATGCGGGAAATGGGCAGATTCTTCAAACCAGATAAATTGCTTCTCTGGCGCCTTCAGTTTTTCATAGTAGCTGTATGCCACAGCGGAGGGTGTCATGTAGTCATGTCTGCCCATGCAAAACATGACAGGGACCGCCAATTCCGGAACGGTATCCGCAAGCTTTACATTCCTGGTCTGCGGCAGGATTGCGTGGCGGGAAAAAGAATCCCCCAAGACAAGCCGTATTCCATCCATCCAGGAGTACTCGGGGGCCAGCAAGATTCCTTCGATCATGTCTGCGTATGTATCACTCCCCCGCTCGGAACCGCCAAAGGCCATGACCCACTTCCGCTCCAGTGTCGCATCCTCTCGCGGATTCTGGTAAGGAGGAGCGCCAATTGCCTCCAGTTCGCGGACCGCTTCTATGAGATTTCGACGCTTTGCTTCCTCAAGCACGTACCGATAGGAAATCAACTCTCCCTGCGGCGAGTCTGCCACTTGTCCGACACCGATATACGCGTAATAGTGTTCGGGATATTTTTGGACGGTCCAGGTTGCGAGAAGACTCCCCCACGAATGCCCTACAATGAAGATTTTGGGCTGCTGGAACCTCTCTTTCAAATATTCCGTCAACTGGCGCGTATCTTCGATGAGGGTGTCGAGCTTCATATCCTCTTCTGTCAGATTCCAGTGATAGGATTTCCCGGCGCCGCGCTGGTCCCAATTCACGACGACAAAGTCGTTTTCCAGCTCGCTTTGGTAACGGCGCGCATAGGCGATTTGCGGATAGCCAGGACCGCCATGCAGAAAAAGCACGACCGGATTGCTGCGATCTTTTCCGCGAATCAGGATCGACTGCTTGACTCCCCCAAGCTCGACCTCCTCCAAGCTCGCAACGCTGTTTGGCAACACTGCCCCATGCTCATCTTTCAGGGAAGGAGTCCAGGTCGGGAAGAGCAAAAAAAGGAGCAGCAATCCCAGAGCAATCACTGTATTTCGTATTTTCTTGTGTTTCGAACCCGTCTTTGTTTTTCTCATATTGCCATTATATTGATGACGTTCTGCTGACACAAGAGAAGGCATGACGATACCGAATTACCGAACGACTCCGCTCACCAGCCAACGATGCACGCCTCCCAGCAGACAGACCGTAGCCGTGACGAGAAATGCGATGAAATGGGCGTGGTGCCAGTTGCTGAGCAGGCCTGCCACAATCGGGCTGATGACTGCTCCAAGGGAAAGCACCGCCGAGTAGACGCTAAAGACACTTCCGTACAGCTCCCTGGGCGAATAGACGGTGAGTATCGTCGCCAAGGCGGGGAAAAGCACGCCGAAGCAGCCGCCCATCAGGAACATCATCACCTGAATCGGGACAGGCGCCCCGATCGCCAGGATATAGAGCAGAAGACTCAGTACGGCGAACGATGCAAAGATCCGGTTCTCCACCGAGATCTTCAAAAGCCAGAACTGGCTGAGGATCGCAAGCGTCCCAAGCCCCTTCAAACTAAAGAGAATTCCAGTCACAGCCGGAGACAATCCCTGCCGCTGAATCAGCAACGGAACCTCGTAAATGATGGTTCCTTGTGCGTACAGCACAGCAAATCCGCCCAAAAAAGCAGGGTACAGCATCTTGTTTTCAAATACGCCGATCAAGCCCTTATTCCCGGTCACCTGGGTCTTCAGTTGGGTGCCTGGCATGACATCGACACGTTTGGGCAGGACGAGCCAGGCAAACACCCCGACGGCGATCATCAAGTAGCCAAGCAGCACAAAGGATTGCCCATAGCCAAATTGAACCGCCAAAAAGCTGCCGACCGCCGGCGAAACGATTCCTGCCGAGGTGAGCACCAGGCCTTTTTGTCCCATCAACTGCCCCTGCTCCAGCTCCGTCCGTCCCGTCTCTCCGAGCATGGCGGAACAAGCAGGCGAGACAAACGCCATCAAAAACCCCAGCATCAGACGAAAGGCAAAAAACCCTTCGGTGTTCTTGACCACTCCCTGGCCAATCAGCATGAAGCCAGCCAGAATCAGGCCGCCAGCGATAAACCACTTCTTCGGAAAGCGGTCCAAAAAGGGACCTGCAATCAGATTCCCCGTCAAGTTGCTGACTGCGTACGCCCCCAGAACAAAACCGATTACTGCGGCAGATACCCCCAGCAGATTCAAATACGGCGCTAGCAGCGGCGTTTGGGCATGCATGTCAAAGGCGACGACAAATAACACGACAAACAGGAGAACCCGCATGGTATCCCCCTCCTCTCTCCTGTCGACCAAGCTTTGTCCCAGTATATGAGGAGAGTCGTCCAAGTAGGATTAAAATAGAAAGAACCCTGTGCAAATGCACAAGGCTCTCATTGTCGACCATCTTTAGTTGTGCAGGGCCTTCAAGCCCAGCGAGCTTTCATGGAACTTGACATTGGAATATTTCTCCGTAGCCACCCGGAGTTGGTACTCGCTTTCAAACAGCATGACAGGACGGCCATAGCGGTCTGTCACCGTCTTGTTTTTCAGTGCATCCAGCGCCGCTTTTTCCCCTTCGAGCCAGCGGGCAATCTGGTACGGCATGCGAGTAAGCATGATGTCCACGCCATACTCCGCCTTCAGCCGATACTCCAGCACCTCGAACTGCAGCACGCCGACCACCCCGAGGATCAGCTCCTCCATCGGATAGGTGCGGAACAGCTGGACGGTCCCTTCTTCGGTCAACTGCATGATGCCTTTTTGGAACTGCTTGTGCTTCATCGCGTCCTTCACCATCACCTTGGAGAAGAACTCCGGCGAGAAATGCGGCATTTCTTCATACTCGAAGGATTGCCCGACGCTCAATGTATCGCCAATCTGGAAAATGCCTGGATCAAACAGACCGATCACATCTCCAGCATACGATTCATCGACGATCTCCCGGTCCTGCGCCATGAATTGCACAGGCTGAGCGAGTTTGATATCTTTGCCGAGACGCACGTGCTTGACACTCATGCCACGTTCAAACTTGCCGGAGCAGATTCGCAAAAACGCGATCCGGTCACGGTGAGCCGGGTTCATATTGGCCTGGATTTTGAAGATAAATCCGGAGAAGAAATTGGCGTACGGATCGATCAGGCCCATATTGCTCTTCTTCGGAGACGGCGGCGGCGCCATTTGCAAAAAGTTGTCCAGGAACGTCTGCACGCCGAAGTTGTTGATCGCACTGCCGAAAAAGACAGGCGTCAGCTCTCCCTTGTTGATCAGCTCCATATCGAACTCGTCACCCGCTACGTCCAATAGCGAGATTTCATCCTGCAATTGCTGCCAAAGCTCCTGTCCGACGCGCTCGCCGATCAACGGGTCTTCTGCGCCCTCTACAGGGAAGAAAGAAATCTCTTCATGCTGGGTGTCTGTCTGATACAGCTCCACCCGCGATTTTTTACGATCAAATACGCCGCTAAAATAATTGCCCATCCCAATCGGCCAGTTCATCGGATAGGAGCGAATCCCCAAGACGCGCTCAATCTCCTCCAACAGTTCGAACGGATCTTTCCCGTGGCGGTCCAGCTTGTTGACAAAGGTGAAAATCGGAATGCCGCGCATCCGGCAAACCTTGAACAGCTTGATCGTCTGCGCCTCCACGCCTTTGGCTACGTCGATGATCATGACGGCGGCGTCAGCTGCGGTCAAAGTCCGGTACGTATCCTCACTGAAGTCCTGGTGACCAGGCGTATCCAGAATGTTGATATGATGTCCCTTGTATTCAAAATCCATAGCACTGGACGTGACGGAGATTCCACGCTTTTTCTCGATTTCCATCCAGTCGGATGTGGCATGCTTGGAGTTTTTACGTCCCTTTACCACGCCGGCTTCGCGAATCGCTCCACCGTAGTAGAGGAGTTTTTCCGTCATGGTCGTCTTGCCCGCGTCCGGGTGGGAAATAATAGCAAAGGTGCGCCGTTTTGCAATCTCATTTTCCCATAGTGGATTGGTTTGACTCATCTTCATTCTCCTGTCGTATTCATTCGTTTTCATAGCCACATTTTATTCCCTTACCGATTATACCGACAAATCCTCCGTGCATCCACCTAGTAATTTTTTTACAACACGCCTATAATGTTAGAAGTAAAAATTTTTTGAACGCAAGCCGATCCAGTTGTTGGATCGAAGCTGCTCTGAGGAGGGAACTCATGTCTACCAACTTGGAAACACGTGTGAAGGATTTTCGCAATTTCGTCAAGAAAATAGCCAGTTACAATCAGGCGTTGGCTGTTCTGCATTGGGATATGCGAACCCAGGCTCCCCGCAAAGGAATGGATGCCCGCTCGGAAGTGATTGGCGCCCTTTCGGCAGAGCAATTCAAATTGGCGACCTCCAAGGAGATGGGAGCCTTTCTTGAAGAGTTGACAGACAGCGCTACTCTCGCCTCTCTAGACCCGATCACGCAAAAGAGCGTCTTGGAATGCAAAAAAGAATATGACCGCAACAAGCAGATCCCGGCTGAAACCTATCAGGAGTTCGTGGTACTCACTTCACAAGCCGAGACCGTCTGGGAGGAAGCTCGCGAAAAAAATGACTTCGCCATGTTCCAGCCTTATCTGGAGAAAATCGTCGCCTTCCAGCTCAAGTTTATCGAGTACTGGGGCACGGATGGCAAGAACAAGTACAACACCCTGCTGGACTTGTATGAGCCTGGCATGACAGTTGACCAGCTCGACAGCATCTTCGCCACATTGCGCGAAAAGACTGTCGAGCTGGTAGCCGCTATCGCCGAGTCGCCAAACAAACCGGATACCTCGTTCCTTACCAAGTACTTCCCTGCTGGAGAACAAGAGGCGTTCAGCCGCTTTGTGCTGGAACGCATCGGGTATGACTTCCAGGCCGGACGGATGGATCGAAGTGTTCATCCATTCTGTACTTCATTCAATCCCGGAGATGTGCGCATTACCACCCGTTTTGACGAGCATGACTTCAACAATGCCCTGTTCAGCTGCATTCACGAAGCAGGCCATGCGATGTATGAGCAAAATATCGATCCGGCACTCCTGTTCACGCCGTTGTGCGACGGAACCTCGATGGGCATTCACGAATCGCAATCCCGTTACTGGGAAAATATGGTTGGGCGCAGTCTGCCGTTCTGGAAGGGCATGCACGGCGAATTGCAAAAAGCCTTCCCGACCCAATTTGCGGATGTCAGCGTAGAGAGCTTTTACCGCGCGATCAATCAGGTGACGCCTTCGTTCATTCGCACCGAATCCGATGAAGTGACCTACAATCTGCATGTGATGATCCGCTATGAGATTGAAAAGGGCTTGATCAACGGAACCATTCAAGTAGCCGATCTGCCGCGGATTTGGAACGAAAAAATGGAAGAATACCTGGGTGTGGTCCCACCTACTGATACCTTGGGCGTGCTGCAAGACGTTCACTGGGCGGGCGGCAGCTTTGGCTACTTCCCTACCTATTCTCTCGGCAATGTCTATGCTGCTCAGTTTGCCCATGTGATGCAGCAGGAAATCAACGGCTACGAAGAGCTCATCGAAAAAGGAGATTTTGCTCCAATCCGTGAATGGCTGAAAGAGAAGATCCATCAATACGGCAAAATGAAAAGCCCGCGCGAGCTGGTAGAGGCTATCACTGGCGAAGGCACCAACGCCACGTATCTGATGGATTATCTAGTGAAAAAATACACGGCGATCTACAAGCTGTAACATGACCGGCATTGATTTTACCGAGCGGTGGCTGCCGACCTATATCCGGCGTGATCTCACAGTGCTTTTTTGCGGGATCAACCCTGGGCGCGTCTCCGCCACCGCAGGGTATCATTACGCCAATCCTGCCAACCTGTTTTGGCGCGGCTTGCATCAGGGCGGTCTGACTCCGCGCCAGCTTGCGCCTGTAGAGACGGCAATGCTGCTTGATTACAACTACGGCATCACGGATCTGGTCTCACGCCCGACCCGCTCCTCTGTCGACCTGCGCGAAGAGGATTTTGCGCTAGGCTCAGAGCAATTCGTCGCGATGGTCCAAACCTATCGTCCCCGCGTCATTTGCTTTAACGGCATTACCGCCTTTCGTCAGGCCAGTGGACAAAAAAAGGGATCGGTTACTCTCGGATTACAGCCCGAGCGGTATTTTGCCACTGAGGATTGGGCGGGCAGTTATGTCTTTGTCATTCCTTCCACGAGCGGTGCCAACGCCTCCTTCACCCGTGAAGAGCGACTGGCTATGTTCGGTGAGCTAAGCCAGTTTTTGAAAGAAAAAAACTGGCATCCGCTTCATCCGCCACAACAAGCGTAACCAACCGAAAAAGGTCCTGTCGCACGAACGCTAGGAGAGCAGTTCTGTGGACGGACCTTTTTTCTATGCCTGACGTTTTTTCACCCTTGAACGGGCACCTTCAAAAGCTCGCTCTGCTGGCGTGTGTACTGGATCAGCTCTGCCGCCATCGCATAGTAGTTGAACGGCGTAATCAGGTAGATTCCCCGGAAGTAGCGGATTGCGGTATCGACCAGCTCCTTGGCTATTTTGATCCCTTCCTGGCGCGCTTCCTCGCCTTGCACCCGTTTCATCCGCTCCAATGCTTCAGCCGACAGCTTGATTCCCGGCACCTCGTTATGCAGGAACTCCGCATTGCGCTGACTGGTCAGCGGCATGATCCCGATAAAGACAGGAACGCCGATGTGCTTCGTCGCTTCGTAGACCAGCTTGATGGATTCCGCATCGTAGACGGGCTGCGTCATGATGTAATCTGCCCCCGCCTCGACTTTCTTCTCCAGGCGTGCGATCGCGGCATCGATCTGCCGGACATTGGGGTTAAAAGCAGCGCCTACGATAAACTGTGCTTTCTGCTTCAACGGTCTGCCTGAAAACGAGATCCCCTCGTTCAATTGCTTCACCATCCGAATCAAATCGAAGGAGGTGACATCAAAAACAGAGCTTGCCCCAGGCAAATCGCCAAAGCGGGACGGATCTCCGGTGATGACGAGAATCTGGTCAATCCCCAGAGCATGCAGCCCCATCAGATGGGATTGCTGTCCGATCAAATTGCGGTCGCGGCAAGCCAAGTGCAGCAAGGGATCAAGTCCGTACCTGCTTTTCATCAAGGCACCCAGTGCCATGTTGCTCATCCGAACGGTAGCCAACGAATTATCAGCCAATGTAATCGCATCGGCCCCCGCCTTGTGCAGTTCACAGCATCCTTCCAGGAATGATTCGGCATCGAGGTCGCGAGGAGGATCAAATTCGACGATAATCGTGGTGCCGTTTTTTACTTTCTCGACGATGCTGGGTCGATCCTGATCACGGATGCTCGTTACTGTGACCTGCGGACGCTCGCCCGGCACGATTGTGGGATTGACGCGCTCCTTCGGTTCCAGAGCAACGAGGGCATCGGCCATGGCCCGGACGTGTTCGGGCGTGGTGCCACAGCAGCCTCCGATCAGCCGGACCCCTTGCTCCCGCAGACGAAGGGCGCTTTCAGCAAAATAGTCTGCCGTAGACTTGTACGCGTACTCCCCGTCTGTAAGGCCTAGGCGTCCCGCATTGGGGAACGCGGATAATACAGCTCCCTTGGGGGCTTGCACTTGTTCAAAAGAACGCAGGATTTCCGCCGGACCCAGGCGACAGTTGAGACCGATAACATCGGCACCGGCTGTTTCCAAGCGGGCGAAAGCATCTGTCAAGGAATAGCCGTCTCGCGTCCGCCCTACCTCGAGCGTGGCAAGCTGCGTAATCAACGGTATGTTCGTTAACGGACGAATCACATCGATGGCGAGCAGCAGCTCCTCCAGATCCAGGAACGTCTCCAGAAGCAGCGCGTCCACTCCGGCGTGGAGCAAAGCGATCGCCTGCTCCTCGTATTGATCCCGGTACTCATCCCATACCTTTTTTCGCACCCGTCCCGCCAGGATGGAACCGATACTCCCCGCTACATACGCTTCACCCTGCGCTGCCTCACGCGCCAGACTCACGGCCTGCCGATTGATGCGCGTCACGCGATGCTCCATGCCGTAGCGTGCCAACGCATCGCGATTCGCCGCGAACGTATTGGTCTCAAGCAAACGCGCTCCCGCCTGGCAGTAAGAATTGTGTACTTCCAGCACCAGTTTCGGATTGGAGATACATAATTCTTCAAAGCTGATTCCGACGGGGACGCCCAGTCTGTGCAACTGGGTCGCCATCGCTCCGTCCCCAACCAACAGATGCTGCTGGAGGTATTCGCGTAAATCTAGTTTGGTGGCCGTCAACCTGATCCCTTCTCTCCTCTGTCATCTCTTTATTTAGACATCAAACACAGATGGGCCTGCGTTAAAATAGCGTGCTTCCGGATGGGCGAACACCATGGCGGAAACAGACGCTTCCGGCTCCATCATAAAGCCTTCTGTCAGCTGGACACCAATCTGTTCCGGCTTCAACAGTCGGAACAACTGCGCCTGATCCTCCAGACTCGGGCATGCCGGATAGCCGAAGGAAACACGGATTCCCTGGTAGCGGGCTCCAAAACGCTCCAGCATGGTCATCTCCGCCGGATCAGGGATTCCCCAGCTGTCGCGCATGATGTGATGGATACGCTCAGCAAAGGCTTCCGCCAGTTCCAGCGCCAACGCCTGCAAGACGTGGGAGCGCAGATAATCGCCCCGTTCTTTCAACGCGCTCGATTGCTCCGAGATGCCCCCGCCTGCAGTCACTGTCAGGAAACCGACGTAGTCCATCTCCTTGCTCTCGACCGGACGCAGGAAGTCGGACAGGCATAGATGCGGTTCTTCCTGTTGACGCGGGAAGGTGAAGCGTTCCAGCACCTTGCTGTGATCTTTCGGGTCATAGACGAGGATGTCGTCTCCCTGGGCTTGGGCCGGAAAAAACTGGTAGATGCCGTGAGCGGTGATATTCCCCTTCTCTTTGGCTTCTGCGAGCAATTCTTCGACCAGACCGTATAGTTGCAAGACTTTTTCGTCACCGGATTCGATCAGCTTGTCGACGTTGCCCCGCACGCCCAGATGTTTGCCGAGAAGCATGCGCAGGTTCAGATACGGCTGCAGGTGGCTGATCGGATAGGAGCGCAGGACATGCGGCTGGCAATCAGGCGGGATGTGGATAGGCACGGTTCGGCTGACGGCAGATCGAGCCGGAAGCTTCGCTTTCTTTTCCTCCACGGCAGGTTCCGTCGTGCTTAGCGCCTCCTGAAGCTGCTGCTGTTCCTCTACGAGACGCTGCCGCTCCTGCGGATTCTGCAGGCGATTGACCAGATCCAGTCCGTCCATGGCATCTTTGGCGTAAAGCACGATTCCGCGATACTCCGGGGCGATCCGATTGGAGGTGAACTTGCGCGTCAGGGCTGCCCCTCCCACCATCATCGGCACATCGATCCCTGCATCGCGTAAGTCTTGTGCCGTAATCACCATCTGCTGCGCCGATTTTACCAGGAGCCCTGACAAGCCAATGGCGTCCGGCTTCTGCTCCCGGCAGGCTGCGATCAATTGCTCGGGCGGCACCTTGATTCCCAGGTTGACGACTTCATAGCCATTGTTGGAGAGGATTATTTCTACCAGGTTTTTCCCGATGTCATGCACATCCCCTTTGACCGTAGCCAGCAGAATCTTCCCTTTGGCCGCCGAGTCGGCCTTTTCCATGAACGGCTCCAGGAAAGAGACCGACGCCTTCATGACTTCGGCGCTTTGCAATACTTCTGCCACGATCAACTGATTGGCGTTGAACAGTCTCCCTACCTCTTCCATTCCTTTCATCAGCGGTCCATTGATGATGTCGAGCGGCGCGTACTTCTCCAGCGCCAGCTTGAGATCCTCGATCAATCCGTCCTTCGAGCCTTCGACGACATAGCGGGCGAGACGTTCCTCCAGCGTCAAGGTAGATGCCTCCACCTTTACTTCCTTCTTTTTCTGCCGGTAAAACTCCGTGAAAGCAGCCAAGGTCTCGTCATTGGTATGAAACAGCAGGTCCTCTGCCAGCTTTCTTTCCTCTTCCGGAATGCTGGCGTAGCGCTCCAGCTTTTCCGTGTTGACGATGGCGTAGTCCAGTCCCGCAAGTGTGGTATGGTAGAGGAACACCGCATTCAGCACCTCTCGTCCCGCTGCAGGCAATCCAAACGAGACGTTGCTCACACCCAAGATCGTCTTGCACGCGGGCATGGCCTGCTTGATCAGCCTGATGCCTTCCACGGTCTCTTTTGCCGACCCGATGTACTGTTCGTCCCCTGTTCCGACCGGGAATACCAACGGATCGAATATGATATCCTCCGGCTTTACCCCAAATTGGTTCACCAGCAAATCGTAGGAGCGCTTCGCGACCTCCAGCTTCTTCTCCCGCGTCACCGCCATTCCAGCTTCTTCAATCGTTCCTACTACGACAGCGGCTCCGTACTGACGGATCAGCGGCGCTACCTCTTCAAAGCGCTTCAGCCCGTCCTCCAGATTGATCGAGTTGAGGATCGCTTTTCCTTGGGAATAGCGCAGTCCCAGCTCCATCACCTGTACATCCGTAGAGTCGATCATCAGCGGAGCCTTCACCTTTTTGCAGACGAATTGCAGGAACTTTTCCATATCGGCGTATTCATCCCGGTCCGGGTCGGCCAGGCAAATATCGATGATCTGCGCTCCCCGCTTCACCTGTGCGCGGGCGATGTCTGACGCTTCCTCGTACTGCCCTTGCGCGATCAATTCCCGAAATTTTCGCGAGCCGATCACATTGGTACGCTCTCCGACCAGCAAGGGACGGTTATCGTCTTCCACATAGACAACCTCGATACCGGATACAGCGCTTACGGACTTCCCTGGATTCACGCGCGGCTTCAAGTCCTTAAACGCCTCTGCCATCGCCTGGATATGCTCCGGCGTGGTTCCGCAGCACCCACCTGCTACGTTGAGCCAGCCCTGCTCGGCAAATGCCCGCATTTTGGCAGCAAGTCCTTGCGGCGTCTCGTGGTAGTGGCCGTTTTCATCCGGCAATCCGGCATTGGGATAACAGCTTACTCCGCAATTCGCCAGACCGGACAAGGTCCGCAGATGATCGCGCATGAATTCCGGACCTGTGGCACAGTTGAGGCCGACAGAGACAGGCTGCAGATGCTCCAGTGAAAAGTAGAAAGCTTCGATGTTTTGCCCAGCCAGCGTCGTCCCCATCGGCTCGATCGTACCGGAGATCATCACCGGCACCTCGATCCCGGTCTCTGCAAAAGCTTTGCGAATCCCGATTCCGCCTGCCTTGACGTTGAGGGTGTCCTGGGACGTCTCCAGCAGCAAGACATCCACTCCCCCGAGCAGCAATCCTTTTGCCTGGCGGTAGTAAGACTCGACCAGTTCGTCAAACGTCACTCCTCCGGTGAGCGAGAGTGTCTTGGTTGTAGGTCCCATAGAGCCTGCGACATAGCGCGGCCATTCCGGCGTAGAATAGCGATCGACTGCTTCCTTTGCCAATCGAGCTGCAGCAATGTTGATTTCCAAATCCTTGTCTGCTACGTCGTATTCGGCGAGGACTACAGATGTGGCTCCGAACGTATTGGTCTCGACGATGTCGGCGCCCGCTTCCAGATATTTCTCATGGATGCCTCGGATGACATCGGGTCTGGTCAGATTAAGCAACTCATTACAGCCGTCGTATTCCTCCCCGCCAAAGTCTTCTGCTGTCAGATTCGCCTGTTGCAGCATGGTCCCCATGGCACCGTCCAGGATCAAAATTTTCCGGGTAAGCTGTTCTCGAAAAGTAGGTTTCATCGGCTTGCTCCTTTTCTCTCCATCGCTCTCGTTATTGGGCATTAAAAAATCCTCTTCTTGTGAAAGAAGAGGATTTGTCCGCGGATACAGATACGCCTGAACCATCCTCTTATCTTTCAAAGCAAAGCGCTTTGCTGGAATTGGCACCGAATTTTATTCCGGTTGCCGAGGCTTCATCGGGCCAGTCCCTCTGCCTCTCTGGATAAGAGTTGTACAGCTATTCAAGTTTTTGGAATTTTACAAGACATTTGCAAGTATCTTAACACCCCCTCGTTGGAGAGTCAATTGAGAATTTGTCTATTTTTCTGATGAATGCTGTGTACGAGCCCAAATTTATTACATTCTAGACATTCGCCCACGCCAATCTACACGTTCGTGTATAGACTACAGCATAAAGGAAAGGAGGGGAAACAAACATGAGTACTTCATTTTGCGGCAACGGGTTCTTCGGAGAAACCTTTGCAATCGTGCTCGTACTGTTTATCCTATTGGTAATCGTTGGGTGTTCTTGCGACGATTAGGATCAGCATTTCACCCATATGAGAAAGGTCCTGGAGAAATCCCGGGCTTTTTTCGCGTTATCCATGTTGACATGCCTGGCGCTGATTCTGTCCCGGTCGATTGTCAGTCCGCCGCTGTTTTGCTATCATGGGGAACGAAGTCCAACAAAGGAGCGAAACGCCGTGGAAACACTTCTCCCCCGCGACAAGGACGAATTTCTCGATTGCCTGGAAACCGTCAAGGTGCTGGAGCAAAGCGAATTTGAGACATACAGTATTGTCAAACATACCGAAACACAGGAGCATTATCTGCGCTATTTTCTCGTCCATATCAAATGGATGGAAGGAGGGCAGCGCGATGAATACGATCACTTCCTGCCGATCGATTCCGACGATGTCTTAGGCTTTCTGTTCGGCGAGCAGCCGTTTCATTTTCCGGACAACTGGCGCCGGCCGTATCTGCGAAGCGGTAACGACAATCGGCTGATCCCGTTCGATCCAACCGAAAATTACGGCCTGGAAGAAGAAGCGAAAGCAGAGCTTGCCATGCGGGCTGAATTGGAGCATTTCAAACAGCAAATGCTAAACGCAGAGAACCTGAGTGCCGAGGAACGCGAGAATTTGACGCGAGCCTATTTTGCGAAGCTCGATGAAATTTTGAAAAAGCCGGAAGAGTAAGTTGCAACTCCCCCCTTCATTGGCTATAATGCTGGAAGAATGTATAATCGTGGATGAGGAGAGTACTCCATGTGAGATGCTGTAGCGAGTCGGGGATGGTGAAAGCCCGATGCGGACCATGAGAGGAAGCGCCCCTCGGAGATGCTGCCTGAACGTCTGCCATTTGTCCGGCAGATTGCGTAGGGTTTAGCCGGGACTGCCCGTTATTGCAGATCAAGCGGTCCTTGCCTCAAGAAGACATTGGGCAGGGACAACAAGAGTGGCACCGCGGGAGCACAACCTCTCGTCTCTTTTTTCAGGAGACGCAGGGGTTTTTTCTATTTGGCGGAAGATCACCGAATTTGGAAAGGAGCAAAAAAACAGATGAGCTACAAACATCAAGTTGCGGAGATGATCGCCTCCGCATTGGTCCACATGGGCGTGGATAGTCTGAACAAAGAACAGGTGTACGGCATGCTCGAGACACCGCCCAATCCCGCTATGGGGGATATCGCCTTCCCTTGCTTCCAATTGGCAAAAGCGTTGCGCAAAGCACCGCCGATGATCGCGACCGAACTCGCCGCGAACATCTCGGGTTCCCCTTTGCAGGAAGTAAAAGCTGTCGGTCCATACGTGAATCTGTTCCTTGATCAGGCAGCTGTCAGCACACAAGTCATCGGGACGATTCTTGCCCAAGGCGCAGCGTATGGCCAGAGCAATCTGGGACAAGGCCGCAATGTCCCCATCGACCTCTCCTCCCCGAACATCGCCAAGCCCTTCTCCATGGGGCATCTGCGTTCGACTGTCATCGGGAACGCAATCGCCAACATCCTGGAAAAGCAAGGCTACAAGCCCGTTCGCATCAATCACCTTGGGGACTGGGGCACACAGTTCGGCAAACTGATCGTAGCCTATCGCCTCTGGGGAGACGAAGAAAAAGTAAAGGCTGAGCCGATCAAGGAGCTGCTCCACCTGTACGTAAAGTTTCACGAAGAGGCGGAAAAAGACCCTTCGCTGGAGGACCAGGGGCGCGAGTGGTTCAAAAAGCTGGAGGATGGCGACGAAGAGGCACAGCATCTGTGGTCATGGTTCCGCGATGAGTCTCTGAAAGAGTTCATGAAGATCTACGACCTGATGAACGTCTCCTTCGATTCTACACATGGAGAAGCCTTCTACAACGACAAGATGGACCGCGTTGTCAGCCTTCTGGAAGAAAAAGGGTTGCTCACCGAATCTGACGGCGCACAGGTCGTCTCGCTGGATGAGTACGATATGCCTCCATGCCTGATCAAAAAATCGGACGGTGCCACCCTGTACGCGACACGTGATTTGGCGGCTGCTCTCTTCCGCCATGAAACCTACGACTTCGCCAAGGCTGTCTATGTCGTCGGCAATGAACAGCGCCTGCACTTCCAGCAGCTCTATAAAGTGTTGGAGAAAATGGGCTATCCGTGGGCTGCCAACATGCACCACATTCCGTTCGGGATGATGCTGAAAGACGGCAAAAAAATGTCGACTCGCAAAGGAAAGGTCGTCCTGCTGGAGGAAGTGCTGGCACAGGCCATCGCAGACGTCCAAAAGGTGATCGAGGAAAAAAATCCGTCCCTTGCGAACAAAGAGGAAGTGGCGCGGCAGGTCGGAGTAGGCGCTGTCATCTTCCACGATTTGAAAAACTATCGTCTCAACGACATCAACTTCTCCTGGGAAGAGATGCTCACATTTGAGGGTGAGACTGGACCATATGTGCAATACACGCATGCGCGGGCTTGCTCGCTTTTGCGCAAAGGAAACTACCAGCCTGCCAGCTCATCTGAACTGGTGCCAGGCGCCCTCGAAGGCAAGGAAGCCTGGGCTGTCGTCACGCTTCTGAACGCATTCCCGGAAGTAGTCGACCGCGCAGGGAACCAGTTCGACCCGTCGCTGATCGGGAAATATGTGATTGACTTGGCACAGGTATTCAACAAGTTTTATGCCAACGTCCGCATCCTCGCCGAAGAGGACGCCGTGAAGGCATCCCGCCTGCAGCTTGTCGCGGCCGTTGTCGTGGTTCTTAAAGAAGGATTGCGTCTGCTGGGTCTGGCTGCACCTGAAGAAATGTAATAGCATAAGGAAAAAGCAAAGCCGCTGCCCTCCATTCCTGGAAGCAGCGGCTTTTGCCATTTATTCATCGGCTTGCGGCTTCTTGCTTTTTCCGAACCAAGCTTTGGCGATCAACTCGACAACCTGTTTGGACAGGGATACAGGCGCATCCTGCTCCTTGCCGTTCGCATCCACCAGCCTGTACAGAAGAGCCGTGTCATCAGCAGGATCGGATTTCGTCTGCAACTGCCACTCCCCTACACGTCCGGCATCGGTCCACTCTTCGATCATGAGCTGATACTCGCCTGGAGCAAGCTCGATATAATCTTCCTCCGTTACGTCTACTATGGCATAGCCATCGTGCTCGATTTCGGCATCGTATGTATTCCCGTTCGCTGACTCGTACAGCGCAAGCTCCTGCGGGTCATTGAGATTTTCCTGCAAGGCTGCAAAATCTGCAATCGTCACCTTGATTCGTCTTTTCATTTGCTTGCTACCTCCCTATTCAACACACATCTCACACTTTAACACAGGAGACAGCCTCTGCCAATGATCCGGCGACCAGTTACTCCCTTAAGCTGCTCGTTTGACTAGACTGCCAACGCTGCTTCACCTCCGCCAGTTCCTGTTCATGGTTCTTTCCCGGGTGATGGGGTGTTTCCAAGATAAATGGTACTTCCTGGAATTCGGGCGTCTGAAACAGATCCGCAAAGCCTTGCTCCGGGATGAATCCCGTGCCGATGTTGGCATGCCTATCCCGGTACGATTGGTGCGGATACACGGAGTCGTTGAGATGGACTGCCTTGACATGCTGCAGATAGCCCAAAGCACGTGCATGGGCTGCCACTTCCCCCCAATTTTCCCCTTGCCAAAGTCCGCTGGCGAAAGCATGGCAGGTATCAAGGCAAAATCCCACTTTTTGCGGTTGGTCGAGGAGATCCCTGACCTGCGTCAACTCCTCCAGCGTCGTTCCCATCCGGTTGCCCTGTCCGGCGTTGTTCTCAAGCAATAGCAGAGCGCTGCCCTGCCATTGGCTCAGTACTTCGTTGAGCATCCCGATCATTTGCAAATAGCCGTAAAGAGGATCTGACCTGGTTCCTTTGTACTGTCCGAAATGCACGACGATCCCAATGGATCCGCATGCTTCCGCAATTTCGAGGTCATTAAGCAAGGAATCCACGGTTACGCGATACATCGTTTTGTCGTCGACCGAAAGCTGGGTCGGATACGGGGTATGTGCGATGGAGAGCAGGGAGTGTTCCTGACAAAACTGCTTGCAAGCCCTCGCATCCTGGGCATCAAATGCTTTCACCGCAAGAGAGCGGGGGTTTTTGGGAAAATATTGAAACGACCTGGCACCTTGCCCAAACGCGTTTTTAGCAGCCCCCAAGTAACCGGCGCGAATGCTGACATGACACCCCACCAACATAGCGTAAGCCTCCACACTTTTTTCTATTTTGGGATCGGACGGGGAATGTTATTCCACCTGCACCACGAATGGAACGGTAATTACCTTCCCGCGGTGCTGAAACTGACCCCAAATCTTGTAGATGCCCGGCTGAGGAAAAGAGGTCACAAACCTCGCTTCCGGTCCGGTTGAAGCCTCATCCAGCGGGTGAACATGCAGATAATGGCCTGCATCCCGGGACAAGATCACCACATGACCCGTGGCTCCCAGATAAGGCTCCAGGTCCGTGATCTGTTCTTTCGTACGGGCATCGCGAAACGAGAACGTCAGCGTTGTTTCCTCGTTGGCTTTCAATGTGAGCGGTGTGAGTGCAATTTCCTTACCTGCCACTTCTTTTGCCCGTCCGAGATCCACCTGTATCGATTCGGCTTTCATGGGCGTTCCTTCAACTGTCAGCCACTGCCCTACTGTCGTACTGTTGCCTCCGACGGGCTTGAAATCCGCAAACACCTTGTATTTGCCGCCAGCAGGGAATGTGAGGGGAAGACGGAAAATCCCGTTTCCTTGATACGATGGGTGGAGATGGGAGAAGTAAGACAGATCCTCACTTACGACAATCAGATGCAGCAGCTTCTCGTGATTCAGCTCAAAATCCTTCACAGGCCCTCCCGCGGGATCGGTAATACGCACTGCCAATTCCGCTTCTTCCTTCGCCTTTGCTGCTCCTGATCTGAACGATAATGCCGCTTTCATCCGTTTGGCATCTCCATGTTCATCGCTTTTATGTCCAACGTGGCTGTCGTGATGAGCTTCTGTGGTCGATAGCGCTTCTTGACCATCCGACCTGTCGCATCCGGCCAGTAGACCGAGGATAAAAAGTGCTGCGACCATTCGTTCTGCCATTTTCATCTTAGATACCTCCAGCTTCCTTGTGGCTATTGGGTAAAGGCTCGCAAAATATACCCCCCATATGTATATGATGCCTATTTCTCTTGAACCTTACACAAGGCTTGCTTAAAAAAGAAAAAAGCCGCATTTGTATGAAACATACAAGCAGCTTTTTATCTCGCTTCCGCTATTTTTTTACGATCAACAAGGGAGTTTTTGCGCGATGGATCAGCTTGAAGGTGACACTTCCCATCATGGTTCCGGCTACGCCCCCCATTCCATGATGGCCCAGGACGATGAGATCTGCCCCTTGTTCTTTTGCGGTTTGCTTGATCATCGTCGCGGGATCGCCGATCAGAACCTGACTTTGATATGATACGCCTTTTTCCTGGAGCATTTCTTCATAGGGCAGCAAGGTTGATTTGCCCCACTCCTCCAGCGTCGCCACATCTTGCCAGCCTGGTCCATACGCCCCTGCATAGGAAACCGGAGGCGGAACTGCCGTAACCAGCGAATACGTGACATCCAGGGACTGACTCAGCGCGGTGGCTTTCTTAAGCGCTTCTTTTGCTTGCTCGGAGCCATCTACAGCAATCAGCACCTTGCTCCATGGAAAATGTTCGGCATTCGTCTCATCTGAAATGAGGAAAACGGGAATGTTCGCATCATGGATCGTCGGGTAGCTGACACTTTGCATCAAATAGCCCATCAAGCGCCCGTATCCGTGCGTTCCCATGACCATGGCTTCAAAATGGATTTGGGAAAATTCCTTGATGATTTGCGGTACATCGCCAAAACGAATTTCCAGCGTATAGGGGATGCCAGATTGATCAGCGAGTTCTTTTACCTGCGCCAATTTTTCATGCGCTTCTTCCAATTGGAATTCTTTCAACCGTTTTTGGCCAACGTGGTTAATGACGTTTTTGGACGGATAGAAAGGTATGACGTGCAGCAATGTCAGCTCATGCTTGTCCTTCGCATACGCCAGGGCAAACCGGAGAGCTTGCAGCGATTGTTCCGTATCATCGACCGGCACCAAAATTCGAGACATTCAAACACTCCCTCTCAAGCAGGTATCATTTGGTTATCTGCCCCTATTGTAGAAAAGTTGGAATCCTTCTACTATAGGGAACTCCCCTGATCTTTCATCCAAATAACCCTTACTCCATGACACCTGTAATAAAGATGGTGGGCTCCGCACTCAGATCCATGTCACGAATATCATGCTGTTCCGCCATGACCTCGCTTGCGTGTTGCTCGCGGCGAATCACGCGGACCACCGGACGGGAAGGAAGGCCCCGGTTCTGGTCGATCACGACGCCGATTTCACCCGTGCTCAGTTTCAGAGAGCTTCCCGTCGGATACAGAGCGATCGAACGCAAGAAGTGAATCACCATTTTCAAATCGAAGCGCTTGTCCGCCAAGCCCATGATGCGTTCGCAAGCCTCATAAGGAGCGAGGGTCTCCCGCTCTTCGGAAAAAGGAGAAATCAGATCATCATAGTAATTGCAGATCGCCACGATTTTGCCGAACTCGTGGATCTCGTCGCCCGCCAAGCCCCTCGGAATCCCGCTCCCATCCACCCATTCCTGATGCTGCAAGGGAATATGTGCCGATACGATGCTCATCTCATGCTTCTTCCGCAAGATGTTGAACCCCAGCCAGGTAAAATGCTTCTCCAGATCTTCCTCATCGTACGTGTCTTCTTTTTTTTCCGGAGAGGAGCTTATCTTTCCAATATCGTGAAGCAGAGCGCCGATCGCCAGTTCTTTCAATTGATTGGCGGTATACCCCAAGCCTACGCCCATCACGGTCGCCATCATGCATACATTGAGCGAGTGAATGTACAGGGAATTGTCCGTTGTCCGTATTTCTCCGAGGTTCAACAGCACCCGGCGATTCCGCAGCACTTCCTCTACGATATTTCCCACCGACTTTTGAATTCCGCGCACATCCATGTACTTCCCGGACTGCACGCATTGGATCGCGGCAGACAGGTTGCGAATGGCGTCTTTTCGCGTGGTTTCCGTTACAACCTCTTCCATATCGACATCATCTAGCAAGGGGTCTTTAATACTGAGCATTGTCACCCCAAAACGACGCAATTTATTGATCATTCCTACCGTCAACTGAACGCCGGCGTGAAGCAAGGTCAAGCCTTCACTCGTATAAATGCTGCGGGCCAGTATATCCCCCGGTTCAACTTGTTCTACAGAGATATATTTCATGGGGTCTTCCTCCTGATTCATCCTCCCCCTGTTCATTCCCTATCTTCCTGCTATCGAAACTTCTTTTCGCAAACCTTTTTCAAAAACAAAGACCCTTGGCAACAGGGTCGATTCTATTCCTCCTCGTCTTTCTTCATGACACTGTAGTCGCCACGCACCATGGATACTTCCTCGCCTTGTTGCGTCATCTCCAGTTGGTGAAGAATGTCCTCCAGTGCAGCCGCCAACGTCAGCATCAGTTCTCCCGTATTGACCGGCTTTTGGTAGTAGAGACCAATCATTTCATACCCTTTGCGGCGATAAGCCTCTACATCCTCTTCATCCATGGCCTCGCACAGTTCGGCGAGCAAATCATTCAGCACATCACGCGTTTGTTCATATACATCCTGCTGAGATAATGGCAAAGAATCCGAGATTTTTTTCCCATCCATATGTACCCCCTCCTTCTTTCGTTAGAGTGGGACCCATCTGCCTTCATTATGCACCCTTTTTCCTCTGTTCCCTCGCTTTTGTCATCCGGATTCCCGTATGAGCCTGGAAAAGCACCTGATCATAACGCGCATCCGCCCCCGGCTCGGGACGGCTGCAATACGTGCCGACGATCGCCCCCAAAAAGCCCAGGGGAATCGAGATCAAACCCGGATTCGTCAGCAAAAAAAACGGTTCGCGCAGGATCAACCCATGCTCTGTATTCATGACCATGGGACCCAATCCGACCAACAGTATGGAAGCAAATAAACCGCTTGCCATGCCGACAATCGCTCCCTGTACCGTAAATCTGCGCCAATACAAGGTAGACAGGATCATTGGCAAATTCGCCGAGGCAGCTACCGCAAAGGTCAGCCCTACCAGGATCGCAACATTCATCTTTTCTGCCCCGATCGCAAGTGTTGTGGAGACAAGTCCCACCACGACAGAGGAGCATTTTGCGACCAAAACCTGCTCACGCTCAGAGGCCATTCCTTTGCGGATCAGATGGCTGTATACGTCATGGGCAAAAGCAGATGAAGCGGAAAGGACCAGTCCGGTCACGACAGCCAATATGGTCGCAAAGGCTACAGCAGAAATATAGGCGGTCAAAAATTCCCCTCCCAACACATCTGCCAGAAGCGTAACAGTGAGATTGCCTCCAAATCCGACATCGCGCAGCACCACGTAGCCGACAAACGCGCTGGCGCCGAAGCCCAGGAAGATCGTCATCAGATAAAAGGCGCCAATGATCCACGTTGCGGTGTAGATGGAGTGGCGTGTAGAGATGGCGTCTTTTACCGTAAACAGTCGTGATACGATGTGCGGCAGACAGGAGGTGCCCATGATTAACGCCAGATGCAGCGAAATGACCTCCTTGGGATCGTTCATTTGATTGCCGGGCTGCAGGAACTTTTCCTGCAGTGGCGTCGCTGTTTTGACATAGTCGAACATCGTCACAAGATTCCAGTCAAAGCGGGACAGCACGATCAGACTGAGGAGAAACGTACCCGTGAGCAGCATGATCGCCTTGATGATCTGAACCCAAGAGGTCGCCACCATCCCCCCGAAGCCGACGTAGATGGTCATCAACACCCCTACGACCATTACGGCCCACTCATATTCGATGTGCAAAAGATGGTGGATCAAAGCCCCTGCGCCGACGAGTTGCGCCAACATGTACATGATGCAGATCATCAAGGTGCTGCAGGCGATCATTCCTCTCAGCAGCCTGCTTTCAAATCTCACCGCGATTGCATCTGCGAGCGTATAGCGTCCTAAATTGTGCAATGGCTCTGCAATCAACAGCAGCATGATCAGATAGGAGACCAGAAATCCGATCGCGTAGATAAATCCGTCAAACCCGTATATCGCGATGGTGCCGGCAATTCCGAGGAAGGAGGCGGCGCTCATGTAGTCACCGGCGATAGCAATCCCGTTCTGCAGTCCTGTCAGCCGATTGCCCGCTGCATAGAACTCTCTCGTATTGCCTGTCCGTTTCGCGGCCGAATACGTGATCGCCAGGGTGCCAATGATCACCGCCAGAAAAAAAATAACGGAGGATAGATTCACGTAATCTCCTCACTTTCCACGGAGCTGGTGATCTGTGCCGCCATCTGGTCAAAATGACGGGCCCGCAGCATGTAAATCGAGGAGAGCAGCAAGGTCATCAGGCATTGTGCTGCCGCATAGATCCAGGCAAGCGAGATGCTGCCGTACACTGCTTGGTTCATCCATTCCGGCTTGATAATAATCAAAACCGGAAGTGAAAAGTAAAAAAACAGAAAAAACAGACACATTGGAATGAGAAAGCGCTTCTTTTTTTGAATGAGCTGACGAAGGAGAGCAGAGTGGTCGATCATGTTGGACGGGCTATGGCTCATGGAGACACCTGCCTTGTCTGAATTTTATAAACTTAGCATATCATGGATGTGTTTTCTGTTACACCCAGTTCCTTCTTGTTAGGTCTTCATCGAGGACGCTCCCTTTTTCCTCGACCAGCTTAAACTGCCTCTCCCCACGTAAGGAGAGAGTCTCAAGAAGAAACTACTGTGTGGATATCAAAAAAGATGTCTTTGTGAGCCGAGACTTCAGGCTCGCAAAGACATCCTGATTTGAATTTCACACGAACTTATGCAGAGCGTTGGTCCGCTTCCTTCATCTGCTTGCGAATCCGCTCGGACAATTCATCGGAGCCGTGGATACGCGCCCATATATTGTTGACATAGACTGGCATTTGATTCTTATCCGTGATACTGACCAGATAGATCGTCAGGAAGCTGAGCGGAACGATAAAGATCGATGGAAACGCCAGCGAGCCAAGTGTGGCTCCGAAGCTGCCTGCTGCAAATACCCCTGTCTCTTTCAAGATGTTCATCAGGATAAAGAAGATGGAGCCGCCTCCGCCGACGATCATGCCAGCGATGGCCCCTTTTCGGGTTGTTTTTTTCCACCAGATGGAACTGAGTAGCATCGGAACGAATGCGCCCCCCGAGACGGCAAATGCCCAGGTAACCATCATCGCAATCAAGGATGGATATGCCGTGTCCAGACCAATGGCCGGAATGCCAAGTCCCACCAGCAAGGAGAACAACGACATGGCTACAACAGCAATTTTCCCAACCATTACTTTTTTCCACTCAGGAGCATTCGGATTGACGTAGTTCTCATAGATGTCATGTCCCCAGGAAGCAGCCGAAGCAATCAGCAGACCGCCTACCGTCGAGAACATGGCTGCGAACGCACCTGCTGCTACGTAACCAAGGCCAAACTCGCCAAAGAGCAGTTTCCCCAAGACGGGAAGGATTTGGTCGGATTTGAGCAGGACGCCATCTACGGTCAAAGCTGCCGTGGTAGGATCAGCACCCGCCAATTCCGGAAGAAAACGTCTTCCCCCCAGTCCAACCACCGAGCTCATGATATAGAAGAATGCGACGAAAGCAAGCACCCACAGGGTCGTCAGACGCGCTACTTTTCCAGACGGGTTCGTATAGTAACGATTCATGATATGGGGCAGTCCCATGGTTCCCAGGACAAGTGCCAACACCATCGAGAATTGGTTCAGCCAATCATAGCGATGGCCCGGTTCTTGCATCACCATGGTCCGATCCGGATGCAGTTTGTTCACCTGCGGCACAACAACGTGAACAGTGGCGTTCGGGTCACCCTTTTGGACGACGGCATCTACTTCAGTGGCAAATGCTTCAGGCGACATCGTCGCTTTCGCCTTGTCGTATACCCGTTTCCCTTCTTCTCCTTCCATCAACTTCGCTACCGTAACAGTGCTTGCGTTGGTCAATGGCTGGTTTTGTGAAGCGTAATTTCCTACTCCATTGATCAGTACGAGTGCAAATACAAGGAACATCGCGGTGAACAACACCCAGAACTGAATCATCTGGTTGAGTGTGGTTCCCTTCATGCCTCCAAGCGCAACATAGAACATCATGACGACGACAGTGGCTACAACACCGGTCTGATAAGGAGTCATGCCAAGGAAGCCGACACCCACCAGCACATCCCAAGTCGTCCCAGCGCCCACCATCTGCGGTGCCAGGTAGAAAATACAAATCAACTGGACCATGACCACGCCGATGACGCGGGCTTTATGGCTTTTTCCAAAACGGGCGAACAAAAAGTCTGGTATCGTATACTCACCGAATTTGCGCAGCGGGCTGGCCAGAAAAAGCACCACAGGAACAAAAGCCGCCCCAAATCCTATGGCGTACCACATTCCATCCACGCCGGATGCGTATACGGCACCAGCAACCCCGAGAAAGGAAGCCGCTGAAAAATAGTCCCCACAGATGGCTGTCGAGTTGGTCATAAAGCCGATCTTGCGTCCCGCCAGGTAAAAGTTGGCGGTATTGGAGTTAAAGTTGCGAGTGTACACCGAAATGCCAATCGTCACGACGACTAGCAGAATCACCATCAGGATCGCCCACATATTGAGCATACACATTCCTCCTTCAAACGTATCAGAACTTACATCTTATTGAGTTGATCCTCCAGGCGATTGGCCCTTTTGACAAAGATAAATGCCAGTACCCAGTAAAAGATGTGGAACAGCAGAAGCGTTGTCCAGAAGTTCAGCGTGAGACCAAAAATGAGAGGTGTTCCGTACCACCATTCAGAGGTTCCGCTCAAAAACGGGATAAGCAAGGTGATGAGAAAAAAATAAATTCCGAATGAAAAGCTGAGTCTGCGCTGCGCATGGAAGGAAGCATTTACCTTTTCCAGCTCCTCCTCTGTTACAAACTGTGTCGTCAACGAGATGTCTTGTCCGGCACTGTTCTTCTTGTGCAAATTCTGGCTGACAAGATCCATTTGAGACATACACAAACCTCCTTCAAGATAAATCAGAATTGAAAGCGCTTACGTTATTATAGAAGATTTCGCAAAATTCGGATGATTTTTTGCGCAACATGTCGACTTGCCTGCGTAACATGCAAAAAATCCCATCTGATCAGATGGGATTGTCGAACTATCCTTCCAGTTTTTTCAGGAGGTCTTTGACTGCCGAGCGGGAAACCGGAATACGGAGTTGTTCTTCGTTTTTCAAGATGAGGTTGTAGGCGCCATTAAACCACGGCTCCAATTCTGACACGTACTGCAGATTCACCAGGTAGCTCTTGTGTGTGCGATAGAAATCGTACATTTGCAGCTTTTCCTCCAATTGCAGCAGCGTCATCCGCGCTGTGTAAACCTGCTTCTGGGTATGGATCCGAACATTCCGCTCATCTCTGACGGCGTAAACAATCGTCGCCGGATCAATGACCACAAGTCGGTTATTTTCCTCGACCAGCAGCTTGGCACCGAGTTTGAGCGGTGCGACCTGCTCGGTCTTGTTTTTTTCCAGCCGCTCCCGCACTCGCTGCATGGTATCCCGCAATCGGGTCGGTTCGGTCGGCTTCAACAAGTAATCAACGGCATGCAGCTTGAAGGCATCTACTGCGTACTCCTCATACGCTGTTGAAAAGACGATCAGGGGCTGTTCTTTTCGAGCAGCCAGCATCCGCGCTGCTTGTCCCCCTTCCACTTCCGGCATCTTGATGTCGAGGAACACCACGTCCGGCTTGTACTCCTCGACCATCTCCAGCAATTCTCTACCGTTCGTCGCAAAAGGCAGCAGTTCGACATCTGCTTCCTGCTGCAGCAAGTAGTAAAGTTCTTCCCGTGCGAGTCGCTCATCTTCCGCAATCATGACTCGAATCGGCATCAAGCACTCTCCTCTCCAGACAATGGTAGGCTGAAAGTGACGACACATCCCCCCTCCGCTTTATTGTAATAGAGCAATTCGGCATCAGGACCTCTCAGGCTGACGAGCCTTTGATTGACATTGTGGACGCCGATTCCGTTGCCGTCCTCGCTGTCTGTCGGTACTTTCCCCAGAATCGCCAGCTTCTCGGCGGGGATGCCCGCACCATTATCTTCGATGCTGATGATAACCTGTCGCGGCTGCCTTTTTACGTGCAGCAAAATCTCTCCCCCGATCGGCATGTCGCGCAATCCATGATGGATGCAATTTTCAATCAAAGGCTGCAAGGTGCCTGGCGGGATCAGGGCATCTTCTACTCCTTCGTCGACTCGGCAGCGAACTGCGAACTGTTCAGAAAAACGGATTTTGATAATTTCCAGATACGCGTATAAATGGTCCAGTTCTTGCCTGACCGAGATCAAAGGACTTGAGGTCAGCTTGAGATTGAGGCGCATAAAAGTGCCAAGCTGGATCGTCATATGTCTGGCCAGCTGTGGATCGATGCGGATCAGCGTAACGATCGAATTCAGCGTGTTGAAGAGAAAGTGAGGATGGATTTGAGCCTGCAGCATGCGCAGCTCCGCGTCTTTCATCAGGCTTTTCATCTTTTCTGTCAATGCCAGCGTCAACTGATTGGACAATAAATTGCTCAGTCCTTTCGCCAGGGCCTCCTGCACCTTCCCGATCTGCTGCGGTCTGCGAAAATACAGCTTGATCAGTCCCACTACACTGCCGCCTTCCCGGATCGGGACGAGGATCGCCGCTTGCAGCGGACAGTTGCTTTTTGTACAGGAAAGCACTTCCCGATTCAATCCTTTTTGAATAATACCCGTGTAAAGGACCCGGCGATTCAATTCCCCTCGTATCGCTTCTCCCGCCAAATGGTGGTCGCCGCCTGCTCCTACATGGGCCAAAATTTGTTCCCTGTTCGTAACGGCCACCGCGGCAGCATTCACTTCATGCTGGAGGAGCAAGGCTGCTGCATGAGCCGTCTGCGGCGTCAACCCCATTTTCAGATGAGGCAGTATGCGTTCTGCTATGGTAAAAGCCCGTTCCGCCTCCAATGCCGCTTTGCGGTCCTCTTCCTTTAGCGCGATCTGGATCATCGTAGTAAAGACGGCAATCGAGATGCTGTTCGTCAGAACCATCGGAATTCCAACCACATTGACGACCGTTTTGACCAAATCAGGAGGTCCGGCCAGTATGAGCATAAAAGACATCTGGATCACAGGTGCGAACATGCCGATGAACAAGGCCTTCGACGGTGAAATAACCCGCTCCTGTGAAAAAAATCGCGCGACATAGCCGGCGAGAAGGCCGGTAATCGGGATGGACAAGCCGATGGGCAACGCTGCGAATCCCCCGAGTCCGTATACATGTGCCCCTGCGATCAGTCCGGCTCCCAAACCGACCAGTGGACCGCCCAGAAGCCCCCCGATGACCACTCCGACCAGCGTAGAGTTGGCGATCATCTCCCGCTCGGCAAGCGAAAAGATCCAGAATGCCGGCATATATGATTCTTCATTGACGACGATACCCGCATAAGTCCCTGCCACTCCAAACAACCCAAACATCAGTGAGTAGAGAATCGAGGTGCCCATGTGGATTTCCCGATCCAGCACCTGGCGAAACAACGGGATTCGCGTGAGGAGAAAGGCAAAAGTAAGCAAAATCCCCATTCGTTCAATGAGCATAATGGTTAAATTGTCCACTTGAACCTCCCATTTCCAAACCGACTTTCTACTATTTCCCTCTTTTTTTCATTTTCCCTTCTGGACAGACAAATCGCCTGGGCATTCTGCATAGGCTGAGTTTGCAATCGCTGCAGGGAAAGGATGATGACGATGTGTGGAATTACCGGATGGTTGGATTGGGAAAAAGACCTTTCCCAGGAGCAGCCTGTTTTGCAGAGAATGACGACGAGGCTCACTTCACGGGGGCCTGACGCGGAAGGCTATTGGTTCCATACGCATGTTGGGCTTGGGCATCGACGTCTCATCGTCGTCGATCCCGCAGGAGGACAACAGCCGATGACTTCCCTCCATCGGGAGCAGGCATGTACGATGGTCTACAACGGGGAATTGTACAATACAGAGGATCTGAGACAGGAGCTGCTCGCTTCTGGACATTCCTTTCGCTCTCATTCGGATACGGAAGTCCTGCTGCATGCCTATCTGGAATGGGGCACGGATTGTCTGAAGCGGCTTAATGGCATTTTTGCCTTTGCGATCTGGGATGAGAGCGCCCAGCGATTGTTTCTGGCACGTGATCGCATGGGAGTCAAACCGCTATTTTACGCCCAAAGAGGCAATTCGTTCCTGTTTGCTTCTGAGCTGAAGGCATTGCTCGCCCATCCAGAGGTGAAACCGGTCCTCTCCCGGGAAGGTCTCGCGGAGGTTTTCGCTCTAAGCCCTTCGCGGACGCCAGGACACGGCGTATTTCATAACGTCCACGAGGTGCGGCCCGGCTATATGCTGACCGTGACACGGGATCGGCTCCGTCACCTTCGCTATTGGCAATTGGAAAGCCGCCCCCATTCCGATGACCTCGAACGGACGGTACAGACGGTAAGAGAGCTGGTAACGGATGCTATACAGCGTCAATTGGTGGCCGATGTACCCGTGTCAACCTTGCTGTCCGGCGGTCTCGACTCCAGTGTCATCACGGCTGTCGCCGCTTCCAGCTTCAAACAGCAGCAACGGGGGACGCTTTTTACCTATTCGATCGATTATATAGATAACGCGCAACATTTTGAATCCAACACCTTTCAGCCCGACGAAGACGCCCCCTACATTCAGAAGGTATCCGAATTTTTGGGGACGCAGCACCGCACGATCACCTTTGATACTGAGGATCTGATCGATTCCCTGCGCACGGCCACTCTTGCCCGGGATCTGCCTGGCATGGCGGATATCGATGGCTCCTTGTATCTCTTTTGTCGAGAGATTAAAAAGGAGACAACCGTTGTTCTCTCCGGGGAGTGTGCCGACGAGGTGTTTGGCGGCTACCCTTGGTTCCATCGCGAAGAAATGCTTTTCGCGAACACTTTTCCTTGGGCGCGCGCGACGCAGGAACGCGCTGCCTGGCTCTCGCCCGAGCTGCGGGATTGGGTGAAGCCACAGGAATATGCAGCGAGGCGTTACGAGGAGACATTGGCTGAGGTCCCTGCCTTGCCGGGTGAAAATCCATTAGAGGCCCGCCGCAGGGAGATGTTCTACCTCAATCTTGCTTGGTTTATGAACACGCTGTTGGACCGCAAAGATCGGATGAGCATGGCTGCCAGTCTGGAAGCGCGCGTCCCGTTTTGCGATCATCGGATTGTAGAATACGTCTGGAATATTCCCTGGGAGCTAAAAATGTACGGCAACCGCGAAAAGGGCATCCTGAGAAAAGCAATGGAGGGCTGCCTGCCGGACGAGGTTCTGTACCGAAAGAAAAGCCCCTATCCCAAAACTCATAACCCTGCGTACACGGAAGCAGTTCGCTCGTGGCTGCTGCAGATTCTGGATGATTCGACCTCTCCCCTGCTTCCCCTCATCGACGTACCTGCCATTCGGCAAATCGCAGCCATGGACGCCAAAGCCTCCGGCATCCCCTTTTTCGGTCAATTGATGAGCACGCCGCAATTGTTCGCGTTTCTCGCTCAGTTGGATTATTGGCTTCGGGAGTACCGCGTCACCATCCAGCATTAAGCTTGGACAAAAAAAGGACAGAAAAACTCCTCTCCCCGGACTTTACGGGGGTTTGAGGAGATTGTTTCTGCCCTTTTGATTTTTCTTCCGCTGATTTCTCTTCCGCTGGTTTCGCGTGTGTGCATTTGATGCACCCTCTGCACGGTAGCGCAGATCGTATTCACAATTGGAGCGTTTCATGATGGTAAAAGAGACGGTGTTCCCGGAACGGATGAACCGGTAATCGACACGGACGTTCTTGCTTCCTCCGCTCAAGACCGCCGAAATGACCTTCTGGTTCGGACCGTTCTTCCTCCATTTCAAGGATTCAACCTTCATCGGCAGCGGAGGATAGACCCGATAGGGCACACACAGCTTTCCTTTAACCAGGCGAAGTCGCAGATTGCGAATCATCCTCTCCGTCAGCTTGATCCCCCAGTACCGCCGAAAAATTCGAGATATTTTCCGTTTGCTTCCATAACGTTCAGGGAGCGGCGTATAATCGACGCCATTCACGGTATAGACAGGCTTCCCCCTTGGTGACGCGGCAATCTGTGTCCATACTTGTTCAGCCTGGTCGATAAACTGCTTGAACTGGCGCAACTGATCCACTGTTTTCACCTCCTCCTTAAACCCTATGGAGAAAGGCTCATGCTAGTACGCCCTTTTGCTACCCCATTTTTTTGCCGCCTTCCTCCCAGGGGTAATTGATGGATTGTGGCTTGCGAATCAAGAGTCTCACCAGGAGATACACGACATAGTAAAGAAGAGCGGGAGCTGCCCCTAGCCATATCCACTCCTTAATCTTGGTCAAGCTGAATAAAAGTAAGATCAAAAGCATGCCAGCTAACGCATAGCAGATGATGTTGACGAGGTAAAAGAAAATCGAAGAACGGCGGAAGATCCGCTTCGTGATGGTGTCAATCAAAATCGAACAAGGTATGCCCCCGAGCAGATAAACAGGTGTTGCATAAATGAGATAGATGAACACAAGGGAAGAAAAAGACATGTAAGACGTGCTCGACTGGCGCTCAGCAACCGGTGTGTATTGAAGATAAGCCAAAATGACGCAGAAAATGATGGATGAAAGAAGGGCGGACAACAGTCTTCTCAGCATTTTTTCCTCCGCTCACAAGTATGTAAGATGACGTAAAGCTTCTTATTACCTTACCTTACGCGATTCAGGTATGTTTCTCCAGATAAAAAACGACCGCTTCCCTTAATGTAGGGGAAACGGCCATCCTCTTTACCTTCTATTCGTTATCGTTTCAATACTACGATGGCGTAGACTTGCCCATCTGCTTTGGTCCACAGATCGATTTTATCTGTTTTTTTCAGATCGTCTTCGTCCATGTCAGAGCCGTCGTAATATTTTACCTTCGCATCTTCAGCCAGCTTCAGGCTGGTGGAGACATCCTCGAAAAAGACGTACTTGTCACCATTGACGCGGGACTCGATGCCGATGAATTTCACTTTTTCTTCCGCTTTTTTCCCTTGCGCGGTTGCTGCCGTTACTTCCTGGTCGCGATTCAGCGTTAATGTCGCATAGAAGAACTGCTCCAGATCTTCGACCGCATCCTCTTCGCTAACATCGTATTTTTTGCCGTCCAGGACGATTTTGGCGGATGTGATCTCTCCGTTGTCCTTTCGAATCTCCACTTCTTCTACGAGACCGCTGACCGTTTTCAGCGCACCGGAAATCGCTTTAACCTTTCCGTCGCTGTCGAGCGTCAGTGTGTATTCCTTGTCGTTGGTTGCAGCGTTGTTGTCAATGCTGACTCCAGAGAGCAATTCGTACACTTTGCCGTCTACCGTGATTTTATTTCCGGATTTTTTCGTCACATAGCCTTTGACTGTCTGGCTCTCTACTTCCAGCTCCACAATATCGTTGGTTCCCACATTGTATTTCCAGGAGACGATACGGTAGTCATCGAGCTGATTCGCCTTGATCGCAGTGGCGGAAACACGTTTGCCATCGATGGTCAGCTTGGCTGTAGCGAGCAGGTTGTACGTTTTCTTGTCGACCTTGATCGTCGCCAACTTCACAGGCGGACCAGCCTGATAAGCAGTTGTGCTTCCAATCACTTTATTGCCCGCCACTTTTGTGCCCTGCTCGACTTTCTTCAATTGACCATCCTCGTCAAAGGTCAGAATGGCGATTTTACCGTCCTGCAATTCGTCGAGTTCATCTACTTCCTCATCGTCCACGATCAGCTCTGTGTCTCTGGTTACTTCGTACTCTGCATTTCCGATCAGGATGAGATTTTCATCCGTGTCGACTTTGATTGTCTCTGTTGCGCTCAACTTGGTGTAGACGACAGTACTTACTTTGCCATCCACATCGAGCGTCAGTTCTACCAGGTCACCTTTTTCCATATCCGTAAAAGAACCGGCTACCTCTTTGGCTTGAGGATGCGCTTTTCCTTTCACGGTCGCGCCGCTGGCAAGTACGTATGTCTCGGAGCCCACCTTCAGCTCTTTTTTGGCATTGGTCCCGCTGACCGCCGAGATTTTCTCGATCAGGCCGGACGTCGTATTTTTGGAGAATGTAATGGACTCGACTCTTCCGTCATCTCCCAATACAGCTACGAATTTTTGTCCAATCTGAGAGCGCGTCACGTTTACTCCGTTGACGACCTCCAGGACAACCTCTTTGCCATTCACAATCGCCTTGAACTGTTTCTCATCCCCGACCTTCGTGCTTGCGTTTAGTCCTGTTTTGACTACTCCTTCGACGATTTGAGAATCTGCAGTCGAAACGATGAGAAAATCAATGTTCCCTTTTTTCAGCAGGTATTCAACCTGCGCTCCCACTACGATATTGCCGTACACCTGGGCTTTGTCGTCAATGGTGATTTCATCCTTCTGACCCGTAATCTTCAGCTTTTTGGTCGTTTTGTTGTACGCGGAGACGATCCCTTTTACCACTGGCAGCTTTTGATTGGTGCCATCCGCATTGCCGTTGCGGTCGTAGTAGGCGCCATTGGCATACACCGGCGTCTCCATGAAACGGCTGGTATACTTCGCTACGGTGTCACGCTGGGCGGCAGCAGTCGGAGTTTCGGCCGACTCGTAGATTCCGGTCTTATTGGCTTCCAGAAGGTACGGATAATACCATTCGCCAACCGTAGGCGTACTCACGTTGATTTTGAGCCCTTGTACAAATACTGTCAGTGCTTCTGCAATTTTCACGTTGTTGTTTGGTTTGAAAGTCCCGTCCGGGTATCCTTTGATGATCCCTTGGGAGACTGCGAGATTGATGTATCCTGTTGCCCAGTGATCCGCAGGCAAATCTTTGAAAACTGTCGAACCTTGCAGCAGTCTTGCCTGCTCGTCGGTATATCCCATTGCCAGTACAGCAATTTTCGCAAACTCGGCACGGGTTACTTCCTTTTTCGGCCGGAATGTTCCGTCGGTGTAGCCTTTCAGGACTCCGGCGTAATTCAGCTTGAGAATCGAATCCTTGTTGGCGTTTTGAGCGATGTCGGACAATGGCAGAGACGTAGCAGCCAATCCCATGTTGGGCAGTGCCAGCATCCCCATCAGGACAGCAACGGCCATCCCGGTCTTACAGGTTTTCGCAGATAGTGCTTTCCATGTTTTCACAATTAACCCCTCCGAATAATCGATGGATAAAGAACGCTAAGACTAAATTTGGTTAAGCGCTCTATTTGACGTCGTTCTTTCTCGAAAGGTTGCGGTTTTCTTTTGGAAAATATTTCTGAGGAGTTTTGGAGGTGGAAAATATGATGTACAAACGTAAAAAAACCGCCTGATCATCAGACGGTTTTGCGTTCATATCCAGCAGGAAATGCTGTAAGCCAGGTTCTGTCTCTCCCGTGCTGCAAGCGGGACAAGTCCCTCGCACTAAGAGCGGTAGTCATCTATCTATGGTGCCTCAGACACCATCCGTCCCTCCGTTTGATTCCTTTGGGACGGTTCCCCTACCAAATTTGGGTTTCTCGCTCGCAGGGTTTACCGCGTTCCATCTTTCCTGTCGCCAGGAAAGCTACGTTTCTGTGGCACTTTCAGCGTACTTGGGCCTCAGAGAGAGCCCTTTCCACGCCGTCAGCGAAGCGCGAGCCTCACTGCCCTGGTTTGCACCAGGTACGAACACTCCAAGCATCTCAGCCTGGGCGAGCCTGGACTTTCCTCTACCGCCAACCGGAAAACCGGTTGCGGCAGCGACTACCCGCATTTCCTGCACATCTCGAATTTGTATTCTTACTCTACCACACACCTGTTCGCAGGTCAACAAGCGACTCTTGGCTGCACTGCCAAATTGTTCCCCTCACTTCACTGTAGTACAATAGGTATCGGGCAATGAGGAGGGATATGAAATGATCATTACACCTTATGCTGCGGCTCGCCTCTCATGGATGATCGCCGAAGAGCCCGATGCAGACGAGCTCGGGATCAGGCTCATCATGACCACGACGGGATGCGGCAGCTACACCTACAGCATCGCCATTACCGAAAAGGACGAGAGCGATCGCGAGCTGGATGTGAGCGGCATTCGCCTGTTTTATAAACATACAGAAGAAGATCAGCTTGCGGGCATCTTGATTGACTGCGACGCGGCGACCAACCGCTTTTCCATCAGCCATAGCTTGCCGCTGCAAACAGATTGTCCGCACATCAACTGACAGGAGGCTACCATGCTACTGCTACCATTTGAAAACATCGAACCTCGTATCCATTCATCTGTTTTTCTCGCCAAAGGCGTTGTCGTCTCAGGTGACGTCGAGATCGGCGAGGATTCCTCGATCTGGTACAATTGCGTCATCCGCGGCGATATTGCCCCGACCGTAATCGGCCGCCGCGTCAGTGTGCAGGACAACAGCACCCTGCACCAAAGCCCGAACAACCCCCTGATCCTCGAGGATGAAGTCACCGTCGGCCACAACGCTGTCCTGCACAGCTGCATCGTGCGCCGCGGGGCCTTGATCGGGATGGGAGCAATCGTCCTCGACAGAGCCGAAATCGGCGAAGATGCCATGGTCGCCGCAGGCGCGCTCGTCCCACCAGGTATGAAGGTTCCGCCGCGCACGCTCGTCGTCGGATCGCCTGCCAAGGTAAAACGCGAGCTGACCGAAGAGGACTTCAAAGAATTGCGACGCATCCGCCAATCCTATGTGGACAAGGGAAAAACATACCGCAAATTGGAAGAAAATCCGCTCGTCCGCAAATAACGCTTCGCCGGACCGCGAAAGAAAAGCCGTTCTGCTCAGGATATGCAGACGGCTTCTTCGTTTTCCTTGCTGATCATGCTGCTTCTTTTGCAGTTGTATCGCGAATATGTTCATACAAGAGATAAGAGCGAATCGCGGTTTCAAGGTGCAGTCGATCCGGTTCTTTGGTGGTAAAATGCTTTTGGGAAAAGGCGGAAAGCTGGTATATGAAACGGAACGGCTTGCGCAGGTAGCGATCCCCGAACATTCCGGCCAGCATCAGCGCTCCCCCGCTTACAACGCTCCATTCCAGCGGGAGAAAAGATACGGCCAGCAAAAATCCGGTAAAAAACCAGATGACCAAATTCGTGGAGCAGCCGTCGTTGACGATATTGGCCCGGGCAATCTCGCCAAGCGCCTCCATAGACTTCCTTCCCTGATAGCTGAACACTTTATGCTCAGCTCCATGGAATTTTTTTAATCTGCGAGGAAATACGAAGTGAAATCCTGCCAGGTAGATGGCAATCCATGCTGGATTTACAATTGCCCAGGAAAACTTGAGAAAAGCAGCTACCGCATAACAGACAAGGAACAGGTGGAAAACCTGGTAATACCAGGGAAAAGAGAAAAAGATCCGGTACCAGAGCTTGCCGATCGTTCGCAACGTCATTTTTTCCGCCCACAGGTGGATCACGCCGTCTTTTACTTCGGCACAAGCGAGAACGTTGCGATCATGAAAAAGCACTCCGCGGCCAAATGATATTCCCATAATCATGATGAGCTATTCTCCTCCCGTCCCCAAGTCGCTATAATAAGAAAGTATGTTTACGTAATTGAAGGAGGTCCACCCAGTGATTCGCATGGTTCCAAATACTCCTCTGACACCCGCTCAAGATCCGTGGGAGCCGTTGCAAGCAGCAACTCCGCCCGCTTATCGCTTGACGAGCGTCGAATTTACCGTCACCAATCTATGTAATCTTCGCTGCGAGCATTGCGCAGTCGGAGAAACGCTTCGATACAAGGATGATCCTTTTTTGCCCATTGACTTGATCCTGCGTCGTCTGGATGAGGCCAAAGATCTGCGTACTCTCAGTATAACAGGCGGCGAGCCGATGTACAGCGAACGGACCGTCAAGGAAGAGATTCTGCCGCTCTTGAAATACGCGACCGAGCGAGGCTTGCGTACACAGATCAACTCCAATTTGACGATGCCCTTTTCCCGTTACGAGCTGATTCTCCCTTACATAGATGTCATGCATATCTCCTGGAACTGGACGACTCCTGAGGAGTTCCATTCTATTGTTTACGCAAAAGCACCTCGGGAGGTTTCAAGCAAACAGGCAGAAAACCTGTTTGTTCAGATCATGGAAAATGCGCAAAAGCTGGCTGAAGCGGGAGTTTTTGTATCCGCAGAAACCATGCTGAACCACCGGACTGCACCGAAGCTGGATATTCTGCACCGCCAGATTCAAGAAATGGGAAGCAAACGCCATGAGATCCATCCGATGTACGCAAGCGACTTTGCCCGGGATCTTTCCGTCCTCTCCCTGGATGAACTTCGCGACAGTATTCATCGCTTGCTTGATATTCGCAACGAGGAGCTGTGGATGCTGTTCGGGACGCTCCCCTTTTTCGCTTGCAGCCCTTTGGAAGCAGACAGAGAACTGGTTCATCGCTTGCGTCACAGCAAAAATGTGACGGTTCGCAATGATCCGGATGGTCGCAATCGCTTAAATGTGAATGTCTTCACAGGCGACGTGATCGTAACTGATTTCGGTGACGTAGAGCCGCTTGGCAACATCCAGCATGAGCCATTGCAGTCGATGTTCGACCGCTGGCAGAACCATCCGCTGAACCAGACGATTAATTGCTATTGCCCAAGTGTCGCCTGTGCCGGCCCCAATCTTCTTGTCGCCAATACTTACTACCAGGGAACGGACTTTACCAAGCGCAAGGCAATCCTCTAAGTCGGGCAGACTATGCCCAGAGGTGAGGCACGATGAGCAGACGCAGAAGACCGCTTGTTCCCCATGCTCGTGCAGGATTGGATGCCTTGAAAGCACGAGTCGCAAATGTGAGCGACCCCGACCAGGCGAAATTCGAGGTGGCCGAAGAGTTGAGCGTTCCTTTGCAGCAGGGCTACAATGGCCAGCTAAGCGCTCATGATGCAGGGCGTGTCGGAGGACAGCTCGGCGGAAAAATGGTCAAGGAAATGGTTCGCATGGCGCTCGAAGCCGCGAGTCAAAAGGATCGTCTGTAGGGATCTGGGAGATCAACAGAAAGCACCCCGCTGTTTTTTCAAACACGGGGTGCTTTTATGCATGATCAACGCATACGGTCCAATTTTTTGGCGCTTGGCTTACGCGGTCCAAGCATGGTGCGACTGATAGTGTTTACCTTTTGAAAAGAATCAAATACCTGATCTAGCACCTCCACAAGCTCGCGTATTTGCACGACTTTTCCATAAACACCTAAAAAATGATGCCGCACATTTTTTCCATTCAGCCCGAACAAGTCCGCACCTCCTCCTCCATCTTCTACTGCTACCTTATGCGGATAGAGCGGAAGTGGAAATGGGGGAGTGCAGTGCCATGCGCCCATTTTTTCTTTTCCAAATCGTTAGAAGGTATATAAGCGGGGACGCCGGTCATCATAGACTGGGATGCGGCTCCGCACCTCATCTACCAGGGACAAGTCCAGCTCAGCCCTGACGATTTCCTCCTGCTGCATGCCTTCCGCTACGATTTCCCCCCAGGGATTGACAACCAGGGAATGGCCGCAGAACATGTTGCCGCCCCCTTCCCCTACGCGGTTGCAGGCGACGACGTACATCTGGTTTTCGATCGCCCGAGCGATCAGAAGCTGCCTCCAATGGTCCAGTCTGGGATGCGGCCACTGAGCCGATACGAATAGAACTTTTGCGCCTCTCAGGGCGTGCAGCCGAATCCATTCGGGGAAGCGGATGTCGTAGCAGATCAAAGAAGCAACGCATTGATCGTCGAGGTGAAGGATCCCCGGCTGATCCCCGGCTGACATGTATTGATCTTCCTTCATCAAGCGGAACAGGTGAACTTTGGAGTAGGTTCCGGCCAGTTGCCCATGCCGATCATATGTATAAGTCGTATTGTAGACTTGTCCCGCTCGTTTTTCAGCGATCGAACCGCCAATGAAGTGACAGTTGAGCTTTTGTGCCACTTCCTTCAGCACGCTATGGGCCCGCTTTCCTTGTGAATCAGCGATCTCTCCCAACCTCTCGAGATCATACCCGGTGTCCCATAATTCCGGCAAAATGACAGCATCTACACTTTCCCCTCGCGCCAACACATCGGCGAGGCGTCTTACGCTTTCTACGTTTTGCTCAGGCTGACCAAAAGCGATGTCCATCTGGAGCATCGCCACCTTCCACTTCATAACGTTCCCCCCTGATCCTCTATTTCCTCCATCGTAGCCTTACCCCGAATAGAGATCAAGTGAAAACTAGATAGAATAGTATGAAAAATAAAAACACCCAAAGACATGATGTCTTCAGGTATTTTGGCTATAGAAGAAAACTTCTACGTGCGGGGCGTCGTGGTCGGACGCGGTGACGGTGTGGTGGTCGGACGAGGACGAGGTGTTGGCGCAGGACCGGGCATGCCGCGCTCCAGACGTGTAACCCTTGCTTCCAGACGATCCACACGCCTGGTCAAATCATCTACCCGGTCGTCCACTCTGGTAAAATCGGAGCGCAGGGCATCCACACGATTTTCCACTCTTCTCAATCGACGCTCGACATCACTAGTGGGAGATTCAGGTGAAGTAACAGGGATGTAGATATTCTGTCCTACATAGATATAATACGGATATGCGATATTGTTGACGCGGATCAACTCTTGTACAGGAACACCGAAACGAGCAGCGATACTGTTCAGCGTATCGCCGGCACGGACGACATAGTTCACGAATAGCCCCTCCTCCAGGTTTATCTTTCGCTACTAACCTATGCCCACCCGCCCGATCCGGAGATAAACCAATACCCATTTTTTCTCAAATAGTCAAATGCCTATGATTGCAGCCGTTGCGGGCGGTACCTTGTCAAGGCTAAAAAAACACTCTGGCACGACAATTAGTGCCAGAGTGTTTTTGTGATTCTTATTTGAATACCGGTGCAGCAAATTCTGCCAATTTTTCGAGCGAGGATTTTTCCACATCAGCATGCAAGCTGTTGCCGTGCGCATCCATAGTGACGATCGCGGCAAAGCCTTTTACGCGCAAATGCCACATTGCTTCCGGAATACCGAATTCCAGGAAATCTACACCTTCCACTTTCTCCAGGCACTCAGCATAATACTGAGCTGCCCCTCCGATAGCGTTGAGGTAAACAGCGCCATGTTCTTGCAGTGCTTTCAAGGTTTTGGCTCCCATTCCGCCTTTTCCAATGACAGCGCGAATGCCGAACTTCTTGATGATCTCGCCTTGGTAAGGTTCCTCACGGATGGAGGTGGTAGGACCTGCTGCCTTGACATGCCATTCTCCTGCTTCGTCCTTGAGCATGACGGGACCGCAGTGATAAATGATGCCGCCATTCAGATCTACTGGACAATCGTTTTCCATCAGATAGCTGTGCAAAGCGTCGCGTCCTGTGTGCATCTCTCCGTTGATGATGACCACATCGCCCACTCTCAGGCTGCGAATCTGCTCCTCGGAAATCGGTGCTTGCAGGACAACCTCGCGACGCTCAGGCTGTGCAGCTTCGCTTGCCGCTGCCGCTGGAGTCAGATCCATCGCTACTTCTTCATCTTTGTACAGGTAGCGGAGGATTTCGCCTGTCTCTGCGTTGAGGCGTACACCTTGACGGCGGAACGCCCAGCAGTTGTAAGCCACGGAAACGAAGAAGCTGGCTGGCAGACGGTTTTCTACGCCGATTTTGCAACCGAGCAAGGTCGCGTTTCCGCCGAAGCCCATCGTTCCGATACCCAGTTGGTTCGCGGTTTCCATGATGTAGTCTTCCAGTTTGGCCAGGTCTGGATTCGGGTTCACGTCATCAACGCGGCGGAACAGCTGATGCTTGGCCAACGCATAGCCAGAGGTGCGGTCGCCGCCGATTCCGACTCCGATAAAGCCCGCGCTGCAGCCTTGTCCTTGCGCCTGATAGACGGCGTGCAGGATGCACTTGCGGATGCCGTCCAGATTGCGTCCCACTTTCCCCAAGCCTTCCAGCTCACAGGGCAGCGAATACTGGATGTTCTTGTTTTCACAGCCGCCGCCTTTGAGGATCAGCTTGATCTCGATCTCATCCTCTTCCCATTGCTCGAAGTGAATGACCGGGGTACCAGGTCCCAGGTTGTCTCCTGTGTTGTGCCCAGTCAAGGAATCGACAGAGTTGGAACGCAGCTTCCCTGTTTTGGTTGCTTCTGCAATTGCTTCTTTGATTGCTTTTTTAATGATGAGCTGGTTGACTCCGACTGGTGTTTTCACTTCAAAAGTCGGCATGCCTGTATCCTGGCAGATTGGCGATACATTTTCTTCTGCCATCACGATGTTCTGTGCGATCGTGGCCAGAGAAAGTGCTGCACGAGTGCCCAAATCTTCATTTAATTTTGCTGCATTGACGGCACGACGCACGTCAGGCGGCAAGTTCGTGGAGGTATCCGTGATCAGCTCCAGAATGCTTTGCTTCAAGTTTTCCATCTATGACGCCCCTTTAGACGAAGTGGTGTGATTGGTATCATAAACCGCCTATAATTATAGCACATGCCATCCCGCGTGTCCGTAGATTATGGTCCTCCGAGTGTGAAACATTTGATCGCGGCTGCCGTCTTATGTGATAAGCATAAGGAAATTCTTAGCAGATAGAGAAAAAGGGGGATCAGCATGAAAAAAAGAAGTTGGGTCTGGTTCATTGCATCAGCCCTTGTTCTGACGACAACAGCCTTCGCGGTAGCGGGAAGTGCGGACAGCGCGGATAGCTCTGACAGCGCCGACAGAGAGGTGGAGGCAGCCTACATCGAAAAGGATGGATTGCCTGTCGTCGGCTCGTATGAAAACTTGAAAAAGCTGTTGGAAAAGGATCTCCAGCAACAAAAGCTGATGTACAAAACCACCGTCGCAATGGAGTCCGCGCCGGTAGCCGGCAGCGCCGAACCGCAGTCAGCTCCGGCAGCTGCCAATGTCGCAGAATCTGCTGCCGCTGACTACTCGACAACCAATGTCCAGGTCCAAGGCGTTGACGAAGCTGATGTGGTCAAGACGGACGGAAAGTACATCTATCAAGCCACTTCAAACGAGATCCGGATTGTGCAAGCTGATCCGGCCGGCAAGATGCAGCTGGCAAGCCGCTTGAGCTATACGGAGGGAACGTTTGAACCATTGGAATTGTACGTGGATGAAAACAGGCTGGTCGTAATCGGACAGTCTTTTGAGACGCTTGCCATAAAGAAAAACGATTCCGCCAAAAAGGTAAAAATCGCTCCTGGCTATCACAATCTGCATGTAGAAATGCTAAAAGCCCAGGTCTATGACATAACAGATAAACAAAAACCAAAGCTGACACGCGAGCTAGAGATGGAAGGAAGCTATTTGTCATCCCGCAAAATCGGAAGCAATCTGTATCTCGTCGCCAATCATCGCATCAATACCTTCCAGATCATGGAGGACCAAGGCGATCCTGCTCCGATGTACCGCGATCAAGCTCCCGACAAACAAGCAGAACCCCAAAAGCTTCCGTATAGTGACATTCATTATTTCCCGGAAAGCCTGGCACCCAATTATCTGATGGTGGCAGGAGTCGATTTGGATAAACCCAACCAGAAGATGACCGTACACTCCTATCTGGGCGGCGGTGAAAATATGTACGCCTCTCCAGAAAATCTCTATGTCGCCGTAACCGAATACAAAAACGAGGCTCCGAAGCGGAATATGCCAGCTATAGAGTCCAGTCCGGTTCCCCTAGACGAATCCGTGAATACGACCTTGTACCGTTTCAAGTTAAAAGACGGCTCATTGAAATTTACAGGAAAGGGCTCTGTTCCCGGTAATGTTCTGAATCAGTTTTCCATCGACGAACATGACGGTTATTTGCGCATCGCAACGACGAGCGGCAGCATCTGGCGCACAGATGAAGGAACCTCTAAAAACAATCTGTACGTTCTCGACAAGGACCTGAAAATCCACGGAAAACTGGAAGGAATCGCTCCAGGGGAAAAAATCTACTCGGCCCGCTTCATCGGAGACCGCGCGTACATGGTAACATTCAAGACTGTCGATCCCCTGTTCGTAATCGATGTCAAAAAACCGGATGCACCACGTGTTCTGGGGGCTTTGAAAATTCCAGGCTACAGCGATTATCTCCACCCGTATGACGAAAATCATCTGATCGGCTTTGGCAAGGAAGCGGAGGCAGAAAAAGACATCGCCTATTATCAAGGCATGAAAATCGCTTTGTTTGACGTGACAGATGTAGCCAATCCAATCGAGAAGTTCAAGACGGTTATTGGCGATCGCGGAACCGATTCGGAGCTGTTGAGCAACCACAAAGCCTTGCTTTTCTCCAAGGAGAAGGAACTTCTCGCTTTTCCCGTAACCGTTTATTCTCTTAGCAGCGAGGAAAAGGCAAATCGCAGGATACAAGATTACGGCCGCTTCTCCTTCCAAGGCGCCTATGTATACCGTCTCAATTTGCAGGAAGGCTTCGTCCTGGACAGCACCATTACCCACCTGACAGCCGAAGATTCCCTAAAAGCCGGCCATGACTGGTATGACAGCGAAAAAAACATCAGACGCATTCTGACCATCGGCGATACGCTTTACACCGTATCGAACAGCCTCATCAAGTCGCAGAGGCTTGAAGACCATCGACCGATCGGCACACTGAGCCTGACAAAATAGCGGTAATTCTCTGTCGCGCAACCGGGTTCTGTGCTAAGATGAACAGGTAAACGTAGCAGGAAGAAAGGGTGTCACCGCACATGGAATATTTAAACCTGAATCTGACTTCAACAATCGCGGGATTGGCGGTCGTCCTATTGGTCATGTTTGCGCGACTTCACTGGCCCTTCCGCTATCAATATATCTCCCATCTGTTCAAGAGCCGCACCGAGCAGCGATTGCGTTGGCTGGATGTCTCTTACCGCAAGAATCGCGCCCGCTCCGTAGCGATGCTGGATAAATCGACCTATGAAATCCTGATCGGCAATTACGAGCTGGCAGAAAAATATATTGTACAGGGATTGAACGTCTGCAAGGAACGTCCCTCTCTCTTTAACCAGGCGATGATTCACTATCTGTTTTACAACCTGGCGATCGTGTACTATTCGTCCGGACGCTATAGCGAAGCGTTGGAAGTGGCCTTCCGCGTCTACCAGCGCGACCAGGGCATGACCGATTCGCTGGCCGTTATCGCTTGCGCCCACGCAAGACTTGGCGAAGTGGAAAGCGCGCAGGAAGCGTTTAAATTGATCTCCGGGAAGCGCTCGGCACGAGATTGGCGGCTGTTCTGTCTCGCCGAGATCGAGGCCGCGAAAGGAAATTACGAGCACGCGCTTGCACATTTGCGTCAGTTAATGGGTAAATCGTCCCATTTCTTGCACCTGAACCGGGCTGAGCTGGAAAAACGGCTGGAGGAATGGCAGAAGGCGTCTACCCAGGCAAGCTAGTTCTTTCCACAAAAAGGAGAACACCGCAAAAGCCGATTACAGAGGCTTTGCGGTGTTTTTTGATTCATTCGGATATCGTTACGACTGCCTGGCAGCCTCGATCAAGCTTTGCAAGAACGGTGTGATCTCCCCACTGAGGATCGGACCGTGACCCGTAGCCAGATAATCGATTGGCCATTCCAGCAGGATCTCCAGCCCTTCTGCATATTCGCGCGCGCGCTCAGGTTCCTGCTGTGCCCATATCTGAATCTGCTTGTGATAAGCCGTGCGGACTTCCGGTTCTTTTCCCACAATATCTCCCAAAGGTGCCTCTCTGAAGCTCAGATGATCGCCGACAAAACACACTTTTGTCTTCGGATCATAAAACGCCACTGAGCCCTCCGTATAAAAAGAGAGTTGCCGAAACTTCAAGGACGAAAGCTCTCCCCCGCTCCCAGTAAACGTGTGACCGAACAAGGTCTGGGAAAAATCGTCCAGCTCATAATAATCATCCAGATGAATCCAGTTGTTGCGGGAAGGAAACAGATCGGCATTCCCGATATGGTCCGCACTTCGATGTGTAAAATAGACATTCTCGATTTTTCCGGGTATCGCCCCGATCCCCTCCAGCGCTTGCTGAAAATACTTCCGATGCTTGCGAAGTTGGGAATCGATCAGCACAAAAGAATCACCTTGTTTGACTACATAACTGTTAATGTAACCCTGCCAGGCCTCCTCGTAGGTAATAATCGCCCAGGTGGAGTCAGCTATAGGTGCAGTCACATTCGTCATGCCTCCATCTCTCCTCTCCTCCCAGATAAAAGTTGCTTACTGATAGTATACACAAACATTTGGTTTCGTGATGTTGCGACACGTATTAGCGGATGACGGCTTCTTCTCCGATGCTGATCCAGGAGCGCCCCTGGGATTGGCGAATATCCACCGGCACGCCGAAAAAGCTCGTCAGGACATCAGGGGTCAAAACCTCTGTCGTCTTGGCCGCCGCTGCTACGGCCCCATCCTTGATCAGAAGCGTGTGCGTAAAGCAGGGAAGTATTTCTTCGATATGATGCGTCACGTACAACAGAGTTGGTCCGTCAGGCTGGCTTGCGATCTGCTCGATCATCGCCAGCAATTGCTCACGGGACAACAAGTCGAGGCCCGTACACGGCTCGTCCAGAATCAGCAGGCGCGGCGAAGCCATCAATGCTCGTGCGATCAGGACCTTTTGCCGCTCGCCTTGGGACAGCGCGCGAAACGGGCGATTTTTCAGCTTGGAGCAGCCGAAGGTATCCAACAGCTCCGATGCTTTGGCAAGATCCTCATCACTCGGTGTCGTATAGAGCCCAATTGTCGCTTCCCTGCCGCTCAGAACTACCCGAAAAGCCGTCTCGTGGTCATGCATCTGTGCGATCAGAGCCGTACTTACCCAGCCGATCGATTTTCGCACTTCCCGCACATCCACTTCACCGTACCGGTTTCCCAGGACATGTACCTCCCCCCGTGTTGGCCAGGTGTATCCGCAGAGGATCTGGAGCAGGCTGGTTTTCCCCGAACCGTTCAACCCGACTATACACCAGTGCTGCGATTCCTCGATCCGCCAGGTGACATCGCGCAAGATGGTCGTCTCATCCCGCTTCCATTCGACGTTCTTCACATCAATGACCATCATGTACCCCCACTCTATTTATCGATTCGTCCATAATATCTAATAATTATGAGTATACCTGTCATTTTGGCAGCAAGCAATTCTATTATCTGCCTTGAACAAGTGTCAAGTGTCGTCAATTTGAATATTCCTTCATTTTTTCTCGGCAAAATAAATACAAAGCTCCTGCTGGTCCCAGAGCTTTGTTTCATGATGCTACTGCATGTTGTCCTGCTTTTCGCGCAGGACTTCCTGAATCAAAACCACACCGTGAGCGAGTGTCGTACCGCCGCCGAAAGCCCCTGCGACTGCCACTGTTTCTGCAATCTCCTTCTCGGTAATGCCTTCTCCCAGTGCAGCCTCCAGGTGATAGACGATGCAGTGTTCGTTGCCAGCAAACAAGGAAATGGCCAGAGCCTGCAAATGCTTTTCCTTGACCGACAATACCCCCGAAGCAAAGCACTGGCTTGTAAATTGATTGTAGGCTTGCAGAGCCTCTGGCAGCATCTCGCCGAACGCTTTCAGTCCATCCCGATACTGTTGCGCTAATACATGCTCCATGTTCAATACCTCCTGAGGACTTACCCTTGGTTCTTGTACTGACAGAAATAAATCCCTGATAGTATCTCTACGCTGGGAACTTTTCATACGGGTCGAACTACGATTTTGGGAATACTAGGACTACGATGTTGCAAAGGAGTGGGCACCATGATTCGACTGGGCTATGCCTGCATCAGCGTAAAGAACAAGAACAACCCCAACAAAAAAACAACCGTCGCGCAGATAAACAAGCTGGAGCCTGCCGCCCGGCTCAAAAAGCTGCGGCAAGTGATGCAGACCAACTTTTTCAACCTGATGGACTTGTTGGCGTACAATGTCGAGCATCAGATTTTCTTATATCGCTTGCCTTCTGAATTCGTTCCCTTGGCGACCCATCCTGTCACGGCAGATTGGAACTGGGCTGAAGAGTTTGCCTGGGATTTTCGAAAGGCTGGCGAGTATATTCGCAAGCACAAGATTCGTGTCACGGCACATTCCGGACACTTCAGCATCCTGAATACGGACAAGCCCTCCGTACTCCAATCTACAATCGACGATTTCCGTTATCATGCGCGGGTATTCGATCTGTTGGGGCTGGATGACAACTCAGTATTGGTGACACATGTCGGTGGTGTGTATGAGGATCGAAGCGCTGCACTTGATCGCTTCGCAGCAAATTTTAAGCAACTCCCCACAGAAGTAAAGAGGCGGTTGGTCGTGGAAAATGATGATGTGTCTTTTACCATGGTCGAAGTGCTGGAGCTTTGTGAAAGAATCGGTGTTCCCATGGTGCTCGATATTCATCACCACAAGTGCCTGTCCAATGGCGAGGATTGGGTGGAATATCTGCCGCGAATCATCGCTACCTGGGGGAACAGGACCCCGAAAATTCATGTCTCCTCCCCCAAATCAGAGGATGATTTTCGGGCTCACGCCGACAATATTGATCCAGAAGAATTTCTCTCCTACATGACGGCTTTGTCCGATTACGATCTCGATGTCATGCTGGAATGCAAAAATAAGGATGACGCATTGCTGACGCTGCGGCGAAATCTGGAAAAGCGTGGATTCAAGGGCGAAGCGTTGTGAAGGAAGTGAATGGAAAAAGGCGTGTGAACGGGTCGACCGTTTACGCACGCCTTTTTTCCTTGATTAGCAGCGGCAGCCACATTCGCAGCTATGTCCGGATGAGTGACCCGAAGAAGAATGCCTGCGATCCATGGAAGAGCTGCTTCCTTCATACATCTGACAACGCTCGTGATAATGACTCATTCTGCGCTTGTGGTGCTTGTAGAGCTTGCGGTATTCCCCGTACTTGCGCCGATTCTCGCGGTGCTCCTCGCATTTTCGGTGATAGTAGTCCATCCGGTCCTTGTGAAAATGCAATTTGAAGAAGTAAAGCTCGTAATCTCCACCGCGTCTTCCATGTGATTCGGGCGCTCTTTTGTTGGGTGAAGCATTTGGCGACATATAGTGAGGTGAATTGGGGCTGGATGGCATCCGGTTCGGCATGTTGGGACTGGACGGCCTGCGATTCGGCGGCATGGGGTTCGCCGGCATCCGATTCGGAGGCATTGGATTCGCGGGCATCCGATTCGGGGGCATTGGATTGGATGGCCGCAGATTCGGAGGCATCGGTCTTACAGGCATCCGATTTGGAGGCATTGGATTCATTGGCTTCGGCATAGGGCGATTCGGTGCCGGAATAATCGGTCTTTGCGGCATCGGACGGACAGGCATATGTGGCGCCTTATGCCTTGGAATATTGGGGGAAGGCATGTTTGGAGACGGACGCATCGGCGATTCTTTTGGAGACACATTAGGCGAAGGCATCGACGGTGACGGTCTGTTGGGAGATGGAAACGGCATACTCGACGAAGGCGGTTTGGGCATGGGCATTTCTTTTGGACGCCGGGGTGGCGCGGGTGGCACTTTACGTCGTTTTTCCAAAGATACTCACACGTCCTTTCGGGAGAACTGACACAGTACATGGTATGACGTTTATCCCGCTCAAGAAACGACACTTGCCCATATTCGCCAATTTGACTAAGCCCGTTTTTCGCAAACAGGTGCAGGTGCCGTGCCACCCCCCTCTTGACTGAACGCATGAATCAGGTAGAATAATGGAAAGCGCAAACATTTCCAAACATGTGAATAGAGGACGAAAGCGGGGAAATACGAATGCGGGGCAAACTGCCTATCTCGTTTTGTCATATGCCTATACAACCCAAGGAAGAGGGGCCAGGATCACAATGATCCTGCCCCTCTTCCTTTTTTCGTCCTCTGCTCTGCTAAAGGAGGAAAATCATGAAGTCTGATAAAACCGTTGTGAATCTGGATGGGAATAGCCTGTTCCTCGAACAGGTAGTCTCCGTCGCTTATGGGAAGAGTCTGATTGCAATCCCGGAAGCCGCGCTCTCCAATGTCCGCAAATCACGCAAGATGGTGGATGAGATGGTGAAGAAAAACCAAATCGTCTACGGCATTACGACGGGCTTTGGCAAGTTTTCCGATGTGATGGTCACAGGTGAGGAAGTAAGCCAGCTCCAGGAAAATCTCATCATGAGTCACGCATGCGGCATGGGAGAGCCATACCCGGTCGAAGTGGTCCGTGCCATGATGGCTCTGCGAATCAACGCGTTGGTAAAAGGCTACTCCGGAATTCGCGAGGAAACGCTTCTTCTGCTCATGGAAATGTGCAATCGCGGCGTTCATCCGGTCATTCCCCAGCAGGGATCGTTGGGTGCAAGCGGCGACCTGGCACCTTTGGCTCATATGGTCCTCGTCATGCTCGGCAAGGGGGAAGCGGAAGTAAACGGCCAACGCCTTCCCGGCCATGAAGCCTTGCGTGCAGCAGGTCTTTTGCCAATACGCTTGCAGGCCAAGGAAGGGATTGCCCTGATCAATGGAACGCAGGCGATGACCGCCCTGCTCTGCCTTTCTTTGCATGAAGCCCGCATCGTGATGGAGAGCGCAGAGGTAATCGCCGCGATGACGGTGGAAGCTTTGCACGGGATTCCCAAAGCGTATGATCCGCAATTGCACGCTGTTCGTCCTCATCCCGGCCAACAGGAGTCCGCACGTCGGCTGCTGCTCCATCTCCAGGGCAGCGAACGGACCACCGAGCCGGGAGAGCTGCGTGTCCAGGACGCCTACAGCCTGCGGTGCGTTCCACAAGTGCACGGTGCCACCAGAGACACCCTGGAATACGTATGGAAGACCGTCGAGCGCGAATGCAACAGCGTGACAGACAATCCGATCCTGTTCCCGGATACTGGAGATGTGATTTCCGGGGGCAATTTTCACGGTCAGCCGATGGCCCTGGCAGCTGATTTTCTGGCAATCGCGATAGCGGAGCTGGCTAATATCTCGGAACGGCGTACAGAGCGATTGGTTAATCCGCAATTAAGTGGATTGCCCGGCTTTTTGACGGAAAATGGCGGTTTGCACTCTGGCTTCATGATCACCCAATACGTCGCCGCCTCCATCGTCTCCGAAAACAAAGTGCTCTGCCATCCTGCTTCCGTCGACTCGATCCCCTCTTCCGCCAATCAGGAGGATCACGTCAGCATGGGAACGACTGCAGCGCGCAAGCTTCGCACCATCTTAGCCAACACGGCCAAAGTTCTCGCGATCGAATATTTGGCTGCAGCGCAAGCCCTCGAATTCGGGACTGGCAAACTTGGGCAAGGCACTGCCAAAGCCTATGCGCACATTCGAAGCAGCATCCCGCGGCTACACCAAGACCGCGAAATGCATCCTGACCTGGTCATGGCTGAACGCCTGATCTGGCAGGGGAAATTGGCCCGGATCATAGACGAGGCATAGGAAAAAGCTCCCCGCTTTGATATGATAAGCAAAAGAGCATTGATTCCTATTCCATGTGGAGGGTTCGACATGCCACATCAACCCGACTCGATCCTGTTATTTGACGGCGTTTGTCACATGTGCCACTCTGCCGTGCAGTTTGTGCTGCGGCATAATCGCGATCAGGACATCTTCTTTGCATCCCTGCAATCCGATATAGCCAAGCAATTGCTTGCCGCTCACGGTTATGCGGAAAATCGTCTGCAATCCGTCGTCTTTTTTGATGGAAATACACTCTATACCAAATCTGATGCTGCCTTGCAGGTCGGAAAAAAACTGGGCGGGGGATGGCGCGCCCTCAGTTTGCTTGGGCTAGCCATCCCCCGTTTTCTTCGCGATCCGGTCTATCTATGGATTGCCCGCAATCGCTACCGCTGGTTCGGCAAAAGCGAACAATGCTTTTTGCCCACCCCTGCGATGCGAGCGCGTTTTCTCGATTAGTTCTGCCTACAGCGGTCTTGCCTGCGGATGATCATCACGCACGAGCAGGGCCGCTTTTGCATTGGCTTCGACCTGCGCCGGGCTCTTGCTGCCCGGGATTACCGCCGTCACTGCCGGATGGTTGAGGCACCAAGCCAGGGCCCATTGCGCCATGTCTACGCCTTCCGGAACTTCTGTCCGCTGGATCTCCTCCACCTGCTGCAGGAGGTTCTTGACATGCTCGGGATCGTGGCGATGGCGGACGTCGTTACCCGCAAATACAGCACCCGGCTTGTACTTTCCGCTCAAATATCCGCTCGCCAACGGTACGCGCGCCAATACACCGAGATCCTGCTCCTCGCAAGAAGCAAATACCGCTTCTTCCGGCTTGCGATCCAATCGATTGTACACGACCTGAATGGTTTTGGCATTTACTTGCGAAGCGGAGGACGTTTGGTGCAGGTTGTCGTTCTTCGCAATGGACAGGCCAAGATGTCGAATTTTCCCTGCGCTCACCTGTTTGTCCAGCATCGTCCACAGCGCGTCGTTGTCAAACGCTTCATCAGGACCGGAATGGAATTGATACAGGTCGATATAATCCGTTTGCAGTGCTTTCAAGGATCGGTCGAGCTGCGCCAAAACCTCATCCGCTCCGTACTCATTGGTTCTTGTAAAGCGGTCGTGGAAATGATGTCCGAATTTCGTCGCGACGATCCAGTCTTCTCGCCGGTCTCGCTTCAGGTAATCACCGATCAGGCGCTCCGACAGATGATCGCCGTAGCATTCCGCCGTATCGATCAGATTAATTCCCAGCTCCTTCGCCTTATGTAAAATCTGATCTACTTCGGCCTGCGTAAAATCCATTCCCCATTCGCCGCCAAACTGCCATGTCCCGACTCCTACGACGGAAACATTCATTTCGGTTTTTCCAAGACGGCGGTACTTCATACGCCTCTCCCCCTTTTACCATCACTTGTTGGAGCTGTTTGCTCAAATCGTTTTTTTAATCGTCAGCTTATCGATGAAGGCTTGCGTGTTCTGCTTGCGCTCCTTGCGCATTTTTTTGCGTTCTTCTGCGGTATCCAACAGGTATTTTTCCGTTTCAGTTTCCGGAATCAACGGCGGAACCTCGGTGGGATTCCCGTCTTCATCCAGAGCGACGAATGTAAGGAACGACGTCGCCGTCAACACCCGCTCACCCGTCCGCAAATTTTCAGCTACTACTTTTACAAATATTTCCATAGACGTTTTGCCAGTTGACGATACATATGCCTCCAGGCAGATCGACTGCCCCATCTTTACCGGGGCGAGAAAATCGATGGAATCGATCGACGCCGTCACGACTGGACGCCGTGAATGGCGCATCGCGGCGATAGCGGCTACTTCATCAACATAGGCCATCATCGTTCCGCCGAAGATGGTGCCGTGGTAATTGGTATCTGAGGGCTGCACCAGGGAAGCCTGGATCGTGCGCGATTCTTGTGTTGTTTTCCCTTTCATCACAGTGACTCCTTCTTTCCTAGATCAAGCTGTATGTTCCTAGCACGTGCTTGCTGCACGCTGTTCATCCATCTCCTGCAAAAGTGCCTCGATCCTATCTGCTTCGTCTTGCAGCACATACCGAAGCAAGGCCAAATTCCACAGGTAAGCTGGGCGATAGCCGCTCAGAGAAAAAAGCTGTTCATCGAGGTGGACAGCCTGTTTTCTGCGTTCCGGGCTAGCGCAATAAAAATGGTCCAAATAATCCGTGCCCCAGCGCGAAAAAGAGGACGTCTCCGGGGTCACTGCTGTCACCAGGATTCCTTGATCCGTCTCGATTAAATCGAGCGGGTATAGCTGACAGCTAAAGGGCTTCAATGGCTCCACTTCTCGTCCCGTCTTCTCCGCATACGCATGGATGGCGCAGCCGAAGCTTCCGGCGGACAATTCCTGATAGAACAGGCAGTTCCCGTGCTGCATGCGTATCGTCCCCGCATTCTGGTCCCAGACGTCTTTTGCCGTCATTTTTTCCCGCAAGCGGGCATCCTGCGCATAGCTTGCGATCGCAGGCAATTCCTGTTCCAGCAGCGTGACCTGCCAATCGTCCACTGCGTAAGGCTGCCCCCCTTCGCAGCAGGTTTCCCGATGCACCTGCCGGCAATGGCCACAGTCCAGATGAAACAGGGCGAGCAATGCTTTTGTATCTACCAGATAACGACCCGCCCGGATCAGCGAGGCTTTGTTTCGTTTTATATACTTTTCACAATGATACCTTTCATGATGCATCATCGGCTCCGGAGTGCCGATGTAACGGGAAGTGCGAGCGGATCTCATGATTCGAGCACGAGTTCGGCTTCCGTCCCGAAGATGGAGAGGCGGCCTGCTTCGTTTGCTGCCAGGTCTGCTTCCTCGCTGGGAATTTCCATCAGGATCTCGATATGCTCCCCGTCTTCGGCGGCGAAGACCAACAGCAGATCTTTTTCTGTAAACTCGTTGTTCGTAAGCGTAGCCGAAGCCAGGGTTGCACGGAACTGGGTCTCTTCCTCATCCTCCCCCTCCGCATCCCACTGGGTGTAGGAGACCGTAAGCACTTTATTCGCGTATTCCTCTGTCAAGATTTTGAGCAATTGCTCATGCTGCTGGATGTCCATGATAATCCCTCCGAATTGACTACAGCCATCAAAGCTGTACACTTACAGCCAATCATAGCAGATGGCTTTTCCAGATGCTACGCCCGGAATGCGAAAAGCCGCCTCGTCTCGCGAATGCGGCTTTCCAGCAATATGCCCTGCGTTTTTGTCAACCGACTTTGGTGATGGTCTGTGCCAGGGCAAAATCCTTGCCTGTCAGACCCCTCGCTTCCCTCGTCGCAAGGACAAAGGTGACCAGGTTGGCGTTGATGCGAATCTCCACATGCTGACTGTCATGTTCCAACATTTCGGCAACCCGATTGACAAGCCGCATGGCAGAAGCAAAATCAGAACATTCATACGTCCGGGACAACGCCATCCGATCTTCCACCAACCTCCAGCCTGGCACCTTCCCGAGATACAGCTTAACCTGCTCGACCGACAGTCTGCTCATCACAAACTCCCCCTCGTAGACCCGATGAACGGTAGTAACACCATCATATTCAGGGGAGACTGCTGTTAGTCACGCTTATCCGCAACCCATTTACATCTTCACTGCATAGAAGATCATGCGCGGGGAGTCAGGAGCGACATAGGGCTCGAAGACATAATTGCCAAATACCTGAATCTGTCCAAATCCTGCCTGTTCCAGCATCGCCATCATCTGCTCCACGCTGAACAGGCGAACCTGCTCTATATACTCCCGCGGCTCATGAGACGAATCGTCTTTGATTGAAATCCGCTTTTTCACAAATCCATCCTCAATCCAGCGTTTCTCCTCGATGAGCAAGTCCTCTACTTCCTTGGTGGAATGCGGGACCAGATGATCTTTGACAAAAGCGGGATTGAGGTAATCCAGGATTAATTCACCGCCCTGTTTTAACGCTTGGGCCATGTTTTGGACGACTTTCGCATTCTCCTCATCCGAAGTGAAGTAACCAAAGCTGGTGAAGAGATTGACGACGATGTCAAATTCCTCGCGAAACGGGATTTCTCGCATGTCACAGCGGGCAAAACGGAGCTTTGGATAGTGATTTTGCTCTTCCGCCAGCTTCAATAGGACAGGCGATAAATCGACTCCAACGACTTCGTATCCCCGACGAGCCAGTGCACGCGAATGTCGGCCGCTTCCACAGCAAAGATCAAGCACTTTTCCTGTCGCCTTGATCGGCAGTCGTTCGAGCAAATTGGCGATTTCCTCATCTGCTGCCGAATCATCACGGTGCCGGTACACCAGCACATAATCTTCGCGAAAGCTGCGTTCAAACCATTCTTCTGCCATGTCTGAGCTCCTTTTTTGATACCAAGATGTTCCTATTATACCATAGAGGGGTTTGTTCGTTGGGCTCTTACCTGCCGAAAAGTGTCAGTAGACACGCCGAATTTTTACCGCTTTTCCAATCTGGTGGAACGGCCGATCTGGATTTTCTGTGCGACACGCTCAATGATGCTCTCCATCGAGTTCGGCTCATGCACGGCATCGTACTCGTTGATGTTGATGCGCAAGATCGGGCAAGCGGCAAAAGAACTGATCCACTTCTCGTAGCGCTCATACAAATCCTTCCAGTACTCGATCGGTGTCTGCTGCTCCATCGGGCGTCCTCGTTCCTTCACGCGCTCCACTATGTCGTCAAAGCTGCCTTCCAGATAGATCAGGATGTCCGGATGCGGGAAGTACGGGGTCATCACCATCGCCTCGAACAGCTCGGTATAAGTGCGGTAATCCTCCTCGGTCATGTTTCCCTGCTCGTACAGCATGCGTGCGAAAATGCCAGTATCCTCATAGATGGAGCGATCCTGTACAAAACCGCCTCCGTATTCAAACATCCGCTTCTGCTCTTTGAAGCGTTCCGCTAAAAAGAAGATCTGCAAATGAAAGCCCCAGCGAGCCAAATCTTCGTAATATCGTCCCAAATACGGGTTATTGTCCACTTTTTCAATCGAGACGCGAAACCCCAGCTGTTCTGCCAATGCATGTGTAAAGGTGGATTTCCCCACACCGACTGTTCCGCCGATGGTAATCACCGCGTTGGCAGGGATTCCGTATTTTTCGCGAAGTGGACTGCTATGAAACCTTGACATGTACGCAACTCCTTAGTTTTCTTTCTTCCTTTTATTTTGCCAGCAGCTTTTGGAGGATGGGATCTACAGTGTCCAAGACATGCTGCAAATCTCCCGGGCTATGTACGAAATCCAAATGATCGCAATTCAATTTGATCACAGGAGTATTGGGGTGCTGCTTTTCGAATTCCTGCATGAATTCTTCGTAGTCAGCAATCAGATTTTCCATGTACGTGATGTCCATATTGCGTTCGATATCGCGGTCGCGCAAGGCGATTCGCTTCATCACCGTATCGATCGATGCTGTCAAATAAATGACTAGATGAGCTTGCGGCAGATCCTCCGTCAAAATATCGTAGATCTTCAGATACTTGTTCAGATTGTCGCGATCAAGCGTTCGTTTGGAAAAAATCGTATTTTTAAAAATATTGTAGTCGGAAACGACCGAAATGCCCTGCTGCAAATACTTGGTATGAATATCCTGCAACTGCTTGTACCGATTGCAAAGAAAAAACATTTCCAACTGGAAGCTCCACTCGGAAATATTCTCGTAGAATTTTCCTAAAAATGGATTTTCGTACACAATTTCTTCCAGAAGCTGCAATTCGTAGGCCCGGTTCAGTTCCCGTGCGAGAGAGGTTTTTCCAATTCCAATTGGTCCCTCCACGGTAATCAAAATCGACTTCATAGGGGTTGGGTCTTCCTTTCACGAAAATGAGAGCAAATCATATTGTAGCATGTCCGCCGCGGGTTTGTCGAAACGAATCGGTTCTTGGGAACGGCAAAAACTGCCCGATGCCTCGAGCAGCTTGTAAGCGCTTTATTGTTTACGTAAAATATTCGATGCGCGCCTGTGGAAACAATCTGGAGATTTCCTTTTCCAAATGAGCCTGCAGCGCTTTTGCCTTCACGTCGGGATAGACGTATTTTCCTTTTCCGTACTTTCCCCATTTGTATTTTCGCTCTTCTTCGTTCATTTCCAGCTTTGTCTTGGGATACCGCTGCAAAATCAAGCTTTTTGCGATCTTGGTGAAACGGTGCTGAATCAGTTCAAAAGTCAAGTCTTCCATCGCCTCCGGGACAAGCTGTTCGCGCAGCCTCTCCAATAGATCCGTATACCCTGCTTCCCAGCCCTCAAACCAATACAACGGGGCCAAAATGAACCCAAGCGGATAGCCGGCTTTCGCCACTTTTCCCGCAGCCTCCAGTCTTTCGCTGAAACTCGAGGTTCCCGGCTCGAAGTTCTTGATCACATAATCTGCGTTCATGCTGAAACGAAAGCGCGTATGCCCGTTGTGCCTGGCGTCGAGAAGGGAGTCTACATGGTGGAATTTGGTGACAAAGCGCAGCCTGCCCCACTCCTGCTCCCCCATAAACTCAATCGCCCGCTTCAAATTCCCGGTGATATGCTCAATGCTGACCGGGTCCGATGTACAAGCAGCCTCAAAACGGGTGATTTCTCCCGCCCGCTCCTCGATGTAGGTTTTCGCCTGCGCGAAGATCTCATCGGTGTTGACGTAGATTCGGATATACGGCTTGGAGCCGACGTTTGTATTCAGATAACAGTAGTGGCAGTGGCCCACACATCCAGTAGCAAGCGGAATGGCATATTCAGCAGAAGGCTTTGAGGTCTCGAACTTCAAGGTTTTGCGTACCCCGATCACCAGCGTGCGCTTGGCATTGCGGTATTTCTCCGCATCCGTCTCTCCCGGGATCCCCCGGACCTGGTTGTGGCTGGTTGTCATCTGAATCGGGATTCCTTCCCGCTGAAAACGCTGGTACAGTTCTTCCCCCAGCGGATAATCAAGAGCGTGGGGCTCGACAAAGACATAGTCAGGGATAAAAAGACCGGATTTGCTTCTGCCTGGCGCTTCCTGCACTGTAGTCGCCATACTCTCCCCCCTTTGCTCTAGTATGTCCCGCTAGCTTCTAGTCAGCGCTGGTGTGTAGATGGCATGGGCTTTTCCTACATTGTTTGCTTAAAAAGGTGAAGCCATTTCTTGGCCTGGTCTAGCTGGGAGGACGGGACGCGAAGCGAATAGACGTGCCCGTTTCTTTTGGTTCGTTTGGCGACCACCTTGACGTGAATGCCCTTCAATTCCAAAAATTGCCGACAATCCTGTGCGACCCGAGGCAGACCGTAGGATTGGTGAATCGTAACCCATCTCGTCCACATACCGTTCATTCCATCCTTTTTTCTTTCGTTGTTATACAGTAAGCAAAAAAGAAGGAGAAGGTTCGGCAAAACCGTTTTGGCTCTTCGGGAGTCTAATGATTGTAGGAGGGGTGAACGTGAATCTGGAACAGCTTGTCCGTGAGGCCCAAAAGGGGGACGATCAGGCTTTTTACCAGCTTATCCTCATGCACAAGGAGCGGATGTATCGCGTGGCGTATGCCTTTTTGCGCACGGAAACAGATGCATTGGAAGCCATACAGGAAGCGACTTGTCGCGCTTATCTCAAACTGTCTGCGGTAAAGGAGCCGGCCTATTTTTCAACTTGGCTAACACGGCTTTTGATCCACTTGTGCATAGATGAGCAAAAACGAAGAAAGCGCTGGATTTTGGAAGAGACCGACCGGGAGCGCATAGACCCGCAGGCAGAGCATACAGATGAACGAATCTTGCTGCAGGCTGCCATGGAGCGGCTCTCCCCGATTCAGCGGCATGTCATCATTCTGAAGTATTTTGAAGATCTGACGATACGCGAAATTGCTTCCCTGCTCGGCCATCCGGAAGGGACGATCAAAACCTGGCTGCATAAAGCACTCGGCGCATTGCGTCACGACTTGGGGAGGGGCTGGTGAACGCTCATGCAACATGAAGATAAGATCGAACAGTCATTGAATGAGGAAAAAGAACGCATGCAAGCGGTTGTACTGCCTGCTGAACTGGACCATTACATCCGAAAAGGAGTAGACAAAGCAAAGCGATTGCAGGCGAGACGGAAGCGCTGGCAGCGCTACGGGACCAGCTTGGCTGCTTGTTTATTGGTCGTGGGACTGTTTTTTTCCATCCGCTTGTCTCCCGTTGTCGCTGCCTATGTGAGTCATATTCCGGGGATGGAAAAGCTGGTGGAGCTGATTCGCGAGGACAAAGGCCTGCAGCGTGCAGCAGAGCATAGTATGGTGCAAAACATCGGAGAAAGCGTCCAGCAAGGAGCCATCCGCTTCAGTGTGGACGAAGTGCTGATGGATGAACGGCGCATGCTGATTTTTTATACGCTCTCGCAGGATCGCTCCGACCAGGTCCTCTCCTTGCATAAAGTGGAGCTGCTGGACACTGCGGGGAATCCGTGGGGACTAGGCGGCGCATCGTGGAGTCACAATTTGGAACCGGGACAGACCACCAAAAATCGGATCGATTTTACGTTCGAAGAAAGAGGGGAAGTGCCGGACTTCCTGCAGCTTCGCGCCACGATATCCATCGATGGCGAAGAACAAGATACTCCGGTAAACGTGGTGTTTGCCATCGACAAGGCGAAGTTTGCTGTACATCAGCCTTTCTCCTATGAGGTAAACCAAGAGGTGCATGTCGACAGCCAACGCTTCACGGTTGAAAGCATCACCGCCTATCCGACGCAAACAGAGGTAAGGATCCGCTTTGATCCCACCAATACGAAGCATATTTTTGAATTCGACCAATTGGAGCTGGCAGATGAAAAGGGAGCTACCTACGCCTTTTGGGGAAATGGCTTGCCTTATTCCCGCGAAGGCGACGATGTGGTCATTTACCATCTGGAGAGCATCTACTTTACCAAATTCGAACAACTGATGCTGCAGGCGAAAGGGATCCGCGCGCTGGATAAGGACAAGCTGACTGTGACGATAGATGCCCGGACAGGTGAATTCACGAAGATACCGGATGAACGCCTTCGCCTGGACGCCTTGCGCCAACGGGACGATGTCGTGGGAATGGACCTTTCGCTAATGGTAGATGAGATCGACCACTCGCGATATGTGTCTTTGCTCAGCGAGCTGACAGATGATCTGGGAAATGAATATGACCTGCTGCAAAGCACCTCTTCCAGTGACTATTCATCAAAAAACATACAGCTTTACGGTCATCTGTTTAAACGGCTTACTTCTTATGGCATGCCTTCGGAATACAGCTTCACGCTTTACAGCTATCCAACTCGGCTGACAGAAGGTTTTCGCATCAAGATCAAATAGAAAATGCCCGGCTTCGCGCCGGGCTTTTCATATTCTTCCTTTATTCGATAACAGCCCAGTGGTTGGTTGGACCGTGGCCCCCGCCCAGTTCAGGTGCTGTCTTAATCGCTTCGAAAATAAAGCGGTTCGCCTTCTCCACCGCCTCAATCAGCGGCGTGCCTTTGGCCAGTTCTGCCGTCAACGCAGCCGAGAACGTACAACCCGTCCCATGCGTGTGCCGGGTATGGATGCGCTCGTGGACGATTTCGTGAAAAGCTTGTCCATCGTACAGGATGTCCCGTACTTCGTCGCCTTCCAGATGCCCGCCCTTCATCATGACGTTGCGCACGCCCAACGCGTGAATCGCCTTGGCCGCTTCGCGCATCTGCTCCGCATTGCGAATCTGCATACCCGTCAAGCACTCCGCTTCCGGTACATTCGGGGTAACGACCTCCGCGAGAGGCAGCAATCCTGTGGTCAGCGCTTCAATCGCATCATCCTGGAGCAGCTTTGCCCCGCCTTTTGCGATCATGACAGGGTCCACAACCAATTTGAGCTTGTCGTACGGACGCAGTTCATCCGCCACAGCCCTGATGATTGCTGCATCAAAGAGCATTCCCGTCTTGGCCGCATCCGCCCCAATATCGCGAAGCACCTCATGGATCTGTTGGGCAACAGCTTCTGCCGTCATCGGGTATACCCCAAACACCCCAAGGGTGCTTTGAACCGTAATCGCGGTGATCGCACTCATTCCGTATGCGCCGAACTGATGAAAGGTTTTCAGATCCGCCTGAATCCCGGCGCCGCCTCCACTATCTGAGCCTGCTATCGTTAAAGCCCTGGCTACCTGTTTCATGTTATCCTCCACCACCATCTCGCTATTCTCTGATCTTATCTGAGTATATCATCGAAAGGTACAGTTCGGTATACTAGTCTTGATTGCCATTGGACAAGGAAGGAAGAAAGCAATGACTTACCGCACGCTTTACTGGTTGACCGCTCTTCTCCCTGCGATCATCATCGGAGGTTTTGAATTCATCCGCCATGACTTCCTGCTGCCCTATCTCTCCATGGAGGACGGCAATGTATACATCACGATCCTCACGTTGGTTCTCTCTTTTTTGTTCGCCAACTGGATGTTCCGAACGATTGAGAGGATGAATGCTCGGCTTGTCGAGGAGCAGGCGCGTCGCGCTGTCTACGAGGAACGGGAGCGGCTAGCCCGCGAGCTGCATGACGGCATCGCGCAGTCTCTCTTTTTTCTCAACGTCAAACTGAAGCAAGGACATTTGGACGATGCGCGCATAGCCGTGTCGGCGATTGACAATCACGTCAGACAAGCCATTTTCAATCTGCGCTCGCTCCCGGAGGAAGGCAGTCTGGAGCAGCGTCTGGAAAACTGGCTGGCCCAGTGGAGTGCGCTCTCGGGCGTAGATATCGTACATGAGATACAGGTCAGCGACAATTTTTTCTCACCTGCCCAGGAGGTCCAGGTGTTTGGCGTCATCCAGGAGGCATTTGCCAACATTCGCAAGCACGCACAGGCCCGTCACACCCGGATTTCGCTTGTTACGCAAGATTCGCGCAGCTGGCTGCTGACGATCGAAGATGACGGCATCGGGATCTCCGCTGATTCAAAAAGGTCCAAAAAATACGGACTGTCCATGATGCGTGAACGCGCCCGTCAACTGGACGCCATTTTGGAAATCAAACAGCGGGAGGGCGGCGGAACGGTGATTAGCCTGATCTCCCAAAAAGGAGGCGAAAACAGATGAACCCCTATCGAGTCATTATCGCTGACGATCACCCCATGGCGCGGTTGGCGATTCGCAGTTTGCTCGACCCGGACCCTTCGTTCGAGGTCGTAGGCGAAGCTGTCAACGGTGAAGATGCTTTTCAGCTTTGCGGCGAGCTGCAGCCCGATCTCGTCTTGATGGATATCAATATGCCGAAATGGAGCGGGCTGGAAGCGACACGCGAGGTCAAAAAAGCGTACCCCCATATCAAAGTGGTGATTCTCAGCGTCTCCGATGATGTCGGCGACTTGATCACGGCGATCCAGTTCGGCGCCCAGGGCTACCTCCTGAAAAACCTCGAGCCTGACGACTGGATCAACTATCTGCATGCATTATTGTGCGAAGACAGTCTCCCCTCGCGCGAGATGGCGACCCGATTGTTTCATCATTTTCGCCAGGAAGAGCTGGGAGATGAGCTGAAGCCAGATGTGCTGACACCGCGTGAACGCGAGATCGTCATGTACGTCGGTGCTGGCAGGACGAACCGGGAGATCAGCGATGCACTCGTGATTGCCGAGAATACGGTAAAAAATCACATCAAAAACATTTTGGACAAGCTGCAACTGGCGAACCGGGTGCAACTGGCTGCATACGCCGTACGCCATCACTTGTTGAAAAAATAAAAAAGAGCGCCCTCGGACGCTCTTTTTTCTATTCGCTCCCTTGCGGCGCCTCGAAGCTGTAGTACACGTACGGATCCTTCGGTGCATCTACAGGCTCTACCTGCGTTGCCTTCAGCACCAGCATATCGTAGCCGTTTGCATTCCTCAGCTCCAGCTTCCCGCGAACCTTGACCCAGCTGTCGATGGGATAGTTTTTGGCTTGTTTGTCTTCCACCAGAATTCCGAACACACTGGCGTCTGCTGTACAGCAGGAGACTGAAAAACGGGCCACGACGAACTGTTCTTCCGAAAAATCGGATTGGTGGTAGACAAAGCCCATGGTCTCGATTTCCTTGCCCGCAAATTCCTTGGCATACAGCTCCATTGTTGTCAGACCGTCCAAAAATACCTTGTCATCCAGCTTGATCACAGGCTGCTTATACAAAAATACCGCAATGTCTGTGTAAAAATCACCAAAATCGCTTTCAGCAAAAAGTTGCCTGATTTGCGCATCTTCGAGTGGAACGGACTTCGCAGGCTCTTCGGTTGTATCTGACGGCTCTTCTTGCTTCCTGGCTTCTTCCTCTAGCTGTTCCCCGCCTTCCGGGCTTGCATTTTGCTTGACATCCTCCCCCTGTGACTCTACCTTAGGCACCGAAGCATTCACTTGTGCCAGTTTTCGGACGTCATTGCTCAACAGGTTCACACCTAGATTTTCTGCCATTGCACTTCCGAGCGTTTTGTCCGGCATGAATATGCCCATCGCCAAAGGGAGACAGAAAAGCCCGTATACGATCAGCGAAGTCCAGGGGGACCGGGGGATTTTATGAGCGTCGCAGTCACAATCATAATCGCTTTGGCCGATGATGACCTGGCGGATGCTCGCGATCGTCAAGATGATCAGGATGCCCAGCGTAACATAGATCAGCATGTGCAGCCGAGGAGCCAGATACTGGCTCAGCCTCCCTGTAAAAATCATCTCCGCCAGCAAGAGCACAAAACCGCTCAAGATCAACGTCCGCAATATATAATGACGTTTCCATTTTTTCTGATTTTGGTCCATTTTTCTACTCCTCTCACACCGGCATCCATAATGTGACGACCAGTACCGTAATCGTCACCGCCAGGATCAGCTTTACCACAAAGCCAAAACGGAATGAATGGAACAACAGCAAGGTCGTTTTCAAGTCCATCATGGGACCGAAGACGAGGAAGGCCAATAGCGAACTGCTCTGGAAGGTATTGGCAAAAGAAGCTGCAATAAACGCGTCTGCTTCTGAACAGAGCGAGAGAATGTACGCCATGCCCATCATGACCAAATGGGAAGAGAGTGGCGTCTGTCCGATCCCCAGCATGGTTTCCCGACTTACGAAAACTTGCAGCAGCGCACTGATCAATGCACCGAAAAGCAGAAATTTTCCCATATCGAAAAATTCATCGACTGCATGAGAAAAAGTAGCCGATAGCTTGCCACGAGAGGCTTCCAGATGTCTCGCTTCGTGTCTGATCTCTGTCTCCATCCCCAAGCGCAGGGGATTTTTCTTGACGAATACCAACACCAGAATCCCGATCACGAAGGCCACAATCAGTGCCGATATGGCACGATACATCGCCATGTCAGGCTGCCGGGTAAAAGCCGTGTAGGTAGAAGTCAGCACGATTGGATTGACGATTGGACCCGCCAACAGGAAGACGATTCCCACATGAAGCGGCATCCCCTTCTGGATCAGGCGGCGAACCACAGGAATAATGGCGCATTCGCACACGGGGAACAGCACTCCCAAGAGTCCGGCAAAGGGCAAAGCAATGAAGGGATTCTTGGGCGTCCAGCGGCGAACTTGTTCTTCTGTCACAAACGTCTGAATAAAGGCGGAAAAAAAGACTCCCAACAATACAAATGGAATCGCTTCTAGGACGATACTTAAGAAAAAAGTTCTGACATCCAGCCATTTCGGCGACCAAGTGATCAAATTCGCATAAAGAGGGTTGCTCGTGCCCCCTGTTGTCAGCCAGACAACAGCAAGCCCCAGTATGACCGCTCCCAGGCTGTCGCGAAGCAGGCTACGGAAGTTTACCGGCAAGATGCTAACCTCCTATCGATCTAGCGATTTGTATATCTTTTCTATTATATGCGAACCTGTCCAATGATGCCAAATTCTTATTATTATTCAAATATACACTTGAATGTTTGTTCGTTCGTTCTTTGGTAGTCTTTTCCTTACTAGCAGAGAAAAGAAGGGATTGCCATGAACGAGTACGATGTCATTGTGGTTGGCGGGGGGCAGGCAGGGCTGGCTATGGGCTATTATTTACGCCAGACAAATCGCCGCTTTCTGATACTGGATTCACAAAAACGGACCGGCGATAGCTGGCGCCAGCGATACGACACCCTGGTCTTGTTTACACCCCGTCGCTACAGTGCGTTGCCCGGGCTGGATTTCCCCGGGGAGCAAATGCAGCTGCCTACCAAGGAGGAGACTGCAGATTACCTGGAAATGTACGCCCGCCATTTTGACCTTCCCATCCAACACCAAACAACGGTGCTCCGGGTGAAAAAAACAGCCGGAGGATATACAGTCGAGACGGCAGATGAAGTATTGCATACCCGTAGCCTCGTCGTTGCCACTGGTCCTTTCCAAACACCGTTCATCCCTGCGTTGGGGCAGCAGGAATCATCAGATATCTTCTCCCTGCATACCGCCTCTTATCGGAATGAAACGCAATTGCCACCCGGTCCCGTCCTGATCGTCGGCGGGGGAAATTCGGGTGTACAGATCGCTGTCGAGCTTGCCGCCTCGCGTCCAGTCTACCTGTCCATGGGGCAGGATCGCACCTTTCTTCCCGCGACGATCTTCGGCAGATCGATCTTCTCGTATCTATACGCATTCGGATTGCTTCAATCTCCTGGGACATCCTGGCTGGGGAAAAAGTGGCGCGCCAAGCCAGACCCGATCTTTGGATACCGCAAGCAGGTGCGTGAGCTAACGAAAAATGGACAGCTGCAAGTAACGCAGCGTACTCGCTCCATTCAGAATCGTACGGCGACTTTTGACGATGGAGCAAAAGCCGATATTTCCGCCATCATCTGGGCTACTGGTTTTCGCTCGAATTATGAATGGCTTCAGATACCCGGAGTATTGGCGGCAGATGGACAGCCAATCCATGAAAGGGGCATTTCTCCCGTGCAGGATCTCTATTTCATCGGGCTGCCTTGGCAGTACACCCGCGGCTCCGCCCTTCTCGGCGGGGTGGGAGATGACGCGAGATATATCGTGGACAGAATGGAAAATCGCTAATCGATCGAAATCAATGAAACAAGCGAGCCTGTAGTGGCTCGCTTGCTTCTGCTTATTTGACCGATCCTGCTGGCTACAGCTACAGCTTGATGGTGATCAGCTTCAATTCTGTCATTTCCTCGACCGCATATTTGATACCCTCACGGCCAAAGCCGCTCTCCTTCACTCCGCCATACGGCATGTGATCCACCCGGAATGTCGGGATGTCGTTGATCATGACACCGCCTACTTCCAATTCGTCGGCGGCTTTGAGCGCTTTCTGAATGTCGCGGGTGTAAATTCCCGCCTGCAGCCCGTAGCGGGAGTCATTGACTGCTTCAATCGCCTCATCGAGCTTCTGGAAAGGCGTAACGACTACGATCGGACCGAAAACCTCCTGGCAGGAGCATTTCATGTCACTCGCTACATTGGTCAGAATGGTCGGGGCAAAAAGCCGCTCGTTCACGGGCTTGCCGCCTGTAACCACGTTCGCCCCTCTGGAGACGGCTTCCTCCACCCAGTCTGTCATGCGTTGATGGTCTTTAGCCGAGATGAGCGACGACATGTCGGTCGCCTCCTCCAGAGGATCGCCGAGCACCAGCTTTTCCGTCGCCGCCTGGAAGGAGGAGAGGAATTCTTCGTACTTGCTTTCATGCACATAGACGCGCTGCAGCGAGATGCATACCTGACCGCTGAACGAGAACCCGCCTATCACGCAGCGATCGATCAATGCCTGGTCGATCTCCACGTTATCGTCAATGATCAGAGCCGAATTGGAGCCCAGCTCCAGCGTAACCCGCTTGAGGCCAGCCTTGTTTTTCATCGCGATTCCGACTTCCGGACTGCCAGTGAACGTGATCGCGGCAATTCGCGGATCACGCACCAGCTTTTCGCCCACGATGGCGCCTTTTCCCGGGAGAATATTCAAGGCTCCGTCGGGCAGCCCCGCTTCGGCAAAAATCTCGGCCAATACCAAGGCGCTCAAGGGAGTTTGGCTGGCTGGCTTGAGCACCACTGTGTTTCCGGCAGCAAAGGCAGGGCCCAGCTTGTGTGCTACGAGATTAAATGGGAAGTTGAACGGTGTGATGGCTCCCACGACACCGATCGGCTTGCGGACGGTGAAAGCCAACCGCCCCTCTCCGCCCGGTGCAGCGTCTAGCGGGATGGTTTCGCCATGGATTCGTTTTGCTTCCTCTGCGGCAAATTTGTACGTCTGGATCGTTCGCCCGATCTCTGTTCTGGCGGTACGAATCGGCTTGGCTGCTTCCGACGCCAGAATCCTAGCCAGCTCCTCCTGCCTCTCTTCCATAATCGAGACCGCCTTTTCCAGAATGGCGGCGCGCTTGCTTGCCGGAAGTTTCGCCATCGTCTTGCTCGCCTGTCTCGCAGCTTCGATAGCTTCGTCTACATCTGCATCGTCCGCCTGCCCGATCTCGGCGATCAACTCTCCGGAGAAGGGAGAATAGAGCGGGACGTATTCCTTCGCTTCCTTCCATTTCCCCTGGATGTACAAATGCTTTTTCATCGCGATCCCCTCCTCTTCGCTCGATTAGTTGGTTACGTAGATCCCTTTCAATACATCGGTCATGATATCCAAGCCTTCCTGCAATTGCTCATCCGTGATGACCAGCGGTGTGAGGAAGCGCAGAATATTGCTGTGAACGCCTGCAGACAGCACGACGACTCCGTTCTCGCAGCATCCTTTGGTCAGCTTTCCGACCAGCTCCTTCGCCGGCTCCCCTGTCTGCGGATCTACGAATTCCACTGCGCACATCGCGCCAAGCCCGCGGACATCCGCGATGACAGGCAGTTCCTTTTGCAAAGCCAGGAAATGCTTCTGGATGGCATCGCCGATCTCTTGCGCCCGCTTGGCCAGATTCTCTTTTTCCATCTTTTCAATGACAGCCAGAGCCGCTACGCAGCCGAGAGGACTTCCTCCGTAGGTGCCGCCGATTTCACCGGCTGTCGGCGCATCCATAATCTCTGCCCGCCCCGTGACAGCACTGATCGGCAGACCAGCCGCAATCGACTTGGACATTGTGATGATGTCGGGTTCGATGCCGAAATGAGTGGAGGCAAACATCGAGCCTGTACGGCAAAAGCCGGTTTGGATTTCGTCTGCGATAAAGAGGATATTGTTCTTTTTGCAAATATTGTAAATTCCTTGGACGAACTCGACAGGCGGTATGACAAAGCCTCCTTCACCCTGAACAGGCTCCATGATGACCGCTGCCAGCTCTTCAGGGGATACCTCTGTCAAAAGGAAATCTTCAAACTGATCGACACAGTACTGGGCGTACTCGGCATCCGTCAGCCCTGCCGGCTTGTTCATCGGGTACGGGAACTGGGCTTTATAGGTCATGGGTGCAAAGGGACCCATTTTGAATTTATACGGCTTTACTTTGCTGGTCAGGGACATGCCCAAAAGCGTACGTCCGTGGAAGCCTCGGGTAAACGAGACAATCCCTTGGCGTCCTGTGTATTTGCGGGCAATTTTGACCGCATTTTCTACGGCTTCCGCACCGCTGTTGGCGAACATGGTTTTCTTGGCAAAATCGCCGGGCGTGATTTCAGCCAGTTTTTCCGCCAATTGGACATATGGCTCATACATGGCAACGTGGAAGCAGGTATGGATGTATTTGTCGAGCTGCTCCTTCAATACCTGGACGACTTCTGGCGGACAGTGGCCGGCGTTTATCGTGCCGATGGCTCCGGCAAAATCCAGGTAAGTGTTGCCGTCTACGTCTGTCAGCAATGCACCGGATGCGCGTTCTACGACAACCGGCGTGTTATTGCCCACACCACTGGGTACAGCCTGCTCCCTTCTGGCGATGATCGCGGCGCCTTTGGGACCTGGCACCCCTGCAGAAACATTGACAAATGTACGTTGTTTGGACATATGACCCAACCCCTTTAGGAGATTATTTGAGTAAGATTCGGTAATACCCGACCTGCTCCTTATACTTAGCAAAAAGCATGCCAAACTCAATAAAAGCGGAAAGCTCGCCTATTTTATCTGCATTTATTCACAATTGAATTATTTGCTGCAAAATCCGATTCAAAAATGAATTATATAATTCAAAAATGAATCAACTGCGAATACGGTATTTCTGCAGCTTCCGCACGACCGAGGGCTGGCTGATGCCCAGGAAGTCCGCCATCTCAGCTGTCGTGCGGCAGCGCTCAGAGGCATACCGCATCCATTTCTCCTCTACTTGATCCAGTGCCTCTTTGAGCGAAAAGCGGGGCATGAGCGGGACGTTCTCTTCCTGCTCGACGTAGCTCGCGGCTACCTCTGCCGGCAGATGGATGGGTTCGATCACTTCTTCATCTGTCGTCACGACCATGCGCTCCAGAACGTTTTCCAGTTCGCGCACATTGCCCGGCCAATCATACTGCATCAGAGCGGCGATTGTAGCGCTATCGAGCCGTTTCTCTAAGCCGTAGCGCTCATTTAGATTGCGCAGCACCACCCGAATCAGGGCGGCAATATCCTCCGGGCGCTCGCGCAAAGGAGGAACGTGGATCGGTACCACGTTCAGGCGAAAGTAGAGGTCCTGGCGAAACTTCCCTTCCTTAACCATGGCTTCGAGATTGCGGTTCGTTGCCGCAATCAGACGAAAATCCACCTCGCGATCTTGCGTGCTGCCAATTCGCTGCAGCTTTTTTTCCTGGATCACCTTGAGCAGCTTGGCTTGCAACGGGAGGGGAAGCTCTCCCAGCTCGTCTAGCAAAAGCGTCCCCCCATTTGCCATCTCGATGATGCCTTTCTTTCCCGTCTTGGCTGCTCCGGTGAACGAACCTGCCTCATAGCCGAACAACTCGGATTCGAGGAGCCCTTCGGGAATCGACCCGCAGTTGATCTCGACGAAATCACCGCCCGATCTGCGGCTGTTGCGGTGAATTTCCTTGGCGATCACGTTCTTCCCTACGCCGGACTCTCCCAGTATCAGTACCGTAGAATCGACGACGGCCACTTTTTTGATCAGCCTGTTAATCGCCAGCATCGCCTCGCTGACGGCCACTACCCCATCCTGATTTTTCTCCCGCAGCTCTTCTATTTCACTCTCAAATTGTTTCAACTGCTGATTCATACTCTCATAACGCTGCTTTAATTCCAGAATTTCCGTCAAGTCATGCGAATAGTTGACGACTGCCGTCAGCTTTCCTTCGTCGGAGAAAATCGGATACGCGCTGACCATCAACTGCTGGCCCTTTTTCGTCTCCTGCAATATCGTCTGAGGAATGTTCTTTTGCATCACCATATGGGTGACGGAGGGATAAAACACCTTTTCCTGTTCCAGTTCAATGACGTTGCGGCCGAGAAGCTGGTCCTTGCTTCTGCCGTACATCTCCTCGCAAGAATCGCCGATCATGCGGATAAATCCTTCTCCATCCGTTATGATCAGATGATCCCGCGAAGTTTCCACGATTCCTTCCAAGACTTGAAGAAGCCATTCTTCTTGCGCATGATGCTGGTGTTTACCCATGATGACACCACCGTTTCCGTGATCGATGCTGTAAAAGCCATCTCCCTTAGCTGAGAGATGGCTTTGTCTTCTTCTATTTCATTAGTCTTCCATGGTAGACAGGTCACCAGTCGGCAATCCCAGCTCCCACGCCTTCAAGACACGGCGCATGATTTTGCCGGAACGGGTTTTTGGAAGCTTGTCGCGGAACTCGATCTCGCGAGGAGCCGCATGGGCTGCGAGTCCTTCTCTTACGAACTTGCGGATCTCATCCATCAGCTGGTCGCTTGGCTCATAGCCTGCACGCAGGGAAATGAATGCTTTGACGATTTCACCGCGAACGGGATCAGGCTTGCCAATGACACCTGCTTCCGCAACCGCGGGATGCTCGACCAGCTTGCTTTCCACTTCAAATGGACCTACCCGTTCACCGGAGGTATTGATGACATCATCGATCCGGCCCTGGAACCAGAAGTAGCCTTCCTCGTCCATGTACGCCGAGTCTCCCGACACATACCAGCCGGGAAATCTGAAGTACTCCTGATACTTGGCCGGATTGTTCCATATCTGCCGCATCATCGCCGGCCAACCAGTACGAATTGCCAAATTCCCCATGCGGTTAGGAGGCAATTCGTTTCCTTGGTCGTCGATGATGGTAGCTTGGATGCCAGGGAATGGTTTGCCCATCGAGCCCGGCTTGATCTCCATGCAGCGATAGTTGGAAATGAGCTGTCCACCCGTCTCGGTCATCCACCAGTTGTCGTGGATGCGCTGGTTCAGAGCGCGCAGTCCCCAGTAGACAACTTCGGGGTTCAGAGGCTCGCCCACGCTCAGGACGTGGCGCAGGCTGGAGAGATCAAATTGCTTGATCACTTCTTCGCCTGCCCCCATCAGCATGCGGAAGGAAGTCGGTGCGCTGTACCAAATGGTCACTTTATATTTTTCAATAGTACTATACCAGTTTTCCGGGGAGAAGCGCCCTCCTCGTACAACCATCGTGACGCCGTTCAGCCAAGGAGAGAAGATTCCATAAGAAGTCCCCGTCACCCAGCCAGGGTCAGCCGTGCACCAGAAAACATCGTCTTCCTGAAAATCGAGGATCCACTTTCCTGTTTGCAGGTGCTGAATCATGGCGTTGTGGACATGCAGCACCCCTTTTGGTTTCCCTGTAGAACCGGAAGTGTAGTGAAGAATCAAGCCGTCTTCGCGATCTACCCACTGGATCTCCAGATCTGAGGATGCTTCAGCCATCTCTTTTTCGTAGCTGATCAATCCTTCAGCCAGCTCGTCCTCGGAGCCGAAGACAATCACATGCTTGAGGGCGGGCAATTCATTCACAGGAACACGCGGCAGCAGTGCTGCTGTCGTCACAATGGCAACGGCTTCGCTGTCTTCCAGACGGTCGCGGACTGCCGCTTCCATGAAGGCTTCAAACAGAGGGCCGACAATCGCGCCTACTTTGAGAGTGCCTAAAACGCTTACATAAAGCTCCGGCGTACGCGGCATGAATACAAACACGCGGTCACCTTTTGCGATTCCCAGCTTGCGCAGCACATTCCCGAACTTGTTCGACAATTCACTTAATTGCGCGTAGGTGTAGCTTTCTTCTCTCGTATCATTGACGTACTGCAAGGCGATTTTATCTTTACGCGGTGTCAAAAGATGGCGGTCGATCGCTTCATAGGCCATGTTGACCTTCCCGGTTTCATACCAGGAAAACTCCTTTTCGACTTCTGCCCAGTCAAAATTCGCGTATGCCTCGTCATAATTCTGCAAATTGGACTGGGTTTGCATTACTGGAATTTTTTCTACCTTCATGAGCCCACTCTCCTTCACTCCACTTGGAAACATTTTACCTCAACTTTCATAATATTTCTTTCCTTCTGGCAAAATTCCTTCTTCCAAAATCCACCTCATTCAAAGAAGTAAAAACCTAGTATAATGAAACGTATTGAAATGAATAGGAGGTGGCAGACCATCATGACTTGGATTTTCTTGCTTGCAGCTGTCGCCGTTATCTATTTGCGAGCGAATCGAAATACCTACGATGTACACACCCGCTATGTCACTGTACCGCTTTCGTCCTCTGATAGCTTGCCGAATCCTGACGATTATAAACCGCTCTCCATTTTGCATTTGTCTGACTTGCATATGGAAAATTTGTCGATTGACGCGAAACAAATTGTTGATGATTTTTCCGAAAAGAAACCGGATTTGATCGCGATTACCGGCGATTTGCTGGATCGTCATAAAAATATTCCCAAGGCAGTCGCCTACGTGGAAACCGTCATGAAACTGAACCCCCTGCACGGGACTTTCCTGGTGTTCGGCAACCATGATTACGTCTTGTCTCCGTCCAAGCTGAACCAACTGAAAAGCGAACTGGAGCGGCTCGGATGCCATGTCCTGATCAATCAGCATACAACCATCCATCACCATGGCCAGCCTCTTACTATCATCGGCGTAGATGATTTTGCCACACGTCGCAGTCATCTTGCCCGTTCCTTCGACGGAGTGCCCGAAACAGGAGCGCGGCTGGTATTGACCCATGATCCCAACCTCGTGCTGAAAATGAAAGATTATCACTACGATTATTTGCTGTCAGGCCATTTTCACGGCGGCCAGATCCACTGGCCAAAACCGTATCACCTGGCGAAGATGGGCAAATTGCCAAAACTGAATATGGTCAAGGGGCTGCACTATGTAGACGGACGCCCGTTCTACATCAGTGAAGGACTCGGTCAGACAGGGCTGAATATCCGCCTTCGCTCTCGTCCGGAAATCACCCTGCATACCTTGACAGGCCGCCCAGCGTCTGCAGGAGAAGCTTCGTCTGCTTTTCCCGCAGCTGCACAAGAAGCTGCGCCCACACTGGCAATCGAGTAAGCTATAATGGACTTACTCGATTTTTTTATGTTGGCTGGCCTTCGCATATCCGGCTGGAAGAAGGTAGCCGCAGAGCATTTTGGAATGGAGGCGGAATATGGATTGGCAAAAAAAGGCGGAAACAATCACCCAAGCAACCGGTCTGCCGATACGCGGAGTGGAATGCTCAAACGCCGAATGGGAGCAGCTCCGCCTGGAACAGGAGCGCAACGGGTGGGAACTGATCTATTTGGTGCAAAACGAGGATCGCGCCTTCCTGTATTTGATTCAACCAGAGTACTGGGATCCAGCTGCCCGCGCACTGCTGAAGCTTTATCTGACCCCGGCCGCCACACCACAGATTGCGCAATCCCTAACGGAGCAGCTCGCCTCGTGGTTCCGGAGTCTGCCGGACCATCCCGAAACACCGCCCCCCCGCTCGGTTCAGGAGCTCACGTGGCGGGAGAAGCGGGTCGTCTTCCTGCTGGAACGATGCCGAAACGAAAGCAATTGGACATGGGAAACAGTAGAGCCATTATTGCGGGACTACATTCCCGGCATCCAGCCCACGCCTCTCATTATTCCCTTGAATCCCATCCAGCTCTTGCTCGTCGTCCCTCTTTCTGTGATTGGGTCCGACAGCAGGGAGGACAATTTGGAATGGGCCTACGGGCTGCAGGAATTGCTCGCCTGCGAAGCGCTGGACAGCTTTCGCGTGCTGGTCAGCCCGCCGCTCAGCACGCTGACTGACGCAGGGAGAAGCTTCATTGAACTTTATCAGTTGTCGCTCGCGATGCAGCGTTATCGTCCAAGCGAAATGGTCGCTGCCAGTTGGCAATACCCGCTTGAACGATGGGCTGCCATGCTCCCGGACGCTGTCGCTGCCGAGTTGCTGCAAGCCATGTCTTCTGTTCGAGCCCATCCCGCTTTGACCCCGGAGCAAAAAGAAACGTTGGAAACCCTGTTCGCTCGCCAGCTGAATGTCAGCGAGACAGCGAGGCAGCTCTATATCCACCGCAATACGCTGCTGTATCGTCTGGACAAAATCACCGAATCGACTGGCCTTGATCCCAGGCATTTTCCCGATGCAGTCCTGTTGCAGCTGCATTTGCTTTTCGGTCGGAATTAACAAAATATTTTGTACACTCTATACATAGCCCGATGCTCGCCTCTTTTGTAAGCTAAAAGCGACAACAATGAGCACGATACCTGCTTTGATGATTTTCGTAGAGGAGGGCCTGTCCTTGGCTAAAGTCATTCTGAATCACGTCTACAAACGCTTTTCCAATCAAGTCGTCGCCGTCGATGACTTCCACCTGGAAATTCACGATCAGGAGTTCCTGGTACTGGTCGGTCCGTCTGGCTGCGGCAAATCCACGACACTGCGGATGATCGCCGGTCTGGAGGAAATCTCCGAGGGGGAGCTTTACATCGGAGATCGCCTGGTCAACGATGTCGCTCCCAAGGACCGGGACATCGCAATGGTCTTTCAGAGCTACGCCCTCTACCCTCACATGAACGTCTATGAGAATATGGCATTTGGACTCAAGCTGCGCAAGTTCTCCAAAAGCGAGATTGAGCAGCGGATTCAGGAAGCCGCTCGCATTCTCGACATCGCCCACCTGCTGGATCGCAAGCCAAAGGCTCTCTCAGGCGGACAAAGACAGCGGGTGGCTCTGGGGCGGGCCATCGTACGCGAACCGCAGGTCTTCCTTATGGATGAACCTCTCTCCAACCTGGATGCGAAACTGCGCGTTCAGATGCGTACCGAGATTCTCAAGCTGCATCAACGACTCAACACGACCGTCATCTATGTTACCCACGACCAGACAGAAGCAATGACGATGGGAGACAGAATCGTAGTCATGAAGGACGGGCTGATTCAGCAGGTCGCAACCCCGAGCGATATATACAACCATCCCGTCAATCAATTTGTCGCCAGTTTTATCGGTTCTCCCTCCATGAACTTTCTGGAAGGGAACCTGCTCGAAAAGGAGGGCCACGTCGTCTTCCAGACCGATGGTGTTGAGATCCGCTTTCCCGAAGACAAGGCAAAGGTCCTGCGCGATCGCGGATACGTAAACAAGCCGATTGTGTTTGGCATTCGACCGGAGGATATGTACAGCGAGCCGTCCTTTTTGGAGGCCAATCCGTTCCAAAGTACCCTTGTCGCCGAAATCGATGTCGTCGAAAATATGGGCTCCGAGCTTTACATATACTTCCACAACATCGGAGGCACGCAGATGGTCGCTCGCGTCGATGCACGGGATGCGCTGAAACCGCGCATGTCCATCCAACTCGGCCTGGATCTCTCCAAATGCCATGTATTTGACAGGGAGACGCAAGTGGCGGTATTCTAATAGTCGAAGTGAGAAGGAATGTCTTGTATCCCGGCATTCCTTTTCCTTATTTTGCAAGAAAATTTGTACTAGAGAAAAAAGAAGTGGAGAGGAAAAACCATGTCTTATCAAATCGTCTTTTTTGACATCGACGGGACTTTACTGAATACAGACCACATCATTCCGCCAACCACTGTAGAGGCAATACGCCAATTGAAGCGAAACGGCGTTCATGTCGCGATTGCTACGGGCCGTTCCCCCTATCACTTGGCAGAAATCGCACGTCAGCTTGAGATCGACACGTTCGTCAGCTTCAACGGTTCCTACAACGTACACCAGGGACAAGTGATCCATCATACTCCCTTGGATATGCAAACCTTGAACAACCTGGAAAGAATCGCTGGAGAAAACAGCCACCCCATGGTCTTTTTAAGCGCCGAATCCTGCTATGCGAATACCGAAGACCATCCCCATGTATTGGAATCCTTTGACTTCCTGCAACTGCCCAGTCCCGCTGTACGCCAGCAGTACTGGAAAGAGAAACCGATCTACCAGGCTTTTCTCTACTGCAACGAATCCGAAGAGCTTCCCTATATTGAAAACTTCCAGGAGGTCTCCTATGTCCGCTGGCATCCTCAGGTACTGGACGTCCTTCCAGCGAACGGCTCCAAAGCCCGCGGGATCGAAGCCTTGCTTCGCCACCTCGGATTGCGTCCTGAAGCGGCAATCGCGTTTGGGGACGGATTGAACGACAAGGAGATGCTGTCCTTCGTCGGGATGGGAGTAGCAATGGGCAATGCTCACGATGAATTGAAGCCGTACGCAGACATGCTCACGCGTCACGTAGACGATGACGGTATTTCCTACGGCTTGAAGAAGCTCGGTTTGATCTAGTGCGAAAATGAATGAGGGGAAACATCCATGCCTTGGGACTGGTTTAATCTGATTGGAACTGTTGCTTTTGTCATCAGTGGCGCGATCATTGCCATGGAGGAGGAATACGATCTCCTCGGCGTGATTGTCCTTGGCCTCGCCACAGCGTTTGGCGGAGGGATCCTGCGGAACATATTATTGGATATCCCGCTCGCCTCCTTTTGGAATCAGGGGAATCTGTTTACAATCGCCCTTGTCACGTTGTTGATCGTGTTTGTTTTACCGCGAAAAATTATTGGGTACTGGAATCGCTGGGGACTTTTTTTCGATGCCGTAGGCCTGTCCGCCTTCGCGATCCAGGGTGCTTTGTACGCGACAAAAATGAACTATCCGCTCAGCGCTACGATCGTAGCTGCTGTACTCACCGGCATTGGGGGCGGTATCATCCGGGATGTCCTGGCGGGCCGCAAGCCGCTCGTATTTCAGGAAGAAATCTATGCCGTATGGGCAATGGTCGCCGGCGTGGCAGTTGGATTAAATTGGACCAATTCCATCCCCGGTTTGTACACCTTATTCTCCGCCATTATTGCATTCCGTATGTTTTCTGTTTACCGCGGCTGGAAACTTCCTCGCAGAACTCTTCGTACCACAGCAGTCCCGACTGTGGACAAGCAGATGTAACTTTTACCTTCATAAACACTCTCTTCATGCACACGCTAAAGACAGATAGCATGGAGGGAGTGTTTTTTTTGCGCATCTTGCCCCCGATCGTCGTTGCCGTCGCGTTACTCGGATTGGTCGTGATCCCTATGCGTAATCAGTACGTCCAGCAGGAGATGCGTGAACCACATCCCAAAGTCACCTCTGTAAACGCGACCATACCGCGAATCAACTACATCGAGCAAGTAAAAGATATTCGCCGCAATCTGGAAAGCAAATCACACATCCAAACGCTGCACCACAATCCGCGGGACCGCAGCCATTACGTGGAGCATGAGATTGTCGTCCGCTTCTCGCCGCGTCCTTCCCAAAAAGAAATCAAAGAACTGGCTTCTTCTCTCGACGCTTGGGTGAAGCGGGATTTCGAGAAATTTCTCATTCTCAAATCAAAAAGCAAGACCACGAAGGAAATGATGAAAGCCTTGGCTGAGCATCCGCATTCCGTCTACGCGGAACCCAATTACCTGCTCCTGCCGAATCGCAAGCCGAACGATCCCTACTACACCGAATACCAGTGGAATCTCTCCCTGATCGGGATGGAGGAGACCTGGAATGTGAGCAAAGGGAGCAAGGATGTGATCGTGGCTGTAGTGGATACCGGGGTGGATATGGAGCATCCCGAATTCCAAGGTAAGCTGGTCGAAGGCTACAACGTCCTCGAGGACAACAACATGCCCGAAGACGACAATGGACATGGGACGCACGTCTCCGGGATCATCGCAGCGAAGACCAACAACCAGGACGGGATCGCCGGGATGTCATGGAACAGCAAAATCATGCCAGTCAAAGCCATCGGTGCGGACGGTTCCGGTTCTGCCGTCGATATTGCCCATGGCATCTACTGGGCTACAGACAACGGTGCCGATGTCATCAATTTAAGCGTAGGGAACTATACCTCTTCCGCCACTTTGAAGGATGCCTGCCGCTACGCGTACGACCATAACGTCGTTTTGGTCGCTGCATCCGGAAATGATGCCACAGACCAGCCCAGCTACCCGGCTGCGTACAAGGAAGTCCTCTCTGTCGCTGCCGTCGATCACCGCAAGGAACGGGCAGATTTCTCCAATTTCGGCGATTACATCGATGTGGCTGCCCCTGGCGTCGATATTCCCAGCACGTATATCTACAGCGATTACGCTTCCTTGTCAGGTACATCAATGGCCTGTCCGCATGTTGCCGCTCTGGCTTCACTGGTTCGCTCGGTCCATCCAGGTATGACAAACAGAGATGTCATGGAGTATATCCGCAAGGCAGCAGTCGATCTGGGGCCGCCCGGTCATGACCAGCTCTATGGATACGGGATGATCGACAGCGCTGAAACCCTGCGTCAAGTACGTCCGGTTGAGCCCAAAAAACCTGAAAAGGTCGGAGGCATCCTCAATAAATTCCTGCTGCGTCTGCGGAACAGTTTTCAATAGCATCCTACTCGTTACACTCTAGGAGGGACTTCCATGAAAGCATGCATCGTATTTGCCCATGAAGGCAGCAGCAGCTTCAATCACGAGATCTTGCAACGCGTCAGCGACGAGCTGGAGAAAGCAGGCATCGAGTATACCGTACGCGACCTGTACCAGATGAACTTTCAGCCCGTCTTTTCGGCACTGGACATGAAGCGTGTCGAGCGAGGGAATCTCAGCAGCGACATCGAGGAAGAACAGACCCTGATCACAGATTGCGATCTTCTGGTCATGATATACCCGGTTTGGTGGTGGTCCGCTCCTGCAATCTTGAAAGGATACATCGACCGGGTGTTTACGGACGGATTTGCTTTTCGTTATGAAGCGAACGGACCTGTCGGGCTTTTGAACGGCAAACAGGCTATGGTCTTTACGACAACTCGGGAATCTGCCGAGGAAATGGCAGCCAAGGGGCTGGATGAAGTCGTACGCAAGCAAATTGTGGAAGGCACGCTGGAAATGATCGGCTATGAAGTAACGTACGAAAATTTTGCGGCTGTGCCCTACGTCGACGATGCAACAAGAGAAGGCATGCTCAACTCAATTCCGGAAAAAATGGCAGCCTTGCGCATCCCTGCCGGCGTCTAACCTTTTTTCCATTAGAAAAGCACAGGCTTTTACGCCTGTGCTTTTTGCATCCGTTTTTTGGTAATGTAGTCGGTCTCGTAGTATTGAAGTTCGTCACGCAATTGCTCGAATACCTTGGATAAAGACAATGTCAGATTTTCCAATTCCGGCGTTACCTTTTTCCGGAAAATGATGGAGTCCTGATCAGTATACGCATATCTGCCGTCCTCATCGTACACTTCGCCTTTTGGATAGTAGAAGTTGTTGATACAGCTATGATACACCTGATACAAGACTTCTTCTGCAAACTCCTCGTTGAATCGTGCACGGCGCAGGGAAACTCCCAGCCTTTCATAAGCATTTTCACAATATACCAGCAAATGCCGCAGGTCAGAAAGGTAGTTACGGTAGTAAGACTCATACTCTTCCGGATCACCGGACTGAGCTACGAGGCTGTTCAAGGTAACCTGGTTCAAGTAGCGCTCCAATTCCATGCTGACCTTTTTCAACTTCGTATACGTCTCTTCGCACAATTGCTTCAGATGAGTTGCTGACATAATGTCCCCCTTGCGTTGAAGAATCTGCCTTTTTACAAGTAAGTATATAGGATAGATTCTTTGTAGCACAAGGTTTTCTTTTCAGCAAATGTTGTCTATCCCGCCATTGATTCGCTAGCAGGATGAGATATTTTCCTGTTTTGGTACAGATAGATCAGGTAGGAAACAAACAAGCTAACCAAAGTCATGAATCCCAGCACGATCATATCCTGCGATAGGGCGGAGAGCCCGTGACCTTTGGACAGGATTTCACGCACACCGTCCAGGAAATACGTCAGCGGCAGGGATTTTCCGATCGCCGCGATATAGCTTGGCATCGACAGGAACGGCCAGGTGTAGCCCGACAGCATGAACGACGGCACCGCGATCAACATTGCGATTTGCGTGGATTGCAGTTGATCCTTGAAAAGGAATGAGATCATGTAGCCGATCGCCAGGACCGCGATGTTGAACAGCGAAGCGATCACCATCAGATCCATCGTGCTGCCGTAGTACGGAATGCCGAACCCCTTGAGCAAAAGACTGAAGCCCAATACCATATTCAAGGTTCCGGCGAGAAAATACGGCAGCAGCTTGGCTAACGTAATCTCCCAGAAGCTGTACGTGGCGATGGTCGAATGCCATGTGCCTTCCTCCTTCTGCTGAGTGACAGATAGCGCCACCCCAAGGAAAAGGACCTGTTGCAGCACGGTTCCAGCCAGCCCGAACACCATGAAGCTGAGGTAGCTGAATGTCGGATTGTACAGAACCCGATAGCGGAAATCAATCCCCGTGTAGAGCGTTTTGCCTTCTTCTCCCCAGCGTCCCGCTGCTTCCAGCTTCTTGAGCGTCGCACCGGCCGAGACTGTCTTGATGACGCTGTTGGCGGCGCGAACAGCCGTGTTGGAGATCATCATATTGCTTCCGTCGATCACCGTCAGCACTTCTGCCGCTCTCCCCGCCTTGACGTTTCGCTCCAGATCAGGCGGGATGATCAGGGCGATCTGCGCCTTACCCTGATCTACCATGCGCATGGCTTCCGTCTCTGTATCAACGAGTCCGATCATCCCGAAGGTCTGGTCCGCTTCAAAGCCGCGATACAGTTCACGGCTTAGCTCGGTTTGGTCCGCATCGACCATTACAGTCGGGATTTGCATGACTTTTTTCTCGCTGTACAAGAACCCGAAAAGCGTCAAATACATGATCGGCACAATAAAGACCACGAGCCGAATTGTTTTATTGGTAAATAATTTTTTCCATTCTATCCAGAACAGGCGGGAGAAGTTACTCACCGATACCAGCTCCTTCTAACCCCCACTCCACCGTGATCCCCGGACGAATGTTGGCATCGGCCAGAACCACTTTGACAGCGAAGGCGCGGATGTCTCGATCCCCCAGCTCCTGTGTCGCTTTTTTCACGGCGAAGTCAGCAGCTGGCGCGATGGTCGCCACTTTTCCCTCGACTTCTTGATTAAGGGCAGGTACATACAGCTTTACCGTGTCATTGGCTTTTACATTTCCCAGCGCGAATTCATTGACATAAAACTTGACGTAATGGTCAGCCTTGGCCTGAATCGTCACGACTGTAAATCCTTGCGACACGAGCTCCCCTTTTTGCACGGCGATTGATTTGATGACGCCGTCTACGGGAGAGGTCAGCTTGGTATTGTTCAGATACGCTTCGATCTCTTCCAAAGCGCCTTTTGCCTGCTGGACTCCCGCTTCTGCGGATTGGACATCCAGCTGCTTCAGTCCGACCTGACCACGTCCTGCCACTGCTTGATCATATGCTGCTTTTGCCTGATCAAGCTGCGCCTGCGCCGCGTCGACTTGTTCACGACGAGCACCCGATTGGGCCATCTTCAATTGTTCGTCGGCCGCTTTCAGCTCCGCTTCCGCTTTGTCCATTTGCATTTGGGCCTCTTCCACTTTTACCTGTGGAATGGCGCCTTCTGCCAGCAGCTTGTTCATCCGCTCCAGATTGGTAGCTGCGATATCCTTGGCCGTTTGTGCCGCTTGCAGCTTCGCTTTGAGCTGGGCGATCTCTTCTTGGCGGGCTCCGTTTTTATTGGCTTCCAGCTGCGCTTTCGCGGAGGCTACTACGGCCTGTGCCTGATCGACCTGCGCGCTGCTGGAGCTGTCAGTCAAAGCAACACCCTTTTTTGCCTGTTCCAGCTTGACCTGTGCCAGTCGATAAGCTCCCTGCGCCTGTTCTTTTTTCGCGAGAAGCTCTTCGCTGCTCAATGTCGCGATCAATTGCCCCGTCTTCACTTCGTCCCCTTCTGCCACGCTGATTTGCTCGATGGAACCGCCCATTTTAAACGAGAGGTCCACTTCCGTTCCTTCCACTACCCCTGTCAGGGCTTGGGCGGAGTGTCCTGCTACATTGCCGATACCCGGCCCCAATAAAAAAGTACCTAAAACGGCGATGCCGGCGACAAAGCCAGCGATCCCGATCCATGCTCGTTTCTTGTTCATCTCGGTGCTTCCCTCCAACGTCTATCTAAACTCGGTTGTGACCAGCCCCAGCAATGGGCATTCGGTCTATTCCAGCAATGCCCCGTCCAGCATCAGCAGCAATGTCTTCCTGCTCGCTTCGATGTCGACCGGTTCATTGCGAAACTGTTTGCGCAAAGCCGTGAATCCCACCATGCCGAAAAGGGCAGAAGCAAGCGTCTGGATATCCGCATCCTGGCGAATAAATCCTTGCTCCTTCAGGTCGTGCATGTACCCTTCCATCAGGGTGAAATAGTTGGTCAACAGCTTTCCGGCAAACTGATTGCGCTGTTCATCTGTCGTAAAAATGCTGAGGAGCAAAAAGCACAGCTCCCGGTTCTCGGAAAAGAAGTGAAGATGACCATCCAGTATGCTCTTCATGCGGTCTTCCAGAGACAAGGTCTCGTCGGAAATCACGCTGTCCACAGAGTAGATCAGCATCTTCACGCCTCTTTCGACTACGTACCAGAATAACTCTTCTTTCGTAGCAAAATGATAATACAAGGTGCCTTTCGCGACCTGGGCGATTTCAGCAATCGAATCCATCGTCGTTTCACTGTACCCGTATTGGGAAAAAGCCGTTAATGCCCCTTGGGCAATCTGGTCTTTTTTTGAAGTCGACATCACTCCCACACTCCTCTATCATTTTGAACTGACTGGTCAGTACAAAAATTAGTGTATTGTTTTTTCCAAGATTCGTCAAGAGGCGGAAGCAAGAAAAAAAGAGCCGCCCATCGCGTCATTACATGACCCGTAGGACAGCCCTAAAACTTGCTCTCAATCTCCGATAATCTGCTGATATGTAGCGATGGTCGCAGGCATCGGCTCTACCCCCAGCTGCTCTTTTAGCTTGTTGACGCATTTTTCGTACCAACGAATGGCCTGTGTGCGATTGTTTTGCTGATAGTAGGCATGCATCAGCAGGCGATACGCCTCTTCCCAGCAATCGTCCACACGCAGGATGGCTTCGCACCAGCGGATCGTCTTTTCCCAATCCTGCCTTTGCAGCCCAATCCGCGCCAATCGTTCCGCTCCGCGCAAAAACAGCTCCTGCATCTGGTCACGCTCCGCGGAACACCACTCTTCGTACCGACATTCAGGCAGGTAAGGCCCTTGATAATACCCAAGCCCTTTTTCCAGCATCTTGGCAGCCTGTATGAGATCACGCTCTTCCAACCCCTGCGAGACCCATCTCTCGAACTCCTCCACGTCGATCTGGTAGCCCGAAGCCAGGTTAAACCCGTAGGAAGAGCCGTGCCGTTGGATGAAAAAGGCGTCTGTGCGCGCCGCCCGGTCAGGCTCCAGGGCTTTGTGGACGGCGTTGAGAGCGACCTTGAAGTCTCTTGTTGCTGATTCGTCGTCGCGCCCTTCCCACAACAGGTTGATGATCTCCTCGCGCGTGAGCATCTGATGGCGTTTGGTTATCAGCAGCTGAAACAACAGCTTGGCGTTGCCTCGCTGCCATGCCTTGTCCTGCAGCTCCTGCTCGCCCAGCCAGACGCGAAACTGTCCCATCGTCTGGATTCGCAAGGTATAGCCAGGGTGGAAGCTGACCTGCTGCAAGCCCAGCTCTCCCAACAGTGATGTGACGTAATCCGGGACAATCCGCCTGCGGCCGGCTTCGAGCAAGACTGGCATGAATGCCTGGACGTCATGCGGGGTGAGCATCGTCGAACGCTGCAAAAGAAACTCGTATTCGCCAGTTTGCATCAGTGACAATGCCTGGGTCATGGCTTGGTGAAACAACTCCCACTCTTTGTTGCGATACGCCAGCAACCCCAGCCACAATTGGCAAATTACAACTCCATAGCTGTCTTTGCAAAGACGCAGCCGTTCGCTGCAATCCTGGATCACTGCCACGGCATCTTCGTCTTTGCCGCTTTTCGCATAGGCGATCCCGACAGCCAGCCGGACGAGGCTGTTCAACCAATCATCCCGCATGGCTTCCGTTTCCTCCATGCCGCGCCTGCCCCAGAAAAGCGCCTGCTCCAACGCCTTTTCCTTGCCGTAGAGCAGCGTGAGCCCCAGCAGCGTCTCCGATTTCCCTCGGGTAGACTGCAGCTCCTCCATCATCCGCAAGCCTTTTTCGTACAGCTTGCGGATTTCGTCAAAGGGCAGCTCCTGACTGATCAGCGCCGCGTGCGCCTTGCGGACATAGCCGTTCGCTTCGACAAAGGGCGAGTGTGCCGCCTGTCCCAACTCAATCGCCGTCTCTGCGGCAGCCCAGCCCCGCTCCCATTCTCCATTCAAGGCGAAGACAAACGAGAGCAGCAAAGACGTCTCCCGATAAGAACGGGTCAGCCTTGGATGCCTGGTCTGCTCCAGGTTCCACTTCTCCTCCAAAAGCGAAATAGCCTCCTGCAAGCGTCCCGTACGAAACAATAACCGCGATTCAAGCTCCACCTCTGTCTGGTGCTCCAGCTCCTGGCTTCGCTGGTACCAATCCGCCGCCTGCTTGGCATCGCCGCGATTTGTGTAGATTTCCGCCAGCAGTCGGTACAGGCGTGATGCCAGCTCCCGCTCCGGCACGTCTACCGGCAGCAATTGGATCGCCCTCTTCAGCAGCTCCTCTGCCCGAACATTCTGCACGCTGTCCAGGTGAACCCGCGCCAAGCCCTCCAGCCCGCGGCAAAGACCGTGCCGATCATTTTTTTGTTCACACAAACCGATAAACACCTGATAGGAATCAAAAGCCTGTCGATAAATGCAGCGATACCGCTCTACCTCCGCTTGGTAAAACCAAAGCCAATGCTGATCGTCCTTGGCCTGAATCGGCAGCAAGCTGGCCCAGTGATACAGCATATCCAGCTTTCCGTCCATCAACAGACTCTCAGCGGCTTGTGCCAGCCACTCGCTCAACAGCCCCCACTCTTCTGCCAGCATGAGGCATTCGTAGGCCTTGCCTGCCTCTCCCTTGCGATGGTACCAATGCGCCGCGAGTCGGTTGACCCGCAGGTAAGCTGCGGTATCGGAAGCCAGCTTGCTCGCCATCAGCCTGCGGAAAAGCGGATGAAAAGAGTACCTCCCATCTGCGTCTTCCGAAAGAAACAAGTGGCTTCGCTTGGCTTCGTGAAGCAGCTCTACGCTCTTCTCCCCCAGGACTTGAGAGCAGTCCTGCGCATCGAAATCCGTAAATACTGCGGACTCTATCAAAAACTTCTGCATATCTGCGTCCAGCTTCGCCCAAACCTCTGCTTCCAGCAAATACATCAGCCGCGACAGCTCGCGCAGGCTGTCCGCAACCGTATTACCCCGCGCTACCCGCTCGCCGAAGGAACGCAAGGCCATGATCCATCCCTTTGCTACCTGATCGACGCGATCCCACTCCTCTGCATGCAAGATGACCTCGTATTCGTCCTGGTAGAAGGTTTCGCTTTCCTCGCGGGTAAAAGCCAGATCCGGAGTAGTTAGCTCCATGCAGTCCCCACGCGCCGCCATCAAATCAAGCCCTGTCCATGCCGGACGAGTCCGGGTGAGGATCAGCAGCTTTCCGCGCAAAGGGAGGTGCATGGCGATCTTTTCTACAAAACGATCTGCTTCCGAGCCCTCGCGGATGAGATGGTAATCATCCAGGACAACGGTGGGAAGCTGGGTGCAAGTGATGCACTCCTGCAAAAAAAGCTCGGCCACCTGCCACCCGTCCAGTCTTTCCGACTGCTCGCGAGCACTCGTAATCCGTTCCCTCAGGTTTTGCCCAAACTCCGGTTGATTCCTCCGAATACTCTCCAATAATCCCAGCAAAAACAAAGACAGCTCCACATCCTCTTCGCCGCAGCGGTACCAACTCGCCTCGATCCCGGCATCATGGAGGTATGTCGAGACAGCAGTGGATTTGCCGTACCCCATCTCCGCGTGGATCAGACAAAGTGTCGCGTGAGTGAGCAAACGCAATTTTTTGGCCAAGGCAGGGCGCCGCAGAACTACCGTTTTTGGTATGGGAGGGGTTATTTTCATCAGAGAGACTTGTGTCGTATTCATACGCTGCACTCCTCACCGTTCACCTTTCCTATCCCTTTTATTCCTCATCGGTCTGCCTAATCCCTGCCATGCCCGTGAAGGCGCAATTAGCCAAAAAAGCCCACCCGGGCAACAGGTGGCGCTCAATCGGTCAGATTGTATCCTTTTACAGTGTAGCCGATATCATTAATCAGGGTTTGAAAGACGTCGTCACTCACCGGCTCGCCTCGTTCAATTCGGGTGTGCAAATCGAGGATCCTGTCATAGATGGCCCGATCCGTGCTTACATATAACAGATTGAAGCGCGAATAGCTGGTCAGTTGCGTTCTCATCCGATCGACAACTTTTGTCTGCAAATGGTCTGTATGGCCGTTGGCATTCCTCACGATAGCGCCAGGTGTATACCTGGTGGAAGGAGTCGTATTGACCATTCCCGGATTGAGTGTCCCGACTGGCAAAACCCCGGCCAGAATCGTATCTTTGTAAGCCAAAACCTTGATATCCGCAACTCCGGGCAGGTCCTCGGCAAATCTCTCCAGTTTTGCAACCAGCTGCGGCTCGCGATTGTGCATGATTCTTTGTCCAAGCATGGACGCCGGCCCTTTGTCCGTACCTGCGTTGTCATTGCGAATATTGACGCCGAACGTATCGTACTTTGCCTGATTGCCACCCCGATCCTCCGTACCCTGCTGCTTGTTGGGGGTACAACCTGAGAAGGCTGCTGCCAGCATCAGACATGCGCAGAGCCCCAAGAGATTTCGCTTCAACAAAAATACACCTCCTTGACCATAGTGTGGTGTACAGGAGGTGTTCTTACTCTATTCTCGACTTCCAGTTGCTGGTCAGTTCCGTTTGGTAAACTCGCCTTCGATGATTTGCTCCTGATCCCCATTGCTTACAGTCAAGGTGTATTCATCGGCAAAAATCTTGTCCATCAATTCAAATTTGTAAGTCCCGTCTGAAGCGACTTTTACATCGTAGGTCTTGTCTGCAAGTTGGACACTCATCTCCAGACCTGGTTCGGCTTTTCCTTTGATGATATAGATGCCTAGCCCCATCAAGTTGGCACTGTTCGCCGTAATTTCCTCAGGATCGATAAACATAACTTCTTCCTTCGGCTGCTCGATCGCAGCCCCGGGTTGTTCGGGCTGTGTTGTTTGCGTTGTTGCCGCCATGTTTTCCGGAGGCGTTGCTGCAGATGATGCATCGGCAATGAGAACCGTTTGCGCCTCCTGGTCCCAATTGACATCGTATTGCAAAGCTTCAGCGATAAAGCGGAGAGGTACCATTGTTCGCCGGTTGACGATCTGGGTCGGAACGTCCAGCTGGATCGTCTCCCCGTTTTTGCGGGCTAATTTTTGCGAGACGACCAGTCTGACCTGATCGCTCCCTTTTTTGATGATTACAGTGCGATTCGCCTCATTCCAGTCCACCTCGAAGCCAAGGCTCTCTGCAATCGGGCGGATCGGAACCAGCGTGCGATTTTTTTGCAAAATAGGCTTTTGATCCGGGAAAACGATTTTCGTCTGGTTGTACTCAACCTGGATGGCAGATGCCGCGCTGGCGCTCATTGAAAAGGAAGCAGCCATCGGAACAAGCGACAACCCTAGAATGAGTGCTGTTGCCTTTTTCTTCATCATTACCCTCTTCACTCCGTTTCCCTCGTATAGCTCGTTTAATAATCTACTACAGCCCGTGCTCCGATTCAAGAAATTCCTGCCGTTTGAAGGCTCGTTCATGATCTTCTGATGCTTAGTACCCCGTACGTTTGGACTATTTTCAATTTGTTACAAAAATGAAACCATCTTGCTACAAAAAACCGTTACAATAGACTTACACCGACGACATTTTCACCCCGAAAGAGGCGGCGATTCATGAAAAAAATTCTTCCTTTCCTCATCCTCGTTCTTATTTTAACGATTATTCCCCCTGGTGGAAGCTCCGCGAACACGGCTGTCATTCAATTGGGAAGCGATGTTTTGTTTACACAATTTCACCAAATGATTGAAGACAAAAAAGTGGGACTCCTCACCAACCAAACCGGTGTCAACGGCAGCGGCATCAGCACGATCGACATGATTCGACGCGATCGCTCCGTTTCACTGACAGCATTGTTTACTCCTGAATACGGTTTGGACGGCAGAACCTTGGCTGAAGACGCCAATCCGTCCTACCTGCACCCTGTATACGGCGTTCCGGTATACAGCCTGGCTGCCCCTTCGCCGCAGCTTCCCAACTCAGTGATCGACTCACTCGATTTGCTGCTCGTCGATGTGCAACACACAGGAAACCGCCATGATTCCATTTTATCGACTCTAAAGCAAGCGATTTTGCTGGCTAAAGAACACCACAAGCCGCTCCTGGTGCTGGATCATCCGAATCCACTCGGCGGCATCAATGTCGATGGCCCTGTTCTGGAGGAAGGCTTCCTGTCTCCCGCAGGCGTTGATACCATCCCGTTGACACACGGCATGACGATTGGCGAGCTTGCCCTCTTTTTCAATCGCCAGATCGGTGCCGATGTCTCCGTTATCCCGATGGCGGGCTATACCCGCAGCATGTCCTACCAGGAAACAAGGCTAAGCTGGATCAAGCCAGCACCACAGTTCCCTGACCTGGGCAGCACCATGCGCTATCTGGCTGCAAGCTTGGGGGAAGGAACCAATATCCGCCATGCCGACCACTACAGCTGGATCGGAGGCCCAGGTATCGACTCTGTCAAGTATGCAGATTTGCTGAACGGCAGTCTGTTGCCCGGTGTTGTATTCTTTCCGGAAGACCGGGATACGGACGGCGGCGTACGTCTGCAGATCATGGATCCCCGCCTGTTTAACCCAGCGAAAACCGGGATCTATGTATTGGCGTATGCGCAACAACTGAGCCATTTTCCCATCCCGAAAAAAGGAAGCGACGGGAAGACAAGCGATTTCGATCAGCGCATGGGGACAGACAAAATCAGCACCCTATTGGAAAGCGAAAAAAGTCCGCAAGAGATCGAGGCAGAGTATGCCCCGCAGCTTGCCCAGTTTTTATCTTTGCGCAGTCCGTATCTGATTTACAACGAACAGCCCTTTTTCCCGACGATTCCCATTTCCATCCATCTGCCGGCTGTACCGCCTGCCCCAACGGTGGAAGAATCGAAAAATCCTGAACCGCCGGCTGTCCAACCGCCGCAGGGAAAACCGAAAGAAGAGCCAGCAAATCCGAATCAACCCAAGACTCCGCCGGCCGTGCCTGCTCCAACTGAGCAACAGCCTGTTCCCGCTGCGTCGGAGAAAGTGGCCTATCTCACCTTTGACGACGGTCCATCTCAAGTGACGCCACAGATTCTGGAGACGCTGAAAAAGTACGACGCCAAAGCTACCTTCTTTATCGTCGGCCGCAATGTGCCGGGCCACGAGGAGATCTTGAAGCGCATTATCGAAGAAGGGCATGCCCTGGGAGGGCACACCTATTCCCACGATTATCGGTCGCTGTACAAGAGCAAAGATGCCTTTTTCGCTGATTTGGAGAAAGGAAATGCACTCATCGAACAAGCAACCGGGATCAAGCCGACTCTTTTCCGGTATCCGGGCGGCAGTACGAACACGGTAAGCCTGAATTATCAGGACCCCAAGCTGTACAACAAGCAGCAAAACGTCATGTCCGCCATCAAGGAAGAAGCCAACAAGCGCGGATACGTCTTTATCGACTGGAACGTCACCAATGGCGATGCGAGGAGCAATAAATACACGGCTGCCGACGCATTTTCCCAGATCAAGCAACAAGTGAAACAACAAAAGGAAATCGTCGTGTTGATGCACGATTCCTCCACCAAAGCTGCGACGGCACAGTCTTTGCCGCATGTGATCGAGTTTTTGAAGGAAAAAGGCTACCGCTTTGCATCCATCCCGACCGACCGACATATTATTTCTACCGTCAAATAAAGACGAACAACCCGCTCTCGGCTGCTGACTCGCCGGAGCGGGTTTTTGTTATCATTCCTATGCAAGCTGGTGTCTTAGCCTCAGTTCGCGGCTAATGCCTCGTAGCGCAGCCGCAGTTCCCGCTTGAGAATTTTGCCGCTGGGATTGCGAGGCAGATTTTCCGCGATCACCACGTATTTCGGCGCTTTGAAGGATGAAAGCCGGTCTTTGCAGAACGCAAGCATTTCTTCGGCCGTCAGGCTTTCCCCTGCCTTCGGGACCACGACAGCCGTTACAGCCTCGATCCAGAAGGGATGAGGGACACCGATCACCGCCACCTCAGACACCTTGGGATGCTGGTAGATCATCTCCTCTACTTCGCGGCTGGCGACATTTTCACCGCCCGAGTTGATCATATCCTTCTTGCGGTCTACTACCGTAATAAAGCCTTCCTCATCCATGATCCCCAAGTCCCCGCTGTGGAACCAACCGCCTTCGAAGGCGGCCTGTGTCTTCTCGGGATCGCGGTAATAGCCAAGCATGGCGTGACTGGTCCTGTGGACAATCTCGCCGATGCTCCCTCGAGGTACCTCGTTTCCAGCGTCATCGACGATTTTCGTTTCTACATTCAGTGAGGGTTTTCCGGCTGAACCCGCCTTGCGGATCTGTTCGGAAGGCTTCAAGACAGTCGCCAGCGGCGCAACCTCCGTCTGTCCGTAGAAGTTGTAGAATTGGGCACCGGGCAGCCGTTCATTCAATTCCTTCAGCACTTCTACAGGCATGATAGCAGCACCGTAATAGCATTTCTTCAAGGAGCTGAGATTGCGGGATGCGAACTCAGGCGAGCGAAGCAGCGCGATCCAGACGGTCGGAGGACAAAAAAGCTGCGTCGCCTTCCACCTTTCCACCGACTCAAGCATCAGGCTGGGCGTCGCCTGCTCTAAAATAATCCCGCTTCCTCCCAGGTATACGTACGGGCCCAAGAAACAGTGAAGCTGGGCGCTGTGAAATAACGGCAGCGCGTGAATCGCTACGTCGTCCTCCGTCATGCCCCCGTCGATGATTGTGCTGACGTACTCGGAGATGATGCTCTTATGAGTCAGCATGACGCCTTTGGGGCGTGATTCGGTACCGCTCGTATACAGGATATGAGCGATATCGTCGTCTTCCAGCTCGACCTCCGGCTCTGTAATCTCCCCATCTGCGATCAGCTCGCGAAACGGCAGCCAATCGCCTTGCGGTGCAGCAGGCCGTGAAATAAGGGAAAGCAGGACGGGGGAAATCCCTGACAGACGCATCGCTTCCTGCGACAAGTCACGAAACTCAGGCGAGACGAAGCATGCATTCACCTCAGCGTGTCCAAGAATGAAAGCCACATCTTCCGCATTCAGCATGTAGTTGATCGGCACCATAATGACTCCGGCTTTCGCAAGGGCAAAGTTGAGGATGGCAAAATCCATGGAGTTGCGAGAGAGGACCGCCGCCCGGTCTCCCTTTTTCAAGCCTTTATTGCGAACAGCATGTGCAGTCTGGTTGACGAGCTGGTCCAATTCACGGTATGTAAGCACTTCTTCCTCAAATTGCAACGCGACCTTCTCTGGAAATCGCCCGCGACTTCTGCGGAGAACATCCCCTAACGTATTTCTCCTTGCTCGCTGGATTGCAGTCATGTACACGCCTCCCAACCTGAATTTGCTTCTATTATAATCAATTATCTTTCTAATGTGTATATTCTGATATTTTCAAGCAAAAAAAGCGGCAGCCTCCTCTGCTAGGTTTGAAGCTGCCGCAGGCCCCAAGAATCAGTACCTAGGTAAAGGATAGCCTATTTGCGACTTTGCTTCGACATTGAATCTGCTGGTTTTTGAGGAAAAAAAAGACAACCCTGTATCGAGTCGTCCAATCCCCATTTGTTGCACTAGATGAATTTGCTTACAACTCCATTATGCACCAAGCGAACATCTGGTTCCAGAGGTAAAAGTTGGTATGCAGTTCAAAAAAAACAAAAAAGCAGGCAGAGCTTGTCTACCCGCTGTTCTTGCGAAATATGGCGGAGGGAGAGGGATTCGAACCCCCGTGACGTTGCCGCCTAACGGTTTTCAAGACCGCCCCGTTATGACCACTTCGGTATCCCTCCAACATGAAACACAAGATATACTATAGCACAGGAAATCCGATTTGCGCAAGAGAAAGAAAAAAAGAAAAGCGAGGCCGCAGCACCCGCTATCTCTTCATGACGACCAGCTTCATCTCCGATAATTCTTCGACCGCGTATTTGACCCCCTCGCGTCCCATTCCGCTCTCTTTTACGCCGCCATATGGCATATGATCCACACGGAAGGTCGGAATATCGTTGATCATCACACCACCCACCTGCAGGTCTTCCGCTGCTTGCATCGCCGTGGCCAGATGATTGGTATAGACACCTGCCTGCAAGCCGTAGCGCGAGTCATTGACCAAGTCTATCCCCTGCTGGACCGAATCGATGGGGTGAATAAGCACAACGGGACCAAATACCTCCTGGCAAGAAACCTTGCAATCAGCAGGAACCTCTGTCAAAACAGTCGGTTGGAGAACACGCCCCTCCAGCTCTCCACCGCAAACAACCTTGGCTCCTTGTTCTACCGCTTCCTGGATCCAGGATAGGGCGCGCTGCGTCTCTTTGGGGTGGATCATCGCAGAATAATCGGCTTCCTCGGCAAGCGAGTCGCCTCCCCGCAGCTTCCTGGTCTCCATGACGAACCGGCGGACAAATTCGTCAAAGCGCTCACGAACCACGTAGATTCGCTGTACGGATATACATACCTGTCCGGAGTACGCGAAGGCGCCAAAAATACAGCGTGGAATCACTTCGTCCAGCTCGACATCTCGATCGACGATGACCGCAGAATTGGAGCCAAGCTCCAAAGTGACGCGCTTTAAGCCTGCCCGGTTGCGAATATCAATCCCGACTGCTGGGCTCCCCGTAAAGGTGATCGCCTTAACCCGGGGATCACGAACCAACCTGTCGCCTACGACAGCGCCGCTTCCCGTCACTACGTTCAACGCCCCTGGAGGCACCCCTGCCTGCTCAGCGATTTCAGCGAGAAACAACGCAGACAGCGGGGTCTGTGAAGCGGGCTTCAGCACAACAGTATTGCCTGCCGCCAAGGCCGGTCCCACTTTATGGGCGACCAGATTGAAGGGAAAATTGAAGGGAGTAATCGCTCCGATCACGCCCAAGGGCTCCCTGACCGTATACGCCAGCCGTCCTTCTCCCCCGATGGCAGCGTCCATGGGAATCGTCTCACCATGTATCCGCTTGGCTTCCTCTGCCGCGAACTTGTACGTTTGGATCGTGCGGATGATTTCGCCCCTGGCCGTCTTGATCGGCTTGCCCGCCTCCAAGGCGATGATTCTCGCCGCTTCCTCCATGCGCTCATTCAGCAACAAGGAAATGTTCTCCAATATCGCAGCGCGTCGGTAGGCAGGCATTTTCCTCATGAGCGGGGACGCTGCCTGTGCAGCTGCAATGGCTTGGTCGACCATTCCTTCATCCGCCGAAGAGATCAAGGCTATCTCCTCTCCGCTGTACGGAGAATAAAGCGGGACATGCTCTGCGCTCTGCATCCATTTTCCGCCGATGTAACAAGGTTTCTTCACCAGATCAACCTCCCGTGCTACGAATCGCTGACGCCGCACCATTCAATCAGGGTCAAAGCAAAAATCTCTGCACAGCGAAACACATCGTCCAGCTCGATGTACTCGTTGGGATAATGCGCCACCTGTGTCACACCCGGACCTACCACAATCGCAGGAGTGTCCGCCAGTGCCGTCAGCAAGCCGCCGTCCGTTCCCCACGGCGATGCCTCCACCACGGCTCTCTCACCTGTAATGGCGACAAACTGATTGTGGAGAATTTCCATCAACGGATGGTCTTCCTCGACAGCACCCGGCACCCAGCGTGCGCCATACCACTCGAGCTCGACCGGATGTTCGGCAAACCACGGATCGATCTGGGCCAAAGCGGAGAGGGCAGCCTGCATTTCTGCCTTGGCATCCTCCATCCGCTCACCAGGCGCGACTCCCATCCGCCCCTCCAGCTTGACCAGATCGGCAACAGAAGACGGCCATTTCCCGCCTTCGATTACACCGATATTGATGGGTATCGGAATCGGCAGCTTCGCGTACAATGGATCCGTCATTCGCTCATTGCGAACTTTCTCCAATTGTCCGATCGCTTGCACGACCAGAAGGCTTTTCTCAATGGCGCTGATTCCCTCGTAACGAGTCCCGCCATGAGCAGAGCGCCCCTTCACCAATAGCCGGAACCACATGGAGCCTTGCTGCTTGGGGAAGATTTTCATATTGGTCGGCTCCGGAATCAATGCCGCATCGGCCTTGTAGCCACGAAGGATGGTAGACAACGTGCCTGCTCCTCCGCTCTCCTCCTCCACTACACTTTGAAAAATGACGTCTCCCTTGAGCTTGACACCCAATGCTTGCAGGACCTGAATCGCCAGCAGGGAGGAGAGATTGCCGCCTTTCATATCCGTAGCCCCGCGGCCGTAGAGCTTGCCGTCTTGCACCTCACCGCTGAATGGCGGCTGCACCCACTGGGCTTCATCCCCCGCTGGAACCACATCCACGTGTCCATTCAAAATGATGGAGCGTCCCCCGCCTGTCCCCTTCCAGACACCGACAACATTGGGGCTTCCCTCAAACTGTTGACGAGGGGAGACAAAATACGGATGCTTGATCAGCTCATCGCCGCCCATCACCCAGAGGTCCACATCCAGCCCCATCGAGTCCAAGCGCTTCGCTATGCTCTCCTGAATCGAATACTCCGCCCCGGATACACTCGGATGCCGCACCCACTCTTGCAGAAGCGCGGTAGCCGCTTCCCGCTCTTTTTGCACCTGTTCATGTACGAGCGATTGCCAATTCGCCATTACTTATAGCCTCCTTCATACCACCAATTTATGCTGGACCTGCCTAGCGAAAGACCTCGACATCTCCATCGATTTTCAAGACTGCTTCGGTCGCGCCGATCACATCAGCTACACTATACGGATACATGACCTCTCGCAGATAAAGCCCATCCGGCATCACTTCCATGACTGCCATGTCCGTGATAATCAGATTGGCGGCATTCCGGGCTGTCAGCGGCAACGAACATTCGCGTACGATCTTGGAACGTCCGTTCTTGTCCAGATGAGTCGTGACGACCAGCACTTTTTTTGCCTTCTGCGCCAGCTCCATGGCTCCGCCCATTCCCGGAACACGTTTTCCGGGAACGATCCAGTTGGCGATATCACCGCTTTGACTAACCTCCAAGACTCCGAGGATCGTCATGTCCAGCAAGCCCCTGCGGATGATGGCAAAGGCGACGGCGCTGTCAAAGAAGGATGCTCCCTGCGCGAGTGTGACTGGAAATCCTCCTGCATTGCACAGCATGGGATTCTCCTCCCCTTTGACGGGGCTTGGTCCTGTGCCCAAAATACCGTTTTCCGCATGAAACATGACTCGCTTGTTTGCAGGAATAAAATCGGCTACCAGGGTGGGGATGCCGATCCCCAAATTGATGATCATTCCATCTTCGACTTCCTGCGCAGCACGGCGGGCGATTCGCTCGCGATACCCTTCATTTTCCCTTACTTCTCCCACGCCCATTGCCAGTTCACCCCTTTGCTTTGCACGATAAAGTTGACGAAGACACCCGGTGTTACGATTTCCTCCGGAGGCAGTTCCCCGACCTCTACGATCTCATCCGCCTCAACAATCGTGATATCCCCTGCCATCGCAACCAATGGATTGAAATTGCGCGCGCTGGTGTCGTAGACGAGATTGCCGAAACGATCTGCCTTTTTTGCGTGGACGATTGCCACTTCTGCCGTCAAAGGCGTCTCCAGCAGGTATTCCTTGCCGTCCAAAGTCAGCTTTTGCTTGCCTTTTTCTGCAATCGTGCCGATTCCGACGTCTGATAAAATCCCGCCCAGTCCGACACCCCCTGCACGAACCCGCTCTGCCAGGATTCCCTGCGGACAAAACTCCACTTCCAGTTCACCAGCCGTCATTTGCGCACCTGCATTGGGATTGGAGCCGATATGGGAGGCAATCACTTTTTTAACGCGTTTTTCTGTAATCAGCTTGCCGATTCCGATCCAGGGAAAGGCCGTGTCATTGCTGATCAGGGTGATGTCTTTGACCCCTTTGTCCAAAATCGCCTGTACCAGCGTGGGAGGATTCCCTACCCCGCCGAACCCGCCAGCCAGCAAGGTCATCCCATCGCGGAAAAACTCGGTCGCTTCTTCTAACGAAATCACTTTCTCAAACCGGTTGGTCATGAATGTTCCTCCTATCCGAACATCGCTTTGTCTTGCACGTCCTGTTGCACAGCGAGAATCGCCTCCCGCAGAATCGCGATCAGCTCGTCGATCTCGCTTTTTGTGATGGTCAAAGGCGGGGCTACGATAATCGCATCTCCCGCTACACCATCCAGCCCTCCGATTGCCGGATAGATGATCAGCCCTTTTTCAAAGGACTTGGCAATCACCTTGGAAGCGACCCCTGCGGATAGCGGAAATGCTTCTTTGGTCGCTTTATTGCGGACAAACTCCAGCCCGCAGAGCATGCCGAGTCCGCGCGCTTCTCCAATCAGCGGCAGTTCTTCAGCCAGCGATTCCAGGCGCTGCAGCAGGTAGGCGCCTTGCTCGGCAGATTTTTCGATTAATTGATGCTTCTCCACGTATTGCAGCACAGCCAGCGATACGGCAGCTGATTGCGGGTTGGCGCTGTAGGTGTGGCCGGCCATGATCAAGCCGCTTCCCTTAGTGATGGTCTCGATGATCTCGTCGGTGACGATAGTGGCTGCCATCGGCGTATAGCCCGCGCTCATTCCCTTCCCGAGCGTCATCAGATCCGGCACAACACCCCAATGATCCATGCCGAATGCTTTTCCGGTACGTCCGACACCCGTCATCACCTCATCCGCTATGAACAGCACTTCGTATTGATCGCATATTTCTCGAATTCTCTGAAAATAACCATCAGGCGGCACGACGGCTCCACCGGATGCACCGATCACCGGCTCGGCAATAAAAGCTGCGACCTGATCTGCTCCGACGCGCAATATAGCCGCCTCCAGCTCGTTGGCGCATTGCAGGGCGTACTCGGACAGCGGCATCCCCTCGGGACGGCGGTACGGATACGGCGGGGAAATCGTCGGATAGTCTTCCAACAAGGGAACAAAGCGCTTGCGGCGCAATACGTGACCAGACATCGAGAGCGCTCCCATTGTGATGCCATGATAGCTCATCCAGCGGGAGATGATGCGATTTTTCGTCGGTCTGCCTTTTTCCTGCCAATACTGGATTGCGATTTTTTGCGCGGTTTCCGTCGCTTCCGATCCACTGCTGACAAAAAAGGTCCAGTTCAGCGAGCCGGGGGCCCATTCCGCCAGCTTCGCTCCCAATGCCTCCACCGCGTCGCTGCTAAAATGCGAGCGGTACGCAAAGCTCACTTTTTGGGCTTGGGCGTACATGGCTTCCGCCACTTCTTCCACTCCATGGCCGATACTGGCGGTAACAGCTCCGCCGCAGCCGTCGATGTAGCGTTTTCCCTCCTGATCGTAGAGATAAATGCCTTTTCCATGAGAGATATACGGATATGTCTTCCCCAATTCAGGTTTGATTACATAACTTCTTGTCATGAAAGCCACCTCTCCTTCTCTCTTCATCCTAGCCGACCTGATCTCTTCCGCCATCCGACTGGCTGGCAAAAAAACATGGTCAAGAGACGAAATCTTTTGTACATTTTGTATAAAGAGATTGTGGAGGGGGAAGTTGTGCATGTCGATTACCATACGCGAAGCCTTGCAGCTCCCGGATATGGTACAGACGAAGCTCATCGCCGGAGCAGGCGGATTAGACCATCCGATCCGTTGGGTCACCATTGTCGAAGTGCTGGAAGACGCCAGCCGCCTGCAGGAAGGCGAATTTTTGATTACGACCGGGTTTGGTCTGGACGGCGATCCCAAGCGCCTTGCCTCCTTTATCCCCTCACTTGCCCGTCAAAGGCTGAGCGGAGTCGCCATTCATACCGGATTTTATCTGCGCGAAATCCCGCAGGAATTTATCCGGCAGGCTGACTTGTACCGTCTTCCTTTGATCGAAATCCCAGTGGAAATCAATTTTTCCACGATTACCAAGGCGATCCTTCAGCCAATCGTCAACCGGCAATTTGAAACACTCGCCTACTCACAGGCGATTCACAACCAGATGATCGAAGCAGCGTTGTCCAAAGGCGGATTGTCCGCCATCATCGAAGAGCTGGCGAAGCTGACTGGCGGGGCTGTGACCCTCGTGGATGCCTTGGGGTTTGAAGTCGTGCAGCATGGACCTCGGAGCAGCGAACGAACAGGAGAGGAAAAAGAGAGCGCGCACGCCGTATCGATACGAGCCAGCCGCGAACATTTCGGCAGCCTGACACTGTCCAAGCCCAAGCATCTGTGGAAGGAGCTGGATGACGTCGCATTGCAGCATGCCGCCACCCTGTGTGCGCTGGAGTATGTAAAAGAACGCGCCGTCTCTGCTACAGAATGGCGGTTAAAGGGAGATTTCGTGGAAGAATTGCTGAGCGGCAAGGAAATGAACGAGGCGGAGTTGGAGAGCCGTTGCCGCATGCTGGGCTATCCCCTGCAAGGCAGACATTTGGTGGCGGCTGTCCGGGTAAACGGGAATGATAGGGATTCGAGCGAGCTGCATCAGAACGCTATCACGCTCATGCGGCGTCTCTGCGACCGGCAGAAGCGTTCTTATCTTTTGCGCGAGCGTCCCCATTGCCTGTTTTTTGTCCTGCCGGACGAGCGGACAAGCCTGCTGCTTTTGCAGCAATTGGCTTCCCGCTGGGAACAGCTCTATCCAGACCAGGTGATGCATATCGGGGTGAGCAATCCCTGCGATCCGCTTCCCCGCGTAGACCGAGCGGCAGAAGAAGCCTTGTTCGCGCTCCAGGCGTACCCGGTTCTCGCTGCTCCCCCAGCCTTCCTGCGATACAGCGAAATGCGAGGCTATCAGTTTCTCTTTCCTTACCATCGCAGCCAGGAGAGTCTGATGGCATTGTGGCGCCCTCTGCTCGACCCGTTGATCCGCTACGACACCAAACACAACATGCAGCTGCTGGAGACACTGGACGCCTATCTACGCCACAATGGCAACGGGCTGCAGACATCTCAGGCTTTGTACATTCATCGGCATACGCTCAAATACCGGATAACCCAGATTGAAGAGAAAACGGGCTGCAGTCTGGAAGATGCCCATCAGCGCTGGCAGCTTCATCTCGCGTTGATGGCGCGACGTCTCCAGCAGCATCTGTATCCCCCATCCCTGTAGCCCGAGGTCCCGATTGTTATTCCTTTGTAGGCCGAAGCGCTTTCACCCAAATATTCATGTCTTCAAAGCCTGAGTAAATCGTACAGTTGTTAATCAGCCTTCCGCGGTATTGATACCCCATTTTGGCAGCTGTCACATTCATGCCTGCAGATTGGGCACGGGTCAACGTGTACAAATAGTAGATTCCCTGCTGCTCCATCATCTGCTCCAACTCAGCAAAAAGGGGTTGGAGCAGGCCTTTTCCAGCATGGTCTGGATGGGTGGCACAATCTGTCAGCTCGGCTGATCCGAAACGCTTGGATACCTCCGCGGAGGCTGCACAAGCGATCTTCCCCTCATGCTCCACGACTACATAGCGGGTACCCTCCTTCATCGTCTCGCGAATGTAGACGGGGTCGTCCATCGGGGTCGGATACGTGGCAAATACCAGCTTGTACAGCCTTGCCAGTTCCTCCGCATCAGCCTCGGTCGCCTCGCGCATGCTGTACGCTGCGGGCAATTCCTTCTTTTCGCCATCCCCAGCCTTGGACAAGCTAAGAGTCAAGTATTCATCTGCAAGCTCGGGAGCAGCTGAGTTCGCCCGCTCCTCGCTCAAGTAGCGAGTGAGCATATGGGCATGTTCTCCATGAAAAAAGCCCTCAATGGTCCCTTCCAGTCGATAGCCGAGCGCTTGCCACTTCTCTATGTCTGCCTTTTTCCCGTACACGATTACTTTGGTCGCATCCATCTGGACTGCTTGCTCGTGCAGCATCACGTCCAGTTCGTTAATCTGCAGCGGATCGTATACGTGAAGCTTTACTCGTCTATTCTGCTGATCGAGTATCAAATCTCCATTATTTACCATATTTTGGATTTCGATATTCATCTCAAGCTCCCCTCCCGACTTCTCTTTCTTTTATTGTAGCGCAACAGCCGTTTTCGTCATCCGCCAATCTGTACAATGAACGGCTTCTTCATATTAGGTAGAAGCCGAGTGCCATTCTTCATTTTAATCATAGAATAAGGAAAGGGAGAGGTTGATTCGGGAAGGAGGGGGTTTGTTATGAGCAGCAGCAACAACGATTTTACTCTGATATTGGTCCTGTTTGTCCTTCTGGTGATTGTTCTCGTTGCGTGTAATAACTGACGGATTGGCACAGCCCCTCTGCTGTAGTCGTAAAGAGGGGCTTTTTACATATGCATGTAAAGAGGCAAACTTGCATGAAAGGAGGAAGCCTCGCATGCCGCCCATCATCTATGCCCATCGCGGCGCTTCCGGCCAATATCCGGAAAACACCATGGAAGCTTTCCAAGCCGCCGTGAAGAAACAAGCACACGGCATTGAACTGGACGTCCAATTGACCAAGGATGACAAACTAGCCGTCATTCACGATCATATTCTGGATCGGACCACAAGCGGCAGCGGATTCGTACGGAATCATACGATGGAAGAACTGAGAAAATACCGTGCTGATAAAGATTCCTCCCTGCATCTCCCGAGAGCGAGAATTCCTGCGCTGCGGGAGGTTTTCCAGCGCTTCGCACAAAGTCCGATCCGCTTCAGCATCGAAATGAAAAACCTGCTGTTTCCCCAACCGCAACTGGAGGAAAAATTGATCGAAATGATACGGCGATTCCAGCTGACGGAACGAACGGTGATTTCCTCGTTCAACTTCGACAGCCTGTCCAGAATCAAAGAGCTCGATCCATTTCAGTCCACGGCGCTGCTGTACGTGGGTGCGCTCAAGTCTCCATGGGAGATCGCGACCCGCTATCAGGCCGATGAGCTTCACGTGCCGTACGATCAACTGTCACCGGAGTTGGTCGCACAAGCCCACGCGCATGATTACCCGGTTATCGTCTGGACCGTCAACAGCGAGGGCGAAATCCGGGAATCACTCGCAATGGGGGTAGACGGGATCATAACCAACTATCCCGGCAGGGCCCGAAAAGTATGGAAAAGCCTGCGCCTGAATGAAAAATAGCCTTTCCGCTTACCCGCTACAGGTAAGCAGAAAGGCTATCGGCTGGTTTACTTGGCGTCAGGGACATAAAACTTGCCTTGCCATGTATTGCGGCGCTTCAACTCGGCGTCGATGCCGTTGAGCACCTCCCATTTTTTACGGCTCCACATGGGTCCGATCAGCAAATCCGGAGGGCCGTCACCGGTGACCCGATGTACAATCATCTCCGGCGGCAGAATCTCCAGGGTGTCGGCGACCAGGCTGGTATACTCCTCTTGGGAGAGAAATTCGAGCAGGCCCGCCTCGTATTGCTTGACCATCGGCGTCTTGCGCAAGAGATGGAGCAGGTGAATCTTGATCCCTTGCACGTCGAGATGCGCCACTGCATTCGCAGTCTGCATCATCTCTTCGCGGCTTTCTTGCGGCAGCCCGTAAATAATATGGGAGCAGATGCGGATATTGTGCTTGCGCAGCTTTTCCACCGCATCCACATAGCATTGGTAATCATGCGCCCGATTGATCAATTGAGCGGTGTGCTCATGGATCGTTTGCAGTCCCAGCTCTACCCACAGATACGTGCGCTCATTCAACTCTGCCAGGTACTCGACGACATCGTCAGGCAGACAATCGGGGCGGGTCGCGATGGAAAGACCGACAACGCCTTCCTGTTTCAAGATCACTTCATACATCTCGCGCAATTCATCGACCGGCGCGTAGGTGTTGGTATACGCTTGAAAAAAGCCAAGGTACTTGGCATTCGGCCATTTTTCGTGCATCCGGTTCTTCACGTCGTGAAACTGCCGCTCCAAATCCATGCGGCGATCGCCGGCGAAATCTCCTGAGCCTCTGGCACTGCAGAAGGTGCAGCCTCCTGTCGCTACCTTGCCATCCCGGTTGGGGCAGCTAAACCCGCCGTCCAGCGGAACCTTGAAGATTTTCTCCTGAAACGTCTCACGAAGATGGTAGTTCCATGTATGGTATCGTTTGTCTCCCCACATGAGTGGAGTATCGCAGCTTGTTTGGTTGGTTGCTGTATTCATTCGTTTACTCCCTCCTCGCGGCTGTCCTGTCTGTCGCATCTCACGAGATCTGCTTCCAGCCGCTTCGGGTGATTCAGGGGCAGTCCCTTGGCACCCGGGTATTCATTCATGTTTGACCATCAAGTCATTATACCAAACCAACGATCCTGTAATCCAGTTAAAATCGGAGGAAGGATGGGCAAGGAATGGCATTGCACAGCCGTGCAGCCGGCGGAATTGCAAATGAAAACCCCCTGCATACGAAGCATTGCAGGAGGCTTGCAGATTGGGTGATTCATTCCAAAATGGTTTTTATTTGAATCGGCTCAAGTTTTTTTGTGCTAACTGATTCTCTGGGTTGAGCTCGACGGCTTTTTGGAAAGCCTCTTTTGCCTTCTCTTTGTTGCCGGTAGCCTCATAGCAGATACCGATCAGGTTCATCCCATTTGACTTTTCTTTATTGTCGGCAGCGGACTCCACGTATTTTGTTGCAAGCGGGATCGCGTCTTCATATCGCTTCATTTTTACATAGGAAGCGGCTAGTCCGTAATTCGCAGGATAAAAAGAGGGATCTCGTTTGAGAACATCCTCGAACCGGGCCGCGGCTTTTGCAGGGTCAAGGGCCTTGCCTGCGCTTCCGTTCAAATACATGGCTCCGATCTTGGCCTGCCGATCCACGATCAAGGCGGCGTAATCTCCTTCAGCCTTTACCTTCCACTCGCCATCTTCTGCGACGACAGTGCGTTTGACGGTGGTGTCTTTGTCCTTTTCATCCATGTAGTCATGCCGATTCTCTACGACATCGAACACGACAGTATCGCCTTTCTTTTCGACTTGCGTGATTTCCACCTTGTTTAATCGAGTAATATCTGCGTCTAGTTCCATGAACAGGATAAAGTCGTCTCTTTTCGTAACCTTCTTGTCAGCTTCCGAAAGATATGCGTATGCGAAATTATATTCCTCATTGATGATACGTGTATAGTATTTTTCAAGCGTCTCTTTCGGATCGCCCTTCGGAGAGCATCCGACGATTGTGGCGATTATTGCAAGTATTAAAAATGTTAGTGTGACTCGTCTCATAGCGCACCCCTTCTTTTTTTACTTGAAAAAAAATAACATCCTTTGCACTCCATCCTTTCATCGAGTACGTAGGAAGTTCCATATTCCTTCTATGTTGAAATCGCACATCCCTTTACATCGCTTTTTAGTATACGTTCTCTTCCGCTGTCAGTCAAATTTTTAACGGGGCATCAAGGCTTCTCGATCGGACCTGTATGAGACCAAAAACCCGCCTCCCGGAAATTCTCCGATAAGCGGGCCATTCATCCCCCTATTTTCTATTGCTCCACGACCGTTATTTTGGCAGAAAGATAGACGTGTTCACTCTTGCCGTCTTCCTCATAGTCGATTCCGTAATAAATCTTGTATATCCCCGGCTTTCCTGCTACAAATGAAGACACTTCCTTGCGATACCCGTCCTCGTCCGGTAAATGTACTACGTTTTTAGTCAATGTATAATACCCTGTATCCCCGTCCGCATTCCAGCCTGTTTCGGCTTTTCGCCCTTTCGAGTGCTTCCCGATCAACAACAATTCTTCCCCGACTTTGATGGTCGCTTCTGATGGGCTTAGAGAAAGTGTTTTTGTAGATTTTATCGTTACTCTTTTTGATTGATATCCGATCCATAACTTTCCTGAATCATCTTGCAGTTTAATTATATAACTGACTAGAATGGTACCTTCGGTGTCTGGTGCTGTAATTTTTCCTTTCACTTTGTATGCCTTTATCGTTGACGTAAGAACATATCTCAATCGCACATTTTCAAAATCAATATCAGCTTCAACTGAACCCTTTACATATGATCCAACTCTCTTTGTTTCGGCCGTAAACTCAATGGTCTCGCCAGGAGAGTACTCCTCTTTGTTGAACTTGATCGTGGTTTCAGCCAGGTCATTAATAACCTCTGGCAATGGAGTGACCTCTTCATCTTTCTTCTGAGATGTATCTGATTCTGCCAGAGTTGCGGGAGCAAAATGAAAGAGAGTAACGAAAACAAGCATGAGGATAAATAATTGTCTCATGACAGCCTCCTCTTCCTTTTATTCTCTATATTATAATAAAATTTCCAATTGAAAAGAAAAAGAGAAACCCCCCAGTAACGGGTTTGCTCACGTTACTGGGGCGTTTTAGTCGGTCATCATTCCATAAAAAATCCCCGCTCGCACTCAATGAATTTCATCGAGTACAAGGGGGATCCCGTTGAACTATTGTTTGCAATGGCGTCCCAGGAGAGATTCGAACTCCCGACCGACGGCTTAGAAGGCCGTTGCTCTATCCAGCTGAGCTACTGGGACAAGTTGGAGGGAGTACCCGGATTTGAACCGGGGGTGAAGGTTTTGCAGACCCGTGCCTTACCACTTGGCTATACTCCCGCAATATGGGGCGATCGATGGGACTTGAACCCACGAGTGCCGGAGCCACAATCCGGTGCGTTAACCCCTTCGCCACGACCGCCATGCATCAGATATAAATGTTCGTTGGCAGGGGCAGTAGGAATCGAACCCACGCCAAAGGTTTTGGAGACCTTTGTTCTACCGTTAAACTATGCCCCTGTGGTAGCGGTGGAGGGGCTCGAACCCCCGACCTTTCGGGTATGAACCGAACGCTCTAGCCAGCTGAGCTACGCCGCCATAACAAAGAAAAAACCATTCCTCTTCTCATGTGCAAATAAGAAATGGCGGAGAGTGAGGGATTCGAACCCTCGCTACGCTTGCGCATACTAACGGTTTAGCAAACCGTCCCCTTCGGCCTCTTGGGTAACTCTCCGAATGAAAAGGATTTTTTATTCAATAATGCTGTCGCTTCACGCAGAGGCGACGATTTTTAATATAGCATAGGCTAAAACGAAAAGCAACAGGAAATGCTAAATAATTAGTGGTTCTTACCATTTGCCATGATCTATGTCACACTATTCAAGGATACAAGATGATACGTGTAATCAGCTACAATATCCATAGCGGCCGCGACCTATTCTGGCGCAATCGCCTGGTCCAAATGGCCAGGACGCTCCTCGCCCTGGATGCCGACATCATCTGTCTGCAGGAGGTCCACGAAAACAGCAAATACGGCTATCAGGCGCAATATTTGTCCGAACAGCTTTCGTATGCGCTGGCATTCTCCCCCTCTATTGCTCTGGCGGGTGGCTTTTACGGCAATGCCCTGCTCACGCGCCTGCCCATCAAGGAATCCGGAAGCATTTTCTTGCCGGCGAAACGCGAACAAAGGACGCTGCTTTCCGCTACACTCCTCTGGCAGGAGCACGAAATACGCGTCTGGAATACCCATTGCAGCCTGCAAGCAGGGAGCCGTGCCATGCAAGTGCAGCAGTTGAGGTCGATGGCAGCAGACCATCCCGAGACTCCCCTCCTTTTGTTCGGGGACTTCAACACGACGAATGTAAGCTTCGCTCCATTCCTCTTGGACTGCGCGCGGGAGATGGGCAAGGAGGGAGTACCTACCCTGCCTGCCTTCCGCCGACGCCTGGATTATATTTTCGCTTCCCCGCATTGGCAGGTGCTGCGCTATACACTCTCCCCTGTGGCCTGGTCAGACCATCTCCCCGTCATAGTGGAACTAGATCTGCGTCCTGGAAGACCTGCAGCTCCTGCAAAATAAAGGCCTTCACATCGACTAGCCGTGCCGGTACTGCAAAGGGCTGCGATGCCCCCGCGATGACCAACGGGATCAGGGAATCCTGCTTGTGCAAGGAACCGTGGCTTCCACCCCCGAGATGCGATGGGGACACTTCTGAAATAAATTGATAACCGGGAGCTGCCGTTACCGCTACAACAGATGCTTCCTGGGAAAAAAGAGCACCGTACAAACGTGAAAACGCATCCGGATAGGTGTCAAAATGGAATTGCCCAGCTCGTACGACCACATCCAGGATGCGATGCTCCCCTTGCATACCCCAGGAGACTTGATAGATATCGGTATACTCTCCCTCGCGCCAAAAGCGAAGCTCCTGCTCGCTGCCTCCTCGCCGCACGGCCACCCGATCCCCGTCCTTCCAGGCGATGAGATCGATGCGGGAATCGACGCTGACCTTTTCAACGATCTTTTGCGCGGTGCACTTGCCAACGGGGTACAAAAAAGACATGCGCTCGTTATTGCAGATCACCACGTCTTCCGCATCTGTAATTTCAGTTCCCAGACGGTGAATGCCCAGTCCGGACAGAAGTGGTTCGAGGTGAATATTGTGGTCTTCACTCTCCCCGATCAGGGTTTGCCCGTGGTCACTGATGAGCATGATGACATTGCGCTCCAGAACCTGCTCCCAAGAGTCGTAGCTATCGAGAAAGCGAACCAGCTCCCTGTCGACGTCTGCCAGATGCTGGATGGCATCCTGCGGCGTCTTGTGCAGCTTGTGATCATTATTCGGCATATACACCAAGGTGAAATGAGGCTGTTTTCCGCTTTTGATTACCTCGATCAGAACATCGATCGCATGCTGGTCATTGATTCCGTAACTGTCCAGTGCCGTTTGGGCAAAATTCCAGACAATCGGCCGAAAGATCCCTGGGCGGACCAGCGTTCCCAAGCTCATAATCGCAGGTCCGCTCACCGACTTCTCCTTCAGTTGAAAGCCTGTCAGAGCTTCCAGAACAGGAGGCAAATCGATTTTGTGCTGCTTATGTCCCCGATGGGCAATGACATTGATCGAGCCCGATACGAGCTTGTTCTCTTCCAATACTTCATGAATCGTCTTCACTTCCCGGCTGAGATGCCGCTCATTGAGATCAAACAAGACATTGCGGGCACAGTGTGCGATTCCGATTCTTTGTACGGGCATGGACCCGTTGATGTAATTGATCATTTTCTTTTCCCGCGGATCGTACCAGACCAGTCCTGGGACCTTGTGCCGATCCGGATAGGCGCCTGTGATCAACGAACAGTCGATGGATGCGGTCATGGTTGGGAAGACGGTTACACAATCCGGTATGTATTGTCCTTCGCCCACCAAAAACTGCATTCCCGGCGCTTGGTTGGCAGCGATGCAGCGCTCTAGCACATCTGGCATCATCGAGTCAATGAGGAATAAAATCACCTTTTTCAACCTTCTGCCACCCTTCATCCGTAATCGTTATCCTGCAGATAGGGTTTGATTGTGGACTGCATGCTATTCACAAACATCACGAAGAAGCCCCCGTTCCCGGTCGGAAGGAGGGCTGATTTCTATTGATTTTTAGTTTTGTGTATACAAAAGCGTGAATGTTCCATCCGCTTCTTTAGCCAGCGAGAGATTTTTGTGTGCTTCAAGGTAGGGCGCGAGCAACACATACTCCTCTTGGCTTGCCTCTAGGTCGAGCAAATGAGTCAAAACGGCGGAGCGAATCTGCAATCCTTTTTCATCCTCTTTGAACAGCGGATGGACAGTTGGGAAAGAGACGCCATTTACGACTGTATCTCCATCTTGATCGCCTAATTTCCATCTTTTTACACCCAACGATTGCAGAGCTTCGACGACTTGGGCCGCATCGTCTTCCACCAACATATCCGGCGTAAGTCCCACATGATTGACAACTGTGTGCTTCGGTGTGAAATATTCATTCAAGGTCAGTTTGAGCGCATCCCCTTCGGATAGCGGAATGACCTGCTGCGCGCTCCCCTTGCCGTACGTCTTGGTTCCCACCAATTTGGCGATCTCGTGGTCTCGCAAGGATCCTGCCAGCAGTTCCGAAGCGGAAGCCGACCCTCCATTTACCAGAATTCGTACCGGAATGCCGATTGAATTGCCGTTGCGAACCCATGTCTCCACTTCTACGCCATTGCGATTGGTGGTGTACATGAGCAGGCCTTCCTCCATGAAGAGACTGGCAATATCTCTTGCTGCCGTCAAATAGCCTCCGCCATTGTCCCGAAGATCAAGAATAAGTCCTTTCAACGGTTTGCCCGTACGTGCAAAGGCAGCTAACTGATCGCGCATTTGATAGGCACCGTCCGATCCAAATGTCTCCAGACGGATGTAACCAATCGGCTCCTCGTCAAACAGCTTTCCTTCCGCTTCCGGCAAGGTGAGCATCGCACGCTTCAAACGAACTTGCAGCTCTCTTTTTTCCGAGGCGCGATAGATCGTCAGCAGCGCCTCGCTGCCTTCCTCACCCCGCAGATACGCATACGCTTCCTCGAAGCTTTTTTCTTGCAGGGAAATATCGTCTACTCCGATGATTTGGTCCCCTCTTTGCAATTCGGAAGCGGCAGCGGGCGACTCTGGTATGATATCGCGAATGATGAAGGCCCCGTTTTGCAACCGCAAACGAAAACCAAATCCGACAAACTCGTTTTCCACACTGGATTGAAAAAGCCGAAGCTCATCTACAGTGAAAAACACGCTATGTGGATCGTCGAGGCTTTCCAGCATCCCCTCAATTGCCCAGCGATTCAGTGTCGTCGCATCCAGTCCTGGCTTGCGCTCCCATTCTTCCAGCCTTCTCTTCAAATCCCCAATGGTGCTATCACTGGTGGAATAGAGCAGCTTTACCTGTTTCTCTTCATCTGCAAGCGTGCTTGCATACTTCAAAGCTCCCTGCACCAACTGATTCTCGTTAGGCTTGCTGAGATGGCTCTCCATGACATGATGGAACACTTCCTCCGTCTCGACAAATGTAGGCTGATTCGCAAAGACAGGAAGGGCAGCGCTTAGAAACAAAACGACCGTCAGGAAAATTTGCGTGATTCTTTTCATCGACCCACCTCATTTTTTACCTTCTCCGGAATCGTTACCTCTACCTTGGCAGTATAGTCGTAAAAATCAGTACCCGAGTAGGCCACATATTCCTGGTTCTCATACAGTTCCTCATACCGCCATATATGCTGAACCAAATTTTTGCTTTCGCGGTCTATGTAGTACTTGTTGATATACAGCGGTGCGGCCTTGATTTTCCCTTTTCCCAGCGAAGCCCCTCGCGATTTTTCTTCCAGGGCTGTGCGCGGAATCCATTCGGTGATGACGTCGTAGCGTCCAAACGTTTGCTTGTAGTAACGGGCATTCCAATCACTCAAGCGTTCCTTGATGCTGATCGTCGCCACCCATTCATGCAGAAAGTCCCTTTTTTTCGTACGACCGCTTACCCACTTCTCGGACTCCGAATCATAGGTGTAATGACGTTCAGCCTTCTCATCGGTGTAGGACTCCATTTTGTCCAAAATCGGTTTGTAGGGTGATTGGTAATAACCAGTGGTTCGGCTGGCTTTTCGTTCCCGGTCGATGTCTTGCGTATACTTGAAGAGGTACCCGCTCAACACCGATTCCCCTTTTACCTGAACGGTAGATGCTGACTCCATCTTGCGCAGGCTGTAGGCCAGGTCGAGAGCGATCTTGGACTGCTCTTTCAGCGAATCGAGATCCTGCCGCAGCAGCTTCACCAGTTGGATCATGCGTGTGTCTTTATGGTACGGCTTGATCGATGCGACCAGCTCCTGCGCTTCATCCAGTCGGTCTTGCCGCGTCAAATAGTACACAGCGTTGATCAGCGCTTCGTGGTTCTCTGCTGCAAAAGAACGATAGCTCGCCAAAGCGTCCTCGATCTTCTCTCCCTTCACATCCAAAGCAGCGAGATAGAGTGTCAAGGCTTCCCATTCCTCAGAGCCTTTTTTCACCTTCTCCAGATAACGAGCCAAGCGTTCTTGGACCTCGCCATACACCTTTGGTTTCTTGCTGCCCATCTGCAAAGAGATATCGTAGACGTTGGCACACAAAAGGCGCAAGGTATCCGGCAAGATCATTTTGTCGGCGAAGTAGGCGTCAATTGCCAGAAATGCCTCGTCCAGATTGCCGGCAAATTCTTGGGTCGGGTCCCAGCTCAGATAATAGTGAACCCCGATCTGATTTGGGAAAGAAGTGCTGCCCAATTTTCGCAAGACCTGATAGGTTTCCTCTCCGTCCATCTGGTTGACAATCGCGTTCACAGCGTCGAAGTAAGCTTGTTCGTCAGGCGTCTTCTGCTCGGTGTAGTGGGCAAATAACGGAAAGATATCCTGAATCTCTGGAACCATCGGAAACTTCTGGCTGTCGTAATCCAACAAGGGCAAGATCTGGTCCTGGAGCAAAAAGTCGATCAGGCGGTCCGCTGCAGCAGCAGCTTCACCGCGCTTCAGCTTGTCGTTCTTCTCTCCCTCCAGCCAGCCCCATGCCTTGACTTCGTCCCATGCCTTGGCGCTGTCTGTTGCCGCCGTGTAAAGGGCCAACAGCTTAGCGGCCTCTTCCTGGCTGATCGCTTGAGTCGGGTTCATCTTCTCCCCTGGAAAAACCTCCTGAATCGCGCCAGGCCCGTACAATCGGTCCAACAGATAGGACACGCGCAAAATCGGACGGTACCACCATGTCAGGCGATCCACATCCTTGTATGGCAGATAAGGCTCGTCAAAGCCTTCTCCTTTGGATAGCTGCGCGTGTTCGGACAGGAAGGTCAGGGGATAGATCGTATACTGCCCGCCATTGTTGTACAGCCGATCAAGCATGGCCAAAAATTCGGCACGCGTCATTTCCCGATTGGGATAAAAATGCGGGACATTGGTTCCAGCAGCAAACAGGCCTGCCTCAACGCCGCGAACAATCGAACCGCGAGCCCAGTGCTTGCTGATATCATCGTAGGGAAGAAAGCCCCCAGCAGCCGAAGCGAAGCCGGGGGTGATCATCAGCATGCTTGTCACCAGTAAGCCGCATAGGGATCTCTTGATTTGTTTTCGCACTTGCAATCCTCCTACTTTCAGGTGGAGACAAAAATTTCTACCGCCTTCTTGATCCTTAGACAAATTGGAATGGATCTGTGTGCACACGGGAGGCGATGACTTCAGTCTCATAGCCGTTCTCTTTCAATCGTTCCAGCAGGTAAGCAGCGAGCTTTTCCTTCATGATTTTTTCGATGTTGTGACCGGCATCGATGATGGACAATCCCTCTGCCTGGGCATCGTGGGCGGTATGGTAGCCGATATCACCCGTCAGATAGGCATCAGCTCCGCGGAAGATCGCCTTGGAAGCAAAGGAACTCCCATCGCCGCCGACAACTGCCACTTTTTTGATCGTGCCATCCAGGTCTCCCACTACGCGAACGCCTTGCAGCGAAAAACGTTCCTTGACCAGCTCTGCCAATTCTCGCAAAGTCAGCGGCTGCGGCAGATGGCCGATCCGCCCGATTCCGTAGCCTGTACCCGGCAGATCGAGTGGAATCAGGTCATATGCCACTTCCTCGTAGGGGTGAGCAGCCATCATCGCCTTTACAACCGCAGATTGACGCGATGCGGGCAGGACCAGCTCCATGCGAACCTCCTCGACTCGCTCCAGCTTGCCCTCGGCGCCGATAAAGGGCTGTGTCCCTTCGCCAGGCATAAAGGTGCCGATTCCTTCTACCTGAAATGAACAATGTCCATAATTGCCTACGGAGCCTGCTCCAGCTTGGCATACCGCCTGAAAGACAGACTCGCGATGGCTTTTCGGGACATAGACAACCAACTTTTTCCACGCATCGCGATGAAGCACATCCAGCACTTCCACATCGACGAGCCCGATCGCTTCTGCCAGCCAATCGTTCATCCCGCCGACCGCTACATCCAGATTGGTGTGCGCCGTGTATACCGCGATATCATGCTTGAGCAGCTTTTCAAAAACACGTCCAGCGGCAAGATCCGTCCGGATGTTTTTCAAAGGGCGATAAATCACAGCATGGTGAGCTACGATCAAGTCGACGCCCTCGGCAATCGCTTCATCTACTACCGATTCCAGCACATCGAGCGCTACCATGACTTTTTTAACCTTTTTTTGCAGCGTCCCTAAGTGCAGGCCGATCTTGTCTCCTTCCATCGCCATGGCTTTCGGAGCCAAACCTTCAACGTATTGAATTACTGTTTGTCCATGTGCAAGCATGTCAACACCCCATCTATCCAATCGATTTCACTTTCAATCTGCTTGATCCGCTCCTGGGCCTGCGGCTTGTCGGAGCGCTCCAGTTGCGTGCGCACCTTCTGCCATTTTTCCCGCTCATGCCCCCATTTCTCGCGTAATAGAGGCTCTTTTCGCTCCCAGAGGAACGGTCCGATTCTCAGCAGCTCCTCCATCGATCTGTCCTTGTTCGCATACGGCGCGTGTGTCTCGCCGGGTTCGGCTACGAGGATTTCGTAAAGGATGCCGTCTTCCTTCAATATCGACTCGGCAACCAGCTCCCAGCCGTTCTCTACAAACCAGCGGCGGACCAGCTCCTCTCCGACGTTGGGCTGAAGGATGAGCCTTTTTACACCTTGTAGCCGCTCTTTGCCGTTTTCCAAAATCGAAACGATCAACTGTCCCCCCATGCCGGCGATACAAACGGAATCGACCTCGCCGGGTTGGACAACCGAAAGTCCGTCTCCTTTTCTGACTGTAGCCCGGTCCCGCGCCTGCAGGGTATGTATTTGCTTCAAGGCCGCCTGATAAGGCCCCTCGTTTAATTCACCGGCAATCACATAGCTCGCAATGTCCTCCACAAGCAAATAAGAAGCCAACAACGCATGATCCGACCCGATGTCGGCCACGCGGGCTCCTCTCGGACAATAGCTGGCTATCGTTTTCAAACGCTCTGAAATGGCTGTAAATGTCATCTTCAATTTCCACCTTCCATAGCCACTATTTTACTCTATTTGCCCGAAATTGCCCAACGCTAAATCCCCTCTTTTCATCATCAACATACGACAAAATCCCCGCCAATTCATGGCAGGGACTTGTTTGTGTGTCTTTTAGGAACAGCCGATTTCTCTCGCAATCACATTGCGCAGGATCTCGGACGTACCCTCGCCGATTTCCAGCAGCCTGGCGTCACGGAAAAAGCGCTCTACCTGGTATTCGCGCATATACCCGTAACCCCCATGGATCTGAATGGCCTGGTGCGTCGCCGACATCGCAACCTCGGAAGCGTATAGCTTGGCCATTGCCGCCTCCTTCGTAAAGCTCCTGCCCTGCTCTTTCAGCCATGCCGCCTTGTAGACCATGCTGCGGGCAAGCTCGATTTGCATCGCCATGTCGGCAAGCTTGTGCTGTATCGCCTGGAAGTGGCTTAGCGTATTGCCAAAAGCAGTCCGTTGCTTGGCGTATTGCAGCGCTTTCTCGTAAGCTGCCTGAGCAATTCCGACAGCCATCGCCCCAATCCCGATCCTGCCTCCATCCAGCGTGATCAGGAACTGCTTGAAACCCTCTCCCTGAACGCCGAGGATATTTTCCTCCGGTACCCGCACATTTTCCAGGACAAGCTCCGTTGTGTTGGAGCTGTGCAGGCCCAGCTTCTCGTAATTCGCCAGTACCGTAAAGCCAGGGGCGTCAGTCGGCACGATAAACGCTGTGATGCCGCGCGACCCTTTTTCTTTTTCTGTCACCGCCGTCAAGGCCAGGAAGGAAGCATACGAGGCGTTGGTAATAAAGCATTTGGAACCGTTGATCACCCATTCCTGATCATGGCGTACAGCCGTTGTTTTCGTTCCTCCTGCATCCGACCCTGCATTGGGCTCCGTCAATCCAAACGCTCCCATGCTCTCCCCGCTGCAGATTTTCGTCAAGTATTTTCGCTTTTGCTCCTCTGTCCCAAACAGGTGAATCGGCGCGCCTCCAAGCGAAATGTGGGCTGAATAGGTAATGCCAGTCGAGCCGCACGCCCGGCTTAATTCCTCCACCACAATGGCAAAGCTGATCGCATCAGCGCCAGCACCCCCGTATTCCTCAGGAAAAGGAAGGCCCATCACATTCAAGTCCGCCAGTTGACGAAAAATTTCGACAGGGAACTGCTTGGTTTTGTCCCGCTCATCCGCTCCCGGTGCCACGACTTCGTCGGCGAACTCTCGCATGACCTTTTTCAACATTTGTTGTTCGGATGTCAAATCGAAGTTCATCTTCACCCCTCCATGTAAACGCTTTACAGCTTGCTGGACATGATGTTGGTCATTTCGACTGAGCGTTTGTTCAGAATTCTAAAAACCATTATACACCATCGTTTGCCAGATGTGTTGTATTTTCCAAAAGAAAAAACACGTCTTTATTTTCGACGTGTTCCGATAATCATCGCTCCCAAAAAGGAGACCGCTGCCAATATATATCCTGCATTGTAGGTCGGGACCGACAAGACCTTCAACACCGTTTCCGCTGCCAGCAGAATACCGGTAAGGACTACCCCGAGCAATACCCACCACTTGCTATCCACTTCTGTCACCTCTAATATCATTCTCGTTACAATCTCAGCCAGGCATACCAGTATCCCCGGGTGAGGAAAAAGAACGCGGATGCCAAAAACACCTTGATGAACAGCAAAAGCTGAATCAAATCCCGCTGTGCCTCCGGTATGTAAAGAGACTGGATTTCCGCTCCAAAAAAGCAGAGCAGACCGCACATCGCAAAAACGCCCGCCCATTTCGGATTTGCCTGATGCATCATAAAGCCGACCCCTGTCAGCATGCAAGCCATCGGCACCCAGTACAGCTCGGCTTTCCACCAGCTATACGCTTCGCCTACCCGCTCTGTCGTTGCAACTCCGTATATCAGAGCCAATCCAAGCATACCGCAATACAGCAGGTACGTAAATCCAAAAACAAACGCGCTGGCGCATAACAGCACGCAAAGCAATCCCAGATACATGAGGATCAAGGCAACAGAACCATCCAGTTTCTGGATGATATAGATTCCGCCTGCGACGAGAATCACAAAACATAAACCCAGGAAAAGGTGCGTCAGTGGCGGCGCAGAACGGCGAAGAGCGAATGCCAATATATAGAAAACCAGTGCGAAACAGGCAAAGATGGCAATTTGCATTGGGGTTTGAAAACGGTTAAAATGAAAAGCAAGCAAGATCAAACCAGCGATGACGAGGGCACCGAGAAGCCAGGCCATCACCATTTTTCCGGTGACAGGCGATACCTCCCGCCTTACATAGGCATATCCCGTATCTGCAGCGTTTCCTTTGCCCCATGCTGATCCTGACTGCGTCATCACCGCTTCTTTTCCACTTTTCCCTTGCTTTACGGGAGATGAGGGAGAGGCAGGTCGTTCCCCTTCCGTATAGAGATTCAAGAGGAAAATGCAGTAATGTTCAGGCAGCAGGTGATTTCGCCGCCAATTTTCGATCTCGGCTATAATGGTTCGCTTGCGCTGGTCGTCCAACGCTGCCCCTCCTTTTTATGACCCGCTTTCATCCGGGTCAAGAAAAAAGTAAAGCCTACGTCGGCTATACGTAGGCCACATAACATATATCGGTTATTCGAGGAAATCTTTTAAGCGTTTGCTTCTACTTGGATGACGAAGTTTTCGCAGGGCTTTCGCTTCAATTTGACGAATCCGCTCACGGGTTACGCCAAACACTTTCCCCACTTCTTCCAGCGTTCGTGTACGACCGTCATCCAGACCAAAACGCAAGCGCAGAACATTCTCTTCTCGATCTGTCAACGTATCCAGCACATCTTCCAGTTGCTCTTTCAACAACTCATAGGCTGCCGCATCGGATGGCTCCAATGCATCCTGATCTTCGATAAAGTCTCCCAGATGGGAATCGTCTTCTTCTCCGATCGGTGTTTCCAACGAGACAGGCTCCTGCGCGATTTTCATGATTTCGCGAACTTTTTCCGGCGTTAAATCCATTTTTTCCGCAATCTCTTCCGGCATCGGTTCTCTGCCCAATTCCTGCAAAAGCTGTCGTGATACCCGAATGAGCTTGTTGATCGTTTCCACCATATGCACCGGAATGCGGATCGTCCGTGCCTGATCGGCAATAGCACGCGTGATTGCCTGACGAATCCACCATGTGGCGTACGTACTGAATTTGAAGCCTTTTCGATAATCGAATTTCTCGACCGCCTTGATCAAGCCCATGTTCCCTTCCTGAATGAGATCCAGGAACAGCATGCCGCGGCCGACATAACGCTTGGCGATGGAGACGACGAGACGCAGGTTGGCTTCTGCCAGTCGGCGCTTCGCTTCCTCGTCACCCTGCTCAATACGCAGTGCCAATTTAATCTCTTCTTCAGCGGAAAGCAGAGGAACGCGACCAATTTCCTTCAGATACATGCGTACAGGGTCATTGATCTTGATTCCGGGTGGAACGGAGAGATCATCGAAGTCGAATTCTTCGTTGTCTTCGTCTTTCATCTGCATTTCATGCGGTTCATCATCGTCATCGCTTTCGTTGCTTATCTCAATCCCCTGGTCGCCCAGATATTCAAAAAACTCATCCATCTGATCTGAATCTTGTTCAAATCCTGCTAGGCGATCAGTAATTTCCTTGTACGACAACGCGCCTCTTTTCTTGCCTAATTCGACCAATTGTTCCTTCACTTGTTCGATGGACATTGCTTCCATGTCAGAAGTGATGTTTTGCTTGTTCATCTACTATCCCTCCTTCCCCGGGAATGATCGGAAGCTACCCTTCTTTTAAAGCATTTTCCAATGCAAGAATCTTCATCCCTGTAACGGCTGCTTGAATTTCCAGTTGTTTGCGCGCATCCTCGCTGTCCGCTGCGGTTGCTTGGAGGTGTAAGCTCCGCTGCTCTTCGCGCAATCGTTCCAACTCGGCACGCTTCGGGTAGTTATTCACTTGTTTGATGTAGTCGCCGATCTCCTGATCAGATACGTCTTCCTTGCACTCCATCATGGCCAATCCCGAGGCTAATTGCTTTAATGAATCGTCCTGCACATAATGTATAAACTTTCCGGGGTCCTCAGGGTTTCCCTCTGCGTAATAGGCGTACAAGTACGCGGCCAACGCATCGTGTTCGTCCACCTGAAAATGGGCGTTACACTCTTGTTGGACGCGAGTAGCGATCTCTTCGTTGCGCATCATGTAGTAAAGCAGCATGCGCTCCGCTGTGATGTATGCAGGCTGCAATGTTTTCGCGAGCGTAACTTTGCCATTATTTATACTATTATTCCATGCTGACGCTACTTTATCCCTTTGCTGTTCACTTTTTTGTTGCCTGTAAACCCGTTTGGACTCCCATTTCAAATCATTCAGGGAGAGAGAGTACTCTTCCGCCAATTGGCGTTGATACAAATCCCGTTCGACCGGGCTGTCCAGCTCGTTGATGATCTCCAGCGCCTTGGCAATCAAACCGGCCTTGTCTGTCTCATCGTGTATTACGTACTGGCTTCGCAAATGTTTCAGTCGAAACGCGGTAATCGGCATCGCCTGCAGCAAAACCTGCTGGGAGAAGGCCTCCGCTCCATGCTGCCGGATGTAGTCGTCCGGGTCCGTCCCTTGTGGCAAGGGGGCTACCCGCACTTTCAGACCGGCTTTTTGCAAGATGTGAATTGCCTTGCTGGTCGCTTCCTGACCTGCTGCATCACCGTCGTAACACAGAACGATGGAATCCACATTGCGCCGGATGATCCGGGCCTGCTGTTCGGTCAATGCTGTCCCCAATGTGGCAATTCCCAGAGGAAAACCCGCCTGCCAAGCAGACACCACGTCTACATATCCTTCAAACAACAATGCCTGCTTTTTTTTTCTTATGTTTGGGCGGGCACGGTGCAAATTGAAAAGGGTGGCGCTTTTGTTGAACAGTGGACTTTCCGGGCTGTTCAGATACTTCGGTTGTGATTTGGCTTGCGAGGTATCCAGCAGCCTTCCGCCGAATCCAATGACATTTCCCTGGGTATCATGGATGGGGAACATGACACGGCCGCGGAAGCGATCAAAGATCTTGCCTGAATCGCTTTTGGCCAACAGTCCCGCTTCTACCATCACATCCAGCGAAAAATCTCTCTTGGACAGGAATTGGGTAAGGAAATCCCAGGAGTCCGGAGCGAAGCCAATTTGAAATTCAGCCAAGGTCTCAGCAGACATTCCGCGTCGGGTGAGATACTTCAACGCCTCTGCCCCGTAGGGGGTCTCCTTCAAGACGTACTGATACAGATTGGCGGCGAATTGATGCGCCTCCAGCATGACCTGTCTCAGTCTTTTCTCCGGTGAATCCTCTCCTTCATGACTTTGGAGCCTTGGCACCTCGATGCCTGCACGCTCCGCCAGCTTGTGCAGGGCTTCGGGGAACGTCAGCTGCTCGATATTCATTAAAAAGGAAAAGACATCCCCACCTGCTCCACAACCAAAGCAATGATAAAACTGTCTTTCAGCATTGACGTTGAAGGAAGGGCTCTTTTCTGAGTGAAACGGGCACAAGCCTAAATAGGCACGTCCGCTTTTTTTCAGTTGCACGTACTCTCCTACGACGTCAATGATGTCGACAGCGGTACGCACTTGATTGATCCATTCATCCGAAGTGTGACCAGCCATCTTTCATTCACCTCTTAAAGGAGAATCGCAGAATAAGTTATTCGTCAAAATTCGTCAATTTCCTTCTTAGGCGCACACTTCTTTTTACATTTCTACTTTGCCACATTTCTGCGAACGGTAAACGCTTGCCGCCATCCCCATTTCGCGTATGCTCATACTCATTTTCTACAAAAAACGTCAAATTCCTTCCTTTGACCTATTTTCGATCTTTGCGCAGTTTATTTTTCCGTATGATCTCTAGAATGATATTGGCCGTCTCCTCCACTGCCTTGTTGGAAACGTCAATGACCGGGCAGCCGAGTCGCTCGATAATCCGCTTGGAGTAGGCCAATTCTTCCTCGATGCGCTCCAGATTCGCATAGTTCGCCTGAGCGGTAAGTCCTAGGGCTTTTAGTCTCTCTGTGCGAATTCCATTCAACTGCTCCGGATTGATCGTCAGTCCGATACATCGTTCCGGAGGCAGCGCGAACAACTCCTCGGGCGGCTCCACCTCGGGTACGAGGGGTACATTGGCCACTTTCAGCCTTTTGTTTGCCAAATACATGGACAGCGGTGTCTTGGAGGTGCGCGAGACGCCGATCAGCACAACATCAGCCCGCAGCAGTCCCCGCGGATCGCGCCCATCATCGTATTTGACAGCGAACTCAATCGCGTCCACCTTGCGAAAATACTCTTCGTCCAGCCTGCGGACCAATCCCGGTTTCCCCGTCGGAGGTTCTTGCAGCATGTTCTGCAACGTCTGCATGACCGGTCCCATGACATCGATGGCCGGAATCCCGTAACGGGCAGCCTGTTCGATAATGTAGGAGTTGAGTTCCGGTACGACGATCGTGAAGACAATCATTGCCTTGGACTCTTTGGCTGACGCGATAATCTCGTCGATGGATTCTTTATCTTCAATGTACGGATACTTCTGTATGTCGATCACGAATCGGTCAAACTGACTGGCACCTGCGCGAACAACGAGCTCGGCTGTCTCGCCGATGGAGTCCGAGACCACATAGATGAGTTGTCCCTGTTGATTTTCTTGCATCGCTTCTCCTCCTACACTTTCGGTTCGCTGCCCAATTCCACGAATGCTTTGGCTATCGTGGTTTTCGTCACCCGTCCCGTCAATTCCATCATTCGCGGGTCCTCCGCGCTGGGATTGACGACCGGCAAGGAGTCAATCTGAAAATCGATCAGCTTCTTGGCAGCAGCGAACAATGTTTCCTCCGGTCCACAGGTAATGATATTAGGCATTCGCGACATGATGATGCTGACTGGCACATCCTCCAGCGTCTTGTTTCCGAGCGAGGCTCGAAGCAAATCCTTGCGCGAGACTACTCCCGCGAGATACCCCTTCTGGTTGACTACAAACAATGTGCCAACATCCTCGAGAAAAAGAGTGACGATGGCATCATAAGCGGAAGCCGATTCGGAAACCACGATCGGCACCGCTTTATAGTCCTTGACGTAAAGCTTGTGAAGCCGTTCACTAATGATCGAGCTTGCAGGTCTGCCGGCATAAAAATACCCGACCCGCGGCCTGGCTTCCAAATACCCGGACATCGTCAGGATAGAAAGATCAGGACGCAGGGTGGCTCGGGTCAGGTTGAGCCGATCCGCAATTTGCTCTCCGGTGATCGGTCCGTCATCCTTTACGATCTGTAAGATATGCTCTTGTCGCTTGGTAAGCTCGATGGTTAATCACCCCGGTTCTGTCCTGTTACCTTCTCCTAGTATTACTCTATTCGTGCAGGTTTTCCTTCTTTCGCTGTTAGAAAACTTGATTTCGACATACTTTTTTAGATGCCTGCAAAAAGGACCTCGCCTTCCACTTGACCGTGGAATTTGAGATCCTTTGTTATTAAGCAAAAACAAGTTTGGCAAAATCCGCGTAGCCAAAGATCAGTCGGGAGAGGCGAAGCAGCAAGCCCAAGCGGTTGGCGCGAACAGCCTGATCCTCCGCCATTACCATCACTTGGTCAAAGAAATTCTTGATCGGCTCGCGCAGTGTGCCCAGAGCTGCCAGCACTTTCTCCTGATCATCCAGGCCTTCCGTTTCCTGCAGAACAGCGCGGTACGCCTGGAACAAATCGCGTTCTACCTGCTCGGCAAACAGATCTTCCTTCACTTCGTCGGCAGTCGCTTTTTGCGCCAGATTGTTGACCCGATTGAATTGTTCGACGATCAGCTTGAAATCCTCCGCAGCGACAGCGGCCATCAAAGCCTTCGCTTTTGCCAGAACGACAGGAACCAGCGCCAGATCGGCGGAGAGAACGGCATCCACCACGTCATAGCGAACCTCGTTTTCCTGCAAGACGTTCTTCAGGCGCAAGGCGAAGAAGTCGACCAGATCTTTTTTCACTTCATCTGCTGTGCGCTTGTTGACTCCCTGCTCGGCATAGGTCGCCAGAGCAGCATCCCAGAGCTGATCGAGGGACAAAGCCCAATCGCGCTCGATCAGGATAGAGACAATGCCTGCTGCCATGCGGCGCAGTCCGTACGGGTCCTGGGAGCCTGTCGGCACGATTCCGATTGCGAAGCAGCCCACGATGGTGTCGAGCTTGTCGGAAATGCTTACGATGGCGCCTTGCGCAGACTTAGGACTCTGGTCGCCGGCAAAACGCGGCAGATAATGCTCGAATACACCCCGTGCCACAACTTCACTCTCATTGGCTTTGCGGGCATAATCCTCTCCCATGATCCCTTGCAGCTCAGGAAATTCTCCGACCATGTTGGTCACGAGGTCAAACTTGGCGATCTCGGCGATCCGGTCGACCTGCTGTGCTTCCGCCGGGCTGATCTGCAGCTTCGCCCCGATCTGTGAGGCAGTCTTGCGGACGCGGCGAACCTTGTCCCCGATGGTTCCCAGCTCTTCATGGAAGACGATGGACTCCAGCCGTTTCAGGCAGCTTTCAATCGTCAGCTTCTGGTCTTCTTCATAGAAGAAGCGGGCATCGGAGAGACGGGCGCGAAGCACTTTCTCATTCCCTTTTGCCACATTTTCCAGCGCACGGCTGTCACCGTTGCGAACGGTCACAAAATGATTGAGTAGTTGCCCGCTCGAGTCTTCCACAGGAAAGTAGCGCTGGTGCTCGCGCATGGAGGTAACCAGAACTTCACGCGGAATCGACAGGAATTCTTCTTCGAAAGTCCCGTACAAGGCAGTCGGGTACTCGACGAGATGCACAACCTCATCCAGAAGTCCTTCGTCCATCGGAATCTTCCAGCCCTGCTCCTCTTCCATGCGGCGAATCTGCTCAACGATGGTGGCGCGGCGCTCATCAGGATTGACGACGACGTACTGCTGAGCCAGCTTGCTCACATATTCGCCTGGATGGGCAAGCTCCACTTCTTTACCCAAAAATCGATGTCCCCGTGTGACGCGGCCGCTGTGCACACCCGCGATCTCCAGATCCATCAGCTCTTCCCCAAACAAGGCCACCATCCAGCGAATCGGACGGAGGTACTTCAGGTCATTTGCCCCCCAGCGCATGTTTTTCGGGAAGGTCATTCCGGCGATTGTGTCGCTCAGTTGTGGCAAAAGCTCCTGAGTTGCTTTCCCTGCCTCTGATTTGCGCGCATGGACGTATTCGATGCCGTTTACCTCTTTATAGTAAAGCTCTTCTACTGCAACTCCGTTGCTGCGCGCGAAGCCTTGTGCAGCCTTGGACCAGTTGCCTGCTTCGTCCTGGGCGATTTTGCGCGCCGGCCCTTTCGCCTCCTCATTGCGGTCCGGCTGCTTTTCTGCGAGTCCGCTGACCAGTACAGCAAAACGGCGAGGCGTCTCGTAGGAAGTAATCTGCTCATAAGGCAGCCGCTCCTGCGCCAGCCATTTCTCTACTTTCTCCTTGAACTGCTCGGCTGCCCCGGCGACGAACCGGGCAGGCATCTCTTCCAAACCAATCTCCAACAGCAAATCACGCTTACTCATGCGTACCCTCTCCTTTCGCCACAGCCTGGCTTGCTTTTCCTTTTTCCAAAAGCGGGAACCCAAGCCGCTCACGCTCTGCATAATAGGTTTGCGCTATTTCGCGGGACAGATTGCGGACACGGGCGATATAGCCGGTGCGCTCCGTCACGCTGATCGCTCCGCGAGCATCCAGCAGGTTGAAGGTATGGGAGCATTTCAGCACATAATCGTAAGCGGGGTAAACGAGACGCTCTTTCATCAGGCGCTTCGCTTCCGCCTCATAGGTGTTGTACAGATTGAACAGCATGTCCACGTCGGACAGCTCGAAGGTGTACTTGGAATGCTCGTACTCCGGCTGGAGGAAAACATCGCCATAGGTATAGCCGTTCACCCACTCCAGCTCGAATACATTTTCTTTCTCCTGAATGTAGGAAGCCAGCCGCTCCAGTCCATAGGTCAGCTCGACCGCCACAGGCTTGCACTCCAGCCCACCGACCTGCTGGAAGTAGGTAAACTGGGTGATCTCCATGCCATCCAGCCAAACCTCCCAGCCGAGTCCCCAAGCACCGAGTCCCGGATGCTCCCAGTTGTCCTCTACGAAGCGGATGTCATGCTCGAGCGGGTCGATGCCCAGCTCGCGCAAGCTGTCCAGATACAGCTCCTGGATATTGTCAGGCGAAGGCTTCATGATTACCTGGAATTGGTGATGCTGGTACAGGCGGTTGGGGTTTTCCCCGTAACGGCCGTCCGCCGGTCGACGGGAAGGCTCTACATAGGCCACATTCCACGGCTCTGGGCCGATCGAACGCAGAAACGTCATCGGGTTCAAGGTCCCCGCTCCCTTTTCTACGTCGTACGGCTGCACGATCAAACAGTTTTGCTTGGCCCAAAAATTTTGCAGCGTCAAAATGATGTCTTGAAACGTCATCTTCATGCTTTCGTCCTCCTCAAAGTAAAAAAACCTCCCGTCTCCTACACCGTCTGTACTAGACCGTGTAGGGACGAGAGGATTCTCGCGGTTCCACCCTACTTGACGAAGCTGAAAGCTCCGCCCACTTTCGTATCCATTGCTCCGGAACGCCCTTCATCAGCATGGCGACCGGGCTTCCACTCTCCCCGATTCGCTACAACGACCAGCGGCCGACTACTCTTTTCCTTCATGGCAATATCAAATATCCAATTAGATATATATGATAACGGAAAGAAAAAAAGATGTCAATCAGTCCTGTCGCGGCATCTGCATGCGTTCCAGCTGTTCCAAAAACGAGCGGCTTTTCAAGCGAAGGTCGAGATGTTCGTCCATGAAGCCTCGCAGAACGTGCTTGAGTTGACTGCGCGTCGCGGGCTTTACTTCAATCTCGCCAAGCCGCTCCAAATCAAATACCTGGAACAGCCGCAAAAGCTTCCAGGTAGAGGGTGTCACAGCAACCGCATAGGGGTCGGAAGGGAGGCACACCGGACACAGCAGTCCTCCCTGCGTAATGCTGATCGCGTAAGGCTCTCTTTGTTCGCCACAGTTCGTGCAGCAGGAAAGCTGCGGAGATATCCCTGCTACCTGCAGCATTTTCGTCTCGAAAATCCGGCAGAGAATCTCTGCATCCCGCCCCTCGTCCAGATAACGAAAGGTATGAAGCAAAAACTGGAATAAAAAGGGATTTGCTTCACGTTCGTGCGTCAACCGGTCCAATAGTTCCGCTATGTATGCGGCATAAGCCGTCTCATTCAGGCTTTGGCGCAACTCGCGAAACGAGTTCACGATATCCCCTTGGGAAAGATCAGGCATGCCCGTACCGGGCCCTGCCTTGCACAGATAATATCCGTGCGTGAATAGCTGGGAGACGGCGGCCAGACGGCTCTTAGCCTTTTTGGCCCCGCGCACCATGATGGCCAGCTTGCCGTGCTCCCGGGTAAACAACGTTACTACCTTGCTGGACTCTCCGTAGTCTACGCTACGGATCACAATCCCTTCCCACTTTACAAGCATGCCTGCGAGTCACCCAATTCGTCATGGGCGAGATCAAACGCGTCCTCCTCATCCGGCACGGCGGTTTGATGGTGATCACAGTAAAGAAGGTATGCCTGGATGTCACCGGTTGAAGCGAAAACTCTCCAAGAAAAGTCACGAAGCATGGAGCATCATCCTTTCCTGTTTCGGCTGGATCCACTTCTTTCTTAGAATCACCTATGCCCGTATTTCTATCCCTTGGAAAAATTTCACCTGACCTCTACTCTTCGTCGTAAAAACCGAAGTTGCGCAGCATCCGTTCCTGATTGCGCCAGTCTTTTTTCACCTTGATCCAGATCTCCAAAAAGACCTTGTCCCCCAGCAGACGTTCGATATCCTGGCGGGCGCGGCGGCCGATTTCTTTGAGCATCTGCCCCTTCTCGCCGATCAGAATTCCTTTTTGCGAATCCCGCTCCACGTAGATCGCGGCGTAGATGTACAGGGTTTTCCCATTATCGCCGCGCTTCATCTCTTCCACGACGACAGCGATGGAGTGAGGCACCTCTTCCCGGGTCAAATGCAAGACCTTTTCCCGGATCAGCTCGGCGACGACGAAGCGCTCCGGATGATCCGTCACCTGGTCGGCCGGGTAATACATCGGTCCTTCTTCCATCTCGCCAAATATCGCTTCGGACAAGGAACCCGTATTGTTTCCCTCGAGAGCCGAGATCGGAATGATTTGCTTGAAATCATATAGCTGGCGATAGTCGTCGATGATGGGCAGCAGCGCCTCGGGATGGACCTTGTCGATTTTGTTGATGACCAAAAAGACAGGGGTTTTGACCTGCTTGAGCCGCTCGATGATATACTCATCACCGGCTCCCCGCTTTTCGGTCGCATCCACCACGAACAGCACCAGGTCCACCTCATTCAAGGTATTCTCGGCTACTGAGACCATATAGTCTCCCAGCTTGGACTTGGGCTTGTGAATGCCCGGCGTATCGATGAAGACGATCTGACCATTCTCCGTTGTATGGACAGCCGTGATCTTGTTGCGGGTTGTTTGCGGCTTGTTTGACATGATCGCGATCTTTTGTCCGACCATGTGATTGATCAGCGTAGACTTGCCCACATTGGGTCTTCCGACGATGGTGACGAAGCCAGATTTGAATGATTGTTTGGTCTTGCGGTTATCCACGTAAATCCTCCTTGGTGAAAGCCCCTGGCAACAGGGCTGATACAGTCGTCTCCAGAACTTCTCCCTTCAGATTCGTCAAATAGACTGGCATGTCCGGCGGGCACAGCTCAGCCATTACCTGCCGGCAAGCACCGCATGGGGAGACAGGGCCCGGCGTGTCAGCAGCTACAGCCAACGCCGCATATCGGCGGTCACCCTCGGAATACGCCTTGAAAATCGTCGTGCGCTCGGCACAATTGCACAAGGAATAAGCAGCGTTTTCGATATTGCCGCCCAGATAGACCTTTCCGTCTTCTGTCAGCAGGGCCGCTCCCACCGCAAAGCGGGAATAAGGGACGTACGCCCTTTTTCTAGCTTCCAGCGCTTGCGCCAGCAAAGCTTGTTGATCCATACTCTTCCTTCCTCCTCGGTCGCGTATCGATGACGCCTTTTCTTCGCAGACACCAAGAAACCAGACATCTGGCCTCCCGCCAGTTCGTCTGGTACCTCTTAGATTGGCTTATCCCAGAAATTTCTCGTACAAAGGAGGGCCGAACACCGCCATCCCGATCGCAACGGACAAAATCGCTCCGACCAGCACTGCCCCCGCCGCAGCATCCTTGGCGACTTTTGCCTTGGCATGCCAATCGGAGGTGACGAGATCCACGACTGATTCGATTGCGGTATTGACCAGTTCCAATACCAGCACCAGTGTGATGGCGATCAGGACCCAGATCACTTCGGTACGATCAATCTCCAGCCACCAGGCAGCCGCCAATGCAAGGACGGCGGCGACCAGATGGATTTGCATATTTCGCTGTGTCTTGACGGTATGGACGATTCCTTCCATCGCGCAGGCAAAGCTGCGCCCCAAACGTCTCCATTCCTTCAAAGCGATCTCCTACCTCGTCAAGCCGATTTCCTGCAGAACCTCTTCTTGACGGGAAAACATCTCCTTCTCCTCTGCCTCCGTGCCATGGTCGTAGCCAAGCAGGTGCAAAAATCCATGAACAGCGAGAAAACCAAGCTCCCGTTCAAAGGAGTGACCGTATTCTTCGGCCTGCTCGCGTGTTTTCGGCAAGGAGATGATGATGTCTCCTAACATATTGGGATACTCATCGATTTCACTTTCGTCGATGAAAATCTCCATCTCTCCTTCGCCTTCTTCATTCATGGCAAAGGAAAGGACATCTGTGGGACGGTCCACTCCGCGGTAATCGCGGTTCAGCTCGTGAATGCGCTCGTTGTTGACCAGTGTTACAACTACCTCGCCGCTGACCTCTTCCTTGGCTGCGGCTTTTTGCAGGCAGCGGATAATCAGGTCTTGCAGACTTTCTGCAATAGGCTCTACTTCTTCATGCAAAATCTCTACCGCTAGCACGATGTGATCTCCTTTAGCTTCCAGCATTTTAACGGCTATTCTGATCTGCCTCTTCCTTGGCGTAGGCTTCAATGATTTTTTGCACCAGTCTGTGACGGACGACGTCTCCTTCTTGGAAGCGAATGAACGCAACATCAGAGATCGGACTTAAAATGCGCTCTGCCTCGCGCAGACCCGATTTCTTGCCTTTTGGCAGGTCGACCTGGGTCACGTCGCCGGTAATCACCATCTTGGAGCCGAAGCCAAGGCGGGTCAGGAACATTTTCATCTGTTCGGGCGTGGTATTTTGTGCTTCGTCCAAAATGACAAAGGAGTCTTCCAAAGTCCGTCCGCGCATGTATGCGAGCGGTGCCACTTCGATCAAGCCTCTTTCCATCATCTTGGCTACCTGTTCGGTCCCGAGCATATCATACAGTGCATCGTAGAGCGGCCGCAGGTATGGATCGACCTTTTCCTGCAGATCACCTGGCAAAAAGCCGAGACTCTCTCCGGCTTCCACTGCAGGGCGTGTCAGTACGATGCGCTTGACTCGTCCCATTTTTAAGGCACTGACTGCCATGACGACAGCCAAATAGGTCTTCCCTGTACCCGCAGGTCCAATCCCAAAGGCAATATCATGTCGTTTGATGGCAGACAGATAATGCCGCTGCCCCAAAGTTTTGGCCCGGATCGGCTTGCCTCGTTGGGTACGTGCGACTTCTTCGTCATACACGTCCAGCAAATCCGCTCCTTCTCCGCGTTCGATCAACATCATCGCATAGGAAATATCTCTCTCGGATAGGGCAATGCCGCGGCGAATCAATTGCAGCAGGATGTCAATCAGTTCTGCCAGCTTATCCACTTCTGCCTTATCACCGCTAATCGCCAGTTCTCCTTCTCTGGTCACGATCTTGGCGTTGCTTTTTGCCTCGATCAATTTGAGATACGCGTCATGCGGTCCAAACAGCAGCAAGGCCTCTGATGCGTCTGAAAATGGGATTTTTACCTCTTCTTGTACGTGCAACAGGCTTCCATCTCCTCGGAACGGTTATCATGGGGTGCTGTCGGGCTCAGGAGATTGGGGAATTCCCACAATCGGCTGTTCAACAGCGATGTCTTCGATGACTGAAAAATGAATGCTTACGTAAACTTTACCATTCTCTGTGGTGGCGTGCAAAACTTTTTCCTCCCGGATGACGGCATCCTTTCCCGCCTTGCGCAAAATATCCTCGCGGGCAAAGCGTTTGGCATACGCGACGGCCTCCTCCGTGCTCAGTTCCACCTGGCTTTCCACAACCTCCGACTGCTCCACCTGCTTCCAGCCGACCGGCGAGGTGTATCCCGCATAGCTCGGCATAAACCGCGCCTCCTTGCTCTCGTACAGGGCGAAGCTTTGCTTGTTCCAGGGCCAGACTTGCACAGCATACGGCCCCACAATGAGGTACTGCTGCCCCAGCTTTTCTCCGGTCAGACGGTATTGGGTTTGCTTGAGCGGAACGGAAGCATCGCTGGTATACCAGACCTCTCCCTTAACTGTGCCGCGTGCGGCGACTGCCCGTTGGCGCTCCTCGCTGCCAATGATGCCGGAGACGAGCACTTGTCCCTTCTCCACGAATTGATTCACCTTCACCTGGCTGCGCCCGGCTTCGGGGAGTATCGTATGGATCACTGCGCGTTTTTTTGCGACAAGATGGCGCGGTCCCAAGACGATCGGCTTGACGGGATCGTCTTTTTCCACTACGTTCAGCGTTACCTTTGTGCCTTGTATCGTAACCCCGATCCAACTTGCTTCCGGCAATAGAGTCATTAATTCCTTCCGCAGCAATAGGGGTTCTTTTAGTTTGACCTTCCAGGCCCCTTCTTTAATCCCGATTTGCTCAGCGGCCTGCAGTACTTTTTGGGGACTCATCTGCTTGGTCCCGGTCACCTCTACTGTCCACACAAACGAGGAGAGCATGTACAATCCGACAAAAAATAAAACAGCCCCTATCCCTAAGCCCGATCGACGGCGCAGTCGAACCATCCAAAATGGCAAGCCCTCCCGCTGCTCCACATGGCTTCGACAGCCTGTCTCCCGCAAGAATGGACGAAGACGAAAATAATCTGCGATCAGGATATCGCAACGGCATGTCTCCGCTCCCACCCGCCGGATATTCCAGACCCGCAGCCCTTCCCGCACCACCATGTTGAGGAAGCGTTCAAAACGCTTTCCTCGGACGGTGATGGTGACGTATCCTTCTGCCCATTCCTTCAGCCCATAACGCATAAGAGATCTTCCCACCTTTTTGTGAATTTACACGAACTTCACTCCGCCGATTCTGCCCTCCAGCAATACTTCCTCTGGCAGGATCGCGCGAATGACGAGCTGTTCTCCCGAGACAATCAACTGCCCATTGGTTAACAATAAGCGGAGCTCTTTTTCACTGAAGTGCAGAACTCCGCGGTGATTTTCTATGTACATCTGCAAATGGCCGATCATCGTGATCCGCGGGACTTCCAGAACTACATCTTGCGGCAGGTCCAAAACCCCTCCGGCCAGATGACGCAGACGGCGGCTCCAACGCCTCATGGAAAAGCCCCCTCTCCTACTGGCGCTCCAACGCCGATTCCGTTTCTGTTGCTTCGCCACACCTTCCCTGGCTTCCATCGGGCTTGCGAAACCATTCTTACCCATCTTTATGCGCCGAGACGGGAAGTGATTCGTCGGAATACAGCAGTGCGGAGGAGTTTTCCGAAAAAAAGCTGACCCTCGAGCAGTACATCTACCCTTAGGTCAGCCGTTACATCACGTACTATTCTTTTTTTGGAGAAGGGTTGCTTAAGACTTGATTGCGGGAAAGAGCTTTCCACTTTTTAATCACGCGCTTTACCTTTTCTGCCGTGCATCCACACGCAATCGCCGTTTCGTAAATTGACTTTTTTTCAACGATGGCGAGTTGAATCACTTTTTGGCGAAAACGTCCCATCTGTACCATTTCTTTTGGCTCCATGATTTAGACCAACTCCCAGGACCAGATATGGAAAATATTTCTATGAATAAATAGTAGTGAACCTTTTCCGACAAGACAAGCCTGGAATTTCGAGCAAATTCGACAAATACAACAAAAAGGCAGATCCCGCAAGCGAAATCTCTGCATGCGGAATCTGCCTATTGGCAATGCTTGTATTCGGCTACTCGCTTCTCCCCCGGGTGGTAGGAGAAGCATACGGCCGTTTGGAGCGGGGTTCGCCAAAAATCAGCGCCCATTTCATCCCTTCTCGAGGGTCCAGGTTTATCGCAGGCTTTGCCTCTGCCTCTGGCCTGTCTGGCAATCCCTTGTCGGGAGTTCGGTCAATGCCCTCGAGACTTCTCTTCTCAGGCTCTGCCTCTGGCTCATACGGACGATCCCATTCCTCATCATCGCGTTGCTCTACCTGTACAGGTTCATAACGGGAGGAGGCGCGTACGGTTTTCCTTTCCACCTTCTGGGAGGGGGACGGAAATCCTCCGCTTTCTACAGGAGTGAGCGTTCGTCTCCTTTGATCCTGGGCAGACTTCTTTGCAGCCTGACCGAACAATTTATAGCCCAGGTATCCGAGGATCAGGAACCAGAACTTGCCGATCAGCGGCAGGACCCATCCGAAGAGGTCGAAAAGCAGATCAAACAGGTCATCCATGTTGGTTTCCCTTATTCCTTCTGATCTGTTTCGGCTGGTTTCTGCTTGTCACCCGGCAATCCAAACGATTGACGCATCTGTGTATCTGCCGCTATATTTTGCATGTTGTAGTAGTCCATGACGCCGAGCTTTCCGGATTTCAGCGCTTCGGAGAGAGCCAGCGGGACTTGCGCCTCGGCTTCGACGACCTTTGCCTTCATCTCTTGGACGCGCGCTTTCATCTCTTGCTCGGTCGCTACCGCCATTGCGCGGCGCTCCTCGGCTTTCGCCTGTGCGATGCGCTTATCCGCTTCGGCTTGATCAGTCTGGAGCTCTGCACCGATGTTTTTACCCACATCGACGTCGGCAATATCAATCGAGAGAATTTCAAAAGCAGTTCCAGCATCCAGCCCTTTGTTCAGTACAGTCTTCGAGATCATATCGGGGTTTTCCAACACGTCCTTGTGGCTGTTGGACGAACCGATGGTCGAGACGATCCCTTCCCCGACGCGGGCGATGATCGTTTCTTCACCGGCACCCCCGACCAGTCTGTCAATATTGGCGCGAACCGTAACCTTGGCTTTCGTCCGCAGCTCGATCCCGTCTTTCGCCATCGCGGCTACCAACGGAGTCTCGATTACTTTCGGGTTTACACTCATTTGTACCGCTTCCAGTACGTCACGGCCAGCCAAGTCAATCGCTGCGGCACGCTCGAATCCGAGTGGAATGTCTGCGCGCTGTGCTGCTACGAGAGCATCGACGACGCGGTCTACATTACCGCCTGCAAGATAGTGGCTCTCCAATTGGTTTGTATCCAGCTCCAAACCGGCTTTGCGCGCTTTGATCAGCGGATTCACGATCCGGGATGGAATGACACGACGCAAACGCATCGCTACCAGGGTAATAATTCCGATGCGCACGCCGGAAGCGAGCGCAGAAATCCAGAGCATGACCGGAACGAACGAAAAGAAAATGGAGAGAACGACGATCGCGACTGCGACCATGAAAATAAGAGGAATCAATCCGCCTTCTAGCATGAATATCCTACTCCTTTACTGTGAAAAACGTCTCGACGCTTTTCAGAAAGTGATGGGGCCACTTGCGGTCAAACAGATCGGCCCTGACTGTTTGGTTCTTCTTCTTGCACGACGACACGGGTGCCTTCTACCAGTACGACTACGACGGGCATACCTGCCTGGATAAATCCGCCGGCAGAGACTGCATCGACGCGCGTACCCTCGATTTTGGCTACTCCTGCTGGACGGAACGGTGTCAGAGCGATCCCTTTCTTGCCTACCAGATCGCGCTGATCCTTCGGCGCGACATACCCGCGTTCATTGCTCTGCTCATCCCCCAAGATAAATCGGTTGAGCAGCCCTTTCAATCCATACTTCTTGATTAGCAGGAAGGCAACAATTGCGGTGATCAGCACTGCGATTCCCAGCGAGGCAAGTCCTTGCTCTGTATCGTAGGCTGCCATTACCAGCCCGCTGACGATACTGATAAAGCCGATCGCTCCGACAATACCTCCTGGCAGAAATATCTCCAGGATCATGAGCAAGATACCGAGTAGAAATAGTCCGATGTGCAGCCAGTTGGCAAATCCAGCTACGTAATGGCCGAAGAAATAGAGACTGAATGCGCAGAGAGAAATGGTTCCGGCGACGCCAAATCCCGGGGCAAACAGCTCGACCACGATCCCCACCAGACCGATGACCAAGAGCATGCTCATCACGACGGGACTCGTCACCCAGCGCGCCACGTTTTCTCCAACCGTCGGCTCGATGGTCTGCATCGTGTCTGCTGAAATACCGTACAGACTAAGCAATTCATTCTTGTTGTTCACGATGCGGTCGGCATAGCCAAGATCTTTTGCCCGTTTCGAATCAAGCGAGAGAACGGTTCCTTTTGGCTTCAGTCCAGGGAATTCGGTGTCGATCTCCACCATCGCCCTGGCGACATCAGGATTGCGGTTATTCAGGTCGGCGGCTGCCTTCATCTGGTTGGACCAGCCTGAGATTAATTTGACCTCCGCTGCATTCCCCGCCAAATCAATCGGAGTGGCTGCTCCCATGCTGCTACCGGGCGTCATAACGATCTCATTCGCGTTCAATGCGATGTACGTCCCTGCCGAGAATGCCTGATTGTCAATGTAGGCGACGACATGGAGCGGAGATTGACGTATTAGTTGCCCGATTGCCCCGGCCGAATCGATTCTGCCACCTGGTGTGTTTATCTCCAGGATAACCAAATCAGCCTGCTGTGCCTCGGCTTCTGCAAACGCTCTGCGCAAAAAGCTTTCCAGACCGCGTTCAATTTCTTTTTCCACGGGAATCCAGACTGCTTTTTGATAGGTTTGTGCGTGGGACTGCGCAGGTATGAGCGAAAGGATCATAGAAGCCAGTATACAAAACATCGACAGGAGTAATCGCGTGCGGCCCCAAACCGTTCGGGTTCCACTCATCGTTTCTACCTCCTTTCCAAGAATCATTTCACGAATGGTTACTATGGTATACGGAGGAATTCGACAATCGTTTCATTTTTTTCATATATAAAGAAAAACCCAACCGGCATGCGGTTGAGTTTTTCTGTCGTATCTATTATGAGGGGGTTACTCATCACATCGGTAATTCCTCAGATACAATCTTCTGCACGAGGTTTCCGTCTGCTTTCCCTTTTACTTTCGGCATGATCGCGCCCATCACCTTGCCCATCTCCTTTTTGGAGGTGGCATTGGTGGAGGCAATTGCTTCCCGAACGATTTCACGAATCTCATCTTCGCTAAGCTGAGCGGGTAAGTAAGCGGACAGCACGTCGATCTCTTCGCGCGCTTTCGAGGCAAGTTCCTCACGGCCTGCCTTCTCAAATTCGTGGAGGGATTCACGGCGTTGTTTTAACTCACGAGTCAAGATGGTCAGCACTTCATCGTCAGACAAAAGTCTGCCTTTATTTATCTCTTCGTTCTTTAACGCGGCTTTCACCATGCGGATAACAGAGAGTTTTAGAGCAGCTCTGTCTCTCATTGCCTGCTTCATATCTTGATCGAGTCGCTCCATTACACTCATGATGAGCCCTCCGTCAATTAGTACTTGCGCTTGCGAGCAGCTTCGGATTTTTTCTTCCGTTTAATGCTAGGCTTCTCAAAGTGACGACGTTTACGCAGTTCTGCCATCACCCCAGATTTTGCGCTTTCACGCTTGAAGCGGCGAAGTGCGCTATCCAAAGACTCGTTTTTCTTGACTCGAATTTCTGCCATTTGTCTTCCCTCCCTCCGCTAAAACCGTGGGACGCCTGAATCGACTTTTCATACGAACAGACTGTCACACTTCATTATAGGATATTCGACTAAAGGAGGTCAACCTTTAGTTCACTTTTATTCATGAAATCCGGAGAGCAGATGGAAATGGATATGAAAGACTTCCTGACCGCCCTCTTTGCCGCAGTTGTTGATCAAGCGGAACCCTTTTAATTCCAATTTTTGTGCCAGCTTTTGGGCAACCTGATGGATATGGCCAATCAGCGGAAGGTCTTCTTCCGTGACGTCCATTAAAGTAGGGATCGGCTTGCGCGGAATGATCAACAGATGCACCTTCGCTTTCGGTGCGATATCGTGAATGACGATGACCTTGTCGTCCTCGTACTCGATGCGCGCCGGGATCTCATTTTCCATGATGCGTGTAAATATGCTCTTTTCCATGATGGGGGAAACTCCTTTCGCCTATACATCCCTGAGAGGATTGCTTCGTATGTATGTAATGATACCTACCATGATAGCGAAGCCAGGGAAGCGAATCAATCCCGGCTTCACAGGAATTTTCCCTTGCGGCCAGCAGGATCGCGTGTTAGCATGACCTCGAGGTTTGGAGGATATCATGACAAAGGAGTTTTTCCATATGAAACCAGTCGCCCTGAAACAGGCAGCCTTGCTGGCGGAAGGTATATTGCTCACAGGAGTTCCTGAAGCGCAAGTAACCTCCGTCCACTTCGACACCCGTCAATTAACCGAAGGCGCATTGTTCGTCGCGATCACAAGCGGCGCAAGAGATGGACATGAATTCCTTCTGCAGGCTGCTGAAAAAGGAGCCGCTGCCGCCATCGTCAGCGACCAGACGAAAATTCCGGCGCAATTGCCTGATGGATTTGGCCTGATCCTGGTCAACGACACCTTGCGAGCTTTTCAAAAACTGGCTGCAGGATATCGTAGAGATTTTACCATTCCCTACATCGCAATTACCGGAAGCATCGGCAAGACCACGACCAAGGATATCGTGTCCCATGTCCTGGAAAGCCGTTTTCCCCTTTATAAGACGTACAAGAACTTCAACAACCACCTCGGAGTCCCTTACTCCTTGCTGCAGGTGGAGCCAGCGCATCAAGCTGTCGTCCTGGAGCTGGGGATGAATCATGCCGGGGAGATCGATCTGCTCGCTTCGCTGGTCCGGCCTGAAATCAGCGTGATCACCTACATAGGAGAGTCACATATCGAGCATTTCGGCTCCAAGGAAAAAATTGCCCTGGCGAAAGCGGAGCTCCTGCCCCACACCGCTGCAGATGGGCTGGCAATCCTGAATGGAGATTCCGAATATCTGCGCCAGATCGCCCATCTGTACCCGGGAGAAATCCTCTATTATTCGATCAATGGCAAAGCCGATTTGTGGGCGGAAGACATAGAGACCACAGAAGGCGGCATGCGCTTCACCGCATGCTTTGCCAGCGGAGATCGCATGGAGGCATGCCTCCCACTCTACGGCAAGCATAGCGTCCTGAACGCCTTGCCTGCGATCGCGATTGCCAAGCGGATGGGAATGTCGCATGACGAGATCGCCGCAGCTTTGGCCACTGTACAGCTCTCCGCCATGCGCTTTGAGCAAATCGACTCCCCCCATGGCCCTGTCTATGTCAGCGATGCATACAACGCTAGCCCAACCTCGATGCAAGGCGCGATTGGAACCTTTGCCGAACTTTTTCCCGAGCGCAAAAAGGTGCTCGTCCTCGGCGACATGTATGAACTGGGGATGGAAAGCGATGCTCTGCACAGGCAAGTGGGAGCATACGCCAACACGTTGCGCGACCGCTTTTCCATGTTCATGACCGTGGGTCAACACTCCCGCCACATCAGCGATGCCTATGAAGGCACCAAGCTCCACGTTGCCACCAAAGAGGAGGCCGTTGCCGCACTGCTTCCCATGCGCGACAGCGATCATGCCTTTTTGTTCAAAGCATCCCGAGGCATGGAGCTGTGGACAGTCATCTCTGATCTGGAACAACGGAAGTAAATCGACTCCGCAATGCCCACGCAATACGACTTCCGGCGGGATGCTGAATGCCGGGAGAATGCAAAGAAGGATACCTGTCATGGGCATCCTTCTTTATCTTCTATGGATTTTGTTGCACGTTTGTTCTTATTCCAATTCTTCCGCGTCCACGATATTGCGCTGCTTGTCTTCGTGGCGCTCGAGCCCCAATTGGACGAGCCTGTCGATTAACTCGCTGTAGCTGATTCCCGCTGCCTGAAACAGCATCGGATACATGCTGAACGGCGTAAAGCCCGGCATGGTGTTGACCTCATTGATGTAGAGCTTGTCGTTCTTCTCGTCCCAGAAGAAATCGACACGTGACAGACCGGAGGCGTCCAAAGCCAGAAAAGCGGTCTTGGCGATCTCTGCGATCTGCTCCGTGACATGCTCAGGAACGATGGCAGGAATGGACAATTCAGTACCCGCGCCCTTGTACTTGGCTTCGTAATCGTAAAATTCCTTCGAGGCGATCACTTCTCCGACCACCGAGGTGATCAACTCTTCATTTCCCAGCACGCCGATTTCCAGTTCACGGGCATTTACGTATTCTTCGACAATTAGGCGACGGTCAAATTTTGCGGCAATATCGAGAGCGCGCGCCAGTTCATCCCTGTTTTTCGCTTTATTGACCCCGACGCTGGAGCCCATGTTGGCAGGCTTCACGAAGCAAGGAAAACCGAGCTCCTCCTCGATCCGATCCATGCTGCCTTCCCGATTCCGCTCCCATTGCGAGCGCAGAAGACCTACATATTTCACTTGCGGCAATCCGACTTGGGCGAAGACGGTCTTCATCATCCATTTGTCCATCCCGACAGCAGATGCCATCACGCCAGCCCCCACGTAGGGGAGATTGGCCAGCTCCAGCAGACCTTGTATGGTACCGTCCTCCCCGTTGGGACCGTGCACGACTGGAAAAATGACATCTACTTGATCTCCAATGGCAAAAGGGGATGCTTTCCGGGTCGTACTGACGAGCTGGGAATCCTTGCGTTCTGCAATTCCTGCAGCATCTTGGTCTTGCAAACGCAAGGAAGCAATCTTGTCAGGTAGTTGGCCGGTTACAGCGTCCCCCATCGTCCAAGTGCCGTCCAGTGAGACATAGATCGGCGTGATCTCGTATTTATTTGCATCCACCGCTTTCATGATGGACAGGGCTGTACGCAATGAAACCTCATGCTCTGAGGATTTCCCTCCATAAATGATACCGAGACGAATTTTCTCCCTACTCATGATTGTCATGCTCCTTTCCTCTCTGGCTGACAGAGAGCCTAACCCGTATCATCCCTTCTATCCTATGCAAAAGAAGGGCAACTGCTCTATCCCGGCAGAATCCATCCTACAGGATACAACAAACCCTTTTGCAAAAACAAGGTACGACGGACGGATCAGGTATGTCTGGTGTTGGTCCTAACGGCGGTTTCGCACTTCAAAGATAGCGAATTTCAGGTAGTGTCCTTCGTCAGCTCCGCTGATTTGCGGGTGATCCTTCCCGGCCCCGCGCCATTCGATCAGGCGCAGGATTTTTTTCGCATCCATTGCCGCCTCCTGGATCGTCTCCAGGAACAGTTCAGGCGACATGTGGTACGAGCAGGAAGCGGTCACCAGATAACCACCGGGTCTGACGAGCTTCATGCCGTTGAGGTTGATGTCCTTGTAGCCGCGGATCGCTCCTTTCACTGCTGAGCGCGATTTGGCGAAGGCAGGCGGATCGAGAATGACGACGTCCCAGGAGCTTTCCGCTTCCACCTGCTGGCGCAAATAGTCAAATGCATTGGCAACGACAAAATCAACCCGATGCAAGTAACCATTCAGAGTAATATTTCGCTTCGCCGTCTCGATTGCATGCTCGGAAATATCCAGTGCCGTTACTTTTTTTGCGCCGTGTTTGCAGGCATTCAGCGTAAATGATCCCGTATGCGTAAAGCATTCCAGGACCTCTGCACCGTCCCAGAACGGGTTTTTGATCACCTTGCCGCGCTTGTCTACAGGGACCAGCTTTTGTTCCGGCATGGATTCGACCTGCTGCAAGGTAATTCCGTGCTTTTCTCCCCAGCCTTTCATCAAGGGCTGGATGGCAGCGCGATTCTCCCGCTGATCGTAAAAAAAGCCTGTCTTTTGGCCTTCCATGATGTCGACGATGTACTTCAAGCCGTTTTCCTCAATCGTCACTTCTCGCGGGCATTCCCCATACAGAACCCCTTTGCCCTGCTCCAATCCCTCTCGCTCGCGCACAGGCACATCGTTGCGCAGATAGATCCCCTGCGGCTGGTAGACCTCTACCAAAGCGTCCCGGATCCAATCCAGGCGCATCTCCATGCCGAGCGACAGCACTTGGGCAACCAGCACATCCTCATACCGGTCTACGATCAAGCCCGGCAAGAAATCAGCCTCGCCGTAAAGCACCCTGCATGCCCGAGGATTGTCGACAAATCGGGTCCGGAACTCGGACGCCTCGCGAATTTTGCGTAAAAAGAAGGTGTAGTCGATCTTTTCCTCTGGATCGTAGCTGAGGATGCGGACCAAAATCTGTGAGGCTGGATTGAAATATCCCTTCGCGAGAAAATGCCCTTTGTGGTTGACGACCTCGACGATCTCGCCAGGAATCACTTCCCCTTCGATTTGCGCAACCTCCGACTGGTAAATCCATGGATGTCCTGCTTCCAGTCTTTTTTTCCGATGCTGATGCAAGTGAATTCGTGCCATGTATGTCCTCCTAGTCATGCCTGTCTGCGTACAAGCATAGCGTATATTATGCGTCATTCCCACCCCCAGCTCAAAGAATCGCTGGAAGGAGGATCGTTTCGTGTTTCTCTCTGTTCTCGCACCGTTTTCGATCGGATTAAGTTTTTTTCTATTTGGCCTGTATGCCATGCGTTCGGGATTTCAAAACCTGGCCGGCAAAAAAATGGAGCAGTGGATGTACAAGGTCACCCGTACACCTGCCCACAGCTTCTGGATGGGCTTGATCACGACCTTTATCCTGCAAAGCTCCAGTGCGGTTACGGTCTTGACAATTGGTTTGACGAATGCCGGAATGATTCCGTTTACCCAGACCGTAGGCATTATTCTCGGGACCAATCTGGGCACCACCGTCACCACAGAGCTGGTGGCGCTCAAGCTGGAGTCGTTCGCAGTACCGATGCTATTGATCGGCGCCGCTCTGTGGCTGATGCCTAAAAAAAGCATTCGCTGCATCGGGCTTGTGGTCGCAGGATTCGGCTTGATTTTCCTCGGGATTGACACCATGAAAGTCATGGCTGCCCCTTTGGAACAATCGGACACCTTTCGTTCCCTTTTTCTGGAAAGTCGACATTCGATCTGGATCGGCCTCGTCACCGGGATCATTTTCACTGCCTTGATTCACAGCGGTACGGCTACGACCGTGATCACGATGGGACTGATGAGCAACCAGATTCTTACGATGGAGACTGCCTTGGCGATCGTGCTGGGAGCCAACATCGGCACCTGTTTTACCGCCGTGATCGCCAGTATCGGCACCAATACGGCATCCAAACAGGTAGCCTGGTGCCATACCTTGTTCAACGTAGCAGGGGCCTTGATCTTTTTGCCTTTCTTATCTCAGCTTGCCCTCGTCAGCGCCTTCTTAACGGATAATGTCTCCATGCAGATTGCGCATTCCCAAACGATCTTCAACCTGATCTGCTCGCTGGTGGCGCTGCCATTTACTGCACAGATAGCTGGCTTCATTCAATGGCTGATCCCCGACAAGAAGCGCTGAATCGCCAAAGGCAAGCTCATAGGGAAAACGGAATCAGATACAGCGACGTCATGACCCCGGCGACGATCATCGCTACGGAAGAGGCAGCCATCTGTGCTTGGGAGATGCGGTTCAAACTTGCTGTACCGATGGCATGAGTGCTCGTTCCCACAGCCACTCCGATGGCCCGATCGTCGGTCACTCCAGCCCAGGCAAGGAGAGGCTGGGCAAACATGGTGCCGATGAAGCCCGTCAAGGCTGTAAACAAAGCAGCCAGCGCTGGAATTCCTCCTACGGAATGCGCTAATTCTAGGGCGATCGGGGTGGTGACAGATTTGCTAAGCATGCTGTACATCACGGAGTTGTCAAAGCCAAAGCAGGCGTGAATCAGCAGGACGGAAAGAATCGACACCCCGCATCCTGCTGCTATTCCCAGAAAGAGGCCGCGCCAGATATGGGCGAATTCCTTGATTTGTTTCGCCAACGGGACGGCCAGTGCTACTGTCGCGGGACCGAGCCAGTAGGAGATCCAAGCACCTCCAGCCGAGAAGGCTTCCCAGTCATTGCTCAGAAGCCACCAGCTTACCCAGACAAGTACCACGGATACGATCAATGGTTGAAAGATCGGCTTGCGTGCTGCAATCATCATCGCCACTTTATAGCCTGCCACAATCAGCAGGATCGCCAACAGTTCCTTAAGCATCGAGTGATCTCCCCTCTTGCGGCAGGACTGGTTTTTTTGTGTTCTGCTGCCTATTTACGTACCATTGCACGACTTTTCCTGTCACGATCATAACCAGGAACGGGCCGGAAATGAGCGCAAGCAAAATCGGCAACGGATCATCCGCAAAAAATCCGAGATACGAAGCGACACCCGCAATGATGGGTACAAAAAACAACAGCATGTGGCGGATCAAGAGATTGCTTGCCTGCTCCACCCAGTCCATGCGAATCCACCCCTTGTACAGGGCCAGGGTCAGAAGCAGCATGCCAATCAAATTGCCCGGCAATGGAATGTGAAGCCATTTGCTCGCCAACGTTCCGACTCCATAAAAAACGAGCAGGATCAGTATGCCATTGACGATTTTCATTTCTCTTACCCCTCTTCCTTGTCTCTGCTCTCTCTTTTTTCTTTTTGCAAACGGAAACGGAAGAAGCCCGACCTACAACCGGCCAGGCTCCTTCACGATTCGACTAGTATCCTCCATTTGTTGCCTGTGCGTCTCCGGAAACAATGGAAATGCCCGAGCTGGTGCCGATTCGGGTAGCCCCTGCCTCTACCATCGCCAATGCGGTTTCACGGTCTCGAACACCGCCGGAAGCTTTCACTCCGACATCTTTGCCAACCGCCCGCCGCATCAGCGCGATGTCAGCAACAGTCGCTCCACCCGGACCAAAGCCTGTAGAGGTTTTGACATAATCAGCCCCTGCTTCCACGCACAGCTTGCAAGCAATCTCTTTTTCTTCGTCTGTCAACAGACCTGTCTCTAGGATCACCTTGAGCAAAATGTCTCCAGCTGCTTGCTTGACAGCCGCCACATCGGAGCGAACCTGCTCCAGATCACCCGATTTGAGTGCGCCTACATTCAGCACCATATCGACTTCTGTCGCTCCATTGGCAATCGCGTCACGCGTCTCGGCTGCTTTTACTGCTGAGGTCGACGCTCCCAGAGGAAAACCGATCACGGTACAAACCTTGACCGACGTGCCTTTCAACAATTCCGCAGCCCGTGCAACCCAATACGGATTCACGCACACGGAAGCAAACGAATGGGTTTTCGCTTCTTCACACAGCTTGTCAATCATGGCTTGAGTCGCTTCAGGCTTCAGCAAGGTATGGTCAATATAAGCATTCAAATGAACCGTCATCGGTTACACCTCAATCCCTAAATGTTGAAAAGCCAAACGAAAGATCTGATCATTATTGCGGTATCCGCGCTCCAACTGCAAGGCCCACGCTTCACCAGCCGGATGCCAATGCACGTCATTGATCTCCTCCAGCTGAACGGTAATCTCGGTGTTGTACGCCTCTACCAAATAGTAATGGACTTCCTTGTCCACCACATCTCCCGTTGCGGGATGGGTGTACTCGTAACTGATCGTATCCAGCTTTTCACCCAAACGTCCGGCAACTCCGGTCTCTTCCAGCACTTCGCGCAAGGCTGTCTCCTGAATGGTTTCTCCCAGCTCCTGCTTGCCTTTTGCCAACGTCACCTTGCCATAGCGGTCTTCGATCAGAAGCAGCATGTACTCTCCGTCCTGCTGACGGTAAACAACGCCTCCTGCCGAGATCTCCTTCATATGGCTCGCTCCTTCAACAGTGGTAGCTGTTCGTCTTCCAGCACGCGGACAAAGGTTCCTTTGCAGTATTCCGTACCAGGAGCATCAAGACGAACCTTGCAGATTTTTCCAATCATGCTTTCATCCCCGGCGAAAACGACATTCAGGTAGTTGTCGGAGTAGCCCATCAGAAGGCCGCTGTCCGGCGCCTCCTTGTACGGGCGTTCAGGAATCACTTCCAGGACATCCCCGACGAATTGCTGCGAATACGCCAGCTGCAGTTCGCGGTTCAGCTCCAGAAGCTTGGTGACGCGCTCATGCTTCACTTCCTCCGGGATCTGGTCGGTCATGCGGGCAGCAGGCGTCCCTGTACGCATCGAGTACGGGAATACGTGCAGCTCAGCAAATCCGATCTTGCGAATATAATCGTAGCCATTCTGGAATTGTTCTTCTGTCTCTCCCGGGAAGCCGACGATCACATCCGTCGTCAACGCCACACCTGGCAACGCCTGGCGAACTTTGACCATTTTTTCGTAGAATTCAGCCGTTGTGTACTTGCGGCGCATCCGTTTCAACACATCATCATCGCCTGCCTGCAAGGGAACATGCAAATGGCGCACGACGCGATCCGAATCATTGATGACCTGAATCACTTCGTCCGTGATTTGGCTTGCCTCAATCGAGCTGATGCGGATGCGCTTCAACCCTTCCACCTGATGCAGGTCGACCAACAGCTTGGCCAGGTTGTAATCCTCCAGATCCTCGCCGTAGCCCCCGGTATGAATCCCGGTCAGGACAATCTCCAGATAGCCTGCTTCCACCAGCTTTTTGGCTTGCTCTACGACGCTCTCTGGCTGGCGGGAGCGCATCAGGCCGCGTGCCCAGGGGATGATGCAGAAGGTGCAGAAATTATTGCAGCCCTCCTGAATTTTGAGGGAGGCTCGTGTACGGTCTGTGAAATTGGGCACGTCCAGCTCCTCGAACTCGCGTGCTTTCATAATATTTCCAACGGCATTGATCGGGGTACGCTCGCGGCGAATCTGCTCCACGTATTCAAGCAGCTTCTCGCGGCCCTGTGTCCCGACGACAATATCCACACCCGGGATTTGGGCAATTTCACTCGGTGACGTCTGCGCATAGCATCCCGTCACAGCGACGATTGCTTCCGGATTGCGACGAATCGCGCGGCGGATCACCTGCCGGCTTTTTTTGTCCCCTGTATTGGTAACGGTACATGTATTGATCACATAGACATCGGCTTCATCTTGCTCAAAGTCAACCCGTTCGTAGCCGTCTGCCTTGAACAGTTGCCAGATCGCCTCTGTTTCATAGCTGTTCACTTTGCAACCCAATGTATGAAAAGCAACAGTAGACATGGCTATACCTCCTTTTTTCCTGCTCCTCCACCTTCACTCATCGGTGTCATTCATTCGCTCAAACTGGTAGGATGCGCAAGCCAGCACATACTGACTTGCCGTCTCTGTCCGCAGGATGCGTGAGCCAAGCGAGATCGGCAAAAAGCCATTCGCTTCTGCCAGCGCTACTTCTTCGGGAGAAAAACCTCCTTCTGGTCCAATGAGAACGAGCAGCGTATCTTCTGCTTTCATCTCGCCAAATACCTCATGCAGTGTCGTTGTGCCCTCTTTTTCATAAGCAATGGCACAGCGAGTGTAATTCCCTGCTGTCTTCAGGACCTCGCGAAACGAGGAAGGTGGCAGCAATTGCGGCAAAACTGCGCGATGCGACTGTTCAGCAGCCTCTTTCACGATTTTGCGCCAGCGTTCTAATTTTTTTGCTTCTTTTTTGGCGTCCAGCTTGACGATGGTGCGCTCGGAAGAAAACGGCAAAAAGGAGTACGCTCCCAGTTCCGTCCCCTTTTGCAAGATCCACTCCATCTTCTCGCCTTTTGGCAGCCCTTGTCCAATCGTGATGCGGATCGGAAGCTCAGACCGCTCATCCAGCCATTCAAGCACACGCGCCTTCACTTCTTTGGCAGACAAGACGACGAGCGCAGCCCTGGCAGAGCGCCCTTCACCATCTGAGACATAAATCTCGTCGCCTTCCTTGGCCCGCATCACATTTACGATATGGTGAACGTCGTCGCCGACAATGGTAATCTCATTCTCGGAAAAGAGATCTGGCTCGACAAAATATCGTTGCATCTCGCCAACCTCACTATTCTATCGTTTTTTTGAAACAATTGCTACCCAGTCATCGATGAAAATGGTTTCCACGATGGTGAGTCCTGACGCGGTCAGTGCTTGTTTCACATCTGCCTCCCGCGCTTCAATAATCCCTGATGCGATGAAGGTTCCTCCCGGCTTCAACACCCGGTACACATCGTCAGTAAAACGGACGATCACTTCCGCCAAAATGTTGGCGATTACCATCTCTACCTGCTCCTCGATGCCGTCAAGCAAATTGTTTTGCCTTACCGTAATACTTTCATGCACACCGTTCAGTTCCGTATTGGCTTGCGCAGAACGAACGGCCACCTCGTCTAGATCCATCGCGAGGACGTGTTCTGCACCGAGCTTGACCGCTGCGATACTGAGAATGGCAGTGCCTGTCCCGACATCGTAGATGCGATCGCCCGGGGACATGTACTTCTCAATAGCACGCAGGCAAAGAATCGTCGTCGGGTGTGTCCCGGTTCCGAATGCCATCCCGGGGTCCATCTCGATGATGATTTCATCTGGCGACTTCAGCTCGTACTCTTCCCATACAGGCTTGATCGTCATCCGATCCGTCACGTGAATCGGCTTGTAGTACTTTTTCCAGGCGTGGGCCCACTCGTCCTCGTGAACATCGTTGACAGCGATCGTTGCCTTGCCGATATCCAAACCGTACTCGATCAGCTCTGCCAACTGTCCTCTCAATGTTTCGACCACTTCGAGGAGATCGCGGCTTTCAACCGGCAGATACGCCTTGACGAATACGCCCTCGGCCGGAAAATCATCCGGGGAGAGCTGGTAGATCTCACCAAATGGCGTATCCCATTCGCGATACAGAACCTCCGGATCTTCAATCACGACGCCGTTGGCACCCAATTCATACAAAAGACTGGACACCGCCTCTGTAGCTTCTGCTGTAGTATGGATACTAATTTCCGACCAATTCATGAATCTACCACTCCCCGTGTGTTCCTATTGCCTGCCTTAGATGTTTGCATGTAGACGTATCCGCGGCCTTATTCGCCGCGGAACGCCCGTTTCATTTTTTCAAAAAAGCTCTCATCCTCTACCCCGCCGCCATGTTGGCCCGGCTTCTCCCCCGACAATTCAGCCAGTTCGCGCAAGAGCTCTTTTTGCCTGTCGCTCAGTCTGGTTGGCGTAATCACCCGCACCTTGACATGCTGGTCGCCACGGCCGCTGCCGCGCAAATGCGGAACTCCTTTGCCGCGCAGGCGGAAAAATGTCTCGGTCTGCGTCCCTGCTGGGATCTTCAGCTTCACGCGTCCGTCTACTGTCGGAACCTCGATCTCGTCGCCGAGAGCTGCCTGTGCGTAAGTCAGGGGAACTTCACAGTAGATGTCATTGCCCTCACGCTCAAAGAACTCATGCTGCTTTACGCGCAAAACCACATACAGGTCGCCCGGCGGTCCGCCGTTTGCTCCCGGCTCTCCCTCGCCTGAGACGCGAAGCTGAGCGCCATCGTCCACACCGGCAGGAATGTTGAGGTGAATTTTGCGGCGCACCTTGACCCGACCGCTGCCGCGGCAGGAGGAGCACTTTTCCTTGAAGACCTTCCCTTTTCCTTCACATGTGGTACAAACGCGTCGATTTACAATCCGGCCAAACGGCGTGTTTGCAGCGACTTCCTGTTGTCCTGTACCGCTACATGTCTTACATGTCTCTACTCCCGTGCCAGGCTTGGCACCCGAGCCGTGACAAGTATCGCACTCCGCCTCTTTCGGGATTTCCACGTCTGTTTCCTTGCCGAACACCGCATCTGTAAATTCGATGCTCAAGCCAAATTGTAAATCGGCACCTTTCCGTGGCGCATTCGGATTCGCCCTTCTCGCACCGCCGCCGAAAAACATATCAAAAATATCGCCAAAGCCGCCCATTCCCGATGCGTCAAATCCGCCGCCGCCAAAGCCCTGATTCGGATCCTGATGGCCAAAACGGTCATATTGCGCCCGCTTTTGCGGTTCGGAGAGCACATCATAGGCTTCCTTTACTTCTTTAAACTTCTCTTCGGCATTCGCCTCTTTATTCACATCCGGGTGATACTGGCGTGCCAACCGACGATACGCTTTCTTGATCTCGTCCGCGCTCGCATCCTTGGCTACGCCCAACACCTCGTAGTAATCACGCTTCATCTCCTACATCACTCCCATGACAGTCAACTGTTATCATAGCATGTGACAGACTTGAAAAAAAGTCAAAGTCACAACGCGTGACTTTGACTTCTAAGTGGGTCACATGGTGAAGAATGTGCCAACGTGACTATTTTTTGTCGTCTACCACTTCGTAGTCGGCATCAACCACGTTGTCTTTCTTCGTTTCCCCTTCTGCACCTGCTCCAGCTCCGCCTTGAGCTTGAGCAGCTTGAGCTGCCTGTTCGTACAGCTTCATGGAAATTTGTTGAACGATCGCGGAAAGTTCGTCTTTGGCAGATTTGATTTCCTCGATGTTTCCGCCTTCCAGCGCTTTTTTCACTTTCTCCTTGGCTGCGTTGGCCGAATCGATCTGCGATTGGTCAACCTTGCCTTCCACTTCTTTCAGTGTCTTTTCGGTCGTGAAGACGAGCTGGTCTGCCTCGTTGCGAACCTCTACTTCTTCCTTGCGCTTTTTGTCTGCTTCCGCGTTCAGTTCCGCTTCTTTTACCATGCGCTCGATGTCTTCATCGCTCAAGCCCGTGTTGGACGTGATCGTAATGCGTTGCTCCTTGCCGGTACCCAGGTCTTTCGCACGCACATTCACGATCCCGTTGGCGTCAATATCAAAGGATACTTCGATTTGTGGAATACCACGCGGCGCAGGCGGGATGTCCGTCAGGTTGAAGCGTCCCAGCGTTTTATTGTCGGCAGCCATCTGACGCTCACCTTGCAGGACGTGAATTTCTACAGAAGTCTGGTTGTCTGCCGCAGTAGAGAAGACTTGAGACTTGCTGGTAGGAATGGTTGTGTTGCGGTCGATCAATTTGGTGAATACGCCGCCCAATGTCTCAATCCCCAGGGAGAGAGGCGTTACGTCCAGAAGAACAACGTCTTTGACATCACCGGTAAGTACACCAGCTTGCACAGCAGCACCAAGGGCTACAACCTCGTCCGGGTTAACCCCTTTGTGCGGTTCTTTGCCGGTAAATTTCTTGATCGCTTCCTGTACAGCTGGAATCCGAGTGGAACCGCCGACGAGGACGACGCGATCAATCTCGTTCGGAGTAAGTCCGGCATCTTGCAAAGCTTGACGGGTTGGTCCCATCGTACGCTCCACGAGGTTGGCGGACAGCTCTTCAAATTTGGCGCGAGTCAGGTTGATCTCCAAGTGTTTGGGACCAGAAGCATCCGCTGTAATGAATGGCAGAGAGATGGTTGTGGTCAACACGCCGGAAAGGTCTTTTTTCGCCTTTTCCGCTGCATCTTTCAAGCGCTGTTGAGCCATGCGGTCTTTGGACAGATCGATGCCATGCTCTTTTTTGAATTCGCTGACCAGGTAATCTATGATCACTTGGTCGAAGTCATCGCCACCCAGCTTGTTGTCGCCAGATGTCGCTTTTACTTCAAAGAAGCCTTCGGACAATTCCAGGATGGATACGTCAAATGTACCGCCACCCAGGTCAAATACCAGAACGGTCTGGTCTTCGGATTTTTCCATTCCGTAAGCAAGCGCAGCCGCAGTCGGCTCGTTCACGATGCGCAGCACTTCCAGTCCAGCGATTTTCCCTGCGTCCTTGGTCGCTTGACGCTGGCTGTCGTTGAAGTACGCTGGCACGGTAATTACCGCTTGCGTCACTGTCTCGCCCAGATAGCTTTCCGCATCAGCCTTCAGCTTTTGCAGGATCATGGCAGAAACTTGTTCAGGCGTGTATTCTTTGCCTTCCATGATTTCCTTGTGGTTGGTACCCATATGGCGTTTTACCGACATAACGGTGTTGTCAGGGTTCGTGATCGCTTGGCGCTTCGCCGCTTCCCCGACGATACGCTCTCCATTTTTATACGCGACGACGGATGGTGTCGTACGGTTTCCTTCCGCGTTGGCGATAACGACTGGCTCTCCGCCTTCCATTACCGCAACACAAGAGTTTGTAGTTCCCAAGTCAATTCCGATTACGCGACTCATACAATCTGTTCCTCCTAACACTTCACATCTGGGAATGTTTTAAGAATGCCTGATGCTACTCATTCACTTTGACCATGGATGGCCGAATCACTCTGTCCTTGAACTGATAGCCCTTCTGCAGCTCCTCGACAACGACGCCCGAATCAAAGTCAGGGTCTTGCGTCTGCATCACAGCTTGGTGAATGTGCGGGTCAAAAGGCTGGCCTTTTGCCTCGATTGCCTGCAAGCCTTCTTTTTCAAAGACCTGAACCATCTGACGGTATACCATGTCCACACCAGTCAACAGGGATTCCACTGTCATGGCTTCGCGATCAGCAGCCAATGCACGCTCGAAGTTGTCGAGCACGGGCAGCAGCTCTTCGACGATTTTGAGCGAAGCGTACTTCGCCAAATCTTCCTGCTCCTTGCGAACGCGCCTTCTGAGGTTCTCCATGTCAGCCATCGCACGCAGCATTTTATTTTGATTGTCTTCAGCCTGTGCCTTCCATTTAGCTGCTTCCTGCTCCCAATCTGTATCAGGAGCTTCAGGCTGTTCTGCTGCTTCAACTGTTTCTGCCGATTGCTCCTCTTCGGCCGTCATTTCCTTCGTCCATTTCTCATCACTCAACTCGAAATACCTCCTGTGTCGCTCCTCCGATCATGATGACCGGCAGCCATTCACTCGTGCCTTGCTTTATTTTTCAAACTGCGAGGTCAGCATGCGCGACAGCCCTTCTGCCAGATGATTGAGCACAGTAATAACTCGGCTATACTCCATCCTGGTCGGCCCTAGGATTCCCACCATCCCCACCGGCTTGCCGCCGAGGGAATACGAAGCGGTGATAATACTGCATTGCTTTATCGCGTCTAGCTGATTTTCTTGACCGATACGTACTGTCAGTCCATTCGCTGGCATGCCCAACATATGAAGCAACTGGTCGTGCTGCTCCAGTAATTCCAGAATATCCTTCACTTTGTCGACATCCCGGAATTCCGGCTGGTTCATAATCTTGGTCGCACCGCTCAGGTAGACACGATCGGTTTCTTCCTGTTGGAAGGATTGATCAAGGAGTTGGAGCATTTCCTCATACTGCTCGGTATGGCGTCTCATTTCCCCTGAGATCTCCTGGTACAAGCGCTGGCGCAATTGCCAGAGCGGCACGTCTGTCAGGCGATGATTCAGCAGGTTGACGAGTCTTTCAATCTCACTTGACCCGATGCCATCCGGCAAATCAATCAGTTTGTTTTCTACCCGTCCGGTGTGCGTGACGATGATTGCCACAGCCTGTGTTTCGTTCAACGGAACGATTTGCACATTTCTCAAACGATGCTCAAAAATCTCCGGTCCCAGGACAATCGCCGTATAGTTGGTAAGCTGCGTCAAAATCTGGGCCGTGTACTCCACGACTTGCTCAGCGTGAAGAATTCGCTCGGCAAACAACTGTTTTAGTTTAACCAAATCCTGCTCGTTCAACAGATGAGGCTGAATCAGGTTGTCGACATAAAACCGGTATCCCTTTGTAGACGGGACACGTCCTGCCGAGGTATGAGGCTGTTCGAGATACCCCAGCTCTTCCAGGTCAGACATTTCGTTGCGAATCGTTGCCGAAGAATATCCTATGTCTTCCCGTTTGGAAATCGTGCGGGAGCCAACTGGTTCGGCAGAATGAATGTAATTATCGACAATCGCGTTCAAGATCAGTCTTTGACGGTCAGATAACATAAGATCACTTCGCCTCCCCGTTGTTAGCACTCATAGCTATCGAGTGCTAAATCTACATACTAAATTATCAATAGTAGAAGGATTTGTCAACGGACTTCCTGGAGTTCATTCGCAAATCTCGACAGCAATTAGCGCAAAAACCGCGCAAAGACCTCATTTCCCAGCGGCAGCCCCTTCCGAGTGAGGCGCAGAAATCCGTCCACTTCCTCCAGCATGCCTTTATCGATTTCTTCTCGGATTACGTCACCGAAGACTTCTTTCGCATCAGAGCCGAAACGATTTGCAAAGCGTGCAAGATCTACTCCTTCACTCAGTCGAAGGCCTAAAATCATCTGCTCTTCCATCGCATCTTCGCGCGGAACTTCGAATTCATCGACTCGCGGCAGACCTTCCTTGCACATCTGCAAGTAGATCGGCAAAGGCCCGGCATTGACGTGTCTTCTGCCCTTCACATAGCCGTGAGCTCCTGCTCCCAGACCATCATATTCGTTATTGAGCCAATAGGTTTTATTGTGCTTGCTTTCGCAGCCCGGTTTGGCGAAATTGCTGATTTCATACTGATGATACCCGTGCTTCTCCATCTCTTCGATCAGCAGCAGATACATCGCAAGCTCGGTCTCTTCCGAAGGGAGCGGCAACTGGTCCTTTTGGTAAAGCGTATGAAACAATGTATTCTCCTCTACCTTCAGGCTGTACGCTGAAAAATGCGTAGTCCCCAAAGCAAATGCCTTGTCCAGGGTTTGCCGAAAAATCTCCATTGTCTGGTCCGGCAAGCCGAACATCAGGTCGATCGAGATATTCTCGAAGCCGGCAGCCCTGGCATTCTCCACGCTGCGGTAGACATCGTCCGTATCATGGATGCGTCCCAGCCGTTTTAACAGAGCATTGTCGAAGGACTGAACCCCAAAGCTCAGCCGATTTACCCCGAGCTCGCGCATCAGACGCAGTTTTTCCACATCTGTCGTGCCAGGATTCGCTTCCATCGTAAATTCGAGATCCGGCGCCAAATGGCTGCCGAGAAAATGTTGGACCGTCTCCAGAAAGGAACGCATCTGTTCGAGATCGAGAAAGGTAGGTGTTCCTCCACCCACAAAAATCGTCTTGATGGGCTGCATGGTTCTGTTAGCAAAGGTAAGCTTCATTTCTTGCTTCAGAGCTTCGAGGTAATCCCATACCAACTGCGGATTTTGAGTGACAAAAGAGTTGAAATCGCAGTAAAAGCATTTATTCGTACAAAAGGGGATGTGAATATACACCGATTGCGGCATCTTCCGCTTCCCCTCCTTTCGTAGTTTTAGAATGGAAAAGACCTGACACAAAGGTCAGGCCTACTTCTTATCATCCATGCGCAATACGGCCATGAAGGCTTCTTGAGGAACCTCTACAGAGCCGACCGATTTCATGCGCTTTTTCCCCTCTTTTTGCTTTTCCAGCAGTTTGCGTTTACGCGAGATGTCCCCGCCGTAACACTTGGCCAATACGTTTTTGCGCAATGCGCTGATCGTCTCGCGGGCCACGACCTTGTGTCCGATGGTCGCCTGGATGGGCACTTCAAATTGCTGACGCGGGATCAGTTCTTTCAGCTTTTCGCAGATGACTTTTCCGCGGGCGTATGCCGTATCCTTGTGGACGATAAAGGAGAGGGCATCCACCATCTCGCCGTTGAGGAGAATATCCATTTTGACCAGCTTGGAAGCCTTGTAGCCGCCCAATTCATAGTCAAAGGAAGCATAGCCCCTCGTGCCTGATTTCAGCAGATCGAAAAAGTCGTACACAATCTCCGACAATGGCATGTCATACTTCAACTGAACGCGGTTCTCGCCCATGTACTGCATGTCGAGGAATTCGCCGCGCTTGCCTTGGCACAACTGCATGACATCGCCGACGTACTCTTTTGGCACCATGATGGTAGCTGTAACATACGGCTCTTCGACTGTTTCGATCTTTTGGGCTTCCGGCATTTTCGACGGATTGTCGATCTCGAACACTTCGCCGTTTGTCTTCGTAATGCGATAGATAACGCTTGGCGCAGTCGTAATCAGGTTGATGTTGAATTCACGTTCGATCCGCTCCTGGATGATCTCCATGTGCAACAGTCCGAGGAATCCGCAACGGAACCCAAAGCCCAGAGCTTGGGACGTCTCAGGCTCAAACTGCAGCGAAGCGTCGTTTAGCTGCAGCTTCTCGAGGGCTTCGCGCAGGTCGTTGTACTCGTTGGTTTCGATCGGGTACAGACCGCAGAATACCATCGGGTTGATTTTGCGGTAACCAGGCAGCGGCTCTGCGGCAGGACGGCTCGCCTCTGTGATCGTGTCCCCCACCCGCGTATCGCCGACGGTTTTGATAGAAGCGGCCACGTAGCCTACATCCCCTACCGTCAACTCTTCCACTGGCGTCTGGCGCGGTGTCGAGGTCCCGATTTCCGTCACCTCGAAAGCTTTGCCTGTCGCCATCATTTTAATTTTCATGCCTTTTCGAAGGGTTCCGTTCACCACGCGGATCGAGGCAATCACGCCGCGGTAGGCATCGAAGTAGGAGTCAAAAATCAAGGCTTGCAGCGGAGCATCCGGGTCTCCCTCCGGCGCCGGCACTTTTTGCACGACAGCTTCCAGCACGTCCTTGATCCCGATTCCCGCTTTGGCGGAAGTCAGAACGGCGTCGCTGGCATCCAGCCCGATGACATCTTCCACCTCTTGCTTTACACGTTCCGGCTCTGCGCTTGGCAGATCGATTTTATTCACAACCGGAATGATTTCCAGGTTATTGTCCAACGCCAGATATACGTTCGCCAGCGTCTGCGCTTCAATCCCTTGGGCTGCATCCACGACGAGAATCGCCCCTTCACAGGCAGCCAGACTGCGGGATACCTCATACGTGAAGTCCACGTGTCCAGGGGTGTCAATCAGATGGAGAATGTATTCCTCTCCGTTGTCGGCTTTATAGTTCAAACGCACAGCATTCAACTTGATCGTAATGCCGCGCTCTCTTTCCAGATCCATCGAATCCAGGAACTGGGCTTCCATCTCACGGGATGACAAAGCTCCGGTGAGCTCCAAAATCCGGTCAGCAAGTGTCGACTTGCCGTGGTCAATGTGGGCGATGATGGAAAAATTTCGTATCCTTTTCTGTCTTTCACGTCGATCCATTGACTGTTAGTTCCCTCCCACGCGAATCCATTCCTGCCAGATTGCGTCTCACAAAAATACACTAACGGTTATTATAGCAAACGCTGGATAGCGTAGCAACAGAAGAGAATGGAGAGTTGGCCCAAAAGCACTAGAGAAAGTACGTTCCAAGTGATTCTGAAGCAATTACAATGTACTGTAAATTTATGTTATTATTGGACTAACGATAGAACGGCTTTCAAAGGCAGTTGGCTACCTCTCGCGGAAGGGAGGGATGCTACGTGGAGGTTAAAGATGCTTTGACTCTGATGATCGGTTTTGGTTCGCTACTGATAGCAGGGCTGACCCTGGTTGTCGCAATAGTCGTAGCTCTTAACCAAAAGAAATAGACCGCCCCTGCCAGGGTACGCGGTCTATTTCTGGACATTTCACCAAAGCCGACCGCCTTTGTAGCGGTCTATTGGGCGGGAGCCGTGTGGTCGCACGGCTCCCGCAACAAGTTTTATTATAACTTTTCCCAATTCCACATTCAAGAGATGTTCCGGCACAACGTCATGAAATGTCAGGATGGCTGCTCACTTCGCTGCCAGATCATTTCCAAGACATCAGGCGGGAAAATTTCCGCGAGGCTGCTCTGATACCGATTTCCATCCTCTGGCATCTGGAAACCAACCACGCGATAATCATTGCCCATATACATCACGTCAAACGCCATCGCCGCACTGATTCCTGATGAGTTGTTTTCACTCAGGACCCTGATCCAGGCATAGGCCCTTCGTTTCTCGGCAGTAGGGGCATCGACACGAAGCAATTCGATGGTTATCTGGCGGTTTTTGCCCAGCCACCCCAGCTTCTCTTCTTCCGTCTCCAAAAACTTGCGGACCAGCGGTTCTACCAGGCTTTGGTTGCTCGGAGAGATCCCAGACTTCACTGCAATAAATACATGCCCGAAATATTTCCCGGATGACCGTACCTCCAGCTTCCAGATCCCCTGAGTGGGCAAGACAAGTCCTGAAGGAAAATGACCCTTCGAATCATACATTCCCCCGCCCACCTCAAAGGTACCCAGTTCGACCTGCTGCCCCTCCGTGTTATGAGCGACAAGTTCCACCTGATTGGAAAAGTCCCCGTCCAGCAGCCACATGAATTTTTGCTGCTGGCCTGCGTAGATGTTGTTTTCGTCCGTGATTAACCGAACAGGTTTTTCGCCCAGGTAGGAGAACGTCAGGTTATCAACGGTTCCTTCGACGACGGGGGAAGGTTTCCAAAGCTCCGGGCTTTGCGGAACTCCCCCTGGTAACAATGTAGGCGGTTTTTGCACAGGATTCGTCCCACTCTGCCCCCATTCGATCTGTTGTGGCCACACCTGCCAAAGCGTGATGAAGAGCAAAAGTCCCGCCAGCGCCACTGAGCCAGATCGCATAAAAGACATCCTGGGATTCCGCTTGTGAATTCGCTCACGTACTTTATTTTCCAATTCAGCAGTAAAATGCACATCCCGCAGCATCCCTTGATCGGCCCGCTCCTTCAACTGTTCCAGCCATTTGTCTTCGACCATTCCCATGCATCCTCCTCTCCCAACCGTTGTTTCAGGTGCTGTCTTGCGCGATGCAAGCGAGTCCGCACTGCTCCTTCCTTGATCCCGAGCACCTCCGCCATCTCCGCCATCGACAAATCGGCATAATAATGAAGGGCGATGACTTGGCGGTGCGCAGGCGGCAGAGCCAGCACTGCCTGTACCAATTGATCGCGCTCCGCCTGCTCCATGACGAGGCGTTCGGCGGATACATCGCTTTCGTCGCGAATCCAGGATTGGGGAAGGATATGCCGTACAGACCAAGAACGCAAGTACCCTTTGCACTCATTCACGGCTATCCGGTACAGCCAGGTATGCAAGCTGCTTTCGTGGAGAAAGCGAGGGAGATTTCGATACACTTTGACGAAAACATCCTGTGTGAGGTCTTCAGCCAAACTGCGATCCTTGACCAGAAAAGTGACAAGGCGGAGCACTCGTGTCCCGTAATCACGCATGATTTGTTCAAATGCAGCTTCCTGTGTCGGCTGCAATTTTTCCACGGCACGATCCTCCTTCCCTTACAGTATTACTGGTTAGATGCGCACGAATGACTTTTGTTACAGGATGTGGCCAAATTTTTCATGACCCGACAGCCCCCTTCTGGATAACGGCAGGAGGCAAGCTCAGTTCCGAAAAGTAGACGATATGCTTTTTCCCCGTTCTGGGATGAATGTTCACTTCCGCCTCAACACCGAAAACATCGCGAATCAATGCCGTCGACAAAACCTCTTCGGTCCGTCCCGACGCCACGATTTTCCCGTGCTTCATGACGTATAAGCGGTCGCAGTACATCGCGGCAATATTGAGATCATGCAAGGCTGCCAGCACGGTCATGCCCAGCCTTTTCACCAGGTCCATGATCTGCAATTGGTAGCGCACATCGAGGTGATTGGTCGGCTCGTCCAATACGAGGAATTTCGCCTGCTGCGCCAAGGCCCGAGCGATCATGACCCGCTGCTTCTCGCCTCCAGACAAGGTAAAAAAGCTGCGCTGCTCCTGATCTCCCATCCCTACCTGCGCCAATGCTTCGGCACAAATCCGCTCATCCTCAGGCGTATCGGTCTGCAGCAGCTTCTTGTGCGGCGCGCGTCCCATGTAGACCATCTCGCGTACGGTAAAGTCAAACTCCACAGACGATTCTTGCCGAACGACAGCCATGCGCTTGGCGCTCTCCGCCGCAGAAAGCCGGTAGACGTCTTCCCCATCCAACGTAATGAGACCGGCTTCCGGCTTCAGGACGCGGTAAATGCTCTTCAACAAGCTGGATTTGCCGCTGCCATTGGGCCCGATCAACCCAACAGTCTCCCCGTCCAGCACGTCCAGTCCGACGTCTCGCAGCAAGGTCTTCTTTTTATCTACTGTAACGGAGATGTTTTCAGCATGTATTTTCATTTGCCACTACCTCCAAAGGAATAGGAACTGCGCATCATCAGCCAGAGAAAAAACGGTCCGCCGCATAGGGCCGTGATGATCCCGATCGGCAGCTCTTCCGGAGCGAATGCAAGCCTGGCAATGACATCAGCCCAGACGAGAAAAATGGCTCCCAGCAACGCGCTGACGGGCAGCACCCGACGATGATCCGATCCAACCAGGGCGCGGACGATATGCGGCATCATCAACCCGACAAAACCAATCGCCCCGCTGATGGCGACGATCACCCCGGTCAGCAGGGCGGTTACCAAAAACAACAACCTGCGAAAACGGGTGATATGAACACCCAAGGTACGGGCGGACTCTTCCCCAAGCAGCATGGCATTAAGCGAACGATAGTGGGCGGTCAATATCAGCATGACAAGCAATACCACAACCGAAGGGATTGCCAGATAGTCCCATTTGGCGCCTGCCAGACTGCCGCTCATCCAGAACAAAACCGAGCGAATCCCGTGTTCGTTGGGAGCAGAAAAGATAATCAGGCTGGTTACAGCTGACAGAACTGCCGAGATGGCGATTCCTGCCATCAGCAAGCGCACCGTGGAATTCTGGCCTCCGATCCGCGATAAGACGAAGATCAACACGACAGAAATCAACGAACCCACAAAAGCTCCAGCTGACAAAGCGAACTGTCCGAACAGACTGAATGCGCCAAACAGGATAACCAGCGTAGCTCCTACGGAGGCACCAGAAGAAACCCCCAGGATATACGGATCCGCCAACGAGTTGCGAACCAAGGCTTGGATCGCCACCCCGACCACCGATAATCCTGCACCGACTATCACTCCCAGCAAGACACGAGGAAAGCGGATATCCCAGATGATCGTATGCTCTGCTTTTGTCCAGTCTGTCTCAATACTCTCACCCAGGAAAGGAGTATGCCATAACGCCATTTTCCAAACCTTTGCAGTTTCGATCGGAACTGAACCCATTGTGATGGCTAGCGTGATGGAGACGACCAGAACCATCACCAGCACCATGAGCAGCATTGTCAAATTTATGCGTCGCAGCTTACTTCCCTCCTCACAAGGAGCCCGACCAGTACCGGAATCCTAAGTATCAAGTTAGTTTGCAAACCTTTCAGGGTACATGCCCTGCGCAAGAATTTTCAGTGCAATAGGCGCACGCACACCCTCTGATGCAGCAGACAACGGCAATACGATCAGCTTTTGATTCTTGATCGCCGGCAAATCAGCCAGCTCCGGCTTATGCAAGAGCATGTCTCGCTTTTGGTCTACAGTCTTGTCGCCATAGTCGACGATGACAATCACTTCCGGATTTCGATTTACGACCTCTTCCCAGCTTACTGTGGTCCACCCTTTGTCCACATCAGCAAAGATATTTGTACCGCCTGCCTGGGTGATGAGCGAGGTCATGTAGTTGTTTGCGGCTGTCAGGGGTTGATCTTCCCCACTGTCATACACGAAGACTGTGAGCGGTTTGTCGATTTGTCCCAGCTTGTCCGTTATTTCCTTCATCTCCTGTTTCATGCTGGAAATCAGCGCCTGGGCCCGGTCCTCGATCCGAAAGATTTTGCCGATATTCCGTATATCTGCGAATACATCCTCCGTCGTCGGACCGTTCATGTTAGAGGACATATGCAAGTAGGACTGGATTCCGGCTTGCTCCAGCTCTTCCATCGATCCTACCCCTTTATCGCCAAAGCCGCTCTTCCACCCGGAGTAGACAAAATCAGGGTCTGCGGCTGCCAGCACCTCTTTGCTGGGGTACTTGTCTGACAAGACCGGAATTTTGTCATAGGCTTCCTTGTATGCTGGCAAAATCGCATCGTCTAGATAAGCCGTCCCTACCATCTTGTCTTCCAACCCGAGAGCGAGCATCACTTCGGTCACATGCTGGTTGAGGGTAACGGCTCGCTCAGGCGCCTTCGTAAAGCGAATTTCTCTTCCGTTGTTTTGAATGACGACCGACTGCTCGGATTCTTGACTCGAAGATGACTGTGAGGCTGTACCTTGTGTGTTCTGGCTGGCTCCGCACGCGGAGAGCAGCATGGCTATTGCACAAATGCCTGAAATACCCATTTTATTCCAAAACGATTTCTGCTTACGATTCATGTGGCTTCCCCTTTCTCTTTTCATCACAATAAAAAAGCATCTCCCATCCGGCTCGGGGAGATGCTTGTCTTACGTGGACGGGGACATGCCAAGACACAGGCGTTTGACTAACGCCTTGCTTTTCGCTGCCGCTGTACTCCACATCATCCCCATCCTCGTGGGCCGATCATGCATGGCTTCATGGCAGGTCTCCTGGCTCCGATTCATCGCGCTTTGTCACCTTCCCATTCCCTTTTGTGGGGGAACAGTGGCAGATCTGACATCGCACTCCTCGTTACAGTGGCGGGACCGCGCCGGTTTTGCACCGGACTTCCCTTTTAAGCTGATTGCTCCATTCCAGCAACAATCTAGCACCATGAAACATCATTATTCACTTGGTTGGACGCCGGATTTAGCCGATTACCGTCCACTCTTTCGGGAATCTCGTCAACACTTCTACGCCTGTTTCCGTCACCAGGACATTGTCTTCGATACGGACGCCTCCGAGACCAGGCAGATAGATCCCCGGCTCGATGGTAAAGACCATTCCAGGACGCAAGACTTCCTGGTTCTCCCCGTGTACCGACGGGTATTCATGCACATCCATGCCAAGTCCGTGACCGAGACGATGCATGAAATATTCCCCGTAGCCCTTGGCACTGATGACATCACGCGCGGTTTTGTCCAGATGGGCAAAGGTAACACCAGGCTTAATCGCTGCGATTGCCGCTTCATTGGCAGCCAATACGATCTCGTAGATCTCGCGAAGCTTTCCGTCTACTTCTCCCACGGCAAAAGTCCGTGTAATATCGGAGACGTAACCATCGGCTTCTACTCCTAAGTCAAAGAGCAGCAGCTCTCCTTGCTGGACAGCTCGACTGCCCGGATTTCCGTGCGGCAGCGCCGATTTCTCGCCAGCGAGTACCATTGTGCTGAAAGAAGGGCCTTCCGCACCCAAGCGCTTCATCTGATATTCGAGCTCTGCGACGATTTCCATCTCGGTTACGCCCGGCTTTACCTTTTTCAGGCTCTCCCGCAGAGCATCTTCTACCAGTTGGATCGCATGCTTCATGCGGGCAACCTCATCCTGGGACTTGATCAGCCGCATTTCACGAAGCGGCTCTTCTACGTCGACGAAGCGTGCAGCCGTCACGAATGCGCTCATCGCCTCAAAACGCTCCACAGTCATGTGGCTTTTCTCGATCCCCAATGCCTGAAGGCCGGTCGGAAGGGTATCTTTGAGGACTACATATGGATTTTGAACATCAGTATGTGTATAAATGCGTTGGATGTCGGATGCGGCTGCGGCTGCCTCACGATCCAGAGCAGGGACGATCAGAGAGGGTTCCCCCTGCGCCGGAATCACCAGTCCCAGAAACCGTTCATGCGGATCTGTGAAAAAGCCGGTCAGGTAATAGACATGCTTCGGAGATGTAATCAATACTGCATCCAGCTTTTGTTCTTGCATAAAACGATGAAGCTTTTCGATGCGTGCTGCAAACAATGTCGTCACCTTGCTTTCATCAATATTCTATTGCGAGGATACCATTTCCTTGGCAAAAAAAGAAGCGTTTCAGCGAAAAAGGAAGCTGAGTGAGCTTCCTTCGGTTTGCTGGCAGTTAATTTTTCATCCTCGGGTCGAGCGCATCCCGCAGCCCGTCTCCAATCAGGTTGAATCCAAGAACGGTTAGCATGATGGACAAACCCGGGAAGATGACCGTCCACGGAGCCTTCTGGATGTACTGGCGCGAATCGGAGAGCATTTTGCCCCACTCCGGTTCGGGTGCTTGTGCCCCCAAGCCGAGAAAGCCCAAGGCTGCTGCTTCAATAATGGCTGTCGCGATGCCAAGCGTTCCCGTCACGATGATGGGAGCCATGCTGTTCGGCAAGATATGCTGAAGGAGAATGCGGCTGTCCTTCATGCCAATCGCGCGAGCCGCCATGACAAATTCTTCTTCCTTGAGACTGAGGACACGCGAGCGAACCAATCGGCCAAAGGTCGGGATATTCACGATCGCGATGGCCAGCAGGGCATTTTGCAGCGAGGGGCCCAAAATGGCTACGATCGCAATCGCCAGGAGAATGCTGGGAAAAGCGAGCATAATATCGAAGAGCCGCGAAATCAGGGTGTCTACCCAGCGGCCATAATAGCCGGACAACAGCCCCAGGATCGTTCCCGCCACAACTGAGCCGATCACAGCAAACGTCCCTACCCATAGGGAGATGCGCGCACCGTAAATGACGCGGCTCAGAACATCACGTCCATTGTAGTCCGTCCCTAACAAGTGCTGTTCCGATGGAGGCTGGTTTTTCATTTTCAGGTCCCCCACGTCGTACGGGTAAGGGGCGATCCATGGAGCGAGTATAGCGACGATCACAAAAAAGCAAATGATTCCCATCCCCACCAGCGCGAGCTTGTTCTTGCGCAGTGTTCTCCATGCTTCCCGCCAAGGAGAGATGACCTGTTCGTCTGCCTGCTTTACCGGATACGTCTGCACATTTACTTCTGCCATATCTGACGAACCTCCTTAGCGGTATTTGATCCGTGGATCGATGTAGGCGTACAGCAGGTCGACCAGCAAGTTGATCAGGACGAAGATGGTCGCGATCACGAGAATCCCCGATTGGATGACCGGGTAATCGCGATTGCCGATCGCCGTGTAAATATACCTTCCCACACCCGGCCATCCGAAGATTGTCTCCGTCAAGACCGCGCCACCGAGCAAAAGACCCGTTTGCAAACCGATTACGGTAAGTACAGGAATCATCGCATTTTTCAAAGCATGCTTGTACACTACGCCGAATTGAGCCATCCCTTTTGCTCTAGCCGTGCGTACATAATCGGCACGCATGACTTCCAGCATGCTGGAGCGAGTGATGCGTGCAATAATAGCCATCGGGATGGTACCAAGAGCGATTCCGGGGAGAATCAAGTGCTCCACTACATCCCGGAATTGGTCCCACCGTCCTGCCAATATGGTATCTACTATATAAAAGTGCGTAATGGCCTGTACCGGATCACGCGGATTGTCACGACCAACTGATGGCAGCCATTTCAACTCTTGCGCAAAAAACCATTGCTCCATCAGACCCAGCCAAAAAATCGGCATGGAGACGCCAATTAATGCAATCAGCATAGCGGTGTAATCGAACCATGAATTTTGCTTCCACGCAGAGATAATGCCAGCGTTGACACCAATAAAGACAGCAAAACACATGCTGAAAATCGTCAGTTCTGTCGTAGCCGCCAAATAAGGACCAATTTCTTTTGCAATGCTAGCTCCCGTATGGAGCGATACGCCAAGATCACCTGTAATGATTTGCTTCAAATAATCAAAATACTGTATGTACCAAGGATTGTTTAAGCCAAGCACTTCTCGCAAGTCAGCAATTGCTTTGGCACTTGCTTTCTCACCCAGAATGGTTAATGCCGGATCGCCCGGTATAGCCCGAATTATTGAAAAAACGACGATGGACATGCCCAGTAGGACGGGAATGAGCATTAGAATTCTTCGGATGCTGTAGGATAGCAATGCCATCTCCTCGCTTTCCTGATTTGAAAACCTGGCTCCGTCAACACTTCATGGCGGGGCAGTGGTTGCACGAAGAAAAAAGGGTAAGAAGAAGGGGCTCCTCTTACCCTTTGCAATCGTTTGATCCTTGTGGAGAGGATTATTTGATATCTACTTTCTCCAAACTTTCAGAGCCTTTTGGATGCGGTTTGTAGTCGACAACATTGGCACTTGCAGCCAGCGCAGGTGTGGAGTGCGCCAGCGGAACCATTGGCACTTCCTTGAAAATAATCTCCTGCACTTGCTTGTAAAGCTGCTCGCGCTCTGCCTGCGTATTCGCCTGCTTGGCTTTCATCATGAGCTGGGAAGCCTCATCGTTTGCCCAGCGAGTATTGTTGTTTCCATCGATATTATTCTTATCCAAGAGTGTGGCGAGGAAGTTGTCAGGGTCTCCATTGTCCCCGGTCCAACCGAGCATGAACATGGTTTGCTCACCAATTCTCGTTTTCTCCAGATAAGTCGCCCATTCCATTGTCACAATTTCCGTTTCAATTCCGATTTGCTTGAGGTCCTGTTGAATGGCTTCGGCAATTTTCACACCATCCGGCATGTAAGGCCGAGGTACTGGCATCGCCCAGAACTGCGTTTTAAAGCCATTGGGGAAACCGGCTTCAGCCAACAGCTGCTTGGCTTTTTCCAGATTATACTCGCGGTCCTTGATGCTGTCGTTGTGTCCCCAGAGAGTCGGCGGCATTGGATTGACGGCAGGTTGGCCCAATCCTGCAAAGAAGGCTTCCACGATAGCAGGCTTGTTGATCGCATAGGCAATGGCCTCGCGCACCTTCGGATTGTCAAACGGCTGTTTCTCCACGTTGAATCCGATATAGCCGACGTTGTTCGACGGACGAAGGATAAGCTGCAGCTCACTGTTCGATTTCACCGTTTCCGCATCATCGGGGTTCAGGCCGTCCATCAGGTCGATCTCGCCGTTGATCAGCGCTGTCAAGCGTGCCGTGTTTTCAGGAATGGATTTGAACACGAGGGTGTCCACTTTCGGGTATCCCTTGTTCCAATAGTCTGGATTCTTTTCAAGCGTGATGGTATCGTTGCGCTTCCACTCTTTAAACTTGAATGGACCCGTACCCACCGGTTTTTCGGTAAAGCCTTCTGCTCCTGCTGCTTGAACAGCTGCTGGAGATGCGATTGCAAAAGGAGACATTCCCAGGTTCTGGATAAACGGAGCCAATGGATAATTCAAGGTAAACTTGACTGTATTCGGATCTACCGCCTCTACGGATTTGATGACGTGATTGGGATCGCCTTTGTAGCCGCCAAACATGTCATTGTAATAGTAGTAACCGTCCTGGTTGTGGAAAGGATTGCTCTTATCCATCCAGCGTTCAAAGTTCCATTTGACTGCCTCGGCATTGAAATCGGTGCCATCGTGGAACTTGACGCCCTGGCGCAGAGTGAAGGTATACGTAAGGCCATCTTCTGAAATCTCCCATTTCTCAGCCAAGGAAGGAACTACTTTTGTGCTTTCCTCTTCGTAGCCTACTAAGGTGTCGAAAATATTTTCGGTAACCCTGAACGATTCACCGTCTGTCTCTCTGATCGGATCGAGTCCAGGAGAGTCTCCCCCGCGGCCCACGATTAGTTGTTTCGGTTCGTTTTTGGCGGGCTCCGGCGCTGGCGTTGGCGCTGGCTGCTCCGTCTTGGCAGGCTCAGTCGGCGGAGCTTGCGTGGTTTGAGAGCAGCCCGCAAGCAGCATCGAAATCGCCAGCAAGCTGGTCATGGTCGCCGAAAGAATTCGTTTCTTCATGACTTGAATCCCCCTCTTTTCCTTGTTTACCGCTTGCACATAAAGGTTCTGGATCTTATCGACTCTGCTTCGCATCCCCCCTTTGAAAGGTTGCGGGATAGTTGATTGTGCTTCTGTCGATGTTTACGCCTGGCTGTATAAATGGCAGGCCACGAAATGACCTAGCTCGACCTCCTGAAAATGGGGACGAACGGTTTTGCATTCTTCTTTTGCCTTGGGACAACGCGTGTGGAAGGTGCAGCCGCCGGGAGGATTGGCAGGACTTGGCACATCTCCTTCCAATATGATGCGCTCCCGCACGACGTCCGGATCTGGCGTGGGTACTGCAGACAATAATGCCTGGGTATAAGGGTGCAGCGGGTTGGTGTACAGCTGATTGCTCGTGGTCAGTTCGACGATCCGTCCGAGGTACATGACTCCTACTCGGTCACTGATATGGCGAACCACACTCAAGTCATGGGCAATGAAGAGGTACGTCAACCCCATTTCCTTCTGCAGGTCCTGCATGAGATTGAGCACTTGAGACTGGATGGAGACATCAAGCGCCGAGACCGGCTCGTCTGCAACGATCAATTTCGGGTTCAGCATTAACGCCCGGGCGATGCCGATCCGCTGACGCTGGCCGCCGCTGAATTGATGCGGATACCGTCTGGCGTGATAACTGCTGAGACCGACGACCTCCAGCATCTTGGCCACCCTTTTTTTCCGTTCAGCCGGGGTACCGATTTTATGTACGATCAACGGTTCTTCCAGAATCTTCTCAACATTGTGACGAGGATTGAGCGATGCGAACGGATCCTGGAAAACGATCTGCATGTCACGCCTTATTTTGCGCAGGTCTTCATGCTTCAACTTCATGACATCGACGCCATCAAAGCGAATTTCTCCTGAAGTCGGCTCGATCAAGCGGAGCAAGGAACGGCCCGTCGTCGATTTGCCGCAGCCGCTCTCCCCTACCAAACCGAGCGTCTCCCCGCGTTTGACGGAAAACGAAATATCGTCCACTGCCTTGACCGTTCCAATTTCCCCACCAAGAACACCGCCTGTGATGGGATAGTATTTTTTCAGATTGGAAACTACCAGAAGTTCTTCAGTCACCTGCATGCTCCTTTCGGGTTAGATGCTCAGCCAGCAACGGGAGCGATGGTTCTCTTCCACAGGAATCAGCTCCGGCATTTCTTGACGGCAGCGGTCCATCGCCTGTTCGCAGCGCGGCGCAAAACGGCAGCCGGCAGTCAGCGAGCCAGGAATCGGCACATTGCCCGGAATGGAGTACAGCCGTTCCTGGGATTCTTCCAGCTTCGGCAGCGAATTCAGCAGACCAATCGTGTAGGGGTGCTTGGGATTCTTTAAAATGGTCCGCACGTCGCCTTCCTCTATCACATTGCCTGCATACATGACCACGACGCGGTGGCACATTTGCGCAACGACTCCGAGATCATGCGTAATCAATAAAACAGCGGTATCGGCTTCCTGGTTCAGCTGTCGCATCAAATCGAGGATCTGCGCTTGTATGGTCACATCCAAGGCGGTCGTAGGCTCGTCCGCGATCAGCAATTCTGGATTGCAGGCCATCGCCATGGCAATCATCACGCGCTGACGCATCCCGCCTGACAACTGATGAGGGTATTCGTCCACGATGGCTTCGGCGCGGGGGATTCCTACCTTTTTCAACATTTCTATTGATTTTTGCCGCGCTTCTTTTTTGCTAGTTTTCGTATGTAAGCGGATTGCTTCACCGATCTGATCGCCGATGGTGAATACGGGATTGAGCGAGGTCATTGGCTCCTGGAAAATCATTGCGATTTCATTGCCTCGAATCTCGCGCATCCGTTTTTCACTGGCCAAGACGAGGTCTTCTCCTTTAAAACGAATCGCTCCCCCCACGATCTTTCCGGGAGGATTCGGAACCAGTTTCATGATGGATAAGGAGGTTACACTTTTCCCGCAACCCGACTCGCCTACGATGCCCACTACTTCACCTTTATGTACCGTGATCGAAACACCATCTACTGCGGGAACCTGACCACGGTCCGTGAAGAAGTGCGTTTGCAGGTTTTCGATCTGAAGCACTGGCTGTGACACTCGGCGCACCTCTTTCATCGTTATATTGTTGTCAATCACAAATATTTACTGACATTATGCCATCTGTTCTATATTTTGGCAATAATTAAATTTCTCATTAATATTTTTTTTATAAATTTTCCGTTAATTTGCATGTGGACGCTTTTCGTGGACGTGTTCCCTGCTGTTGATCGATCAGGAAAGGTTTTCCACGATATTCCAAATGGAAAAGACCTGCCGCAGCAGGCCTTTCGTCTCTATGCCATTCTCCCTAACAACCATTTTAGCGGTAAACCAGTTTTATGGTTCAAAGAAGGCTCCTACCCACTCTACAAACACCTTCGCTCCGTTTTTGACAGACCCTCCCAACGTCACGCCCATGTTGCTGACGTAATTGACCATTTGATCGGGAGAAGCGGTCTGAACATTTTTCCCCATTACGGCAATCTCCATTTGCCCTTTGTCTACTTGTTTAATATAGAAGGTTTGCGGTTGCTGCTGCGGTACACCGCTTACTTTGGCGATTCCTCTCTCTGCTGTTTGCAAGCCCAGCACTACGCCAATCAACAGAATTACCAGCATTCCGGCCAGTTTGAATGTCACATTCATGTCTCCAGTCACCTCTTCGCAGGCTCTTCAGCCACCGGATTGGCCACTTTCTCCGCCTTGAAGAAATAGGCTGCGAATACATCCGCCAACGCTTCGGCCGTATTCAAGCACTCCTCCAAGGTGTTTTCGGTGCCGCCTATTTCCATTAACAGGCTACCCGGAGAGATAGACTGGTTATACTCGCCGTGATCTGATTTATCGCCTTTTTCCATGACGCCGCGTGAGAGCTCCGGATACATTTCTTCCAACAGCTTGTGAAGCTCCGTCGCAAACGCTTCGTTCTTCTGATGATTCTTGTTGCGCTTTCCAATGACGAACAGCACGCGCGCGTACTTTTTGCCTTTGATCGTGGCCGTCGTTTGTTCCCGGGGGGCTGTATCCCGATGCAGGTCGAAAAAGTATTTCAGTTCCCGATTCTCCTGGGCGGCTGCCTTCACTACCTGGAGGGACTGGGCGTAGGAAAGGGCGTAATTCATTTTCTTGTCCAGCAGTTGCTGGTAGATGTCATCGGTGTTTACCTCTGATCCTACGCCGCGCTCGTTCAACGCATCGGAGAGGTGTTTGCTAACCAGGGTTATATTGCGGGTCGGATGATCCAGGGAAGACCCGACGTACTTCGTCTCGCTGACCCACGATTCCCTGTTGTGGGAGGTGTAGACAAATACGACTTTCTTGTCGGAAGGATTGGGAATCGTCCCCGGCTTATTTTTTGGTTCTTCTGGTTTGACCTCAGGTTGGGCGGTTTCGGTGTCAGGTTCGTCAACCTTTGATTGCGGTGGATCGGATGCCTGGGCATCGATCACCTGCTTGGGATGAGGAGGATATTCCACGTACAAGTCGGCTAATCTTGCGCCTTTTCCTTCTACGATATAACGCGCATCATCCATGGTCATCATCCCGGGCAGCTCTCTTCCAAGCAAGCTGCGCAGATCGCCGGGATGGATGCTCGTAGCCAGTTGAAACAGGAAGCCCGTCACACTGTTGGGCGCTTGATCTCCTTGCACGGTTTCGTTCAATGTCGGGATTTCACGTCCCATCCACGTCAACAAGGCAAGGCTGGAGATCTGCGAAGCGGCCTGTTGAACCGTAGTAGAGGCAATCATGAGCCGATTGTTGCTAAAGGACAGCACGCCTGTCAGCAAGAACAAAAAGGCGGTCATAAACGAAAGGACTACAAACTGGCGCTGTATGAGGGCAGCCATCTGTCTCACTCCTCTGGCTGTAGCTTTGACAGCGGATCGCAGCCTGCTCTCACGCTTGTCTATGCTTTAGCCTATGAGGGTCATAGAGACGATAGAACCCCTTTCTAGCTTTTCTCTCTCGCACCACTCACCCTATTCAATAGGATGCCTAGTGGGTGTAGGCGGCGCTGTTTTCCTCATCTACGGCACGGTGCAACGAGCGGTTCAACCCTGTAGCAATCACATTGGACACGCCTTCGATGAAATCATCCACTTCTTTCGGGGTGACGATCAGATCCTGTCCGAGGGGACGAAGCACCTCGTGAATCAGTTGTCTTTTCTCTTCTTCCGGCAGGGAGCCTACCAGCCCCATGAAGGTCTTGCGCGATTCCATGTCAGGCAAGTCCTCCTCTGTGTATGGCTCCTTGCGCTCCGGCAATGTACTCATCGACAGCTTGTTGAAGGCGCGTTTGCTTTCCGCCATGGATTGTCCAAAATGACCGAGCAGGTAGGTGATGGCGTCGTTGACGATCGTGGAGGCAAATACGACAGTCGGGACCCCGATCGCGATCACGGGAATGCCCAATGTCTCTTGATCGATGGCCTTGCGTTTGTTGCCGACCCCCGAACCCGGATGGATGCCGGTGTCGGATATCTGGATGGTCGTGTTGACGCGATGCAGGGCACGTGAGGCGAGCGCATCCACGCAGATGACGAAGTCCGGCTTGCTCTTTTCCACAACGCCAAACACGATCTCGCTGGTCTCAATCCCGGTGATCCCCAACACCCCTGGCGAGAGGGCGCTCACGGGACGGTAACCATCCCCTACGGTCTCAGGAGCGATCGTATACAGATGTCGGGTCACCAACAGGTTCTCGACCACCATCGGACCGAGCGCATCCGGTGTGACATTCCAGTTGCCCAGCCCTACGACCAATGCCTTGTGTTCTTCGGTAATGCCCAGCTCTTTTAAAAAGCGCCCGAACTCGACAGTGAAACGCCGTGTGACTTGCTCCTCTACGCTCGTATCGTTGTTGCGCAGCTTGGGCACTTCAATGGTCAAATAGCGGCCTGGCAGCTTTCCCAGCGTTTTGCCCGCTTCTTCCGTCTGAACATGCAAACGGGTGACGAGTATGCCTGGCTCGCTGTTGTCTGCCTGCAGCCATACCCCGGGAATGTCGCTCTCATTGTGCTGCCTTGCCAGCTCGTGCGCTTCCACTGCGAGATCAGTTCGTATCGAATAGCCTGACAGATCGATATCATGTTCCATTTTCTCATCTGCCCCCTTCTCCATTTTGTTCCTGCTACTAGGTTGCTTGAATCGCTCAATTTTATTCCCAATCCTCTTCTTGCAAATGGATACTGCGCATGCTAGAATTACTTTGTTGTATGACTGTATGTCTATGGTCGTCTAAGGAGGTGACACACATGCCAAACATTAAATCCGCGATTAAGCGCACCAAAACAATTGAAAAGCGCCGCGCACACCGTGCTTCTCAAAAGTCTGATCTGCGCACTTCCCTGAAGAACTTTGAGAAAGCCGTGGCTGCTTCCGACGTAGCATTGGCGAAATCGACTCTTCTGGTGGCTGTGAAAAAGCTGGACAAGGCCGCTTCGAAAGGTCTCATTCATAAAAACGCAGCAAACCGTCAAAAATCTCGTTTGATGAAAAAGCTTAACGTTCTGAGCGCTCCTGTAGCGTAAGAGAAATGCGTAAGCAAAAACCCGCGAACATTGTGTTCACGGGTTTTTTTATGCCTGATATTGGCTGCTTCTCTGCCGCTCTTCATGGGCGCGGGTAATAAACATCTCGAGGGCGAGCAGCTTGTCCACCTGGCCAGATTTGATCCGGAAATCCTCCTCTGCCAGAATCCCCAGCAGTTTTTTCAGTGATCCTTCCGAAAAATGACGTGCTTGCTCAGTCGCCTTTTTTACCGCGTAGGGGTGAATTTTCAGCATTCCCGCCAGCTGCTGCTGGGAGTATCCACGCGGCGACCATTGACGAATGTGCAGGAGCAGGCGAAATTGGCGGGCAAACAACGCGAGCAGCTTGATTGGCTCTTCCCCCGTTTTCATGCAGTCGTACATCATCCGCAGCGCTCTGTCGATTCTGCCCATCGCGACGTGCTCGATCAGCGCAAAAACATCCTGCTCCAGCGTGCGGACAGCCAATTTTTCGATGCTTTCGTCGGTGATCACTCCGTTCGTACCGACGTACAGCGCGAGCTTTTCCAATTCCTTGTCCAGCAAGCGCAGCTCGCCACCTACTCGCTCTACCAGCTTGATTGCCTCAGAGCGCTGGATACGTGCCTGGTATGTTTCCGCTCGCCTCTCTACCCAACTGTAGAGATCAGCATCCTTTAATGGTAAAAACGGCAGAACCTTGGCTTTTTGCTGCAAGGTTTTGACCAGCTTTTTGCGCTCGTCCAGCTTATCCGCGTCTGTAATCAGAATCAATGTCGTATAAGGCGGCGGATTTTGCAGGTAGGCAAGCAGAGCATCCGGATTGCTCTCGATTTTCGCAGGCGGTTTGCTTCCCGTCAGAAAATAGGCTTGCCTGGCGATGATGAGTCGGTGCTCCCCCATAAAAGGCAAGGTTTCTGCATCCTGTAAAATATCAGCCAATGGCGTTTCCGCACAATCGTAAACGCTGAAATTCAAATCACTGAACGCCGGATCGATCATTTCGCGCCTGGCCAGAGCCACAAACTCTTCCGCGAGATAGGTTTCCGGTCCAAAAAGGACATAGACAGGCGCAAATTGCTTTTGCCGGATCTCACGAATCACAGCATGTAACGGCACGAACAACGACTCCTTTCTCTTCCGGCAATATTATACCATATTGGCATTCTACCAGATGAAAAAACCGCTGCCTCTAACGGCAGCGGTTTGGTATCGTTGGCACCTCTATGTAAACGTTGGGGGAAGAGCCCCGGGATGTATCCTCCCCAAACGGTAAGCAGGGGGTGCTTGATAATGTACTATACGCAAGATTCCCCTTGCTGGTGCCGGTCCATCTGATGAAAGCCACATTTCACCAGATGTCCTTTCTTTTTCAAGCTAAACTTGTAAGCCCGTACTGACGCGAGGATTTCTTTTTATCCTTTTCCTTATCGTCATCATCGTCGTCATCGTCGTCATCACGGTCGTTATCTCGATCGTCGTCCTTATCTTCCCTGATCTCTTTCTGCTTCTCTTTTCCTTTTCCTTCCTCTTTCACGGAGGATTTCTTTCCTTTGTCATCATCGGATTTCTCCTCCAAGCCGAAAGGAAATGCCGGTGGTTTAGGTTCTCTCGGCACCGGCTTCGGCGGGACCATGACAGGAGCCGAGTCAACTGGTTTGGTGACCTGAGCCGGTGGCGGTTCCGGCGCTTTCGTTACCGGTTTGGACGGGGGCTGGGCTTTTTTCTGCTGCTTCGGCGGCTGTTTCGTTTCCTCCTGTACAGGCGGCTCCTCGCCCTGTTCGGGAAGAGGTGTAGGATTAGTGCTTGGTTGAGGAGCAGGCGGCCCGATAAAAGCAGGCGGTTCCACAGCCGGTGGAGCGACAATCGATCCTTGTGTTCCAGGATCTACCTGTTCATTTGCTTCCTTGCCGATGATCATTACACCTATCAGCAGACAAGCAGCCACAGCGGTGCTCCCGATGCGCGCAAACCAGACTGTCTTGTTTTTCCACTTTCTCGTTTCGGAAGGCGAAGCAGGCTTGCTTTTCACTTCCAGAGTTGGCAGGACTCCCGCATTCAGATCGGCTTTGGCAGCAGGTGTGGCCACTGCTGACTCCAGGTTCGGCAAGATCGAATCCACGATGCTGATGGAGGGGACGACTGGGGGCAGCTGCTCTAATTGAAGAGACACGCTTTTCAAACGGTTGTACTTATGCTGCAAGTCGGTATCTTTCTCGAGAAGTGCAAACAATGCTCTTTGCTCGTCAGGAGACAAATCTCCGTCGAGATCCCGCTGCATCCATTCCCATATCTCTGTGTTGGTCATCAACCGATCCCCCCTTTCTGGTAGTCGTACAACAGCTCCTGCAACTGTTGTCTGGCCCGAAATAGATAAGACTTTACCGTATTCAACGGCAATTCAAGCGTTTCCGCAATTTCCTGGTAGGAAAAATCCTCCAGATAGCGGAGTACTACCACCACTCGGTACTGCTTGGGCAGTTTCCCTATGGCTTCTTGGATGTCATGAGACAATCCGGTGAGAAGGATTTCGTCTTCTACGTTGTTTCGATCAGGTATAATCATCTCGTGCTCGTCTATCGAGACCGTCTCTTTTTTCGCGCGAAACTTATCCATACAAACATTGCTGACGATTCGCTGGACCCAGGTAGAAAACTTCGCCTTTTCCTGGTACGTATCCAACTTTCGGTAAATGCGAATCAGTACTTCCTGGGACGCATCCAAAGCGTCCTGTTCATTGCCCAAGATATAATATGCGCTGCGGTAAACGGAGGTCTCAATAGATCGAAGCAGTTGAACAAGCGCCTCATGATCCCCGGTTTGCGCTAACCTGATCAGCTCTGCTTCCGGCATATTCTCTTCTCCCCCCTACAGACGGGTCGCTGCTAAAAAAGGTTGCAACCATATTTATGTATCGGCTAATTGGGTCTTCCATGATATTCCTTTAGATGAAATCGTAAGGGTAACTGCTCCGTGTCGATCCGTACGGAAGAGATGCGTTCCATTCTTTGCAAAACGCTCCAGTACTTCCGGTGAAGGATGGCCATACCTGTTGCGTTGACCGGCGGAAACAATCGCATAGCGCGGTGCAGTCGCTGTCAGAAATGCTTCTGTGCTGGAAGTCTTGCTCCCGTGATGTGCGACTTTCAATACATCGATCACTGGTATGCCATTCTCAAGCAGCATATTCTCTCCATCCGCTTCGATATCCCCTGTAAACAAGACTGTATTGCCGTACGCCGTAAGCTGCAGTACGACAGAAGCGTTGTTGCCGGAGTAACCGGCGCTTCGTCCCGGATGAAGCCACTTCCACTCTACCCCAGGCATGTCTGTCCAACTCATGCCTGGCTCCCCGGACCAAATCGGCACACTCTGCGCCTGAAACCGGGCCAGCAGCTCCAGTTCCTTCGCTTTGGGGGTCGTCCCGTTCGTCAACACTGCTCCGAACGTAATTCTCCCCAGGAGTGCGTCCATTCCTCCAATATGATCCATGTCGCCGTGAGTCAGAACGACTCTGTCCACATGCGTGATTCCCCTCGAACGCAAAAAGGGGAGTACGACATCCTTGCCTACCTCGTAAGGATCTCGTTTTTCACGCCACGGCTCCCGGATTTCCCATGCGTTTTTTCCACCCGCATCCATTAAGTATACCTTCTTATGACCAACTTCGACAATGATAGAATCCCCCTGCCCGACATCCAGGTACGTAATTCGGACTTCATTATGCCCGGAAAACGGTTGCCTCGCTGCGATGACCAAGCCGGCCAAGACGATCAGATAGAGGATCATGTCCCGTCTGCGATGGTATCCGAGATCCCATAATTTGGGCAGCAAAAGTAAAAAGATACCATACCCGATCAGCCACCACCAATCCGGGTGCGGCCAATGCGTGTAAGGAAGCCGCATATTTTCCAAAGCGAACAAGGGGGCATGCACCCATTCCAACAGCTGCGTGGATAACCAGACAGGCACAATCGCCAACGCCGGATGCATGGTGCCGAAAAGAAGCGCGATATACCCCAGCGGCAATACGAGAGACGAAAGGAGAGGCGTCGCCAGGAGATTGACGAGCCAGGACCACGGAGAAAATTGATGAAAATGATAGACCACAAAAGGAAAAGAGACCATCTGCGCCGTCATGGTGACTGCAAGCAGGGTACGCAGCCAAACAGGCGTCTGACCGCCTGCATGCAAGCAATACGGGACATATCGGATCAAGCCAAGCGTAACGGCGAAGGACAATTGAAACCCTACATTCCAAAGCTGATAGGGATCGTACAGGAGCATGACAATCAAAGCGCCTGCCCATACCTCCCGGCCGTCCAGCCGCTTGTTCCACACCTGACAGGCGAGCGCGACTCCTCCCATTAACCCGGAGCGCACAGCCGAAGCACTCGCTCCTACCAACATTACATAGCCGATGATAAAGAGAACCGTCGTCACCAATGCGTGCTTGCGATTGATGCCGATGCGCTCCAGCATCCACATGAACATGCTGCTGACCAGTGTCACGTGCAAGCCGGAGATCGCCAAAATATGGCTTAATCCCAGCTCCGCGTACATCTCCCCCCACTCTACAGCGACATCCTCTCTGACCCCAAGCAGGAGAGATTTCATATAGCCAGCCGTATTTGGGTCTTTGAACAATTCATCGACCCTGCTTGCTGCTTGCGCTTGCCATGACTGAAAAAAGCTCCAGATTCCGGAGCCTGTAGAGGTCCATGTGATATCCGCGCAATTCGCTTCTGCTGTTACATGCACGCGCTGATAGTAGAGGTATTGCTTGTAATCGAACGCGTGCGGGTTGCGGGCGGACTGGGGCAGTGCAAGTTGAATAGGGGCGACGAAGGTGCTCCCATGCCTCCATTCTTCCACTTGCCGGGCCTCGGCTTCCGTATCCAGCCTCACTCGCAGAGCAACTCTTTCCTTGCCGGGAATGTCAATCCATGTCCCGTCCTTCTCTTTCCATGCCGAAAGTAAGACAAACATCCTGGCTACGTCGCCATCACGTTGAACGGGTGCCTGCAAATCACCTTTCGCCCAGACAATCCTCTCGTCGGCTGCCAGAGTTTGCAGCGAAGAGCGGTGGAAAAATTCGTACCCTGTAAAATAGAGACCTGCTAGAATAGAAACAAGAAGATAGAGGGTCAGCCAGCGTCGGCTGGGCTGGGGTATGTATCGGCAGACAAACAGCCAGATGCCTGGTGCAGCGAGCATCCAGGCCGAATGAAGATACGCTGCCAGCAAATAGCCTGCAACCAGCGAAAAACCCGCACCTAAGATCGTCAAGCTGCTCCCCCCGTCCCGTGTCGAAAACTTCTTTTCAAATCGAAGTTTATCTCGGTTTCCAGGGACAAAAATAGGAAGCAGGAAGCTCTATTACCCATCGATTTTCCGACATTTTCAGGCCATTTGGAGAGATTGCGCTGGCACTCGATCTTGTGATAGAGTTAGCAAGAGCAATCAGTGAGAGGAAGAGTCATTTCATATGTGTGGAATCGTATCGCTCTATAACAAGCGGCAAGCGCCTGTTCAACAAGAAACAATCAGCGCGATGACAGGTGTCATCCTGCACCGTGGTCCAGACGACGATGGTTTTCATCTCGAAGAAAACATCGCCCTGGGCTTTCGTCGTTTAAGCATCATCGACGTGGAAGGCGGTCATCAACCGCTGTTCAACGAAACGCGTGATATGTGGATTATCGGCAACGGAGAAATATATAACTACAAAGAACTGCAGCAATGGTTGAAGGATTCCGGACACATCTTCCAAACCGATTCTGATATTGAAACGATCCTGCACCTGTACGAAGAAGTGGGAACAGATGCGCCGAAGCATCTGCGCGGAATGTTCGGCTTTACTATCTGGGACGGACGCAAAAAACGGCTGTTTGGAGCGCGCGACCACTTCGGGATCAAGCCCCTGTACTATGTTGAAACCGCTGATTCCATCGGGATCGCAAGCGAGATCAAAAGTCTTCTGGAGCTGCCGGGCTTGAAGCGCGAGGTCAATCCTACAGCTTTTTACCACTACCTTACCTTTCAATACGTCCCTGATCCCGAAACGATGTACAAGGGGATCTATCGCATTCCCCCCGCCCATTCGTTCATTGTGGAGCAGGATCAAATCACACTGGAACGCTACTGGGACGTTCACTTTCAGCCTGATGAGGGCAAATCCTTTTCCTATTTCGTCGAGGGCACACGCAGCATTATGCTGGAATCCATCGACAAGCATCGAATCAGTGAAGTGCCCCGGGGAGCCTTTCTTTCCAGCGGCGTGGATTCGAGCAGCATCGTAGCCATGCTGCGCACGTTTGAACCTGTCAAAACCTTTTCTGTCGGCTCGGATATTCCCGGATACAGCGAGTTGGACTTTGCCAAACGGACCGCTTCTTTTCTCGGCACGGAACATCACGAGCTGGTCGTCAATGCCCAGCAGTACATGGATGAACTGCCCAGACTCATCTGGCACCAGGATGAACCCGTCGCTGACCCTTCTGCGATTCTGCTCTATTTCGTGGCCAAGCTGGCGAGCGAGCACGTAACCGTGGTGTTGTCCGGCGAAGGCGCCGACGAATTTTTTGGCGGCTACAACATCTACCGCGAGCCCCAGTCCCTGAAAATGTTTTCCGGAATGCCCGGCTGGATGCGCCACTCGATCGGATCCTTGGCTGAGCATCTGCCCGACCAGGTAAAAGGAAAAAATTTCCTGATCCGCGGTTCAAAAACCGTGGAAGAACGCTTCTTCGGCAATGCCCTGATTTTCAGCGAAGAAATGAAAAGACGCGTGGTCATGGAGGATATTGCCAACTCCAGCTCCTACGTTTCGCCTTATTCCATTACCAAGGAAATTTACAAGCGGGCAAGCGAGTACGATGACGTCACCAAAATGCAGTACCTGGACATTCACACCTGGCTTCGCGGCAACATCCTGATGAAGGCGGACAAGATGACGATGGCCAACTCGCTGGAGCTGCGCGTTCCGTTCATCGATACGAAGGTATTTGAATTCGCCGCGACGATTCCGACCAAGTACAAGATCGCCAACGGCACGACCAAGCATGTCTTGCGCGAGGCCATGAAGGACTTTTTGCCTGCGGAAATCAAATCAAAAAAGAAACTGGGCTTCCCGGTTCCTACCCGCACCTGGCTGAAGAACGAATTCTACCAATGGGCCAAGGAATTGATTTTCGAGTCTAAGGTAGACAATCTGATCAACAAGGCGTATGTTCTGTACATGCTGGACGAACACCGAGAAGGAAATGCGGACTACAGCCGAAAAATCTGGACGATTCTCGTCTTCATGCTGTGGCATCAGATTTTCATCGAGCAGCGCTATACCTTTGACCCATACGTCAGTCCCAATGTTGACCTGAGACGGAAGAAAAACAGTTTGCAGCACATCGGGTAATCCCGTTTGTCCCGGATCATATTTGCAGCCCCCCTCTTTCTTTTCGTAGCATCTGTGGTAGAGATACCATGCAGAGGCACGTCAAGGAGGAGGGGTTTTTGTTGTTGTGGGAATGGTGGCAGCGCTATCGACGGCTGCTGATGATTGCGGGATCATTGCTCTTTTTGGCTGGCAGTGTCTGGCTCTATACATGGGATACGCAGGAGGCAAACGGGGATTGGCCGCTTTCTCCTGTGATCGTTCACGGCAAAGAGACGCAAACACAGGAGGTTGTGCAGCCAAATGAAGATCCTCCGGAAGAGCAAAGTGAAAAGAAAAAGGATGAGATCACAGCTCCAGTAGAGAAATCAGTAGCACCATCTCCCATCTTTGTCGATGTGAAGGGGCAAGTGCAGCAGCCCGGCTTGTACAAACTGGAAGCAGGAATGCGGGTAGCCGATGCCATCTCTTTGGCTGGAGGAACTCTGTCAGATGCAGACCTGGACCAGATTAATCTCGCACAGCCCGTGACGGATGGCGCTGCTGTCGTCATTCCAAAAAAGTCCGCCCGATCAGACGGACTATCGGCAGTTCGTCCCCTTCCTGGCATGCTGCCGCCGCTCTCCGCGGACGCGACAGGAGTCACAGGCACTGGCAGTACCTCTGCCCAGGCAGACAGCCGCGTAAACCTCAACACCGCCACAGCAGAAGAACTGATGACCCTGCCTGGGATCGGACAAGCAAAAGCTCAAGCCATTCTTGCCTATCGGACAGAGAAACGCCCCTTCCGCACTCCGGAGGAACTCAAAAACATCTCGGGTATCGGCGAAAAAATGTACGAGCGTCTCAAGGACCGGATCCGCGTGCAATGAATGCCAACGAATCGGCATGAACCTCTCTTTCCTTACATATGATGGGAATGAATTGTGGAGGGAGGTATGGATTTGAACAGGATTGGTGTTGTAGGAACGGGCAGTATGGGCAGCATCCTGCTGGAAGCATGGTTGAAAGCCAACGCCCTCTCCCCCTGCCAGCTCATCATCAGCAACCGCACCCCTGCGAAAGCCGAGCAATTGGCAGAGAAATACCCTGGCTTAGCCGTCGCTCGAGACAATGCTGAGATCGCACGTTCTGCTTCAATACTGGTGCTCTGCGTCAAACCGTTGGAATACAGCCTGATGCTGCAACAGCTCTCATCTGCCCTGACTGAAGACCACCTGCTGATTACCATAACCAGCCCGATCAGATTGGAGCAATTGGAGGCTCAAGTCCCCTGCCCAGTCGCGAGGGTAGTTCCCAGCATCACCAATGCTGCCAGAAGCGGTGTCAGTCTCTGTGAATTTGGCTCACGGATTACCGAAGAGCATCGAGAGCGAATTTTTTCCCTGTTCTCAGCAATCAGCCATCCCATCGAGGTAACCGAGGGCTTTTTGCGTGTCAGCTCTGACCTGACTAGCTGCGGGCCGGCATTCGTCAGTTATATCTTGCAGCAAATGATTGAAGACGCCGTAAAGGAAACCGGAATTTCTCATGATGCCGCTACCTATCTGGTGTCTCAAATGCTGATCGGCATGGGCGAGCTGCTGCAGCAGGAGATGTTCACCTTACCTTCTTTGCAGCAGCGGGTCTGTGTCCCGGGGGGGATCACCGGAGAAGGGCTGTCTGTCTTGCAGGGTGCTATTCCGGGAGTGTTTGCCGAAGTGTTTCGACGTACCCATGCCAAATTTGCCGAAGACCTCGAACTCGTTCACAGCCAGTGGAGCAGCAAGGTGCCGGATTGAATCGAGTGGTTGCAGACATAGCCCTTTCTCCTCAGGATGGAAAAAGGAGTGGCACCTTTGCACAAGGCACCACTCCTTTTTCATATGCTCTTCTTTTCAAATCGCCGTTTAGCGAACGACGATGTTTACCAATTTTCCGGGTACGGCAATCACCTTGACGATGGTTTTGCCTGCGAGGAGTTCCTTGATCGTCTCATTCTCCATCGCCAGCGCTTCCATCTGCTCCTTGGTTGCGTCGGACGCGATGAGCAGCTTCTCTTTGTTTTTGCCATTTACCTGCAGGACGATCTCAACTTCGTCCTCTACCAGCTTCGACTCGTCGTAGGTCGGCCATGCTTCGTAAGTAATCGTGTCTTTGTGACCCAGCTTCTCCCACAGCTCTTCGCCGAGATGAGGGGTGATGGGGGAGAGCATTTTGACGAAGTCCTCCATGTATTTCTTCGGCAAAACATCCGCCTTGTAGGCTTCATTGATAAAGACCATCAATTGGGAGATGCCGGTATTGAAACGAAGTCCTTCGTAATCCTCCGTTACTTTTTTCACGGTCTGGTGATAGACGCGATCCATCGCATTCGGCTTGTCAGTATCTACGATCTTCGGATTCAATTCCCCGTTGTCGTTGACGTACAGACGGTAGACGCGATCCAGGAAGCGGCGGGCACCGTCCAAGCCTTTGGTGGACCAGGCGATCGAGGCATCCAAAGGTCCCATGAACATTTCGTACAAGCGCAGCGTATCTGCACCATGGCTTTGGACAATATCGTCCGGATTGACGACATTCCCTTTGGACTTGCTCATTTTTTCGTTGTTCTCACCCAGGATCATTCCCTGGTTGAACAGCTTTTGGAACGGCTCCTTTGTCGGTACGACGCCGATGTCGTAAAGGAATTTATGCCAGAAGCGAGCATAGAGCAGGTGCAGAACAGCGTGTTCGGCACCGCCGATGTAGATGTCGATCGGCAGCCATTCTTTCAGCTTCTTTGGATCAGCCATTGCCTTGTCGTTGTGCGGGTCGATAAAACGCAGGAAGTACCAGCAGCTGCCCGCCCATTGCGGCATGGTGTTGGTCTCGCGACGAGCTTTTTGTCCAGTTTCCTTGTCGATGATATTGATCCAGTCGGTGATGTTCGCAAGCGGCGATTCACCAGTACCGGACGGCTTGATCTCTTTGGTTTTCGGCAAGACGACCGGCAGCTCTTCTTCTGGTACGACTTTCATCGTGCCGTCTTCCAGATGGATGATCGGAATCGGCTCTCCCCAGTAGCGCTGACGGCTGAACAGCCAGTCGCGCAGGCGGTACGTAACTTTGCGGCTTCCTTTTTTGTTTTCCTCCAGCCACTCGATCATCTTGTTGATCGCCTGTTCCTTGTTCAGGCCATCGAGGAACCCGGAGTTGATATGTTCTCCATCGCCTGCGTACGCCTCCTTGGAGATGTCGCCGCCGGCAATGACTTGTTTGATCGGCAAGTCAAAGGTTTTGGCAAATTCGTAGTCGCGCTCGTCATGAGCCGGAACCGCCATAATCGAACCCGTACCGTAGCTGATCAGCACATAATCGGCAATCCAGATCGGCAGACGTTCGCCATTGACCGGATTGATCGCGTAGGCTCCGGTAAAGACGCCCGTTTTTTCTTTCGCCAGATCGGTACGCTCCAGATCGCTCTTGTGCTTCGCTTGGTCCAGATACGCTTCGACGGCTGCTTTTTGCTCGCTGGTCGTTATCTTTTCGACCAGCTTGTGCTCAGGCGCCAAGACCGCGTAGGTCGCTCCAAAGAGAGTGTCAGGACGCGTGGTGAAGACGGTGAAGGATTCATCGTTGCCTTCGATGCCAAATGTCACCTCTGCGCCTTCAGAACGGCCGATCCAGTTGCGCTGCATCTCTTTGATGCTCTCTGGCCAATCCAATTCCTCCAGGTCGGCCAAAAGGCGCTCTGCGTAGGCGGTAATTCTCAGCACCCATTGCTTCATCGGACGACGCTCTACAGGGTGGCCTCCGCGCTCGCTTTTGCCGTCAATGACTTCTTCGTTGGCCAGCACGGTTCCAAGCGCCGGGCACCAGTTAACCGCCACTTCGTCGATGTAGGCGAGTCCATGCTCGTACAGCTTGGTGAAGATCCATTGCGTCCATTTGTAGTAGTGCGGGTCTGTCGTATTGATCTCCCTGTCCCAGTCGTAGGAGAAGCCCAAAGCCTTGATCTGGCGGCGGAAATTGTTGATGTTGTGCTCGGTAAATTCCGCAGGGTCATTCCCTGTGTCAAGCGCGTATTGCTCCGCAGGCAGCCCGAAAGCATCCCAGCCCATCGGGTGCAGGACATTGTAGCCTTGCATTCGCTTCATGCGAGACAAAATATCGGTAGCCGTATATCCTTCCGGGTGACCGACGTGCAGGCCGGCTCCCGACGGGTACGGAAACATATCCAGAGCGTAGAACTTTTTCTTGTCCTTGTCTTCGGAGGTTTTGAAGGTTTTGTTCTGTTCCCAGTATTGCTGCCATTTCTTTTCAACTTTTTGATGGCTAAAAACCATGGTAAAGCACTCCCATCTCGGAAAAATTAGAAAAACTAGGCTTATCGCCCAAATCCAATGGCGAAGGCCTTAGTTTTTCTTATACTTTCATCCTTTATCGCGTTTGCGAAATTACCTTTTTGAAAGTATAAAAAACCTCACGCCCCTATCGCTTACGAAAAGGGACGAGAGGTTGTGCATACTCCCGCGGTACCACCCAGTTTGGTGAAAACTGCTCACCCGCTTGTTGGATCCGTATCGTGGACAAGTCGCCCGCCCTTACACAGCACGGCATGCGCCTTCAGGGAGAGTGCTGGGAGGTGAGTTCAGATCAGCCTGGGTTGACTTCCACCTGCCGTCAACTCTCTAGTTGTCGCAGACGAGATCCTACTATTCCTCTTTAACGCGTCGATTTTTGTAGTTATAACCAGATTATAGTCAATACAAACCAGCCATGTCAATCTTTCGGCCTGCATGCTGCAAAAAATAGACGCTCACTTTCCGCATGCGGCGGCAAATCCAGAAAGTCTGCAGTCAGCTTGATGTCCGTAAAGCCTGCATCCGTAAGCCAGCGCATCAACTGGATGGGCTGGTAGGCGCGCTGCCAATGCTCCTCCTCTACCCGCTCGTACAAACCGGAGGGCTGGCGAATGAAGAAAGTAAGCTGATGCTCGACCTCTGTGCGCAATGGATCACAGAAGCATTGCCAAATGTACGATACCTCGTCCTCCACATAAGTGAAGGTAGCGTCGCCAAAGCCGTGCAGGATCTTGTACGGACTATGGACGTCGAACAGGAAGAGACCTCCTGGGGTCAACTGTGAAAATACACGGCGGAAGGTCTCCTGAACGTCCTCCTCTTCCGTCAGATAGCTGAGAGAGTCGCACAAGGAGATGACCGCGTCCGCAGGCATCAGGGATAGCTCGCGCATGTCCTGTTCCACCCAGGAGACATCCACCTGTTCACGCCGCATTTTGTCGTAGGCGATGGCGAGCATTTCCGCAGAGAGATCGACTCCGGTCACACGGTATCCTCGCTTGGCCAGCGAGATCGCGACCGTGCCCGTTCCACAGCCCAGATCAATCACATGGCTAGGCCTGCCTTGCTCTCCCCACGCCTGCTCTACCCAATCCAGCCATTTTCCATACGGTGTCTCTGCCATCAATTGGTCGTAGACGGCAGCCATATGCGTATATGCCATCTTCGTTACCCTTCTTCTGAGAAAGTAACGACCTCGGCGTCCTTCCAAAGACGTTCCAGATTGTAAAATTCGCGATCTTCCCGATGGAATACGTGGATGACAACATCTTCAAGGTCTACCAGCACCCAGCGCCCCTCTTCTTCTCCTTCGATTCCGCGGACCGAGTAGCCGTGCTTATGCGCCTGATCCCGGATTTCCCGGACGATGGCCTGCACCTGGCGCTCATTGTTTCCGTGGCAAATCATGAAGTAGTCTGCGATGACAGACAGATTTTTAATATCGAGCACCGTCAGCTTTTCCGCCTTCTTGTCCTCTGCTGCCTTGATTACCAAACGAGCCAAATCTTCAACAGTCCTAACCATTAAACCCTCCTTCTCTCCCTTTTCGGGAAACCAAGTCGTTATAAGCCAAAAGCGTCAACGGATAGACCGTCTTGTGCTTTTCTATCAAGAACTGGATGGTTCCTCCCAAAGCAGTGGCCAGGGCGGTATCCAGATCCTTTTCAGCCAGAGCGCGGATCATGCCCACGCCTGGAAAATCTCTGTTCGGTTCTATATAGTCTGCCACACATACGACTTTTTCTAACAGGGTCATGCCCACTCTACCGGTCGTATGATAGCGCACAGCCTGAATGATCTCTGGATCCGTCACGCCCAGCTCGCTTTGAATGACGATCGCCCCGGCAAATGAATGCCAGAGCTCTCTCTCGCCTTGGAGCAATTCGGGCGGCATATCATGGCGAACCAGGATCTCAAACATCTTGTCTACCGGCCAGCATTTGCAGTAATCATGCAAATATCCCGCGAGCTCCGCTTTGTCCGGATCGGCGCCGAACCGAATAGCCAACACGCGTGCCGATTCCGCCACACCCAATGTGTGCTGATACCTTTTGTCATGCATCTGTGCCCGCACGCGGGCGAGCAATGCTTCCCGATCCAGTGGCTCCATCATACACGGCTCTCCTTTATTCCTAAGGCAGCTTGATCGTCTTGTTTTCGCGAGATTCTTTGTACAAAACGACTGTATGACCGATCAGTTGAACCAGCTCAGCGCCAGCCCCAGCAGCCAAATCTTCCGCTACTTGGTGCTTGTCGTCCAGGTTGTTTTGCAGGATCGAGACCTTGATCAGCTCACGCACTTCCAATGCCTCTTTGATTTGGGTAATCATATTTTCATTCACTCCGCCTTTTCCCACTTGGAAAATAGGGCTGAGATGATGGGCTTCTGCGCGCAGAAAGCGCTTTTGCTTGCCGGTTAACATCGGCATGCCTCCTCTTATTTTTTCAGTTGTTCGAGCACTACTGCCCGCATCTTGTCGCTGGGTGCAGCCTGCCCCGTCCACAGCTCGAAGGCCAGTGCGCCCTGATTGACGAACATGCCTACGCCCGAATGGACAGTAGCGCCAATACTGCGTGCCTCCCGCAACAAACGGGTTTCCAATGGGTTGTAGATCAAGTCGCTGACGACCAGCTCCCCGTGCAGCCATTCTGCTTGTACCGGCATATCCTGGACATTGGGGAACATGCCGATGGAAGTCGTATTGATCAAGAGCGTCGAATCTGCGATTGCCTCTTGGCCGGCGTCCTGTTCTACGACCTTGGTCGGAACGATGGTGCCGACGTGTTCCGCCAGAAACAGGGCTTTTTCCCGCGAACGGTTGATGATCCGAATTTCTTTTACTCCATGTTCTGCCAAAGTAAATGCCACCGCTCTGGCAGCTCCACCGGCACCGAGAATGGTGACCACTTGCTTTGCCAGCTCGATATTTGTATCTTCCACCAGCGAACGGACATAGCCCAAGCCATCAGTATTATAGCCGATCAGGCGGCCGTCAGCATTGACGATCGTGTTGACCGCGCCGATCTTTTTCGCCAAGGGATCTACTTCGTCCAGCATGGGCATCACTGCCACCTTGTGCGGGATCGTTACATTGACCCCCTTGATCCCCAGTGCCCGAATGCCTTCGACAGCATCTTCGAGATCCTCCGGATGTACGTCAAAAGCAGCGTATGCAAAGGACAGGCCCGCTTCCGCGAACGCCGCATTATGCATCAGCGGCGATTGAGAATGGGAAACGGGATGACCGAAAAGCCCAACCAATTTTGTCTTGCTTGTCATCATGACGCTCTCCAACCCCCTAACTCTTCTCTCTAGCATATGGCAGGATTGCGGGCGAAGCAATCTTTCAAGCCTAGATCAAGCCCTTTCGCATCCCGACACTGACCCCTTTGGGCGCATGGACGACGACGTTGGCTTCGTGCTTGCCCTGCAAAGTGACCCAGCCCAATCCGGAAATGACGATGTCCGTGGACATGCCTGTGGGTTTGATCTTGAATGAATGCTTCACAAAAGGCGGCAAAGCCTGAACAGCCTCCTCGCCCGTCGGCGGAACGAGCATGGTTCCGTGATGCTTTTCCATGACTTCATCCGCTTTTTCGAGTTTGGTCCGATGGATGTACAGATCATTGTCTGCATACACGACCAGCGGCTGCTTTGGCCCACGGACAAAATCCACCCGAGCCAGCCCCCCGATGAACAGCGTCTGTTCCGGGTCGAGCTGGTACACCTTGGCGTTGATTCGGCTCGTCGGCGTAATCTTGCGCAAATCCGTTGGCGAGATCATGTGTCCAATCTGCTCGCGATTGATGATGCCGGGTGTGTCGAAGATGGATCGGCCATCCTCTAGCGGAATCTCGATCTTGTCCAAAGTCGTTCCCGGAAACGGTGAAGTCGTGATCTCCAGCTCTGTGGAGCCGAAATCGTGCAAAATCCGGTTGATCATGGTGGATTTGCCAACGTTCGTGACGCCGACAATGTATACGTCGCGCCCTTTGCGAAGCTCTCCGATGCGAGCCAGCAGCTCGTCGATATGTAATCCTTTTTGCGCGCTGATCAACACCACATCCTGTGGTCGCAAGCCGCGTTCCTTGGCTTCATGCTGCATCCAGTTGCGGACGCGGTTGAGATTGATATTGCGCGGCAACAGATCTACCTTGTTGCCGACGAGCAGGATCGGGTTGTTTCCGACGAAGCGCGGCAAGCCCTTGAGCCAGGAGCCCTGGAAATCAAAAATATCCACGACCATGACAACCAGCGCTTGCGTCGAACCGATTCCGTCCAGAATACGGAGAAAATCGTCATCTCCCATGCTGACCGGTGCTACTTCGTTGTAATGCTTGATCCGAAAACAGCGTTGGCAGATCACCACTTTTCGTTCAAGCGCCGAGGCAGGCGCATATCCGGGCTTCTTTTTATCCTCTGTCTGAATCGCGACTCCGCATCCGGCACAGGCGCCCAGATTTTGATCCATCATGCTTTGCTCTTCCACGAAACCAATCCTTTCCGCTCCATCCAATATAGGGCGACACGCTCCATCTGACGGTTGAAGCGCGTCCAAAATCCGTCTGTCTGTGCGACGGGAACGACTAAAATCGTATAAAACCCAAGCCGATTGCCCCCCAGCACATCCGTAAACAATTGGTCGCCGATTACGACGGTTTCCTCAATAGTCACATTCATTTGCCGGACCGCCTGCAAAAAAGCTTTGTTGGTCGGCTTTCGCGCCGCACTGATAAAGGCGATTTGCAAAGGCGAACAAAAGCTTCCCACTCGCTCCTCGTTGTTGTTGGAGACAACTGTGACCTGAATGTCGGCCTCCCGCAAGCGCTTGAGCCACTCCATAACCTCCGGAGTCGCCTGCGGCCTGTCCCACTCCACCAACGTATTGTCGAGGTCGGTAATGACCGCGCGAATCTTTCGTTGCTTCAATTCTTCTATATCAATGTGGTGGATCGAATCCACGTACTGGTTTGGCATCAGCTTTTGTAAAAACACGGAGCACCTCCAAATGGCAACAAGCCTCATAACCGTGATTTCGGCACCTACTATATCATACTCCACCATCCTGTTGCAAAAGAAAAACAAAACGCGCCCAGTACCGGCGGCATGGGCGCGAAGGCGTCAACTCTCCTTGTTCTCCCGGCTTTCCATCAGCCTTTTGACACGCTCGGTAGGCGTCCAGCAAGAAAAACGGTAATCTGGGCGCGTCTCGTAGGTAAGACGCGAGCAGCGATACCCGACTTTCCCTTGCACCCGTTCGACGCGAAAATGCACACAGGTAGCGCAACAGTGATGCGGATTGTTTGGCTCCACGTCTCATTCCCCTCATTCTCTGCGATTCCAGGTAAACAGCGAAAGCTGCTCATAGCGAACCTCTTGCGGGTCGGCGAAATTGGAGAAGCCCACCCCGACCAAACGAACGCCAGCACGGTAGGAAAAGGCATCGAGCAAATCGTCCAGCAGCTCTCGCCAATTTGCGTCCGTCGTCGCTTTGCGCTGCTTGGTGCGCAACGTAAAATCGGCGTATTTGATCTTCAGGATGATCGTTTGGGGAGAAACTCCCTCCTGCCGAACGTCTTCCTGAACCTCTTGCAGTAGCGAGTATGCAATCGCTGCAACTGCATCCCGCTCAAACAAGTCGAAGCCCAAGGTCGTTTCACGACTAATCGATTTTGGTGCACGCTCCAGGACGAGCTCGCGTTGATCGTGTCCCCGGGAACGCTCGTAAAGCACCCGGCCCATTTTTCCAAAAAGCTGGACCGCATCATCCAATGACAGCTGCCAAAAGTCCGCGACGGTCTGGATTCCTTTTTTGGCGAGAACTTCCTGGGATTTCTTGCCTACTCCATGCAAGGCGCCGATTGGCAGCGGACCCAGGATCTCCAGGGCGTTTTCCGGCCGGATGATGACGAAGGCATCCGGTTTTTTCAGGTCGCTGGCAATCTTGGCGAGAGACATGTTGTACGAAAGACCGATGCTGCAGGTCAAGCCCGTCTCTCGCCGGATGCGCGTCTTGATCTCGCGGGCGATCGGGACAGCATCCAAATAGTCGGAAACATCGAGATACGCCTCATCCAGTCCGACGGTTTGATATTGCTGCGTATATTCAGCTAAGATTTCACGAATTTCAGCGGACTTTTCTACATAGCGTCCATAGCGGACGGGCAAAAAGACAGCGTGCGGACATTTCTTGCGAGCCAGAGCAATGGGCATAGCCGAGCGGACCCCGTATCGGCGTGCTTCGTAGCTGCAGGTGGAGACCACTCCACGATTGCCCGTACCGCCTACGATGACCGGTTTTCCTCGCAGCTGCGGCTGATCAAGCTGCTCTACACTGGCGAAAAAAGCATCCACGTCCATGTGCAGGATTTTTTTCATAACGGCAGATTCCACCAAACATACATTCTCATTTCTATTATTATCGCCGTTTTTCCTGGACTATGCAAGGGCGTGGATCCCCTGTCAAGAACTACAGCTGCTGGCGGATTGCACGGATTAACTCGGATACAGGCGGATTTCCCTTTTTGGCATAGATGATGGTCCCGTCCTTGCCGATGATGTAGACGATGCGCTGCTGGAAAAAGAGTCCTAATATCTTGCCCACGCCATACGCCGTCCGAATCTGCTCATCGGCATCGACAATCAGCGGAAACCGATAGCCGAATTTTTCTGAGAACGCCTGATGCTTCCCCAAATCGGCAGGATTGACACCAAAGACGACCGTATCCAGCTTCTCCAGCTCGCTGTACTGGTCCTGAATGGCACAAAGCTGTTTGGTGCAGACAGGCGTATCGTCGCCCGGGTAAAAAATCAGCACCACATTCTTATTTCCCAGATAGTCTTGCAAATGAATCGTTCCCTGCGTGCTTTCCGCGGCAAACGCGGGAGCAGGGGACCCTATTGTCAGCATCCTGTTCACCTCATCCTTAGTATACAGCCGGCAGAGAAAAGGAAAAACTGCCCACCTTCACCTGTGGACAGCCTCGTGTGCATCGTTTTACGATTGCTTTTGTGCCATGGTCTGACTGACACGCGCAACAAACGCTTCCGCGATTTTTAACATCTGGGCGTCATGCCCCCACATGCGCTCGGGATGCCATTGCAGTCCGACATGCAGTCCGTCCAGGCTCTCAATCGCCTCGATCACGCCATCCGCCGCCATTCCAGTCACTCGAAACCCCGGCGCGACGTCTTTTACAGCCTGGTGGTGCGAGGTGTTGACGAGCACTTCGTGGGTACCCAATGCATCAGCGACGAATCCTGGCTGAAGCTGTACCTTGTGCGCGCCGTACTGGCGAGATCCTTTTTGCGCATGTTGAAAGGCTCCCGGCACCTGGCTCGGGATATCCTGGATCAAGGTACCGCCGCAGGCCACGTTCATGATCTGCATCCCCCGGCAGATGCCGAGCATCGGTTTATTCTGCTCCAGCGCCAGCTTGATGATGGCCAACTCAGCCAGATCACGCTCGTATTCCACATCTCCCAAGCGCTGCAGGGGCTCTTCTCCATAGAGATGCGGGGCAGGGTCTTCGCCGCCTGTAAAAATCAATCCATCCAACGATTCCAGCATCTTTTCAAATGGCGGATCCTGGATCCCCAACAGCGGCATGATCAGCGGAATCCCGCCTGCTCGGGCAATCCCGTCTACATAGCCGGAACCAACGTAAAAATACTGGTCCAGATTGTTATTTGGAAAAAACATTTTTGCAGAAACCACACCGATTACGGGACGCACGCGGGTCACTTCCTTCTTCTGAGTAATGGATGGACGCGGAAAATAATTCTTGCTGTTCCAAGCTTGACTACATACTATTATAGTAAGAAAATTTTGTCTATATAAAAAGGAGTTGTTTCTATGTTATCCAGCCTCTCCCCTTCCATCGCCAAAGTACTGGAGGAAGCAGGCGGCCAATGGGGGGTCTATGTTGAAGATTTGCAGACAGGAGAACAACTTGCTTTTAACCAGGATGAACGCTTCTACGCGGCAAGCGTGATCAAGGTTCCGATCATGACTGCCGTTTTTTCCGAAGTATACGCGGGCAAATTCGCCCTGGATACGAAAATCGCGCTGCGCAGCGAGGACCAGGTCGGGGGCGCTGGCATCCTGCAGCATATGACACCCGGCTCGGAATGGACCGTGCAGGACCTCGTCACCCTGATGATTATCCAAAGCGACAATACAGCAACAAACATTTTGATTGACTTGGTCGGACGAGACGCGATTCGCGCAGCCATGCAGGCGACAGAAATGACCAACAGCCGATTTTACAACAAGCTGATGATCGTGCCTGCCCAGGTAGAGGGCTACAACGAGGTGACCGCAGCGGATCTCGGCAATCATCTGCGCTATCTGGCGACCGGAAAAGTGATCTCCTACGACAGTTGCGAGAGAATGATCGCGATCCTGAAGCAACAGCAGCATCGCGACCGCATCCCGCATCATTTTCCCTATCCGGGGGGAGACGTAATCGGCAGCCTGCCCCGCTGGGAGTTTGCCAATAAGACAGGCTCCGTGACCAAGATCACGCACGATATGGGGATTCTCTACATCGGCTCCAGGGCTGTCACGATTTGTGTTCTGAACAAGGGCTTGGAGCAAAGGCCGGCAGTGCAAGCCATCGCCAAAATCGGCAAGCTGGTATTTGACCTGTACGACGACAACGAAAAATAAAGAAAAGGGATGTACCCGCACGGAAGGCGGATACATCCCTTTTGCATGTCTTAATCTTTTTCCAAGATGAGCTTGGATACGTTGTATGCACTGGAGAAGGAAAGCTCAGACAATTGTCCCTGTCCTTCGCACCAGTCTCCGGCAAAGAAGAGGTTGCGGTAATCCGGCAGCGAAATTGGCATCGGCTTCTGGTTCATCGTCCACTTGATTTCCTGGACGATCGCACGCGTGGACACGCGAGGAACAACCAATTGCTCCTTCCAGCCCGGGAAATGCTTGTCATACAGATTTTCGATCTCCTGCTTGCGCTGTTCGATGACCTCTTTGTTACCGACCTCGGACTGGCGCAAATACGCAGTAGCCTGAAGCAATTGGCCGCCTTCCGGTACGCAGGTATGGTCATAATACGAGATGTCTGTGATAAAGATATTGTTTTGCTTGTCGTAAATGTAGGAGTACGGAACGTCAATGCGCTCTTTCAGTCCGACGTCATAGACGACAACGACAGTTGGTTCATACTCGGCATATTGCGCGATGGCATGCTCAAGACGCGTTTCCTGGAAAACCTTGACCATTTCCTTCGGCGGGATGCAGCATACAAATTCATCGCCAGTAATTTCTTCCTCCGGTGTCATGACCGCGACTACCCGATCGTCTTCTACGCGGACACCCTCTACCTTGGTCTTGGTCAAAATCGTACCGTTATTGGCTTCAATGACACGGACGAATTCCGTAATCAATGCCTGCCAACCCCCGCCGATATAAGCAACAGGCTTGTTTGTGGTAAACAAACGGCTGTAGTAGCTGAAGAATACATCCGATGGAATCTTCTCCGGCTCACGGGTAAAGAAGTTGGAGGATGCCAGCGTCAGCATCATTTCCTGCACTTCTTCATTAATGTGCTTCTTCTCCATCCACTTCTGAATGGAAAGATGCGGATGGCCCGTTTCCATTTTCAGCATCGTTTTTAAAATTTCAAACGTAAACAATACTTTGTCGAAGGCCTTCAACAGCTTCGTCTGGAAGAGTCCTTGCACGTTGGCAGGAACGGCTGTCAGCATATCTCCCGTATCGTACTTGGCTTTGTTCGGATTGAAGTCTTGCCAGTCAATGTGCAGATCAAGTTCCTTTTCAAACGTCCGCAGTACGGAACTGTCACGAGCGTAGATCGCATGCGCTCCGAAGTTGAAGTTAAATCCCTTGATTTTCAAAGTGACGGCGCGTCCACCTAATTGTCCGCGTTCCAGTACAGCAACTTTTTTCCCTTTCGACGACAGATAGGCGGCTGTAGAAAGACCTGCGAGTCCTCCGCCTACAACTACAACGTCATAGTGATTGGTTGTCATACACAATCTCCCCTACGCGCTAGCGATGTTGATCTATGATATATGGTTTGAAACCCAATCCTTAGAATAAGGGATCAGCAGAGCAGAGTCAACTATAATTGAACTTACGTCTATTATTATACTCTGATGTTCCATTTTTTCCCTAATTTACTGCGATCTTTCCTTTATGGAAAAACAGAACTTCCCATTAGTATTCCCTTCCAAAGGGAGGCAATCCATCAGCACATATGAAAAAACGGGAGTTGATTCACCCCCGTTTTATCCTTGCTCGTTGCGCCGGGTCATTTGTTGCCAGACGGTCCCGCTGGCAGCCTCCCCGCTCTCGATCCGCTCGACTGCCATTTTCACCTGCAAGCTAACTTCAAATTCCGGATCATTCTGGGCTTCCCGCAATGCATGGAGCGCTGACTCATCTCCGACCTCGAAAAGGAAGCGGGCTGCGCGCCAGCGAACCAATTTGTTGCGATCTTTCAGCGCCTTGCACATCGCATCTATCGCGCGGGGATCGCCCAGATCCGACAGGGTATCCCCTGCCGTTCTTCGCACGGATACTGAGTCGTCTTCCAGCGCCTGGTACAGCAGCGGAAAAACCGCGTCGGTCCCGATCATTCCCAGATACACCACCGCTTGTCTGCGAATGGACGATTTTGGGTCCTTGAGGGCTTTTTCCAGAACAGGCAAGTCTTCTTCACCGGGCTCCATACGATCCAGCGCCTCATAACGCTTCTGCCAGTCCGGATCATCCAGCATTTCCAACGTCACGATCTTCTTCTCGCGAACGATGGGCGCTGGCGCCTCTCCTGTTCCCTGCTGCATGGCTCTTTCGACTAACTCCTCCACGCGCTCCACGGGGTAAGCTGCATCGATCTCCTGCGCCACTTCTTCCCCGATCTCGCGCAAGTCGCCGTAGCGGACGCCGTGCTCGACCCATTTTCGTTCCATCAGCAGATTGGGTGAAGCAGAACCAGCACGGACGGCTGCTTGGCCAAAGCGTTCCGGCAGGGCAGCACGGATTTGCTCGTTGCCCATTGTGACTTTTACCTGCATCGGCACATCCCGGAACATCTGAATGTACACTTGCGCCTCACCGAATGCAGCACCAGCGGATTCCCCCTGGAATTCGGGAACTGCCGTCTCGCTGCCCGCATGCAAAATCTCTCTTGCCTGCATCAGGATTTTCTGCCAATCGGCATTGGATTTGCGCTCCAAAGCAAGGAAATCAGCCGTATGAAAAATGGAAACGACTCCATCAATTGCCAATAGCTTCGCCATGAGGTCCGGCACGTTTTCCGCCTTCTCTTTGGTATAGACACGCTGTACGCCATCAGGCAAGCGCTCGTCAACATTCAATTTCATTACATTGGGACTGGGTGTTGGTTCTATCGAAAGCAATTTCATGCTTCGTCACTCCTTTTCTCCGCACACTTTCCAGCTTCCCCTATATCCTAGCATGGAATTCCCTATCGGTTCCAACCTGCAACTCTTTTGAAAGTGCAAAAACCGTTTTTCAAAGAGTCAGCTTGTAGTAATCATTGGCTGATTTGACAAAAAATCCGCAAGACTCATACAAGCCAAGCGCATTGCTGTTCTCGCAGGCCACCTCCAGGCTGACTTTCTCCATCCCCTCATGCAGCAAAATGTCGATCGCCTGCGCCAAAGCCTGTCGGCCGTAGCCTTTTCCCTGATGCGTTGGATGAACACAAAAACCGTAGATAAAGCCTTTCTTTTCTGTTCTCATCGTGCCGATTTTTCCGATCGGCTGATCATGTGAGAGGATCAGATAGGTCTTGGACCGGTCATTTTGCTCGATGCTCTGGTGCATCTCCCGCACTTTTTTCTCTTCCATTTGAAAACCATGGACATCCAGCCAAATCAAGGTTTCGAGATCGGAAGGTACTGCAGCCCGCAATTGGATGCTAGGCGGCGGCAGAACCGCTTTTTTATCAGGCGCCAAATCCATCCAGTATTCCGAGAAGGAGTATACGGCGCCGAGCTGTTCTACGAAGGACTTGCCAGAATGCGATTCCCGCTGAACGATGAAGCAGTGTTGAGGAATCTTTCGTTCACGGCACGCCTTGGCTGCTTCATTTTGAAGCGCACGAAAAATCCCTTTTCGGCGATAAGCAGGATGCACCATCCCGCTTACCTCCGCTTCCTCTCCATGAAACACATACAGCCCAAGAAATCCAACCACGCGATCATCCTGGTAGCAGAGAAAGTCCTCGGTCTCGGTTCCCCGTCGGGAGCGCAACATGTCCGGGTTCACCTTGAGGTCAATTCCGTCATGTTCGTTGCACACCTGGACGAGCTGCAGGACCTCTGCAATCTCCTCTGCAGTCAATCGGGTCTTTGCTACGATGTCATATCCCATATATCCCTCTCCCATCAAAAATAATGGCTTCTGATCTCCCGTACCACTTCTTCCAAATTGTTCGCTACCTGCGGAATCGAGTACCCAACGAACAAGGGGGAGGTGACAAAACGTGGAACCACTTTGGCGACGAGCTTGCCCTCCCAATGATAGAAGAAGAAATTGTAGCTTTGAAAGCGCGGATTGACGTGATTCAAGATCCAGTGCGCCAGGATCTGCAGATATTCGGCCATTCGGCCAAGCCGATCATAATTTGAAAGCACGACATTGTATTCAAAAAAGCTGGCTCTGGGCTGCGTCGACAGCGTCACCTCAACCCCGTCTTCCTGATCTATGACAATCCCCTCAAAATCCGATTCCTTCACCTGGTGCAAATAGTCGTATTGATGAAGGCCGACAATCTGCATATGCGGATGGCGTATGCTCCCTCCGGAATAAGGGCCGTGATTCTTGAAAAAAAGCACCGACTGAAAATCTTTGCTTTGCTCCATCTCCATCCATTTTTCAACTCCAAAAGCGAGCAGATTGCGGACATGCTCTTTGGAGTATACGGACCAGTCTCCATCGCATTCGTCAGATTCAACCAATACGGTTTGAAGCGTGTCTTGTAAGACCGGGTATTTATTCTTCAGCCAAATCATGCTGCCTCGCTGCTCCAACACGTCGGTCAAGCTGTTTCGATCACAAAATGGGCATGAAGTGTCTCGATTATGGATACTTTCCGGCTTTTTTCTGCCAAGCTGCATATCGAAGTGCAAGTGAGTACTTCTCATCCCATTCCCTCCCCGATTCACACCTTTTACTTTACATGGAAAACGGCGATGCGTAAATCGCCCAACTCTTCAGAAAAAACACGCAACGACCTTCACAAAATGGAGCAGGTGTTTTACTATTACCTTGTCTGAAAGCAATTTTTTTGGCAACAGGCAATGCATCTGTCTTCGCCGAGCAGTCTGCGGTTTTTTTATCTCAAACCGAAAGACTACACTAGCAGTAGCGAATGACGAAAAAGGGGTTGGCAGAAAATGGAACGTTCATTTTACTACCCGGTTAGCTGGAGCGAAGCACACCGATACAAATCCGCTCTGGATGAGGAAAGCATTCCTTACGAGGTTCTATCTCCGCTCGATCTGCCTGTACTGGAGGAAGGCCAGGTCGCGATCGTCTTTCCCTCCATTCCGCTGCGCTCGTATGTATGGGTGAGAACCTTGTTTGCATGCGACGGCATCGGTTATCCCGATCCTTTTGCCCGACAGATCTGGATTAAAAAATAACAGATGAAAATAGCGTCACTTGCTCAGAATCGACATAGGATGTGGTAGAACGAGAGGTGGAGAAAATGCCTTCCTACAGCATCCGTGTTTCGATCGAGCGGCTGAGGCTGGATTTGCTAGATGGCAACAACGTAGTGCGTTCCTATCCCGTGGCGTTGGGCAAGCTCGCGACTTCGACCCCACGAGGAAATTTCACGATCATCAACAAGGTTCCGTACCCAAATTCTTATCCCGGTGGTCCGCTCAGTGTTTTTGGGACCTATTGGCTCGGATTGAGCAAACCGCATTATGGAATTCACGGCACAAACAACCCTTCGTCGATTGGCCACTACGTATCGCATGGCTGTATCCGCATGTACAATGAGGATGTCAATGCCTTGGCTAAAATCGTACCGATTGGAACCCCTGTACGCATCCGCCAAAAATAAAGCCCGCCTTTCTTACAAAAGGCGGGTCTTGTCATGAATCGAGTTTTCGTTTGTTTCTTCCCAATCTTCGGTTTCATCTGATCCCAGGTAGACGATGTACCTTGTAGCTTGCTTGTACATGATAGACAAGGTCAATTCCTTGATCTTGTTCATGATCTCTTCCTTTTTCTCGGGCATTTCCTGATCTAGTTTTTCTTCTTGCAGGATCAGATAGGACGATACCCACTCCGGGTCAAGTTTGTATGCAGGCAAAGACAGCGACTCCTCTACTCGTGTAATCTCCATTAGTCTACATGAAGGGAGCCGCTGTTCACAGCATCAATTACTGGCTGTATAAACATTGTTTGACATCAGATTTATTTTCCTTGCTCCAGTTCCTCGATTAAAGCAGACAATTCAGCCCAGCGCTCGACGGCTGCCTCCAGTTCAGCTGCTACCTGCTGTTCTTCTGCGTACAGCTTTTCCACTTTGCCGTAGTCACTACCCGAGAGCGCGATCTCCTGCTTCAATTTTTGGCTTCGCTCTTCCAATGAGGCAATTTTGTCTTCAATCTCGTCCCATTCCTTCTGATCCTTGTAGCTCAGCTTGCGGGTGCGATTATTTCCACGGTTGGCCATACTATTTTCACTCTTGGCTGGCTTACCTTCCGCTGCAGATCCCGCCATTAAAGGAACACTTGCTTCTTTCTCCTCCCGTCTGGTCTCCAGGTATTCGGAGTAATTGCCGTAAAAATGGCGAATTTGCCCTTGTCCCTCAAAGGCCATCAGATGTTCGACAGTCCGATCCAGGAAGTAGCGGTCGTGAGAGACTGTTATCACAGCTCCGGGAAACTGCTCCAGATAATCTTCCAGAATGCTGAGCGTTTGAATGTCCAAATCATTCGTCGGCTCATCCAAGAAGAGGACATTCGGCTCTCCCATCAAAGTGCGCAACAGGTAAAGCCGACGTTTTTCCCCTCCGGAGAGTCGAGATATGGGGGTCCATTGCATATTCGGTGAAAAGAGAAATCGCTCCATCATCTGCGAAGCGGTAATCGTCTGTCCGTCACTCGTATGGATCACCTCTGCCGCTTCCTTCACGTATTCGATGGCGCGCAGCTTCTCGTCCATTTCTACATTATTTTGCGTATAGTAGGCGATTTTGACGGTCTGTCCAACTTCAACCTTTCCCGAATCAGGTTCGATTCGGCCTGCCAGCATATTGAGCAAAGTCGATTTGCCGCTTCCATTGGGTCCGATGATTCCGAGGCGATCCTTCGGCAGCACGATATAGCTGAAGTCATCGACCAATTTTCGCTCCCCGTAGGCTTTGCTGATATGCTCGATCTCGATCACCTTTTTGCCCAACCGACTGGCTCCCAAAGCCATATCCATCTTCGCTGCAGGTCCTTCCACTGCGCGGTCCCGCAACTCTTCGGCCCGTTGTACCCGTGCTTTCTGCTTGGTCGTCCGTGCTTTGGCACCGCGTCTGAGCCATGCCAACTCCCGGCGCAGCAGATTTTGCCGCTTGCTTTCGGCAGCAGCCTCATTTTCCTCGCGCTCTGCCTTTTTCTCCAGGAAGGTAGCGTAATTGCCCTCGTAGCTGTAGAGCTGGCCGCGGTCCAATTCAAATGTGCGGTTGGTCACCCGATCCAGAAAGTAGCGGTCATGCGTCACCAGCAGCAACGCTCCTTTGTAGCGGGAAAGATATTCCTCTAGCCACTCGACCGTCTCGTTGTCAATATGGTTGGTCGGCTCGTCTAAAATCAGCAGATCAGCCGGCTGTATGAGGGCTCTCGCCATCGCGACACGTTTGCGCTGACCGCCAGAGAGCTCGCGAATGGGCTGGGAAAAATCATGGATGCCCAACTGGGTCAAGATCATCTTCGCCTGTGTATTGCTCTCCCATGCGTCAGCCGCGTCCATGCGGCCTTGCAGCGCCAGCACGCGGGCCTGCTTTTTCTCATCATTCGGAGATGCCTGAAGGTCCGCCAGTGCCATCTCGTAATCCCGCAAAAGCTGAATCAAGGGCGAATCCCCGTAAAAGACCTGGTCCAGCACATTCGAGTTTTCGTCAAAGCTTGGGTTCTGAGGCAGGTATTCGACGACGAATCGGTTGGCGTGAATGATTTTGCCGCTGTCAGGCGCATCCAGGCCAGCGATGATCTTCAAGAGCGAAGATTTGCCTGTGCCATTCACTCCGATCAGACCGATTCGCTGCTGTTCGGCAATATGAAACGATATGTTATCAAACAAGCGTTTCTCTCCATAGCTTTTGGAGAGATTTTCCACGGATAATATCTGCATGGCTGTCTCCTGTACCTTTTTCTTTCGACTTGTCTAGCAAATGGTATCATGTTTTCGCGGGAAGCTCTAGTTGGTTGAAAAATGTCCGCAGGCGCCTTGGTTCTAGAATTGCTGGCAAACCTCCGCCAGCACTTCGCCAATTCGTTTATCGGAAATGACAAGATCGGCCCACGCATCCAGCGGTGTCGGCTCCTGATTGACAATCACCAGTCTGGCACCGCGTTCCTTCGCATACTGAGGGAACCAATTGGCTGGACTCACCGTCAAGGACGATCCCAGGACGAGAAACAAATCCGCCTGATCGCTCCACTCCTGAGCCTGTTCCAGCGCCATCGCGGGCAATGACTCGCCAAACAGGACAACGGAGGGTCTAAGGAAACCTCCACAGGAGCAAATCGTTCCATCCTGCTGCAGGTAGCGGGCGCTGGGATAAACCTGCTCACAGCGCGTACAGTGAACCGTCTCCAGCGTGCCATGGAGCTGTGCGACCATTTTGCTGCCCGCGCGATGATGAAATCCATCCACATTCTGCGTGATGATCCCCCTCACCTTACCCGCCTGCTCCAAAGCAGCCAAGCATTCATGCCCTGCATGCGGCTCGCAGGCCAATAACCCCTCGATCCGTTTTCGATAAAAGTCAACAAACGCTTCCCGATGATTGCGCATCGCTTGAGTGCTGGCTAACTGCATCGGATCTTTTCCTTGCCATAAGCCGTTTTGCGAACGAAAATCGGGCAAGCCGCTTTCTGTAGACATGCCCGCACCTGAAAAAACAACGGCTGACTTGGCCTCATACAGCCATTCCTTCAATTGGTCCATCTCGTGTCACTCCTTTTCGCTCACACCGTATACATATTCTAATGGAAGGAAATCTCTTTTGCATAGGAAAGGGGGAGGTGCATGACGACTTATTTCGTCTCGGATTTGCACGGTCAGTATCAAACCTTTGTCAAAGCACTCGAAGACGCCTCCTTTTCCCTGGATCGCGGCGATCAGCTCTATGTTGTCGGCGACATGGTGGACAGAGGACCGAAATCAAAAGAGGTGTTCCTACATCTGCTAGAGCTGCGGCAAGCCTATCCGAACCAGGTAATGCTGCTAAAAGGAAACCACGAACAGATGTTGGAAGACTGGCTGCTGCGAAATGGGAATCCCGAGCTCTATCTTCGTTTCAACGGCGGCGATGCCACCATCCGGTCATTTTTGGATCGCCATCCATTGCGTCGCGCCTTTCTCGGGCGAATGCCCTCGCCCGAAGAACAGGAACAGGCCAGACTGTTGATCCTTGAACAATACCCGCAGCTTCTGCCTGCCCTGACAACGCTTCCCCTCTATATGGAACTTCCTGCAAATCCCGGAATGAATGCTCCCTCTGTCCTGCTTGTCCATGCCGGAATACGCCCTGACCTCCCGCTGACGCAGCAGCGCCCCGAGGATTTGCTCTGGATTCGCCAGCCCTTCTACGATCACTATGCCGGAAACCTTCCGATTGTTTTTGGGCATACGCCTGTCAACCGCCTTCCAGGCTATACCGGATCAGGTCCCTGGAGGAGAGGAGCGCTTGTTGGAATTGATGGAGGAGCTGGCTACCAGAGAGGCGTCTTGCTTTTGCAATGGCCCTCCCTGCAGTTTCAGTTCACGCCAGTCCAAAATCTGCAAAGCGTCTTCACTTTCGCCTACCCTGAAGAGAAAACGAAAAAAGCCTAAAATAGCGGATGAGGAGACTCATTCGCTTGCGGCTTTTCCTTTTGTTTCGGACAAGCCGTTTCATTTCACAAATTGTTACTTTATACAATCTACTTTCGATTCGTAATTATGATAGAATAATGGCTGAGGTGTTGATATGAAGCGTGAACAATTGTTGGAACGATGCATGTTCCTCTCCTGGGTCATCTCCTTGATTGCGACCTCGGGTAGTCTCTTTTTTTCGGAGGTTCTCAAATACATACCTTGCGAGTTATGCTGGTACCAGCGGATTTTCATGTACCCTCTCGTGATTCTGCTGGGCGTTGCTTCCGCTAAAAAAGACTACCGGATGTCCCAGTATGGACTGATCCTCTCCGTCATCGGCGGCCTGATCTCGCTGTATCACTATTTGATACAGAAGGTTCCATTCCTGCATGAAATGGGGGACGCATGCGGAATCGTTCCTTGCAATACCGATTATATTAACTGGTTTGGATTTATCACGATTCCGTTTTTGGCTCTGATTGCATTTATTCTGATCAGCATCCTGCAAGTGCTGATGATGAGACATCGAAAGGAGAACTAGACCTTGAAAAAAGTTATTATTCTCGCTATCGTCGTAGCGGCGCTATTGATCGGTGCCATCGTGTACTCAGACATCTCCAATCGTGAGAAAGCAGTAGGCAATCCGTACGGCAAGGAAACCCTTCATCCGGCCACACTGGCACAACTGGACGATCCACTGTACGGCAATCTCATCTTGCCAGATGAACTGAAAGACAAGATGGACAAAAAAGAAGAGCTTTACGTCTATTACTTCAGCCCGACATGCGAGCACTGCATGGCTACCACGCCAGTCCTCGTGCCGATTGCCGAAGAAATGAAAATTGACATGAAAAAACATAATCTCCTGGAGTTTCCTTCCAGTTGGGATGAGTATCATATCGAGTACACCCCGACGCTGGTCCATTACAAAGATGGCAAAGAAGTGTCCCGTCAGGTTGGCGAACAAGATGCTGCCACTTGGAAGAAATGGTTTGAAGAACAACAGCAAGGCTCCTAAACAAACAGCCGGCCTCCCACTTTCATAGATGGGAGGCTGCTATTGTGAATACGGCGTGACAGATGTGTGAACAATCCCTCTTTTCTCCACGAAATAGCCCAAATTAGTCATTAGGCTTCTTCCCTTTTCATGCCTATAATAGAGGATGGGGAACATCATCGGAAAACGGAGGTAGTACCTATGAATCTCACCTATTTGACCGAAACATTTGGCTTTCGCGGGACGTGGAACCCTGAACTGATCGTACTGACCGTATTGATCGGTGTGGCATACTTCTCCTTTATTGGTCCCTTGCGTCATACCTTTCCGGACAATGAGCCAGCGAAGCCAAGACATAAGATCCTGTTTACAATCGGGCTTCTGCTCTTTTACTTCAGCCTGGGCAGTCCGTTAAATGTAAGCGGCCATTTTTTGTTCAGCGCCCATATGCTGCAGCAGTCTCTGCTTTATCTGGTAATGCCCTTGTTCATCTTGGCTGGAACACCTGCTTACCTGATCCGTTATCTGGCAAGCTTTCGCGTAATCAGAGGAATTCTGCGTGTTTTTACGCACCCCCTGCCAGGCGTGATCTTGTTTAATGCTCTGTTTTCTTTCTATCATATGCCCTTCATTCTCGACCTGTCGATGAACAATCTGGCGATTCACAACTCCATTCACTTGATCTTGTTGATCGCAGCTTTCTTCATGTGGATGCCGGTGATGGCTCCTGTTCCGGAAATTCATCGTCTGTCGCATCTGCAAAAACTGGCGTATATTTTTGCCAACGGAGTATTGATCACTCCGGCATGTGCCCTGATCATGTTTGCTGGCGCTCCGTTGTACGACACCTACTTGAATGGTCCAACGATGCTTTGCGCACCGTTCTTCTCGGCACCGATCGACAAGTCGATGTTCGCCTTTACCATGGACCCGTTGGAGGATCAGCGTCTCGGCGGAATCATCATGAAGCTGATGCAAGAGATGACCTATGGCGTGATGCTTGCTTATATCTTTACGACCTGGTACCGCAAAGAACGCGACCAACCAGATGATCAACTGCTCCCCCATTCTTAATGCTTGGGGAGGGAGAGGAGTCCTAGCATGACCGCTGCTTCAACTACTGCGTTACGGATTCGGAGATTGCTCATTTTCTTGCCGATCCTCGTCTTCCTGATCCTGCTGTCGTCCTGGTTTTTCGGACAGCCCAAAAACGTTCAGGCCGCTCTTCCTGATATTTCGCTGGAGGCTTTGGACGGGAGCGCTTTTCCGCTGACGAATGAAAAAAAGAATCTTCGTCTTGTCGAATTGATCTACACGCGTTGTCCAGACGTTTGCCCGACTACCACGGTTCGGATGGTGCAATTGCAGAAACGGCTGATGGAAGAAAATCTGATGGGGAATGGAATCGAGTTTTTGACCGTTACGATCGATCCAGTCAATGATACTCCTGAGGTATTGCGAAAGTACGCCCAAAATATCGGAATCGATCCGCAAGGCTGGGTCATTCTGCGCGGCGATGAAGAAACGATCAAAACCGTGACACGCTCACTTGGGTTCTTCGCCAACCAGACCGAAGACGGGTTTATTTCCCATACCACCAGCACCTACTTGGTCGACGAGAACAACGTCGTTCTACGCAAGTTTGGTATGGGAGAAGACTTCGACCCGGATGAAATCTACGAAGAACTGATCAACTTGAAACAGAAAGGGTAATGATCGGAACATGACTATCATACGCTTTATGCGCGTGCTTCCCTGCCTGCTTTTGCTCGTCGCGGTGGCTGCATGCGGCAATGACAACCAAGAGGCATTTATGCCCGGCTCGCCGGTAGAAGCCGCCTTTACGATGGAACCTAGTGAGCCTGCTGTAGGAGATACCGTCACGTTCGCAGTCACGGTAACACAGGACGGCAAACCAGTGGACGATGCGAGCGAAGTGAAATTTGAGTGGTGGAGAGAAGGACAAGAGCCGCATGAAATGCTGCCTGCCACCTTCCAAAAAGATGGCCTCTACATTGCCAAACAGACCATTTCCCAGCCGGGATCGTACTTTGTCTACTACCACGTCACCGCTAGGGATTTTCACACGATGAAAAAGATCCCCTTCACAGTAAAAGGAGAAACGGGAGAAGTCGATCAACCAACACCTGCTGAACAGCAGAGCCAAGACAAAGAGACTGCATCCTCCCCTGAACACGGCGCTTCGCACGAACACGGAACAGAAGCATCAGAGGGTGGACAGGTCGAGATGCATTTTATGCCAGCAACAGAAATTCGCGCATCGGAAGAGACTTGGCTCGGTGTCCACATCATGAACGGGGATGATGTCCTGCCAAACGCGACTGTACGCTTCGAATACTGGAAGGACGGAGAAGAAAAACACGCGTTTCAGGATGCTTCCGAAACCCATCCTGGTCAATATGGTACGAAGCTTACATTCCCCGCGTCCGGTGCTTATACCGTCAAGGTTCATGTCGAAGCTGGAAGCATTCACGATCACAAGGATTTCTCCATTACCGTACAATAATCAAATACAGAAAAAAACAGGCGCAGCTCCATCGGACCATCGGGGAGCATGCGCCTTTTTCCATTTTGATAGGGAATTGTATGATTCTTTTGGTTCAGCAGGTAAAAAACGCAACACGGTCAACAACTAGATCATAAAATTCCCAGCGATTATTGCGCCAGCGATAACCGAGCACGGTGTTGCGGCCAATCCTTATGGGGTAGAACCAAAACGAGCGTCCGTTACGGAGCCAGATGAACGTAAAGCGAAACAGGCAGGCTTGAAAACTCCAGGGGAAAATTTGGCGCGGTCCCCCTCTCCCCTGCCTGCCAGGCGAGCTTGGTGCTCTGAATGGGGGTGGCCCTGGCGGCGGGGGAAAGCCTGACGAACCTGGCGGAAAACCTGACGATCCTGGTGGAAAGCCTGACGATCCTGGTGGAAAGCCTCCTGGCGACCCAGGGGGAAACATATACGACATGACCTTCACCTCCTACAAGTCTCCCTATAGGAGATGCAGCAAACGCGGAACTGGCATGTGCGTTTGCCCGCGGTCATTCACCCATTTTTCCGCATTTGTCCGTCATGCATCCGCCTCTCGTAGTTGTTTTAATAGGGACGTCCCCCGCTGATAAAACGATACTCCCAATGGGTCCCTTTAAAATCGGTGATCCGCACTCCTCCGGATTCCTTGGAATACGTATGCAGCAGCTTGTTGTCTCCGAGGTAGATCGCAACGTGGTTGATGCTTTGCTTGGATACGTCAATCCCTTTGTAATCGGACTCCTTCCAGCCCTTGTACTTCATGACAAAGACCAGATCACCCTTTTTCAGCTTGTTGATGTCCGTAGTCATCGTTCCATGGGCTTTTACATAGTTGGCTTGGGATTTCGCTCCCCCCCGCCCCATATCGATGCCTGCTCCATCCAGATAGGCCCACATGGTGAATTCAGAGCAATCCATGGTCTTTTTGTTCGAACGAGTCGAGCCGTATTCGTATGGAGTTCCCAGGTACTTCATCCCTGCTGCTACGACCTTGTTGCCCAAGTCCTTCCCCAGATTTTGATCCGGTTCCGCGGTGTTTGGCGGTGTGACTGAGCCTGTTTCATCCGGTAGAATGCGGCGCACACTCAGCAACTTTTTGGAATAATCGCTCAAATTTTTTACTACGACTTTCTTTTCTCCCTGGGATGCGTACATGTATTGACCGTCGCCGATGTAGACCCCCATGAAAGAAGCAGATCCTTTGCCTGTAGAAGAGAAAAAGAGCAAATCACCAGCTTGTACGTCTTGCACAGATACTTTCTTGCCCGCCTTGTTCAGCTTGGCAATGGTATCTTCTATATTCATACCAATCTTCTTGTATATGTAGGTTGCAAAACCTGCTGAGCCAAAAGCTTGTGGACCAACCGCCCCGTATTGATACGGTTTCCCTTTCAGCGACTGGGCGATGGCTGCTACTTGTGCCCCTTGCGCTTCGGTTTGGGTCTGCGCCGCATGCGAAACAGCCTGTCCACCTTCTGCAAACATCAGAAAAGATGTGCTAAGCAAGACAGCAACAGTGGATTTTTGTAGCCAATCTCGTTTCGTCAATGTGCTTCCCTCCAAGTTGTGAATTTCCCAACGAATTGGGTACGGAACCAGTCTACTGGAAAAAACAAAACAGGTTAAGGCTGTAAATTTTCCCAATAGCTGAAATGATTACATAGTCAGGTGTCTATAGCCCTAGAGAACGACACGCATAAAATAGGAAAAACTCTTGCCCGCTCTTCGGGCAAGAGTCTTCCTTGCTCGCTTACACTTCCTGCTTTGCGATGCTTTTCGTAGCCTCGCGATATAAAAACAAGACGGTCTCTCCCATTCGCAGTTTTCGCGAGCCCTTTACGAGAAAATACGTATTCGGTCTCAAGCGCTTCATCAGCATTCGATGAAGCTGTCTTTTGCTGATACAGTGGACAACGCGTTCTGGAGGGAAGCCTGCCTGAATCGCCCCACGCGCGATATACCTTGCGCTTTTGCCCAGGGTGTAGACGTAGTCAACCTGCTTTTGGCTCAAATACCGCCCGACATCTTCATGCCCCTTTTGTTCGTAATTGCCCATCTCCAGCATGCTGGCAAGAACAGCGACTTTTGTACCTCTGGCCACCTGGCACAGTGCATCGATGGCAGCTTTGGCGGCATTGGGATTGGAGCTGTAAGAATCGTCGAGAATATGCACGTTGCGAACCGTCCGATAATGGGTCAGGCGCTTTTTTTGCGGACGGAAACAGCGCAAGCCTTCTTGGATCACCGCGGGCTTCAAACCGAGAGAATCCGCGACCGCGATGGCAAACAGCGCATTGTAGATATTATGCTCGCCCAATACGGGAATGAAAAATGAGTGCTCTTCGCCTTTTAGCTCACAAGTAAAAGATATGCCTTCTTCCGACTGGCTGAAATTGGTCGCACGATAGTCCGCTTCCTGCTGCAGCCCTACAGTGATAAACGTGCCGGTAAATTTGCCTGTATACGGCTGCTTGCAAAGCATGCGCGAGTACGCACAATCCATGTTCAGAAAGACCTTCCCATTTGGCTGCATGTGACGAATCAATTCCGATTTGGCCAACGCGATTCCTTGTTTGGTACCGCCGACATTGCCGATATGGGCTGTCCCAATATTCGTGATCACACCATAGGAAGGCTTGATGATTTGACAATGCTTCATGATATGCCCTCTTCGCAGCATGCCAAACTCCAGAACCGCTGCCTGATGCTCCTTCTTGATTCGTCGTGCATGCGCTCTCGTATTGCCTAGGAAGTTTTTGTTGAACATCGATTTGTACACTCGCCGAGTGCGCCCCAAAATCGCTGCAATCATTTCCTTCGTCGTCGTTTTCCCTGCACTGCCGGTAACCGCGATGACCGGAATGCGCAGAATGAGCGGCTTGGTGGGCAGCTTGGCTATCTCTTTTCTCCCTATTTTTTTCAAAAGCAGCCTCTCCTTTATTCGAGTCCACACCAAATTCTCCCTCATAGTATGAAGGGAGTAGACAGCCTGTATAGACCGTCATCTAGTCGCTGTCTCCACTTCTGTTCCATTCCGGTGGACGACAGGATGCATAGAGTAGGAAGAGAGGTGAGGCTGATGAAAAAAAAGGTGACCATTGCCGCGGTCGGTGACATCCTGATGTGGAAAAGTCAGATTGCTGCAGCTCAAATCCCGGGCACCCGCCAATTTTCCTTCGCCGAACAGTTCGCCCCTGTCGCCGGGCTGTTGAAGCGTGCCGATTTTACCATCGGCAATCTGGAAACGACATTTTCAGGGACCAAGCAGCCCTTTCAGATCGGCTCCTTTCGCGCCGGCTATCCCCGGTTCAACTGTCCGGATGAGCTAGCCCGCGATTTGAAACAGGCTGGCTTTCAGCTTTTAACGACGGCCAATAATCACTGTCTGGATGGCGGGCCCAAGGGCCTTGTGCGAACCTTGGATGTGCTGGACCAATACCAGCTCGATCATACCGGCACCTATCGCAACAAGCTGGAGGCTCAGCTTCCCTATATCAAGCTGGTGAAAGGGATTCGTATCGGGGTCCTGGCGTATACCTACGGAACGAACAAGCAAAAGATACCAGCCGATGCACCCTGGATGGTCAATCTCCTCCATCGAAATCGTATGGAAGCCGACATCCTCAAGCTTAGGCCGCTCGTCGATGTATTGATCGTCTCGCTGCATTTTGGGATTGAATTCCGTTACACTCCGACACTAAGGCAACGGATACTCGTGCAGGCCCTTCTGGACCGCGGAGCCGACATCGTACTCGGTGCTCATCCCCATGTTCTGCAGCCTGTCGTCACCCCTATGATCCGCCAGAAAAACAACCAGCTTCGGAAAACGGCTGTTGCCTATTCACTGGGCAATTTCTCCTCCGAGCCGATGCTGAATATCCAACAATCGCAATGCGGGGCGATTCTTTTTTTGACCATCGAGAAAGAGGACGGCAGACAAGCTGAGCTCACACAGATCTCTGTGGTCCCTACCTATACACAACGGTTTTCGCGAAAAGGCCGAATTGCTTACCGCATCGTTCCGTTGCGGGCTTTACTGCAAAAACCCTCCCCCTACTATCAGCGTGCATGGGGACGAGTGAAACAGATTATCGGCAAACGATACCTATAAAAAAAGACGCGGATAATGGTATCCGCGTCCTTCTTATAAACTGCCTCCACAACGTTCTCTATGCTTTACCGACTGTTTCTTGCTTGCATACCGCTTGCTTCAAACGTTCAGAAGCCTGTTCGGTATCCAGTCCCAGGACCAGTTCTATTTCACTGATGATGATTTGCTGAGCATTATCCAGCATGAGTTTGTCAGAGGTGCCTAAGATTTTGTTCTTGCTAATCGTCGTCAAATCGCGGACCACCTCAGAGATCTCGTATAGGTTTCCGCTTTTCATTTTGTCCAAATTGATCTTTTGACGCTGGCCGGCATGAACGGAAAGATCTGCCTCTCCCTCCTGCAAACGCGCCAAAACATCGTAGAGGACGTCTTGCTCAACTACGTGGCGAATGCCTAGTGCGGACATCTTCTCAACAGGAACCATGATGTCTAAATCTTTCAGCAGCATGTTCAACACAAAATACAAATGTTTCTCGCCGAGAAATTCTTTTTCCTCCCGGGCCTGAATGATTCCGGCTCCATGCATGGGGTAAAAAATCTTGTCTCCTACTTCAAACATACGTCCACCTCCCAGACAACCTCCATCTATTATAACACACTTTATTCGTTTAAAATTTTTTATTTTATCACAATCCAATAAAATGAGTCAATGATTCATTTCCACTTTTTCACTGTTTGTAAATAGTGATACCTTTTGGTGGGTCAATCCATTCTGATAACCCCTTTCCTGGTCGCGATTTCGAGTCATCTTACCGAGCATCACACAGTTAAGACTGCAGTCTTTTTTTTCGCCGAAAGAACATGACCAGGAACAACAACAGGGGGATTGCCATCTGGATATACGGGTATACCTGGTTCAGGACGACGTCGATGCCAACCCACATATGATGAGAGAAGTTCGGCGATGTCAGAGAGGACGCAAAGATGAATAACCCGACTGGTATTACCCATCTTTTGTAGCCTGTCCCAGAAATTTCGGAGATGCCTGTAACCGCTCCGACATAAAACAACAACACTTTAAAGCCTAGTCCGATAAACAAAACGAGAACGAACAAGACATCCATGCGCTCGAAAACCTCCGCCAGTTCAATCAATTGCACCACCTCGAGCAAAGGAAACGTCATCATTTCTGCAAGGGTGGGCCCCAAAACCAGCACATTGATTTGATTGACAATCGTTAAGACCAAGGCTACGATTCCATAGGTCAAGAAGAACGATTTTCCCATCTTCTTCGTGCTTGAAATGAGCGGAAAATACACCAAAAACAGCAAGGTCTGGGCAAATGGAAAGGAAACGATCTCAGGCACGGCAGCTTGGACGACGGGACCCATCCCTTGTTCCAATACAGGCAGCATATACTCAAATCTCAGCATTCCCTTGCCGATAATGGCCAGAATTAATGCCGAATAACTGACAATGACGACCGGAAGTAAAGCCAGGCACAGCTGGAGAGCGATGCGAGCCCCGTAGCGCGCACTGTTTCCAATGACCAGGATCGCCAATAGCGTAAGAATGAACAGCGGTGTTCGGTTCAGAAGTGCAAATGCCGCAAGTTCAACCAGGTCCCGTAAATTCCTGGACGCCTCATACGCGAAGTACACGGCATACAAAATTGTCAACATAGCTCCGGGCCATTTCCCAAGATAATGGCTGAACAATTGAAATAAGTTCCTCTTGGGGTCCATCAGGTACGTCCCCCAATAAAAGAGCACCAAAACAAAACCCAGAGCGGCGCCGATCAGCATCGCCAGCCAGGCATCCTGCTTGGCTTTCGCACCGATAAAAAACAGAGTGGTACTGCCGATCTCGAACAAAATATAGCTGGCGATCAGTTCGGATACTCTGTTCTGCCGCGCATGCATTTCCCTCACCCCTTTGTGTTACTCACTTTCCGGATTTAGACGATCCTTCTTGATTCGTCCGGAATGCTTTCTTTAATAGACCCGGACGCAGTATCTTCGCCTTGACTTGGACATCCAGCTCTACTTTTTTAAAGTCTTCCGTCCAGGTTTCTTTCATTTTCTTCCAATCCTTCGGGTACTTTCGGTGGATTTTATCGGCAAATCCCGGCAAATCCACGCCGATCCTTTTGGATGCCTTCCATCCGATATTCATAATGTCAGTCACTTCTTTCGCCAGATCCTGCTCGAGTTTATAAATGTTCTCAGGTTTCATCAAATCTTGATTCGTACCCGCCTCGAGCAGGGCTCCGCTAAGCTTGACTTCAATTCTCATTTTAAAATGGTTCCCTACTTTTTCAGGGGTGACTTTGGTTTTGGCCTGGGTTATCCGGATGGAATTTGGTTTTCCTGATTTGCTATCGCTGGAAAAGGCAATTGTGCTTCCCTTCACCTGATCGGTCAGCCAGGAAACACCGAAGCTTTCCCTGCGGTTGAGCCAGCCGATAAAACGGTCGCCCCGAAAAACTCCCAATCGATTTAACACGAGCTTGCCTGGAGCCGAGGTCCTCTTCTCGTCGTCCAGCGACTCCATTTCCCCTTTTATGTTGCCGGTAAATTTAATTTCTGGCACCCCGGCCGCGGCCGAGTCGGATGTAATTCTCTGAGCCAATTGGTAGACTTTAATCGATGGAAGTCTCGACGAGAAAGCCGATTCTTTCCTTATCATTTCGGACAGCGCGGTGCCCGGCAGACTTTCGGCGGGAATGAGCTTTTTTAATATATCGGAGGCTTTTCCGTCCGTAATGGTCACCAATACTGTTTCCCTGGCGTCATTATTGCGAAAGTATAAATCAAGGACTTCATCGATTCCCTCCTTGGCGGCATCTATGCCAAGCACCAAAACATCCGTATGGGCAAAGTACAGCCGGCGGGCGTTTTCCATATAGCTCATATCTGCCGCTTCCCGAATGGATGCTCCCTTATTCGTAAAAACGTGCACGTTTGGCTTCGATTTTCCCCCGCTTCCCGCTCCTCCCTGCCCGATCGCCATCACGGATGGAACGATTACTTGGTAGGACATGACCCATTCCTTGCCCTCCTTGTCAAATCCAGTGGCTGCGGTAATCCCCAGCTCGTTTAATTCGGTCCGGTTCCAGCAGCCGGAAAGCAGCAAAAAGGACAGAAACAACAATCGTAGCAATCCGTTTCGATTCATAACTCAATCACCTAGTTTTTCCTTCGGATTTTCGCCTGAAGAATCAGACTGGCGCCGTTTATTTATTTCACTGACATAGTCCGGCCTGTATTTTGCTTTCGGCCAGGGAATCCGAAGAAATACATCTTTCATGTTGGAGAAGCTAAGGGGCGAAGCCGGCAAGAAATAGGGTATGCCGAACGATCGGAGGGCAACCAAGTGAACCAGCAGAGGGATAACCCCTGCCAAAATACCGTACAAACCAAAAGTTCCCGCTAAGATCATAAAACCGAATCGGATGATGCGAACGGCGGATGACATGCTGAAGTAAGGAATTACGAAATTGGCAATGGCCGTAAAAGACACGATAATGACCATCGCAGCCGATACCAAGCCCGCTTGTACGGCCGCTTGTCCCAATACGAGGGCGCCAACAATGGAAATCGCCGGTCCGACAACCCGGGGCATGCGAACCCCTGCTTCCCGGATTACCTCAAAGGTCAGCTCCATAAGCAGTGCTTCAGCCAAAGCCGGCAATGGCGTCCCCTCTCGTTGGGCTGCCAGGCTGATCAGCAGTGTAGTCGGAATCATCTCCTGCTGAAACGTTGTTACGGCTATATAGGTTGAAGGCAGCAGCAAAGCTACGAAGAAAGAAAACAGACGGATCAAACGAAGAAAAGTAGAAATATCGTACCTCTGGTAATAATCTTCACTGGACAGAAAAAACCTAAAAAACGTGACCGGCAAAATCAGTACGAACGGGGTTCCGTCTACCAGAATCGCTACCTGACCTTCCAGCAGGTTTCCCGCCACAGCATCGGGCCGTTCTGTATTGATCATCGTAGGAAATGGAGTTAGCTCCGCGTCTTGTATAAACTCCTCGATATAACTGCTCTCCAAAATGCTGTCTGTGTCTATTGCATCCAGTCTTGCGAATACTTCCTGCACCACATCCGGATTGGCGATTCCTTGTATGTAGCCGACAGAGACTCGGGTTCGCGTGACTCTCCCTATAATTCGGTCTTCAAATCTCAAATCAGCGGATCTGATTTTCCGGCGAATCAAAGCGATATTCGTCGAGATATCTTCTGTGAACCCCTCTTTTGACCCGCGGATCACCGTTTGAGAGGTGGGCTCCTCAACGGATCTCCTTTCCCCTCCAAGCAAAGAGGCCGCCATAGCGGTGTCGAGGCCATCGATAAGGACGACAGTTCGTCCATCCAACACGGCTTGTACCATGGCTTCCTCGTCTCTGATCGCTTTCAGTTTACCCGGGAGCACCTCTTGCAGGAGGGATTCCACTGACATCCCGTCATTCTCACGCTTTGCAATTACGTATTGATTGATATTTGATATCATCTGGTTGACTTCTTTATCATCCACGAGGCCATTCAAATGACAAACAATGGCGAAAGGGGACGAATCCTCTGGCCAGTTCAATTTTCGGATAGATATATCGGAACTATGTCCCAGTCTTCTCTGCAAAAGCGCAAGGGTCTGCATAACCTCTGAAGGAAGCGAAGACTGCTGCTCTTGTCCATGAAGGGTTTTCGTAGTCATAACGATATAGCCTCCCCTGGATATCCCTACGACTCTTTTGTAATATCCCCTTCTCCTTTCACTGTATTCTCCGAGACACAAAATCTGGCTGCTCTAGCTACTCTCCTATTCAAAACAAAAAACGGAGTACGCCTTGTTCGGGATCGAGAACGAGGAGGGACTCCGTATGGTATCCACATAAAAAATGCCCGCCAGAAGGACATGGGTTAACATGACCTCCTGGCGGGTTCCATTATCGGTTTTGCGTCTGTTTCGTCCGATAAAACTCGTTGAACAGCTTCATCAATGCCCGTTTTTCGATCCGCGAGACGTACGAACGGGAGATGCCCAGCTCACGCGCAATTTCCCGCTGGGTTTTTTCTTTGTCCTGGTCCAAACCAAATCTGCCGATAATCACTTCTTTTTCCCGCTCATCGAGAATGTGAATGTGCTGGTAGATCTTATTGGATTCCAGCTTCAGCTGTACGGCATCCACGACCTCGTCCGTCTCTGTTCCCAGGACGTCGATCAAAGTAATTTCGTTGCCCTCCTTGTCCGTACCGATCGGGTCGTGCAGGGACACGTCCTTTTTGGTTTTTTTCAGACTGCGGAGGTGCATGAGGATTTCGGTTCTAAAGTCAGACGTGTTGCATTAAAACGTAAAGATCTCGATATGATCTTCAAATACCCTGACCTCTTTTACAACATGGCGGATCAGATTTTGTTTATCTTCAAGAGTCAATTCATCGGGTGCTTTCGATAAATAGTACTCAGCAGCTTCTTTAATCAGATTTTTTGAGTATGAGTTTTCTGCAAACATTTGGCGTTGATTACGTAACTCATTAATCTGGTTAGTTAGCCGTTCTTCCTTTTCTTTGAGTTCACGCAACTGCTGCCTGATCTCTTCCTCCCCGATATCTTCTTCTCCTTCTGCAAACAGTTTTAAGAGTCGCTTTCGTCCATTCTTTGTTTTTTCAAGTTCCTTCTCGATCCGCTCGATTTCCAAAAGTTCAAATGCTACAGACTCCTTCGTTTCTGTTGCCGCAGCAATTTCATCTGGATTATCCAGCCACGCTCTTACAGTTTCCCAAACCTCTGCATCTACTTCTTCGCACTTAATTCTACGGCGACAGCCAGAATTTTTTGCTCCTGCTGTGTTTTTTTCATCTGAATACATTAAGATGTCTCTGCCCCAGTTCTTTGTTTTTCTCCCTGTCATGGTATTTCCGCAGTCGCCACATCGCAGTAAACCACTCAAGAGATACTTATTCATACTGGTACCAGACCATCTTCTCCTTGATTCGCCTATCAACCGCTGTGCGTGCTCAAATTTTATCTCATCTATAATAGGTGGACACGTTATCCTGATCCATTCTTCTTTTGGACGTTCTTTCATTTTTACTCGTTCGTCTGGAGACTTGTGTTTGTTTCCCAGCATTCCTTCTGTGTTCCAACGGTTTTGGTAAAACTCACCGATATATGCTCTGTTCATTATAATCTGTCGAACCACCTGGCGATGCCAAACTCCTGCGCCGCGTTTGGTCGGTATACCTTTATCCGTTAAGTATTTCGCAATTCCATTTATTCCACGAACAATATCATTCGGTTGTGTAAATAAATCAAAAATCAATTTGACGATTGCTGCCTCTTCCTCTTTTATTACAAATTGCTCTGCTTCTTTATCAAAGGAGTATCCATAAACTTGAAAATCCCTGAGTACTCGTCCCTGTCGGGCCTTCTCTCGCCGTCCTCGGCTCATACGCTCGTTAATTTTTGCTTTTTCAAATTCTGCAATAGCGCCGCGCATGCTGTAAAATAGATTACCTTCTGGAGTCTTTGCGTATTCGCCGCTCACAAAGACGAGTTCAGCTCCGCGCTTTTCAAACTCATCTGTAACTATAAGCTGGTTCATCAGTTTTCGTGCCAGGCGGTCCGGATCCAAACATATGATTTTAGTGATTAGACCACCTTTTACATCACTTCTTAACTGGGTCAAAGCTGGCCTCTCAAGGAATTCCCCCGAGTGCCCGTCATCAATATACAGTTTTACCTCATCAGTCCCTGCTTTCTTCTTTCCTTCCCTGATCTGAAAGTCTATACTGAATCCGCTCTTCGCCTGCTCCTCCGTACTCACCCGGGCGTATATTCCTATCATACAGTTTCTCCTTCCTGTATTTCTCTAATAAATAATGATAACAGGCAGAACGAATACTGTCAGTACAATTTCCGGGTATTATTCTTACATGCACCGCTCATCCCCCCCTTGTCAGAGGGTATGCATATGGGGCTTGTCAAAAGTAGACCTTTTTCGATAAAGGAATCGACTGAGAAAAAACCGAATGAACCCATTTGAGGTGGGTACATTGTCGCTCAGAAATACGCTTCGGGATTTAAGATTTGACTTTAAAATGGATCAAAACGATTTTGCTGATTTTTTAGGGGTAAGCAGGCCACTGTATAACCGATGGGAAAGGAACAAATCCCAACCCAGTTTAGAGTGGGCAATCAAGATTTCATACAAGACCGATCGTCCTATACAAAGCTTTATTCATCTCGACCCTTAGCAGGGTCTTTTTCTATTTGTATCTACATAGATACTTTTTTTATCAGGTCAGGCATAAAGGACAATCAGCACCGCATCAGATAGTAACACAACAGCCCGGAGCGATCTGCTACCAGGCGGAACATAACAGTGGGAGGTGTGGTGTATGGCTACAGAGCGCAAACAAGTGGCGTTTAACGTGGATGATCCTCTTGAAAAGGCATGTTATGAGTATGCCAGATCGATCAACTTTAGCAAGTGGGTGAAAGATCGGCTCAAGCATACGGTCCTTTCCATCCAAGCCCAACGGGCCCAAAAAGAAAACCGCCCGGGGGAAGGCGGTCAAATTAAAGCGTAGGTTATGGCAGCAACACCGCCGATGATGAGTCCAATTCCGATACCAAGTATCACGCAAATCACCCCTCTTCTTTTACTATGAGTTTGCCCCGCAAGGGGAAAAACATTCGGAGGTGTCCAGCATGATCATCAAAATCAATGGTGTACCGCTGACAACAGCGGGAATAAATCAGCAGGTGGCGATCCGCCGAAACCCAAAGCTCCAAAGGCTCGCGATCACGCTTTGGACGTTCGCGGGCAGTCTTCTGACCGCTCCAGCACTCGCAAACTCTGGGAGCATGGAGTCGGTTCTCACTCTATGGGGCAGTTTCAGTCCGATGTTCGGGACGATTCAGGGTCTCGCTTTGGTGATCGGAACCCTTGGCTTACTCGCGGGAATCGTGATTGTGATCTTCCAACGTCGAGTCGGACGCATGACACTCATGACGGCGGGCGGTATCATACTGGGGACAGCTCTGGTGCCGTCGATGGTCCTCCTCCTGTACTTTCTGGGAGCGATGCTGAACGACGCAATTCAGGCAGGCATCCGGTCCGCTTTTCTCGTCAAGTAAATTGGAAGGTAGTGAAGGTTGTCCCTCGCCTCTCCACAACCAACGAAGATGTTGAGCATTTTGCGGCTCCGCTGGCAGACGGGTACCAGGAATTCGTAGATCTCCTTGCGGTTGCAGCTGAGGAGTGGCGATGGCCGGAACGCGAGCGAATATTCTGGGAAACTGTAATCACTCGGGAACGTTATGAAATCCGGATGGCGACACCGGATCATACCGCTGAGCTCGCACAGCAACAGGTGGATGCTACATGGCCCACTGCCCTCATTGAGCCTGTCGTAGAAGATCATTTGGCGCCATTCGGCTCAGACACAGACGCCTGGCAGCTTCGCCTCCGCTTTCCCAATTTCCTCTCGCTATCCACTGATCGGCGCAAGCTTGCTCCCCTGCCTCAGCTCCTTGAACTATCCCGGCAGTTCCGTGTCGATGATTATGCTGTCGTACAACTCGGATTCCAGGCGTCGGAGCCGGACTGGTGGAAGGACGCTGCAGCCGACCGGCGGGACTTCGATAAAGGTAACAAACCCCGGGGCTGGCGGAGGGGTGGTAATCTCACAGAGGCAACCGAGCAGAAACTTTCCAGCCAAGGATTTGATTTTGCCCTTCGGATTCTCGTACTCTCTACTGATTCGCGCCGGAGGCAGCGTCTTGGCCGCGGCTTGTGTACAGCATTGGCGAGTCTTAACGGCGACAATCAGTTGCGTGCCGGACGTGTACCCGCGTGGCGACTGTCCCGTTTCTTACGTGATGCACGCGCACGGCGTATATCAGTCCCTTTCTTTTCATCGCGACGAGACATTTTGACTCCGCCGGAGATTGGCCGGATGATACAGCTGCCACCGAAGTCTCTGCAGGAAGAATACATGGGAGTGGCAGCCAAGACACAGCGTGAATCGAAGGCACCGGCGATAGTCAGGCAGGGCGGGCTAAAGCTGGGTACGGTCGAACAGAAGGAAGGGACCTATGAAGTGTTTATGCCAATCAGCAATCACGATGAGCTTTGTCTGCCCCGGGTGGTTATCGGCGGCATGGGATCGGGGAAAACGCGGGGATACGGGGCCAATCTAGTAGTCGAGGCCGTACGGGAGGGATTTGGAGCTCTTGTCATCGACCCTGCCAAAGGGGAGATCGGGAATGAGGTAGAGGCTGTGCTACTGCCAGAAAAGGTGAAACGGTTTCGGATTGATGGCAGCGTGCCGATCGCTCTGGACTTCTGTGAGGTTATGTACTCGTCCCGGGCGCGCAACCGCCTGGCCAACAGCATGATCAGCTTTTTCAACTCTGCAACCGACGAGGCCGGCGCCCAAACCGCCCGTTATCTGCGCGCTGCAATCATGGCTATGCAGACGTCTAAGCTGGCCGAGATCATGCGGATATTCGAGGACAATGCCTACCGAAATGCCTGCATAGAGAAGATGCCAGCTGGTATCCATCGCTCCACTCTATGCGATTTCGGGGGGATGTCTGACGGCAAGCGCGGACAGATCCTCAGTCCCATCTATAACCGTTTGGACACCATCCTCGGCGATGAGTATCTGGCAGAATGTTTCGACTCGGATAATTCGCTGGACTTGGTTGCTCTCATGTCGGAGCCCCACGCGGTCATCTTTGATGTGCCGAAGACTGCTCTTGGTCCAGAAGGAGTCGATCTAATTGTAAACCTACTGTCCGTCAAGATCGATCTGGCGATGACGCTGCGCGAGGAGGCCAAACAGTTCCCCTTCCTTGTTATCTACGACGAACCCCACCAGTTCCTCCGCTCGGCGCGCGCTTGGAAGTCCGCTGCCGTAGAGTCGCGGAAATGGCGCGTTGGGTACTGCTGGATGTTCCACAGTTGGGAGCAGATCCCGGGTGATCTGGCCGAGATTATTCGAAGCGCTGGGCCGCACTATCACATTTACCGGGCCAGCAAAAAGACCTTCACAGAGCTGCGAGAAGAACTGGAACCATTCACCCTGGAAGAATACATCAAAATGCCAAAGTGGCATGCATTGAACGTCCTCCGGGTTGGCGACGAGCAACACACAGTCTTTATGGCTCGTATGACATCGCCGCCCAGTATGAAGCACAACGCATCAGATCACACCACTACCCAGCGATCCACAGCATAAAAATAAGGCCCCCAACCCTTTTGGGAAGGAGGCCATACTTTTGCCTAACGCTCGCTTGCGCCTTCGCGCTACACTAGAGCGTATGCTGGGACGATAGATTTTATGCCTGGACGCCAACAATTCTATCCATGGGAATCCATTGACTTTCTTCATCATTCACCAGTTTGATCCGGCGCGCATGTTGGTCGATCCACTTAACTACGCCCCACATGCTGCAGGTATTACCCAGTTCTCCCTTTACCGGCTTCCACCAAGTCACAGTTATGGCATAGTCCTCACTGGCTGAGTCACGGATCAGGTAATGGAATGACTCGAGCTCGTCTTGTTCAAGCACTGGCTGCGCGATCAGTTTTTCGTCCTCTTTTAGTTGTAGGTACATTGCCCGTTGCTCCGGCAGCACCCACCGACTCGCCCCGAATATGTTGTCTACCTTGCTTGCCATGATGTTGGCCCCTTTCTTTCCCACGCCTCAAGGATAACGATCTTGTCTGGTTCTGATCGCTGCCATTAGATATACTCTTCTCGCGCCAGGACTTCCAACACTGTCATGATGCCACCACGATTGCGTCCGGTCTTGATACATAATTCATCTACCGTCGGTGTACGGCGGCGTCCGGCAGAGTAATTCCCAATCACGCGCAGAACTTTACGCTCAATATCAGACAGCACGGTCAGTCACCACCGGCTGAATCGCAAGGATATTGCCAATGGCAAAGACCCTCGGGGCCTTGCGAGTTAGGCAGTAAGCTTTCAGGCGATCCCCCACTAACTCCAAAGGTCTGATGATGCGCTGTGTTGCCTCACCTGTGCTGCCAAGGTAGATAATTTGTACGTTTTGTTGCTGCTTAATCGCTCGTTGTAGTTCTTTTTCCAAGTTGTTCGCCTCCGAAACAGAACGTTTGTTTGTATTATATGCGAACATTAGTTCGATTATCAAGCAAAAAAAATACCCCACAATTAGTGGAGTACTGTTCCCCATCCATCTGGCGGGCCAAGGATAACGTTCCCTCCGCTGCCTTCACCTGGACCGAACGTTAGTCTGTCTGGATATCCGTCTCCCTCTTGGGGGCCATAATATTGAAGTGGTGACGGTGGATCGAAGGGGCCGAAGTGGGCTTGGCTGCCATCACCTTCAGGAGATCCTACGTGCCATTTCGGGACATTATCATCATATCCGGGGCCACCATCAAGTTTCCATTCTGGGCCAGTAAACAAATAATCCCTATGCTGATCACTTCCACAAGTAATCAGATCAGGACGGTCTTCACCAACAAGGACTGGGTCCGGTCGGTCTCCAAGTCCAAATAAAATGCGAAGTTCCATAGTGTCGCCTCCTTTACTCTATCATACATATTTATCCAAAAATGAAAAGACACCTATGAGGTGTCTTCAAGAAACTAATTCTGCTAAGTCGTGTGCTTCGTTCTCAATCCGCTGACATAATAATTCTAGTTTTGATTGATCTGCAATGTCTAATGGGACTACACGTTCATCGGATTTACGGAAGAAGTTGACCACTTGTACGGTTTCAAAATTGGATTCAATATCTTGAGTGGTTTGGTACATTAAATATAGCTTCATATCGTCTTCATACGTATCGAGTAAGAGTTTGGTTTTGGCAAACCAATCGGTATTTCTTGTTCCACTCGATTGCTTTAAGGAGACCACTTGCATATAGTTCCATATGCCATTCTTAAACCCAAAATCGATAGGAACCTTTATTACATCATCTAAGCCTAAAATTGGTTTAATGGTGAAGTCCCTGCGTATTTTTTTCATGAGGTGTTTCTGTTCGAACGTATTTCGCAGGTACTTTTTTACATTCATTTCTCGTTGCTCGACAATCATAAATTTTGACCCGATATATGTCGCGAATAAGGAATCAAACAATTGATCTACATTTCCTGTTTTTGCAAATGTAGGTTCCGACAAAAACATTTGCTCTCCATCCAAGGATTTGTATAACCCCTGTAGGTAAAATCGGTCGAAGCCGGAGTTGTAACCCTCCTGCTCTTCGGTGCATATGAAGAGATTTGAGGATGTTGTTTCCAACAGATATTCGATATATTCCTTGGATATTTTGTACATATCCAGATCAACTTTACTATTAGCAATTCCTTTGATCTTTACGTTATTCTCGTCCAGTAATCTATACCGGAGAATATGCATGTCTGAAGACGAATGGAGAATCAGACCTACGTTTACAATTTCACCTGCAGTAGGGTCATTACAGTACCGAATTACACTGTACCAGCACTCCTTCCGTTCCATTGCAATACACCTCCTCGATAGTTATTGAACGCCCTGGCAGAAGCCAAGTGCTGTATTAAAATTCTAACATAATCTTTTTGTTTGAGAAGATAGTTCTTGTGTTCTGATATCTGTTCTTTTTTATTTTCGAACCATACATCTGGTATTTGAGCAAACCAAGTATCGATAAGAGGCTCGTTTATTGCCTCGATTCTTTCAACAACCTCAAGGAAGGAGTGAATCTCGGGGTTGGTTAAATCTACGTACCCCTCGATTGATTTAAAAATCTCACCTAGGCCACTAAATGTTTGCCCGCCTTGATCGCTGACCTTTAAGAACATATTCAAATGAAAGGGTAAATATGTTCTATGATCATTTACAGCTCTTAGTATGTTTCTTTTATTGATTTCCCATACTGGACCCCAAAACGCGTGACCATGGTCAATTACGTAAACATTGCGTCCATTTGAATTTGAAGCAACCAGTAGATTTCCATCATTAGTAAAACGATCGAAATTTGCAACTAGAAGATCCATAGCAATTATTCTTGGAATGGCATCGCCATTTGATATCCTTGAGAAAAATGCATTCCAAGAACGGCGGACATAAGGCTTATTCATAGCAATCAATTTCTGATAACCATTCAAGAGGTTTGACTCATTACCTTCGATTTCTTTCGAAGCAAACAACAGACCATCGTGGAATCGATGGACAAATAAAAGTGATGGACCGTGATCTATATGCTCCTTCTCAACATGCGCAATGGCAACGTCAGGAATCGGAACATCCAAATACTTAGCGATTTGGTAGACCAGCATCTCGTTTAAGAACATGCAGTTATAAACTTTACGTACTCCATTCTCGACAACATGCTGCGTTTTCAAAATATATTTCTTGGAATCACTTCCCAATATTAGTGCCGGGGCACTAACTCCTTGACCAAGTTGCTTCAAAAAGGTATTAACTTCGATACGAGGCACTGGTACGGACGTCATAAAAATGCCCCTCCTATCCATCTTGTCCAGTTCCAGTAAATTTTACACAATTTCACATATCTAGTCATTACCTTTTTCCTAATTATTTTGAAACTTCACCAACCACGCCCACACCCGCTTTCCTCCGACCACCGCGAAGCCTGCTCTGATCGAAACAAAAAATCCCTCCCCCGTAGATCGGAAGGAGGGTTATCATCATTGTTTCTTACGTAGATACGCATATCCCGCCTTTACCAACCATGCCCACGCCTGCTTGCCTCCAATTACTGCGAAGCCTGCTCTGATCCGCGCAGGTAGTTTATCGTAGCAGTCGATCACGTGCCGTTCTCGTTTATTCAGATGCTCAATAGCCATTGGATAGCGTTGCTCTACCTCGCGCATAAATGCGGCCATCTTCGGGAACAGATCGGCTGCCATTCCAGCGACAACAAAAAAGAGCAGGGCCATTACCGGCCACCACTCCTGGAGAAATATCATAGTTTGTGTGAACCAGTCCATGCTACAGTTCTCCTTTCAGTGTTACGGTTTTAGTAGTACCTTCCCATCCAACTTGCAGACCGAGAACTGCTGCCAGATCACGTGCCGGAGCATAAGAAACTCCATTTTCATTCAGGACTGTTAATTCCTTGCCGTTCACAGTGACTTTCTTGGTAGTAGGATCCCAATCAACAGTTGCGCCAACTGCTTCTGCTATTTCACGCACCCGAAGGTACGATACACCTCCTGCCAGCAAGCCAGAGGTATTCAGTGATAGCTGCACCCGACAGATATCCACAGACTCGTTTGATTTTTGTGGATTTTCTGTGAGTAATCTATGCACGTCATCCTTGAACTTGGCCCAAGCCTGTGCTGCAGTCAGCCCAGTGAATCGTCGGGCAAAGTCATCAGATACGAAATAAGCTGGACAGTTCTTGCCTGTGATGTCGAAGTGACGCCATAGCTTATCCACGCCCCACCCGTAACGTTTGAGGATGTCGGCAGTCAACTCCAGGGTTCTCTGGTACATCGCATGGAAATCGGCATCTTGATTGACGCACATCTCAATGCCGATTGTGCAGTTGTTTGGGTAGGAGCTGAGTTTCTGTAGCGCCCCCGGCTTGTACGATTTTGCACCTACGTGGTAGCCCATTTCGTTTTCCGGCAGACATCGGATGATCTGTTTGTCATCTACGATGTAGTGCGCGCTTGCAACGGTAGTAGGATTGTTGAAGTAGTTCCTGTTGGCTGCAGCATTGGCACCTGCCCTCTCGTTTGCGGTCCAGTGTATAACAAGGCCCCGGGGTGTAATCTTCGTCCCGGGGCGCGCGTTTTTATTCGTCAGAAGCATATCTGTGATTTGCATGTTACTTCGACTCCTTCCTTGCAGCTCGCTCAGCCTTGGCTTTGATTTCGGATCCAACGAGCTTCTCAATTGCTTCTGGCATCGGCCATCCCGCACGATGAGCATTGGCTGTCAGGCTTGTCCAGGTATGGTACATGAGTCCGAATGTAACGCCGTAAAATAGGAAGCCTGGAGTACCCATTACCCGGTCGAGCAAGTTGGCCAGCGCGGGAAGTGCTATAAGAAACAATGTTCGTGGAATCCGGCTCAACCCGTACTCTGAAGAGTAGGTCTGGTCCTTTTTCGAGGCAAACACACCTGTCAGCCAATCGAGTGCGATCATAACCAGCAGGACGACCAAAATATCGCGACGTTCACTGCCGTAAAGATAATGCAGGATTGGGGACAGTACAGCCCCAAAAGTTGCCGCCCACCCGTTCGCTGGGGTCGCGACGTTCTCTAAACTCTGTAAAAATTTCATGCGCTCATCTTCCTCCTCACCCCCTGGGGGCAGAAAATGCCCCGGTCGGATCGGGGCGGGCTGTCAGTAGTCTTGTTGCATGAAAAAACGCATCTTCCGGTTGGGAATGCGCTTTACTGTGCCAACTCAGGATAGCCAAGCAATTCAAGTTGGCGTTTTACCTCGGGTTGAATTTTCGTAGGCACTTGCGAGTATGTCTTATCGCCTTCGATGATGAGGCAGACATAGATTGTTGCAATCGCCATGGATTTTTCACCTCCCCTCATCGAGAGTAGAAGCCACAATAAAAACGCCTCTGCAGCTCGCTTAATCATCTGCATTTGCGTCTAGCAGCACCTGGACTTCAGCGCGAATTTTTTGCGGTACTTGGTCGATGGTTTTGAGTCCATCTCTGATCAGATCGTAATAAATCGGTGTCATTGGATGCACTACAGGGTTCCTCCTTCGTCAGGTAGCAGCGGCAGTAGCATTTCGTATAGTTCAGTCATTGCCAACATGACATTTCTACTTTTCTCTTCTAGTGCGAGGTTTTGTTCATACATATCAGTCATTGCCAGCATGAGGTTTCGCTTGTCTTCGGTGAGTTGGACTATACGCTGCTGCAACGCTTCTTTTTCCTGTTCAAGAGCCTCTCTTTCCGCCTGGACCTCACTGACAGGCCGCTCTCTAGAAAACTGTACATTCAATCAAACGCACCTCCTACACCTTTCAGATGGATCGGTGAGATAGCAGTTCCTTTCTCAATCCTGATGCGGAAATTGATTCCCCACTTCTCTGCTGTTTTTTGCATATTATCAAACAAATGCGCTCGCCCCATCTTTGTCACTGCTGTTGCGTCCTCATAGGTTGGAGCAACATCGTAGGCATTATTGGTCACCTCAACCAGTACGTTCGCACCTGGAGGAAGATCCCACACAGGAGAAACTAATATCCGTTTCGCCGCCACGTCTGTAGTGAACTTCTCTCGGATCGCCGGGTCCAGCGTGGCATAATTCATCCCGTTAAAGATGATCTTGTCCACAAATCTGGTTAGGGTGTATGTCCGTGTAGACGTCATGTTTTGGTTGTCGGTCGCCTCGATTGTCAGGGTGTGCTGTACACTGGGTTCAAGCCGCAGCCACTTGTCTTTGGGTATGGTCAGGTTCTCCTGTCTGCCGGCCACTCCAGGATATGAACGGATCACCTGCCCGTTTATTTTCTCTGTTACCGTGAAAGGATTGTTTTCAGGGTCAGTAACGCTGTACGTGACCTCGGGCGGCGCTTCCATGATACCCAGATTACGGTCCTGGTCACTGATCACTGGCGGTCGGTTCCAGATTACGCGGAATTTCCTTGTAACCTCTGCACTCTTTCCGCCTTGGTCGTCCTCTGCCCAAACTGTGAGGGTATGGTCGGTGTTTTCCGCCAGATCCGCACCAATCACATCCGTTTGACCATCCCAAATTCGCTTATTGCGGTAGGTCAGTGCGCGGGCAAAAGAAAGAGGACTGTTGCCATCCGATACGCCGGAGGCGATAGCCCTCGTTGTTCCGCTATTGATTTTGTATTTTACGGTGAGGACGTTGCCTGGGTCCGTGTCGGAAGCACTGCCCTCGATCTGGTAGCTGCTGCCCTCCGATAATGTCTGATTATCGGCTGGTGAGGAAAGGGCTATTGTCGGGTCATTGTTATTCATCAATTATCAAAGAAAAGCGAGAAATATACCCGTTGCTACTATTCGATAAAGTAAAAGAAATCCCGTCGACCGTCTTGTTGTATGGTAAACTTGGGCTGCCCGTTTTGATTGCTACATAGTCATAATTCGATCCATAGTCTCCTTTAACCCATAACCTTTTATTTACATTAGCTGATAAAATAACTGGATTGTTAAAATAAAAATCCTCATCCCTTGTTAGGTCGTACAAACTGTCACGGTTGAACGTCCTAGAAACAATTTCACCAGCAAAGTCTATAGTCACTTTTTTTGACACTGTTGTCTTGCCAACCCACACCCTGACTCTGACTCCTACTACTTTGATCTTTTTGTCGGACTTAATGTAAAAGCTGTGATCATAATTGAAGCCTGGTTCTTCGGTATAAATCGGTAAAACTATTCTAGCCATTCTTTCCACCCCCTATCGTAAATGGCCGTTATTTCGACTGTTTCCTGTTAATTCCATCACTTGATCACCAGCCATCCGTTTTGTTCGTCCACCCAGCCTGCATCGATCGACAGGCCCGCAGTTGAGGAAAAGTCGAAGGTAAAGAGGTTATCGCGAAGATCGTTTGCAAGAGAGGCTTCCAGAGCTGCCACCCTAGTTTGCAGGCTTGCCACCGTGGGCTGCATGGTATCGATAGCGGTATGAGCATCCGCAATGCCCTTTTCCCACCTGTTGACATCATCTTCTGTAATCTGGTCATCCGGCTGCCAGTTTAATTTTGGGTTGTATGTGCTCAAATCGACTCCCCTCCTTTGACCTCAAACTCAAACCGAAACTCCAAAAGCTGATCATCCGAAATTTCAACATTCGTGATTCTCTCTGTGATCAGGCCACCGTGCTCGTCCAGCAATTTGAGAGAGGTTATCTTTGTAATACCCTTTGCTCTCTGCGCAACAACCCGAACCATTCTTCCGTCTCTGCTGACACTTTTAATCTCAACAGTTTGGCTGTTTACGATGAGAGATCCGATGCGCTGTGATAGGTCTGCTGCTGCGCGTTCCAAATACGCATTATCAATCACAGGACCACCTCGTTTTCGTATTTCAACAGTCGCATTCCAATACGCAGCTCTCGAATTTTGTGGTATCTGCGCTGGTTGACCGTGATTTTATCCGTGATCTCGATCACATCTCGCGTCCATGGAGCAGCTACATACTCCATATTGGCTGGCTTTACACGATGGATAGTGCGCTCAGCTTCACGGAAAATTGCTGCATTTTGGATACTAGCTGCCAACGTGAGAATGAAGTTTTGTACATCCACTTCGATCTTTCCGCGCCCTACCCCAAACAGAAAATCGATCCTCTCCTGCAGGTAACGCTCGGTAAACGGCGGCTTCGTGGATAGTCGGTTGACAATCCGTTTTCTTCTGAATTCCAATGTCTCCGTGCTTGGATCTGCCTGTATTCGAAGCATCCGTTCCCATCTACGTACTGTTTCCTCCCTCGCCGTAAGCACAAACTGATCATTAAACAAATGTTCGATCGCATCTTTTACCTGCGTGATTTCCTGTTCGGATGTTGCCGTGAGTTCCTGAAATTCCCTGATTTCGTGGTACGCCTCGGGGAGAAGCGCCAGTAGTTGGTTATCCAAGTGCGATCACCCCTAGTACCGGTATACTCTCGATACTCAGTGTCAGGTTGCTCGCTGTGCCATTTATGGTTGTGTCGACAATATCGACAACGCCTGTCACATTGAGTATCTTCGACTCAATCTGGCTGATACGGACGATGAGCTGTTCGTCGCTTTCCCAGTTTTTTCGGAGATCGAAGAGGTAATCTGCAATAACTTGCTCTATGTCGCCTTGTATTTGACCAATTGTTACGCCGATATCCAGTGTCAAGGTAGTGCTGATATCAACTTCGACCGGGCCTACACCCGCGATCGTGACGCGGTGTCCGATCGGCGCTAGTCCTATGCCTAGACCGCTAAAAAGAACAGGGTCTATGGCGGCTTGTATCTCATCGATCAGTTCCGTCGATGGTTGTCCGTAGTCACTTGCGATTATGGTGCACTTTACTGTCCCGCCACCTTGCCAAACCGGAAATACTTTTGTGCCACCTACCCCAGGAATTCCATTGATCTTCCGCTTGTAGTCTGCAATATTTCCGCCAAAAGGCTGCTCATTAATCGCTGTCAGGTAGCGTTTCCGCAGAGATTCGTCTGATTCTTCATCTTCACCCGGGGTTAATACATCTGCCAATTCAGCGCGGACTAGACCGTCGATATGGTCGATGGGTATCAGCGGCCCGAATTGTTGATTACCGACGATCCCAGGTGATTCACACTCAAGGATAAACTGACCTTGTGTCATCCGCTCAATTACTTTGTAGTTCTGATCGTCCAACGAAAATCTGCTCCCAATGGGAACATCCAAAGGACTGTTTTCTCTTCCGAAAAATACGCCCTTCCGTTTTGCTATTGTAGCCGGTTCCCGTGTCACTCCATATTCCGACGTTCTGCGTCCCAGGTACTCCCCACTAGAGGTATCTGCAAACGACAGGTTCCGGTTGATATCCAACTCACGGTACATTTGCACAAGCTCGACGGCTGCAGGGGCCAATGCATCATATATGATAGAGCCTTGTCGCTTGTCTACGTCATCGGGTACACGCGCAAGCATTCGCTCCATGACCGTTTCAAATGTCTGATGTTCATACACGTCGCATCACCTCTCTTTCCGCTCGGAAATCACCAAACTTTGTTACAACCGTAAACTCCGCCAACAAGCTGTCACCGTTGATGGTTACCACCATATTTTCGATTCTGAGGATTCGGTCATCTTGCTTCAGTGCCTCGGTTATGCGTCGTGTCAGTTCCGATTCGATAAACAGCGGATTGGAGCCAACCAAGCGGTCTAGTTCCACGCCATAATTAAAATCATAGATCAGGTACCAGAAGCGCTCCGTTCGTAGGATCTTATAGACAGCCTGCTTCACTGCATCCAACCCATCCACCATGCCGCGCACGCGCTTATTAATAAGATCAATTCTGTACGTCCTGCTAGGCTGCTGTGTTTCCTCAATTCCGGAGTTAACCAACGCCGTTCCTTGTGGTATCACTTCTCCACCACCCTGTCTAAAACAAGATATTGTTGGCCACCTTGAGCGCGCACCAGGATAACGATATCCCCTACCCGAAGTCCGCGCCTGATGATTGTTTCTCCGACACGTAGTTCCTTTGTTGCCTCTGTAAGGATTAAAAAATCCGCTGTCAGCGTGAATCGTTGATCGACGTTCACTTCCAGCGGATATGTTTGCATGATTTCGCCAAACAAGATGGTAACTGGGTTGGATGCAGCGACGGCTTCAATAGCAGCTTGCTTGATCGCGTTAAGCATCATATCACCTTCAGTTCAAGGCTCATTGTGTGATCGGCACCGTCAAAGAAATGTGTGCACTCGTTCACCAGGAATGGCTGATTTACGCCAAACTCTTCGATTACGATTGGAACATAGCAGCCTGCCCTCACCCGGACGTCGCCGATTGCATCGATTCTCAGCGATTTTGTCTCTTTGTTCTTCAAGGACATTAGTTGCCGAAGCAACTGATTGATCTGGGCCTCATTCTTGTTTTCGTCAACCGACTGGTAAAGCTGCAGGACACCCCACTTTGCAATATTGGCACTGTCTTGGGCTTGATAGACCTCTCTCTTACCCGTTTCCTTGTTGTCCTTTACAAGTTTGATCATGTTGAAAGTGTCACTATCGATGGACACCTTTGACCTGTAGTCGTACATCAAGCTGCCATCTCCGATGTAAAAGTCAACGAGCAAGTCCTTCACGTTACGCAGGGAAAGATAGCCAAAGTCATCGAAAAGGACAAAGTGCTGCTGGCTGTTCCAGAGAGTCAGTACGATAGCTTTGTCGATGATGTCCAGGAGTGTTTGGCTGTCCTCTACCTTAGTCGGAATGACGTATCCGGTATCGTCTAACCTGCCTGTTCGCAGGTTAAAGTCATCCGCGATCTGCTTTAGTACCTGAGTTGCGGTTACCTCCTTAAAGACATATGTGTCTTTGTTGAGCAGGTACCTGATCTGGTCAAATGCTTGAACCCTCACAGCCTCGTCCTTACCGCTGTCTACTGAAAAGATGTAGCCATAAAACACATTGCGGTCATTGAAACGAAAACGAACGACATCACCATTTGAGAAGGAAAACTCTTTAGTCTGATAGATGCCGTTTTTAATTAGTGTGAAGTCAAGGCTACCCGGCTTCCCGAGTCTGCTTGTCTTCCAGGATAGGCCTGATACGATCTGTGACACATCCCACACCTTGCCATTTTTGTTATCAATCAGGATTTCAAGCAAGCGCCCTCACCTCTGGTAGCCTTAATTCCATACCCACAGGCAGGTTCTTTACCTGATCGTCTGTGAGGCCGTTTAAGCGTTGGATCTCAGTGACGTATTGGTCACTACCCAATTCCTTCTTGGAGACTTTCCAGAGGGTATCTCCAGCCAGCAGTTTATACGTTTTCGGCGGCTGCCTGTCGTTCGGTCGTGGCGGCGCTTCTTTTCGAATGACAGGCGTGGACTCAGTAGCAGTTGAAGGGGCCACCGTCACGCGCTGAGCTGCGTAAAAAAAGTACCTTTTCAAGCTGAGAGTGTATTCGATGTCACCGCCGGATCCCGCTACCTCTTTCCACTGGAAACTTTCAATGCTTGCCGGAGTGTTGATGTCAAAACTTGCCCCCGTAAAAACAAAACGGATGGGCCGCTTGGTGTCCATCCACTTCTCCAAGTATTCAACGTATTGCCTTGGTTCTAGCAGCAGATCAGTTGCCATGAAGGGGTAGTATTGCGCCGGAAAATAGCTACTGAACGAGTACGTCGTTAACTTCCGATCCTTGATGACGTTGATCTCACCCAATCCAGCTACATCGTATGTTTTCGACTTGTTGCCGTCACCCATTTCGATGCTGGCCGGGTTAATCGGGATTTGAAAGCCTTCTTCTTGGTTGTTAAAAGAGAGCCAAATGCCGTAGTCAGCCATAGAAAGCCTCCTTTCTTCAAACGTGATAACTCGCCTTTGCGGTCGTAGCAATCTGCGTCTCCAACCTGTCTGTGATGTTTGCAACGATGGTGTCAATGTCCAGGCCGCTGTTGATGTCGCCTGTATGGAGGACGTTAACCGATGGTGTAAGGCTTACGAAGTTCTGGATGTTCTGCTGTTCTGCGTATTCGCGCATCAGTTTCAGATCCTCGCTGGAGATGTCGATCGTGTCACGGATCTTGCCGACCTCACCGACTGAGCCAATGCTGTCTATGCTACCGGGATCAATTCCGTACAGTCCTTGCGAAACCTTATTAAATACTGCTGTTCCGGTTGTATAACCAGAATCAAAAGCGTTTTTAAGATTCTTTTGTTCCATACGATATGCACTAAAGTCCACCACATTCTTTGTGCTGACTGGCTTTTCAAGGCGATCCATCATCTGTTGCACTTTGTCACTCACTGCGTGAACGTTATTTGCATCAAACAGCTCTGCCTTTGTGATATTCGATCCAAACATGTCATTCACACTGTCAACTAACCAGTTAAAGCCCTCAAGTACCTTATTCACCGACCGGAGAATGACTTTTGTAAATTCTCCAGCGAAGTCCTCTGCTGATCTCAACATGTTGTACTGATATCCCATGAACGTAATCGACAGATCGTAAAATAGCTTCTGAACCGCATAAACAGGATCAATAAACACGTTTGTCAAAAACTCTGCAAATGCAAGGAGTACGTTCCAAATCAAAGCAATTTTGTTTTGTATGCCTGCAAAAAGCATCGCAAAAGAGCCTGCCACAAACCCCACTACCTGATCTGATGTTACACCCAACTGCGTTAACGTATAGATAACCAAAGCTATGGCCGCAACAACAAGCAGTATCGGCCAATTGATCGCAAGCCATGCAGTCGCCTGCGCGTACAACGGCGGGATTGTTGCCCAAAGTTTGGCGATCATCATGGAGAGATAGACTACTGCTATTGCCACTAGAATAGGCTCTATGATACCCCAGTTTTGTTGTACTACGTTACCAAACCACATAACTCCATCGGCCAGGAGAATAAGGCCATTGGATGCGTAGATCAGTAAATCGCCCATCGTAGCAAAGAAATTGTCCATTGTCCCTGTATCAAGCATAGAACCTAGACGACTTTGAATTAAATCAGAGGCATGGAGTACTGCTGGTAGGAGATTATTGCCGATCACTCCAGATGTATCTTTGAATACCTCGTTGATAGTTCGCACCTTTGCCTCTGGTGTCGCAGCGATAGCAGCGTTCATGTCTCCATATGAATCAGCAGCAAGCGAGGCGAAGGTTGCTGCTTTTTGAAGATCAGTACCATCTTTGAAGATTTTCACATCGGAATCGTCTAGGATCCATCCTTGACGTGATAACCCTCCAGCCTGACCACTGAAAACTTTACCGATCCCCGTTGCAAGGTTGTACATCTGTTCTTCTGTTGTGTTTACTCCGTATTGTGCGGCGGCCATGTTTGATGCTGTTTTTAACGCCGAGAGCAAAGCGTTTTTGTCGGTAACATACGTACCTAATTCCCCGGCGCCCGCAAGCAAAGCATCGTAAGAAACTGCTCCACCGCGTCCCAAGCTCATCTGCTTGAGTTGCTTTTTGAAATCATCTATTTGCTCTGTATCCATACCCATTCGTGTATTAAGAATTTGAGCAATCTTACTGTCCTGAGTGCTCGCTGTCATAGCTCCAGTTACAGTGTTACTCAAATACCCCCAGACTGTTTGCAATCCTTGAAACGAAAGGTATGCAGCCGCAATTCCCTTTATGGATGCCAGTAAACCATCGGATGCATTCTGTCCGTTTTTTATGGCGTTATTGAATTCCTTTTGCTTTTTAGTAGAATCCTCAATTGCCTTGGTGATTTCAGCTTCTGCCGATGCAATCTTGCTCTTAGCAACAGCCAGCGTTTTGTCGATATTTACATTGCGATCTGCGGCATGTTGCATCTGATACATAGTAGAGATCATAAGGTTCATGCCTTGTGTAATACTTTTTAGCGGCCCAGACATTGCGTCAAACATCTTCAATGTTCCAGTAACGGTCGACATATTTCCCCTCCCTTCCGACCATAAAAAAGACACCCTGTATTGGGTGTCAGTTTAGAATAAGGATGTCATTAATGTTTTATATAGCTTGTCGTCAAGCTCCAGTAAGCTCTTTTTTCCATCGTTGAATTGAACGGCTACTACATGCGTTCCTTTCTTCTTGGCACTTAGTCCTGCTAGTAGACCAGCCGGTCCAAGTAAAAATGAACCAATAAGTCCTCTTCCTACCGCGCTTGTCATGCTGGTAGTTTCGGTTTCATCCATTACTTCATATGATTCAACTGTTTCTTTGTTTAAAGTAATCCTTTTAGTGAAACTTATCGCAAGAACAATCCCCTTTGGGCTATTTACAAACCTACAGTTTTCATAATCTCCAGCAATAACTGCATTTTTGGACATTAAAAGTTCCCCCTCTCGGTATTTTTCCTAATTTTACTATACCAGAGAGGGGATTGGCGTTCTATTTCTTAACTTTGGCTGCCGCTTTCTTTTCGCTATCAAGCCGAACACTAATCATAGCAATTAGGGCTGCCTTTCTTTCCGGCTGAAGTTCAGCAAATTCCCATGGCATCATCCGCAATTTATGGAGGGCGTAGTAGGCGTAATTTGCCTCTCCATCGCCCTCCTTGATCAGTTTTTTACTTCTTCGACCATGTCGTTAATGTCTCGGTCAAATCCATTGATGCTCTGTACTTTTTCGATCAGGGCTGCATATTCACCTGATAATAGCATTGTCTTCAATAGATTTTCTGCCCCAAGTACGCCATATGACTTTTGGAGTTCAGCATTTTTCAAGTCAGGAAATACGACACTCTCCACTGCAAGTTTAGCAAGATACACTTCGGGTTTGGTTTCCGGCACTTTTGTCCCGTGTTTACCTTTTACCACGATTGTTGCAGATTTACGGATTGCTTCATTTTCCGCTTCAGTCATAGATTTAATTTTCCACGGAATAGGTTTCCCTTTTTCATCTTTAAAGCGACTGGATACAACAAACTCTTCCACTTGCTCAGAAGCGTTATTTTGTGCGAAAAATGCTTGAAGTGTCATATGATTTCATCCCTTCTGTTATTACATTATTTGGTATACTACCCTTAGGCGCAGACTAATTTCGGGGTGAGGTATTGTTTAAAATCACAGGGTTTGACGACGTAAAAAAACATCTCAAGCAACTCCAAGAAAACGCAAACGAATTAGCACAAACCAAGAGTATTCCGCTTAGTGATTTATTTACAGAAAGTTTTATGGAAAAGTATACAAACTGTTCTTCATTTGAAGAATTCCTAGAGATCGGTGGTTTTGAGGTAAACTCTAAAGAAGATTTTGAGAACATAGACGATGCAGAATTTGACAAACACGTCTCAAACAATTCACAGTTTGATACTTGGCAATTGATGCTCGACACAGCAGCGGAGCAATACATCACTAAGAAACTTGGCTTCTAATTAGCGTATAAAATTAATTGTCTGCGCCGATTCCTTCTTAATCAGAATTTGGGTGGTTATTGTCCGAGTACTGGCTTGCCGAATTGATCCAAAATATCCGCATCGTGGAATGTGAAGCTCACTTCCTCTTCAAGTGCCTCAGCATCAACGTCTAACAATGCCATGGTGACCTTGTCAAGGTTAATTCCTTTGATAACTGTCGTCTGTTTTCCAATGGTTGACGCTGGATCTTCGTTGGTAATTTGAACATCGAAATAGGTGTCCTTGCCGGTCTTCATGTACTCCAACATAAGCTGACGAAACATGGTGGTCACATAGTAGATTGTCATACTGCCAGTGCCCTTCCAACCGTTTGCCTTATGTTGAGTCCCGCGTTTGCCGAGAGTTTTACCCTCTGTTTTAACCTTTTCAACATCAGCCTCAAATTTCTTCAAATAAAACATTTCTTCGATCCGTCCGTTGATCGTTGCATACGCTCGGCCTTCCTGGCCAGAAATGCTGTCCTTAAACTCCATGAATCCTGGCATTAACCTTCCCCCCTTACCTTACTTTCACGTCAAAGTAGAATTTCTCCATAGAGTCCACAGGCTGCACCCACACGTCAGCATACACGCTATCTGATTCGTCTCCTTGGCGCACCTTGATGTCATTCTGCGCATCAAAGTTTTGGATGGCATTAATGCCTTGCAGCGTCTCCAGATGCTTGATGCACTCACCTTTGAACAGGTTCCGACCATCATCGTTGTTATCCACCTTGCCGATGTAATACGCCTCGTAAATGCGCTTGAAGTCGTTGGCGATGCCATCGAGTACGCGCATGACGCGATTTTTGGAGAAGTGCTTGCGTTTAGTCGGCGAGAAACTGGTGAACGAATTAATATCCGTTTCCACTATTGCCCGGCCATTGCTTGGCGTAAAGACAAATTCACCGTTAAGGATCGCTTGCTCAATCTGTGTGTTTGTATAGCGAGGCGAGACGTCTACAGCATCGTCATACGCTTGAAATGTAAGTGACTGATTCATCTGTGCGCCTGCGGTTGCTCCTGCCACCCACGCGGTTGCCTGCGTGGCTGTGAGCGTTGTTCCGTCTGACAAGATAACGCCGTTCTTAACGCTAATAACACCTTCGTAGTCGGCGATCGGATAGTTTGCTAGCACTGCCTGGATCTTCTTTCCTTCGCCATCTCTCAAGCGCTTTGCAAATGCAACGTAAACGCCTTTGAGCGTTGCGTCCTCAGATACAAGTGCAATTGTTTCGAAGTCGTGCAACTCGATAGCCGCCAGGTAGTCAGTGTGGTCAGCGTTGGTTACTTCACCATCTACCCCACCCGAAAGCGGCATTCCTGCGGTCGCTGTGAGCGCCCCTGTGCCGAATGTTACCCAATTGTTGGGCGCTAGCCCCGAAGCGTCGGCAGCCGTCTGGAAATCGACTTCCCGACCGTCTAAGAGCGTCTTTACATCGAACAGTGAGTCGTCATCGATATTTTGTTCCACGACAATAGTAATGTCGTTACCTCGCACGCCGTCGTGCTTCGCTGTGACGGCAAGGGCTCCGAGAGTTGCGGATGCCTTTGTTCCTTCGTTCAGACGATAGAGCAATAGCGTCCTTGCTCGCTTCAAAGCTTCACGCACTAGCAACATTTCATCATCAGTGATGTCATAGCCAAGTACGTCTTTGATGTCAGTGCCTGCCTCAATCTGGATCACAGTCTTTGCAGGGCCCCAACTCAGCGGCAAAGCCATGGTTGTAGTGCCTCGTTCGCCGAGTGTTCCTACTGGCTGCGGCGCGCTACTCACATTGACGTATACTCCAGGACGCACTTTGTTTTGGGTCGTAAAAGTTCCACCGGACAATTACTTCACCTTCCCCTTTTTAAACTCAGAAATCAGCTTCTCAGCCTCAGCCAATGTGTAGGTTTTGCCTTCCTCCATGACGGCCGCAAGAATATCTTTTTCAACGCCAGAACGTTTCTGCGACATCAAAAACTGCGCCTTCGTAAAAGAGCCTGATTTCGTTTTCGTTTCGCTTTTACTCACTTGATATATCCCTCCTGTTTCAGGGTTTGCATTTTCACTGCTTCCGGCTTCTGGCGCATGACGTGGAAGTCGTAGTCAACAAAGAAGTGGAGCACTTCATCGACAATCTCGTGTCTCATCTTCACACCACGAAACGCGCTGCTATTTATCTCGATGTACTCCATGCAGTCATATAGGCTTTCAGCCGTGCCGTGCATATCATCGTTGCTTTTGCCGAAGTAGTGGATGTCAAACGCATGCATGCGCTTATAGCGGCGGCCAACCTCCCGATCCTGGGCGACAGGGAATAACTTCACAAAAAAACAGGGTGCCGTAAGCCCCTGTCTGATCTCTTCCCCGTACACCGTGATGTTCGGAAATCGCTGTTTTAATGCCGCCATCACACCGCGCCGTACATCGTTTACGGTTATCATTCGTCATCACCCTTTTTCGCCGGACGTCCATTCATGATGTTGTCCAGCAACTCAGCCATTCTCTTTTCGAGGTACCGCGGTAGCTCGCGCTCGATCTCCTTCATGCTGATGGTCATCATGAAACGGCCTTCGACCCATGTAGTCAGGTCTTTTCCGGCGCGATGTCCAAATTCTACGAATCCGGCATACTCTGTGTTGTTGATGATCTCTACAACATAAGTGTCTCCGCGTCGTTCGACGTTACCAACTTCCCAACTTCTTCGGAGTTGTCCACCAGTCTTGCCGTGGCTCCCTTTTTTCTTATAGGTTCTTATCTGCCCCTTGTTCTTGCCCCTTGCAATGACTTTCGTGTAAGTTCCATAGTTACCTACAGGAGTGCGCAACTTGATTTTACGAAGTGACCGCATCGCCATTTCCATCAAAAAATCACGGATGAAGCGCTCTACCACACGCTCTTTATTGGCTTTATGGAGCCGTTGGGCGAATTTCTCAAACTCGCTGAAATCGAACTTGCCCCACTTCGCCATTAAGCGTAATCCTTTCGCTGCAGGCTGATCTCCTGATGTGTTGGGTATGGGAAAGGCTCTCCGGCTGTGTATGACCGGGTAACATCGCCTCTGGCAACCTCAATCACATCTCCTTGCTTTATATCCACTTCAGGTGCAATGAAGAGTTTCGTCTCATAGGATATATTGTTCTGAGCTTCTGTCTGCCCGTTCGGCCCAAGAGCCTTCTGCGAGACTCTGCATGGCTGCCCCTCGCTCACTATTACTTCTTCAAGCTTCGTCTCCCCCCAAGGCTTTTCAACCTCGACATAACGCTTGATGGTCGCAGAGTCCTCATACATGCGTTCCAGTACTCTGCGGTGTCTCGCATAGTTGATCCTGCCCATGTCTACCACCTCAGTTTTCGGTACCTGTTCAGATCAACACGATAATTAAAGACCACGGTTTCGATAGCTGATTTTGAAACATTGGTGATCCCCGACCCCTGCCCGGCGCTGACCGACGTGTCGCCGATCTTCACATTGCCGCCATCTGCTACCGTCTGCCCGATCTCATCGACATTGGGGAGGTCTACACGCACAGCATCGATCACCATGGAAACCCAAACGAATTTCAGACCAGAGGGAACGGATTGCACGTTACAATAATGCAGAATACGAGCACCGATTTCTTCGATGTACGATTCGATCAAGGGCTTCAGCGCATCGTCTGATAACCCAAGTCGTAGCTTTACGATAGGCCAGATATCAGCGCTAGTCATTCGTCATCCACCCGAATCAGCCCATCAGCAGCTAATGACTCAAGGTCTTCTAACTGTATCTCAGCTTGCTCTCCAGCTTTGTATCGTTGGCCGCGGTATTTCACGTTGACAGTCCACTGGACCAAGTTTGACTTTTCTTTTTCTGCTGGCTTTTTTGCCACAAGAATTCACTCCTTTCAAAAGAGTAAGGAGGGGCTTTGGCCCCTCCTACGCTACTTTTGCAATGAAGATATTGTCGATCGTCTCAAACGACGGCAGCACGATCTCTGATACGATGGTTTCAACGTTCACCGGGTGTGGTTCTTTGATCGTCGTGATAGCCACACCAGTATTCACGATAGACACATCTGCCGCAGTACTGCCAGTCATCAAGTCGGATTCCTCTGGCGTCGTCCCATAGTATGTGTTGCCCAGCGTGCCGTCCGGAATAAGAGTAAACACATCATCTGGGAAGAACAGGTGAGTCGACCCATCTTGTAGAGCGAATTTCTTGTTATAGACAGCAATATTGATACCCAACTTTGTTTGCAGGTACTGCTTCATCATCGCATCCGTCATGATGATGTTCTGGCCTCCGAGAGGATTCATGTCTAAGCGGATAGCCTTGTTCTGAAGGATGTAATTCCAGGTTTTGCGTGTGCAGATGCCTTTCATAGGGCGTACTCCTGTGTCATCTTCCACGATGTCCTGCCATGTCTTGATGTCGCCGACAATGTCCGCATCCGGATTACTCCATTTTGCATCTGTAGCCAGCGTTTCCGTATGGCTTCCTGGCATCTTGTAGTCATAATCGAAATGTTGACGGTTTGCCACGATGCTGATTTTTCCTGTAGACAGCAACTGCATGATCATACGTTCTGGCACGACTTGTGCGCCGTTGACCAGGTTTGTTACATCGTCATAGATAGCGTTGATAACCGGCATGATCAGAGCTTCGTTTTGCGAGGCAGCCAGCTTGTTCAACTCTTGGCGGTCCTTCTCCCCGATGCGCATTGCCTCGCGGAAGAAAGGCATTTCGGTATCTACCTTCGAGAAACCGATACGATCGCGCAGTGTTGCCTTATTGTCGAACGCGGATGGCATGAGAGAAACAGGCAGTCCACGAGAACCTTTGATCCAGGACAAATCAAGGCCAAGCTGCTTCTTTGATGGGAACAGTGTTGCACCCAAGTACGGAATTGCATTGGACGGATTGGCCAGATAGTAGGTGGCAATATTCTTTGCATTCACAAGGTCAAAAATATTCATAGAGTTTCACCAGTCCTTTCTTACTTCAAAAATGTGATTTGCTTGAGTGCTGCTACTTCTTCAGCGGCCGGTGCAACTGGCAACTTGTTCAGGTCAATGAACCCATGGATGAGCATTGCAGCTGGTGCAGGTCCGTAGGTGACATCGGTGTCATCGAAAAGCACACCTTCAGCATCGGTCGTACCAGAACCAGTCGTCGCTTTTTTTGCCAGATTGGTCGGATCAGCGAGAACTCCGCCCCCCAGAATGGTTCCGGCAGGGACGATTTTCTTACCGTCAGCATTCGCCAGTACCCCAGTGTCATCCACTGTGACGGCCACATTAACGTAATGGTCCGGGAACTTCAGGATTTCTTTTTTGTTCGTGAACTTTGTTTCTACAAACTTACTCATATTCGGTTCACTCCTTATTCAAAATAGGATGCTCGGGCCTTGTCCAATCCCTCATTGCTCTTCGCGAACTCAGCTACTCTCTTGCCGAAATCGCCTGCTTGACTACCTCCGCCGCCTTTGTCTCCTCCGCTGCCCTCTGGCGGTTTGAAACCTTTGAACTGGAACCCTCCGCCTTTATCCTCTGGGACAAACAAAAAAGCCTTGCTCTCACGCAGGGCCTTCACTTGGTCGTCCAACCCGGCTTTGACATTGCCGTTGTCGTCCAGTTCGATTTTCGATTTGTCAAGTAAACCAAGGACCAAGTCAGGATCATGGACATTGCCAGCCAATGCCAATTTCAAGGCTGTATTCGTGCGCAGATCCTTCATGTCAGCATCATACTTGTCTGCGGCCGCCTTGTTTTCCGCCTGAAGCTTGGTAATCTGCTCTTGGAGAGCAACACTGTCACCTGCCGACTTCTTCAAATCCTCTAGCTGCTTATCTCGATCAACAAGCGCCGTTTCAGCCTGTTTCTTGGCATCGTTCACCTCGTCAAACCGAGCCTTAGGAATATACCCTTTCAGCTCTTCCTGCGATGCGGCAGCGGCTTTCTCAGCAAGGTCGTCACTCAATCCCAAAGCAATGAACTGCTCTTTGTTCACTTTCCATTCCTCCGTTCATCTTCGCTTTTTATCCCGGTCGCGCCCGGTGATGTCTTGTTCTTTTACGCCGACAATACCAAAACGGCGAGTATTCACGCGTATTTTTTGTGCCACTGTTCGTATGTCATGTTGCCAGGAACGTAGATGGTATTGCCATCAGCATCCCTTGCGATTCGTTCACCAGGATCAATCTCGTCATCGAAATACGGCATGGTTGTGGTCCGACAATTCGTATGAAAGGGTGGATAATTGACTCCTACCTCCATCTCTGACAGTTTGAATACCTTACCGTCCATCGACTGGCAAATGTCACTCGTTCGATTGTCAAGCGTCGCCAAGACTTCGTATTTCTTCACTACGCCACTCGCTTTGTATCCGTCCATCGTTGCCTGCTCAGTGAAAAAAGCACTCTCGGTCTGTACCAAACGCTTGGCATTGGAGTAAGAAACATTCATCCTTGCAGCAACTTCTCTAGATGTCCGGTCGATACTGTCTCCGCGAATAAATGACTGTGATATCTTGGTGTGCAGCTCAGTAGCAAGTTTATCTCTGTCACCCCAAATGCGCTTAGACCAGTTACTCCCCGCGAACTCAGTGCCAAGTACCTTTTTGAGTCCGGTGTCATCAATTTTTGCAAAGTTGACTCCAATTCCCGTTCCTTTTTGCACCTCGAACAGTGTCCGGTAATAGGTATCCTTGTAAACCTCGCCCAGAAGATCCTGTGCGCCATTCTGACGGCTTGCAGCTAACAATTCGACTTGTTGCCTGACTTTGATCTGCAATGCCTCCAGGCGGCTTACACGTGTTCTGTAGTAGACGTTGTTCAGTTGCTTTGTCCAACGTCCGTCTGCGTTGTTTTTTGCTTTTCGGGTAAACTCCTGCAATGTCATGCGGAATTCTTTCAGCTCTCCAGCCGTTAGCTGCTTACGCGCCTCCGCCATGCCGACTTCGTTATTCAAGGCATACCTTGCATAAAACACTTCGATGTCGTGCTGTATACTCTGCAAGGAGCGTTCGTACTCGCGCAGTAGATCTTCGGAATACTGATCTGTCTTTGCATGCTGGCGCCGGGCTATCTGCTCGCTACGCTTTCGCCAGTATTCTGCCGGCTTCATGCTTCATCACCTGATGGTGGTGGATCGCTGCCAAATCCCGGATACTGGAGCACATCCTCAGAACGTTGTTTTTCCAAACGATCCAGTTCAGCGCGTGTATCCGTTACCCAAGGGTGATTGGCGACAATCGTCTCGTCAGAAATGATACCCACGCTATTCTTAGCATTCGTGATTGCGTCGGTTTCGTTGATCAAGATGTCCCGGTTAAAGATAAAGTCCACCGTCATTTCGCTGTAGTCTGTACCGATTGTATTTGCGAGATGAACGTCAATAAACCAACGCATTTGCTCCAAACTGGCTTGGAACTCCGTCTCGATGATATTGGCATCCATATCCAGGTCAGCGTACAGGAAACTGAGGGCAACGCCGCTCTTGTCGCCGCCGAATTTTTCCGACTGAGTATCTACACCACGGCCAAACTCGTAGATATCTCTCCGGTTCTGGTCCATATGCGTTTTGTAAGCCTCGGTGTCAATCTCCAGCGAGATTGTATCGACGCCTGCATTGCCATCAGGGTCATCAATCTTGATGATGCGGAAAGCTGACAGGTTCTTACGAATCTCCCCAGCCTCTGTGCCGCCGTACCCTTTGACAACATAGATACTGTTCGGCAAATCCTCCAGGTTGTTGGCGTTGTCGCTCTTTCGCGAGTCGTAATCATCAACCAATGATTTGATCAATTCGACAAGTGGCTGTTCTTCTTCGTTGTATTTCCATGCGATAAACGGCACTCGCTCCCAGTTCATTCCCTGTTCACTTTCACCAATTCCCAAAACAGAGAAGTGAGTGCTTTCTGCGCCAGCCTCTACATCCGGAACAAGACCGTTCTGCAAGACATATCGGCGCACTCCGTTTGTGTCCCACCACTCCACCTTGGTTACGGTGGTCCGCCGCAGCCCTTCGTAAACATCGACCTCGTAAACCCGGATAACGGCATCCAGTTCAGTATGATCTGCGTCCTTCCAAAGTGGGATAATCTGCTCAGACGGAATCTTTTTGAACGACAGCGCCCCATCCTCGTCATAGAAGACGTGCAGCCAGGCAATTCCTTTATTGACCGCCTCTTTACCGATGTTTTGGAGCAGCCGAAGCATATTTTTTGAAAAGTATTCAGTCAACAGTTTCTGGTACTTGTCATCATCCGTCTGAATGGACAGTGGCTTTGCGAGTAAATAGCCTACCTTCTGATCCACAAGCTTTCGCACAAAGCCGTTTGCTAGTTTGTTGTTTGCGAGATTCCCAACCTGCTCCTTCGCTCCATTTGCTCCAATAGCTGTTCTTTCGCGATCCAAAACGTCTGTTTTGTTTCGGTAGTAGCGTTCGCCAGTAAGCATCCACTTTCGCTTCTCTGCATTCTTCCACTCGCCGACTTCCGTCTGGATGATCTGCTCAATGGTCATTGCCGACATTGCACCTGCTTCAATGATCGATGTTATTCGTCGCATTTCTTCTGTCATGATCGTTCACCTCCCTTTGCATAATCGATGTATAAATCACATGAAACGGCTGGGAAATAATTAATAGTCAATCCCTGAAAACCGCGCCGTCATTACATTTGCATAAACGATGCATAAATCAGATGGTGTGATAAATCCTAAACATCGAGCCATTGCTGTGTTTCCAAGTTTCTTTTGAGTCCGATGACCACTATTATGTTAACTTGATTATGCATTTTCCTTGCATACTCATCTACTCAAACGAAATGGCTCCGCCTTTCAAGTCCGACACCTCGTAGTCATCCAGCGCATACCAAATAGACGATAGAGTGTGAGGGTCGATGTTGAACTCATCTTCAATGATTTCCCCCTGCTTATCGACTGCGAAAGTAAGCTCCTTCAATTCCTCGATCGTGTTCGGGCACTGGTCGGAGCAGATGATTTTTTTGAATCGTTTGATCTTCTTAGTGTACTGCGCTCGGGATCCCTGAAACTTCTTTGCCGGGCGCATGTTGAAGCCCTTCTGCCGGAAGTACCGTATCGTCTTTGGTTCCGCGCTATCCGCCTTGATCAGTTCGCCAGACACTCTGAACTCATCTATCTCCTCTGCCGTCCGGTCATCCGTCATCTGGTTCTTGTAGTACTCCCAGTAGATGTACAGGATCTTCTGATCATGATCGACAGCCATGCGCAGCAGGGCGTTGTAGGACGTTTGAAAACCGAAGTCCATGCCTGCCCTCATGATCGGCTTTCGGATGTCGCGTATGGCAGACATAACCGCCTCGTGCGGCTGTGTTTGGAATTGAGGGAGCACAACGGTGCCATTAACGCCAAACTGCCCTTTACGGGCGATTCTGTGCAGATCAGGGTCGTGTAGTTCCAACTCATCCAGCTGCTCGATGTAGCTCGGCGGCAAGAACAGATTATCGTCAGCAACCGAATGGTGGTAGTACGTGTTATTCGCCACAACGATTCGGTCCCGGTACAAGATAACATCGTCTAGGACATGTAGCTTTTTCTTGGTGTCTTTGAAGAAATACTTGTAGCACCAGTTAGCTGTGCTGACCGGGTTAGTCGACAGGATCATGTGCAAAGGTAACGTCGGGTGACGCAAGCGTCCCAGAAGCTCCTTGAACCCCTCGTACTTCACTTCAGAACATTCTTCCACCCATACGATGGAGACGTTATTGATGGACTTGAGCTTTGCAGGCTTGTCCATGCCCTTGAAAATGATCTTGCTGCCATTTGGAAACCTGATTTGCATGGGAGACGTGATGCACTTGATCGTCCCATCCAGCCCCAAGTCAGTCACGATTTCTTCAAGCAGCGAGTAGGTAGAGTCGCGGTGAGTATCGTAAACCTCACGCACAACCAACGCGGTTCGCTTCTCGTCCAGCAGCTTCAGGATGAGCTTAAGAGCTACGTGGTAACTCTTCGAGGATCCGTAGCCACCGACTAAGAAATAGAACTTGTGCTGCCAGTCGAAAAGGAAATCCTCGAAATGCGGGTTTACCTCTTTCTCGATCATTTCGATCATGTGGCATCACCTTTTCGCTTGATGACGATCTGGATTGGTTTGTCGGTATCAGCCGTTGCCTTTTGTTTCAGGATCTCGACTTCGCCTTTCAGCTTAGCAATTTGCAAAAGCTGCTCTTCAGTAGCAAGCCCCTTGTTGCATAAGTCCTCATATTGACGAATGAGGGATTGCAGGGTAGCCATTGCGCGGGATTGAGCCTGCAAGAAAATAGCATGCTTGTCCCAGGCGTGTTGGTATTCAAATTCGACTTCATCACCGAACATACCGGGCTTATGCTTTTTCAGTACTTTGGTTTCATCCTGCTGATCTTGAACAAACATGATCTGCTGGGCCCGGATGATAGCCGTGTACTGGATCACGATGTTATCCCAGAGCATGTCCAGCGGCGACCTCGTTTCGATCTGCTCCATGATCTCAATTGTCTCAGCTGGGAAGTACTTACGAAAAAAGCCATGGGTCACGGCGTTGCCGTTTCCTTTTGGAGCAGCTCCACCTTTGTTGCCTTCAGCGTTCTTGTTCCCTTTCGGAGCTCCAGCGTGTGACTCAGTTTTCTTTGCAGTACTACGTTCGCCTGATTGTAGTACTACATTCCACTGATCACGACTCTTCCAGTTGCTGATGGTCTTTTCTTTTTCGTCCAGCATCTCGGCTAGTTCTCGGTTGCTTATGTTACCTTTGCGTTCCAGCCATATCTGCAGGGCTTTATCTCTGTTTGGGCTGCGTGCTTTCGCCACTACATCATCACCACCACCTGATTGAGTTTGTTTTGCGAACTAACGAAAAGTAAGAGAGGTAAACGAGAGTTACCATAAGGTAAACGCCATTTACCCCCTAAAAACATCGGTTAAGCCTTGTGGCTGTAAGGTTTAAGATGCATCAAGTCTCGCGGAATATCTTAATATCTATATTCCGCAGCAGTTTCGACCTAGACATCCTCTTCTTCCCACACGTCAGCTTCACTCTGAAATGCCTGTAGTAACGAGTCATCCGGTTTTCTTCCGAAGAGAGCGTAGCGCGGGTTTATTACGATGCCCACTCGCTTGCTTCCTACAGTCAGATAACCGATAACCCGGTATTCCTCCAGCTTACGGACCGTCCGGATCCGAAACGGCTTTGACACTCCAACGATCCCGTCGATCATCGCCCAGGAGAGTGGACGACCTTTTTCTCCGTTCTCTCCATCCCCGACGAGTACATTGGTTTCCCAATCCATCAGGCAGATCAGAGAAAATAAAAAACCACGCTCCTGCATGTCAAGACGGTTAAAATACAGCCGCTTTTGATCTCTCGCTGAGCGCAGTTTGATATGCTTCGCCATACGTCCGCCTTTTGAGGCATCGAACACCTTCACGACCTCTGTACGACGGCGCAGGACGGTTTCGGGTACTAGCTTCTCTCCAGTGGCGGTATCTACATAGCTGTAGCCGATTCTCTCGATTGTCATTACATACTCACCACCACCGTTATTTAGTCGTATGTTTCTAAGGTTGGGCGTTATCATCTTTATATGCAATTTCAATTCTTATCTTGAAACGATGTTCGCAAGGACCGTAATTTTTCCTGCCTTTCGGAGAACCATGGTACCCACGACAATACTCGGTTGTTTCGTATTCCGTTTCGCCTTTCGACTCCATATTTCTAAGGAGTGTTCCCAGATCAAATCCTCCTCCGTAACAACGGGAGTTGCGACAATCGATATACTCGCCTGCGGTTGATTTATTGAAGGATCTTTTTCGGCCAACCGAAGAGAAATCCTCGAATTCCTCCACAGTAACCCTGATGTCTTCAATTCCAGGGAATGCTCGCTCAAATGAAGTCTTTTGAGCAAGAAAATAGTTAGTTTCCCGAAAGATATCACTTGCTTTTTGCCGTTTTTCCATAATACCCCTCCTCATCGTCACACTTCGACAATAGGAAGGGATTTCCTTCTATGCTATTCCTTAACTCTCTTCTTCCGCATCCACTTTCTTTTCTCTTTCTCCCGGTACGCGCGCACGCAGTCTTCCCACTCTACAAGTTTACCGTCAGATGTAGTCGGCATCGTTATCTTGACCAGAGTCATTCCCATTGTTTTCACCTCTCCATTATCGTGAGATCTACTGGACAAGGGGCGAGGGGCCAGAGCCGTAGGTCTCGCGTTTGTATCCCCTGTCCGCTAAATCTCGTTGTCGCCGTCAACGTACACCCAAGCAGAGAGGTTATGTCCGTGATTGCGACGACAGTAAATTCATGCGTAAATCGCAAATCAATTCCCCGCACCCTTCGCCGCAACTACATGGCATGACCGTGTTTATTCACATCATGCGTGCTTAGGGCTCCTGCTGCTCTGCTTGGTAAACCTGCAGCTCTCATTGCCCACTCGACATGTACCGGTACGCCGTTGATAAGGGAAAGGCGATGTCTCCCAAGGGTTTTCCCCTTATACCAAGGGTACCGATTCCCACTGGAAAAAACGTCCATGGTTTTATCCCTGATTTTGTCCTGCTTTTTGTCCGGGTTTTGTCGTGATTTTCTCGCCAAATAAAAAAGGCACTCAAATGATGCTGAGTGCCGTAGCGATTTGAAAGATCGCCTCTTTCTTTTTGGTATAATACTGGTCCTTCGTCAGGCCCATGTCCAGGTAAATGTTGATGTCGTTGACTCTGGTTGGGCTCAGGTACTTCTCTTCGATGATTCTGCGCTCGATCTCATCCAGCGAATACTCCAATGCCCGTTCGATCTGTTTGGCCTTTAGTTCATTCTTGGTATCCGACTGATGCAGCCGAGGAAACAATTGATCTATTCCCTTCTCTGTCTGCTCTTGTTTATTCTGTACGGCGACTCGCAGGGCTTTATAGGATTTCAACTCCTTGACTACGGCCTTCTGAACCTCTCTCTCGTTTATTGGTTGCAGAAAAGACAGTTGTTCTTGTGCACTCATCTTTCATTTCCCCCTCGCCGTGGTATAATGTGGTTATCCGAACACACATTTGGCTCCCTGCGAGGGGGCTTTTCTTTTTTTACGCAGTTATTCCTGTGCTGCCAAAGGCTCCACTTCCGCGCTCTGTATCGTCTAGCTCGTCCACCACTTCAAATTCAGCTTTACAGACCGGAGCTATTACGCCTTGGGCGATGCGGTCTCCTTTGCGGATGATGTAAGTTCCGTCTGGAAAATCTCCAGGTTGTGAATTTATTACTGTTACAGTTTTTCCGTCTAGTCCATATGGGTTGGTATCGGTCCAACCAAGAGAAGGATAAATATTATCCACCAGTACGCAAATCTCACCGCGATACCCTGCATCAATCGTTCCTGGCGCATTACTGATCCGCAGTTTCGTCTTCGCGCTCACTCCCGAACGCGGCCTGACTTGCAACTCATATCCAGGCGGCAACGCCATTGCCAATCCAGTACGCACCTTAACACTTTCCCCTGGAGCAATCAGCGTATCCTCCACGGCTACCAGATCAAATCCAGCATCCAGTTCCCGTGCATATTTTGGTATCACTGCATCTGGATGTAGTTTTTTGATCTTAACATTCACTTTCAGCTTTTCGTTTGTCACGCTTGCTCCCTCCTGTACTCCTGAAATAAGGTCGTTGTCTTAACTTCCTAATCAGAACTAATAACACTCCATAAACTACAACCAAAAACGCGAGCGCGATAACTATAGATGTAATCACTAAATTTTGGTCCCACCCTGTGATGTAAGAGACTAATCCGGCTACGACCGTTAACAGGACGGCTGCAATGGCGTTTTCCCAAGAGAAGGCTTCCTTCCATGCGGCTACCGCTGATCTCCAGATGTTTTTCATGACCGTACCTCTATCCCCTTTGTCTGCAGGTATGCCAGACTTACCGCATGCGGCGCCGTTCCGCCAACTGGAGGTTTAATCGCTCTAATCCTTGGCATGCTCAACCAGTCGTCGGAATCCTCACAAAATTTCCATGCCCGCCCAATGTATCTACCATCTTTACAATGTTCATATTCAAGGTAAATCCCCTGCTTCCGCGCCTCCTCCACCAGCACGCCCATGCCTTCCCAGGTGGTGGAGAATTTCGGCAGCTCTCCCTTATAGGTGGCATTGTGTGACCATGTTTCGTGCTTCTCAGAGAATACCCATCCAAGCGTTTCTGCTACCAGCACATCCAACTCACCTGGTTCCAACTCACGTCCTGTTTGCATCAGTTGCCCACCTCCAGCAACTTGGGGTTCTCGTAGATGTTGCCGATTACCTCTACACCCAGTTTGAAAGTCTCCTCGTCCAGAGCCCAGTAACTGTCTATTTTGGTTCTTGCAACATAGGAAGCTGACTTTGAGTCATACTCAATTACGCACCTGTCACCATAGATGAGGGCAATGTCCCCCTCATAAATCTCCTTGCCGTTCTTATCGCGGAGGCCGGTATATCGTTGCCTAGCTACTAATTCAAAACGTAAGCTGTCCCATTTAAACGTCTTTGACCAATCGTTTCGTTCCATATCATCAATTGTGATGATAGCGGTCTGTACTTCTTTTGTTTTGGGATGTTTGAATACATACCTAAACTTGATCTCACGTCCTGCTTGCATCCCGTTACCCTCCTCAATCCATCTGTTCAAAGGTAAGTGCATCCCACCCACGGTCATTTAAAGTCTTTGCCATTATCTCGACTGCTTTTGCTCGCTTGTCACCTTGTCCACCAGATGTTGGGGTTATGAAGTATCCTTGTCTGAGCCACTGACTTTTTCTTCGGCAGTATAGGCCAGCCTTGTGGATCGCGGCTAAGACCGATCTTTCTCTTGCTCGTGGAAGTCTCAAAAAAACTGAATCTCGATTTGCTGTGCCTCCATCGCTTATTTTCGCAGTTGCTTGGCAAGCGACATCATTTGCATAGTGCAAATCCGCTACCAATTTATCGTAATTTGTTGCCATCCCGTTCCCTCCCATAGGCACCGATCCGTGCAGATCTATTTATCAAAAGTAATGAAATGTTAAATGATCGATTTCCACTTTGCCCAATAATCCCAGTCAAAACCTTCTTCTCTTGGCGAACACAATTCCGTTCGGTCGTGATCCACTACCGCAATTACCTTTTTAATCACTTCGTAATCCTCGAAGCCGTCATTACTTTTGGCAATTTCGACAAAGGTCTCGTTAGCCTGAACACCTTCAGTCATCAAATCGTCTTTCCAACGCTCATACACTTTTTCCGCTGCTTCGAGCGAGTCAAATTCTTTTGAGCAATCCATATCTGTATGCACACGGTATTTAACCATCTTCATCCTCCCACTATAAATTAATGTTTTCTCGCGTTTACTCACTCGTTCTTAGATTTTCAGCCATCAACATTCCAGAGAAGTGGGCGAATCATGTAATTATGGAATATTTTTCTGAATGAGCC